>Ga0210398_10000003_pt1 | contig 407680 bp, 317 predicted proteins | sample IncBWC4OmetaG_FD_161047 | JGI IMG/M metagenome (GOLD analysis project Ga0210398, IMG submission 161047) | Forest soil microbial communities from Barre Woods Harvard Forest LTER site, Petersham, Massachusetts, United States - Inc-BW-C-4-O | ecosystem: Environmental > Terrestrial > Soil >... | reverse complement strand
AGCTCGGAGCTGAACTTGACCGGCGCAACGGCTTCCGGGACATTCGTGTTCCGCGGCGCCGGCACGCTGACGGGAAGCGTGGCGACCGGCCAGTCGCTCGTGCTGCAAGGCGCCGGGTGCGTGGGCGGCGCCTATGTGACCGCGCCCGCCGGGTTCACGAACGCCGGCTCGATCGAACTGACGAACGTGAGGGGCACCTGTGTGGACTCGCAGCCCGCGCAGCTGGAATGGTCGGGCACGCTGACGAACACCGGCACGCTCACCACAGCCTTCGGGTCGGCGGGCGGCTCTCGGACCCTGAACGGCAGCCTGACCAATAAAGGCACCGTGAACATCAAGAGCGGCACGGCATTCGACGGTTCCAGCGCGCTGTTCGACAACAAGGGTGCGGTTGCCGTCACGAACGGCGCGACGCTGTCGACCGACAGCGGGCAGACGTTCGACAACGACACCGGCGGATCGATCTCGACGACGTCCGGGGCGCTGTCCTTCCAGGACACCATTTTTGACGTCGGCGCGGGCTCCCCCGGTTCGGCGCCGGTGCTGCTGGCGAACGGCTCGACACTGAACCTGAATGGCGCCGCCGCCGGGACGTTTGTGTTCCGCGGCGGCGGCGACACGCTCAACGTGCCGACGGGGACGGTGGCGGCGGGCCAATCGATCGTGCTGCAAAGCGTCGGTTGCGTGAGCAGCACCGATGTGACCGCGCCCGCAGGGTTCACGAACGCCGGTTCGATCGAACTGACGAACGTCAAGGGCACCTGCACCGAATCTGAGCCCGCGCAGCTGGAATGGTCGGGCACGCTGACGAACACCGGCACGCTCACCTCCGCCGCCGGGGCGGCGGGCGGCTCACGAACGCTGAACGGCAACCTCACCAACAGCCACGCCCTGAACATCAACGCCAGCACGTCCCTCGGATCTGGCTCACAGCTGACCAACAACGGCACCCTCACCCTCGGCGCGGGCAAGACGCTCTCGCTGCAGGGCGCGGCGTTCACGCAGGAATCGGCCGGCGATCTGGTCGAGAACGTCGCCAGTGCGAGCAGCTTCGGCAGGCTCCACAACCCAGGCGGAACCGATTTGCTTGGTGGCACGCTGACGCTCGACACCGCCTCCGGCTACGCGCCGCCACATGCCACGAAGTTCCTGTTCATGACGTTCAGCTCCGAGACCGGGAAATTCGCCGCGAACGTCTTCAAAGGGCACAACTACAGCGTCAAATACGACCCGGCCGACGTGACGCTGAGCGCCCTCGACAACACGACCACCACCGTCGGGTTCTCCTCTTCCGGCACGCAGGTCGGCGACGCGGTGACCGTGACGGCGAAGATCACCGGGCCCGAAGCGCCGGGCAATCCGACGGGTAAAATCACCTTCTCCTCCGGCGGCCCGGGCACGTTCACGCCCGCCACCACATGCACGCTGGCGGCGACCGCCACAGCCGGCGTGTCGGAATGCTCGGTGACGTACACGCCCTCGGCGGTCGGATCCGGCACCCACACGATCACCGCGAGCTATCCGGGCGACGGCAACTACGTGAAAAGCTCCGGCAGCAGCCCCCTGACCGTGACCACGCGCACGACGAGCACGACGCTGGAATGCAATCCGACGAGCGTTGCGAGCGGCATCGCAAGCACCTGCACGGCGACGATCACCGACACCAACGCGGGCACAGCGAGCACGCCGACCGGCACGGTGGGCTTCTCCTCGAACGGCGCGGGCTCGTTCTCGACGACCAACTGCACTCTTGCCGCGAGCGCCACGCCCGGCACCGCATCGTGCTCGGTCACCTACACCCCGTCGGCAACCGGCACCCAAACGATCACTGGCAGCTACGGTGGGGACGCGACCCACGCGCTGAGCAGCAACGGGACATCTTTGACTGTGACTTGAGCCGTGGTGGCGCTGGCAACGCGCCGACTGGCAGGCAGCCCGGTTGAGGGCGACCGCCGCTCGATGTCAATCTGCGCCCCCGCCGGCCGTCTGCACCACCTCCGGCCGCGCCCACTGCTCTTCGGCTAGATCCCCGATCGGGATCCCCGGCGGAGTGGGTACCTGCGGCGTGTCGCGCAGATACCACTCGGCGTCGAGCGCCGCCTGACAGCCCGACCCGGCGGCGGTAATCGCCTGGCGGTAGGTGTGGTCGACGAGGTCGCCGGCGGCGAATACGCCCGGGCGGTTGGTGCGGGTGGAGCGACCTTCGGTGAGCACGTACCCGTTGTCGTCCACATCCACCTGCTCGCGCACCAACTCCGACTGCGGCTCGTGCCCGATCGCGATGAACGCGCCACAGATCTCCAGCTCCCGCTCCTCCCCGCTGCCCGCGTCCACCAGCAGCGCGCGATCCAGCGCCCCGCCCGCGCCGGGAAGGAACGCCTTGATCGTGTAGGGGGTGAGGAACTCGATGTTCTCCTGCGCGCGGGCCCGCTCCAGCATGATCTTCGAGGCGCGGAACTCCGAGCGGCGGTTCACGATCACCACCTTGGAGGCAAACTTGGAGAGGAAGATCGCCTCCTCCATCGCCGAGTCGCCACCGCCGACGATCATCGTCGGCACGCCCTTGAAGAAGGCCGCGTCGCAGGTGGCGCAGTAGCTGACGCCCTTGCCCCCCAGCTCCTGCTCGCCGGCAACCCCAAGCCGCTTGTGCTCGGCGCCCATCGCCAAAACCACGGTGCGCGCGCGGTGCTCGGTGTCGCCCACCCAAACGCTGTGCACACCGCCGGGCTCGGTCGCCAGCTGTAGCCGCTCGGCCTGATCGGTCTCCAGCCGCGCCCCAAACCGCTCGGCCTGCTCGCGCAGCTTGGCCATCAGCTCCGGCCCCATGATCCCATCGGGAAAGCCCGGGTAGTTCTCGACATCGGTGGTCTGCTGCAACAGCCCGCCCCACGCAAACCCCTCGATCACCAGCGGCTTCAGGTTGGCGCGTGCGGTGTACAGCGCGGCCGTATATCCGGCGGGGCCGCTGCCGACGATGATCGTGTTCTCGATGTCCGCCATGGTCGTCCTTTCGCTACTCGCGTGGTGTGCTCTCGGGATCTGCGCCCCGCCGCCTCAAGCCTACACGGAAGCATTACTTTACTTTATGAAGTATAGCAACGCCACCGTCGCGCAGCTCCCACACCTCGTCGAAGCGCTCCAGCCCGACGTTGCTGTGTGTGATCACCAGCACCCCGCGCTCGCCGGCGTTGGCGATGACATCGCGTATCACCGCCTCGGCGGTGGCAGCGTCGAGGTGAGCCATGGGCTCGTCCAGCACCAGGAAGCGCGCGCCACTGAGCAGCACCCGCGCCAGCGCGATCCGCTGGCGCTGGCCGCCGGAGAGCACGGAGCCGTTCTCGCCCACCGGCGTGTCGAGGCCGTCGGGCAGGCTCCTCACCCACTCGGCGGCACCGGCGTCGGCGAGCGCCTGCCACAGCTCTGGCTCACTGGCCTCGCGCCGTGCCAGCATCACGTTTTCGCGCAGCGTGGTGTTGAACAGGTGGGCGTCCTGCGCCGCGTACGCGACCGCGCCGCGCACCGCATCCTGCGCCAGCTCACGTAGGTCGGTGCCGCCGATCTGAACGCTGCCAGCGTCGGGGTCGCGGAAGCGCACCAGCAGTTGCGCGAGCGTCGTCTTGCCGGCGCCGCTCGGCCCCAGCAGCGCCACCCGGCGCCCCGGCGACAGGCGCAGGCTGGCGTGCCTCAGCACCCACGGCTCCTCCGGTCCATACCGCGCGCTCACGTCCGCCACCACCAGGTCACCGTCCTCGGGTAGTGCAAGCGGCTGGGCGGGATCGACCACCGACGGAGCGCGGTCGGTCAGCTCCTCCAGGCGGCCGGCCGCCTGCGCGCAGACGTGCAAACGGCGTGCCGCCAGCGGCAGCGGCGCCAGCCCTTCGAAGGCGGCCAGCACCAGCAGCGCCACCGCCGCCACAAGCACGCCCGCCAGCGCACCGCTGTGGACGGCGGGCACAGCCACCAACAGAACAGCTACCACGCTCGCGCCCGCCGCCGCCGAGCCCAGCGCGGTGGTCGCGCCGGCAGCGATCCCGTCGCGGCGGGCCAGCCGCGCCAAGTGCGCGTCGGCGGCGCGCAGCCGTGCGATCCGCTCACCGGCGCGGCCCGCCACCACCAGCTCGGGCGCGCCCTCCAACGCCTCCACCAGCTCCTCCGTCAGCGCCGCGCGCGCCGGCGCCTGGCGACGGCCGGCGGACGCCGACAGGGCCGCCGCCAGCGCCGGCACCACGGTGGCGGCCATCAGCAAACACACGAACACCACCGGGCCGGCGGCCGGCAGGATCAGCCACGCCGCCAGCGCAGCCGCGCAGATCGTCAGCGCCGCCACCACCGGCGGCGCCAGCGCGCGCACATAGAGGTCCTGCAACGCGTCCACGTCGCCCACGAATCGTGCCAGCAGATCTCCCCCACGGGGGCCGCCGAGGTCGCCGGGGACGAGCGGCGCCACCCGCCTGTAGAAGGCGGCGCGCACCCTGCCCAGCAGTCGCAGCGCCGCGTCGTGCGCGGCCAGGCGTTCGCTGTAGCGCAGCACCGCGCGCGCGATCGCAAACGCCCGCACACCCACGATCGCCACCGTCAGCGACAGGATCTCCGGCCGTTGCGCCGCGCGCGAGATCAGGTAGCCGGAGGTGACCAGCAGGCCGCCGGCGGCCGCCACCGCGCCGAAACCCAGCGCGATCGCCAGACCGAGGCGCCGCCGCTCCGCACCTCCGGCGCGAGCGGCCGCCAGCAAGCTGGAATAGCCGCCGCTCACGCCGCCGCCTCCAGGCAGCCGCCGCTCACGGCGCCTCCGAATAGCCGCTGATCGCGCCAGCGCCTCCAAAGCCGCCGCTCAAGCCAACGCTCCTAACGGCGTAGCGACCGCCCGACCGGCAGCGAGCGTCACGACCTCGTCGGCGATGCCCACCAGCCGCGCGTCGTGCGTAACCAGCAGCGTCGTGCGGCCCTCCGCCAGGCGCTCGACCGCCGCGCCCACCGCGGCGGCGGTATCGGCGTCGAGGTGCGCGGTGGGCTCGTCCAACACCAACAATCGCGCGTCGCACACGAACGCGCGCGCCAGCCCCACCCGCTGCGCCTGCCCGGCCGACAGGCCACGGCCGCCCTCGCCGACACGGGTGTTCAAACCGTCCGGCAGCTGCGCCAGCAACTCGTCCAGTCCGGCGTCGCGCGCCACCGCCAGGATCCGCTGGCGCGGCGCGTTGGGGACGGCCAGCGCGATGTTCTCGGCGAGCGTGCCGTTGAACAGCCGCGTGCGCTGCGGCACCCAGGCGATCCGCTGGCGCCACTGCACCGGGGCGATCTCGCGCAGGTCGCGTCCGCCGCAGCTGACGCGCCCGGAGGTTGGGTCGGCCAAACGCAGCGCCAGCGCCGCCACCGTGCTCTTGCCGGCGCCGGTGGCGCCCACCAGCGCCGTGATGCGCCCCGGCGCAAGCCCCAGGTCCAACCCGTCCAACGCCTGTTGGGAACGGTCGGGGTAGGAGTAGGACACATCTTCGAAGCGCAGCGGCTCCGCCGCGGGGTCGGGCGCCTGGTTCACACCGGACGTGGCGGGCACCGGACCAGCCGCCTCCGCGCCCGCCGCCGGTGCCCCCTTCGCGCCCCCCGCCAGCGCCACCTCCACACCCCCGATCAGCGTCGCCGGCGCGTCCAGCACCGCGAAGATTCGCTCGGCCGCCGCCATCCCGTCGGTGGAGGCGTGGAACTGCTGGCCGACCGTGCGCAGCGGCCCATACAGCTCGGGCGCCAGCAGCAGCACGGTGAGGCCGGCCTGCAGCGCGAGGTGGCCGCCGTCGAGCTGCAACCCGATCGTCACCGCCACCAGCGCAGTGCCAATCATCGCGCACAGCTCCAGCACCAGCGCCGAGAGGAACGCCACGCGCAGCGTGCCCATCGTCTCGGCGCGGTAGCGCTCGCCCACCCGTTCGAGCGTCTGCGCCTGCGCTATCTCGCGGCGGAACGCGCGCAGCGTGGGCAGCCCACGCACCACGTCGAGGAAGTGACCGCTCAGCTGCGCCAGCGCCCGCCAGCGACCGCGCGCCCGCGCCTGCGCGCCCTTGCCGACGAGGATCATGAACACGATCAGCAGCGGGATCGTCAGCGCCAGCACGCCGGCAGCGATCGCGTCCACCGGCGCCAGCCACAGCAAAATTGCGCCCGGCACCGCCGCCGCCAACACGAGTTGCGGCAGGTAGCCGGCGAAATATGTTTCCAGCGCGTCCACGCCCTGCACCGCGGCGGCGGCCAGCTCGCCGGTGCGATCCCCGGAGCGGCCGATCGGCGAGCGCACCAGCAGCTGCTCGGCCAACCGCCCGCGCAGCTCGCTCATCACATGCGTGGCGCCCACCCGCCCCGAGACCTCGAACGCGCCGGCCAGCAGCGCGCGCGCCACGACCACCGCCGCCAGCGCCGCCAGCGCGCCGGCGACCGAAACCGGGGGACGCAGGCCTTTGGCCGGCATCCCCGTTTCGGCCAGTCCGAGCGCGGTGCGGTGGACGGCGGCGGACGCGATCACGTACGCCAGCAGCGCCGCCTGCGCCACCACGGTAACCGCCATCGCCACACCGAGCACCCCCGCCAACAGCAGCTGCGCACGCGCCGCGCGACTCTCGCGCAGCAGCCTACGATCGACCGGCGCGGGCATGCTCACTCATGCCGGCGAATCTACGGTCGCGCGGGGGGCGCGCCATCGGCCGTTCTCCGACGGGCGATTGCGGTGAACTACCGAACCCGCCGGTGAACTACCGAACCCGCCGGTGAACTACCGAACCCACCGGTGAACTACCGAACCCACGGTATGAACATCTGGCGCATCAGTGGACAAGCGCCACAGGTACGCGCTGTACGCAGGGTTGCGGGTGCACGCTTGTACGGTTGGTAGCTGCGGGTCATCACTGACAAAATTCCAACAGAAGGTGGTAAACCTGTTTTCTTGCGATCCGCCCAGAAGTCACCTCCGACGGTCGCCACCAAGCTGCTGGTACCCCTGCCGGCACGCCACCTGATCGAGCGCGGACGGCTGTACGACGTGCTTGACGAGGGAGTGACGCACGGCGTGGTGCTGCTGTCGGCGCCCGCCGGCGCCGGGAAGACGGTGCTGCTCTCGTCGTGGATCGCCGCGCGCCAGCTGCCCGGGCCGCCCTGCTGGCTGTCGCTGGACGCGGACGACAACGATCCCGTGCGCTTGCTGGACGACCTGCTCAGCGCGTTGCGCAGGCCCGCCAGCGGCCCGCTCGAGGCGCTGGTGGCGCCCACCGGCGCCAGCACCGAACGCTTCCTCGCGCTGCTCGTCAACGCGCTCACCGAACTGCACGCCCCGTTGGTGCTGGTGCTGGACGAGGTGCACGAGCTGACCAGCCCGCGCGCCACCGCCGCACTCGACTACCTCGTCCGCCACGCTCCCCCGCAGCTGCGAATCGTGATTGCCGGCCGTGCCGATCCCCCTCTGCACATCGAGCGACTGCGCGCCGGCGGCGCGCTCACCCAGCTGCGCATCACCGATCTGGCGTTCAACCGCGAGGAGACCGCCACCCTGTGCGGGCAGCTGGAGCTGCCGATCTCAGAGCAGGAGCTGGAGGCACTGTGGGTGCACACCGAGGGTTGGCCGGCGGCGGTGTGCATGGCCGCGCTGTCACTGCGCGAGCACCCCGAGCCGGCGCGCTTCCTGGCCGACTTCGCCGGCACCGACCGAGCGGTCGCCGACTACCTGATCGCCGAGGTACTTGCGCGCCTGCCGGCGCCGACGCGCGAGTTCATGCTGCACACGTGCGTCGTAGACGCCGTCAGCCCCGAGCTGGCCGACGCGCTCACCGGCGGCGAAGGCGGCACGCTGCCGCTGGCCGAGCTGGAGCGGATGGGAGCCCCGGTGCAGCCGACCGCCGTGGACGGCCGCTGGTACCGCTACCACCCGTTGTTCGGGGAGCTGTTGCGCGCGCACCTGCGCCACGCCCACCCCGAGCAGATCCCCGCGCTGCATCGCCGCGCGGCGCGGTGGTATGCCGAGCAGCGGGAGGCGATGCCGGCGATTCGCCACGCGCTGGCGGGCGAAGATTGGGAGCAGGCGGGCTGCCTGATCGCCGAGCACTGGTTGGAGCTGTTTCTGCACGGCGGCGCCGCGGCGATGCGCGGCCCGCTGGCGCAGCTGCCGCCGGCGGTCGTCGCGGCCGACCCCCGTCTGGCGGCGGCGCTGGCCGGCACCCGTCTGCAGGAGGGCGACCTGGGGGACGCCGAGCGGCTGCTGGCGCTGGCGCGGGAGTCGCGCAAGCCGCCGCGGGAGCTGCTGACCGCGGTGGCACTGCGTCACGCGCGCCTGCGCGTACAGCCCGACGACGCCGCCCGCCTGGCTGAGGAGCTGAACGACGTCGCCCACCGGCACACCCATCGCTGCCGCACGGCGCTGCGCGGTTTCGCGCTGTGCGACCTCGGCGCAACGCTGCTGTGGAGCGGCGCCGACGTGGGCGCCGCGGTCGCCCACCTGGACGAGGCGCTGGCGCTGGTGAGCGAGCACGGGTACGAGCTGATCGCGCTGGACTGCCTCGCGCAGCTGGCCATGGTGCACGTGCTCCGCGGCGAGCTGACCCGCGGCGAGCAGCTGAGCGCGCGCGCGACGGAGCTGGCCGAGCGCCACGGCTGGTGCGGGGAGCCGGCGGCGGCCGCCGCCCACCTGGCGGCCGGCACCTGCGCCTACCGGCGGGGCGAGTTCGAGCGCGCCGAAGGTCTGCTGGCGCGGGCGGTCGGCGCGGCGGACGCCGCCGAGCCGCCGGTGAGACTGGCGGTGAGCCTGATGCAGGCATACGCGCTGGCCGCCGCCGGGGAGCGATCGGCGGTCGCCGGCGCGCTGAAACTGGGCGCGATTCGCTCGGAGCTGGCCGACGGGGTGCCGGCGCCCCCGTTCCTGGAGCGCGTGCTGGACGCCGCCGAACCGCGCGTGCTGATCGCGGCCGGCGAGGTCGAACGGGCGCGCGCCACGCTGGCGGCGGCGCTGCAGCGCACGCCCGACAGCGTTGCCTTGCTGGTGCGCCAGGCCAGCCTCGAGTTGCACGACGGCGAGCCCGAGCTGGCGCGCGCCTCGCTGGCCCGCGCGCACGCGAGGGCGGCCGAGCAAACACCGCCGCCCTCACCGGGAACGGTGCTGGAGGGCTGGGTGCTGCGGGCGGTGGCCGAGCACGGGTGCGGCGAAACGCGGGCCGCCTTTGAGGCGCTCGACCGTGCGCTGGCGCTGGCCGAGCGCGAGCCGTTCCGCGACGCGTTCCTGCTGAGCGGTCCCGCGGTGCGCGATTTGCTGGAACTGCAGGCGCGCGAGGGCACCGCCCACCCGGCGCTGCTGGAGGTGCTGCTGGACGGCGTCGGCGAGGTCACCGCACACGGCGGCGCGCTGTCCGAGCCGCTCACCGAGCGCGAGCAGCGGATCCTGCGCTACCTGCCAACGATGCTCACCAACGCGGAGATCGGCGCCGAGGTGTTCGTGTCGCTCAACACCGTGAAGACCCACCTGCGCAGCATCTACCGCAAGCTCGACGCCAACGGCCGCGCCGACGCTGTCGAGAAGGCCCGCCGCCTCGGGCTGCTCCCCGCCGGGATCAAGCGCCCGCGGGTTGTGCAGCGGGTGTAGCCACCGCTCAGCACCCGCGTCACCCACGTGCGGGCAGCCGCCGGACCTCCACCAACTCCAGGCCGAGCGCCTGGATGCGGTCGAGCAGGCCGTGCAGCGCAGCCTGGTCGACCACCGGGCCGCGCAGCACGGTCTCCACCGACTGCACGGTGGCGTCCATGCCTTCGAAGGCGCCGAGCAGCTCGTCGCTCACCCGGCCTTTGATGTGGATCTCGTAGCTCGCCTCGGTCACGCCGACCACGCTGCCGCCTCTCGTCGTGCCGTCTCACCTCGTACCACCGGGTCGATCCTCCGTGTCACCGGGTCAGTCCTCCGCAAACACCTCACGCAGTTTTGCCTCGTCCTCGGTGGAGAGGTTGGTCTCGAGCAGCTCCGCTTTGAAATCGCTGAACGCCGGCCGCACCCGATCTATGACCGCGTCGGATGTGAGTGCAAACAGCGCCGACGTGCCTGGCGTCACCTGCTCGCGCACGCGCTTGACGAAGTCGTCGTCGATTCCCACGTCGGCAAACGAGCCGCCGATCGCGCCGGCGGCGGCCCCGATCGCCAACCCGAACAGCGGCACGAAGAAGATCAGCCCGAACAACAATCCCCAGAAGGCCCCGCCCAGCGCGCCGGCGCCCACCAGGCTGTTTAGCTGATGGGTGCGCGGCTTCTTCTTGTCGGCCGGCCAACTGACCACGGCGGCGTCGTGCACTTTGATCAGTTCCTGAGTCTGCAGTTGCTCCAGCGTGCGCACCGCCTCCTCGGCGCCGCTCGCAGTGGGGAACTTCCAGACGGTGAGAGTCGCCATCGCCACAATCTCCTCGCGTCGTCGTTGCCGATCCGGTCTGCCGGACCCGTGTGCTCAGAGGATCAAGCTACGTCCGGGGGGGATGAGCGGTCGTCACCCAACGGGGGTGAGGATCGCCCTACGCGCACCGGTGCGGTGAACCGAGCGAGCGCCGTCGGACGACCTGCGCGATGCCAGGCCTACGCCGGCGACAGCGTCGAGCTGCCGTGGCGCTCGTCGTGGGACAGTCGCATCCCCATTACCGCCAACCACGCCTCGATTGCGCCGCGCACGAGCAGCACGATGCCGAGCACGATCGCAAACGTGTACACGCCGAACTGCGGCCAGGAGATGATCAGGATGCCGACCGCGAGATCGACGACGCCCTCGAAGATGCGCCAGCCGCGGCGTTCGGCGTACTCCACCGCGCCGACCAGCTCAAACGCCCCCGCGGCCAGCAGGAAGATCCCCACCGCCAGCGCCACCACGGTGATGCTGTCGGCGGGGTGCCTGATCACGATCGCACCGGCGATCAGCGCCAGCACCCCGCGCCACAGGGCGGTGCCGCGCAGCTCCTTGACGAAAATGCTCGCGCAGATCAACAGCGCCCCCACCGCAAGCAGGTAGATCCCGACGATCACCGCCAGCACGCTCAGCGTGTGGTGGGGAGAGACGAGCAGCAGGACGCCCACCGCGAGCGTGCAGAGCGCGATCAGCAACAGAATCCACCACGCCCAGCCGGGCGGCTCTTCCACCTCCGGCGCGCCGTCGGGGCTGATGAAAGCATGGGTGGACATGAGTTGGGTCAGTCTCGCGGGACGCTGGGTGAGAGGACATCACCCGCCGGGGATGAGCGCGCCTCACCCGGCGACCCTCCACGATCCAGACAGCCACAGGAGGATGGCGCCGGAGCTTCGCAATGGTGAAACGAAGAACGCAACGCCCCGCGCCCTGAACAGTGACCTACCGGAGGAGACGCAAGGATGAGCGCACCAACTTCCAATCCGCAATACCCCGAGTACCGATCGTCGAGCGGTTGGGCGACGTTTGTCGCCGTCTACCTGATGATCGTCGGGGTGCTCAACATAGTCTGGGGCATCGCCGCGTTGAGCAACAAGCAGTATTTCGTGAGCGGCGGTCTATTGTGGTCGGAACTGAACACATGGGGCTGGGTGGCGATCGTCCTCGGCGCGATTCAGGTGCTCGGCGCGGGATTGGTAATGGCCCGCCGGGCCGGCGGCGCGATCGTCGCCGGCACGCTGGCGTTCTTCGGGATCATGCTCAACTTCCTCTCGATCGGCGCCTACCCGGTGTGGTCGGCGATCATGCTGGTGGTCGACGCCCTGATCATCTGGGCAGTCACCGTTCACAGCGATGCGTTTTTGACTGAATAGGGCCGTTTTTGACTGAATAGGGCCGCGTCGCTGAGTGGTTGGCGTCCAAAAAGTACATACACACGCGCGAACCACCCCCCGGCCGCCCGAACCACCCCGCCGGCCGCCGAGCCCAGGACGCCTGCCCGAGCCCAGGACGCCCTGCCCGAGCCCAGGACGCCTGCTTAACGCCGATCGCCGATCGACGCCGTTGCGCGATGCGGTCGGCGATCAGCTGAGCTGCTCGGCCTCGGCGGCGGCGAGCAGGCCGACCTCGACAAGGTCGCGCGGATGCACCCATGAATCGAGGATCGGGAAGCCGCCGGCCCGGCCGATCGCCTCGCGCAGCGGCAGCGCCCAGCGGTGCTCCAGCAGCGCGATCGCCACGGCCGTGTCGGGCGGGATCTCCTCGAGCACGTCCACCAGGTCGTCCTCGCCGAGCCCGCCCTCCTGCGACCACAGAGCGGCTGCGCCCTCGGCGTCGCCGCCGGCGATCTCGCCGAGGCCGAGCAGCGCCTTCACCACTTCACCGAGCTCCTGGGCTTCGCCTTCTGAGAGGTCGCTGATCTGGCCGGTGGTGACGACGCCGTCGGCGTCCTTGTTCACCACCAGCACGTCGATCACCCGAACGATGTCGGCCTCCCTGAGGTTCTGCAGCTGTTCGAGCACCTCGCCGCGGAAGTCGGGCTGGTCGAAGCCCACGACCATCAACTGCACCGGACCGATCATTGCGTCATCTCCTTGTTGGCGATCTTGTCAGCCGGCCGCGAGAACCTTCTGCTTCTCGCGCTCGAACTCTTCGGACGTGAGCACGCCGGTGTCTCGCAGTTCCGCCAGCTGCTTGAGCTGTTCGGCCACCGTGGCTCCGGCGGGCGCGCTCGGCGCTGGGGCTGCCTGCTGGCCTTCCACGGCGGACAGCCGCTCTTCCTGTGACTGCTCGCGCGCGCCGCGGTTGGCGGTGGCCTTGCCGGCCATGTAGCCCGCACCGCCCACCATCGCGCCGCGAAGTATCGGTCGACGCCTGCGCATCATGGCTTCACCTCCTCACACTTTCCGTTTCCCAGCGCGCGGTGAGCTGGTAGAGGATCACGATGTCGATCGCGATGATCATGATCGACCACAGCGGAAACAGCGTGAAGGTGCCGAACTGCACGAGCAGGTTGAGCGACACGAAGAGGATGCCCAGCCACCGCGCCCAACCCTGCTGGGCGAGCAGCCCGAGGCCGGTGAGCGCGACCAGCGTGCCGAGGATCAGGTGGCCCCAGCCCCAGGCGGAAATGTCCCACACGACCACCCCGTGGCCGCCGACGGTGATCACTTCGTTGTTGATCACCGCCGCCAATCCCCACATCGCATCAAGGAAGCCCTCGATCAGCATGAGGACGCCGGCGAAGATAATCCACCCGTTCGCCCCCACGGGTTCGGATTGGTAACGAGAGCCGGGCGCGCCCGGCTCGGGAATCGTGCTGGCCATAGTGGTCCTCCTGACGAAGTGTTTGCGCCGCCAGCATCGCCGAGTTGCGGGTGAGCGCTCATCACCCCTTCGGGATGACCTGCGGTCACCCGGTCGCGCGCGAGGATCGCCGGTATGGCGAGCACCGCCAAAGCGTCGAACGAGCCTGCCTCCGCGCGCTCCGGCGGGGCCGCGCGCTCCGGCGGGGCCGCGCGCTCCGGCGGGGCCCCGCGCGCCGGCGCCCCCGCCCACGGCGCGTGGGTGCTGGCGGCGCTGATCGCGGTGGCGGCCGTCGCCAACCTCAACCTCGCGGTGGCCAACGTGGCGCTGCCGGACATCGGCAGGGCGTTCGGTGCCGGGCAGACCGAACTCGACCTGGTCGCCGTGGGTTACTCGCTGGGCCTGGCCGCCTCGGTGCTGTACCTCGGCGCTGTCGGCGACCGCTTCGGGCGCAAGCTGATGCTGCTGCTCGGGATGGGGCTGTCGATCCCCGCATCGCTGCTGGCGGCGCTGGCGCCGTCGATCGGCGTGCTGTTCGCGGCACGCGTGGTCGGCGGCCTGTCGGCCGGAATGGCGTTCCCGACGACGCTGGCGCTGATCACCGCGCTGTGGTCGGGGCCGGCGCGCACCCGCGCGATCGCGCTGTGGTCGGGCATCGGCGGCGCGATCTCCTCGCTGGGCCCGCTGATCTCAGGCGCCCTGCTGACTCATTTCCACTGGGGCTCGGTGTTCTTCATCACGCTGCCGTTGGCGCTGGTGGCGCTGTACATGGCGTGGCGGCTGGTGCCGGCGCACGTGAACGAGACCAGCGACGCCGTGGACAACCTCGGCGGGATCCTCTCGGTGCTGCTGGTGGCGGCGCTGGTGCTGTGCATCAACTTCGCGCCCGTTCCCGAACACGGCACGCTGGCGCTGGGACTCGGGCTGATCGCTGTGGCCGCCGCCGCCGGCTTCGTGATCCGCCAGCGCCGCGCGCGCCCGCCGCTGTACGACCTGCACGTAGCCGCGCGGCGGATCTTCTGGGTGGCGGCGTGCGCGGGAATCATCGTGTTCGGCACGCTGATGGGCGCGATGTTCATCGGCCAGCAGTTTTTGCAGAACGTGCTGGGCTATTCGACATTGCAGGCCGGCGTGTCGATCCTCCCCGCGGCGGCATTCATGGTGCTGATCGCGCCGCGCTCGGCCAAACTGGTGGAGTCGCACGGCGCGCGCGTCACGCTGCTGGTCGGCTACGCCTGCTGCCTGGCGGGCTTCCTCGTGATGCTGATCGCCTGGGAAGACCACATCTCCTACTGGCCGGTGGGCATCGCCTATGCGCTGGTGGGCGCCGGCGTGGGCTTCGCCGGCACGCCCGCATCGCGCTCGCTGACGGGCTCGGTGCCGGTCAAGCGCGCCGGCATGGCCTCCGGCACCGCCGATCTGCAGCGCGACCTCGGCGGGGCGATCATGCAGTCGATCCTCGGCGCGATCCTCACGGCCGGGTACGCCGCGGCAGTCGCCGCCAAGATCGCCGCGGCACCCAACAAGGCGGCAACCACCGTCAACGTGGAAGCGGAGCTCGAGAAGTCGTTCTCCAGCGCCACCGACACCGCCCAGCGCTACCCACACTACGCCTCGCAGATCATCGCCGGCGCCAAGGAATCGTTCCTGCAGGGCGCCGACCACGCCTACCTCGCCGGGATCGTCGCGATCATGCTGGGGGCCACACTCGTATTCTTCATGTTCCCCAAGCACACACGTGAGGTGGAGCTGATGGAGGAGTATCACGTGCAAGACACCCACGGCGGGTGAGGCGCCCTCACCCAAGCCGGCGCGATCGTTGAGCGCCATGACCAGCACCGAGCCCACACACACCGACACCGACCGCGAGCCGGCCGCGGCGATCGGGAGGCGCGCCGGCACCGGCCCCCGCGTCCCCCACCTCACCCCGCGGGAGCACGCGGCGCGCGGGAAGGCGGCGCGCGCGGAGGCGCCGCGCACGCGCCACGCCGAGTTCCAGGCGTGGGCGGAGCGGCCCGACCCGATCGCGCTGCTGGAGGAGCAGGCCGAATCCCGGGTGCCGGAGCTGGTGCCGATCCGCTACGGCCGGATGGCGGCCTCACCGTTCGCGTTCTTCCGCGGCGCCGCCTACGTGATGGCCTCCGACCTGGCGGGCACGCCGCGCTCGGGCATCACGGTGCAGACGTGCGGCGACGCGCACCTCTCCAACTTCGGTGGCTTCGCCTCGCCCGAGCGCGATCTGATTTTCGACGTCAACGACTTCGACGAGACGCTGCCGGGACCGTGGGAGTGGGACGTCAAGCGCCTGGCGGCGAGCATCGTGATCGCGGGCCGCGAAAAAGGCTTCACCGCCAAGCAGCGGTGCGAGAACGCGGCGGCGGCGATGCGCCAGTATCGCGAAACGATGCGCAACCTCGCGGGAATGCGCAACCTCGACATCTGGTATGCGCGCCTGGACCGCGCGACGATCGTCGCCCGCTTCGAGACCGATGCGACCGCCGCGCAGATGAAGATCTTCGAAAAGACCTCCGAAAAGGCCAAGCGCAAGGACAACACGCGCGCCTTCTCGCGCCTGGCGGCAACCGGCGACGGCGAACCGCACATCATCAGCGACCCGCCGCTGATCGAGCGGATCGAGGATCTGCTGCCCCAGGCGCAGGCGCAGGAGTTCGAAGAGAACATGCACCAGCTGCTGCGCTCCTACCGGGCCAGCCTGCAGGGCGACCGCCGGCGCCTGCTGGAGCGCTACCGCTACGTGGACCTCGCGCGCAAGGTGGTGGGCGTGGGCAGCGTGGGCACGCGCGCGTGGGTGGTGCTGATGCTCGGCCGCGACAACGACGACCCGTTGTTTTTGCAATGCAAGGAGGCCCAGGCTTCCGTATTGGAGCCGTTTGTGGGCAAAAGCGAGTATTCCCACCACGGCCGCCGCGTGGTGGAGGGCCAGCGGATGATGCAATCGTCCAGCGACATCATGCTGGGCTGGCTGCGTGCCACCGGCATCGACGGCGAGACGCGCGACTTCTACGTGCGCCAGCTGTGGGACTGGAAGAGCTCAGCCGACGTCGAAGCGATGGCGCCGCCGGGGATGTCGCTTTACGGGAGGATGTGCGGAGGCACGCTCGCCCGCGCTCACGCCCGCTCGGGCGACGGCATCGCGATCGCCAGCTACCTCGGCCGCGGCGACACATTCGACCGCGCTATCTGCGCGTTCGCCGAGACCTACGCTGACCAGAACGAGCTCGACCACCGTGCGCTCACACAGGCGATCGCCAGTGGGAGGGTCACGGCCGAGAGCGGCGTGTGAATAAGGTCTGCCCCCGAACCGTTCCGAGGACGTCGAAAGGGGCCAGAACATGAGCACAGCGGCACACACCGGCACACGCACCGCCACCGGCGCATCGAGCTCGAGCGAGGCCCGGCCGGCCGACGTGCTCGTGATCTTCGGCATCACCGGCGACCTCGCCAAGGTGATGACCTTCCACTCGCTCTATCGCCTCGAGGCGCGGGGCCTGCTGCACTGCCCGATCGTCGGCGTGGCCGCCGACGACTGGACGGTGGAGCAGCTGCGCGAACGGGCGCGCAGCTCGATCGAAGCGTGCGGGGAGAAGATCGACGAGCAGGTGTTCGAGCGCTTCGCGCAGCGGCTCTCCTACCTCTCCGGCGACTTCACCGACAGCGCGCTGTACGGGCAGCTGGCCGGCGAGCTGGGCAACCCGCACAGCCCCGTCTTCTATCTGGAGATCCCACCGTCGCTGTTCGGGGCGGTGATCGCGCGGTTGGCGGAGGCCGGCCTCACCAAGAACGCGCGTGTGGTGGTGGAGAAGCCGTTCGGCCACGACCTCGCCTCGGCGCGCGCGCTGGCCGCGGAAATCCTGCAGCACATCGAGGAGGCCCAGCTCTACCGGATCGACCACTTCCTCGGCAAGATGGGCACCGACGAGCTGCTCTACCTGCGCTTCGGCAACACGATGATCGAGCCGGTGTGGAACCGCAACCACATCGCCTGCGTGGAGATCACGATGGCCGAGGACTTCGGCGTGGAGGACCGCGGTCACTTCTACGACCCGGTGGGGGCGCTGCGCGACGTGGTCGTCAACCACCTCATGCAGGTGGTCGCCGTCGCCGCGATGGAGGCGCCGGCGGGCAACGACGCGCGCACACTGAAGGACGCCAAGTACACCGTGTTCCGCGCGATCGAGGACGCCAGCCCGGTCCACTACGTGCGCGGTCAGTACGACGGCTACCGCAAGATCGACGGCGTCGCCGCCGACTCCGCCACCGAGACATACGCGGCGCTGCGCCTCAACATCGACAACTGGCGCTGGTCGGGGGTGCCGTGGTTCATCCGCACCGGCAAGCGCCTGCCAGTCACGCAGACGGAGCTGCGCGTCGTCTTCCGCGAACCGCCGCGCCTGCTGTTCATGGAGCGCGGCCACCGCCGGCCGGAACCCAACCAGTTCGTCGTCAGGCTCGACCCCACCACCGCCACGCGGGTGGTGCTGGATGCCCACCGTGCCGACATGGGCGGCCGGCAGGCGATCACGCTCGACATGGAGTTCGCCCGCGAGGGCGGCGAGGCCCCCACCCCCTACGAGGTGCTGTTGCTGGACGCAATGCGCGGCGACAGCGAGCGCTTCACTCGCCAGGACGGCGTGGAAGAGACGTGGCGGATCATGCAGCCACTGCTCGACGCCCCGCCGCCAGTGCACCCATACGCGCCGGGCAGCTGGGGCCCGGAGGCGGGCGAGCGGCTGGTGGAGGGCTTCGGCAGCTGGCACGGACCGTGGGTGGCGACATGAACGACTCTGTCCCGCAGAGCGCCGCCGCGCCCTCGCCGTTCCCGCCGATCGCCGACTACGCGTTCCTCTCCAACTGCCACACCGGCGCGCTGGTGGCGCCCGACGGGGCGATCGACTGGCTGTGCGTGCCGTGCTTCGACGCGCCGTCGGTGTTCGGCACGCTGCTCGACCGCCAGGCCGGCGCGTTCCGCTTCGGGCCGTTCGGGATCAACGTGCCCACCGCGCGCATCTACGAGCCCGGCACCAACACGCTCGCCACCACCTGGAGCACGCCCACCGGCTGGGCGCTCGTGCGCGACGCGCTGATCCTCGGGCCGCGCCGTGGGGAGGATCACGTCACGCCGCACACGCGCCCGCCCACCGACGAAGACGCCGACCACACGCTCGTGCGGGTCGCCATGTGCCTGGAGGGCGAGGTCGAGATCGAGCTCACCTGCGAACCGGTGTTCGACTACGGCCGCGTCACCGCCGAGTGGTCGCTCACCGAAGACGGCCATCGCGCCGACGCCAGCGGCGAGGGGCTGACGATCCGCCTGCAAAGCGACATGGCGGTCGGCGTCGAGGGCGACTGGGTGCGCGCCCGCCACACGCTGCGCAAAGGCGAGCAGATCTACTGCGCGCTCTCGTGGGCGGAGGACCTCGCGACGCCGATGGACGTCGATCAAGCCAACGCGCGCCTCGCCGCCACGGCCCACTACTGGCGCGCGTGGCTCGACCGCGCGCGGATGCCCGACCACCGTTGGCGCGAGCCGATCCAGCGCTCGGCGCTGGCGATCAAGGGCCTCACCTACATCCCCACCGGGGCCACCGTCGCGGCGCTCACCACCTCGCTGCCGGAGACGCCCGGTGGCGAGCGCAACTGGGACTACCGCTACACCTGGCTGCGCGACTCCACCTTCACGTTGCAGGCGCTGCACTATCTCAACCTCGACTGGGAGGCGGAGGAGTTCATGCAGTTCATCGCCGACCTCGAGTGCAACGGGGACGGAGCGCTGCAGATCATGTACGGGATCGACGGCCGCCGCGACCTCACCGAGACGACGCGCGACTACCTCTCCGGGTATGCGGGCGCCGCGCCGGTGCGGGTCGGCAACGGCGCGTTCGACCAGCGTCAGAACGACGTGTTCGGCGCGGCGCTCGACTCGATCCTGCTGCACACCAACCGCTCCCAGCGCCTGCCGCGGCGGCTGTGGCCGATCGTGCAATCCCAAGCGCAGTGCGCCAGCCAGGTGTGGCGCGAGCCCGACCAGGGCATCTGGGAGGCGCGCGGCGCGCCCCGCCACTACGTCTCCTCGAAGCTGATGTGCTGGGTGGCGATGGATCGCGCCTCGCGGCTGGCGGCGATGCGCGGCGACGCCAAGCTGCAATCGGAGTGGGGCGCGGTCGCGGTGGAGATCCGCGAGGACATCCTTGCCCACGGGCTCACCGACAAAGGCGTACTGCGCCAGCATTACGACACCGACGCGCTCGACGCCTCCACCCTGCTGGCGGCGATCTTCGGCTTCCTGCCGAGCGACGACGAGCGGCTGCGCGCGTCGGTGGTGGCAATCGCCGAGGAGTTGACCGACGACGGCTTCGTGCTGCGCTACCGCACCGACGAGACCGACGACGGCATGTCGGGCAAGGAGGGCTCGTTTTTGATCTGCTCCTTCTGGCTGGTGTCGGCGCTGGCGATCGTCGGCCAACACCAGCGCGCCCGCGACCTGATGGAAAAGCTGCTGCGGGTCGCCTCGCCGCTGGGGCTGTACGCCGAGGAGTACGACACCGCCACCGGCCGCCACCTCGGCAACTTCCCCCAGGCCTTCTCCCATCTGGCGCTGATCGAGGCGGCCTCCCGGATCATCCTCGCCGAGCGGATCGCCGAGCTCACGTGAGAGCCAAAGCCGCCATGGAGATCACGTGAGCAGGCGAAAAGTGGTGATCGTCGGTGGTGGCTTCGGTGGGCTGACGGCCGCGCGCGAGCTGCGCCACGCCGGCGTCGAGGTGACGCTGGTCGACCGCGAGCACCATCACCTGTTCCAGCCCCTGCTCTACCAGGTCGCCTGCGGCGGTCTCGCGGAGGGGGAGATCGCGGTGCCGATCCGCGCGGTGCTGCGGCGCAAGGGCAACGCGCGGGTGCTGATGGCTGAGGCTGTCGGGCTCGACCCCGAGCGCCGTCTGCTGGAGCTCGACGGCGGCGAGCAGCTTCCATACGACAGCCTGATCGTGGCGTGCGGCGCGCGCACCGGCTACTTCGGCCATGACGAGTGGGGCGAGACGACGTGCGGGATGAAGACGCTCGCCGACGCCGTGCAGCTGCGCAGCCGTCTGTACGGAGCGCTGGAGCAGGCCGAGCGCGCCTTTGACGAGCGCGAGCGGCGCGAGCTGCTGACGTTCGTGGTGATCGGCGCCGGCCCCACCGGGGTGGAGGTCGCCGGCGAGATCGCGATCGTCTGCAAAGACGTGCTCGCCCGCGACTACACCCGCATCCAGCCGGGCGACGCCCGCGTGATCCTGCTCGACGCGGGTGCGCGCGTGGTGCCCTCGTTCAGCAAGCGGCTTTCGCGCAAGGCCGCCGAGCAGCTCGCCTCGCTCGGAGTGACCGTGCGGGTCAACGCCGCGGTCACGGCGATCGACGCGCGCGGGGTGACGATCTCGCTGGCGGGCTCCACAACGACCGACCCGCCCACCGAGGAGCGGATCGCCGCGCGCACCGTCGTGTGGGCGGCCGGCGTGCAGCCGGTGCCGTTCGCCGCGGCTGTCGCGCAAGCCACCGGCGCCGATACCGACCGTGCGGGGCACGTGCGAACCGCGCCCGACCTGACGCTGCCCGGCCATCGGGAGATCTCGATGATCGGCGACGCCACCACGCTCGACGGCGACGACGGCAAGCCGCTGCCGGGGCTCGCCACCGTCGCGATCCAGCAGGCGCGCCACGCCGCGCAGGCGATCCGTGCGGGCGCCCCGGGCGCCGGCACGCCGTTTCGCTACTTCGACAAGGGCACGCTCGCGGTGGTGGGACGCGGGCGCGCGGTGTGCGCGATCCGCGGCCTGGAGCTGTGGGGACGCCCCGCGTTCTTCACCTACCTGACGGTGCACATGTACTACCTCGGCGGCGTTCCCGGACAGCGCGTGAAGGTGCTGATCGACTGGGCCACCGCGCGGCTGGGACGCCCGCAGAGCCAGGTGATCGAGAATGCGCTTCCGCGGCTGCCCGAGGCCGCGAGGAGCGTGTGAGACCATGCTCGATGAGTTGAGGTCGTGATGTCGTGACGGAGCCGTTGAGCACAGAGCGTCGCAAGCTTCTGGCGAAGCTCATCGAGCCGTTTCGCGTGATGCCCGGGAGCGAGGTGAAGCTCGCCCGGGACTTCGACCCCGCGTTCAAGGGCGGGCTGAAGCGCAAGCACGACGGGGTCGAGTTGCTGCAGGAGGGGGTGCGGTTGCTCAGCGACTACCAGTCCCGGCTGGCGGCGCAGGACACGTGGGGGGTGCTGGTGGTCCTGCAGGCACTCGACACTGCTGGTAAGGACGGCACGATCCGCCACGTGATGAGCGGCGTCAACCCACAGGGCGTGGTGGTGTACAGCTTCAAGGTCCCCTCCCCGGAGGAGCTCGGCCACGACTTTCTGTGGCGCTACGCCCAGCGCCTGCCGGCCCGCGGCCAGATCGGGATCTTCAACCGCTCGCACTACGAGGAGGTGCTCGTCGTTCGCGTTCACCCCGAGAACCTCGACCGCCAGCGGCTCCCGCCGGCGGCGATGAGCGGCGACGTGTGGCAGCGCCGCTACCGCGAGATCAACGACTGGGAGCGCTATCTCAGCGACAACGGCATTCGCGTCGTCAAGCTGTTCTTGAACCTCTCCAAGGAGGAGCAGCGGGAGCGGCTGCTGCGCCGCATCGACCTGCCCGACCACAACTGGAAGTTCTCCACCGCCGACGTCGCCGAGCGAGCCCACTGGGATGACTACCAGCACGCGATCTCCGAGATGCTGTCGCACACCAGCACCGAGTGGGCGCCATGGTGGGTGATCCCCGCCGACCGCAAGTGGTTTGCGCGGATCGCCGCCGCCAGCGTGTTGGCCAATGCGCTGATCGAGCTCGATCCTCACTATCCGCGGGTCGACAGCGCCCAGCGCGAGACGCTGCTCGCCGTCAAGCGGCAGCTCGAAACGGAGGCGCCCGGGGGCGTCGCCGCCGACCCCAACGAGCGTCGTGAGAGGGAGTCGGGAGGCGTGTGATCGCTCCGCCGCCGCTGCGGCTCCGCGTGATGGCGGTGGTGGCGCTGCTGGCGCCGGTAGCAATGGCGGTGCTGGTCGCGGTGGCGTTGGTGGGCGATCTCGCGATCGCGGCACTGGCAGTGGCGCTCGTCCTCGTGGCAAGCGCAGCGGCCTGGGTCGCCCTCACCACGCACGGCGCCAGACGCACCGCCAGCTGGGCGCTTGCGGCGCTCGCCTGCGCCGGGCTGATCGCGGTGGTGGTGAGCAACTGGCAGGGAGTTTTGGTGCTGCTGGCGCTGTTGCTGGCGCTGGCAATATTCGGGGCAGCGGCCCGCTACGCGCTGGGTCGGACCGCAGAGACGGCAGCGCACACGCTCGGGCAGGCCACCACGCGCGTGGGCGCCGCCAGCTCGGCTGCACTGATCATCAACCTGAAGTCCGGTGGCGGCAAGGCTGAGCGCTTTCATCTAGCGGACGAGGCGCGACGGCGAGACGTCGAGCCGATCGTGCTGCAACCCGGCGACGACCTGCTCGACTTGGCCGAGCGGGCGATCGGGCGCGGAGCGGAGGTGCTCGGCATGGCAGGCGGCGACGGCTCGCAGGCACTCGTCGCGACCGTCGCGTCGCAGCGCGACGTGGCCCACGTGTGCGTTCCGGCGGGAACCCGCAACCACTTCGCGCTCGACCTGGGGCTCGACCGTGAGGACGTGGTCGGTGCACTCGACGCGTTCACCGACGGCATCGAGCGGCGCATCGATCTGGCGCGCGTCAACGACCGCGTGTTCGTCAACAACGCCTCGCTTGGCGTATACGCCAAGGTGGTCCAGTCGGACGCCTACCGCGACGCCAAGCTCGACACCTGGACGCGCATGCTGCCCGACCTGCTCGGCCCGGGTGCCGCGCCGATCGACCTCGAGTTCACCGCCCCCGACGGCAGCAGCTGCCGCGACGCGCCGCTGGTGCTCGTCTCCAACAACCCCTATCAGCTCACGCACCTGGCGGGAGCCGGCACCCGCGCACGGATCGACGCGGGTGTGCTGGGAGTGACGGCGGCACGCGTGCGCACCGGCGCGGACGTGTCGAGGCTCCTCGCGCTGGAGCTGGTGGGGCAGGCCGAGCGCTTCCCCGGCCTGCTGTCGTGGTCGACGCCGGAGCTCGAGGTGCGCTCCGGCGGCCCCGTCGAGGTCGGTCTCGACGGCGAGGCGCTCGTGCTGGCGCCACCGTTGCGCTTCGTTTCGATGCCCGGGGCGCTGCGCGTGCGACTGCCGCCCACGGCCGGCCTCGCTCCCGCCGCGAGCGCGGTGTCGCTCACCGTGGAGAACCTCGGCGCTCTGCTGCGGGTGGCCGCCGGCCGGTGAGACGCTTTCCTGTACGCCCCCGCCGGCGTTCCCCCGCACGTCCCCGCCCGCCGCGCCCGCGCCCGGCCGCGCGCCGCCGCGTGCAGCGCCTCGACGACCTGCTCATGGCGCGCTCGCGCGGCATCCGCTCAGCGCGGCGCGACCGCTCGCTCGTCGCGATCACCGGGGCGGCCAACTACTCGCGACTGTGGCTTTGCATCGCGGGCCTGCTCGCCGCCGGCGGCGGTCCTCGCGGCCGCGGCGCCGCCGGCCGGGGCGTCGTTGCGATCGCGATTGCGGCGAGCGTCGCAAACGGGCCCGCAAAGCTGCTGGTCCGTCGGCGTCGACCGCCAGCGCACGCGGGCGCGCCGCTCATCCGCACGCCGCGCTCGACCTCGTTTCCCTCGGGTCACAGCGCCTCCGCGTTCGCCTTCGCCACCGGCGTCAGCGCCGAGCTGCCCGCGCTGGCGCCTTTGCTCGTGCCGCTCGCCGGCGCCGTCGCCTACTCCCGCGTCCACACCGGCGTCCACTACCCAAGCGACGTGGCAGCCGGCGCCGCGATCGGGATCGGCGCCGGCGTGCTCGCCGGCAGTGTGGCTGGGTGGATGGCTCACGCCTGCGGCGCCGCCGGGCGCAGAGCGGCGGAGGCCGCCGTGCCGCCGACGGAGGTGGAGGGCTCCTCCCCCGACGGCGGCGCCGCCACGCGGGCGCGGAAGACGTAGAACGACCAGCCCTGGTAGACCAGCACAACCGGGAGGAGCACCACGGTGACGATCGACATCACCACCAGCGCATAGTGACCGGAGGCGGCGTTGGCGACGGTGAGACTGTAGGCGGGGTTGATGGTGGAGATCATCACGTGCGGGTAGAGGGCGACGAACAGCGAGCCGACGCTGGCGGCGATCGTGACGGCGGAGGCGGCGAAGGCCCAGCCGTCGCGGTCGCTGACGGCGAGGCGGGCGGCGAAGATCACGGCGATGATCGCCAGCACTTCGAGCGGGCCGGGGACCTGGGCGGGGCCGGCGATGTTGCGCGTCCAGATCGCGAAGCCCACCACCAGCGCGATCGCCACCCAGCCGAGCGGGCGCGCGGCGGCGGCGGCGCGGTCGCGTACGGGGCCGGTGGTGCGCAGCTTCAGGAAGGTGGCGCCGTGCAGCAAGCACAGGCCCAGCAGCGTCACGCCGGTCCACAGGCCGTAGGGCGTGAGCAGGTCGAAGAAGTCGCCGGTGAAGTTGTGCTGCGCATCGATCGGCAGTCCGTGCAGCAGGTCGCCGAGGCCGACGCCGAGCAGCAGCGGGACGAGGATGCCGCCGAGCGTCATGCACCACGTCCACACCGCCCGCCAGCGGGGATCGTCGCTCTTGCCGCGGAACTCGAATGCCACCCCGCGCGCCATCAGCGCCACCAGCACCAACAGCAGCGCGAGGTAGAGCGCGGAGAACATCGTCGCGTACCACGCGGGGAAGGCGGCGAAGGTGCCGGCGCCGGCGACCACCAACCACACCTCGTTGCCGTCCCACCACGGCCCGATCGTGTTGATCGCCACCCGCCGCTCGGTGTCGGTGCGGCCGAGCAGCGCGTGTAGGGCACCCACGCCGAAGTCGAAGCCCTCCAGCACGAAGAACCCCACCCAGAGGATCGCGAGGACGATGAACCACAGCGTGTGCAGTTGCATCGACCCTCACCTCTCCCGTGGGGGGTTGTACGTGTACTTTTCAGACACCAACCAATTCATTTTGTGAAGTGGTTGGCGCGCATAGCGAAGACATCGAACACCTCAGTAAGTCAGCGCCGGCATCGAGGTTGGCTCGGGCGACACGGCCGGCGCGGGCGAACCGCCTGAAGCTCCGCCCTCGCCGCCGGCCGGCTCCGCCGGGGGAAGTCCTTTGCGCGCGCAGCGCAACATCAGCGTCGCCTCGACCGCGCCGAGGGCGATGTAGACGAGCACGAACGCGCCGAGGCTGATCCAGATGTCGGTGGCGCTCACCGACGGGGAGTTGGCGTTGGCGGTCTTCATCAACCCCTGCACGATCCACGGCTGGCGGCCGCTCTCGGTGAGCAGCCACCCGGCGGTGTTCATCAGGAAGGGTGTGAGCACCGCCCAGATCGACAATCGCAGAAACCACTTGGAGCGGTCGAAGCGGCCGCGGTGCAGCAGCCACCCGCCCCACAGCGCCAGCAGCAGGATGAGCGCGGCGAGGTAAGCCATGATCCGCATCGACCAGTATTGGATGAACACGTCCGGCACGTAGTTGCCGGGCCCATATTTCTGTTCGTATTCGCGCTGCAGCTGGTTGAGGCCGGTCACGCCGCCGCTGAAGGAGTTGGTGGCGAGGATCGACAGCAGGTTGGGGATTTCGATGATCTGCGAGGGCGTCTTGTCGTTATTGCCGCCGCCGATCTGAAACAGCGAGAACGAGCACGGTTTGCAGTTTCCCCACTGCGCCTCGGCGGCGGCGATCTTCATCGGCTGGTATTTGTCCTCCACCACCCCCAGCTCGCTGCCGACGAACATGGTGAGCACGATCGAGGGCAGCAACACCGCGACCGACAGCTGCGCCGCTTTGTGGAAGGCGACGGACTCGCGCTGTTTACGCAGATGCCAGGCCGCCACCGCCAGCATCACGAGCGCGCCGGTGATGAACGAGGCGAGGATCACGTGCACGTAGCCCCACAGGAACGTGGGGTTGGTGAACAGCGCGCCGATGTTGGACAGCTGCGGTTCGTGGTGGCTGTTCAGCGTGTACCCCACTGGGTGCTGCATCCACGAGTTGGCGACCATGATGAACATCGCCGACAGCATCGCCCCACCCGCCACCAGCCAGATGCATGCCAGATGTATGCGCTTGGGCAGCCGCCCCCAGCCGAACAGCCACAGTCCGAGGAAGGTGGACTCCAGGAAGAACGCCGCCAGCCCCTCCATCGCCAGCGGCCCGCCGAACACGTCGCCGACGTAACGCGAGTAGGTGGACCAGTTCATCCCGAACTCGAACTCCTGCACCAGGCCGGTGACCACCCCCACGGCGACGTTGATCAACAGCAGCGTGCCGAAGAAACGCGTCAGCCTCCGGTAGTCCTCCTCGCCGGAGCGGTGCCAGGCGCTCTGCAGGATCGCCACCAGCAACGACAGCCCGATCGTGACGGGCACGAACAGGAAGTGGTAGATGCTCGTCGTGGCAAACTGCCAGCGCGCGAGGTCGTTGGTCACGCGCTCGGCACACCCGCTTGGGCTTCGGCCTCGATCAGTTCCTGCTCGAAGCGCCCGGCGTCGGCGCCCGCGAGTTCCTTCTCCATCATCTTTTCCGCGCGGGAGAGCAGTTTTTCGGCCTGCTCCAGCACGCGCGAGCGGCCGACCACGACGAGTGCCGCCTGGCCGTCGTCGAGCGCTTCGCCCAGCTCCTTCATGTCCGAGCGCGACATCCCGTGCCACAGGTGGCCGATCAGGCCGCCGGCGCCGGCGCCGACCACACCCGCGCCGATGATCGAGGGTGGGAACAGGATGCCGACCACCGCGCCCACCGCCGCGCCGGTCCAGGCGCCGTGCTGGGTGGGCTTCTCGTGCTTGTGCACGTGCACCTTGCCCTCGTCGTCCTTATAGATGTCGGCGGCGTCGTAGGTGCCCACCAGTCCCTCGGCGTGGGCGGTGCGCAGGGCCTCGTAGTCGGCGTGCGCCGCCTCCTGGTTGGGGTAGACGCCGACGAACACAAACAGGGGCTGGTCAGCCATTGGGCTACCTCCTGAGAATCGGGGAGCGGGTCTTCAATGGTCGGGGTGGCGAGGGTGAGCGCTCATCACCCCCCGAGAACGATCCGGCGAGCAGCGGGTGCGGGCGAGCAGTCCCTCCCCCTCTCCCTCCTCCTCCGTTTTTCACCCGGCCGGAGTGATGGTCGCTCACCCGCCGCGCGCGTAGCGTGTGAGCGTGCGCTCTCCCCGCCCCTACGTGGCCGTGCTGGCCGTGCTGGTGCCGATCGCGCTGGTGAGCGGCTGTGGCGAATCCGAACAGGCCAAGGCCGAAAAGACGGTGTGCGAAGGCAAGAAGGAAGTCAACGACGGCGTCGACAGCCTCAAAAGCGTGACGCTCGCCACCGCCAGCGCCAGCACCGTGCAGAACGACATCAAGTCGATCGAAGCGGGGCTCCAAAAGGTCAAAAGCGCCCAAAGCAAGCTGAGCGGCAAGCGCAAGGAAGAAGTCGAAAAGGCCAACGCCCAACTGTCCTCCGAACTGACCACGATCGAGCACGAACTCGCCACGCTCTCGCTGCCACAGGCGCTCACGAAGCTGCTGACCGCGGCCGAAAAGCTGGCCGCCAGCTACAAGCAGACATTCGCCCCGATCGCATGCTGAGCGCTACGCCGGGTCGGCGTCGCCGGGCGCGCGGCCCCTCCAGCGCCAGCAGCCGCGCGCGCCGGTCGCCGGGCGGACGCTCGACGGGGCCGAGGTCGCGACGCCCGCTCACCCCAGCACCAGCCGATGCGCCTGGTTGCCGTGCTCATCGACGTATTCGACCGCGACCTGCGGCCCGTCGAAGTCGAGCACGACGAAGCCGAAGCGCAACCACTGGTTGCCCTCGGCCGGCTCCGCCCCTGCGTAGGCCCAGCTGAGCGGCGCATACCCTTCGACGTCGCGCTTGCCTTCGGGCAGCGGCGGATCGGGCAGCATCTGCGGCACGCCGCCGTTGCCCACGCACGAGCCGAACCGCAGCCACGGCACCGGGCGCCCCGGCGCTTCCGGTCCGCCGCCGTACACCGTGCAGCGGTGCTCATGTCCCCAAAACCACGCGTCCAGCGGCTTGGCCGCATCGAACAGCGGCGCCACCTTCTTGGTCATCTTCTGCGTCACCGCTTCGTAGGCGCTGAACGGCTGATGGTGGGTGAGCAGCATCGTGCGGCGCCCGGCGCCGAGCTTGTCCCCCACCCACTGCGCCTGCGAGCCGGCCAGGTCGTGGTCGTCGTAGGCGCTGTCCAACCCCAGCACCTGCCAGTGTTCGTTCTCCAGGCTGAAGTGACTGGAGGGCGTCGGCGCTGAGTGGCCCGCCAGCCAGTGGCCGCGAAAGCGGGGGTCCTGCAGCAGATAGCCGAAGTAGCCGTGCCCGCCGGAGTACATGTCGTGGTTGCCGTTGAGCGACCAGCAAAGCACGTCGCGCTCCTCGCGCGCCACCGGCCAGTGGGGCAGGTAGCGCGTTTCGTACTCCTCGCGCCACCCCGAGTAGTAGGTGTCGCCCAGGTGGATCACGTGCTGCGCGCGCCCCCGCCCCTGATCGAGCCGCGCGCCGATCTGCGCGGCGACCGCCTGCGCGCCCGCCAACCCGGTGGCCCAGTCGCCGACGAGGATCACGCGCGCGTCCGCCGCCAGCGCCACCGGGCCGGCGGGCGTGTTGGGGAAGGCGGGACGGCCGTCGAGCTGAGCGAGCTGTTCGGCCAGCTTCGTCTCCATCCACAGTGGGTCGCAGGGACCGAACTTGCGGAAGATCTCGACGTCGCCGAGGACCGCCTGCCACAGCCGGTCGGGTCCCTCGGGGAGCGCTTTCAACAGGTCGTCGAAGCGCGTCTCGATGCAGGTGGTGAGCACCGACTGCAGGTTGCTGTTGACGGCGGTGCTCGGCATGAACGGAGTCTGCGCGGGGGCTCCCGGGCCCTGCGCCGCGGCCCCTGGCGCCTGCCCCGCGGCCCCCGGCGCCGGCGTGGCAGCCCCCGGCGCCTGCCCCGCGGCCCCCGCTCCCGCCTGCGCCAGCTCCGCACGGGCCTTCGCGTAGGCGTCGGCCGACAGTTGATTTCCGCCCGGCCGCGCCGCCCCCGCCCGTTCGATCGCGTCGAGCTGGTGCAGTAGGAAGTCGGGGTCCATCACCTCGCGGATGATCCGGCCCGCAGGCTGTTCGGCGGCGGGCGGCGGCTCCCGTCGCAGCCGCTCCAGCAGCTCGTGAAAACGCTCCTCCAGCTCGTGGAACATCCAGCGCCCCTTCCTGGTCTGTTTGGAAAAAATCAAGTATTGCGACAGGGCAGGCTAACAGCCAGCTTTCCACTTGTCGGGCAAGTTCGCTCCAGATGGTGTAGGGTCGCGCCACCGTGGATGCAAGCTACGACGCGATCGTGATCGGATCGGGCTTCGGCGGTGGCGTGGCCGCCTGCCGCCTGTCGGAAGCCGGCCTGCGCGTGGCGGTGCTGGAGCGCGGGCGGCGCTTCGCGCCGGCCAGCTTCCCGAAGACCCCCGCGCAGGCGCCGGCAGCGCTGTGGCACCCGGTGCTCAACCCGCACGGACTGTTCGATCTGCGGCTGATGCGCGACCTCTCGGTGCTCACCGCCGCCGGCGTGGGGGGCGGGTCGCTGGTGTACGCCAACGTGCAGCTGCGAGCGCCGGCGGAGGTGTTTGCGCAGGGCTGGCCGCGGGCGATCGGCCGGGCGGCACTCGACCCCTACTACGACCGCACCGAAGCGGCGCTGCTGCCGATGCAGACACCGCCGGGACTGGCGAAGATGCGTGCGTTCGCCGCCGCCGGCGAGCGGGTGGGCAAGGAGGCGCGACGTTTGCCGCTGGCGGTCAACTTCGAAGGCGATCGCGTACACCCGTTTAGCGGCGTGCCGCAGCGGTGCTGCGAGAACCTCGGCCGTTGCGACAGCGGCTGCCCGATTCACGCCAAGAACACGATCGACATCACCTATCTGGCGCGCGCCGAGCAGCTGGGCGCCGAGGTCCGGCCGTTTCACCAGGCACTGCGGCTCACCCCGCCGGCAGCGGCGGGTGGGGCGTGGGAGATCGGCTTTCGCGACCTGAAGCGCCGCCGCACCGGCACGGTGAGCGCGCCGCTCGCGATTTGCGCCGCCGGCTGTTTGGGCTCCAGCCGCCTGCTGTTGAAGAACCGCGCCCGCCTGCCCCATCTCTCGAGCGCGCTGGGCAGTCACTTCTCCGGCAACGGCGACGCGCTGGGCGCCGCGTTCGACCCGCTCGTCAAGGTGGTGGGCGATCCGCGCACCGACTATGGGCCGTCGATGACCAGCGTGCTGGACTACACCGCCGAGCACGGCTTCCTGCTGGCCGACGGCGGGCTGCCCTCGAACTTCGGCGGCCTGCTGGAGCTGGTGCGCGCGGTGGACCGGATCCACGGCTGGCGCACGCTGCTGTTGCGTGCGCGGCGCTGGGCAACGCGGCTGGGGTGGAGCGACCAGCAGATCACCCACCGCCATCTGCGCTCCTCGCCGCCGTCGCGCCCGATCGACGACTCGCTGGTGTTTTTGATGATCGGCCGCGACGCCGCCGACGGGCAGATGCGGCTGACGCCGCTGCTGCGCCGCTTCGACATCCGCTGGAGCACCAAGGGCAGCGAACCGCTGTTTGCGGCGATGCGCGAGGTGGTGCACGAGCTTGCGCTCGCGGTGGGCGGCGAGCCGTTCTTCGCGCTCGACACGTGGCCGCTGAGCGGCTACATCACCGTGCACCCGCTGGGCGGCTGCCCAATGGCCGACGACCCCGCCCGGGGCGTGGTGGACGACGGTGGGAAGGTGCACGGCTACGACGGCCTGTATGTGCTGGACGGCTCGATCGTGCCGACAGCGCTGGGCGTCAACCCCTCGAAGACGATCGCCGCGCTGGCCGAGCGGGGCGTGGAGCGTTTGCTGGCGGAGCGGGGAGCCTGAGCGGTGGGTTGGCCGGCGCAGCGGGGAGCCTGAGCAGTGGGACTGCGTGAGCGTGTCACTTTGCGCCGCCGCTGGCGCAACGACACCGGCAACGAGGGGATCGACCCGCTGCGTCAGGTGACCCCCACGACGCTGGAGGAGCTGTGCGCGCTCGTGCACGAAGCCGAACGCCAGCACGTGACCGTGCGCGCCGTGGGCTCGGGGCACTCGTGGTCGGATGTGGCGCTCACCGACGGCATCCTCGTGCATCCCACCGGGCTCACCGGGGCGCTGCCGCTGGAGAGCGAGCTGTTGCGCGCCGACGCGCTCGGCGCGGCTCCGGTCAGCGACGTGGCCACCCCCGCGAGCGACCCCGGTGACGCGGCCACCTCGGCGAGCGATCCCGGTGACGCGATCGACGCAGGCGCAACCGCGCTGGTGAGGGTGCTGTCGGGCACCACGATCGCCCAGCTCAACAGCCACCTGCGCAGCGCGGGGCTGGCGCTGCCCAACATGGGCGGCTTCGACGGGCAAACCATCGCCGGGGTGATCGCCACCTCCACGCACGGCTCCGGCATCGGCTTCGGACCGCTGTCGGAGCTGGTGCGCTCGCTGGACATCGTGGGCGCCGGCGGCAGGGTGTACCGGGTGGAGCCGAGCGACGGCCCCACCGACCCGGACGCCTACCACGCGCGCCACCCCGAGCGCGAGCTGCGCCAGGACGACCGCTGGTATGACGCGGCGGTGGTGGGCATGGGCTGCATGGGGCTGATCCACTCGGCGATGCTCGCCGTGCGGCCGCTGTTCTATTTGCGCGAGCAGCGCACGCTGAGCACCTGGGCGCGGGTGCGCGAGGAACTGGAAAGCGGCGTGGCGCCGGGGCGCAGCGACCACTACGAGCTGCTGTTCAGCCCCTACCCCAACGACCGCGACGAGATCGAATTCCTCATCACCACGCGCGACCCGATCCCCGTCTCCAAATACCGCCACGACCACCGCCGCAGTCGCAGCCTGCTGATGGAACTGGCCGCGCGCTTTCCGCTGACGCCGTGGGCGATCAACCTGGCGGTCGGCCTGCGCCCCTCGATCTCGCCGTGGCTGCTCAAACAGTCGTTGAAGGCGTTGGTGAACGACGACTACGTGAACATCAGCTACCGCGTGTTCAACATCGGCGCCGCCAACTACCTGCCGGCCTACTCGTGCGAGATCGGCGTGCCGATCGACGAGCGCAATTTGCACCTGGCGGCGGTGGAGCGGATCGTCGAGGTGGCCGCCCTACGCCGACGTTTGGGTGACGTGTACCACAGCGGACCGATCTCGCTGCGGTTCGTGAAGGCCACCGACGCGTGCATGTCGATGATGCAGGGCCGCGACACGATGATGATCGAGCTGATCATGGCCACCCACACGGTCGGCGGGATGGAGTTGCAGGCGGCGCACGAGAACGCGCTGTACGCGCTGGAGGGGCGCCCCCATTGGGGCCAGGTGAACACGCTCACCGGCAGCCACGGGTTGGTGGAGGCGATGTACCCGCGCTACGCGGAATGGCAGGATATCCACGCCCAGCTCAACTCCAGCGGCGTGTTCGACAGCCCCTTCAGCAAGCGCGTGGGGATCTCGCGGGCACGGTGGGACAAGCACTAGCGGACGGCCGAAGCACCAGCGGGCCACCCTCGAAGGTTCAGGCGAAAATACACAGAAAAGGCAAAGTTCATCTAAGGCGCGTGTAGCGGTCGGCGGTCTGCTCACTCGAGGAGGCCGCCGACCTCGCCGCTCCGCCCCACTTCCCCCGCTCCTGCGCGATCTGGCGGCGCAGGGCGAGCACGCCGAGCACCACCAGCACCAGCTCGATCAGCAGCGGCAACGCCTGGCCGGGGGTGCGGTCGGGGCCGAGCGTGGCGATCAGCAGCACGATCGCCGCCGCGCCGGCGGCAAACCAGGCGGGGTGACGCTCCAGCGGGTCGGCGATCCACTGGCGCAGTTGCACCGCCCAGCGCATCGGGCCGGCCAGCCACCCGGCGAAGATCACGATCACGCCGGTGATCAGCAGCCACAGCGCGCGGCTGCGCCAGCCGGCGGTGGCGATGTCGAGCACTTCGCGCGCGGCCGGCCGCACGCCTTCGTTTTTGACGAGGTTGTTCACCACATAGGAGTCGATCCAGCGGCGCAGCACCAGCGCCAGCAGCGCGCCGGCGATGACCCCGACACCGATCTCCAGCAGCACGCGGCGGCGGTAGCCGGCGGCGAGCGCCAGAGCGCCCACGTACATCAAGATCACCAGCAGCGGCAGGATGAACGAGAGGCCTTTCATCACTTTCACGCCGTCCTGCGCCAGCTTCAGCTGGTTGGAGCGCAGCAGCTCGAGTTTGCGCCTGTCGGACGGCAGTTTGGAGCCGATGTCGCTGCCCACCCCCAGCCGCGAGCCGATTCGGTCGAGCAGCACTTCGAGGTTGATGCTCACCACCCCGCCCTGGGTCGACAGCGCCGCGGTGCCGCCGTTGAGGACCTTGATCACCTGTTCGTGGGTCACGTGGTTGGCGCGGCCCCACAATTCCTGCACGGCGGGGATTTCGAGCGCCTTTTCGATCGCTTTGGGCACCACCTGCGAGGCGGCGGTCGACAGCACCGGCGCCAGCGCCTGAAATTCCTTGGGCAACTTTTCGCTCGCCAGACCCTGGACGTTGGCAGCGGCCAGTACGCGTTCGGAGAGGTCGCCCGCGACCACTTCGCGCACCTTTTCGTTCTGCAACAGCCTTACGCTGGTTTGCGTCCACCCTTCGGTGTCGATGATCTGCGCCCTGATCCAGGTCGCCATGATCGCGAAGATCAAGAGGATGCTTGCCAGCACCACCAGCCCGCGCGCGCGCCAGGCGCCGGGGGGGTGTCGTGGTGCCTCGGGTGTCGCCTGGCGCGGTGGCGTCTGGCCCAGGGCCGCCTCGTCCGGCGCTACCGCGGTTGCCGCTTCGCCCGGTGCCGCCCCCGGTGCCGCCTCGTCCGCCATCCCCGCAGCCTTACCGCCCGCGAGGTGATCCGGCCTCGCCCGCGGAGGATGGTGTCAGACCGGCTTCGGGCGCGGTTCGGGCACAGCCGCCTTGTCGTCGGTCGCGGTGGTCAGCGCCTCGCCCGGCAGCGAGCGGGCGAACCACAAACCGACGAGTGCGAACGCGCAGGCCACGAGCAGCGAGCGCTTGAGCGCTTCGATCTGCGCGTCGTTGTAGAAGCCGACCAGCTTCGTGGCCTGCTCGGGCGCCAGCCCGGCCTGCTCGACCTCGGCCTTGAACTGTGCTTGGGAAACCATCGGCAGACCCTCCTCGGTGCCGTGCACCACCTGCTGCTGCACCTGCGAGGGGATCGCCGGGTCGGCGAGCACGCGCTCATGAAAGCCCGTGGTCAAACCGGTGAGCAGCACGGCGCCGATCAGCGCCGTGCCGAGCGACTGGCCGAGGTTCTGCGCGGCCCCCTGCACACCGCCGGCCTCACTGGAGCGCGATTCTCCGACGGATGACATCACGACGTTGCCGAGCTGGGAGAACGCCAGGCCGATCCCGACGCCGAAGCCAGCCAGCGAGAACGCGAACGCGACGGAGGAGAGCGACGGGGTGATGCTCGCCATCAGGCAGGCGATCGAGACGAACAGGAAGCCGAGCCCGATCTGCACGACTTTGCGCGGTGAGGTGCGGGTCGCCAGGCGCGGTCCGAGCACCGCGGCGAGCATCATCGTCACCGAGATCGGCAGGATCTTCACCCCGGTTTCCAGCGCGTTGTAGCCGAGCACCAGCTGCAGGTAGAGCGGCAGCACGAAGAAGGTGCCGGCGAGGATCAGGTACTGCGAGACGAGCGTCGAGAGGCCGGCGCGCAGCTGCGGGATGTGCAGCAGGTCTGGCGCCAGCAGCGGCGTGCGCCCAGCGGCCGCCACGTGCTGCTCCCAGCGGGCGAAGCCGCCGAGGATCACGAAGCCGGCGAGGATCAGGAAGGGGACGACCGAGAAGCCGAACGGGGTGATCCGCGTACCGGCGATCGTGAGCGCCCCGATCGGTTTGAACAGACCCCACGTGCTGATCTTGAGGATCGCGAACACGGTGAGGCCAAGCCCGAGCGCCGACAGCGCGGCCCCGACGACGTCGAGCTTGACCCGCTCGCCGGTCGGCCGGTCACCGATCCGGTGCACCAACGTAAGCAGCACGAGCACGATCACGGTCTCTGCGGCGAACACCACCCGCCAGCTGAACTCGGTGGTGATGAAGCCGCCGATCAGCGGCCCGGCGGCCGCGCCGGCGCCGGCGATCCCACCGAGCAGCCCGTACGCGAGCGCCCGTTCGCGGCCGCTGTAGTTGGCCGCGGTGAGCGAGGCGATCGCGGGGATCACCAGCACCGCACCGAGCCCCTCGATCCCCGACCAGCCGATCAGCAGGACTCCGAGGTTGGGGCTGAGCGCGGTCGTCAGCGACCCCACCCCGTAGATCGCGAGGCCGATCGAGAAGGCCCGCCGGCGCCCCCAGATGTCCCCGAGCTTCGCGCCGGTCAGCATGAACGCGGCCATCACCAGCGTGTAGGCGGTGATCGCCAGCTGCACCCCCGTCACCGTTGTGTGCAGATCGGCCACGACCTGGGAGATCGAGACGTTCATGACGGTGCTGTCGAGCACCATCACGAACTGCGCCGTGCCGAGGATGATGATCGTAGTGCGGCTGCGCATGTTGTGTTCCCCCTCCTCGCCTCGCCCCCGCCAACCCGACCGGCCAGTATCGCGGATGAAGCCAGTCAACCGCGCGCAGCGGGGCGCGTCGTCGGCGAAAGCCGCGCGGCGTACCGTGCTTTCCCGCCGAGCGGCCGATGCTCACGCCGGCCGGCGATCGTCAGGCGTCGCTCAGTGGCAGAGCTTGTTCCAATCGCGGCGGCACCTCGGCCAGCCGATCTCCGCCGCGCCTTACGCCTGTAGGACGACGCGTATCAGGGGCAAGCTGGTCGGGTGGCTGCTGCCGCCCAGGGGCTCTGAGGTGACCAGCACTTCTCTGACTCCGTGCAGGTTGTCCGGGACGGCGACCGAGCCGCTTCCGCGGTTGGTGACGCTGAAGAGCGCGTTGGTCGGCTGGGGCGAGGCGCCGCCGCGATTGAGCCATACCTCGTAGATCTTGCCGAGCGCTGGTTGGGGCATGTCGGAGACCACGAGGTTCGAGCGATTGTCGATCTGGTACAGAGATGCGTGTGCGCCCTTGATGCTCGCGGCGATCTGGGCCGAGATCACACGCATATGCGGTGACGAGCCGGAGTCGACCACGATCGCGGCGGCCGCTGCGCAGGCCGCGATCGCTCCCGCGACGACCAGCGTCAGCGGGCGTGATCGCCAGCGGCTTGCGCGCCTTGGTAGACGGTCGGCCTGCGGGCCGGCGGCATTCAGCAGCTCTGCCTCTGAGCGGACTGTCGCGAGTATCCGCTGGCGCAGAGCCCTCGAGGCGGACACGGATGGGACGGTCGCGGGCAGCGTGTCGACGACGAGCTGCAGCTCGTCGACCTCCGCTTGGCAGATTGCGCATGTGGCGAGGTGCTCGCGGTAGGACTCGGGTGTCTCGAGCGCCCCGAGGACATAGGGGGCGGCATCCACGCACCGCGCACAATCGAAGTCTGGCTCACGCAAGCTCATGTACCGACCTCCCAGTCGCGAAGGCAACTTTCATCTTCTCAAGACCCAAGCGCATGCGTCCCTTGACCGTTCCGAGCGGCGTGTCGAGCATCGAGGCTATCTGGGTCTGCGTGAAACCACCAAAATATGCTAGTTCGATGACTCGTCTTTGCTCGCCGGGCAACTCGTCGAGCACCCCGCGAACCTCTTGCGATGCGACATTGGCGATCGCCTGAGCGTCGGTGCTCTCGGGCGCCTGCAGATGCTCCTCGATGTTCTCCTCGCCGGCCCGTCGGCGCTCGTGGACGCCCACTCGGCGCAGCGCGTCGACGGCGCGGTTGTGCGTGACTCCGAGCGCCCACGTGCGCACGCTGCCGCGTGCACGGTCATAGCCGGCGCCGTTGCGCCACAGCGCCAAGAACGACTCCTGCGCCACGTCGTCCGCGAGCGGACGTGTTCCGCACATGCGGTAGGCCAGCGAGAACACCGCGTCGGCGTGGCGCTCCAGAATGACCTCGAACGCGTCGGCGTCGTTGCGGGCAGCAAGCTCCATCAGCTCCTCATCGGCGAGCCTGCGTAGACGATCACGGGACATCGACTCACTCTACGCACGCGGGAGTCACCGCGGATCATCGATCGCGTGCGCGCTGATCGTGATCGGTCCACGCGAAGCTGCCAGTGAGCCATTTGCCGGTCTTTGATCCGCTGCCGTGCCGGGATGCGTATAGGGGTCAATGGCGCGACTCCGATACCTCCGGGCGCCCCGCAATGTGGCAAACGACAAGGAGAGAAGCAATGAGCTACCAGATCAATCTTGACGAGGTCGATGTTGACGGCGCGATCAGCGAGGCCGCCGAGCAGGTCTCCGGCGACACGCGCCTCAGCTTCCTGAAGAAGACAGGTGTCGGCGCAGTGGGCGTGATGAGCGGCGGCGCTGTCCTCTCGGCGCTCGCACCGGATGCGCTCGCGGCAGGCCAGTATGGACGTCCCCCGGCCAGCTTCGGCAAGGGTGATGTTGGGATCCTCAACTACGCGCTCACGCTCGAGTACCTGGAGGCGGCGTTCTACAACGGCGCCTCCGCGGCCAACCTGCCACTCAACTCCCAGGCAGCGGCGTTCCTGAAGATCGCCACCCGCGATGAGAACGCTCACGTCAAGTTCCTCAAGGAACACCTCGGGTCCAAGGCTGCCAAGGAACCGACGTTCAACTTCAAAGGCGCCAACACAAACGCAGAAATGTTCATGAAAACCTCGCAAGTGCTCGAGAACACCGGGGTTCACGCCTACTCCGGCCAAGCGCTGAACATCAAGAGCGCCGCATACGTGAAGGCCGCGCTGTCGATCCTCACGATCGAGGCCAGGCACGCGAGCGTGATCGGCCTACTGAACGAAGGCGCTGCTCCGTCCGGCACGGAAATGACCCCGAACGGCCCGTTTGACACACCCTTGACAGCCGCCAAGGTACTCGCGGCCGTCAAGGAAACAGGGTTCATCGCCAGCTGAGGGTGAGGCGCGCTCACGCCACCGGACGGCCCTCACGCCGTCTGGTGGAGCGAGCGGTCTCGCGCTCGGTTCCAACCAGGTGGCGCAACTACGGTCCATCCAAAAAGGGATGGACCAAATCCAGGAGGTAATCACACCATGGGACTCGACAACCCAATCCACATCGCGTTTCTGCTGATCCTGCTGCTGCTCGTCTTTGGAGCCAAGCGGCTGCCGGAGATGGGCCGCTCGCTGGGAGATGGCATGCGCGGCTTCAAGGATGCGCTCAGCGGCGAGAGCGCCCAGACCGCTTCACAGCCCACGCCCCAGCCGGTGTTGGCCGGCCAAGCGCAGCAGCCGACCCCGATAACAGCACCCACCCCGGCCGTGGCCCCCATGGCCGAGCCCAGGCCGCCGGCCGCTGCCTAAAAATAGAGCACGAGCACTGGAGGGATCATGGCAGTCGCTGTTGGCAGCATCGGGCATGAAGACCGGCTCAGCGTGGTCGACCATCTGGAGGAGCTGCGCGGCCGGCTGATCGTCTGTCTTGCCGTGATCGCGGTCGCGTTCGGCCTTTGCTTCTGGCAGAACCACGCGCTGCTGAACATCATCAACAAGCCGCTCGCTCACGAGACCCAGAAACAGGTCAAGGCGGGCAACGGCCCGCTCGGCTCCACCTACACCGTTCAGCGGAGCGCCCGCACCGTGGCTGCACAGCTGCAGGTCGTTGTGCGGGCGCTTGAGCGTCCTGGCAGCGGCGCCTCGGCGGCGACAAAGGCCTCGCTCGCCGGCGTGGAGCCCGCATTGAAAGGCGCGATCGAGCATCTGTCGGGCGCTCCGCAGGGCAACAAGCCTGTCACCCTCGGGATCGGCGAGCCGTTCACGACGACTGTCGGGATCGCGTTCATCTTCGCCATGATCCTCTCCCTCCCGGTGGTGCTGTATGAGCTCTACGGTTTCCTGCTGCCGGCGTTCAGTCCAGAGCAGCGGCGCATCGCGACGCCGCTGATGCTCGCGATCCCGTTCCTGTTCATCACCGGAGTCATGTTCGGCTACTTCGTCGTGCTGCCCGCCGCCGTGCGCTTCTTCCAGAACTTCAACAGCGGCGAGTTCAACGTGCTCGTGCAGGCCAGCCAGTACTACCACTTCGCCGCTGTGATCCTGCTCGCGATGGGACTCGTATTCCAGGTTCCCGTCGGCGTCATTGCGGCCACTCGCGCGGGGATAGTAACGACCAGGCAACTGCGCCACAACCGCCGCTACGCGATCCTCGCCTGCGGAGCGCTCGCCGCCTTCCTACCCGGCGACGCGATCACGCTCATCCTCGAGACCGTACCGCTGTATCTCCTGTTCGAGTTGAGCCTGCTGCTCGCCAGGATCATCGAGCACCGGGAGGGAGCGCGCGTCATCCACCCGAGTTCTACCCCGTGAGCTCGAGCCACGCTCGAAGGCTCATGGCGCGAACTCCCGCCCAAACAGGTGACGCGCCGCCACCAGCTTGGCGACCTGTGCCGTGCCGTCTCCAATCTCCAGTCCAATCACATCGCGCAGCCGCTGGGCCTGCGGCAACTCCTCGCTGTAGGCGGCGTGCCCGAAGGCGAGCAGCGCCTGGTGGCAGACCTCGGCCGCCAGCCGCGGACCCCACCACTTCACCATGTTGGCCTCCAGCGCGTGCGGCAGCCCCTGGTCCTTGCGCCACAGCGCTTCGTAGGAGAGCAGCCGCGCGCCGCGCAGCTGGGCCGCGAGCTCGACCAGCGGGAAGGCCACGGCCTGCTGGCGCGAGATCGGCTGGCCGAAGGCGCGGCGTTCACGCGTGTAGGCGATCGCCTCCTCGAGCGACTGCTGAGCGCACGCCAGGCACATCAGCGCGATCAGCGCGCGCGAGTAGTCGAAGCCCTGCATACAGCGCACGAACCCCTCGCCTTCACGACCGACCAGGCAGCCCTCGCCGACGGGATGGCCGTCGAACGCCAGTGAGGCCCGGCCGATCGCCCGCTCGCCGAGATCTTCGAACGGAGAGCGCTGGACGTGGCGATCGTCGAGCTCTACATAGAACGCGCTGATGCCGCGCGCGCCCTCGCCGCCGGTGCGCGCGAACACAAGTGCCGTGTGCGCGGCCATCCCGAGCGAGATCGACGTCTTCTCCCCCGTCAGCCGCCAGCCCGCGCCGTCGCGCTCGGCGCGCAGCCCCAGGCGCGCCGCGTCGGAGCCGTGCTCGGGCTCGGTTAGGCAGAAGCACGGAAGCGTCTCCCCCGCCGCGATCGCCGGCAGCCAGCGCTCGCGCTGGCGCGCGTCGGCCGCGCCCACCAGCACCTCCGCCACCAGCGCCGGCAGGAAGACGAGGTAGGAGGCGTTCAGATCGGCGCGTGCCACCTCCTCGACGGCGATCCCGGCGCTGAGCGCGTCGGCGCCCTGGCCGCCGTGCTCCTGCGGGATACGCAGCCCCACCAGACCCAACTCCGTCATCTCGCGCACCAGCCCCTCGCGGAACGCCCCGCGGCGGTCGGCGCCAGCGTAGTCGCCAGCCAGGCGGTCGCGGGCGAAGGCGGCGACCGCGTCGCGAAAGGCGCGCTGCTCGTCGTTCAGGGCGAAGTCCATCGGCTACCTCTTATCTCACGCGCGCGAGACGGTCAAGCCGGTTGGCTACGGCGAGGCCGTACCCTCACCGCGCCGGCAGCTGCATCATCAGCTCATCCACGTAACACCAGCTCCAGGTCTCGCCGGGCTCCGCCGAGCGCACGATCGGGTGACCGGTGGCGTGATGGTGGGCGGTGGCGTGACGCCCCGGTGAGCTGTCGCAGCAGCCGATGCGCCCGCACGTCTGGCACATCCGCAAGTGGACCCAGTGCCCGCCGGTGGCCAGGCACTCCTCACAGCCCGCCACCTCCGCCGGCAGCTCGCTGATCTCGACCGCGTCGAGGTGGGTGCAGGCGGGCATGGGAGAAACATAGCGCGCCCGGCTTGGCACCGCGATAGCGCGCCCCGGCTGAGCGCCGTTCACCGCTTGCAGCGCCGCCCTCTCCGCGCGGAGTGACGGCCGCGGGCGCGGCGGCCATGCCCGCCGGACCCGTGCCCTCGGCTCCCGTGCCCGCCGGTGGCGTGGTGGGCGCGCAGCGTGGGACAGACGCCGCGGCGGACGCCGCCGGCCGAGGCGAGCGGCGGGCCGGCGTCGAGGAAGCGGGCGACGGCGGGGTCGGCGACGCTCTGGTAGACGCCGGGGAAGCCGGGCTGGCCGCAGCCGTTGCCGAAGTCGACCAGGCCCAGCAGCACGTCGCCGGCGGGCGAGGAGCCGTCGGGCGCGCCGGGGGCGATCAGCGGGCCGCCGCTGTCGCCGTAACAGGAGTCGGCGTGGCTTTGCGCTTCGGTGGGGCCGCCGCCGGCGCACAGCATGCGCGGAGTGATGGGCTGTTCGATCGACGCGTACGCTTCTTCGCAGAGCGTGGCGGCGACCAGCGGCACGCGCGTTTTGCGCAGCCGCAGCGGGTAGTCGAGGCCGCCGCCCGGCTGCTGGTTGACCTCGCCCCAGCCGCTCACCATCGCCTCCACCGGCGCGGCGCCCGCGCCACCGGCACCGCCCGTGCCGCCCGCCGCGCCGGAGGGTCCCGCGGCACCGGCGGCGTGCGCGGCGGCCAGCGCGAGGTCGGGCGCCAGCGGCGCGATCGTGGTGCTGCCGTCCAGCGCCGGCGTGGGGCCGCTCCACAGCGGATGCTGCAGGCGCAATACGCCCACGTCGTAGTCACTCGCCGAGGGGTTGTAGGCGGGATCGACCGTCGCTTCCGCCACCGGGTCGCGGACGCTGCCGGGATCGGTGGGCTGCAGATAGGTGGAGCCGGCCAGCACCTCGATTTCGGCGGGCGCGGTGTGCTGTCCGCGTTCCCCGAGCAGACAGTGGGCGGCAGTGGCCACCCGCGTGGCGTCGAGGATCACGCCCCCGCAGAAGAAGCCCTTGGCGGGCGAGCCGGCGCGCGGGTCATACAGCGCCACCTGGAAGGGGAATTCGCTGATCGACGCGACGCCGCCGCCGACGATGCTGGCGTGCGCCACGGGAGCGATGCGAGCCCGCAGAGGACCACCCTGCGCGAGTGTAGGACCGACCGCACCCCCTCCCAAAACCCACAGCACGGCCGCCACCGTCTCCGCAGCGCAAGCGCGCCGGAGTGCGGTACCAAGACCGTTCATCCCTCTCAGTTGAGAGTAGAGTACATCTGTGGGAAATGCAAGCCTGGGCAGCAGGGAACATGCACTTCACCAACGGGCGCGGGGGAGCCAACGAGTCGAATTGATGGAGCCGGCGGCGCGCTACAGCTGACCCAGCTCGGCGGTGATCTCGCTGACCGCCGACTTGGCGTCACCGAACAGCATCGACGTCTTGGGGTCGAAGTACAGCTCGTTTTCGATGCCGGCGAAGCCGGGGTTCATGGAGCGCTTGATGACGATGATCGAGCGCGAGTCGTCCACTTCGAGGATCGGCATGCCGTAGATCGGCGAGGAGGGCGTGTTGTGGGCCGCCGGATTGGTGACGTCGTTGGCGCCGATCACCAGCGACACGTCGGTGCGCTGGAACTCGGGGTTGATGTCGTCCATCTCCTTGAGCTGGTCGTAGGGCACGTCGGCCTCGGCCAGCAGCACGTTCATGTGCCCGGGCATGCGCCCGGCGACGGGGTGGATGGCGTATTTGACGTCCACCCCGCGTTTCTCAAGCTCCGTGGCCAGCTCGCGCACGGCGTGCTGGGCCTGCGCGACCGCCATGCCGTAGCCGGGCACCACCACCACGCGCGAGGCGTACGCCAGCTGGATGGCGGCATCGGCGGCGGTGGTGGAGCGCACCGTGCCGGCATGCTCGCCCGCGCCCGAGGCGCCCTCCACGGCGCCGCCGCCGCCGAAGCCGCCGGCCACGATCGCTGGGATCGAGCGGTTCATGGCGTGCGCCATGAGGTTGGTGAGGATCGTGCCCGACGCGCCCACGATCATCCCGGCGACGATCAGCGCCGGGTTGTTGAGCGCCATCCCGGTGGCCGCCGCGGAGAGGCCGGTGAAGGCGTTGAGCATCGAGATCACCACCGGCATGTCGGCGCCGCCGATCGGCAGCACCACGGCGTTGCCCAGCAGCGCCGCCACCACCAGCATGCCGATGAACAGCAGTTCGGAGTGCGCGCCGGCGACCAGGTCGATGCCGGCGGCGAGCGCGAGGATCAACAGCACCAGGTTGACGGCTTGCTGCGCCGAGCCGAAGGAGATCGGGCGCCCGGGGATCGCTTCCTGGAGCTTGCCGAAGGCGATGTTGGAGCCCCAGAAGGAGATCGAGCCGACGATCGCGGCAAACACCGAGAAGATCGCCACATACGTGGGCGGGCCGCCGGCGGTGATCGTGAGCGTGCCGGTTTCGCCGATCAGGTGCACCGAGTGCGAGCCGTAGGTGGAGCCGTAGTGGCGGAACTCCACCCACGAGATCAGCGCCACCGCGCCGCCGCCGACACCGTTGAACAGCGCCACCATCTGCGGCATGGCGGTCATCTTCACGTTGCGCGCCGCGGGGATGCCCACCGCCGTGCCGAGCGCGATGCCCAGCGCGATCAGCCCCCAATTGCCCTCAGAGGGGCCGAGCAGGGTGGCGATCACCGCGATCGCCATGCCCACCGCGGCGATCCGGTTGCCGCGCACCGCGGTGGTGGGCCCAGAGAGCCCGCGCAGCCCTTGGATGAACAGCGCGAAGGCGACGATGTAGAGGACGTAGATGAAGTCTTCGCTCTGCAGGAACGAGCTGGCGAGGGGCGTGTGGATCACGATTTGCCCTCCTGCTCATCCTCGCTGTCGACCTTGGGGGGCGACTTGGGCTTGGACTTGAACATCTCCAGCATCCGGTCGGTGACGAGGAAGCCGCCGACGACGTTGATCGTGCCGAACGCCACCGCGATCACCAGCAGCGCCTTGGACAGCGCGTCGAGTTGGCCCAGCCCCAGCAGCAGCAAACCGCCGAGCAGCACGATGCCGTGGATGGCGTTGGTGCCCGACATCAGTGGCGTGTGCAGCGTGTTGGGCACCTTGGAGATCACCACGAAGCCGACGAAGCCGGCGAGCACGAGGATCGCCAGGTTGGTGGTGAGCGTGCTGGCGATGATCATGCGGCGGCCTCCACGGCGGCTTTGGCGCCCTCGTTGACGATCTCCCCGTCGCGCACCACGCACGCGCCTTTGACGATCTCGTCGTCGAAGTCGAGCTTCAAATTGCTTTGATCGTCCACCAGCAGCTCCAACAGCGCCATCACGTTGCGCGCAAACAGCGCCGAGGCGTGCTCGGGGAGCGTGGCGGGGAGGTTGAGCGGCGCCATGATGGTCACGTCGTGGCGCACCACCGTCTGGCCGGGCTCGGTCAGCTCGCAGTTGCCGCCCGACTCGCCGGCGAGATCCACCACCACCGAGCCGGGGCGCATGCCCTCGACAGCCTCCTCGGTGACCAGCTTCGGCGCCGGCCGGCCGGGGACGAGCGCGGTGGTGATGACTACGTCGAAGCCCTTGATGGCGTCGGTGAGCGATTGCTGCTGGCGGGCGCGCTCCTCGTCGGTGAGCTCGCGCGCATACCCGCCCTCGCCGGACGCCTCCACGCCGAGGTCGAGCCACTGCGCGCCCAGCGACCGCACCTGCTCGGCCACCTCGGGGCGCACGTCATAGCCTGTGGTGCGCGCCCCCAGCCGTTTGGCGGTGGCGATCGCCTGCAAGCCGGCCACACCGGCCCCCAGCACCAGCACCTTGGCCGGCGGGATCGTGCCGGCGGCGGTCATCAGCATCGGGTAGAAGCGCCCCATCCCCTCCGCGCCCAGCAGCGCGGCGCGGTAGCCGGCCACGTTGGATTGCGAGGACAGCGCGTCCATCGACTGCGCGCGGCTGATCCGCGGGATCGCCTCCATCGCCAGCGCCGTGGCTTTGCGCGCGGCCAGCGCGCGCGTGCAGTCGGGATGGGTGAGCGGCGCGAGGAAGCCCACCAGCAGCGAGCCCTCGCCCAGCTGGTCGATTTCCCGCGGGGTGGGCGGCGCGATCTTGACGACCACGTCGCTGCGCCACACCTCGCCAACGTCGTCGCTCAGCTGCGCGCCGGCCTGGGCGAACGCGTCGTCCGGCAGCAGGGCACCGGCGCCCGCCCCGCGTTGCACGAGCACCTGGAGGCCCTTGGCCACAAGCTTGCCGACCACCTCGGGCACCAGCGCCACGCGCTGCTCGCCCGCTGTGGTCTCCTTCGGAACGCCAACCCGCATCTGAGGGGCTGCAACGTATCCGATCCGGCAGACGCGCGCCACCCGGGTGCCCATCTGCGAGACTCAGAAGCGGGTTATGACCGTCAACCTCACCCGCATCTACACCAAGCTGGGCGACGCCGGCGACACGCACCTCGGCGACATGAGCCGTGTTTCCAAGACGCACCCGCGCGTGGAGGCGTACGGGACCGTGGACGAGCTCAACGCGTTGGTGGGCGTGGCGCTGCTGGCACCGGGGTTGCCGCAGCAGATCGCCGGTTGGTTGGCGCGCGTGCAGAACGACCTGCTGGACCTCGGCGCCGACCTGTCGGTGCCCCCGGGGAGCGAGCGCGAGCGGCTGCGGATGACGCCCGAGTACACCGAGTGGGTGGAGCGGGCGTGCGACGAGCTCAACGGCACGCTGCCGCCGCTGCGCTCGTTCGTGATCCCCGGCGGCTCGCCGGCTGCCGCGCACGTGCACGTCTGCCGCACCGTCTGCCGCCGCGCCGAGCGCCGCGCGCTGGCGGTGGAGGACGCCAACCCGGAGGTGGTGCGCTACCTCAACCGCTTGTCGGACCTGCTGTTCATCATGGCGCGCGCGCTCAACCGCGACGCCGAAGACGCGCCGGCCGCCGGCGCCGAGCCGCTGTGGGCGCCGGGCGCACACCGGGCCACGCCGGCCGACGAACGGCGTTAGGCCGGCCACGCCGGCCGCACGGCGAGCGTTGGCAGGCGCCGTCCGTCTCTCCAAGCTCGGCGCCGGCGCTTCAGGGGCGTCTTCAGGACTGTGTGTGCACCCTCATCTGGTCGGCGGCCCCCTCCAGCGAGCAGACCGCCGACCGCCCTACGCGCGTCAGACGAACTTTGCTTTTTCTGCGAGCGTGACTTTTAGTTCCAGCGGCAGACGCGCTTTTTCAAAGCCTTTCCCATTTACATTGATTTCAAGTGTTTCTTCTTTGGATTCGAATGGTTCTTTTGAGTTGAGCAGGAATTCTTTGGTCAGTTCTTCTTGAGGTTTGACATGGGACAGGAAGGCACCCTTGACTTCCACTTCTGCGGTGCCGCAGACGATCGTAGTCTCCGGTTCGACCGTTTTCTTCCAGACATCTTCGGTTCCGACCACGACGTAACCCCAGATTAACGGAAGCGTGACGGTCGTGCACGCGCCGGGGGCTTTGCCCGGCGCTTCGCACCCTTTGAAGGTTATTTTCCCTTTCCCACCTCTGGTGCTGGTCACTTCTCCTTCGAGCGCGCCTTCCACGCAGCTCAGTTTAAATTCAGATTTGCCCAACCCTTCGAGGGAGACCGATTTCGCCACCCCTTTCACAGCTCCTTTCACCACGCCGCCCGATTCATTTACGAGTTCGCCTTTTTTCGTCGCCTCCGCATTGGGAGCCGCGATCGACATACACGCAATCGCTCCCAAACAGGCGAGCGCGATAGCCCTGGCTCTCATGATTTCCCTTTCTGTAAAAAACAACACGTCGGCGACGTCCGGGGCGGACGACCGGCGCGCTGCTTGATTTAATGGCTCTCCGTATTGCACGCAGCCGCCGGCCAGCCCGCATAGCACCCCAACGGGCGGCCTGTGTCAGCCTCTTCAGTAGAGATAGCACAGGCCACCTGATCCAGGCAACCGGGTTTTCGCCACACGGCACCCGCTGACACCGATTGTGCGCATTGGACCAGAACTTTCGAGGACCACCCTAAAGACAGAAGCAAGCCGCGATGTTTCTGACGCGTCGCGCGCAGCCCATAGCCTCAAGGGACACGAGCAGATCTTTGTTCAGCCTCAACCCGCCGTTTGCCCGCGCTCAGCGCTGTGACTTCCTCGTATCCTCAGCGAGCGCGGGCGATCCCACGCCGGACCCAACGCGGCCACCGCCAGCGACACGCACAGGGTGGCCAGCAAGAAGCCGCCCACCACGTCGCTGGGCATGTGCCAGGCGAGGATCAGCAGCGCGCACGCCACCGCCACCGCAAACCCGCACGCAAGCGCCGCCACCAACGGGCGCAAACGGTGGGGCGCAACCAGCAGCGCGCACAGCGCCAGCGTCATCGCCGCGGTGGCGTGACCGCTCGGCCAGGAGGCGGGGCCAACCAGCTCCGCGCCCACACTGGCGTGCGGGTGCGCCAGCAGCGGCTTCATCAGCTCGGCGATGCCGGGCGCCGCCGGCAGCACCACCGCTACGGCGAACGCCAATCGCGGGCGACGACGTAGCAGCGCGGTGGCGACCAGCAGTGCTGCCCACACGGTGTACAAACCAGGTTCCAGCAGGTGCAGCAGGTGGTTGGCCAGCGTGTCCACGCCGGGGCGGCTGAGCCGACCGAAGTCGTACAACAGCACCGCGTCGCGCCAGTGCACCGCCGGCACCAACTCCGCCAGCGTCCACGTGAGCGCCATCCCCACCGCGCACAGCGCCGCGACCAGCAGCGCGCGGGTGCGGTCGTTGCGCACGCCGCCGCGGGTGCGGGCGGACCGTGCGGCGCCGCCGTGCGGGACGTCATGCGTCAGCGTGATCGGTGTACTCGACACCCACAGAGGGTAGAGGTCGCGAACAAGCCGAGCGGAGATTCATCGGGGCCTGGTGGGCGACGCAAAGTGAGGCACCAACCATCGCTGGGTGCTTGACCGTCAGATCAGCGTCTGAGCGAGCGGGAAAGGCGGGTTATGGAAACGGCGCCCGCGCCAGGGCCGTGAGCGCCTGGGCGGTCACCCACACCGGGGTTTGGGTGCCGGTGCGCGAGTAGCGCACGCCGCCGCCCAGCGCCACGAGGCTCTGAAGGTAGCCGAACGGAGTGCGGCTACCGTCGTGGCGGACCGCTTCCACGTTGCGCCCCGAGGCCACGAGACCCTGAACTGCCCACGCGGTGGACTGTGCGTTGGATTCGCCGCCGGGCTGGGAGGGGAAGCCACCGTCGGGGTTTTGGGCGTGGAGGATGAACGCCACCGCGTGTTCCACGCCGGCGCCGGAGTGGATACCAGCGTCGATCAGCGCCTGCAGCGCGGCCGCGGTGTCGTCCACGTCGCTTACGGTGCCGCGCGCGTCGAAGCCGAAACCGCCACCCGGGTTTTGCTGGCGGGCGATCCACGCGCCCGCGGCGCGCACCGCAGGGTCGCCTGCCGCGCGGCCGGCGGCGCGCAGCGCGAAGATGGCGAACGCGGTGATGTTGACCTGGTCGACAAACGAGCCGTCGCGCTCGCGGTAGCGCAGCAGGTCGGCCAGCAGGTTTTTGCCGGCGAGCGTGGTCACGGGGGCGTGGCAGGCGCGCAGCGCCAGCATCGTGCGCTCGTAGTCGCCCGCGCCTTCCAGCGTCCCGGCCTGCGCGCGCAGCGCGTCCAGCACCGTGTGGCCGTCGCGGCGCACACTCTGCGGATTGCGCCCCGCGGCCGCCAGCCCGATCGCCGCCCATGCCGAATACAGCTCGCTGGTGGGCTGTCCCGGCGCGGCGCCCCAGCCGCCGTCGTCGTTCTGTGCGGAGGTCAAGTAGGAGATCTCCGGGGCCCGATCGATGCGCGCGGCGGATGCCGGCGTGGATGCCGGCTCGCGGGCGTGGGCGGTGCCGGCCGAGGACAGCATGACGCCGGCCAAGACGATCGCCAGCGTGCACAGCGGTCCCGCCGCCCCCGCCGGCTCCCAGCGCACGTCCATGCGGGCGCGCACGCGGCCCAGCACGCGCGCCAGCTCGGGGGCGAAGGCGAGACCGAAGAGGAACGACGCCACGGTGTCGGTGATGTCGAAGGGCAGCGCCGCGCCGCCGGCGATCAGGAGGAACGCCGCGGGAGTGTGGGAGGCGCCGATCGTCCACGTGTAGAGGTTCATGATCTCCTTCGCCAGCAGTGCCGTGGCACCGCACGCCAGCGCCAGCTGCAGCCGGCCCAGGCGCCTGCCGCTGAGCCAGCCGAGTCCGGCGCCGAGCAGGCCGACGAGGCCCCAGGCGGCCATCTGCCAGGGAGTGTAGGAGCCCTGGCCGAGCATCACGTTGGAGGCCAGCATTCCCACCGCTCCGACGGTGAAGCCCGGAAGCGGACCCAGCGCATAGCCAACCACCAACACGATCGCCGTGATCGGCTTCACGTCGGGCAGCGCCACAAACGCGTCGCGCCCCAACGCCGCCACGGCGGCCAGCGTGGCGACCACGGCCACCATCCGCGCGGAGGGACGCGCGCGCTCGTACACCAACCATCCGATCAGCAGCACCATCCCGACCAGCGTGAACGAGGCCAGCGGCCAGCTCATCGCCCGGCACTCCATGCGGGCCCGCCCGCGGCCGCGGGCGAGAGCGCATCGGTCGGCTCGCGGCCTCTCCCCTCCTCCGCCCTCGTACCCGAACCGGCGCCTGCCGCCCACCGCGCCAGCGCCGCGGCGCCCTGCTCGGGCGTCAATGCGCCGTCGGCGCCGGAGAGGATGCGCGCCGTTTCGGTGGCGAAATACCAGCCGCCCGCCAGCAGCTCCGCGATCGGGCCGTCGGCGATCGGGCGACCGTCGGCCAGCAGCACTGCGCGCTCGGCGCACACGCACGCAAACTCGGGGTCGTGGGTCGCCACGATCACCGCCTCACCGCGCGCGGCGCGCGCGCGCAGATCGTCCGCAAGTTGCGCCTTGGCATCGCGGTCCATCCCGCGGGTGGGCTCGTCCAGCGCAACCACCGCCGGCTCGTCCTCGCCGTCGGTGACGATCGCCAGCGCCAGCCGCTGGCGCTCGCCGCCGGAGAGGTCGCGCGGGTGGCGCTCGGCCAGCTCCGTCAGGCCGGCGCGCGCCAGCGCCGCGGGCGAGGCCTCGCGGGCGACGCGCTCGTGGATCAGATAGTCGCCGGGGTTCTGCAGCAGCAGCGCCACGCGGCCGCCGCGCTCGATCCGCCCGCGCGTGGGCGCCAGCAAACCGGCGGCGTGGCGCAGCAGCGTCGACTTGCCGGCGCCGTTGCGTCCCATCAGCGCGACTGTTTCTCCCGGCTGGAGCTGGAGGTCCACACCGCGCAGGATCGCGGGGCCGCGGTGCAGCTCGTGCCACACGCCTCGCAGTCGCAGCGCGGGCCTGCCGCGGCTGCCGCGACGCACCGCCCACCGGCGTCCCGGCGGGGCCCCTGAGCGCGGCGCCGACACCACGGCGGGGATCGCAAGATTTGTTGCGCCCACACCCCCGGCGTCCGTGGGTGGCGACCCCTGCGGCGGAGCGGGCGGTCCAAGAGAAGGTGCCCCCTGCCTGCGGTTGCCCATGTTTACACAAAGGACGGCAGGGGGCGAGGGGGAGGATACAGATTCCGACGACAACAGGCAGCGCGATCGCAACACGGCGCGCGCCTGCTTGACGCCGACCGGCGGCGGTGCCAGTCCCGTGTGCGAGAACAATTGCGCTCCGGGCGTTTGCAGCGCCGGTGCCGCGTGGGCGGCCCATTCCAGAAATTGGGATGGTGGTCCGTCGTTCGCAAGCCGTCCGTCGCGCATCGCCAGCACCCGGTCGGCGGCCGTCAAGCAGCGCTCCAGGCGATGCTCGGCCAGCAGGATGGTGACATCCCACTCCTGGTTGAGCCGGCGCAGCAGGCCGATCAGCTCGTCGCCGGCCACCGGGTCAAGCTGCGAGGTGGGCTCATCCAGCAACAGCACCGGTGGGCGGCCCGCCAGCGCGGCGCCCAGCGCCACCCGCTGCTGCTCGCCGCCCGACAGCGTGTGCGTGGGGCGGTCCAGCAGGTGGTCGATCCCGAGCGCCAGCGCCACCTCCTCCACGCCGCGTGCCACCGCCGTTGCGGCGTGCCCGCGGCTCTCCAGCGCGAGCGCCAGCTCGGCGCGCACCGAGCTCATCACCAGCTGCGACTCGGGGTCTTGAAACAGCGCGCCCGCCAGCGCCCCCAGCCGCGCCGGGCCGTGCTCGCGCGTGTCGAGACCGGCCAGCTTCACCGTGCCGGCGAAACGCCCGCCGTGGAAGTGCGGCGCCAAGCCGCACGCGGCGCGCAGCAGCGACGACTTGCCGTGGCCGGAAAGGCCCGCCAGCAGGCAGAACTCGCCCGGCTCCAGCGTGAAGGTCACGTCGCTCAACGACGGGCGCCCGGCGCCGGGGTAGGTGTAGGTGACGTGGTCGAAGACGAGGCTGCTCACGGCTCGATCCCCCGGCGGTCGGCGAACGGGAGCAGGATCGCCAGCCCCAGCGCCGCGCACAGCGCCAGCAGCGCCGGCGTGACGGGGGCATGCACCAGCGGGTAGGCGCTGAACCGGGCGGCACCGCCGAGCCGGGCGAGCAGTGCCAGCGCGAGGATCGCCGCGGCGGAGGCAGCGAATGCGAGGTCGTGGCGCGACCAGGGGCGGCTTAGGCGGGGGGCCCGGGGGGCAGTGGCGAAGCCACGCAGCTCCAGCGTCGCGGCCACGTCCATCGCGCGGTCCAGCGAGCCGGTCAGCACCGCTGCGATCAATGCCACGCGGGCGCGCGCGCCGCCGGTTGCGCGCCGACCGGGGGCGCCGTCGGGGCGGGTGCGCTGCGCGTCGGCGATCCGCTGCGCGTCGGCCGCCAGCACCGGGATCATGCGCACCGCCAGCGAGGCGGTCAGCGCCGAACGAAACCCCAGCCGGCGGCAGATGCGCAGCAGCGCGTCGGGGTCGATGCACAGCGAGCACAGCGCGGTGGCGAGCACCAGCACCGTGATCTTCAACGCGATCACCGCTCCATACACCAGCGCCTCTACCGTCAGATCGCCCTGCCCGAACGGTCCGAGGTTGCCGAGGCGGGCGAACACGGTGAGGCCTTCGCGCGTCACCAGCACGTTGATCAGCACGATCGGGATCGCCCAGATCGCCGCCATCCGCAGTGAGGAGGCCAGCGCCCTCCCCACCCCCGCTCCCCAGCCCGCCGCCAGCAGCGCGAGCGCCAGCGCGATCAGCGCCAGCGGGTGGAACAGCAGCAGCGCGGCCGTGACCAGCGCCAGCCCCCACAGCGCCGCCACTCCGGCACGCGTCGCGTGCAGCGGGCTGGCCAACGGCCGGTAGAGAAGCGAAAGGGCGCGGTTCATGGGCTCAGGTAGCGCGAACGCGGGTGGGAGGGAGCGCGTGTATGTGTTCTTTTTGGACGCCAACCAATTCATTTTGTGAAGTGGTTGGTGTGCGTGTGGAAGACATGACTACATCCTCCGCCCTACTCGGCGCCGGGCTGCGGCAGCCCCAGCAGGCCGCCGGTGGCGGTGATGGCGAGTGCGAAGCGATCGTGCAGCGACGCTTCATCGAGGTGTTCGGCGGCCAGCTGCACACCGGCCGCGTCGGTGCCGGTGATCAGCCACTCGGGCTCCTGTTCGGTGTAGCGGGTGGCGGCGATCAGCCCGGCGGTGCCGGTGAGCGTGCGCACGGTGGCACCGCGCGCGTTGAGCAGCGCGATCGCGCTGCCCGCGTGCGACGGCCGCGCATATACGCCGCTGGTCGCCGGGCCGCGTTCCACCCAGCGCGCTCCCGGGTCGCCGCTCACCTGCGACCAGGTGCCCACCAGCACCCGCAGCGTGTCGGGCTCCTCGCCGGCCGGTCCCAGCGCGGCAAGGCCGGAGCGGATCCCGGCGGCGCGCAGGTGGGCGAGCACCGTGTCGCACGTGCGGTCGCCGGGAGCGGCGCATTCGACGCGTACGGGCAACCGCTTGCCTTCGACCCCAGTGACAAACGGCTGCGGGAAGGAGCCCACCACCGCCGGCACTTCCTCGGTTTGGCTCCAGTCGTGCAAATCCCACCACACCCGGTCCCCGGCGTGCACGGTCGTGTCGGCCGCACCCTGGGGTGCCTGCACGCCATTGACGTAATAAAACCAGTCCACCGGCTGCCCCCCTTCGTGGCCGCCGGAGTGTCCGTCGATGCTCTCCACGAAGCCCCCGCCGTAGCGAGTGGCGACCGTGGCGTTGCGCCGCAGCAGGCTCATCACCGTCTCTTCGCCGTGCACGTTGGGGGTGCGCAGCGACAGCTGCGATTCGGCGCCGAAATCGCGGGTCACGTCCAGGCGCACGTCCTTCGGGGTTGTCCCGGCGCCCAGGCCGCAGCCCCCGAACGGGAGCGCGACCAGGGCGGCAAGGGCGGCAAGGCCCTTACTTGACCGAGAACGCCACACTGCTCAGGCCTTTAGTGAGCGCAGTAATCCCGCCCACGTCGTTCACTGCCTCCACGTCATACACATAGCTGCCACGCGGCAACCGGGCCGGAAGCAGGTAGGTGAACGACTCGGTATCCCCGACCTCGAAGAAACGCGGCTTGTGACAGCCGCCGCGCACGAACGCCCCGCGGATGCCACTGAAGGCATAGCAGCGGCCGTGGATGCGGCGCTCCAACGCTATGCGCACCTCGTGCAGCGTGTCGCCAGCCGGCACTTCCACGCTGCCGCCGAGGATCCGAGGAGCAGTGCGCTTGGAGTACACGCGACCATTGATGGCCCCACCCGCGCGCGCCGCCTCGGGGAGCGGCGCGGGCGAGAAGATCGTTTTCACCGGGCCGCAACCCGACGAGCTGGCCGGGCAGGCCACTTCGGTGACCGTCGTGCCACATGTGCCGTCGTTGCCGTTGTGGACGCAGATCGTGAGCGGGTCGGCGGGCACCGAATCGGGTGCGCTCGCCTGAATCGTGTACGTGCCGGTGCTTGGGAAGGTCAGCATCGCGACGCCTTCGGCGTCCGCCGAAGTGCCGATCGAGCCGGCGCTCACCGTCACCACGCCGGGCACCGACGATTCTGCGCTGCCCGTGGCAGTGTTGAGCGAGCCGACCTTCACCGTGACGGGGACCCCCACCTGTGCGGTACTGGGAGCGGTCGTGGTCAGGAAATGCTCGGGTTCGAGCCCGTTGGTGGGGCAGTCGACGCCGGTGCTCACACACTGCGCGAAGAACACCACGTCGCTTCCGGGAGCCAGCTCCTGTTCGCAGGCTCCTTCGGTGGCAGGCGCGCCGTTGAGCCAGAACGACCAGTAGGCGTCCGGCGGAGACGACTCCGAGAAGGGAGCGAAGTTCAGTCCCTGGATGCCGTCGATCTCGTAGCCGAGCCCTTCGTCGTACTTCACCACCCAGTTGCCACGAACCGCGTCGTACAGCGCGCCACCCGCGCTCGTGCCGCTGCACGTGTGCAACGGGTTGCTGTCGGGGTCGATCGGGGTGCCGTTCGTGGTGACCTGTGTCTGCGCAAGCAACGTCGTCCCGGTGAGCCCCACCACACGAACCGTGACGGACGCGGGCGTTCCCGCCTGCGCAACCGGGACGGCGAGGGCAACGGCGAGACAGGCGGCTGCGAGCGAGAGCAGCACACGGACGGGCACCGGCCAAGTACGACGATTCGCGATCGGCATGAAGCCACCCCTTTCCACGAGGGCTTGTGGGCTTGCGGCCGGAGGCAGGTCTCCTGGCTTCCGGGCCTACCCTCCGCGCCTTCCCAAGCGACCGGCAGCCGCTCAGTGGCTCGTGCTCGAGACGCACGCAGCGGGGGCACCCCCGGTCACAGTGGCGGGTCCGCGCCGGAATCTCACCAGCTTCCCTTCGCCACCGGCCGAATGTACGCCGCCGATACTACGCGAGCGCGCGGTTTGGCGCAAGCGAGCTCGTTACGGCCGGCGCCTTCCGCGTCTCAGCGCCCGATCTCGCCCAGCTCGCAGTCGGTGTCCGCCAGGCCCGCGCGCGCGGCGGCGTCCAGCGTGGAATGCTCGGCGAGGAGGCGGCGGGCGTGGTCGAGATCGTCGGAGCGGCCGAACGCGAGCGCCGCCACCAGCCGCTCGTCGCGCACATACCAGGTGGTGAAGCTGCCGTCGTCCAGCGAGCCGCGCACGATCTCCTCGTCCCATTCGCGCGCCGGACCCACGTACTCCAGTTCGCCCCAATCGCCCAGCACCGAGAAGAAATACGGCACAGTCTCGTGCGGCACGTCGCGGCCCAGCATGTTGAGCGCCGCGGTCTTGCCGTGGTTGAACGCCACGTCCCAGTGCTCGATCCGCAGCGGACCGCCGTGCAGGGGCGAGTCGTACTCGCAGATGTCGCCCGCCGCATACACGCCCGGCGCGGAGGTGGCAAGACGTGAGGAGCAGCGCACGCCGCCGCTCTCCCCCATCTCCAATCCCGCGCCGCGCGCCAGCTGCACGTCGGGCATCACGCCGGCGCCGATCACCACCATGTCGGCCGGCAGCTCCAGCCCGCGCTGGGTGACCACCTTCGCCACGCGCCCGTCGCCCTCGAAGCGCTCCAACCCGTCCTCGCCGTGGATCTCCACGCCGTGCTCGCGCAGCAGCCTTTCGAAGAACCCACCGGCCTGCTCGCCGAAGCCGCGCTCCAGCGTGTGGCGCTCCTGCATCACGATCGTGCACCGCTTGCCCATCATGGTCAGCGACGCCGCCACCTCGCAGCCGATGTAGGAGCCGCCGATCAGCACCACCCGCTCGGCCTGCTCGGCGCCGGCGCGGATCGCGTCGGAGTTGCCCAGTGTCCGCAGGTAGTGGATCTGCTCCAGCTCGCACCCCTCCACGCTCAGCCGTCGCACATTGGCGCCGGTGGCGAGCAGCGCCTGGCCAAACCGCAGTTCCTCCTTGTTCGACAGCTTCGCGGTGCGTGCCTCCAGGTCCAGGGCGGTGACGCTGGTGCGCGTCAACAGCTCCACCCGCTGCTGCACCCACCACTCGTTGGGGCGGAAAAACGCCTCGCTGCGCTGCTCCTCGCCGCGCAAATACCCCTTCGAGCAGTTGGGACGGTTGTACGGCGGGTCGGGCTCGCGGCCCACCACCAGCACCGAGCCGTCGGCGCCCTCCTCTCGCAGCCACCGCGCGCAGTTGGCCGACGCCAAACCGCCGCCGATCAGCAGGTAGTCGATCTCGCGAGCCGCCACACCCCAACCCTATCCCACAGCCACAACCTCAGCTCGACGGGAGGCCAGGCGTACGTAGTGGAGGTGTAATGCCGGCTCGTCGGCGAGGCTGGCGCGACTCAGCTCTGCTCCTGCTCGCCAAACCCCGGCCACGCGGGGTCGATGCCCTCACTGCGCAACAGCTCAGCCTCGACGGCGAGGACGTCCTCAACCCGCTGACCCTCGCCAAGCGTATACCCGCTCCTGGCAGTCAGTCGCCCCACCCGGTGACTCTTTGCATGAGGTTGTAGATCTCGTTGTTCAGCCATGACGGTCGTCCAAACGCATTGCGACGGTGTCGCGCCATCAACAAAGCATAGGTCTCAGCGATAAGCTCGTGTGTGTACTCCCAGCGACGGTACCCGGCGCGTCGGATGGTTTCACGAACGCCCTCGGGCGCGAGGGCAAGAAGCCTGGGGCCGGCCGCTACGTCCTCCGACGAGCAGCGCGCGAGACTCAGAGCATGCCTCCACTCGTGCCACGCGACGCATGCGACGACTGCCTCGTATGTCGCCGCATCGAGACCGGCGAGCGCCGGATGCGCCACGTTGATGAGGACGATCCGCAGCTCCTCGATCCAAACTCCGAACGCCCCATCCAGGCTCGCGCGCCCCGAGCGAGACAGGCCGGGATGTCCACTCGAGCGTAGGAAGCTGTTGACCGACGCGCCGAGTGGCTTGGCGACTGCCCGCCACTGCGATGCCCCAACGACTTCGAGCAGGCTGCGGTGAGCGAGTGGCAGGCTGAGCCACGCCATCCGCAAGATGCGCTCCGCTCGATCGAGCTCGGAGGAGGTCACAACCCCGGCGGGTGGCGCACCGACCAGCGCGCCCAGGTTGGGATGTAGCTGAGGATCCGCCAGCGGGGGCCGTTTTCGTCGCGGTTGGGGCCCACGTCGGTGCCGTTGTGGCTGGTGTCGAGTCGCAAACCGGCGATCACCACGAACACGTGCGGGGTGGGTGTGTCGGTGGCGTAGATCGTCACCCAGCGGCCGGGGCCGGGGGCGCCCCAGCCGACGTAGTCTTGCGCCAGCGGGTTGTCATTGACGATTTCCGCCAACGGCCGCAAGCCGGCGCGGTAGAGCACGTAGTTGAGGGTGCTCGAGCAGTCCTCGTCGGGCGCGCCCAGCGGGTTGGGGTGGCCGTCGGAGCCGTAGGGAAGGTTTTGCAGCTCGTTGCCCGCCACCACCATCGCCTGCACCACCGCCGGCACGCCCGCCGGGATCAACGCGACGTGGCCATTGCTCGGCCACAGCACCGCGCGTTCGCCGGGGATGAACCGCACGGGCGTGGCGGTCTCGCCCGCCAAGCGTGTGTCGGCGCCTTCGAGGTTGGCGCCTTCGAGGTTGGCGCCTTCCGGATATGCGCCTTCCGGGGATGCGCCTTCCGATTCGGGCGGGCCGGCCCGCCCGCCACGGACCCCAGGTGCGCCCGTCGCGGGCACCGAGCCTGAGGCGCTGTAGCGCGCCGCCCAGCGCTCCACCTCTTCCACGTACCACTCGGCGTGGTTGTACGCGAAAATCGCCGCGCGATAGTCGCCTGGGGCACCCGACGCGCGCAGGTAGTTGGCGGCGCCGTATATCGCGTCGGCCGGTTTCCATCGGTCGGGCGGGCCGTCGCCGTCGATGCTCATCCCGTATATCGCCCAGGTGGATTCCACGAACTGCATCGGTCCGCCGGCACCCGCCGAATTGACCGCGCCCTCGCGCGTGCACGAGGGGTCGGGGTCGCGGCCGTGGTCGCACTCGACCTTGCCGATTCCCGCCACGATCGCCCAGTCAATCCCGAACCGCGCGCCCGCTTGCAGGTAGAGGCGCAAGTATTCGGGTGGGATGTCCGAGCGCGCCAGTGCCGACACTCCGGGCTCTCCCGCGCCGGTTCCAGCGTCCGCCAGCGCTCCAGCCAGGCCGCCGTCCGAGCCGCCGAGCGTGGCGGTAATGCCTATCACCCCGAGGGTCAGGGCCGGCAGCAGCGCCACCGCGGCAGCCAGCAGCGCGAGGGCGGGGCGGCGGATGGCGAGCGCGCCGACCATCAACCACCCAGCTGGCGTTTGCGCCGGCGCATCACCTCGTATGCATCGCGCATCACCGGCGAGTCGAACCCGCCGCCGATTGTGTCCGTCACGTTGCCTGCGCCGCCGGGGACGCCGCCCGCCGGGCCGCCGGCATTTCCGCCGCCGGGACGGCGCGGGGGATGCTGCGGGGTGGCGCGCGAGCGCTCGCGGCGTGAGCGACGCTCGTGCGAGCGAGGCGGGGTGTGACCGCCGTCGCGCAAGCGCTGCTCCAGCGCTCGATCAAAGTCTCTGCCGGCGCGACGCCGATCGCCGCGCTTGGACGCGCGCTCACCGGCCGCGGCCACCGAGCTGGCCGCCCCACCCAACTCGCGACGAAGCGCCAGTTCGCGATCGATCTCCGAACGCGCTTCGCGCTGCGCGCGGGGAGCCAGCGTGTCGTATTGCGCGCGGCTGTAACCCACCAACCCGGCCAGGCCCCCGTAATCGCGCCGGGCACCCGTCGCGACGGCCTCGCCGAGCGCTTCGCCGCCGCCCGCGCCGAGCCCTCCCGAAGCGCCTCCCCCGGACACGCCGGCGTGCGGGACCCCGCCGCCACGCGCGGGCGGCAGCGCTGCCTGGGCGTCCAACCACTCCGCCAGCTCTCGCTGCTGCTCCGCGGTATAGGGTCGCCCGTCCACTCGGCCGCCCCGCCGCTGCGCGCGCTCGCCCTCGGCGGTGGTGTGGCGCGCCTCGTTCAGTGCGTGCTGCCCGCGCTCCAGCTCGCCCTCGACACGCGTTGCGCGCACGTCCAGCCGGGCAGCACGGCGCGTGTCGCCGGCGGCGGTCGCCTTGGCTTGCTCACCACGCACCCGCTGCAGCTGCGTGCGCTTTGCCGACAGGTCGCTCTGTACGGCGGCCCCCGAGGCGACGTGCGCGGCGGCGGCATCGTAGTGGTGCTCCAGCAGCCGCCCCACCTGTGCGTCGGCGGTGACCTGCGCGCGCTCGCGCCCCAACCGCTCCAGCGTGCGGCGGCGCTCCGCCGAGGGCGCCGGGTGCGACAGCTTGCCGCGCGCCCACTGGGCGCTCCGCCACACCGTGCGCGGGCCCTCCAGCTGCTCTTTGAAGCGCTTCCGCAGCGAGCCATGGCTCTGGCCGCTGCCTCGGTGCGCGCCGGCAATGACATCCAGCACCTGGTGGCGCTGGCGGTAGGCGCCCCACCACAGCGCCGCCAACAGCAGCCAGCGCGTCCACCAGCCGAGCGCTTGGATGCCGATCAGCGTGCGCGTCATCAGCAGCACCACCCCCAGCAGGAAGGAGAAGACCAGCTTCGAACACACCGCGCCAAGCAGCCGCGTACCCCACGTGCGAAACGCCGCGCGGCCGCCGTCGCCGAGCGCCGGGGCGATCACCGCCGCGGGCGCCAGCAGCAGGTAAAGGAGGCTGAGGATCTCCGCGCCCAACAGATGCAGCGCGATGAAACCCAGCAGCATTACCATCCCGGCGGCGCCGATCGCGATCAACAGCAGGCCGCCGAGTCGCGGGGTGGTGCCGCCCTGCGTGCGAAACTCCGCCTCGGCCGCGCTCGGCCCGCGGCAGGCGGTCGCGTTTTCGGGCCCCCCGCACAACACGCGCAGCAGCGAGCCCTGCTCGTTGATCGAGTTGCGCGCCGGCTCGTTGGCGGGCAACGCCAAAAATAGTTCGCCGTTGGTGCGCGCCCGGCGGATCAACGTGGCGCTGAGCGAGCGCGGCGACACGTGCGGCCCCGACCCCTGCTTGGCGATCGCGCACGGTTCCGAGGTCGGTTCCCCTTCGCACACGGGCGGCTCGGCGCCGGCTGTGGGTGTGATCATGACCAGCGCGGCGGTGCGCAATCGCCCTTCCAACCGCCCCGGGTTTTCGCACCAGTCGACGTTGCCAAACTCCAGGTAGCACCAGGGGGCGCCCACGACGGCGCCGAACAGGCCACCGAGGCTTTGCGCGAGCGTCCGCGACGGGGCGCTGGGACTGCCCTGCACCACCGCCCCCAGCGTGCCCGCGCTCGCTTCGTCCACCCACCGCCCCAGCGCGCCCACGGTGCCGGAGGGGTCGGCGATCACCCACAGCCCGCCCGCCATCATCGCCAGCATCAGCGCCGCCTGGCCCAGCGTCTCGGCCACGCGGCGGCGCATGACGCCGTTGTAGGCGGCGGCAATCGCCGCCAGCGCCAGAGCCGCCGTCAGCCACGGGCCGGTGAACGCGGTCTGCGTCGCGCGTAGCGAGCGCTCCACACCGCCGAGCACGGCGCTGTCGAGCAGATCGAGCGTGAAGCACCACTCCAGCGTCACGATCAGTGCCTGCACCACCCATACCACGCCGGTCCACAGCGGCGCGATCACGTAATCCTGCAGCAGCGTTTGGCTGGTGACGCCAAGCAGGCCGGTGTCGATGTGCACATCCAGCCCGTAATCGCCGGTGGGCGCACCCGCCGCCTCGAAGCCCGAGGTTTCGCAGTTGTGCCGCGCGCTCGCCGGCAGCGGAGCGGGCGTCTGGCAGAGCGGACTGCCGAGGCCGTTTTCCACGAGCGGGTCGCCACTGCTGGGGGGCGCGGAGGCTGAGGCGTCGCCGCCAGTGGGCGCTATGCCCTGGCTCGCTTCAGAACCCACCAGCGGCGGGGCGCTGGGGGCGCGGGACGGAGCGCTGGGGGCGCGGGACGGAGCGCTGGGGGCGCGGGACGGAGCGCTGGGCGACGACGGGTGGTTGATCGTTGACGCACCGACCGTTGGCGAACCAACCGTTGACGCACTATGTGTTGTTGAAGGGTGGTTGGTCGCCGCAGGATGTGTTGTTGTTGACGTGCGGCGGTTGGCTGTTGACGCACTATGTGTTGTTGACGCCTGGTTGGTTGTCGAGGCGTGCGCGACATAAGCTCGGCGGGCGTCGGCGGCGCCCGCCGCCGACGGTCCTAGCGCCCCCGGTCCCAGTGCCGCAGCCGGTCCGGGCGCTGCCAGCGCGACACCCGCACTGAGCGCAACAACCAGCGCTCTCAAAGCGCCCTCAACGCGTCCGCCCGGGGGGGTCGCCCCGGCGTGGTCGAGAAGGCACGCAGCAGTGACGGCACCACCACGTCCACCTGGATCGCCTCCACGCGGCCACGGTGATCGCGGAACAGACAGCGGCCGGCGTCCAGCTCCAGCAGCGTCTGGCGCGCGCGGCGGTCGTCGGGGTCGAGGCCCAGCAGCTCCAGGGCGCGGCGGGCCTCCCCGTCGGAGCGCATGCCGAACACGAACGTGGCGCCGATCAAATTCTCCAACGACTCGCGCTCGCCCAGCAGCGTGTCGCTTACCAGCTGTGTGGAGATGATCGGCACCGCCAGCTCCGAGCGGCCCATCCGCTGCAGCGACATCAGCAGCGCGCGGCCCACCGGGTCGCCCAGCAACCTCCACCCCTCGTCGAAGCTGAACAGCTTCAACCGCTCGCGCTCGGCGCTCATCAAGTGCATGGCGAACATCGCGATCAGCCGCACGATCTGCTCGCCCACACGCTCGGCCTGCGAGTGCTCGGCGCGCGGCGCGCCCGGCCGCGGCGCGGGGAGGTCGCGAATCGGCAGGTAGGTCACCTGGCGGTGGCCCACCGGCGGCAGCCGCACATCGGGGTCGGCGAAGCCCAGCTGGGTGAGGCCGGAGCGCGCATACACCGCGAGCGTCTTGGCCACCTGCGCGTCGGTGGTGTCGCCCTCCGCCAGCGTACGCACCACCTCCAAACAGGTGGGGGTGGACGCGCGGCGCAGCACGCGATCGACGGCGCCCACCACCGCCGTCTCCCAAGTGGGCTCGGCGCGGGCGGGGAGCAGGTCACGCAGAAACGACACCGCCGTGTCGTGGCGCAGGTGCGCGGGCGCCACACGCAACGGGTCCAGCACCCCGCGCAGCGCCGGGTCGGGGCGCAGCGTGACGCTCTCCACGTGCCCCGCCACCTCGTCCAGCAGGTGGAAGCGATGGTCGCCCTTGGGGTCACAATCGATCACGCGCGCGCCGAGCAGAAACGCCTCGTACTTGAGCTTCTGGTCGAGCGTGGTCTTACCCGAGCCCAGCGCGCCCACGCTGAGGATCGCGCTGTTGCGGTCGCTGTCGGAGCCCTCGCGCAGGTTGAAGCGCACCGGCTGCGCAGAACCGGTGAGCGTGTGGCCAAGGTAGAAGCCGCCCGCTGAGCCGGCGGCGTGCGCGGCGGTGGGCATCATCGCCGCCACCTGTTCGCCGGTAAGCGTGTCGTCGTAGCCGGCCACACGCGTGCGCTGGCCGGGGAGGTGCTGGCAGAAGAGCTGCAGCTGATCGCCGAACGGGCGGTGGAGGCGGATCTCGCCGTAGGCGCGGCGGCACGCCTCAACGCGCTCCTCCAGCTCCCGCTCGGCGCGCGCCGACAGCGCCAGCGCCAGCGTGGCGCGCAGCAGCGGCGGGCGGCTGGAGGACTGCAAATGCGCCAGCAAGTCGCGCGCCTCTTGGGTGCGGCGGTAGCCGAGGTCGGTGGCGCCCTGCTCGCCGTCGCTCTCGGCGCGCAGGATCTGGTCGGCGTCCTGGATGCGCCGCCGGGCGATCCGCAGCGCGAGCTCATTGGGGAGAAAGCGGGCATTCAGCGACAGATCGACGCCGAACGGCAGCGATTCCACCGGGGCGAACATCAGCTCGGCGCGCGTACCGGGGAAGCGCACCAGCTCGGGCAGCGCGCCCACCACCAGCTGCGCCTGCCAGCACACACCCAGCTCCGACTCGATCCGCAGCGTGCGCGGGCGGTGCTCCACCCAGCTGTCAAGCCAGCGCAGCAGCTCGCCCTCCAGCGGCGCCAGCAGCGCCTCGCCGTTGCGCTCGAACACCAGCGCGCGCGGCTCGTGCAGGCTGTCCACCGGTGGCTCGCCGAGGTCGCGGCAGAAGGCGCGGCGCACCAACCACTGCAACTCCGCGCCGGTGGCGGGGCGCGCGTCGAGGTAGTCGGCGAGGCGCGCGTGCGCCTGGTCGGCCCGCACCCGCGCGCGCTCCAGCTCCTCGGCGCGCAACAGCTTGCGGTCGTGCGGGATCAGGCCGCGCCGCAGCGCCGCCCACCACTCGCGCGGGTGGCGCTCCGCCGCGCGCGACACGTAGGCGGCCACATCGCGCTCGGGCTCACGCAGGCTCACCAGCACGAACAGCACGGGGCGGCGCAGGTCGAGCGCCTCCAGACGGCGCGCGTGTGCGGCGAGATAGTCGCGCAACGGGGCCGTGTGCGGTTGCGGCGCGGCACCGGCGGCGCCCGCCATCTCCTCTACATACGCCCCCACTGCCCAGCGGCGGCTGACACGCAGGATCTGGATGTCGGCGGCCACCGCCTCCAACGCGCCCAGCAGCGCCAGAAAGCGCTCGCGCTTGCCCTCTTCTGACAGCCACTCGTAGGAGCCGGTGGGCACCGCAAACGCAGCCCAACCATCGTCGAGGTGGGACCCGAACACGAGGTTGCCGTACACGAGGCTAATCGGGGGACGCACAGTGCTACCGCGCCCCCACACGCCACGCCACCGTGGCCCGGCGCACCCCACTCCGCTCCGCCCTGACTTGTTGCGCCCCCACTCGCCGCACCACCGGCCCCACGCGCAGCTCGGCGCCGCGCTCCAGCACCAGCACCTGTCGGTAGGCGGCCACGCGCACCGCACCGGGACCGCTGTAGCGCAGGCGGCGCGGGCGCGTGCCGGGGGCGTCGTCGGGAAGCAGCAGCAGCTCTTCCGGGCGCCACAACCGGCCGGGCGCAACGGACAGCCGGCCGCCCGCGGCCGACAGCGACGCGCCCGGCGAAATCCCGGCGTGGCGGCCGGGCGCACAGAGGTGGCGCGCCACCGCAGCGGCCGCGAGGTGAAACGGCCGGCCCTCCACGCGGATCATGCTCAGCAGTGCCGCGCCGCCGACGGGCAGCAACAAGTCGCGCAGCCACCAGGGCAGCGTCCGCACGGCGATTCCCGCCAATGGCAGCGCGCCGGCCAGTGCCACCAGCGCGAGCAGCGCCAGGCAGTACACGATGCCGCGCACCGGCACCCCACCGGGGTTGAGGCGCAGGCGGTCGATCCGGTAGATGCGCCGCTCCAGATCGAACACGGCACGGTAGGAGCGGATCTCGAGGCTCACGCGCCGAACAGCGAGTTGACGGTGTCGCGCAGCAGGTTGATGCCGGCGGGCGTCGCCAGCAGCACCGCGACGATCCCCACCGCGAACACGCCCGCGGCCTCCTTGAAGTCGCGGCGGAACGCCAGCGTGATGCCGGCCACCGCGAACGCCAGCCCGATCAAACTCATCGCCACCTTGCGGCCGGTGTCGCCCGCCTTGCCGGCGGCCGTTTCCAGGGTGCTGCCTTCGGTGGAGCCGCTCGACGCGCCGCCGTTGCCGGAGCCTGCGCCGGGGACCGAGGAGGAGGCCACGGCGGCGCGCGCGGCGATCGGCGCGAAGCCGAGCAGCGCGCAGGCGAGGGCCACACCCGCCAGCAGCGAAAGCCCTGCCGACCAGCGAATGGTGGGCGGGCAAAAACGAATGAAACGGCATCTCATCATCACTGCTCCTTCCGGTCATGTGTCGGTGTCGGGGTCCATCTGGATGGCCGCGATCTCCCAGCGGCCCTGTGCGTGCAGCACGTCGAGTTCGTACGCCAGCGTGTACTGGGCGCCGCGCTGGTCTTGGGCTTGCGCCACGGCGATCACGGCTCCCGCGCCGGGCGCCCACTGCAGGCTCTGCACCGACTGCAGCGCCAGCTCGATGCCGGGCGGCGACGCGCGCGCGCCGGGCGCGAGGTCGGCTGCCAGCTCCGAGGGAGAGCCGGCAAGGTAGTTGCGCAGCGCCCGTTCCACCACGGTGGCCAGCGCCGGTTCGCTCACTTCACGCAGCTGACCCCCGGACTGCGGCTGGGCGGGGCGGGAGGCGTGTGGGCCGACGAGCGCGGGGTAACCGGCCAGCGCGAGCGCACCGGAGGAGGTGCGCACCACGTTCACCGTCAGGTACAGCAACCCGGAGGCGTCGGTGGCGGCGGCCACCGTGTACACCTCCTCGCCGGGCAGCGGTTGGCGCTGCTGCACCACCTGCGTCCATTCCACGCGCTGCTCGGAGCCGGGCGGCGGCTGCAAGCCGGCGTCGGCGTCCATTCCCGACCCCACGAACGCCGCCAGCGCATGTTCGCGCGCTTCCGGGTGCTGCGCTTCCCAGGTCAGGTAGGCACGCGCAAACAGCGTCGCGAAGCCCTCCGCCGCCAAATCTTCGCGGGGGGCGCCGCGCAGCAGCGCCCCCGGCAGCGCCGCGCGGGGCGGGTCGAGCGCCATCCGCGCACTCGCCAGGAGGCCGGCGAACGCCACCGCGTACAGGACGTATCGCGGCCAGCCGCGCGCCAGCCGGACGCGCCACAGCGGGCGTCGCACGATCCGCACGGCAGCCGATGGATGGTCGGCGAGCTCGACGTGCGGAGCGCGGTCGCTCATCGTCCGCCTTCGAAGCCGAATTCGGAGTCGGCCGCGGTCGCGTGGGGCGCGTTCGCGGTGGTTGGCGTCGCCGAAGTTGGTGTTGCAGCGGCCGCCGGTGCGGTGGTTGGTGTCGCGGTGGTTGGCGGTGTGGTCGGCGCAGCCACAATTGCTGTTGCCGTGGTTGGCCTCACGGCAGAGGGGGTGGCGGCGGCGAGCGTGGCGACAGCTCTGGCGCGGGGGGCCTGTGGTTGGCGACGAACACGGATGTGAGCGGCTGCGCGGCCAACGACACCCGGGGATCGTCTGCGACGCACCGCGTGCCGCCAGTGAAGTCCCAGCCGGTCGGCAACCACCTGCGCCGACGATCCGATCGGTGGGCGCGTCGCTGTCGTGTTGTTCGCCAACGGGCGACCGCTCTGCGACCGGGAGCGAGTGGCGCCCCACACGACCACACCCACCGCTGCCGTCACCACACCGATGAGCGCCGCCAACGCGCCGAGTCGCGTCCATTGCAACCGTGGGCGGTCAGCCCGGGAGCGCGAAACGAGTGTGGTGGCAGGGCCGGCGGCGAAGAACTCCTCTTCGGAGTAGATGCGATACATGGGTCGCTTCGCCACGCTCGCGGCCGGGGGCTCGGGTGGGGAGATGTCCGGCCCCCGGCCGCTTGCGCGCGGATGGGAGTCGCCGCGAGGTCGTGCCTGCGACCGACCTGCGGCGTCCCGCGGGACACGCCTATGGGGGTAGTGAGGGGTGGTCATAAGCGAGTCCCTATCTCTCTGTTCCGACCTCCCCCCAGAGGTGGGACGGAATCCCCCCCAGGTGGGACCGGGCCTCCCCTCATCGGCGGGCCGGGCTCGCAAGCCGGACGACCCTCGGCCTCCGCCAAAAGCCGCCGCAGCCGCGCGCGGGCGCGCTGGGCGACCTTCCGATACTTCTCCTGCGACCAGCCCCAGCGGCGGCAAAACTCGGCACGCTCGATCCCCGCCAGCTGGCAGGCCAGCACCAGGCGCTGATCACGGCTCAAAAGCGGCGCCACCGCCACCACCAGGCGCAGTTGCTCGCGGCGGACGACGTGCGGGTGCGGCTCGGCGCGGGGGTCGCACAGCTCCAGGCGGTGCTCGCCCGTGCCGCTCAACGGCAGCGCGTTCTCGAGCGCCGCCTGCAGCGGGCTGCGTCCGTGCAGTGCCCGACGGCGGTCGTACACGCGCGAGAGAAACCGCTGCTCGAGGGCATTTGCGAGGTGCTCGCGGCTTGCCCACCGATGGCCGCGGGCGCCGCGCGCCAGCAGCTCGTACACCGCCTGGCTGAGACAGTCTTCCAAGTCATCCGGGCGCAGCATGTGGCGGTAGGCGCGCAGCATCGCCGGACGGCGGGCGCGTGCCACCCGCGCCACCTGCTCGGCGGTGTCGGCCGGCCGTACACGCGCCGGGTCGGCATAGTGGGTGAACACACACGCATGTCGTCCCCGCCCACCGCCACACCCCCCTCCCAATTGGCCGTCGCCGAAGCGCCAAGCTCGATAGGGCGACCGGCCGCGTTGACCGCGCCGTGAACGATCCCCCCTCCCCCTCCTCCTCCCCCTCGAGATGAGCCTCAACGAGCGGCTGCGCGCGGTCGATCGCTTCCAGCAGCGGCACCGCCGCCTCAGCTTTTTGGCGGCCGTGTTCAAGAAGTTCAGCGACGACTCCGCCGGGCGGCTGGCGGCGCTGATCGCCTATTACGGGTTTTTCTCGCTGTTCCCGCTGCTGCTGGTGTTTGTGACCGTGCTCGGGTTCGTGCTCGAAGGCGACCCGTCCGCGCAGCGGAGCGTGCTGGACTCCACGCTCAAACAGTTCCCGATCATCGGGCAGCAGCTGCAGCACAACGTCCACTCGCTCACGGGCAGCCCCGTGGGGCTGGCGATCGGCGTGGTGGGCTCGCTGCTCGCCGGCCTCGGCATCACCGGCGCGGCGCGCACCGCGTTCGACGAAGTCTGGCACGTGCCCCACAAGCGGCGGCTGTCGTTTCTCGCCTGGCGGCTGCGCGGGTTGGCGCTGCTGGCGGTGCTCGGCACGCTCACGCTCGCCTCCACCGTCGTAGCCGGCTACGTGGTCGCCGCCGCCCCCTCCGCGCTCGCCACGCTGGCCGGCATTTTGATCGCGTTCGCCGTCAACCTGCTGCTGTTCTTCTGCGCCTTCCGGCTGCTCACCGCCGAGGAGGTCGCCACCCGCGACCTGCTCCCCGGCGTGCTCCTCGCCGCGGTGTTGTGGCAGATCCTCCAGCACATCGGCGGCTACTACGTCGAGCACGTCGTGCGCCACGCCAAGGAGACCTCGGGGCTGTTCGCGTTCGTGCTGGGGCTGCTGTCGTGGCTGTACCTCGGCAGCCAAATCACGCTGTTCGCAATGGAGGTCAACGTGGTGCGCGCGCAACGGCTGTGGCCGCGCTCGCTCTTCTCGCCGCCGCTGCTTGCAGCCGACCGGCGGGCGCTCACCTCGCTCGCGGAGATCGAGGAGCGGGTGCCCGAGGAGAACGTCGAAGTCAGTTTCGACGACGGCGGGTAGCGGGATCTCCGTGGCTTGCTATAGTACCTATACATTCGTAAGCTTATATGGAGCGTATACCGATGCCCACAAGCTCAGATAACGGTCACACCCCCTCCCCCACCACCCCCACGCCAGGCGGCGACGCCAGCTCCTCGGAGTCGCGCCCGCTGCTGCGGCTGATCCCGCTCGACGACACCGTCGTGTTCCCCAACATGGGGATCACGCTCACCATCGACGTCGCCGACGACCAGCGCGTGGTGCTGGTGCCGCGTCACGACAACGAGTTCCTCGAGGTCGGCACCATCGCCGAGGTCGACGACCACATCCGCCTGCCCGGCGGCGGGCGCGCAGTCGCCCTCTCCGGGCAGCACCGCGCGCGGATCGGCGCCGCGCAAACCGGGCCCGACGGCAACCTGCGCGTGGAGGTGCAGGAACTGCCCGACGACGTCCCCACCGACGGGCGCACCCGCAATCTGGAGCGCGAGTACCGCGCGGTGGTCGAGGAGATCCTCGAGCTGCGTGGCGACGACGGGCGCATCGCCGCGTTTTTGCGCGCCATCGTCGAGCCCGGCCCGCTGGCCGACTCGGCCGGCTACTCCCCCAACCTGTCGTACGCGCAGAAGGTGGAGCTGCTGCGCACGCTCGACGTCACCGACCGGTTGGAGATGGCGGTGAAGCTGCAGCGCGAGTCGCTGGCCGAGCTGCAGGTGCGCAAGCGCATCCGCGAGGACGTGCAGGAGGGCGCCGAGAAGCAGCAGCGCGAGTACTTCCTGCGCAAGCAGATGGAGTCCATCCGCAAGGAGCTGGGCGAGGACGAAGGCTCGGTCGTGGAGGAGTACCGCGCCAAGATCGAATCTGCGGAGATGCCCGAGGAAGTCGAGAAGCAGGCGCTCAAGGAGCTTGACCGCCTGGAGCGGATGGGCGAGCAAACCGGCGAGTCGTCGATGATCCGCACCTACCTCGACTGGCTGATCGCGCTGCCGTGGAACAAGCGCTCCGAGGAGCACCTCGACCCCACCGGGGCGCGGACGGTGTTGGACGCCGACCACGCCGGCTTGGAGGACGTCAAGGACCGCATCGTCGAGTACCTGGCCGTGCGCAAGCTGCGCCAGGATCGCGGCATCGAGGCCGACCCCAAGTCGGGGGCGATCCTCACCTTGATCGGCCCGCCTGGCACCGGCAAGACCTCGATCGGCGAGTCGATCGCGCGTGCGCTGGGACGTGAGTTCGTGCGCATGTCGCTGGGCGGCGTGCGCGACGAGGCCGAGATCCGCGGCCACCGACGCACCTACATCGGCGCACTCCCCGGCCGTCTGGTGCGGGCGCTCAGGGACGCCGGCACGATGAACCCGGTGATCCTCCTCGACGAGGTCGACAAGGTCGGCGCCGACTGGCGCGGCGACCCTTCGGCCGCGCTGCTGGAGGTGCTCGACCCGGCGCAAAACCACTCCTTCCGCGACCACTACCTGGACGTGGAGCTGGATTTGAGCCAGGTGATGTTCATCGCCACCGCCAACGTCGCCGACACGATCCCCGGGCCGCTGCTCGACCGCATGGAGGTGATCCGCTTCGACGGCTACACCTCCGAGGAGAAGCTGGCCATCGCCAAGGGCTACCTGTGGCCGCGCCAGCGCGACCGCAACGGCCTGCGCGACGGCGAGGTGGAGATCAGCGACGAGCTGCTGCGCACCGTCATCGCCGAGTACACCCGCGAGGCCGGCGTGCGCTCCCTGGAGCGCGAGCTGGGCACGCTGCTGCGCAAGACCGCCACCAAGATCGCCTCTTCGCTGCCGGCGGCAGAGCCCGATGGGGCCGAGCCGACCACAGAGGAGTCGCCGAAGGCGCCTGTGACGATCGATCTGGAGACCGTGCGCGAGGCGCTGGGTCGCCAGAAGTTCTTCCAGGAGTCGGCGTCGCGCACCGCCACCCCGGGAGTGGCAACCGGATTGGCGGTCACCGGCACCGGCGGCGACGTGCTGTTCGTGGAGGCCACCGCGATGAAGAGCGGCGGCGGCGCGGGCGGCGGCGGGCTGGTGCTGACCGGCCAGCTGGGCGACGTCATGAAGGAGTCGGCGCGCATCGCCCTCTCCTACGTGCGCGGCCACGCCGAGGAGATCGGCATCGACGAGAACAGCGCGTTTGAGGGACAGGAGTTCCACGTGCACGTGCCCGCCGGGGCGATCCCCAAGGACGGGCCCTCCGCGGGCGTGACGATGGTCACCGCGCTGGCCTCGCTGCTGAGCGGCCGCCCGGTGAAGCACACGGTGGGGATGACCGGCGAGGTCACCCTGCAGGGCCGGGTGCTGCCGATCGGCGGGCTCAAGCAGAAGGTGCTGGCGGCCCACGCCGCCGGTCTCACCGACGTGATCCTGCCGGAGCGCAACCGCGGCGACCTCGACGACATCCCGGAGGAGGTTCGCGAGCAGATGAGCTTCCACCCGGTGATGACCGTCCAGGAGGTGCTCGACCGAGCGCTGGAGCCCGCGCGCGTGGACTCCGGCCGCAAGGCCGCCGCGCCGGTCGCCTCCTAAAGGCGGCAACCGCGATGTCCTCGCGCCCACCGATCGCGCGCCGCTGTCAGCCCGTTCCAGTCGAGGTTCGCGAAACCGCGAGCCTCCTGGAGCGGCGCTGGCAGCTGTCGATCATCTACGCCGCGCTCACCGGGGCGTTGCGTTTCAACGAGTTCGCGGATGCCATAGCCGGGATTTCCCCCCGGATGCTCTCCGAGCGATTGCGCGACCTCGAGGCGGCCGGGCTTGTACAGCGCACGGTGATTCCCTCCAGCCCTCCCACCGTGGAGTACCGGCTCACCGCGCGCGGGCGGCGGCTGGGGCCTTTGATCGAGGCCATGCGAGCCTATGCGGAGGAGCCGGCGGGTTAGGGGTCACCCGCAGCCGCTCCGGCACGATCGGTGGGCCACTCACGGGCCATTCCGCACGGGGCCAGGGACGTCGCGCTCCTGCGCGACGAGCTGGGAACCTCTCCCCATCGCGTCCCGGGACTGAGGCCAACGGAGGTCGAGGTCCTTGCGGCGCCAGCCCGGGCTCCGCTCGGTCTGACCTCCGCGCGAGCGGTCGCTGAGCGCGCGGGCCTCTCCCCCACCACGGCGAGTCGTGCGATCGCCGCACGACCAACTCGACCTCGACGAGCCCGAGTCGCACGCAGCTTCCAGGCAAGCTCCAGCGCGCCCGGAAGCCGTCCCACCGCGGGCTACGGCTTGGCTTCCAGGATCATGTTGAACGGGGTCTCCGCCGCCCGGCGCACCCGACTGAACCCGCCTTGGGTGAGCACCTCGCGCAGGCGCGCCTCGCCTGCCTGCGCCCCAAGCGCGAGCCCCACCTCCTGGGACAGCGACGCGGGCGTGCAGATCACCGTCGATGCCCCATAGAAAACCCGGCCCACCGGGTTGAGGTTCTCCTCGACGCGGTCGTTCGCGAACGGCTCGACAATCATCCACGCCCCATCGGGATGCAGCGTCTCACGCACGTGCGCCGCCGCCCCCACCGGGTCGCCCATGTCATGCAGGCAGTCGAAAACGCACACCAAGTCGTAGTCCTTGCCGGGGTACTCCTTGGCCGACGCCGCCTCGAACACCACCCGCTCTGAGACGCCGGCGTCGCTGGCCGCCTGACGCGCACGGTCGATCGAGGGCATGTGGTAGTCGAAACCCGAGAAGCGCGAGTTGGGGAACGCTTCGGCCATGATGATCGTCGACGCTCCGTGGCCGCAACCCACGTCGGCGACCTTCGCCCCCCGCTGCAGCTTCTCCTTGACACCGTCGAGCGCCGGGATCCACTCGCTCACCAGGTGCGCGCGGTAGCCAGGCCGGAAGAAGCGCTCCGTGCCGCGGAACAGGCGACGGTCGTGCTCGTGCCAACCAATCCCCGCGCCGCTGCGGAAGGACTCCACGATTCGTTGCTCGTCAGCGTATAGCGACGCGATCAACTCATACGCGCCCAGAATGTAGAAGGGGCTGTCTTCGTCGGCCAAGGCGAGCGCCTGCTCGTCGGGCAGCGTGTAGCGATCGCTGTCTCCGTCGTAAGTCACATAGCCACCCGCCGCCTGGTTGCGCAACCACTCGCGCACGTAGCGCTCGTTCGCCCCCGCGCGCTCGGCCACCTCCTGCGAGCTCAGCGGCCCCGCGCCCGCCATCGCCTTGTAGAGTCCGAGCTTCTCCCCGATCAGGAACAGCGGCGCGCTGATGACCGCGCCCATGTCGGTCACCGCCTGCCCCATAAATGCTTCGAGCTTCGCCTCATCGATATTCGCCGTGCTAATCGCCATCGCCTCTTCCTCCTATGTGGGTGCAGGTCATCAAGCTCCGGCCTTCCAATCGCCTCTGGTGGCGCAGCATCCGGGGAGCGCCGGCGCATAAGCTAAGCGGCACAGGCTTGGGGGTCCGTCCCTTTGCCCGTGCCGTGTAACTGAGCTCGTATCTACAACGGCGCCCACACACGTAGTGGGGAGAGGGGGCCGCCGTTCTGTCACTCCTCGGCCAGAAGGCTGCGAACGCCTCGCCTCCAGCCGATCGAACGATGCTCAGTCACACCCGACATGTTCAGACCGATCGCGCGCAGTCACCATGAGGTCGGGGCCCCATTTTCCACTGGTGTACAGGTGCCGGCGCGCTAGCGTGATTTGCCGTGCAGCAAGCGGACGGACAAGCCGGTTTCGCGCGGGTCGTCGCGGATCGCTCCGGTAGGAGGCCCGATGTCGGCGGGAGCTTGGATGGCACCGCCGACGCCGTCGCTGGGAGCCGCGACGGTGCGGTCGCCGACACCACGCCAACTGACGCCCACCCATCGCCGCCGGCGACCCGTCGGTACCTTCCGCTCTTCTGGCGCGTGCTCGCCCTGAACGGCGCCCTCGTCACGACGATGGCGATCGCGATCGCGATCGTGCTGCCCGCCCCGTTCGCGCACATCGCCGCCGACGACGCCGCCATCCTCGCCGTCACCCTGACTGTGACGCTCGTCGCCAACGCCCTCCTGCTGCGCTACGCGCTCGCCCCGCTGACTCACCTGCCTGCGCTCCTGCGGCGCGTTGACCCGCTGCAGTCGGGGGAGCGCCTGCAGGTGCCCGGCGCCCCGTCGGAGGCCGCCGAGCTTGCCCAGGCATACAACGAGATGCTCGACGAGCTCGAGACCGAGCGCCTGGAGAGCACGAGGCGGGTGCTGTCGGCCCAGGAGAACGAGCGGCTGCGAGTCGCGCGGGAGCTGCACGACGAGGTCGGCCAGACGCTGACCGGGGTGCTGCTGGGATTGGCACGCGTCTCACGCGATGCGCCGCCCAACCTCGCCCAACCGCTGGAACAGCTGCTGGAGACCACACGCGCGAGCATCGACGACGTCCGCCGCATCGCCCAGCGCCTGCGCCCCGAGCCACTCGAGGATCTCGGCCTTGCCGTGGCGCTGCTGGCGCTCTCCCGACGGATGCGCGAGCAGTCCGGGCTGCGAATCGCCTGTCGCATTCCAGCGGACCTCCCGCCTCAATCGCCTGAGTGCGAGCTCGTGGTCTACCGCGTCGCTCAGGAGGCGCTTACCAACGCCGTCCGGCATTCGGGCGCCGCAAGCGTGAGCATCACTCTGCAGCTGCGCTCCGACCGCCTCGCGCTGAGCGTCCGCGACGATGGGCGCGGCATGCCTGACAGGCGCCGCGAGGGTGGCGGGATGCGCGGCATGCGCGAGCGTGCCGGGCTTGTCGGCGGCTCCCTGCAGATCACCAGCGCGCCCCACGCCGGCACCGAGGTGCATCTGGAGGTTCCGCTCCACGCCGAGGGCATATGACTGAGTTGCAGACCAACATTCTGCTCGCCGACGACCACGCCGTCGTGCGCCAGGGGCTGCGGCTGGTGCTCGAAAGCGAGCCCGACCTCGTCGTCCGCGCAGAGGCCGGCGACGGCCTGGAGGCCGTCAGCATGGCGCTCGCCCACGACGACCTGCACCTCGTCCTCCTCGACATCTCGATGCCACGCATGACCGGGTTGCACGCCGCGCGCGAGATTCACCGCCAGCGCCCCGCCCTGAATATTTTGATGCTCTCGATGCACGACAACGAGCAGTTCCTCTATGAGGCCCTGCAGGCCGGCGCCAGCGGCTACGTGCTCAAGTCGCTCGCCGACCGCGACGTGGTGCGCGCCTGCCGCGCCGCCGTCCGTGGCGAGCCGTTCCTCTACCCCGCCTCCGTCACCGAGATCGTTCGCCACTACCTCGCCGGACCCGCCGAGGAGCACCCCGATCCCCTGACCCCGCGCGAGCTGCAGGTCATCAAGCTGATCGCCGAGGGCCACACCAACCAGCAGATCGCCGAGGCCCTCACGATCAGCAAGAAGACCGTCGAGCGCCACCGCGCGAACATGCTCGAGAAGCTCGGCATGCGCGACCGCGTGGAGCTCACCCGCTACGCGATCCGCCGTGGCCTCATAGAGCCCTGAGCCACATGAATGGGGCTTGCACCCCATAGCTGCCGACACTCGCGAAAGGCATCCTCTGTGGCACGGCATTCAGCGCCGCCGGGCGCTCCGCTCCCGCCGCACACCACCCCCAGCTCGGCGGCGCATGCCACATCATTTACAACGCACGCAGACGTTGCGGCGTCTTGCGACAGATCCTACTAGACAAACTCTTGCTCCCGCAGCGAAGAAGCCGGATCGCGAGCGACGTCGGCGACGGGCGTTTACGACATTGCCCGTATGGCAACCGCGGGCCGGAACATGAGCCACAGCGGTGGGCAGGAACCGACGTGCAGTTCCTTTGTATGCCGAAAGCCGAGACGCTCATACAACGCGGCGCTGCGTTCGCTGGAGGCCTCGATGTAGGCCGACACGCCCTCCCGGTCGCAGCGCTCGAGGGTGGGGCGCATCAGCGCGTTGCCGAGACCCTTGCCCTGCATGTCGGGGTGCACGCCGATGTCGCGAACGTAATAGTGAGGCTCGCGGGGCTTGCGTGTGTGGTGCCACTCCATCGCGGCTCCCATCCTCGCCGCCCTGGACAGGTGGATTCCGAAGGCGCGACCCTCGAGCATGGTTGCGCGCAGCGGCGCACGCCATGCTCCGGGCGGCAAGGTCAGCGCCGCGCCGGCGAGATCGGTGGTCGTCCACACACGGCCATGGGGCAGCACGTAGTGACGCAACTCGATGCCGAAGTAATGGCGCAAGCCCGCGAGCCGCTTGCCGTCCTCGGGTATCAACCAGCCGAAGATGGGATCGTCGAAGAAGGCTTGCGCCAGCATCGTCTTCGAGCGTTGGATGTCGTCCGCGGTCGCTGGGCGCAGTTGGTAGTCGGCGGGCGGGCGCGGCGGCGCCGACGGTACTTCGCCGGCGATGGTCGATGAGCCGTCACTCATTTGTCGGCTCCCCTCTCTTTGGTGGCGAGTTGGCGTGAAGGGAATGCGGCCTGCACGTCGACCGCGCTCGGGTCCTCGCGCAGGAGCGCATCGAAAGCCTTGAATACGAGCACGAGCATGTCCCCGAACAGCCCGTCGGGAACAGCGTCGGGATCGACCAGCTTCTCCAACGCCAGGCCGTTGCCCAGCGCGTTGATGAGCAACCCCATGAACTCGCCCGCTTCGGCGTTCGGCGGACGCCCCCCTCCCTCCAGGGCCAGGCGGCCGCTGGCGGCGCGAAGGGCCGCAAACCGTCCAGCCAAACGCTCCCGCAATCGCGGCTCGCGGATCGCGTAGGCCCAGAACTCGATCAGCAGGGGAAAGTAGTCGGGACGCTCGCGCAGTATCACCATCCAGTGATCCGCCGCCCCGCGAGCCTGCTCCTCGGCCGTCGCCCCATCGGCGACGATCTGCGCGTAGTCGCCCACATCGGTGGCGATCCGCTCCTCGAACAGCGCCAGGAACAGGTCCTCCTTGCTGGCGAAGTTCGAGTACAGGGCGCCGCTGGTGGCACCGGCCTCGCGCGCGATCGCCTCCACCGAGGCACCGTGAAAACCGCTTCGCGCAAACACGGTTTCCGCGCTGTCGAGGAGGCGGCGGCGGGTCAACGCCTTCTGCTCGTCGCGCAAAGTCAGACGGGGAGCGGTATCTGCCATCTCATCCATTATTACAAATATTGAGCACTATGTCAAGCTGGGGACCGGTACCTTGCGCCGAACCCGGCCCGGCCGGCACGCAGAGGCCCCAGTGGCCGGTTGCCTGCCATCATGGGCTGCCCCCCGGTGTTGCGGCTCGTCACGATCCCAATCAGTCACTACTGCGAGAAGGCGCGGTGGGCGCTCGAGCGGGTGGGGATGCCCTATCGCGAGGAGCGCCACGTCCAGGGCGTCCATCAGCTTGTTGCCCGGCGCGCGGGCGGTGGGATCACGGTTCCGGTGCTCGTGACGCCCGATGGAGCGATCGGAGACTCGGCGGAGATCCTTGCCTGGATCGACGAGCACACCCACCCGGAGCATCGGCTGTTTCCCCCACAGTCCGACGCACGGGGAGAGAGCGTGGGTTTGTGCCGGCGCTTTGACGAGATACTCGGGCCGACGGGGCGACGGCTCATGTACGTCCACATGCTCGCCGACGCGAAGCTCGCATTGCGCTTCAACAACGCCGGCGTGCCGGGCTGGGAGGACCGCTTCATCCGTTATGGATGGCCGGTCGCTCAGCGCTATGTCAAGCGCGTGCTCGACATCCGCCCGGGGATCGAGATCGAGGACGAGGCGACGGTTTTCAGCGAGCTCGACTACGTCGCAGAGCTGCTCTCCGACGGTCGGCCGTACCTATGCGGCGAGCAGTTCGGCGCGGCGGACCTCACGTTCGCGGCGCTGTCTGCCCCGATCACGGTCCCACCCGCATATGGCGTTCCGCTGCCCCAGCCCGATGTCCTCTCGCCCGGCATGGCGGCACTGGTCGAGCGTGCGCGCGAGCACCCCGCCGGGCGCTACGCGCTCGCGCTGTTCACTGAGCACCGTCGCGTGACCGTTCTCTGAGCAATGGACGCCTCCGCCTACGCCTTCACGCATGGCGTGCACCGGACGCGCAGCACGCTGCGCGACTGGCGTCAGGAGCACTGGAAGATCATGCGACGCTGGACCGCCGGCTCGGCGCTCGCGGCCTTCGGGCTGCTGGGGGCGGTGCTCGCCGTCTCGGCGCTCTCCGGCGCCGGCGCCGAAGCGATCCCGCGCGAACCGCCGTTCGCCACCGGGGACGCGGCTGACATCGCCGGCATCGTGGGCCACAACCTGCTGGTGTTGGCGTTGCACGCGATGGCGTGTGTGGCCGGCTTCATCGCCGGCAGCTCGCTGCCGCTGCAAGCCGACTCCCATCGCGGCTTCTCGCGCTGGGTGCACGTGCACGGAGGGCGCATCGCAATCGGGTTCGTGGTGTGCGCCACCACATTCTCCCTGTCCGCCCAGGCCTACCTGCTCGGCGACCGGCTCGCCGCCTTCGCGCGCTTCCTGGGCGTGCCTGCGGCGCTGTTGCTGCTGGCTGTTCTGCCCCACGCGCTACCCGAGCTGATCGCGCTGTTCCTCCCTCTCGCCGCGTGGATCATGGCCAGCCGGCGCGGCGAGTGGGACCAGTTGCTCGCCGCGACGCTGGTGACGGTCGCCGTCGCGATACCCGTGCTCGTGGCGGCCGCGCTGGTGGAGGTATACGTCTCACCCCACCTCTTCCACGCACTTGCCGGCACACATCTTCCCGTCACACCTCAGCCGGCGGAATGAACGCCGCGCACCGCTCCCGACGCCTTGCACTGCGCGTCGGGCAGCACGCACGCCAGCGCGTCGAGCAGCCTCGCGCCCGTCCGCCGTTGCGCCTGCACGCTCTCCGCGGGAGCGCCCTGCAAGCGCACGGCGGCGATTCGATAGACGCGTGATCCGCGCAGCAGGAACACGTCACTCTGTCTGGCGAGATCGGGATTGACCCACATCAGATTGCGCGCCCGCGGCGGCGAGAACGCCGGCCACAGGACACCGTCGCGATGACAGTCGGTGCTCGCCGCCACCTTGAAGAGCTCGCGTGCCTGACGCGATCCGCCGAACGCGAAAACGTCGGCGCCCACATCGTAGTCGCGCGTCCACCAGCGCATCTCATAACCCGCCGGCCACAGCCCATCGGCCAAACGCGAGGAGCGCAGCCGCAGCGGCAGGTCATCCGACCACATGTCGCCGGGAGTCGCGATACCCCCGACATACCGCTGGCCGCCGTAGAGCGCGAACACCCTCAACAGCCTCGCGCGCAGCGCGATCAGCGCTTCAGGATCGGCGTCGGTGGGGGCCGGCAGCCCGCGCGGAGTGCACCACGTCGGAGCATTCGAAGCGCCCTGCGCGTCGCCGCCGCCGATCGCCGCTGCTCCCAGGAGACTCGTCCTGGTGCCCAGCAACAACACGATCGCCCCGCCCAAGCACACCAGCAGCACCGCAAGGCGGATCCGCGGGCCCGCCCACCACGCCACCGGCGGCGTCTCGCGATCGTCCTCCACACCTCAACATCGAGCAGGAAGTCTGCGCACTTGAGACAGCACGGCAATCCAACGCCACCGCGACGGCTACGCGTGCGGGTTTCAGCGCACGTGCTCGTCGAAGAAGCTGAGCATGCGTTGCCAGCCGTCGCGGGCGGCTGCCTCGTCGTGGCCGACAGCCATCGGCGTGGGTACCCGCGCGAGCCAGCCTTGCCAGCCGTCGACTTCAGAGAAGAAGGAGTGTCCGGCCTCGCCGTAGGTCTTTACGTCGTGGGGTACGCCGATGGCGGTGAGGTGGCGCTCGAGGCGCGCGGCCGTCTTTGCCCCGAGCAGGCGATCCTTGCCCCCGTAGCTGGCGACCACAGGGCACACGCCGTCCAGGCGCGAGCGATCGCCGGGCACCTCGCCGTAGTTGACGGCGGCCGCGGAGAAGCCCGGCTGCGTGCCGGCGATCAGAGCAAAGCCACCGCCCTGACAGAACCCGGCCACGGCGATCCGTTCGGCGTCGATCTCCGACCGGGAGGCAAGCGCATCTCGGGCCGCGCGGATGTCGGAGATCTCGCGCCCCACGCTGCCCCGCAGCATGGCGACGATCACGCGGCTGAGACACACGACCCGCGACCCGTGGGAATACAGGTCCGGGGTCAGCGCGCCGTATCCGGCATCGGCGAAGCGACGCGCGATCCGGCGTATGTCGTCGTTGAGGCCAAACGACTCGTGCAGCACCACCACGCCCGGGTGGGGTCCCTCGCCGGCGGGCGCGAAGAACTCTGCGCGCAGCGTCGCGCCATCGGCCGTGGGGACCTGCAGGGGGGTTCCGCTGCTCGACATCGCGGGAAACGATAACCGAGCCGCGCATGTCCCACCCCGCTCGCCGGCGTGCGGCCCGACCTCGTCGAGCGCCGCGACGGGGATCGTGATCTGGTTCTTGGTCGAGATTCGATGGTGCTTAAGCGTCACCAATCGGCACTCGTAGCGCAGCGTGTCAGCTTCGGCAAGCGCGACAATTGACCAGCTGGTGTACCTTGCGGAATCATTCCTCACCCACATTCATTCGGTTAATTGAGCTCACTGGCACCAAACCCAATTACCCACAGGACCGCACCGCCCGGACCCGACATCACAGCAAAGGGGGCCGGTTGCACCGGCTACTGTCCGACAGGTGTCTCCAGTATTACCGCCACCATCCGCCACCCGGCCCGCGATCTGGTGTCACGTGCCTGGATCCGTGAACAGCGCCGGGCCGCGCGCGAGGGCAAACTTTCGCCCGAGCGACTCGAGCAGCTACGGGCACGGGGTATTTTTGATTGCATTTGCACGCTAATAGGGGCAATCCTGCGTGCACCAAGGGGGTTGAGGAGTAATTACCATCAGGATTACGACGATCACAGGACGGGAGCCGCGACGTCAGGGGCTGTCTCGCTCGCGCCTGCTGGCGTCAGGCGGCCTTGATCCCCTCGCGCGTGGCGGCCTTGAGGATCTTCTGATCGAATGACGAGACCGCCGAGCTCGTGTGCTTGGCGGTCGCGAGGCAGTAGGCGTCGGGGAGGCTGATCGGGTGGCGTCCTCGCAGGCGCGCCGCTTCGACCCCAATCGCCCCGTTCGGCTGGTGCACGGTGACGCCGAGGGCGGCGATCGCCTCCCGGGTGGCGGCGAGCTTCGACACGTCTGCTGAGGGAGCGATCAGCACCTCGGTCAGGTTCACGACGCTGACGGCGCAAGCGTCTTGGTCGTCGCGCCATTTGGTGAACAGCGTGCGAGCGCGATGATGATGCGGGTCGTTGCCGTCAAGCGCTCCGATCAGGACGTCCGCGTCGAGGAGCAGCTTCACCGCAGTTCGTCTTCGGCGTCGAGTTGCTCGAGATAGCCGGCAGGGTAGGTGCCCGTCAGCGCCCCGAACGCATCCTCGAAGGTCGTGGTCGTGCGGCGGATCCGCAGCTCCCCGTCGCCGACCGGCTCGACCGTGACTCGCTCGCCGGCGTGCAGCCCGACCTCGTCGAGCGCCGCGACGGGGATCGTGATCTGGTTCTTGGTCGAGATTCGCGCCATTCCTTTACTCTATCAGTAAAGGCCGCGCGGCCAGCGAGACACGTGAGTTGGACGACAAACAGCACCCAAGCCGACTTGGCCCCACCAAGCAAAAGCGGCGGACGAGGTTCGAACTCGCGACCTCAAGCTTGGGAAGCTTGCAGCCATATCACGGATATGGCCTGCAAATCACGCATATTTTGCTCTGGGGTAGAAGCTCGGTACCGCACTGGTACAGCAAACTCGTGTCGTCCGGCTCGGGGGGACCGTGTACGCGGCCGACCTTGCCTGGCCGGCCCGTTCGGGCAGCGTATGGCTGGAGAGCCGACGGGAAGGACGACGCGCAACTCGTTGGCCGCTTGGCTGGCTTGGCGGTCTGTGATGGCAGGCGACCCCTACAAAGACGCTTCCTCCATGCAGACACCATCGAACTCATCCCACCCTACCGCAGAGATCAGCAGCCAACGACGCCAGGGCAACTCCGTCTCCAAGGGTGCCGACGCTCGCCGCGGCGGACTCCTGACCACGGCCCAAGCGGCGGCTGCGCTCGGGGTCAGCGAGCGCACCGTGCGGCGCTATCTGTCCTCGGGGCTATTGACCTGTCGCAGGCTGCCAGGCGGCCACTACCGGATTCCGGCCGAGGCGCTCGCCGAGTTCTGGCACGCAAACGACCCTGACTGGCGGCATCACCGGCTCCCACGGCCCGGTCAGACGCCCAATTCGCCACGACCCGATCGTCAGCGGCGCGACCCCTCGCGCTCTCCTCGTAGGCAGCTTCGGTTGGGCGAAGAGGCCCCCCGCGATTACGACCTTTCGACGGCGACCCTACGTGCCTTGCGAGCCCGACTGTCGTGATGCCTCCCCCCTCCCCCATACCGTCTACCGCCGGTCCTCAGAGCAATGGCTAAGCCCTGGAAGAAGCAGTGGCCGTACGTCACCAAGAGCGGCGAGAAGTCCCATCGAGTCGGCTTCCGCGACCACGACGGAGTCGGGAGGACCAAGGCATTCCCGTCGGCGAAGATCGCTAACGAATGGATGCAGGAGTACGTGTCGGCCGAGCGGCGGGGAAGTCACAGCCTGCGGCGCTTCCTGCTCGATCTGGACGCCAGGGACGCCAGCGGCGATAACACGGGCCAGACGATCGGCGAAGTCATCCAGCTCCACTTCGCCTTCAATGCGCCGGAAACCGTCGACGGGCTGTCAGCGTCCACCTTCCGCACCTACCGCCACTCGGCCAATCGCCACCTGCTCGGGATGCCGGGCATGGACAAAGGAAAGACACGTCCGCCGGCCGACTATGCGGTGCGCTTGGCCGCGCAACCAGCCACGGCGTTCAACGAGCCCGACGCGCCCCGCGCCCTGCGAGAGGCGATGAAGCACGCCAAGGTGGGACCGTCCGCCCGCGCGCACGCCTGGCGCGTCCTATCGGCGGTGCTCTCATGGGCCGCGAACTCCGAGCTCGTGCCGGAGATCAAATCCAACGGCTGCCTATTCGCCAACGAGAAGATCAGCAACAGGCGGAAGTCGATGCGAGGCGCCCATGGCCGCGCCACTGTTCGGCGTCACGGCGATGAGGTTCGCAGCTGGGCACTCTCGCCGATGGCCGTCGAGCTGATCCGAGCTGAGATGCTCACAAGCACGATCCACGCCGCGAGCCCGATTCTGACTCACCGCGACCCCATCATCGTCTCGCTGCAGTTCGGCCTCGCTCTGCGCAACCAGGAGGTCTATGGCGTGCGCTGGTTTTCCTTCGCAGACAGAGAGCGCGCCCACATCACCGAGGTATTGAGCTGGAACGAACTGGACGATCGGGCCAAGACCGAGCGCGCAACCGAACGCACAGTGAGGGTGCCATCGCTGCTCACCGCCGATCTGAACATGTGGCGCGCACTACTGCGCCAGCACGACTACCCCGCCCGAGATGTCGATTTCGTCATCCCAGGCGATCTGACCGGGCCACACAACGGCATCTACGATCCTTGCCACCGGCGCCCGCCACATGAGCTCGAACCAGGCGAAAAAGTGGGGGCGAGATACATGAAGCCATCCGTCGACGCAGTGGCCAAGGGCAGCCCGACGTTTGCGAAAGTGAAGGGGGCTACTCCGTATGGCCTGCGCCGCGGCGGTATCTCGGCCCGCCTCCGAAGCGAAAACGCCCAGTCTGTCGCCGCCCAGTGCGGGACGAGCCTGGAAATGCTCTCACAGCACTACAGCTACGAGATCGACGACTTCGGACACGTCGGGTCCCAACCGCTGGATCAGCAGTGGCGGAACGCTCGGGCAGCCGTACTCGCCAAGCTCTCAGACGCTTGTCTACAGAACTACGCGGCGTCAATAACTGGATCATAAATCCGCGCTACGGGGTTCAGGCCCCGCCTCCGGCATCCGCGCGGGGCTCTCTCTCGGCTGCGCTTGCCTCTGTGCTATGGGCGATATTGAGCTCGAACCAATGACCTCCCGCCTTGTCGAATCGTCTCGGGCCTCTCGTCGGGCTTGACCACCTCCACCCAGCCGGCTAAACTGCATCTCACCAGGAGCGATTTATGCCGAGGACTGCCGCCAACCCCATGCTCACGCGCCGCGAGGCCGTCGAGATCGCACACGTGCCACTCGGAGCGCTCGACAAGGCGATCGAGCAGAAGATCGTGACCGTCCACAGACGCCGCGAGCGCAGCTGGCTGGCAAGCGAGGACGTGGGCGTAATCGCGCTCCTGCAGAAGATGGCGCTCCCACTGCCCGTGACGGTCAAGCGGAAGATCAGGCGATGGGTCCGCGAGACCGAGCCCTACCGCACCGAGCACGGCGCCGAGCTGCAGATCAACGATGCGCTCGTCGTGCGCTGGTCCCCCGAGGTCAGCGCCACCGTCCACGCAGCCGAGAGCTATGCGAGGCTGCGCGAGCAGTGGATCGAGACAGACCCCAACATCAAGGGCGGCGAGCCCGTGATCCGCGGCACCCGCATCGGTGCGCGCGCCGTCGCACAGCGCATCGAGCATGGCGACACCATCCAGACGCTCATCGAGGACTACCCGCACGTTCCCGTCGAGGCATTCCAGACCGCCTACACGTACGCCAAGGCTCACCCGCGCCGCGGAAGGCCCACCCGACCCTGGCGGGACGGCGATGAAGCTCTGGATCGACGAGGACCTCTCCCCGTCACCGGTTGACGTCGCGCACCGCCACGGCCTCGACGCGACCTGCAACCGCGACAGATCACTTCTCGGCCGCTCCGACACGGAGGTCTTGCGGCACTGCATCGACGAGGACCGAACTCTCGTAACCAACAACCTCGGGGATTTCCGCCAGCTCTGCGAGAGGCACGCCGTACACCCTGGCCTCATCGTCCTTCCAACACCTTCGCGAGAGGAACAGCAGCAGCTCTTCGGCATTGCACTGGCATACATCCAGGAGCAGACGACGCTACACACTGCCGCAGACCAAGGCGAGTTCATGATCAACCGCGTCGTCGAGGTCAGCGCGACGGGCGGCTGCGCCGACTACCAATTGCCGGTGACGCCATAGCTCGCCGGTGGGCGGCTCTCTCCCGGCTGTGCCTGCCTTTGTGCGATGGGCGATTGGGCTCGAACCAACGACCTCCGCCTTGTCGATTCGTCAGGTGGGGTCGGCCGAAGTACCTGCAAGCACCCGGAAACTCACTATTCAAGCGGGAAAGCTTGCTGCCCGGTGTTGCCCGAGCACGACCGCGAGAACCCGCCCGAATCCACTGCTTGGAGGACGCCAGGAGGACGCGGACCATCGTGGTGTTCGGGCTGAACTCGAACTCTCAGCGCCCTCGTTAGCCGTGTGTGCATCTACAACACACCTACGCAGGGAATCGTCTACGGGCATCAGGTCGGGCACGGGAGGCCGATCGCCGAGCACCAGCGAACCACACCTACTATCCATCCCGTGGGGACCGGCCCCCAGAACCTGCTGTCGTCAGATTCGCCACGGTTGTCCCCCATCATGAACCAATGACCGGCGGGAATCTTGATCGGCGTGAGGAAGTTGCACTCCCGCACTCCCCCACACGGTTTGATGTAGGAGTCGGACTCGCGTTTGCCGTTGACGATCGCGTGGCCTTCCTTGACGTAGATCGTGTCTCCAGGGCCCGCCACGATGCGCTTGATGAATTTTTCGCTGGCCTCTTCGGGGTTGGTCTGGTCGCACGGCGCGCCGCCGGGGCTGACTTCGTAGTGCGTGGGGCCGCACTTCTGTTCCTTGGCGCCTTCGGGCGGATGGAAGATCACCATGGCTCCAACGGCTGGAAGGGATTTGACACCTTCGACCCAAACATGTGTGCCGATACTGAGGGTGGGTTCCATCGACCCAGAGGGAACGCGAAAGGTCGCCAGTGGCGGTGTCGGAGCCTCTACGACAGTCTTGGTGATGCTCGCTCCGCAGCCAGAGATGGCAGCCATCATCAAGGCAGCCGGGGCGAGCGCGCGGGCGAGCGATCGAAGCAACGCGCAGGATCGTAGCGCCCGATGGATGCCCGTGAGTCGCGGGGAACTAGCGGCGGGCAAGCCTTGTGTCCGCAGCAAGCCGCGCCGGACCGCCATAGGCCGTCTGAATCCGCTGGTTGGAGGACGCTAGAGGACGCGACAATCCGCGCTACCCCCTCCCGGCGGCGCTGGCGATGCCAGCAACTCCGCTCTAGGAAAGGGGATTCGGGACTAAACGCTTACACTTTTTGTGGCGTTGGCAGGGCTTTCGCTTGCTCCGTCTCAGACCCTTTTAGCCCGTCTCCGACCCGGTTGGCGGGGTCCCGTACGGGGTCCGGCTTCACGGCGAAGATCGAGGCTGGAGGACGAGTGCTGCAGGGCCGGATACAGTCTTGCGTATGCGAGCAAAAGACCGCCAGGACCGAGTCGTTGGAGTGGTAACTCTCGCGTGTTTCGCGACGGCGGTTGTCTTCTCGTTCGTTGCGGGAGCACCGCATCGCTTGCCCGCCGTAGCATTGGGGTCCGACGCAGTGCGGTACGCCGAGCGTGTTGCCGCGTTGATGATGGCGTTTGTTATCGTCGGGGTGATCGTGTATCGCGGTAGTAGAGGTGATCTGCCTTCTGAATTTCGTGGCATCCGGTACGCCAATCGGGATGCGACGAACGAACTCGCACAGAAGACGAGTGGCGCAACCGACGTCCTCGCCGGCTCTGTTGATGACATCGATGGTCGGCTGAGGGCTTTGGAGACGCCCATGTACAGACTTCCTCACAGGCAGTCGTGGCATCAGATCTCCGGTTACGACAGGCTGGAGCAGGCTGGCGGCGGCTCGGACAACGCTCTGCGCGTAGTGGACGAGGGCACGGCCGGCGGCGAGGCTCACGAGCGGATGCGCACCGCCGCTGCGCTTTCGCGTCCCGACATGGTTCATCCCGCGATCCTTCCTGGCGCCTCGCGGCGCTTCGCATCGTGCAGTTCGTCGCGGAAGACCGTCGGTGGCACTCCGTAGAGGCACGGGCGAAGTGGGATGGCTGGCGGTAGCCGACCAGTCGCGCTACGTCGCTCACCTGGATCGCGGGCTCGGATAGGAGCTCGGCGGCGGCAGCCATCCGTCGCGCCCGCAGATCCTTGCGGAAGGTGCTATTGCCGAACAGAGTGAAGGCGCGCTGCAGCTGGCGAGGAGAGCTCGCAAGCGACTTGGCGACCGCCTCGATCGTCAGGGACGTGCGGTAGTAGCGCATGATGACAACGCGCGCGAGTAGATACAGCCGACGGCGCTCCCTGAAGGTTTGAGGCCGCATCGCGTCCAGTGAGAGGTCGCTCTGCTGCCTTGCTCGCGGCCGGGGCGCTTTCGCGGCGGGTGGCACTCCATCCAGGCGGAAGTGCAGGTGGAGAAGCTGCCGCACCCGCTCGTGTTTGACGCCGAACCGTTCGCCGATCTCGTCCAGGGTCAGTCCCTCAACTGCGCGCAGACGGAACATCTCGCGCTCGCGGGCGGTCTGGGTGTGCCCGCCGTGACCGGAGAACAGCGTCGGGTCGAGGATCGGCCCGAACGCCTGCGCGCGGTCCCCAGCCTCGATCGCCTCACGCAGATCCTCAGCAGGAAGCGCCAACGCGAGCCGGCAGACCGCTACGGCCGCGTCGTGCACGTGCACGTAGTCGGCCATCACGCCACCTGCTTCCGGTCGGCGACCCGGTCAGCGTCGGGCCACCGCCGCGCAGTGGCGGCTTGCGACCAATTTGCGACCACGACCCAGCAGACACGGTGCGCGAGAGGGCGCGAGACGGGGAGGACCCTAGAAAGGCCGGACAGGAGGCCCGATCGAAAACCCCGCGATTTGCAGCAGGAAAGCGCGAGACGGGGAAAGACGGCCGAAGCGGCGGACGAGGTTCGAACTCGCGACCTCAAGCTTGGGAAGCTTGCGCTCTACCAACTGAGCTACCACCGCGCTGTCCCTGCATATTACGCGCTCCCACCGGCCGTCTGGGTGGCCGCCTCCCCGGACCATCCCGCCCATTACCCTTCGTATGCCGATGAAACGACTGCTGCTCCCGATCGCGGCCACGCTGGTGGGCGGCGCCTTCTTGGCGCTGCTGATCTATGGCGTGGCCCACCAGGCGCCCAACCGCTCGATCGACCAGGCGCTGGCCGACGGCCAGCAGCCGGTGGCGCCGCACCCACGGGAAGCGTTCCCGGTGTTGTACGGCGGCAGCGGCGAGCGCTCGCTGGCGGCCTACCGCGGCCGCGTGGTGGTGCTGAACTTCTGGGCCTCCTGGTGCCCGCCCTGCCAGGCGGAGGCGCCGACGATGGAGCGGTTGCAGCACCAACTGGAACGCCACCACGCCACCGTGCTGGGGATCGACGATCTCGACGTGAGCTCGGAATCGCTGGAATTCATCCACAGCCACCACCTCACCTACCCCGACCTCCGCGACGGCAGCGGCGAATATGCGCACCTCTACGGCACCGACCAGCTGCCGGAGAGCTTCCTGATCGACCCCGCCGGGCGCATCACCGCGGCGGTGCGCGGGGAGATCGACCAGGCGTTCGTCCAGCGCGCCGTGCACCTCGCCGCAAGCGCATGAGGCCGGTGCGCGCGATCGTGGTGGGGGTGCTGGCGCTGCTGGCGGCCGCCGCGCCGGCGGCGCTGGGCACCACGCCCCGCACGACGCTGCCGGCGGTGGAAAGCCAGGTGATGTGCGTCACCTGCAAAATCTCGCTGCTGGTGGCGCAATCGCCGCAGGCCGACCGCGAGCGCGCGTTCATCGCGCGGCTGATCGGCGCGGGGCTCACCGAGGCGCAGATCAAGCGCGCGCTGGTGCGCGAATACGGGCCCGCCGTGCTGGCGCTGCCCGGCAGCCACGGGTTCGACCTCGCCGTGTATGTCGTCCCCCCGTGCGTGGTGGCGGCGGTGCTGATCGCCATTGTGCTGCTGCTGCCCCGCTGGCGCCGCCGCGCCCGCGCCGGGCCCGGCGTCGGGGGCGGGAGTGGTGGGGTGGGTGGGCTCCCATCCTCGCAGGCGCTCAGCCCCGACGACGACGCCCGGCTGGACGCCGACATGGCGCGGTTTGAGTAGTACGACGGGCGCATGCGCCCGTCGTCGGGCAGTGCATGCACTGCCCGACAGGTCCGCACATGTGCGGACCTGCGACGCCGCGCATGCGCGGCGTCGGGCCGCGCCGCCGTGCGCATGGAGAGATTCCTCTCGCATGCCTGCTGACCCAACTGTCGAACAGATCGAGCACGCGGGAGCCTCGGCGTTGCGCTGCGGGCGGCCGATACATTCGGCGAAGCCGCACTGTATGCTTTGTCGATCATCATTCCCTAGCCGGAGGTTGCCTCATGAGCACAGACGCCGTGACTGTGGGTGGGTCTCGTACATTCGCGGAAAATGTCGTCGTGAAGTGGACGCCGTCGACGACCGAAACCGCGGTGGCGGTGGAAATCACTGTTAACACCGCGCTGGTCTGGCAGCACACCTTCACCCCGGAATTCACCTCCCACGAAGTAAGTGGCTCCGGGGAAAACTGGAGCCTGGAAGGCGGGACCTTCACGGTCACGTTCAGCGGCGGCGGCAAGGACGGGCAGCTGAACGCGCACGAATGGAAATTCGCCATCGAAGGCAACAAACACCAGTTCACCGGGCTGATCGGGGTCTGGTAGGCGGCCGACCGCTCGCGCCGAGGAGAGGTTGGGCGTGAGATTCGTCCTTCTCGAAACCGGCGCGAGCGGCGGTCTATACGCGGCCGAACCGGCGACCGCGCCGACGTGGAGCGGCTACTACCTGCCGACGGCGGCGACCGCGGACGGCAAACTGCCGGAAGCGATCGAACCGGTCGACGCGTGGTCGCGATACTGGGGCCAACCGCGGGAAAAAGTCAACGGCGGCTCATACGTGTTCCTCGGCGAACCGCCGTCGCCGCCTCTGCGGGGCGGCGTCACCCCCAGCGGCGTCGCCGACGCATTGGCGGCGCTCCTGAAACAGCTCAACGAAGCCCACAACGAATGGGCTTATCGCTTCCTGTTCTGGATCGCGGCGCCACACAAGACTCCGCTGCAACCCGAGGCCGTTGTCGCTTTCGCCGAGAGCGCCCACCCAGAATCCGGAACACTCATCGAAAGCTCGTCGATCCCCCTGCGCACGCTGGAGCTCGTCGGGGAAAAGCAGCTCACGGTCACATTCGAACCGGCCGACGCGGCGCTGATGCTCGTGCCCGGGGGCAACCCGTCGCTGCTGCGCCTGATGCAAACACGTGGGGCGCAACCGAAGGCGATCGGCGAAGTGACGGGCTCGGCCAGGCTGCCGGTCGCGGGCGAACAGGCCGGGCAGCTCGCGCTGGCGCTGCGGATGACCGTCCGCGGTGGCGGCGTGGAAGACGACCTCGGGCTGCTGGTCAGCGGCGTGAAGTACTTCTACACCCTCGAAAAGGTTGTGAAGTCACAGCTGTTTCGGCTGCTTGGCGTCCCGAAAGGACAGTCGCAGTTGCGGTTCGCGGTCACGCTCGACCCCCTGCACGCCGCCGACGAAGCCCGCACCCGTTTCACCTTCTCCGCGGACGCCGGCGCCTTCAGCACGCCGCTTCAGACGATCACCGGACTGCCCTTGACGCTCACGCCGATAACGGGCGCGAGCGGCCTGATGCTGAGCCCCGACGTCGTCACGGGGCCCGGCGGGACCCAGGTCGAGAGCTACTACGCGACGCTCACCGGCCCGTACGTCCTCGGCGGCGCGGGCGGCACGACCGAGCGACTGCTGTGCGGCCTCTCCGGTTTGGAGAGCATTGCCGTCAACCTTGCGACCAAGAGCTACGAAGGCGATCGGCTCACCTTTCACCCCGGGCACCCGGCCCATGCCCGCGTGTTTCCGCCGAGCGCCGCGTCGCAGGAAGATCCACAACAGGCCGGGGTGGGGAAGCCGCTGCTCGACGAAACGTTGAGCACCGCGTGGGTGACGATCGATGCGGCCTCGAACCGGCCCGCAGCGAACCAACCTGCGGCGAACCGGCCCGCGGTCAACGCAAATCAGCCGGCGGTCAACAGCTACTACGCCCAGCCGTCGGGAGCGCCGATGTTCTCGAACGTCGCAGCCGACGCGGCCGGCCTGCTGGACCTCCACGACGAGCCCGTCGCCACTGCCGCCGCCGCATTCCCGCTGGCCGCCTATAGCGGGATCGAGGTCACGCCCGGAAACGATGGCTTTGACGCAACGCTGCTGGCCGTCTACGAGCAGGGCGTGATCGGGCCGACCCGCCGCGGCACGATGCAGGCGCACGTGCTCGCGGCGCGCTCCCGACGCGCTCCGACCAGTAACGAAGGCCAGGGCGAAGGCGCCGCCACGCCGCAGGGCTTTCTCGTGGAACTGGCCGGTGCGACCTGGACCTCGCTGCTGCTCGCCCGCACCGAACCCGCGGGCGGCTCGCCCGGCGGGAAGCTGTCGTTCTCGCCGGTCGCGCCGACGCTCCAGGCAGCGCTCCAGACCGATCAGCTGTTCCTCGTGGCGACCAACCCGCTGCCGGGCTTCAAAGGCTCGATCCACGTCGAAGGCTGGCCGTTCGAAGTCAACGTCGGCGCCGACCAGGCGTTCGGCGCCTACTCCAACGTGCTGATCTTCAAGTTCTGCGGTGGAACGCTCGCGGAGCTCGTGGGCAACCCGCAGCGTTGGACGAGCGGCGAAGCGTTCAACGATCCCGCCAACGAAGGCCTGCTCGCGCTGTCGCAGTGGCTGCAGGACTACATCGGCGAATCCGCCGCCTCCAACGACGTCGCGCTCGCGTCGTTCAACGCGCTGGTCAACGACCCGAAATGGCGCGGCCTGCTGGCGCTGAGCGTGGACGTGCCGCTCGACGACCTGCCTGCGCAGGTCAGCGCGCTGCAGTGCGGCATCGAACGCACCAAGCTGTCGGCCCACCACCTGGGCGTGGAAGTCAACCAGCTCACGCCCGACGGCAGGAGCCTGGCCGGGGAAAGCTCGGTGTTCGGCCTGATCGAGTACGCCGACCCCGGCTACGCGCAGGCGCTCGCGCAGGGCGCCGACCCCGAGGCGCCGATCCCCTCCGCGCCCGGGCTGACGTACGACTTCAAGGTGCTGCAGCTGCTGGTGCTGTTCGAAAACTCCGAGGTCAGGCTGTTCCGCAGCATCTGCCAGGTCACGCTCACGCAGTGGTTCGGCGACGCGGTGATCCCGCCGCCGCAGACCGGCGGCCCGCCGCTGGCCTCGATCGTGCTCGACGGCGCGCTGCAGCGCCACGACGGGCAGCCCGTGTACACGTTCACCTCCCACGCGGGCGGCGTGGCCTATCTAGACTCCAAGGCGCTGCCGAGCGTTACCGTCGCGACGGCCTCACTGGAGTCGGTGGCCGCTCCGGCGCACAGCTCCGTCTCCACCTACAGGTTCCCCTTCACGGGGACGCTGCAACTGGCCAACATCGGCGCGGCCGAACAACCCAGCGGCCTCGACCCGCTGTCGTTCGACGCACTCGGCTTCCAGCAGATCGCGCTCGAAATGCAGTGGGACCCCAAGGCCGCGGTCCCGCGGACCTTCCGCTTCGCCACCGAGCGCGCCGCGCTCGACGTCGGCGCCAGCGTGTGGCGCGAAAAGAGCATGTTCGCGGCGCTGCCGCTCACGATTCGCGATCTCCTCACCGGCACCGCCGCGCCGAGCTCGCTGGGGTTCGTGAACGTCCAGCTGACCGGCGCCCCGCTCTCCCAACTCGGCGGCACCTGGTATGGGATCGCGTTCGACTTCGACATGGGCACCCCGGGCGCGCTCGCGGCCGAGGCCGGGCTGACCGCGACGCTGATGGTCGCGTGGGGGCAGGGCAGCAAGCGCAACGACCCCAGCCCGCCGCGCGTGGCCGCGGGGATGCAGCTGCCGGGCGCCTCCGGCGGCGGCAAGACCTTCAGCCTGCAGGGCGTGCTCGCCCTCACCGTCGATCAGATCGAGCTCTCCTACACGAAGGAAAGCGGCGAACAGAAGAGCGCCTACATGCTGCGGCTCACCGACATCGCGCTCAGCTTCCTCGGCGTGAAATTCCCACCCGGATACGGGACCGCGTTCTATTTGTTCGGCAACCCGGGGACCACCACGCAACGCAGCCCGCTCGGCTGGTATGCGGCGCTCGCCAAACAGCCATGACCCGGATCCTCTTCTGGAACATCAACAACTTCTCTACGAACGGGTTCTTTCCCGCCGACAACGCCAAACCACGGTCGATGGGAGACGACGGTGAATACGGCGTGCCGGCCGCCCCGGCGGACGCGAAAGACCGCCTGGACGTCCTGCTCGGCGTGATCCGAGACGTCGCGCCCGACATCGTGTCGATCGTCGAGGTGAAGCCGGGCGCCCTTGGCATCGCACCCGGCAGCCTGGTGCAGGATACGGCCGCCTACAAACTGCTCTGGAAACTGCGGGGCCTCGCGATCGCGGGAGGCGTCGGGGCTGGCCAATATTGCCTGGTGCCGCCCCTCGTCTCCGGGCTCGCCCACTCCGCGGAGGCAGTGGCGGTGTACTACCGCAAAGACAGATTGCAGTTCCTGGGCCCATACGGATGGAGCGGGGCGCAGGCCCAGCCGATCGGCGGCGGCCTCGGCGAATACCCTGAACCCTGGGGTCCCGGGCCGCATCGTGCGCTCCCACACCGGCAGATACCGGTCGGTGGGCCCAACTGGCCCAACGCTGGGCTCAACGAGCACCAGCTCGCCGGGCAGTTCACGTTCACAGCGGCGGGAGCCGCTGCCCCGCTGCGATTCCCCGGCCCGGGCTCGCGGACGCCGTGGCTCACGTACTTCCGTGACATCGCCGGGAACCGGCTGCTCAAGCTGCTGTCCTTCCACGCGCCGTCCGTCGCCGGGCTGGCAATGACCGGAACGAGCCGCATCGCGCAGATCCCTGAGATGACGAATCCGAACCCGATCGCCGCCAACGAAGTGCGCTGCATCGTCGGAGACTTCAACGTTTCGAGCTACGACGCGGCTCGCCGGCCGGTGGCCTTCGGTCCCTTGGCCGCCGCCAATTACACGATGCGCTTCGACGGGCTCGGATTCGGACCGGGGTTGCCTGGAGGCGGCTACTACGTGACGGTGTTGAAACTCGGCCAGCAGTCGACGCCCTGGATCCGCAACGGGGCGGCGGTATACGGCTACCCGGCCTTCGGCTACATGGGCACGGGTGCGATCGACAACGCGCTGACCCATCACGGCGCCGGCGCAGGCGCAGCACAGAACATGACCGTGTGCAACCCCGTTGTGAAAACGCCCTACACACTCGATCCAAACCGTCCGCTCAACGTGCTGGAAGGCACTTACCAGGTGAACCCACATCTCTCCGAACCGGGGCTCTTCGCCTACAATCCGCTCGCGGGGCAAATGGGCATCGACGGAGCCGGCCTCGGCCCTGGCGCTGTCAATGCGATGATGAAATTCAGGGAATGGCCCAACTACACCCACATCCGCTCGGCCAGCGACCACCTGCCGATCGCGCTGGACGTGTGACGCCATGACCAAGATCCTCTGCTGGAACGTCAACAACTTCAGCACCAACGGCTTCTACCCCGGGCCGAACGACAAACCGCGCTCAGTCGGAGACGACGGCGAATATGACGTTCCGGCCGCTCCGGCCGATGCCAAAGACCGCCGCGAAGTGTTGCTGGGGGCGATCGAAGACGTCGAACCCGACATCGTCGTGATCATCGAGGTTCAGCCTGGCAAAAACAACATCACAGCAGGAGAACTGGTGGCGGACACGGCTTCGTATGAACTTCTGCAAAGCATCCGCAAACGCCTGCTGATTGTCGATTCAGACGAATTCTGCCTGGTTCCGCCGCTCGTGTGCGGCGTAGGTGGCCTATCGGAGGGGGTGGCCGTCTACTATCGCTGGAAAAAGCTCCAGTTCCTTGGCCCCTACGGATGGGCGGGCATACAGGCCCAGCCTGTGGACGTGATCGGCGGGCCAGACAAGCTCGGTGTATATCACGGCTCGTGGGGCGCTCACTCGCTGCCCAACCGGGAGGTCCCGGACGGGTGGCCCAGCGAAGGCTGCCGCGAGGATCGGCTGGCGGGACAGTTCGCCTTCACCTCGGCGGTCGGCGCCGTGCTCAAATTCCCGGAGAAAAACTCGCGCACGCCGTGGTTGACGATGTTCCGCGACATCGCGGGTAAACGCCTGATCAAGCTGCTCTCCTACCACGCGCCGCCGGATGCCGACAAAGCGACGAGCGGCATCGCCCAGCTCGCGGCGATACCGGAGATTACGACGGATCCCCTCAAAGAAAACGAGGTCCGCTGCATCGTGGGGGACTTCAACGTGTCCACCTTCGATCCAGCCGGTCCGGTGGCCTACGACCCCCTGAAAAAAGCGCCCGCGAGCTACATCATGCGGTTCGATCCGGCCGCACTCGGCGCCGCTCCGCCGCACGAAGCCCGGGGCTACTACCTGACGGCGCTGCAGCTGGGAAAACAGGCCCGCCCGTGGATCAGCGACAAAGAGGGTACTGTCATCTACGGCTATCCGGCGTTCGACTACATGGGCGACGGGGCGATCGACAATGCGTTCACGCGTCACGGTGGCAAAGCCGGCGCGGCATCGGAAATGACCGTATGCAACCCGGTCACCAAATCGCCTTACAAATGTGACCCCGACCCGCCGAAACACGTGCTCCAAGGCACCTACAAAGTGCAGTCGTATCTCACCAACAAAGGCATCTTCGCCTACGACCCGAAAAACGATGAATATGGCATCGACGGCGGGGACGACAACGCCGACGACGTCATGGAAGAGTTCCGGAAATGGGAGAACTACACCCACATCCGCTCCACCAGCGACCACCTGCCGATCGCGCTGGACGTGTGAAGCTCACACGTCGGTGATGTCCGCCAGCGCGAGCGCCAGGCCGCTGAGCTCGACGGTCGGCAGCGTGGAGCCCGTCAGGCTCGAGAACACCGCCACGTCGAACGCGAGCGCCCCGTCGGCGGCCGGCTTGCGTTCTGCGATCCATTCTTTCAGCGCACCCGCGGCCTTTTCGAGGAAGCCTCCCGCCCCCCAGTCGCCGGGCACCTCGAACTGGATCGCGGGGCCGAGCTTGATCGGCAGCGACGCCGCCGGAACGGCGGGGTCGCCGTTCATCGGCAGCTGGTAGGAGGCCTGGAGCTTGACCTTGCGGGTGCCTTCGCCGGCGCTCGCGAGCAGCGTCGAGAACAGCGTCTGCAGGTGTTCGGCGAGCGTCGCGCGGCGGGGGGTGCCGGTCGCGACCGCCGCCACGTCGATCGCCAGCGGCGAGCTCAGCAGCGGCGTGCAGACGCTCGGGAAGCGCACGAGCGGCGTCGTGTAGACGAACGGTTTGCACGTCGGGTTGCCGGCGACCAGTTCCGCGTTGCGCGTCACCTGCAGGCCGAGGCGCGCGTTTTGCACGCCTAGCCCGTCGATCGGCCCGATCGCCACCGTGCGCTCGGGGATCAGCTCGCCTGCTTTCCAGGTCAAAAACGGCGCGTTTGGCTTGGCGCGGTAGCGGACGCCGCCCGCGGTCGCCACGGCTTCGAAACCGGCGATTTCGATCGCGGGCAGCGGCACGTGCGGTGGCAGATCGCCGCTGCTCACCGTCACCAGCAGCTCGTCTTCCGCTTCGACCGCCTCGCGCGGTGCGCCGGTGTTGAGTGGTGGCGGCTGGTATTTGCTCTCGCCGATCGCAAACACGAACGTGGTGGCGGCGGGCGCAGTCAGCAGCTTGTGCGGCAGCACACCGGCCGCGGGCCATTGCGGCGCGAGCCGTTCGGCCAGTTCCGTGAACGCCGCCAGCGCGTTGGCCGCCCGTTCGAACGCGGGCGCGCTCGTCGCGGTCTGCGTGGTGATCGTGGCGAGGTCGACCTCGAATGCTTCTTCGAGCTTCGGCAGCACGCTCAGCAGGCGGGCGAGCGCCGCGAACAGGTCTTCCGGTTCGCCGGTGCCGGCGAGCTTCGCGGTTTCGGCGGGAATGTTGAGTTCGGCTTCGGCATCGATCACGTCCTGGGCGACGTGCAGCTGGTCGTAGCTGGCGAGAAACGTCCAGCGGGCGGCGGTCTGCACGGCAGTGGCGGCGCTGGTTGCGTCCATGTCCGCGCGGACGGTCTGTTCGCGCAGGGTAGGCGGCGTCGGGTAGGCGCGCAATACCACGGGAATCTTCAGGTCCCCGAGTTCCGCTTTGGCGAGCGGCAGCGACGCGAACGGGAGCGGGAAGCTCAGCCACGAGGACGCCTCGTAGCCTTCGATCCCGGGGACCGGGGCGATCTCGTGCTCGATCGCGTCGATCGCGAACGCGGCCTGCACTTCGACCATCGTCTGCTCGGTGGGGTGGGTCGCGGTGAACATGAACGTGAGGAAGCTTTCGCCGGAGCGCGCGCGCGTCTTGAACGTGGAGGTCGACCCGAGCTGGGCCTGCGCTTCGGACACCGACAGGTGGCCGTAGAGCGCGGGCGGCGCAAACGGCGGCTCGCCGTCGCAGTGGACGCGCACCGGCAGCTGCACCGCGACGTCCGCCGTGTATGCGGCGGAAAGGTTGACGAGCAGCTGCTGTTCCCAGTGTTCGCGTGCGTCTTCGCGCGCACGTTCGCTGACCGACGGCGCTTGCAGCACATTGACGACGCGTGCGGCGATCGCCTTGGCGAGCTGCTTCTTGGTCGTGCGCAGGCGTTCGAGGAAACTCGTGCCGCCGAGCGAGTCGACCACGAACGCGGGCACTGCTGTGGACGGTGAGAGCAGACCGTCGATCGCCGCCAGCGCCTCGCGTGCCCACACGTCGAGATCGACGTTGGTGAAATCATGGGGTTCGCCGGGCGTGGGGCCCAGCCCGTGTTCAGGGTCGAACGTCCGGATGTGCACTTCGTTGCGCGAGATCAGCGACGTCGAAAGCGGCGGCGGTGCGTAGTAGGCGGCCGGGCCGGCGACCTCGGCGGCGATGCCGGCCGACAGGTTGCTGCTCGTGCGCACCGCCCACAGGCGGCGGGCGCCGGTCGCGTCGGCCTGTTCCTCGCGGGCGGTCCCGACCGCGAGCTTCAGCAGCACCGGGGCGGCGGCGTAGGTGCCCTCGAACGCTTCGGCGAACGCCAGCAGCGACACGGTCACGTTCTTTTCGGTCGCGGCCACCGGGGTGATCTCGCCGAGGACCTGAGCGACGCCGTCCTCGTCGCGCGAGGCGTCGGCCACCCAGCGCGGGTCGCGGACGATCGCAAGCGCAACCCTCAGCTCGAAGATGTCTTCCGGATTGCTCGCCGCCACCGGCACGGCGAGCTTCGCGTCCTGCGGGACCGGGGCGGCGATCCCGCTGGTGACGGACGGCAGCAGGCTGTCCAGGAACTGCCACGCGGCGAGCGCGAACCCCTTGAAGCTTTCGAGCGCTTCACCCGCGAGCGCGTGGGGGAGCTCACCGTCGAGCGTGCTGGTGAGCTCCACTGCGACGTGCGGGGTGCCGTCGTGGGCGGACTGGTTGAGCTGGTAGTACACCTGCGCGTAGGTCTGCCGATCGGCTTCGGCGAACTGCTTGGCGTTGGCGTCGCCGGTGAGGTAGCGCGACGGATCGAACGTGAGCGTGACTTCGATCTGGGGACCCCCGCCTCCCTTCGTAACCGTGTAGTGCACGGCCACGCTCGGCCACTGCGAGACCCCGATCAGGCGGTCGGTGTAGGCGACGGCCACGGGCGGGCGGTTGGCCGGCCCTTCGGGTTCGAGCGCCGGGTCGCTGAGCGGCGTGCGCGCGCGGTTGCCGAACAGGTCGCGCCACTGCAGCTGCGGCTGCGCGGCATAGCCGACCCCCGCGTACGGGTTGCCGGCCGCCGGCGGGACGTGGCCCTTCGGCGCCGTCTGCAGCGGATTGAACTTGGCGTTGCGGGCCGCCGCGAACAGCTGCTGGTAGTTGAGCACGGCGCCGCCCGCGGCCGGCTGCGGCGTCGGGCGCTCACGGCGCAGTCGCGCAACCTCCTGCGAGGGCAGCTGCTGGCCGGGGCCGATCGGCAGGCCTTCCGGGCCCGCTTTGAAGCCGGCGTTTTCTTCCAGGCGCCAGCCGAGCAGGTGAAAGCTCGAGTCTAGGTATTCCGCCGCCGGGTCGGACAGCTGGGGCGCGATCTCCGACGACGAGGAGCCGATCTGTTTGCGCTGCACCTGGAAGCCGGCGGCCCCGGGCGGCAGCGTGGCGGTCGCGTCGAGGATCTCGTCGGCGATCCCGACGGGGGTGCCGTCCACCTTGAAGATGCCGGCGAGCCGGCGGTTGAGCCAGCCGAGCGCTTCGGGGCTGAGCGAGAACACGGCCGCCAGTTCGCGCAGCGTCGCCGGTCCGGTGGCGGCAACCGGCGTCGTAACCGCCGGCAGCCGCAGCAGCGTCCACGGTTCGAGTTTGCTCCAGTCGATCTGCAGTTCGGGATTGGCGCCCTGGATCGCCGCGCCGGTCGTGTGGAACCTCTGCGCGAGGTTTTCGAGCGTGTCGCCCGAGCGTGTCTCATAGAGCGCCCATTCGATTTTCAGCGCCGGCCCGTTGGGCTTCAGCGGGACGTCGGCGAGCTGCCCGGCGAGCTCGCTGACGGTGAGGTGCAGGCCTTCGGCGATGCTTTCCAGCGAATCGTCCGCGCTCATCGCGTGCGTGAGCGACCGCGGTTCGGACTGGGCGAGCACGGTTGTGTGCGCGGGGTCGATCGCTTCGCCCAGCACCGCGGCGTTGGCGTAGGAGCCGAGACCGCCCTGGCTGGGCGCGAGCTGGATCAGCAACTGGACGGTTGCGCGCCCGTGAGCGTCGAACAGGTAGTCCGGCAGGCCGGGCGAGCCGGGCGCGCTCTCGTAGTGGAGGTAGTAGCCGCCGGAGGCGACGATGCTGCACTCCCAAAGCAGCCGCACGAGCTCCTCGGGCTGGTTGGCGACGACTGTCATGTTCGCCAGGTCGCGCGCCATGCCGGCGACCGTCGAGTGCGGCGGGTTGGTGTCGGTGGAGAGGTTGGCCTGCACGACGAAGCTCGACACCGTGGCCGGGTTGCCGCCGGCCAGCCCATTCGGCTGCGGGTCGGTGGCCGCCGGCGTGTACAGCACCTGTGGCGCGCCGTAGATCGGGTGCGCGCCCAGGCCGATCGCTTCCACGAGTCGCTCCAGCAGGACGACGCCGGTCTGGTCGGCCCCGATCAGTTCGTAGGCGCCGGCCGGCGCGCCCGCCAGGCGCGCAACCGTCACGGGGACGAGCGTCGCCCACGCGTAGGCCGCGACCGGGTTGACTACGGTCGTGCCGCCGGGCGCCGGGTCGGTGCGCTGCAGCGAGAACGCGGGCCGGGCACGGGCCTGTTCGGCCAGCACGCTCAGCAACCCGTCGGGCAGGCTCAGCAGCGTCGGTGCGGCGGCGTTGCCGGTGGGCAGCGCCAGGGCGGCGGGCAGGCGCAGCGGCAGCGCGGCGGTGAGCGCGAAGCGGCGCGCCACGCCCGCGGTCGCGGGCAGCGCCGCGATCGACAGGGTCTGGGGCTTCAGCGCGGGCGTCGCCGCGGCGAGCACCTTGTTCAGCCATTCGATCTGCAGCTTTTCGGCCTTCATCGCGAGCGTTTCGCCGCTCGTGCCCAGCTCGATCCAGCCGCCCTGCGCGCCGCGGGCGAGCGTGAGCGCGTACTTTTCGGCGTCCGCTTCGGCGAGCGTGGGCAGCGTCACCTGCTGGCCGATCAGCGCCTGCAGGCCGCACGAGCTGGCGCTCGCGCAGACAGCGTGTGGATCGAGGTGAATCGCAGGGGACACCGGCAGGCGCAGGCCGTTCAGCAGGAACCGGGCCGATATGCCGGCGAGGTTGGTGTAGGTCTGCGAGGCGTGCAGCTCTTCGATCAGCAGTTCGGCGGTCAGCGCCGAGCAGCCGGTGACGTCAACCAGCGTCTTGCCGGTGACGAGCTCGAAGAAGGGGCTCGTCTTCGCGTTGGCTTCGCCGAGCGATTCCACGGTGACGCCGTAGACGGCGGCGAGCGACGCGAGCGTGTCGCCGCCATCGGGCGCCGCTTTGTGGGTGAACGGCGGGATCGCCAGCACGGCCAGCGGCACGAGCACGGGCGTCTTGACCTGTTCGATCGCCGCCACCACGTCAGACAGGTGGCCGCTGGTGGCTTCCGCAATCTTCTTCAGCGTGTCGCGCGGTTCGATCGTGTGCGCCGTGCCGGCGACCGTGAGCACCGCGCCCGTGACCAGCAGGCCCTGCAGTTCTTTGTTGGCTTCGGCGATCTGCAGCGGTTGAAGGCTGTAAGCCGAGGCGACCGTCGCGAGCGTGTCGGTGGCGGTGACGGCATGGGTGACGTGCTCAACCGCGATCGAAGCGTTCGACGAGAGCGGCAGGCCCGCGTTGGCCTTCGCGAGCGCGGCGACGGTCAGCGTGTCGCTGGGCGGGAACCTGCCCACGATCGCTTCCGGCGAGAGGTCTTCGGGCAGCAGGTAGGCGTAGCTGTCGAACGCTTCGAGCGCGGCCTGCAGCATGTGGCGGCAGAGCAGCGCAAACCAGTCCTCGGCGATGAACGTCGCCAGCGACTGTTCCGGCGTTTCCCCCACCCGCACCGCGACCGGCGCGCTGGCGTGTTTGCGCTCGAGGTCGGTCTCGAGGTCGACCGCGAGCTCGTCGAGCGCCTTCTGCAGGGCTTCGAGGTATTCCTTGCCGCACATCGCTTCGACCGAGAAGTCGATCGTCCGCCCGGGCTTCCCTTCCCATCCGGGCACGGTGAGCGTGAGGTCGGGGAGCATCGGCAGCGCGGTGACGCTTTCGATGTTTTCGCTCAGTGCGACGATCGACACGGAGAACTGCTGCGAGAGGAACGTGCGGATGTCCGACCAGGCGACTGCCGGCGGTCCGCCCTGCGCGGCGAAGTGCGCGAAGGCGCTCTGCACCTGCGCGCGGGTCACGGTCGCGGCGAGCGCCTCCGCGCGGTCTCGCGGGGCGCTGTCGCCGAAGTTGGCGATCGCCCACAGCAGCGTCTCGCGCGCGAGCGTCTCGAACGGGGTGGGCGCGCGGGCGGACGTCTGCTGGCCGACCGGCCCTTCGATGTAGAGCATCGCCACCCACGCCGCCTGGGGATTCGTCCCGCTGGTCCAGTCGGCGAGCGTGAGGTGCGGCGCGCCGTAGACGGTGAGCGGGATCTTCTCCTCGACTGTCAGGGCGGCGAACGTTCGCGCCGTAGGCGCCGGCAGCTCGGCCGCGGCGGCGCGGGCCGCGCCCAGCCCGTGCGGTTCGTCCCACGGAGCCAGCGTGTTTTCGCCGATCACGAAGTCGGCTGTGATCGTGAGCGAGAACGAGAAGTGCAGGTGGATGCTGAACAGGCCGAGGTCGATCGTGACCGTGACGCTGACGCTGACGCCCGCTTCGACGTGGACCGGGATCTCGCGGTGCGCCTCGATCGTCACCTGTATGAGCGCCTGGACGGTGATATTGACCGAGGCGGAGATGATCGCGAAGTTGATCGTGCCTTCGACCACGCCGATGATGCCCACGGTGCCCCGCAGCCACCAGTAGTACTGGTCTTCGAGCGAGGCGCTCGTGGTCTGCGCGCCCAGCGATCCCGCGGAGAGGGCCAGGGGCGCGGTGTTGTGCCCGAGCTGCGCGGTGTTGTGCCCGAGCTGCGCGGTGTACGGGTGGAACACCGCGATGACGCCTTCGACGATGCCGAACACGGTCACGCTCAGCTCGGCCGAGAAGATCCCCTCGTCGATTGACTTGCCGAGTCCGACGCGCAGGCCGATCCCGAAGACGATGACCGGGTCGAAGCTCCCCTTCTTGGTGGCCGGCACCTGTTCTCCCGCCGTCTGGCTGGAGAGCACGCCGAAGTAGAAGCCGCCCTGGCCCATGAACGGGAACGCCTGCAGCCCGGCCGAGCGCGAGAAGTTCATGTTGGCGGGGAAGCCGAAGTCGACGCGGAAGTTGCCGTTGGTGTAGACGTCGAGGCCGATCACCGGCAACGTCACCGAGACCTCGCCGAGTTCGATGTGGCGCATCGCTTCCGGCAGCGTCAGTTCGATCTGGTAGACGCCGACCGTGTCGGACACCTTGCGGTAGAGGATTTCGAAGTCGAGTCCCGCCAGCGGGCCGGCTTTTTCGCCGGCGAGTGTGACGCGCAGCCCGTAGAGCTGGGGGTCGTTGAAGACGCCCTCGAGGAATAGCAAAGCCGCGCCGGTGCTCTTGTCGACGAGCACCTTGAAGCTCGCGCCGATCAGCCAGGAGCTTTCGGGCGCGTAGTACGGCTGCCCGGCGGTCCGCTTGGCGGGCACCGGGATCTTGCCTTCTTCGGGCGCATTGAACTTTTCGAGCGTTTTCACGGCGGCGTCGATCTTGGTCGCTTCGGCGAGCCCTTCGACCGACACCCGCTGGCCGAGCGCCAGCAGCTCGAGCTCGAACTTGCTCGTGTCCTGACCGGGAGCCGCCGGCGGTTTTTCCGCCGGGAAATCCAGCTTCTTGAATTTTGTTTCGCCAAGGAGCTTGGCCGACATCGTGATCTGGATTTTCTTTTCCTTGACGCCGAAGCCAAGGCTCTCGATCTCGATGAAGAACAGGTTGATGTTGTTGCCTTCGAAGTCGTATTCGACTGTCAGGGGGTTTTCTTTGTCTTTCAGGCGCCAGACCACGTGGAACGACTTCAGCGAGATCTCGTTGAGCAGGTTCCACGGCGCCGGCAGGGTGAATTCGGGCTTTTCCTCGATGATCCCCACGAGCTCGGCCAGCAGGCTCCCGAGCGAGGCGGCCTCCAGTTTGAATTCGATTTCGTCTTTGGGAAACGAGTACTTGGCTTCGGCGAAGCCGTGCCAGTCGACCCACAGCAATTCGTTGTCGGCCGTCAGTTCGTAGCCCACGCCGACGTCCAGGGTCTTGCCCTGCAGCGGTTCCGGCAGCGGCAGTTTCGCCTCGCCCTTGATCAAGCCGGTGTGCTTGTTGCTGGCGCCGTCATAGTCGAGCTTGACCTCGGCGCTCAATGCGAGGCCGTTGAGGACGCTGCCGGGCTTCTGCAGCGTCCAGCGCGTGCCGGCGTCGAGCTGGTAGCTGCCGCGGGCGTCCTTTTGCGCCGGCACTTCCACGGCGATCTGGAGCGGCGTGATTTCCAGTGTTCGCGGCACGAAGTCGGGAAGCCCGATTTTTTCGAGCAAATCGTCGACGAGCGCGCCCAGTTCGATCGTGTCGCCCGGCTCCAGTTCGCCGTGGAAGCTCCACGCGCCCTGGTCGTAGCTGGCGGCCAAGCCGAAGGCTGTGTTGCCGATCACCAGGCTGCCTTCGAGCGCCGCGTGGGTGCTGCCCGGCGCCTTGGCGAACATCAGCTGCGCTTGCGCCATCATCAGCGCGCCGGTGCCGAGCACGTCCATGCTCATGCCGGCGGTGGCGGCGACCGCGAACGCGCCGCGCGGCTTGTCGATGCTGACGCCGAAGTCGCCGAGTTCGACGTCCATGTGATCGGGCAGGACGGTGCCGGGGGCGAATTTTTCGAGCAGTGTCGAGAGTTTCAGCGTGCCGTTGTAGCCGGCGTCGATCTGCAGGTCGGTGGTGACGGTGACGTAGAACTGGTCGGTGAAAACGGTTGGAAAGAAAGTGGCGGTTCCACCGAACATGCCGAAGACCTGTGGTTCGCCGCCGGGATCGAGAACGGTCCAGGTGAATTCGACGTTGTCGATCTGCCATTCGTCGAACAGCGGCCACGGCGAGGTGCTGCCGACGGTGACCGCGATCGAGTCCAGTGAGGTTTCGTTGCCGCCGGTCGAGATGACCGCTTCAAAGCCCTTGAAGCCGACGCTCGTGAGCACCGACTGCAGCGGCGAGGGGATCTCGCTGAACCAGCTGCGCCCACCCATCAGCGCGAACACGTCTTCGATCGTGAGGGGATTTTTGGGATCCGGGGAGACGAGCAGGCTGAGCGTGGGGGAGTTGCCCCCGACACTGATGCGGCATTGCAGTTCGGGGCTTTTGCCGACGATCAACTTCGCCAGCATGTACGCGTACGTGTACTGCGCACTTTCCCCCTCCAGGGTCGTTTCGCTCACCACGTCCAGCCCGAAGTCCGCTTCGGCGAGTTCGAGGATGCCGAGCTTGGGCAGCGGGCCTTCGAGCAGCGCCGCGCCGAGCGCGACTGCCGGTTTCTGCCACGCCTTGGTCATCGCGCCGGGGTCGATCGTCCCCGACAGCAGCACCGGCGAGGAGGCGCCCGGGGCAAGCGCCAGCAGCGGCGCGAGCGCCTCGCCGAGCGCGGCGAGCGTGGCGAAGTTGAGGCCGGGCTGCAGGTCGAAGGCGCCGCTCGATCCTTCGTAGTGTTTGACGGCGCTCGTGGAGAACACGTAGCTCGGTTTCGTCAGCGCGAGCGCGTCGAACGGGAAGCCGGCAAGCGTCGCAAAGCTCTTGGTCAGCGACCAGCCGGCGGGCAGCGGCGCGTCGAGCGTGAACGTGACGAGGCTGCCGGCGGCTTTGAAGACGACGGTCACGAGATCGGCTTCGACCCTGGGCGCCTTCAGCGAGCCCGTGATCGTGAGCATTTCTTCGGTCGCCGTGCCGATCTGAGCTTCGGTTGTGGTGAGCACGAGCTGAGGCTCCTCCAGGGCGCGCGCGATCAGCGCGTCGAGACCCTGCGTCGGGCTCAGCTGCGCCGCTTCGAGCGTCGCGCTGTCGATCGTGACGCTCCCGCTCTGTTTGGCGGACGTGCGGAAATGTTCCGCCAGCGTGGAGAGCGTCATCGTTTGATCGACTCTACCGAAAGTACGATTGGCGAGGTGCGCAGCCAGGCCGCCGGCGCCTGAAGGGCTTTCCTACGCCGGCTGGCAGCCGCCGAGGCCTACATCTCGCGCGGCGCCGCCACTCCCAACAGGTCTTCCAAACAGCATGCGATCGTGTTGCGCGCCGCCACGCTCAGAGCGATCCGCTGGCGCTCCAGCGCCGCCGGCTCGGCGCCCACCACGCGGCAGTCGCGGTAGAAGGCGGTGAAGTCCTGCGCCACCTGCAATGCGTAAGCGGCGATTCGGTGGGGGGCGCGGCGTTTGGCGGCCTCGTCCACCTCGCCGGGCAGCTCCAGCAGCCGCTTGATCAGCGCCCGCTCGGAGGAGTGCAGCGGCTCCTGCACCGCGTGCTCCTCCTCCAGCGCCGCGGCGACCCGCGCGATGCCGGCCTTGGTGAGCATCGAGGCAATACGCGCGTGCGCATACTGCACGTAGTACACGGGGTTCTCGCTGCTCTGCGCGCGCGCCAAATCGAGGTCGAGGTCGATCGTGGTGTCGTGGGAGCGCGACAGCAAATACCAGCGCGCCGCATCCACGCCGATCTCCGTCACCAAATCGTCGAGCGTGACGAACTCGCCGGCGCGCTTCGACATCTGCGCCCGCTCGCCGCTGCGCACCAGGTGCACCAGCTGCATGATCAGCATTTCCAGGTGCTCGGCCTCGCCCCCCAGCGCCTCGTAGGCCGCCTTCATCCGCGCCACATACCCGTGGTGGTCGGCGCCCCACACGTCGATCTGGCGCTCGTACCCGCGCTCGCGCTTGTCCTGGTGGTAGGCGATGTCGGAGGCGAAGTAGGTGTGCTCGCCGTTTGATCTCACCAGCACGCGGTCCTTGTCGTCGCCGTACACGGTCGTGCGCAGCCACAGCGCCCCCTCGCTGCGGTAGGTGTGGCCGTGCTCCTCCAACAGCGCCAGCGCGTGCTCCACGCGGCTGGGACTGCCTTCGTGCAGCTCGCTCTCCAGCTGCCAGTGGTCGAAGCTGCCCACCCCAAACACCTCCAGCGAGCCCCGCATGTGCGCCACCATCAAGCCCACCGCCGCCTTGCCCAGCGCCCGGGCGTCCAGCGCGGCGGCGTCGGATGGCGCCAAACGCTCGGCCAACTCCTTCACGTAGTCGCCTTTGTACCCGTCCTCCGGCACCGTCCGGCCGGCGGCCAGCGCGAGGATCGATTCGCCCAGCTTCGCCACCTGGGTGCCGGCGTCGTTGACGTAGAACTCGCGCGTCACCTCGTGTCCGTACATCGCCAGCAGCCTTGCCAGCGCGTCGCCGTAGGCGGCGTTGCGGGCGTGGCCTACGTGCATCGGGCCGGTGGGGTTGGCGCTGACGAACTCCACGAGGATCTTTTCCGCGCGCTCGGTGCCGCCCGTTCCGTAGCGCTCGCCCGCCTGCAGCATCGCCGTCAGCGCCCCCCGCAGCCAGCGGTCGGACATGAACAGGTTGACGAAGCCCGGGCCCGCCACCTCGAAGCGCTCCACCTCCTCCCCCACCAGCGCCTGCAGCTCCGCCCCCAGCTGCGCCGCCGCCTCGCGCGGGGGCATGCCCAGCCGCGGCGCCAGCAGCAGCGCGGCGTTGGTGGAGTAGTCGCCGAACTCCGGCTTCGGCGGGCGCTCCAGGGTGACGCCCTCCGGCGCGCGTCCCTCCCCGCCGCTGCCGGAAAGACCCGCGGCGACGCTCAGCAGCGTTTCGCGCAAATCGTCCAGGGGCGTGCGACCGAAGCTCATGGTTGGCGGGGGTTGAGGGTGTGCTGGCTCATGGTTGGCGGGTGGGGTGTTGTGTTGCTTACTTTCGCGGCCCTAACCAGCTTCAGCTTGTAAAGCTGGTTAGGGCCGCGAACTTCAATAGTGGTAGGGCTCGCCCGCCAAGATCTTATGCGCCCGGTAGAGCTGCTCCAGCAACACCACCCACGCCAGCTGGTGGGGCAGCGTCATCGCGCCCAGCGACAAACGGTGATCCACCCGCTCCAGCGGCGGCGCGCCCCACGGGCCACCGATCACGAACGCCAGCTCCGTCCCCGCCATGCGACGCTCCTCCAGGAACGCGCTGAACGCCACGCTGTCGTACGCGCGCCCGTCGGCCGTCAGCAGCGATACCCACGCCCCCGGCGGCACCCGCCGCGCTACGGCCTCGCGGGAGCGCACCTCCACGAGCTCCAGCTTCACATAACGGGACAAAAGCCGTCGGTAATGCGCCACATCGTCGGCAAACGGCGGCCGCATTCGCGCCTCGCCCACGACGATCACCCGCACGGGTTGCGATACTAGCCGTGTGAACGACCACTACCAGGCGCCGAGCGCCGCATCAACATTCAACTCCCCAGCGGGAGAGGGGCAGGCCCCCCCTCCCGGCCTCCCCCAGGCAGGAAGGGCCGGCCTGTGAACGACGACGACCAAGGCGCCGAGCGCCACATCAACATCCATCTCTCCCCCGAGATCATGGGGGGCGTGTACGCCAACTTCGCCAACGTCAGCCACTCCGACTACGAGTTCACGGTCACCTTCGCGCGCGTCGACCACGAGGTCGAGGCCGAAGAGGTGCCGGGCGTGGTCGTGTCGCGCGTCAACCTCTCGCCCCGTTTCATGCGCGAGCTGATCGACGCGATGGAGGACAACTACTCCAAGTGGCGCACCCGCGAGGGCATCAAGAACCTCCCCGAGTACGGCGGCACCGAAGCGGGGGACGGCGAGGAGGCCTGAGCGACGGGTGGGAGGCGGCTGTGCCACGCGAGCTTCCTACCCTGCAACGATGAAGGTTGCGATCGTCTCCGACATCCACGGCAACCGGCACGCCTTCGAAGCCGTGCTCCAGGACGTCGCCGCCAGCGACGCAGCCGAGCTGTGGTGCCTCGGCGACCTCGTCGGCTACGGCGGCGACCCCGATGCGTGCGTCACGCTGGCACGCCGCCACGCCGCCGTGTGTCTGGCCGGCAACCACGACCTCGCCGCGATCGGCCAGGTGCCGCTGGAGGTGTTCTCGCGCGGGGCCTCGATCTCGCTGGGGTGGACGCGCGAGGTGATCTCCACCGACAGCCGCGCCTTTCTCGCCGAGCTGCGCCCCGAAGGACGCGAGGGAGCAGTGGGGCTCTACCACGCCAGCCCGCGCGACCCGGTGTGGGAGTACGTGCTGTCGTCGCTGCTGGCCGAGCTGTGCATCGATCGCCAGCCCCAGCGGCTGGGGCTGATCGGCCACTCGCACGTGGCGCTGTCGTTCGCGCGCCTCCCCGGCCAGCTGGCCAGCGGTGGCCCGTGCCGCGAGGGCGCCGAGCTGGACCTCGGCGATGGCGAGTGGCTGCTCAACCCCGGCAGCGTCGGCCAGCCCCGCGACGGCGACCCCCGCGCGGCCTGGCTGCTGCTGGATCTCGACGAGCTCACCGCGTCCTACCGGCGTGCCCGCTACGACATCGCGGGCGCCGCCGCCGCGATCCGCGCCGCGCGCCTGCCCGACTCGCTGGCAGAGCGGTTGGAGTACGGTCAGTGAAGGTGCGTCGCCCACAGCCCCACCTTGCGCCCGCCGACGACGGAGCCCGAGGCACACGCCCGGGGCCACGCCGCGCTCGCGTACGCACCGCAATGCTGCGCTCGCTGCCCGCCGGCCTGCTGGGGGCCGGCGCCGCAGTGCTGGTCTCCTGCGGGAGCTCCGGCGCGGGGTTGATCCCCGCCGACAACGCCGAACCGCTGGTGAAAGACTTCCAGGCGGTCGAAGCCGCCGCCACCAAGGGCAACGGCAACTGCACCGCCACCACAGCGGCGCTGCACACCACCGAACGCGACTTCCAATCGCTTCCCGCCGGCGTCAACGCCGGCCTGCGCAACAGGCTGCACGAAGGCATCCAACATCTGCAGACGCTGGCACTCGAACTGTGCACCCAGCCGCTTTCCAGCACCACCACCACGGGCACAACCACCACCCCGGCGCCGTCCACCTCCACGACCAAAGCCCCCACCAAAACCTCCTCCACCACCGGCGAACCCACCGCCACCACCCCCACCGGCGGCGCCACCACGCCGAGCGCCACCACGCCATCGTCGGGCACCGAAGGCGGCACCGCACCCGAAACCGAAAACAACGAAGGCAGCAACGGCGAACCGGGCAAAGGCCTCGGGCAGGGGGGCGCGAGCGGCGGCGAATCCGAAGAAGGCGCCAAAAACGGCGGCGCCGGGGTGCCCGGCGCCAGCAACGGCGCCAACGGCGTCGGCAGCGCCGGCGGCGGGAGCGAACAGTGAGCGCCGTGGAGATCGCCGGGCGTTATCGGTTGGAGCGCCGGCTGGGGTACGGCGGGATGTCCACCGTGCACCTTGCCTTCGACCAGCGTTTGGAGCGCCGCGTGGCGGTGAAGCTGCTGGCCGAGCACCTCGCCGAGGAACCCACGTTCGTGTCTCGCTTCCAGCGCGAGGCGCAGGCGGCAGCACGGCTGGTGCACCCCAACATCGTGCAGGTGTTCGACTCCGGCCTCGACCCGCGCAGCGGCCAGCATTTCATCGTGATGGAGTACATCGAGGGCGCCTCGTGCGCGGAAATATTGCGTGATCGCGGTTGGGTGCAGGTGGATGAGGCAGCGTCGATCGTCGAGCAGGCGTGCGAGGGTCTCCACTACGCCCATCGCCACGGCGTGGTGCACCGCGACGTCAAGCCCGGCAACCTGCTGCGCTCGCTGGAGGCCGAGATCAAGCTGGCCGACTTCGGAATCGCCAAGGCGACCGAGCAGTCCAGCATCACCCAGGTGGGCTCGGTGCTGGGCACCGCCGCCTACCTCGCGCCGGAGCAGGCGCGCGGCGAGGAAGCGGGGCCGCCCGCCGACCTGTACGCACTGGGGGTGGTCGCCTACCAGCTGATCTCCGGACGCCTCCCCTACGAGGCCGCGTCACTCACCGAGCTGGCGCTCAAGCAGCAGCAGGAGGAGCCCCCGATGCTGGACACGCTGGTCGCCGCCGCCAGCCCCGAGCTGGCCGAGGCGGTGGCGATCGCGCTGGCGCTCGACCCCCGCGACCGCTACCGCGACGCGCGCGACATGGGCCGCGCCGTGCACGACGCCCAGCGCGGTATTGCGCCCGGAGAGTCCGCGCACGACGCCCGCGGTGCCGGCGGGGCACGCGCCCGCCACACCACCGCCGCCACCAGCCTGCTGGCCCCCGGCGCGGGCGGGGCAATAGCGGGTGCCGCTGCCGGACGCGGCGGTGGCTCCGCGCGCAGTGGGCGACCCGCACAGAACGCCACCGCGCGCACACGGGCGCTCTCCCGCGGCGAGGGTGTGGCGCCCCGCCAGCCGCGTCCGGGCCCGGCGCCGCGCCGCGCCGCGCCACCAGCCGGGGGCGACGCACGGCGGGGCTCCTCGCGCGCACGGCGACTGTTCGCGGCGCTGTTTGCGCTGCTGCTGTTGGTGGTCGTCGTCGTGGCGCTCGTCGTCGCCTCCGCGCCCGGCCCCACCAAGGTGAAACTGCGCGAAGTCAGCTACCACGATGTCGAAGAAACCTCGGCGGCGCTGCAGCAGCTGGTCAACGAAAACGTCAAATAGCCTCGCCTGGCGCCGCGCCGGCGCGCAATGCGGCGGCCACCTGCGGCAACCGCCCGGCGAGGATCGCGGCGCGCAGGTCGGCCATCAGCCGCGCCAGGAACGCGAGGTTGTGCGCCGTGAGCAGTCGCATCCCCGTGAGCTCGCCGGCGCGGGCGAGGTAGGAGAGATAGGCGCGCGACAGGCCGCGGGCGCACGCCGGGCAGGGGCAGCCCTCCTCGATCGGCTCCTCGGCGTCCCGCCAGCGCGCCTTGTGGAGGTCCATACGCCAGCGGTTTTCGGGGTCGCTCACCAGCGCCGTGCCGTGGCGGCCGAGGCGGGTGGGCATCGCGCAGTCGAACGTGTCGATCCCCAGCTCCACCCCGCGAATCAAATCGTCCACCTCGCCGATCCCCAGCAGGTGGCGCGGCAGTGCCTCGTGCGCGCCGCCCAGCTCTGCCGTGGCCCATCCCACCACCTCGTACATCTGTGCCTTGTCGGCGCCCAGCGAGCCACCGATCGCCACGCCGTCGCAGCCGGCGGCGGCCACGGTGCGGGCCGAGTCGCGGCGCAGCTCCTCATACACGCCTCCCTGCACGATCCCGTACACCAGCTGCCCCTCGGGGCCGTGCTCGGCATGCCAGCTCAAGCAGCGCTCCAGCCAGCGGTGGGTGCGTGCGGTGGAACGTTGGGTGTACTCGCGGTCGACGTGGAACGGCGTGCACTCGTCGAACACCAGTGCGATGTCGGAGCGCAGCGCCGCCTGCACCCGCATCGAATCCTCCGGCGAGAGGAAGCGCTCGCGCCCATCCACGTAGGAGCGGAACCGCACCCCTTCCTCCTCGATCGCGAGGATCGCGCCCTCCAGCTCGCGCTTGCGCTCGTGGCGCTGCCCGCCGCCCCGGGATGGGCGGGCCTTGATCTCATCCGCGACGGTGCCGTGGCCCATCGAAAACACCTGAAAGCCACCAGAGTCGGTGATCACCGGGCCCCGCCAGCCCATGAACGCGCCGACGCCGCCGAAGCGCTCGATCAGCTCCGGGCCGGGGTTGAGCAGCAGGTGGAAGGTGTTGCCCAGCACCATCTCGTACCCCAGCGCGGCGACCTCCTCCGGCAGCAACCCTTTGACGGTGGCCTTGGTCGCCAGCGGCACGAATGCCGGCGTGCGCACGTCGCCATGGGCGGTGTGCAGCATCGCGGCGCGGGCGCGCGACGCCGGGTCGCGGGCTTCGATGCTCAGTAGGGCCACCGCGGAATCGTAGGGATGTCGCCGGGCGCCCTATGGTTGGTTGATGCCGCCATCCACATTCACCCCACCACGCACCCCGTAGGTGCGCGATGCTGGCCTCGCTGATCGACGTCAACCACCTCGTCGAAGTCTCGGGCTACCCGATCCTGTTCCTGCTGGTGATGGCGGAGTCGGGCGGGGTGCCGGTGCCGGGCGAGACGGCGGTGATCGTCGGCGGGGTGCTGTCCAGCCAGGGCAAACTCGAGATCGGCGCGGTGATCGCAGTGGCGGCGCTGGCGGCGATCGTGGGCGACAACATCGGCTACCAGATCGGCCGCAAGGGCGGGCGATGGCTGCTGCAGCGCCCCGGACCGTTCCTGCGCCAGCGTCAGACGGTGCTGGAGATGGGCGAGCCGTTCTTCGAGCACCACGGGCCCAAGGCCGTGTTCTTCGGGCGCTTCATCCTCGGTTTGCGTACCTGGGCCTCATGGCTGGCGGGCGCCAACCACATGCGCTGGCGCACGTTCTTTTTGTGGAACGCGCTCGGCGGGATCTGCTGGGCGACGGGCGTGGGGCTGGTCGCCTACTTCGTCGGCCACTCCGCCAGCAACGCCATCACCACGTTCGGAATCTACGGCCTGGTGGCGGTGGTGCTGGCAATGGGCGGAGCGCTGGTACTGCACCGGCGCCACCGCCGTCGCTCGCGCACCGGCGCCGCACCCGATCAGGGAAGCCGGCAACCTCCGCCGGAGGGGGCGATGCGCTCCCACAACTCCGCCAGCGCGCCCAGCTCGGCCTCTGAGAACCGCGAGAGGAACTGCTCGCGCACCACCGCGAGATGAGTACTGCGGGCGGCGCACAATCGCTTGCGGCCAAGCTCAGTCAGGCAGGCGTAGGCGCCGCGGGCGTCGTGTTCGCATGAGCAGCGCTCCAGCAAGCCCTCCTTTTCCAGCCGGTCGACCATGCGCGTGAGGCCGCTGCGCGACAGCTGCGCCTGCTCGGCGAGGTCGCACATGCGCATCCGTCCGCCAGGGGAGTCGATCAGCAGGCGCAGCACCTCATAGGAGGTGAGCGGCAACCCGTGCGTGCGCTCCAGCTCCGCGTCCACGCGTTTTGCGAGTGAGGCGTGGGCTCGCTTGAGCCCGTGCCAGGCGCGAAGCTCGCCCTCGCTGAGGGCGTGCTCGGCCTCCCCTTCGACCGAACCCGGACGCTCGCCTGTGGCTCGCGTGCCCGTTCCGACCGAATCCGGGAGACACTCGCCTGGGGCTCGCGTCCCCGTTCCGGCCAGCACCCCCGCCGCGAGCATGCCCGGCGGCGGCGATTCGGTGTTGACTGCTGTCGTCGCGATTGCCATTGCGATCGGTGCGGAGTGTTGATCCGGACCCTCCCTGCTCACCCGAACATATAGCAGCAGCGGCGCGTCAATCGAGGATCAGCGAGCGGCCCGACATCTCCTCCGGCTGGGATATGCCAAGCAGCCCCAGCACGGTGGGAGCCACGTCGGCGAGGATGCCCTCGTGCTCCAGCAAACGCACGCCCGGCAGCGTGACGATCAGCGGCACGGGGTTGGAGGTGTGAGCGGTGTTGGGGGAGCCGTCGGGCTCCAGCATATGCTCGGCGTTGCCGTGGTCGGCGGTGATCAAACAGACGCCGCCGGCGGCCAGCACGGCGTCGAGAACCTCACGCAAGCAGGCGTCCACCGTCTCCACCGCGCACACCGCCGCCGGAATCACACCGGTGTGGCCGACCATGTCGGGGTTGGCGAAGTTGATGACGGCGAACTGGAAGCCGCCCTCCGGGTGCCCGTTCCAGGCCGCCAGAAAGCGGTCGGTGACGGCGCGCGCACTCATTTCCGGCGCCAGGTCGTAGGTGGCGACCTCGCGCACCGACGGCGCCAGCTCGCGCCGTTCGCCGTCGTAGGGCGCCTCGTCGCCGCCGTTGAAGAAGTAGGTGACGTGCGCATACTTCTCAGTCTCGGCCACGTGCAGCTGCGAGGCGCGCGCGGTGGCCAGCACGCCGGCGAGCGTGGCGGAGGGACGTTGCGGAGGGAAGGCAACCGGGTAATGCCAATCTTCCTCGTACTCGGCGAGCGTGGCGTACTGGTCGACCGGCTCGATCCCGCGGCGGCCCTCCCAGCCGGGCAGTTGCTCCTGCTCGCCCGCGGCCGACGGCTGGCCAAACCCCGGCTCGGCCAACGCGCGGGTGATCTCGCGCGCACGATCGGGGCGGAAGTTGAAGCACAGCACGCTGTCCCACGGGCGGATCAGCGCCTCGTCGCCGACCGTGGTGGGGGCGATGAACTCGTCGGTCTCGCCGCGTTCATAGGCGTGCTGCACGGCCTGCACGCCGGTCTCCTCGTGGTGGGAGGCGCGGCCGTGCACCAGCAGGTCGTAGGCGGCCTGGATGCGCTCCCAGCGGCGGTCGCGGTCCATCGCCCACCAGCGGCCCACCACCGAGCCGATGCGGGCGCGCCCGCGGGCGCCGGGCGGCCACAGCTCCAGGCACCACCGTTCCAGAAGCGCCACGTGCTCCACCCCCGATTCCGGTGGCGTGTCGCGGCCGTCGGTGAAGCAGTGGATCACCAGGTCGCGCACCGACAGGCGGCCGGCCAGTTCCAGCAGTGCCTGCAGGTGGCCGAGGCTGGAGTGCACGCCGCCGTCGGACACCAGCCCGATCAGGTGCACCCGCTCCGAGCAGGTGAGCGCGTGAACAACCGCGGGGTTCTCGCTCAGCACACCGTCGGCGACCGCGTCGTTGATGCGCGTCAGGTCCTGGCGCACCACCGAACCGGCGCCGAGGTTGAGGTGACCGACCTCGGAGTTCCCCATCTGCCCGTCCGGCAGCCCCACCGCGCGGCCGCTGGCGGTGAGCGTGGTGTGCGGGTAGGTGGCCCACAGCTCGTCATACACCGGCGTGCTCGCCAGCGACACGGCGTTGCCAGGCCCGGGCTCAGCGATCCCCCAGCCGTCCAGCACAATCAGGCAGACGCGGGGGACGGACATGCTCACGCGGCCGCGGCCTCCACGATCGCGGCAAACGAGTCGGCTTGCAGCGAGGCGCCGCCCACCAGCGCACCGTCGACGTCGGGGAGCGCCAGCAGCGCGGCGGCGTTGTCGGGATTGACCGAGCCGCCGTACAGGATCCTCACCCGCTCACCGCACGCGGCGCCGGCGCGGTCGGCGATCAGCGCGCGCACGAACGCCACCGCGTCCTGGGCCTGCTCGGGGGTGGCGGTCTGGCCGGTGCCGATCGCCCAGATCGGCTCATACGCGATCGCCACCTCGGGCAGCTGCTCGTCGGCGAGGCCGGCGAGACCCTCGCGGACCTGCTGGCGCAGCTTGCGTTCGGTGTCGCCGTCGGCGCGCTCGGCCTCGCTCTCACCCACGCACAAGATCGGCCGCAAACCGGCGTTCAGCGCCGCCGGCAGCTTCAGCGCCAGCGCGCGATCGGTCTCGCCGAAGTGCTGGCGACGCTCGGAGTGACCGAGCACCACGCCGTGGATGCCGATCTCGGCCAGCATCGGCGGGGAGATCTCGCCGGTGAAAGCGCCCTCGGGCTCGTGGTGCATGTTCTGCGCATACACCTCCACGCGCGAGCCGCGCGCCGAGTCGACCATCGCGCGCAGGTCGGTGTAAGGCACGCAGATCCCCACGTCGACGCCGCTGACGGCGGCCAGGCGCGGCAGCAGCGCCTGGATGTGCTCCTCGGCCTGCGCCTCGGTCTTGTACATCTTCCAGTTGCCCGCGATCAGCGGGGTACGGGCCTCGCTCACGGGACCCGGGCCCCGTTTAGGGCCTGAATGCCAGGCAGCGTACGACCCTCGACCAGCTCTAGCGTGGCGCCGCCGCCGGTGGAGAGATGGTCGACCTCGTGCTCCAAGCCGAAGTGGGCGAGCGCCGAGGCCGAGTCGCCACCACCGACCACCGTCAGGCCGGGGGCCTTGGCGACCGCTTCGGCGATCGCGTGGGTGCCGGAGGCGAACGGGGCGTACTCGAACGCGCCCATCGGGCCGTTCCAGAAGACCGTGCCGGCCTTCGCGATCTCGCCGGCGTAGCGCGCGGCGGTGTCGGGGCCGATGTCGAGGCCCATCCAGCCGGCCGGCACCTCCACGCCGTGGAGCACACGATGCTGGGCGTCGTCGGCGAGGCGGTCGCCGATCACCAGGTCGTGCGGCACCAGCAGCCGCCCGCGCCCGGGCTGCGGGGAGTGCGTATCGCTGGCGCGCGCCAACAGCTCCCGCGCGTGCTGCACGTCCTCCGCGTCGCACAACGACTCACCCACCGAGTGGCCCTGGGCGCAAAGGAACGGGAAGCACATGGCACCGCCGATCATCACCATGTGACCGACCCCCAAAAAGCGCTCGAGCACGCCGATCTTGTCGGCCACCTTGGCGCCGCCGACGATTGCCACCAACGGCGGCGTCGGGTGCTGGAGGATCCCGGTGAGCGTCTTCACCTCGGCTTCCAGCAGCCGCCCCGCCACGCTGGGCAACAGGTGGGCCACGCCCTCGGTGGAGGCGTGCGCGCGGTGGGCGGCGCCGAACGCGTCGTCGACGTACACGTCGGCCAGCTCCGCCAGCGCGCGGGCCAGCGCCGGGTCGTTGTCGGTCTCGCCCGACTCGAAGCGGACGTTCTCCAGCAGCATCGCCTCGCCGTCGCCCAGCCGTTCGGTAAGCGCTCGCACCTCCTCGCCCACCACGCCGGGGGCGAGCGTCACCTCGGTACCCAGCAGCTCGCCGAGGCGGGCGGCGACCGGCGCCATCGACAGCCCCGGCTCGGGGCCGTGCTTGGGGCGGCCGAGGTGGGAGACCAGCACGAGGCGCGCCCCCTTTGCGCGCAGCTCCTCGATCGTCGGCAACGCCGCCCGGATGCGGGTGTCGTCGGCGATCTCCACCTCGCGCTGCTCGCCGGTGGGGGCACCGCCGCCGAAGGCGGCGGTCGGCACGTTGAAGTCGACGCGCACCAGCACACGCTTGCCGTGCACGTCGAGGTCGTCGATGCTCCTCACGCGGGGCCCCCCACGTCGCCTACAGCACCCTCTGCGCGAGGTCCACGAGCCGGTTGGAGTAACCCCACTCGTTGTCGTACCAGGCCACGACCTTCAGCATCGTAGCGTCCATCACCACCGTCAGCTGGGAGTCGACGATCGAGGAGTAGGGGGAGCCGACGATGTCGCTGGAGACGATCGGGTCCTCGGTGTAGGCCATGATCCCCTGCAGCGGCCCGCTCTCGGCGGCCGCTTTGAGCGCCGCGTTGACCTCCTCCACGCTGGTGGCACGCTCGCACTCGACGGTGAGGTCCACCACCGAGCCGGTGGGCACGGGCGCGCGCACGGCGAAGCCGTTCAGCTTGCCCTGCAGTGACGGGATCACCGCACCGATCGCCTTGGCCGCGCCGGTGGAGGCGGGGATCAGGTTGATCGCGGCGGCCCGCGCGCGGCGCAAATCTTTGTGGGGCAGGTCTTGCAGACGCTGGTCGGCGGTGTAGGCGTGGATCGTGGTCATCAGCCCGTGCTTGATGCCCACCGTGTCGTTCACCACCTTGGCCACCGGCGCCAAGCAGTTGGTGGTGCAGGAGGCGCCCGAGATCACGTCGTGCTTGGCGGGGTCGTAGTCGGTCTCGAAGTTGACGCCCGGCACCACCGTCACGTCGGGGTTGGTGGCGGGCGCGGAGATGATCACCTTTTTCGCCCCCTGCGCCAGGTGGATGGCGGCGTGCTCGCGGTCGGTGAAGCGCCCGGTCGACTCGATCACCACGTCCACGCCCAGCTCGCCCCAGGGCAGCTTGGCGGGGTCGGTCTCGGCCAGCACCTTGAGCTCGGCGCCGTCCACCTCGATCGTGCCCTCGCCCTCGCGCACCTCGCCCCTGTAGGGGCCGTTGATCGAGTCGTACTTCAATAGATGCGCCAGCGTGCGCGCGTCGGTGAGGTCGTTGACCGCCACCCACTCGATCGCCTCACTGTCCCCGCGCGCCTTCGCGGCGCGGAACACGTTGCGGCCGATGCGGCCAAATCCGTTGATTCCCACACGTACCGGCATCTTCCTGTGAGGCCTCCTGTCGGGCGATTCAGCGCGAATTGGCGACGATCTCTACGCGCAGATTGTCAGGGTCGAGTAGGTAGGCAGCGTAGTAGAGCGGGCCGTAGCGCGTTCGCAGCCCCGGCTCGCCGTCATCGCGCCCACCAGCCGCGAGGCCGGCTGCGTACGCATGATCGACCGCCACGCGACCGGCTGCACGAAAGGCTACATGACCATATCCCGGCGCCGGCGGCCGGCCGCGGGTGACGATCCAGAACTCGGGGCCCGTAACGCCATAGGCGATCGCGTGCCGGCTCTCGTGCACGCGGCGCACGCCGATCGCGAAGAACACCGCGTCGTAGAAGGCGGCCGAGCGCGTGAGGTCGCTGACCTCGACTCCGAGATGGTCGATCACGGCGGGGATTATCGACCTATGAGTCGCGCGAGCGCTTGTCGATGTCGCGATGGGTGACCGCGACGGTGAGGCTGTCGTGGTCGCGGTAACGCGCGGCCAGGTGCTCGGTGATCGCCACCGAGCGGTGACGGCCGCCGGTGCAGCCAACCGCCACCACGAGGTGGGCGCGGCCCTCGTCCACGTACTGCGGCAGCAGGAAGTCGAGCAGCGCGTGCAGCCGCTCGTACAGATCCTCCAGGCGACCGTCGCGGCCGACGTACTCGACCACGCGCGGGTCGAGGCCGGTGAGCGGACGCAGCTCCGGCACGTAGTGGGGGTTGGGCAGGAAGCGCACGTCGACCGCGAGATCCTCCTCGCGCGGGGGGCCATGCTTGAAGCCGAAGCTCATGAACGTCACCGCCAGGCGCCCGGTGGCGCGGCGCGGCAGGAACTCGTCGGCGATCTTGCCGCGCAGCATCGACGCCGACATACCGGTGGTGTCGATCACCACGTCGGCGCGGTTGCGCAGCGGCTCCAACAGCGCCCGCTCTTCGGCGACGCCGGCGGCGACGGAGCCGTCGGGCGCCAGCGGGTGGCGGCGACGGGTCTCCTTGTAGCGGTCCACCAGCGTCTGCTCCGCCGCCTCCAAGAACAGCACGCGGTGCTCGAGGCCAAGCGACTGCAGGTCGTCCACCACCGCCTGCAGTGCCTCGAAGTAGACCCCCCCGCGCACGTCGGAGACGACAGCCGCGCGCGCCACCTTGGAGCCCTCGTGCACGAACAGCTCGGTGAGCGAGCGGATCATCTCCGGCGGCAGGTTGTCGACGCAGAAGTAGCCGGCGTCCTCGAACACGTTCATCGCCGTCGACTTGCCGGCGCCGGAGAAGCCGGTGATCACCACCAGCTGCTCGAGGCTCGACTTCGCGGCCGGCTTGGCGGCGCCGCTGCCGCTGGGGAAGCGCAGCGGGCTTCTGAGCGGTCGAAATACGGACACGACTTGATTGTGCCGCGTCGCGCGGACAAGGCGGACACTTGTTTGTTATCGGGTGTTCCGACCGCCATGAGCACGGTGTTCATATTTCTTCCCAAAGACCCCAACCAACTCACAAAGTGCACTGAAAAGGTGAACTGGTTGGGGTCGCAAAAGAGAACATCCAAATGCGCCGGTGTGTGTCCGCCCGACACACAAATCTGGCTATCACCCGGTGCGGTTGAGGTGCGCGTGCAACTCGCGCGCGACCTTCGGCGGCAGGCCCGGGACCGCCTGCAACTCCTCGCGCGAGGCCGCCAGCACCGCCTCGGGGGAGCCGAAGCGGGCGAGCAGGGCGCGCTTGCGCGAGGGGCCGATGCCGGGCAGCTCGTCCAGCAATGAGCTGGTGAGGGCGCGGTCGCGGCGCGTGCGGTGGTGGGTGATGGCGAAGCGGTGGGCCTCGTCGCGGGCGCGCTGCAGGAGCTGCAACTCGGGGGTGGAGTGGTCGAGGACGAGGGGGGAGCGGCGGCCCGGGATGAACACCTCCTCGATCCGCTTGGCCAGCGAGATCACGGCCACGCCGCGCTCGCGGAAGCCGCGCAGCGGCTCCAACCCTGCGGCCAGCTGGCCCTTGCCGCCGTCGATCACCACCACGTTGGGGAGCGCCGCGAAGCTGGCGTCGTACTCGGGGTCGTGCGGGGAGAGGTCGGTTTGGCGCTCCCACTGTGCGAAGCGGCGGCCCAGCACCTCGGCCATCGCCGCGTAGTCGTCGGACTCGCCCTCGCCCAACGAGCGGATCTTGAAGCGGCGGTAGTCGGACTTCTTCGGGGCGCCACCCTCGAAGACGACCATCGACGCGACCGTCTGGGTGCCGCCGAGGTGCGAGATGTCGAAGCACTCGATCCGCACCGGCGGCGCGTCGAGACCGAGCGCCTGTTGGAGCCCCTCCAACGCCTCCACGCGGCTCTGGCGGCGGCGCTCGGCGCGCAGGTGCTCCTGGTCGAGCGCCAAGCGCGCGTTGCGCTCGGCCAGCTCGAGGATGCGGCGCTTGTCGCCGCGCTCGGCGGCGCGCAGCTCCACCGGGCCGCCGCGGCGGGCGGCCAGCGCCTCGGTGAGCGCCTCCAGATCGGCGTCGGCCAGCTCACGCTGCACGACGATCTGCGCCGGGATCGAGCTGTGGCCGGCGTAGTACTGGAGCATGAACTCCTCCACCACCTCCGCCAGCGGTCGCTCGGCGACGTTGGAGAGATAGAAAGATTGGCGATCGGACAGGACGCCGTCGCGCACCTGGAAGACCTGAGCGTTGGCGTCGGTGCCGTCGAGCGCCACGGCAACCGCGTCGAGCGTGCCGATCGACTCGCTGGCGACCCGCTGGCGCTCCAGCAGCGAGCGCACCGCGCGCAGGCGGTTGCGCTCCAGCGTGGCCTGCTCGTACTCCTGCGCGGCAGCGGCCTCCTTCATGCGCCGCTCCAGGTCGCGCTCGATCGCGCGGTAGCGGCCGGAGAGGAAGTCGATCACGCCGTCGATGTTCCTGCGGTACTCCGCCGCCGTCACATACCCCACACAGGGGGCCTGGCAGCGCTTGATGTAGTAGTCGAGGCAGGGGTTGCCACTGCGCCGCCCCGGCTCAGGGCCGGTGCAGGAGCGGAACATGAAGATCTTCGTCAGCAGATCCAGCGTGCCGCGCACGCGCTTGGCGTTGGAGTAGGGGCCGAAGTAGGCGCGGCTCGGGCGGTGGCGCTCGCGCGTGAAGTACACCCGCGGGAACTCCTCGTCGAGCGAGATCGCGATGAACGGATAGGACTTGTCGTCGCGCAGACGGATGTTGAAGCGCGGGCGGTACTGCTTGATGAAGCTCTGCTCGGCCAGCAGCGCCTCGGCCTCGGAGGAGACCACGACGAACTCGATGTGCTCCACCGCGGCGACCATCTCGGCGTGGCCGGGGCTGGAGGGCACGTTGGCCTTGGCGAAGTGCGAGGCCACGCGCTTGCGGATCGACTTGGCCTTGCCCACATACACCACACGGCTTTTGCCGTCGCGAAACAGGTACACACCCGGCTGGTCGGGCAGGCCGCGACGTTGCTCGGCGAGCCCGGCGGTCAATAGCTACGCGAGTAGCGGTAGAGCGCGAACAGCGTGTAGGCGACGCAGCCCAGCAGCACAAACCAGACGAACTCGCCGAAGCTCGTCTGCCACATGCGCGGTTTCGCGGCCAGCGTCACCGCGGCCACGCCCACCGCGCTGTACAGCACCGCGCGGCGGCGATCGCCGAGGCCGTAGATCGTCGTGCGGTGCTGGCGGTAGAAGTACAGGCCCGCGAGGCCCAGGCCGAACATGAAGGCCACGCCGAGGATCGTCTGCACGGTCGCCGCCGCGCGCCCGCCGCCGGGGACGTAGGCGACCACCGCTGCCAGAAGCAGCAGGATCGCCACGTTGCGTACCGTCTTCGCGCGGTCTTCCATCGTGATCCCAGTCTAGTTCTCGACGAGCTCTTCCAGGCGGGTATACGCCGCCTCCACCGCGCGGCGCGCGGCGGTGTGGCGAGCCTCCGACTTGGCGGTCTCGTACTTGGTCGCCCACGCGGCCGGGTCGGCCAGCGCGTCCTCCACCGCGCGCAGAGCGGCCTCAGCCTCTTCGATCGCCCGCTCGGCCTTCTGCTGATCGCTGAGGCGGTTCTTCGACGGGCCTTGGGGTTTCGGCTTCGGCTTGGCCTTGGGTTTCGGCTTCGCACCGGGCGCGCCGTCGGCGGCGCCGTTGGCGGAGGCGCCCGATGCGCTCGCGCCGTTGGCCGCGACCGGCGCGGCGCCAGGCTTCACGCCCGCGATCCGCGCCCCTCCGGGCTCCTCCCCCGCGGCGCGCCGTTCGTCGCGCACACGCACATACTCCGGCCAGCCGCCCTCATAGCTTCTCAGCGTGCCCCCCTCGACCGCGATCGTGCGGGTGCCCACTGCGTCCAGCAGCGCGCGGTCGTGGGACACCAGCAGCACCGCCCCTTCGAAGCCGCCCAGCGCGTCCTCCAGCGCCTCGCGGCTCTCGATATCGAGATGGTTGGTGGGCTCGTCGAGGATCAGCACGTTGGCGCCGGAGTGCACCAGCACCGCCAGCGACAGCCGCCGGCGCTCGCCGCCGGAGAGGCCGGCCAGCGGTTTTTCGGCCTCCTCGCCGGAGAACAAAAACTGGCCGAGCAGCGCGCGGGCCTTGTTCGGCGTGAGGCCGGTGGCGCGCTGCGCGGCGTCCAGCACGCTCTGCGTCGGCGGGCCGCCTGCGCCCAGCTCGTCGGCGTGCTGGGAGAGGTAGCCCACCTTCACGTTGTGGCCGGTGCTCAGTTTTCCGGTGGCCAGCGCCCGCCGGTCGGCGAGCGTGTCGATCAGCGTCGTCTTGCCGCTGCCGTTGGGGCCCACCAGCGACACGTGCTCCCCGCGCTCCAACCACAGCTCCGCGTGCTCCAGCAACACGATCGGCGGGGCGCCGACCTCGACGCGGGCGTCGCTCAGCTCGAAGATCACCCGCCCCGAGCGCTCGGGCGCCTTGAAGGCGAACTCCAGTCCCTGTCCGTCGCGTGGGTCGCGCTCGATCCGCTCGATCTTCGCCAGTTTCTTCACGCGCGACTGCGCCTGGCGGGCCTTGGTGGCCTTGTAGCGGAAGCGCTCGATGAACCGCTCCATACGCGCGATCTCGGCCTGCTGCTTGTCGATCGCCTTGCCCAGCGCCATCTCGCGGGCGGCCTGCTCGCGGCGCCAGTTGTGCCAGCTGCCGGCGAAGAAGCGCGATTTGCCGGCCTCGATCTCCAGCACGGCGGTGCCCACCGCCTCCAGGAACCAGCGGTCGTGGGCGACCAGCACCACCGCCGCGTCGAGGCCCACCAGCGTCTGCTCCAGCCACTCCAGCGACTCGATGTCGAGGTGGTTGGTGGGCTCGTCCAGCAGCAGCACGTCGGCGTTCGTGGCCAGCGCGCGGGCCAGCGAGGCGCGCGTCAGCTGCCCGCCGGAGAACGTGTCCAGCGGACGGTCCAGGGCGTCCTCGGCGAAGCCCAGCCCGCGCGTCATGACCGTGGCGCGGTCGCGCCACAGGTAGCCGCCCAGCGCTTCCAGCTTGGCCTGGGCACGGGAGTAGCGGTCGAGCAGGGTGTCGTCGGCCCCCTCGGGCGGGCGGGGTGGGTGGGATCCCATTTTCCGCTCCAGCTCCGCGAGCTCGCGCTCGGCGGCCAGCTCCTGTGCGCAGCCCCCCAGCACGTAGTCGCGCAGCGCGACCGCCCGCTCGCGCGGCGGGCGCTGGTCGTGGAGCGCCACGCGCGCACCCTTCTGCACGCTCAGCTCGCCTTTGTCGATCGACTCCTCGCCCGCCAGCATCCGCAGCAGCGTGGTCTTGCCGGCGCCGTTGCGCCCGGCGATCGTCATCCGCTCGCGCCGCTCCAGCTTGAACGACACGCCGCGCAAAAGCGGGCGCCCGGCGATGTCCTTGTGGAGGTCGGATGCGATCAGCACGGCCATGTCGATCGCATGGTAGGTGGACGCGCACGGCGGTTGGTGGACACGCAGGCGATAGGCCCGCCGACCGCGATCGGCCGCCGCGATGAGTCGGACTCGCCCGGCCGGGCGCTCCGGTAGCATTCCGCTCGTGATGCGACGCCTGCTCTGGAGCCTCCCCACCGCCGCCGCGCTGCTGCTGCTGTCTGCCCCCGCGGCACTGGCGATGAACGACGGGCGCGGCTTCTACGGGCCCACCGACGACAAGGTGGTGACGATCGCCGGCTTCATCCTGATCGTTTTCTTCCCCACCTTCGCGCTGCTCGCCAGCCTGCTGCAGAAACGTCTGGAAAAGCGCAAAGACGCCCGCGTGGCCGCGGCGCGCGCCCACCACGACGACCAGCGCTGGCGCGGCGGCTGGTAGGCGCCGCCGGCGCGTGAGCACGCCGATGGGCGAGGGCGCCCGGCCGATCGGAGGCGACGGCGAGCACCCCGCGCCGGTCATCTACGAGCGTCGCGGCGCCGCCGCACTGGTCACGATCGACCGCCAGCACCGGCGCAACGCCGTCGACGGTCCCACCGCGGTGGCGTTGCACGACGCCTATTTGCGCTTCGAGGACGACGACCACGCGCGCGTGATGGTGCTCGCTGGGGCCGGCGGCCTCGCCTTCTGCGCCGGCGCCGATTTGAAGGCGATCGAGAGCTTCGGCAACCGCCTCACCGCGCCCGAGGGGCCGATGGGCTTCACGCGGCTGACGCCCACCAAGCCCACGATCGCCGCGATCTCGGGTTACGCGCTCGCCGGCGGGTTGGAGCTGGCGCTGTGGTGCGATTTGCGGATCGCCACCGAGGACTCCCACCTGGGCTTCCCCGAGCGGCGCTGGGGGGTGCCGCTGATCGACGGCGGCACGCAGCGGCTGCCGCGCGTGGTGGGCCTCGGGCGGGCGCTCGACATCATCCTCACCGGGCGCATCATGGACGCCGCCGAGGCGCACTCGATCGGGCTCGTCAACGAGCTGGTCGCGCCGGGGCAGCATCTGGAGCGGGCGCTGGAGCTGGCCGAGGGGTTGGCGCGCTTCCCGCAGCGCACGATGCTGGCCGACCGCGCCGCCGCCATCCACGGCTTCGGGCTGCCGTTGCGCGAGGGGCTGGCGCTGGAGGCCCAGGCCGGGCCTGACGTCTACGAGGACGCGATCCGCGGCGCGGCTCGCTTCGCAGGTGGGGAGGGGCGCGGCGGGGCGGGCGCGGGGGCGTAGGGCCAGCGCGGCCGGAGCGGCCGACAAGGCGTCTACAGGCTCCCTTTTGTCGCGATCCAGCGCGTCGGCTGGCCGGTGATCGCGGCCACGCGATCGAAGTCCTCGTCGTAGTGCAACAGCTCCACGCCGGACGCCTCCGCGGCGGCGGCGATCAGCAGGTCGGCGTGGCCCACGCTGCGCTGGTGCGCTCCGCCCTGGTGGGCCAGCTCACGGTAGACCTGGATGGCGCGGCGCCATTGCGATTGACCGATCTGGTAGAGGCGCAGCGCGTCAAGCTCCTCCTGCATACGGTCGAAGTCCGATCCGTTGCGAGCGCGAGCGAAGAGCTCCAGCATGACCATCGAGCAGGTTCCAATGAGGCCGTTCCTCACCCGAAAGTTGAACTCCTCGCCAGCTCCGCCGGCTCGTTTGGCAACTTGCCAAGCGCTTGTGTCCGCGAGCTGCACCTACTCCTCCTACGCGGCCTTCTTGGACTTGCTGAGAACAGATCCGGCGTTCAGATCGCCCCACGGCCTCGTTTCCACACGCGAGCGCCGCATCTCCTTGAGATCCTCCAGCGTGAAGTCCCACTCGCGTTCCGACAGCCGCCGCAACCGGTCGCGGCGCACCACGTCGCGCAGCGCGGCGTGCACCGTCTCGGTCGTGTTCCCAGTCTCGAGCACGTCGCGCGCCTGGGCGACCAGCTCCATATCGAGATTGATCGTCGTTCGTTTCACCATTTCCACCCTCGCATGCATCCATTGAGGTTTCAAGCTCCATATGGGGATTGTAACGTTGTGTGCACGAAGTTGACACACTCCGGACACACTCGATGATTGATTCCGTTTCGGGTGGGCGCCGGGACGGGGTCGAGGAGACGTAGGAAGGGTGTCGAAGGTCGGCGTTACTCTGTCCAACGTCGACCACGAAAGGTGGGGACGCGTGACCGCCGATCTCGACACCCCCTTGACGGCACTTCACGTGCTGGCCGATGAAATCCTGCCTCGTCGCCCGCGTGCAAGACGCAATCAACGGGTCACTGATGCTGAGCTGGTGTGCCTCGCTGTCGCGCAGATCCTGCTGGACTGCCCGAGCGAGCAGCGGTTTCTGCGCTTCGCTACGAGACGCCTGGGGCACTTGTTCCCCTACCTGCCCAAGCAGCCGGGGTACAACAAGCGGGTGCGTGCCCTGGCACCGCAGATCGTCAGGCTGCTGAACACAGTCGCGTTGTGGCTGCACACCGCGCGCAAACGCCTCGGCGAGCACCTCGCGCTGCTCGAAGACCCTCACACCGAGCCGCTGCTCTCGGCGGCGAGTTCCTGGGAGATCGCGATCAAGTATGCGGCGGGGCGGCTGCCGCTGCCGGAGCCGCCCCGCCGCTACGTCCCCAGCCGGATGCGCGCGATCGAAGCCGTGGCGGTGCCGATCGAGCACAGCCACGCGCTCGCGGTCGCCGCGCTGGAGCCGCTGCACCGCGACCCGTTCGACCGGCTGCTGGTGGCGCAGGCGCGGGCGCTCGACGTGCCGATCCTCACAGCCGACCCGGTTGTCGCGGGCTATCCCGTGCGCACGCTGCTGGTGGGGGCCGGGTGAGCGGAGCACGTCGCGTCGACCGTGTTCTCCCTCGCAGACGCGCGTACGGCGGATAGTGCGCGGTGGACCTACCGGCGAATCGTGCGCTCGATCTCAGCGCCCTTTTCGGTGAGGCGCCAGACGTTGGGCTCGCCGCGGTAGGGGCCGGTGCTGTCGTTGCGGATCAGGCCGAGGTGCTGCGCATGCTGCTGGTGGAGGGCGGGTGAGCTACCCCGGCGCCGCCTACTGGCGGATCGTGCGCTCGATTTGCTGGCCCTTGTCGGTTAGGCGCCAGGCGTTGGGCTCGCCGCGATAGGGGCCGCCGCCGTCCTTGCGGATCAGGCCGAGGTGCTCCAACCGCGCGAGCAGCTTTGAGATCTGGCCCGGGTCGGCCACGCCGGCGGCGTCGGCGACTTCACGGTTGCTGGGGGGCGCGCCCTCCCCGGCCAACGTCCCGATCGCCAGCAGCACGCGCACCGTGCGGTAGGTGAGGCGCATGTCGAGCGCTTGCAGCGGGTCACTGGAGCGCGGAGTGACCGATCGCCGCCGCGGCGAGGGCTTCGCGGCCTCCCGCGCGGCAGCGGCCTGGCCCTGGTAGGGAAGCACGACCATCGCCATCAGCGGACCCAGCAGACCCGTCATCGGCTCGGAACCAACCGCCTTGCCTTCCGACAGCCGCGCGTGCAGCACCGACAGCACCGCTCCAACCACGCCCTCGGCGGCCAGGCGCGTGGGCTTGGCGGCGCCGACCCGGGCCTCGCGGCGGCCCTCGTCGACGGCCCCGATCAGAAGCCGCACCACCTCCGCGCGGCGTGCGAACGCCGCGGGGCCGGCGCCGAGCGCGTCGACCACGCACAGGGCCGCCAGATCGGGCTCGTCGTCAAGGAACTCCAGCAGCGCGCCGAGCCCCGCGCGCATCCGCCCCGGCCACGTCCCCGCCGCTCGGTAGGCCGGCAGCACGCGCCGCGCGGCCCGCTCCACGGACTGGTCGAACGCGGCGCGGAAGCAGGCGTCGCGGTCTTCGAACAGCTCGTAGAAGGTCCGCCGCGACACGCCCGAGCGCGCCACCACGTCGGCCACCGTGGTCGCGCCGACCCCACGCTCGCGCGCGACCAGGGCCATCGCCGCGATCATCCTGGCGCGCTGGATGTCGGCCACCCCGCCACGGCCGCCGCCCCGGTCCACATCGACCGCGACGGGGCCGCGCTCACGCGCACGCGCAGACACCGCGACGGACACTCCCGCTACCGCCCCGTCCTCCCGCGCTTGGGCTTCGCCTTGCGCCTGCTCTTCTTGTGCTTGTGGGAGACCTTCTTGGCCTTGCCACAGCCGGTGAGGGCGATGTTGGCGGTGGTGTGGATTTCGGCGCCGTTCTGCCCGACGAATTCGGTGGGCATCTTCAGGCTCTTGCCGGCGCAGAGGTTCCCCAGCCCGGTGAGCGCCGAGAACGGGCCCGCCGGCAGGCTCAGTTCGAACGTGCCGACCGGCACGTCGGGGACCGTCTTGAACGTGCTGCTGGTGATCCCGGCTTTGCTGATCAGCGTGGTGCCGACCAGGTGCACGGTCACCCCGTAGCCTTGGAGGACGATCACGAGGCTCGGCCACGCTTCCCCGCCGTGGCTGACGAAGTAGGCGGGGCCTTCCAGGGGGACGGGCAGCACCGGTGTGGTTGCCCTGGCGTGCCCGATGATCGACGCCGGCGGGCACCCCGCTGGGTTGGCTTCGAACACGCTCGCCAAACAGGCTTTCTGCAGGGTCGGCAGCCGGGAGGGCAGGCCTTTGGGGAGTTCGACTTTGACCTTGGAGATGTTGGCGTCATAGGGGCCGGCGGGGTAGCTGAGTTTGACGTTGAGGTTGGTTCCCCCGGTGCGGGTCCATTTCCCGCCGGCCGATGCTTCGAGCTTGGGCTTGAACGCCAGCACCGCGCAGTTGGTCACCTGGTAGGGCACAGACAGCGCACTGAAGGACCCTTCGGCGCTCGTCAATTCCCCCGTGATCTGAAGGGGGTTGCAGTTGGTCGCATTGAACGTAAACCCGGGCCGGTTGATATCGACGCTGACGTGCTTGATCTGCAACGGGATTCCGTCAAGTATCGTCGGGATCTTGTACGGGCCTTCGTTGTCGGTCGCGACTGTGATCGCCGCCGTTTCGCGGTCGACTTCGAGCTTCGCGCGAACCACCACCTGGCCGAGGTCGAACGGGCCGGCCTTCGCCGGGTTGACGATCGAAAGCCCAAACGGGGCGCCCTTGTAGGGGCCGGTGATGTACACCCGGCCACCCTTCACCGTGTACGGGGTGCCGCCGACACCGACCGAGACGATGGTTTCCCCGATCTGACTTTCAGGGTTGCACGTACCCGCATCGGCGTCCGCTTCATCACACAGCCTCACCGTGGAGAGCGTGCCGCTCATCCCCGGCGGCATTTTCAACCTGATGCTCTGCAACGGCTGTTCGCCATCTTCACGGCTCATCGTCATCAGGAATGGGCTGAATCCGCCCGCCTGGATGCTCGACGTGCCCGCCGTCAACGACGGCGTGAACGGCAACGGCGAATGGCATGGGCCACCGTTGGGACCCGAGGTGATCTGGAAGTTCGAGGACGGCTGCGCCGGAGCGTTCCCCGACCACGGCGCGATCGACGCGCTGGTCGTATACGTCCCGCATGATGCCGGGGTCGCCAACGGCGCCCGCGATCCACCAAAGAAATGCAACGTCAGATCTTCAAACGGCAACTGCGGCGTATTGTCGAACGTCGACACCAGCTGGCCGGTCACCGGGTCGGGCTTCACTTCCCCCGCGACCTTCACAAGCGTCCCCGACACCGGGTCTTGCGCCACCACATACAACGCCACCAACGACCCAAACGGGTTCGAATCCTGCGTCGCCAGATACGCCGCCCCCGTCAACGCGTTCGGTAGCAGCGGCGTTTTGATTTCCACCGTCCCCACCTTCGACGCTTCCGGACACGACGGGAACACGTCCACAACCAGCGCGATCTCCGATTCCGAGCACGCTTCCAACCCATCCGCCGCCGCCGGGTTCAACGCCACACCAGCAGGCAACGTAACCGTGGTGTCCTTCACGTTGGACTCTGCCAACCCTTTCTCGCTCAACAGCGCATCCTGCGGAACATGGATCCCGACGGACAACCCCGTCGGGCTGCTCCCCGCCTGCTCATCCGGCGCCACCTTGATCGACGGTTCAAACGGCAGCCGATTGCAGCCGTCCATGCTCGGTTGCGACGGCGCGGCGAGCGGCGGCGTGAAGTCGCCCTTGTTCGCCCAGGAGTCCATCTGCAGCGACGGCTGCAGGGGACCCGTGCACGACGTCGGCAGCGACAGTAGCGGTGGCGGCTCGACCTCGTTGGCCGCGTGACACGGCCCGGCTTCGCCGAGCAGGCTCCATACTTCGCCGTCGAGGCATTCCCAGCCGCGCGACTGGTCGTGGACGGGGTCGCCCGGGACACCCCAGAAGGTGACCTGGCTGCTGAGCAGCGCGGCGATCTGGCTGATGTTGGTGACGCTGACAGTCACCCCGTAATCGCCACCCGTCCGCACCGAGGTGTCGAGCACCACGTTGACGATCAGCGTGCGGAAGCCGAACCTCGCCGGCTCGCCAGCGGATGGTTTCAGGTTGAAAACCGGCGAGCTGACGGTTATCACCCTGAAGAGAAGCGGTTCGTAGATCGTGATCGTCGCGACGCCCACGGCGGTGTCCGCGGGACACCTGTCGGCGAGCGCCCCGTGGCCGAACTGTGCATCCGTGCACTGCGGGAAGGGCGTTGGGTTGCCGATCAGGCCCGGCGGCAAATTGAAGTGCAGATCCTTCGGCAAGGCCGGCTGGTATGAGGTCGCTTCGCCAGCCGTACGATTGAAGTCGAGCGTCGTCGTGAGCGCATACGGGTGCGAGCCAGCCTGCGTGTCCATCGACCCGTCTTCGTTGAAGGCAGCCTGTTCGAAGTTGGCGGCGCCGAACTGCACCGGCGAGTTGCTCACCACGATCGGGCGCTTCAGCGAGACGCCGTGGGCGCCCCCGCCCGACACCGCGACTTCGTTGAGTTCGCCGGATTGCGCGCCCCCGAGCACTTCCACGGTTATTTCCGCTTCGATCGCTTCATACGGCGGCAACGAGCCTTCGAACGCGCATTCCACCAACGAGCCGGATACCACCGCGCACTGGACCGGGCTGCGCAGTTCGATGAAGCCGGGGATGCCGGCCACCTTGCCCGTGACCGCCTTTGCGACCAGCCCAGCCGGCAGCGCGTCGCGCAACGTGACCTTCGCGCTCGAACCCCGCACTTCGGCGTCGCCGAGGTTCGACGCGCTGACGATCAGCTTCCCGGTTCCACCGGGCGGCAGGTTGGCGGGCACCGACAGCGAGTCGAGCTGCCACCATGGCGTCGCGGCCACGGCGCTGCCCGCGGCGGCCAAGCACACGATTGCCACGGCGATCGAGAGGATGCCGACAAGAGCCCTATTCATTGAACCCACCACGATCACCCCTGAGCCTTTCGCGTCGTCCCTATGGTCTTCCCGGCGCCGCGGGCTGCCCTGGCTGAATAGCGCTTTCTGGCCTGCCGTTCGCAACCGCGGCGCTTGCGCCCGAGCTTCTTGTGACACGCATTCAGAGCCCGCGCCAACCTCTGCGCGCGCGTCAACGACTTGGGCTTGACAACCGCTGGCGTGGAAGACGCGACTACGTTCCCGCTGCCGTTGAACGTCGCGCTCGCCGGGGCGCCAAAGATCGACGGCTGCGGCGTCGGCGCGGCCTTGCACGAGTCCCCCGAGTCGCACGGCGGCGACGACACCGGCTGCTCGACGCACGGCGAGGATACCGTGCATTCGTGCGCGTCGTAAACGTCGTAAGCGGTGTCGTAGTCCTGCGAGGTCAACCGGCTCGAGGTGAGGAAGAAGACGTCACCGCCCCCCACGCTCGCGTCCAGAAACGCTGATTCTTCCGGTGAGGTGCCGGAGGAGATCAGCCCCACACACCCGCCCGACCTCGGGTTGAATGTCACGCTCGACGACGAGCAGCCACCGGTGCCCACGGGCTCAAACTCGTATACGTCCTCTTCGCCGTTGACGTCCTGGGCCACCAGGGCATCGCTGCTGTCGAAGAACAGCCGGCCAGAGTCAGATAGAGCGCGCGGCTGGTACAGCGAAGACCCCTCGAAACCCACTTCGTTGGCCCCGGGTAGATTCGCCGCAATCTGGAATTCTTCACTGTAGTTGTTGCCGTAGAGGCCGACAATCGGAATTTGCCCAAGCGAATTGATGCCATTGGCACTGACCCCGACCGGACGGCTGCCTGTCGGGTTGCATGACGCGCACATCAGACGCCCGGTCTGCGCGTCATACAGGTAGACCTCCATGTCCGGCTGCCCGCTGACGGCGTCGCGATTGTCATAACCCGTCAGCGACCTGTCAGACATGAACGCCAGATAGCGCCCATTTGGAGAGACCCGCGCCGTCTGGCTATGCAAAGTGAGGGGTTCGCTGAAACCCCAGTCATTCCCGTCGCGCTGGGACAGCGCTGTTATGAAGGTTATCGTGCCGTCGTGATCCTCATACAGATTGCACGTCGCGGTTCCCGGCGCGCCGCGCCGACACGCCCCCTGCGTGGCGCCGCGTTCCGCGCCGTCGCCGAGAACGCCGTCCGCGACGAAATAGAGATATGACCCATCTTCGCTCGCGCCCAGCACGGTGCCCTGCATTTCGGCGGAGCGCCCCCCGCTTTCGGGGGTCAAATCAGTCAGCCTGCAGCTCAGCTTGCCGGCTTCTTCGACGATTTCACACTCGTACAAATCCTGTTCCTGCGCCCCGGACTGGGGAGTCAGGCGCTGCTGCTGGTCGATGTCGGTGAAGAACACCTTCGAGCCTTCGCTGTTGGCGATGCGGAAGGACGCTTCCGGCGTACCACCGCTCGGGACACCCGGCTGCTGCGCGTCGATCCGCACTGTTTCCTTCCTGGTCATGTTGCGCATGTAGAGTCGTTTACCGTTATTTTCGCGTTCGAGTTCTTTGGCCAGCCAGAAGATGCGCGTCCCGTCGTCGGAGATGGCGTGCCTGCCGCCGGACGGCGGGTATGTGGACGCGAAGCCGATAGCGATCGCGCGCTGGGCCGGGCCGCCGCCTTCGTTTGCCGGGAGGAAGCTCACCAGTTGCAACGCTTCCGCGGCAGGAACGCCGGCCGTCCACGCGTAGATCCCTTCGCTCGGGCCCTGCGATTTCGGGGGTGGGGGCGGGAGCGGAGTCGCGGTCAACGCGGTCGAGGCTCTCAGCACGACATGGCTCAGGTCGGGCGTCGCGCCTTCAAAAATGAGTCTGGGCTGCTGTCCCTCAGATATTTCTGCTGCAGTCCATTCACCGAATTCGGTGCCGGGCGGCACATCCGCGAAGCCTTCCTTGCCCGTGACTACGGGTAGATAGCATTCTCCGGCGGTCGCGGGCGAATCGCAGAGACTCTCGCGACGAATGTAGGGCGTCAATTCCGACGCCTCTTCTGACAACAAGGTGCGATCTTCGTCTTCTTGGGGATAGATCACCGACGTCGAGAGTTCTGGCGAGAAGATCTTGTATTCGGTGTTGCCCAAACCCGCCCTCGAGTTGTGCGGGGAGCCGATATCGCGCGAGAACCAACCCTGCGGGCCGCGGAGCGACAGAACCTGCTCGAACGAGCTGTTGCCGGACACATACCCCGGCGGTTCCGCTTCGGTGGGAACGGTCACCCCGTAGGTGAACCCACCGCCGTCCGTGGCCGCCTGCAGCGGACTCGCCATCGTCAGGTTCTGGATCGACGCGCCGTGCTTGTTCGGCGGCGTCACCAGTTCCCACTGGCGCCCGTCGGGCAACGCGAACTCGCCTCCCGCCGGCTGCGTGGTGAACGTCCCATCGGCGCCGGGGACCGTTTCGCCGCGCGACGCAACCAACGCAACGGCCCTGTAGTGGTATTCCGTGCTCGGCGAGAGATCCTGCGGGTGTGTGGTGACCGTCACGGGCGCGGCGCCCGACCCGACGAGCCCGTCGGGTACGGGTATGCTCGACCCATACGCTTCGGTGGTGCCGTATTCGAAGCGGTAGGTGGTTTCGCTTTCCTCCGGGTCAATCGTCGCCTTGAACGTCGCGCTCGTCCCGGCGACGTTCACCACCGACGTTTCTTCCACCACCGGCGGGCCCGCCGCCAGCGCCACGGGTGCGGCAAGCAGCACGCCTCCGGTGAGCAAACACAGCGATACAACCGCAGTCGAGATCGACGCGCGAACGTTCATCGAACCATCCCCTCCTCGAGAATCGCTGAGGGGAGCGCCCCTCCACCAGTTAACAGGCAACGGCGCCGGGCGCCACCCGCTCCCCCACCGGGGGAGAACGCGCGGCCCCTCAGGACCGGACGGCGGGAACCGCTACTGCCTGAAGAGAGAGAGAGAGAGAGAGAGATGCGACAGCGCCAAGCTGGCGCATCTAGCATCGTCCTCTACGCGGGGTGCAACGACCCCTGGCACGTCAGTCCCTCTCAAAGACACGCGAAAACCAACTCCCTCACCGAAAACGACCCGGCCCCTCTCCCAAGCAGACCCCGTCAGTACCAATCTGAAAGGCCGCGGCAACAAGGCGCCCGGCCCCAACCTGATCCCTATGTCTAAAACCGTGCCACGCACCCGAGATCAAGTCCGTGGTGAGGCCACTATAGACACTACGGACGGTGTTGTCAACACCCTTTGGTTTGCGCGCCCGCCGCAGTCGTCGGGCACGGACGCCCGCCGCCCGCCGGGCGGCGTCCTCGCGCCTGCTCGCGCGGATGCGCACCCACCCACTATCCCCACCCACTATCCTCCCTCCCACCCATGGCCTACCTCATCACCGGAGCGACCGGCTTCATCGGGCGCCGCCTTGTCGAGAACCTGCTGGCCAACCGCCACGGCAAGCTGTACGTGCTCGTGCGCGAGGGCTCCACCGGCCGCCTCGACGACCTCACCCACCGCTGGAGCACGGCGACCGGCACGGCCGCCGACAAACGCATCGTCCCCGTGCTCGGCGACCTGCGCCGCCCGCTGCTGGGCTTGGAGGAGGAGCAGATCACCGATTTGCGCGGCAAGATCGAGCACTTCGTGCACCTCGCGGCCGTGTACGACATGACCGCCCCCGCCGAGCGCAACAGCGCCGTGAACGTCGGCGGCACCACCCACGTGGTGGAGCTGGCCCGCGCGCTGGAGGTGGGCTGTTTGCACCACGTCTCCTCGATCGCCGTCGCCGGCACCTACAGGGGCACGTTCAGCGAGGAGATGTTCGACGAGGGCCAGAAGCTGCCCTCGCCCTACCACCGCACCAAGTTCGAGTCAGAGCGCCTCGTGCGCGAGCAGCCGTTCGTCCCGTGGCGGGTCTACCGCCCGGCGGTTGTCGTGGGCGACTCGCGCACCGGCGAGATGGACAAGGTGGACGGCCCGTACTACTTCTTCAAGGCGATCCAGCGCGGGCGCCAGCTGCTGCCGGAATGGCTGCCGCTGGTGGGCGTCGACCTCGGCGCCACCAACGTGGTGCCCGTGGATTGGGTGGCCCATGCGATGGAGCATTTGATGCACGTGCCCGGCATGGACGGCCGCGCCTTCCACCTCACCGACCCGCGCGGGCAGCGCGTCGAGGAGCTGGTCAACGAGCTGGCGGCGGCCGCGCACGCCCCCCGGTTCGCGGTGACGCTCGACAAGCGGCTCACGAGCGCGGTGCCCACGTGGCCGCTGAAGCTCACCATGGAGCTGCCCCCCTGGCGCCAGCTGCGCGGACTGGCGCTGCGCGAGCTGGGGATCCCCGAGGAGGTGATCGGCCACATGGAGCTGGTGCCGCGCTTCGACATGCGCTCCACGCTGCTGGCGCTCGCCGGCTCGGGGTTCGAGCACCCGCCGGAGCTGCACACCTACGCGGGGCGCCTGTGGGACTACTGGGAGCGCGAGATGGACCCCAACCTCAGCCGCGACCGCACACTCGGCGAGGCGGTGAAAGACCGGCGCGTGCTGATCACAGGCGCCTCCTCCGGGATCGGCAAGGCCACCGCGCTGAAGGTCGCCGCGGCCGGCGGCGTGCCGTTGCTGGTGGCGCGCAACGTCGAGAAGCTCGAGGAGGTGCGCGCGGAGATCGTGGCCGCCGGCGGACAGGCGTACGTGTACGCCGCGGACATGTCCGACATGGCCTCGGTCGACGACCTGGTGGCGCGAGTGCTGGAGGACCACCGCCACGTCGACATGCTGGTCAACAACGCCGGGCGCTCGATCCGCCGCTCGATCGCGCTCTCCTACGACCGCTTCCACGACTTCGAGCGCACCATGCAGCTCAACTACTTCGGCGCCATCCGGCTGATCCTCGGCCTGCTGCCCGACATGCGCGAGCGCGGGTTCGGCCACATCGTCAACATCTCCTCGATCGGCGTGCAAACCAGCCCGCCGCGCTTCTCCGCGTACGTGGCCTCCAAGGCGGCCCTCGACGCCTTCACCCGCGTGGTCGCCTCCGAGACGATCGGAGACGGCGTGACGTTCACGACGATCCACATGCCGCTGGTGCGCACGCCGATGATCGCGCCCACGAAGATGTACGACGCCTTCCCGGCGATCTCCCCCGACGAGGCGGCCGACATGATCTGCGAGGCGCTGCGCACCCGCCCCAAGCACATGGGCACCCGTTTGGGCACCGTGGGCGAGGTGCTCTACGCCCTCTCACCCAAGGCGGTCGACCGCATCCTGCACCTCGCCTACCGCGTGTTCCCCGACTCCGGCGCCGCGCGCGGCGATCGCGACGTGGAGGAGCGGGCCAGCTTCGAGCAGATCGCGATGGCCACGCTCACGCGCGGGGTGCACTGGTAGCAGGCGCCTGGAGGCGGATCGCGCGCTCGATCTGCTGCCCCTTGTCGGTGAGACTCCAAACGTTCGGCTCGCCGTGGCCGGCACCGGCGCTGCCGTTCTCGATCAGGCCGAGGTGCTCCAGGCGCGCCAGCAACTTGGAGATCTGCCCCGGATCGTTGACGCCGGCGGCGTCGGCCACTTGGCGGTTGCTCGGTCCCGACCCACTTTCCCCCAGCGTCGCGATCGCGAGCAGTGTCTGCGCGGTGCGGTAGGTGAGTCGCATCTGCAGGTCGCGCAGCGGATCGCCCTCCGCGGGCTGCGCACTTGCTCGGGCCCGTGCGGCGCCGGCAGCAGCGGGGGCGGGCGCAGCGGCACTCTCACGCGCCGCGGCGGCCAGCCCCAGGTAGGGCAACACGACCATCCCCATCAGCGACCCCTCCAGTCCCCCGACCGGCTCGCCCGCCCCAAGCCGCGCGTGCAGCACGGCCAGCACCGCGCCAACAACACCCTCGGCCGTAAGACGCGTCGGCCTGGCGCTCCCACGAGCCTCCCGCCGGCCCCCATCCACGGCGTCCACCAAGGTGGCTACCACCTCGCCACGCCGTTCGAGCACCACGGGACTGGCGCCGAGCGCGACCACCGTGCAAAGCGCACCGAGATCGGGTTCCTCTTCGAGGAACCCGAGCAGTGCTTCCAGCCCGGCGCGCATCCGCTCGCGCCAGCCCCGCGCCCCCTCGTACGCCGGCACGACCCGCGCCGCGGCGCGCGCCACACCCTGCTCGAACGCGACCGCGAGACAATCGTTGCGATCCTCGAACAGCTCATAGAACGTCCTGCGCGACACCCCCGATCGCGCCACCACGTGCGCCACCGTCACGCCCGCCATGCCGTGCTCTCGAGCAAGATGAGCCAGCGCCGCGATCATTCGCGCCCGCTGGATGCCCGCCACTCCGCTGCGGCCACCGGCGCGATCCAGACCCGTCCTGGAACCCCGACCGGCCCTACGTGCACGCGAGGGCGCCACGACCGTCATCGGTCCCGCCGGCTCCCTCCACGCCTCGCTCGCGCGACCTTCCCGCCTCGCGCTTTGCGCTTTCTGTGCTTGGCTTTCTTCGCCTTGGCGCAACCGGCGACCGCGATCTTCGTCTTGTCGCTGATCTCGGCGCCGTTCTGCCCGCTGAATTCGGTGGGCATCACGAGGCTCTTGGCTTGACAGAGGTTTCCGAGCGCGGTCAGCGCCGAATAGGGCCCCTCCGGCAAGGTCAGTTGGAAGCTGCTGAACGGCGTGTCGGGAACCGTCTTGAATGTGGTGCTCGTGACGCCGGCTTTGCTGATCAACGTGGTGCCGACCAGGTCGATCGTGACACCGTCGCCCTGCAACACGACCGTCAGCGACGGCCACGCTTCCCCACCGTGACTCACGAAGATCGCCGGTCCTTCGAGCGGCGAGGACACGATCGGGGTGCGCACCACCGCATAGCCGATCTTCGACGCCGCCGGGCATCCCGCCGGATCCGCTTCGAACTGACCCGAGGTGCACGCCTTCTGCAACGTCGTCAACCGCGACGGCAACTGCTTGGGCAACTCCACTTTGACCCTCGCGATGTTCGCCTCCGAGCCAAGCGGCAGGCCCGGCTCCGTGAGCTTCGCGGTGAGGCTCGCACCACCCGTGCGCGACGTGCGCCCGGAGGTGGAGACCTGGAATTTCGGCGCGAAATCGAGCGACGCGCAGTTGGTGACCTGGAACGGCGTCGCGAACGACGAGGTGGCGCCCGGCTCGCTCGCATACCCGACCGTCCCGTTCAGCGTCGTCGGCGCACCCAGCGGGGTGCCCGTGATGCTGCCCGCGAACCCGAGCTTTTCGCAATCGGTCGGGTTGAACGTGAATTCGGGGCGATCGAACGTCAGATCCACACGGCGCAGCCGCAGCGGGATCCCATCGAGGATCGTCGGGAACGGGTCCGACACATCCGTCACCTGGGCGGTCGTGGGATTGATCCTCACCGACTGGCGCACCACCACCGTCCCGAAGTCGTATGGGCCCGCGACCGCCGGCACGACCACCGCGATACCGAACGGGCCACCCTTGTACGGGCCCGTCCAATACGCCTTGCCCGACACGAACAGCGGATCCGGGCCCGGGCCCACACCCGTCTTGACCGTGCCAACCCGAGTGTCTTCGGGACAGCCGCCGGTACCGTCTTGCGCTTCGCGAATCTGTCCTTCCGTGCACTCCGGCACTCCCGCCACTTTCGCCAGCAACCCCGGCGGCAAGGCGACGCTGAGCCCCGCGAGTTCCTGGTCGGCGTCGGAGCGTTCGAAGGACGCCACGAACGGGGTGTACGCACCGGCTTGCAGGTTGAGGCTCCCCGCCGTGAACGACGGATCAAAGCCACCCGGGCACGCTTCGTCGATCAGGAAGTCGTCGAACGGCGTCGCCGGCGGCCCCGAGTCCGGCGCCGAATAGGGCGTCAGTTCGGTATCGGTGGTGAACGTGCCGCACGACTCGGGTGTCGCGAGCTCCGCCCGCGGCCCGCCGAAGAAGTGCAACTGCAGGTCGCTGAACGGCAGGTTCGGGTTTTCGTCGAACACCGCCGTCAACTGGCCGGTGTGCGGGTCGGGCAGGAACTCCCCCGCGATCTTGATCAACACCCCGGTGATCGGATCGTGCACCACCACATACGCCGCAAGCGTGGAGCCAAACGGGTTTTCGTTCTGGCGTGCGAGGAACATTTCGCCTTCCAGCGTGCGCGGGATCAGCGGCGTTTCCAGTTCGAGCGAGCCGATCTTCGACGCTTCCGGGCATTCCGGTGTCGCCGGACTGAAGTTCAGATGGGTGCCGCCCAGCCAGCCGACCTGCGCCTCGCTGCACGCTTCGAGCCCATCTCCGGCCGACGGGTCGATCGTGAACCCTTCGGGCAGGGTCACGCGCACCTTCTTCAACGTCGGTGTGCCCAGCGCCCCGAACTGCTCGGACTGCGACAGCTTGATCTCGAAGTTCAGCCCCGACGGCTTGTCCGATTCGTGCGTCGTGGTCTGCGCTTTGACTTCGGCGGGGAACTGCAGCGCATTGCAGCCCAGCACGGGAGGCAACTTCGACTGCGTCTTCACCCACTCCGGTTCTTCGAGGTTCACCGGGCTGTTGTCCGGGTCGAGTCGCGCCGGGTGCTGCCACGAGTCCATGTAGAGCGTCGCGGTCGGTTCTTCGCCCGAGCAGTCGGTCGGCATTGTGAAATACGGAACCTGCGTGTCGTTGGTCCCATCCCTGAGCGCCGGATCGCCGTAGAAGGCCACCCTGATGTGCGTCATCGCGATCGTCGGGATGTCGGCGTTGATCGTCTGCAGCACATAGCCCGCCGGCGTCGGCACGACGTGCACGTAGAAGATGTGCGCCCCCCGTAGCGCGTCGAAGTAGCCGAACTCAGCCGGTACGCCACGCTCGGGCACGACGTTGTATATCGGGCTGTCGATCGAGTCGATCCTCCCCAGCGGTTCGGTGACGATGTGCCCGATGATCGTGTTCGCCGGGCAGCCGACCCCGGAAAGTTGCGCGAGCGGGCACTCAGGCGCCGCCAGCGTGCTGCCGACGAACCCGAGCGGCAGGTCCGCCACGATGTCCTTGACCGCGTTGACGCTCGTGCTCCCGTTCTGGTTCTCACGGAACGAGTTGTCCAGTCCGATCGTCGTGACCAGTTCGTTGGGGTGATCCCCCGCCTGCGTGTCGGGCTTGCCGTCCAGACCGGCCACGTAGAAGCTGAACTGCGAGGGGCCGAACGGCGCAAGCGACGAGGAGACAGCATTCTGCCTTTCAACCGACACTTCCGGCGCTCCGCCACCCGAGACCGTCGCCCTGTTCACCAGCGCTTCTGAGGCCCCTGGTTCGACGGTCACGTAGATGAACATTTTCAGGGTCCCACCCGGTTCCACCGACGGCAGGAACGCGGCAAGCGCGCCGGGATATTCGCACTTGACGTGGTTCGTCGCGGTCGAGCACAGGCTCTCCAGATCAAATTCCCTTAATTCATTGTGACTCGAAGTGATGAAGAGCGAGACCTGTTGAACCGTGAGACCTTTCGGCAGCGTATCTGTGAGCGTTATGCCACCGCCGTCGGTCGGCGCGCCGCCGACGTTCGTCGCCGTCACGATATAGGCATCACAATTCGGATACGTCGTCCGGCCAAGGAACTCGAGGCAACCCGAATTTTGGCCTTCGGAGAAGTTGGTGGCGGCCGCAAACGAGTCGAGCGTCCAGCCAGGGCTCGGGGTCACTGCCGATGCCACTCCAACGCCAAGCGCGAGAGCCACGAGCGTCGACGCCACCGCGGCTGCGATCCTCCAGACAGTAGTGCTCGTCATCGGTGGCTCCCCCTGTGAGACTTCGCTTTACCAGATTGCCTGATTTTGCCCTTGGCCTTTCGACATTTTCCGCGAACACGCCGCTTGCTCTTGGCACATTTGATCGGGCCCTTGTTCACGACCCGCTTCGACGCGACACCTGCGGCCGACGATCCGCCCACGTTGCCACGGCCATCGAACGTTGCCGTTGGTGCGCTCGGCACATGCGGAGCTTCGGCCGGCGTGCCATGACACTCTTCGCCCAAGCACGACGGCAATGGGGGCGCGGACGGCGAGATGCAGGGATTGCCCCTTGCCGGTTCGCAGATTCGCGCGTCGTAATAGTCGATCTGTGTATCGGTGTCCTGTTCGACGAGCGAGTCGGCCGTCGAGAAGAACACATTCGCGCCTGTCGCATCGCTGCCGAGCAGACGGACGGCGCTACCGCTTTCGCCACTGAACGTGGAGGTATCCTTGCCGTCGGAGATGAGGTGCACCTGGCCTTCGTGCCACTCGTACACGTTCTCCGCGAAGATCGGTTCCGAGATGCCGTAATACGGCTCTTCGCGGGTAGCGATCTGGACATCGTTCAGTGCGTGCGGCGTCAATCCGATTGGACTCTCGAAGAAGACGAACGACCCATCGTGGGACATCGTCGGGTCCGACCGCGCGGGGCCGGCGTGATACCACTCGCGCGTAGCCTGCACGATCTGCGCTTCGCCCACGCCCGCATTGCCGTTATCGTCGAACCCCCGCTGGCCGATCGAGATACGTATCAGATCCCCAGTCTGCGCGTCGTAGCGAAAGATCTGGGTTGCGTTGTCCGTCCGGATATCGTCGGCGGTCAGGTCGGCATGGCTTTCAAATACCAGGAAACGTCCGTCCGGTGTTACATTTGCATAGCCGGAGTCACCACTCTGGGCCCACTCTTGATTGTCGGAGTCGGGCAACTGAGCGACGAACGCCACCTGCCCCTGCGGATGGCTCGTATCGCGCTCGAACACGTACACGTTGTTCGCGCCCTCGGTGGCGGTCTGACCGAGTGCGTTGGCTGTGGTCGTCAATACGCCCTGCGCTACGAAGTAGACGTGCGATCCGTCGGAGCTGATCGCCATCACGCCGTCCAGCCTCGGCCCCTGTCCACCCGTCTGGGCCGCCGAGACGTCGATCACGTTTTCTCCGGGACTGTCGAAGTCGTGCTCGTACAGGTTGGGTTCCGATGAATTGGCGTCGTCGGTGAGCTTTTGACTGCTGGTGAAGAACGCCTTCGAGCCATCGACCGATCCACCCACGAACGTGGCTTCCCTCCAGTTGGCCTTTTCGTTCACGTCCTTGACGCACGACTCTTCTTCGCAGCCCGCATACGGCGCTGCCGGCGCAAATGCCGCTGGCTCAGAGATGGCGACAGTGCGCGCCTCGCCGATCCGGGCATAGATCTCGGCGACCGGGACTTCGACGCCGGCGTTGGCCCCGGTCCCAGATCCACATGCCGCCGCCGTGAAGTAAACCGTTTCGCCATCGGCGGAGATTCTGCCTGGCAGCGCTTCGCGGCTGCCTGCTACTTCCGCTCCGCAGTCGCCGATCAGATCGGCGCTGCCCAGCCCGCCGCTGACGCCCACAAGCTCTGGCGCCTGGTTGCCCGTACCGGTGTACTCGAGCGGAGTCGATGCGGTGCTTTCAGTCAGGCTCCACAGGCTGGGGGATCCTTCGTAAATCAGGTGGGTGAAGTCGCCCGTCGCGGCGCTGGGGTACGTCGGCCTGTCAGGCCCGTCGGCAGGCGGCGCCGTGGGGCCGATGTCCACGAACGAGCCATCCGCCTGACGAACATAGAAATCGTCCTCCGACGTCGGCGAAGTCGGCGCGCTGAACAGAGCCGTCCCCGCTTCGGCGCTGACCGCCGCGGCTGAGTTGACTTCCAAGCGACCGGGCGGCGCAAGAGCCTTCGTCGACCATCCCTCGCTGGTCCGTGTGAAGAGAAACGGCTCGCCCTCGGTCTGCCGATCCCCGGTGCACGATTCCGCGCCCGCGAAGCACTGGATGCTCATCATGATCGCGCGTGAGCCGTCTTCGGAGAAGTCGGGTGAGAGACTGAACAGCACATCCCCGACCAGCGCGCCGTTCTTCTGCGGCGGCGTGACCATCTCGTACGCCCGGTGATCCGGCAGCGCTTCCCCGCTGGTGTCGTAGATGAAGGTGTGGTCCACGCCGGTGGTCGTGCCGGCTGCGTTGGTCGCAACCACGCGCCAGTGGTAGGTGACGTTGGGCGAGAGACCTTCGACGTGTTGTGTGATGGAGACGTCGATCGAGCCCGCCCCGATATCGGCGTCCGGAACCGGTACGCTCGTGCCATATTCGGCGCTCGTGCCATACTCGATGTGATACGTGGTGTCCAGGCCGCCCGGGTTCACCTGCGCGTTCAGATCCACCGAGGAGACCGTCAGATTCGCGGTGCTCGTCGCGTCGATCGAGGGTCGCGGGGGAGTGTTGAACGTTTCATCGCTGCCGTCGTTCGCCGGGTGTTTGTTGACGGCCGTTTTGTTGGAGGCCACCAGGCGGAAGTGATAGGTCTCGCCGGGCTCCAGTTCTTTGAGCTTCGCGCTCACAGGCACTTCGCTGGCCCCCGCGCCGACCGCCTGCGGTTCGCATGCGGCCTTCTGCCCATAGGACGTGCTCGCGCCGTATTCGAAATAGCATTCGGTCACTTCGACTCCGTCCGGGTTGACCGTGCCGTTCAGTGTGGCGGTCCCTTTGGGCTCGATTTCGCTCGCTTTGCCAGTGGTCACGTCGGGGAGCAGGATCGCCGGACCGAACACCTCGACTTGACCTTCGAAGCCGCCCTGACCCACATACACACGGCCCGAGGCTCCGTTCGCCACGAGACCGACACCAAAGCTGTCCGGGTTCGGCAACATGCCCGGTTCGGTTGACCCAAATGCTCCGATCCTGGCGCCGGTTTCGTCGTATTCTGCGATCTGCAGGCCCTCGTCGACCAGGAGGTGATTCGTGCTCGGGTCGATGGCCAACGTGAACGATACGTTGGGGTCGATCGTGCCCGCGGCTTCGTAGCTGGTTGTGGACGTCACCGGGGGCGGCGCCGAGGCGGTGAACCTCTCGACACCTTGGCCCGCGGCGTAGACGGTTCCATGTGAGTCGATCGCGAGGCTGCAGACACCGCTGGCCGCGATTTTCGTGAGCGGCTGGCCACTGGGAGCGAAGATGCTCACTCCGGTTGAATATTCGCTCACATAGATGTCGCCGCTGGAGTCGACGGCGACGCCACAGACTTCCGAACCAGGTAGTTCGTTTGTGCCGGCGCCCGAACCGGCGATGAAGTCCGCGGGTTCTCCTTCGGAGTGGAAGGCTCTCACCGGAGCGCTGCCCGCGGCGACGTACAGGACATGTGTGGACGAGTCGACAGCAAGCTGTCGCATGAACCCGAAGCCGGTGAGCCTGCCCCCGATGATGTACGGCGCCAAGCCCGTGAAGGGTTCAGGTTCATGGCCGAGGTTGTATTTGGATACCGACTGGTCGAAATATCCATCCCCGACGTAGATGTTGCCGGTCGCCTGATCGATGCCCAGCGCACCAGGGCGTTCTTCTGTGAACTTCGATCCTGCCGCGCCGTTCAAGCCAAAGCTTTCTTCGTACGGGCGAGTCATGAACGCGAAGGCAGGCGAAACGGCGAGCCCGAGCACCCCAGCAAGCACACATACGACGACGACCGGCACCGCCAACCGACGAGCAATCATGAAGCCCTCCCCTTCCGGACGGAGGGGGCAGCCCCTCGATTACAAGACGAGGCGCCGAGGGGCGCAGCGACCACAACACCACCCTCTCCCCCCGGGGGGGAAGCCGTGTGGCCCCTCAGGGCCGAACGGCAGGGGCCGCTAGAGACTGAAGAGAGAGAGAGAGAGAGAGAGATGCGACAGCGCCAAGCTGGCGCATCTAGCATCGCCCTCCATCGGGGCCGCAACGACTCGCGGCACGTCAATCCCTCTCAAAGACACGCGAAAACCAACTCCCTCACCGAAACGACCCGGCCCCTCTCCCAAGCGGACCCTGATTCCTGTGTGAAGGCCGGCCACAAGGCGCCCGGCCCCAACCAGATCAATATGTGTACAAGACCCTGCCCACACCCAAGCCTTGAATGCAGGACGAGGCCACTATAGACAAGCGCGACGGCATTGTCAAGTCCCCGATGGCGCGGTCCACCGCCGCAACCATTGAAAACGCTCGCAGGCCACGAGACGAGCGACCCCGGACGGCGGCCCTCTCGGGAGCGCCATGCGCTCCGTGGATGCTGTCCGCTACCGCCGGATCGCTCGCTCGATTTCCCGCCCCTTGGGCGTGAGGCTCCACACGTTCGGCTCACCGCGCGCAGGACCAGCGCCATTGTTTTCGATCAGCGCGAGGTGCTCCAGGCGGGCGAGCAGCTTGGATATCTGGCCGGGGTCGGCGATGCCGGCGGCGTCGGCAACCCGGCGGTTGCTTGGACCGGACCCGCCGGCGCCCAGCTCACCGATCGCCAACAGCACCTGCACCGTGCGATAGGTCAAACGCATGTGCAGATCGCGCAGCGGATCGCCCTCCGCGGGCGCGCTCGGGCGACCCCGGGCCGGGCGGGCGACTCGGACGGGTGGCGCTGCGCTCTCTCGCGCGGCGACGGCCAATCCCAGGTAGGGGAGCACGATCATCCCCATCAGCGACGCCTCCAGCCCGGCGACCGGAGCGCCATCCGAAAGGCGTGCGTGCAGAACGGCCAGCACCGCGCCGACGACGCCCTCGGCGGTGAGGCGCGTCGGCCGGGCGCTCCCGCGAGCGTCCTGGCGCCCCTTGTCGACGGCGTCCACCAACGCGGCCACCACCTCCCCGCGCCGATCGAGCACCACGGGGCTGGCGCCGAGCGCAACCGCGGTGCACAGCACGCCGAGGTCGGGCTGCTCCTCCAGAAACCCGAGCAGCGCCTCCAACCCGGCGCGCATACCCACACGCCAGCCCCGCGCCGCCCGGTACGCCGGCACGACCCGCTCGGCGGCACGGGCCACCCCCTGCTCGAACGCCGCGCGGAAACAGTCGTTGCGATCCTCGAACAGCTCATAGAACGTGCGCCGCGACACGCCCGAACGGGCGACCACGTGCGCGACCGACACACCCGCCACCCCCCGCTCACGAGCCAGCGCCGCCATCGCCGCGATCATCCGCGCGCGCTGGATGTCCGCCACGCCGCTGCGCCCGCCGGCACGGTCCACCCCGGGCCGCACCGGACGGGTCCCACTCACACGCGAGGGCACCGCGACCACCACCGCTACCGCTTCCCACTCCCGCGCACGGCCCCCCCGCGCCCAGCCTTCCCGCCCTTCTCCTTGCGCTTCTCGTGCTTGTGGGAGACCTTCCTGGCCTTGGGACAGCCGGTCACCTGGACCTTCGTGTTCTGGTGGATCGTGGCGCCGTTCTGCGCGAGGAATTCGGTGGGCATCGTGAGCTTCTCTTTGCAGGGGTTCCCGAGCGCGGTCAGCGCCGAGTAACGGCCCGCCGGGAGCCGTAGTTCAAAGCTCTGCACCGGCACGTCGGGCACGGTCCTGAACGTGCTGCTGGTGACCCCGGCTTTGTTGATCAGCGTTTCGCCGTGCAGATCGACCGTCACACCGTCCTCGCCCTCGAGGACGACGATCAGTTCCGGCCACGCCGCCCCACCGTGGCTGACGAAATACGCCGGACCGGACAGGCCACCCGCCAGCAACGGCGTCGTCGCGCTCGCTTCACCGACCCTGGAAGCCGCGGGGCACCCTTCGGGGTTGCTGGCGAACTGCGCTTCGGTGCACGCTTTCTGGAGTGTCGGCAGCCGCGAGGGCAGCTGCTTGGGCAGTTCGACTTTGACCTTGCTGATGTTCGCCTGCGACCCCGCCGGCGCGCTCGGGTAGGTCAGCTTCACCGTCAGGCTCGTGCCGTTCACCCGCGATGGTTTCCCCGAGGTGGAGACCTGGAACCCGGGTTTGAACGCCAGCACGGCGCAGTTGGTGACCTGGAACGGCACCGACACCGCGCTCGCGGCGCCTTCCACGCTCTGCACGCCGCCGGTGATCCCCATCCGTTCGCAGCTGGTCGGGTTGAACGTGAAATCGCTCCTGGTGGTCGTGAAGTTCACGTGCCTGATCTGCAACGGGATTCCATCCAGGATGTGCGGGATCGCATAGCCTTCCTGTTCGGTATTCGTGGTGACCGTCAATGCCGCGGAGACCGGGTCCACCTGGATGCGGCCCCGCACCACCACCTGACCCAGGTCGTACGGCCCCGCCTTCGCCGGCACCACCACCGAGATCCCGAACGGCGCACCGTGATACGGGCCGGTGATGTACACCTTCCCGCCGGTCACGCTGTAGGGGTCGCCACCCACACCGACGCTGACCGTGGTTTCGCCGATCAGGCTGTTCGGCCCACACGTCCCCGCCTCGGCCTGTGCTTCACCACAAAGTTCCACACCTGCGAGCTCACCCGAGAGACCCTCGGGCAGGTGCAGCTGGATCGCCCCGATGTTTTGCTGGCCGTCTTCGCGGCCGACCGTCATTGTGAACGGGCTGAAGCCGCCCGCCTGAATGCTCGTCATCCCCGCCGTGAGCGACGGGCTGAACGGCAGTGGGCTCGCGCACGCCGACCCGTTGGGGCCGGACGTGATGTCGAACGTCGAAGACGGCGCGACCGGAGCGCCGCCCGACCACGGCGCGATCGACGCGGCGGCCGTATACGCCCCGCATGAGGCGGGCGTGGCCAGCGGCGCTCGATCGCCGCCGAAGAACTGCAGCTTCAGATCTTCGAACGGCAGTTGCGGTGTGTTGTCGAATGTCGAAACCAGCTGTCCCGTCACGGGATCCAGCGTGACTTCACCGGCGACCTTGATGAGCGTGCCGGACACGGCGTCTCGCGCAACGATGTACAGCGCGACGAGACTCCCAAACGGGTTGGCGTTCTGTCCCGCGAGATACACGCCCCCGGTCAACGGGTTGGGCAGCAACGGGCTCCTGATTTCGACCGTGCCCACCTTCGCCGCTTCCGGACACGACGAGACGGCGTCGTCGGACAGGCCGACCTGCGCTTCCGAGCACGACTGCAACCCGTCGGCGGCGGCGGCGTTCAGGGCCATGCCCGCGGGCAGGGTCACGGTCGTGTCCTTCACCGTCGAGTCCGCCAGGCCGTTCGGGTTGAGGCTCGCCTGCTGGGCCACCTGCACACCCACCGTCAGCCCGGTCGGCGTGCTTGCCTGCTGCCCGTCCGGGGTCACCGTGATGGATGGTTCGAAGGTCAGGCGGTTGCAGCCATCCATCCCGAAGAGATGGCCGGCCCCGTCGTTCAACCGGTATTCGCCCTGTGACGCGGGCGTGAACACCGACGGGGCCTGCCACGACGCCGCTTGCACATTGGTCGTGAATGGATTCGACGGACCGGTGCACGACGTTGGCAGCGTCAGAAACGGTGTCGCGTCCTGCAGCCCGGGTTGGCTGCAACCCAGTTCGCGATAGTAGGACCCCAGGCATTCCCCTCGCGAAGTGTCGTGACGGGAGTCGGCGGGGACACCCCAAAAGGTCACCTGGCTGGCCAAGAACGCCAATTCCTGGGAGATGTTGTGCACGCTGACCGTCACCCCGTAGTCGCTACCGGTGCGGACGGCTGTGTCCAGATAGACCGGCACGTCCGGCCCCAGCCCGGAGCTCACGCTGAACCCGAACCGCGCCGGCTCGCCGATGGACGGCGTCAGGTTGTACAACGGCTGCAGGGCGTCGAACGGCTGGGCGAGGAACTGCCCCAGGGAGGTCCCCCGGAAGGACAACGTCACGGACGCCACGCCGATCACCGTGTCCAGAGGGCATTCGGGCAGGCCACCGGGGTCTGACGTCGGCTGGAACTGCGACACCGGGCATTGCGGCACCGCGCTCGGGTTGCCGACCACGCCCGGTGGCAGGTTGAAGCGCAGCTCCTTGGGCATCGCCGGCTGCGAGGGGCCTTCGGTCAGGAAGCTTTCGCCTTTTTCGAAGTCCGAGTTCAACCGCAGCGTCGTGACGAACTGGAACGGGTGCGAGGCGGCCTGCGTGTCGAGCGAGCCATCGCTGTTCAGCGGCACCTGTTCGAGTTTTTCCACGCCGAACTCAACCGGTTCGGCGCCGACGCTCACCGGTTCGACCGCCACCACCGGCACCGCCCCGCCGCCCGACGCAGAGAGCCTCACGCTTCCCGACTGGGCATTCGCAGCCGCCGACACATCCAGTATCACCATCAGCGTCGAATAGGGGTACACCGTGCCCGCTTCGGCCGTGCACGTCAAAGTAGCGAGTTCGCAACTCGGCCCCATTTCGACCTGCCCGAAGCCCTCCTGTGCTGTGTCGACCGCCATTTCGGTCGCGCTCAGGCCGGGGGGCAACTGCACCGCGAGCTTGACCGGTTCGGCTTCGCTCGCGATCGCCTTCGCGTCACCGAGATTGGTCAGCATCACGACGATCTGTCCCTGCGAGCCCGGCGCCAATCGCGAGGGAACGAGCGCCGAGCGCAGTTGCCACGCGGGGCCGTCTGCGCATGCGACGGGAGCAAAGGCCAGCAGCCCGAGCAGCACAGCCCCGGCCACGATGACGCCGAGCGAGCGCTTCGTACATGTGAGCTTGTCTTTGATCATTATCTCGCTCTCCCTATTGCCCTGCTCGAAGTGACGTGTGCTCGCTGCGCCGCACCCTGCTCGCCGTTCCGCTCCCATACTTGCGGCGTGCGCGCCTCGTGCACGACGCTCGCCTGCGCGCGCCGCGCTCGCGCCTGCAGGCGTTCAAAGCGCTCGCGAGCTTCTGCGCGCGGGTCACCGCCTCGCGGGGCGTCACCGGACTCCCGGCCGCCGCCCCGTGGACGTTGCCGGCGCCGACGAATGTCGCGCTGGGGGGCGACCCGAAGATCGCGGGCTGGGGCGTCGGCGCCGGCCTGCACGAGGCTTCGGTTTCACATGCAGGCAACGTCACGGCGAGCGCGGGAAAGCACGGGGCCTGCGCACCGCACACATGGGCGTCATACATGTCGTAACTGTTGTCGTCGTCTTCGCCGACCAGCCGATCGCTGGTGATGAAGAAGACGTCTTCGCCACTCGTGCTCGCGTCCACGAACATCGATTCTTCCGGCCCTTTCCCGCCGGAGATGAGGCCCACGCATCCATCCGTGCTCGCGCTGAACGTGGCGCCGGAGGACACACAATCGCCGACTCCCGCCGGCTCGAACTCATACACGTCCTCGGTCCCGTTCACGTCCTGGGGCACGAGCGCCTCGGGGCTGTCGAAGAACAGCCTGCCCGTGTCAGACAGGTAGCGTGGCTGGCGATCCGCCTGGTCTTCGCGATTGTTGATCTGAGTCCAACCGGGCACCGACGCGGCGACCCAGCGTTCCGTCCAGCGTTCGGTCGTGAAGTTCGTAAGGGCGTGAAACGGTTCCATGCGCCCCTGCGGCCGCGCGCCGCTCGGATCACACGACGCGCACACCAGCCGCCCGGTCGCAGCATCGTACTCGTAGAGCTCCTCGTCAGGCTGGCCGCTGCTCGCATCGTGGTTGTCGTAGCCCGTCAGGCTGCGATCGGACATGAACGCCAGATACCGACCGTCAGGCGAGACCCGTGAGGTCATCAAATTGAGTTTGTCGTTCGGCACCCAATCCGGCTGATCCCCCCCCTCTCCATCTTCGCCTTCCACGGCCGGATCTCCCTTGTCGAGCGTGGCGATGAAACTGGTGGACCATTCCCTGACGCCGTTGCGCACTTCGCTGTGCATCGCATACAGGTTCGCTTCGCCGGCCGCCGCGCGCTGATGCTCGGCGTTTTCGCCTTCGGTCAGGACGCTTTCAGTGACGAAGTACACGTACGACCCGTCTTCGGAGTCGCCCAGCGTGATGCCCAGCAGGCCCGCCGATTCTTCGCTCTGGTTCACCGGGACGGTCAGGAGCGTCAGCTTCCCGGTCCCTTTTTCAAACGCATACAAGGCGTTCTGGACCCGTGTGGAGGTCAGGTCAGAACTCTTGAAGAACACCAGCGAGCCGTCACTCGATGCGTCCTCAAACGTCGAGCCGCCCTCGCTATAGCATTCCGGCTGGGTGACGCCCGGAACACCCTGCGGCCGATCGATCTGGACCACGTTTCCGTCTGGTTCCGTCACATACAGGTGGTAACCGGACCTGCCGTCGGCTCCTTCCCAGAAAACGCTGCCGTCACTGGCCACCGCATGCCTCACGAGCTCGCCAAAATTCTTGCCCGTGCCTATTCGCACTTGGTCGTATTCCTTGGCGCACGTGGGATAGCCCGCGAGCTGAGTGATCAACCGCAACCGCCCCGTTGCGGCAGACCACTCGTAATAGAGATTGTTTTGACGAGCTTCAGGGTTGAGCGCTCCCCCGTCCGGTTCCCCCGTGAGGCCCGCGCACCCCTGCATCACCGCATAGTTCAGATTGGTCGAGGCGGTCCAGAAGGTGGTGTCTTCACATTGCCCGTTGAGCGACAGGCGGTGGTTGTACTTGGCGCCGGGCGCGACGTTCGCGTTGTTCATGACCGCCGTGTAGGAGTCGTTGGCGCCATCCCGCACGTACAGCGTCCCTTCCGACACGTCCGGGGCCAACGTCGGGAGTTCGGTCTGCGGTTCCACCAGCGCCTGCGAGAGGTCTTCGGAGAAGAACATGTACTCCTGGGAGTTCCAGGCGGGGTCGTTCAACGCCAGCTGATTGCTGGGCGTCACGATGTCCTGCGTCGACCAACCGGAGTTCCCCCGCGTGGAAAACGCCTGCGCCAACATCACGTTCGCCGGCGAGGTTTCGCCCGCGAACGGCGAGCCCATGTAGTAGGTGATCGCGCTTCCATTCGCCGCGGCCTGCATCAACGCCCCGTCCTGGGGGAAGATCTCGGCGCCATTCTTGTCCGGCGGGGAGACCAGCTCCCACTGGCGGCCGTCGGGCAGCGAGAGCTGAGAGCCTGATGGTTGCGTCGTGAACGTGTGATCGGGACCGTCCACCGTGGCCCCACCGGCGCTTTCGAGGACAACGCGGTAGTGATAGACCGTGGCCGCCCGGAGATCCTGCGGGTACGCCTGAACCGTGATCGGAGTCGAGCCGGAGCCCGCGGGCCCGTCCGGCAAGGGGACCTGCTCCCCGTACGCTTCACTGGTGCCGTACTCGAAACGGTAGGTGGTTTCCGAGCCCTCGGGGTTGACCAGCGCGGCGAACGTCGCACTGGAGGACGCGACGTTTGACACCCACGCTTCTTCCACCACGGGCGGCGCGGCGGCCAGCACCGCGGGCGCGACGACCAGCGCCCAGGCGAGCAGAGCACACAGCGATGCGAGTACCGCCAACAGCGATTGACGAGTAGCCATCAGACCCATCCCTCCCTCAAAGAGCGATCCACACGAGACCCGCGGGACCGCGGGCATGACACCGCCGTCGCGGGCACACGGCCGGCGGCGGCGAAAGAACACGAAGCTGAAAACGCGCGCCGGAGACGCGAGAGACCGGGCCGCGCAAGTTGCGCGGCCCGATGCGATCGATGAGGCGCCCCGGGGCCTAGACCCCTAGACGAAGAGAGAGAGAGAGAGAGAGAGATGCGACAGCGCCAAGCTGGCGCATCTAGCATCGCCCTCCATCGGGGCCGCAACGACTCGCGGCACGTCAATCCCTCTCAAAGACACGCGAAAACCAACTCCCTCACCGAAACGACCCGGCCCCTCTCCCAAGCGGACCCTGATTCCTGTGTGAAGGCCGGCCACAAGGCGCCCGGCCCCAACCAGATCAATATGTGTACAAGACCCTGCCCACACCCAAGCCTTGAATGCAGGACGAGGCCACTATAGACAAGCGCGACGGCATTGTCAAGTCCCCTGCCCCCCCTCGGCAGCGGCGGCTCACGCGCGGGGTGCCGCTGGTCGGACTCTCAGGGACGTCGCCCGGCGCGCCACAAAAGCCCCGGATGGCGTACCAGCCTGCGGCTCATCGTGAGGCCAAACCAGGTGGCGGCAAGGTAAGGGCGCAGGTGCGGCCTCAGCCGTTGGATCCGCCCGTCGCGATCGAGCTTGAACACCATCGCGTTGTCGACCCTGAACGGACCCACGCGCGCTTTCGCGATCAGCACGCCCCGGTCGCCGTCCACGATCTGCTCGGTCCAACGCACCTCCGACAAACCCACGTGGAGCTCCGCGAACAGCAGTCGCAGATCGTGCTTGCCGCGCACCACGCCGCGCGCCACCAGCGGCGAGACGAACTCGGCGTCTGGCGCCAGCGTGTCCGCGAGCCTGTCGAGATCGTTGGCGTCCCACGCGGTCCGAAACTCGGCGATCGCGTCCACCGGCTGCAGCATACGCGAGCGACGGCGACCCCGCGCGGATCGGCCGCCGTCGTTATGCCATCGCCGGACGCCCCGCCCTACGCCGGCGCCCCCGCCAAGGCCTGACCCCGGATCGTGCGCTCGATCTCGGCGCCCCGGGTCGTCAGCCGCCACGCGTTGGGCTCGCCGCGGCCGATGCGGGCGCTGGCCTTCTCGATCAGGCCGAGGTGCTCCAGGCGCGCCAGCAACTTGGAGATCTGCCCGGGGTCGCTGATGCCGGCGGCGTCGGCCACCTGCCGGTTGCTGGGGCCGTGCCCGCCGGCTCCCAGCTCGGCGATCGCCAGCAGCGTCTGTGCGGTGCGGTAGGTAAGGCGCATCCGCAGGTCGCACAGCGGATCGCCCCCGGCGGGTAGCGCGCTCTGGCGAGCTTGCGCCCGGTGCCCAGCCTTGGCGCGGACAGCAACGCTCTCGCGCGCGGCGGCGGCCAAGCCCAGGTAGGGCAGCACGACCATCCCCATCAACGACCCCTCCAGCCCCGCGACGGGCTCGCCGGCCGACAGCCGCGTGTGCAGCACGGCCAGCGCCGCGCCGACGACGCCCTCGGCCGTAACGCGCGTCGGCCGGGCGTTCCCGCGAGCCTCCCGCCGCCCCTCGTCGACGGCGTCGACCAGCGCGGCGACCACCTCCCCGCGCCGATCGAGCGTCACGGGGCTGGCGCCCAGCGCCACCGCCGTGCACAGCGCGCCGAGCTCGGGCTCCTCTTCGAGAAAGTCGAGCAGCGCTTCCAACCCGCCGCGCATCCGCTCGCGCCAGCCCCGCGCGGACTCGTACGCCGGCACGACCCGCACCGCGGCGCGCGCCACTCCCTGCCCGAACGCCGCCGCGAAGCAATCGTTGCGGTCCTCGAACAGCTCATAGAACGTGCGCCGCGACACGCCCGAGCGGGCCACAGTATGCGCGACCGACACACCCGCGATCCCCCGCTCCCGCGCGAGCGCCGCCATCGCCGCGATCATTCGCCCCCGCTGGATGGCGGCCACACCGCTGCGGCCGCCGCCGCGATCGGTCCTCGCGAGCGAGAGTGTGGCCGGGCTGCTCATGGTTGGCTGCGTTCGCTCGCTCTGACGTCTGGGGTTTCGGCCAGGTCCATGTTCGCGTTCATGATCGCCGTGTTGTGTCCCGCAGACGACGGGAGACCAACGTCCGCGTCGATCAGCGAGGCGCCGATTCCGGCGCAGCCGGTCACGGCCGGTACGGGGAAGGAGTTGGCGACCGCCGAGGCGTTGTCCGCCGCCACCAGTTCACGCCCCCCTTCAAGGATGCTTCGCACCTGCCCGCCATGGCCGGTGATCGGCTTGTTGGGGAGTGGGGGGTTGGTGGTGCCGTCGGTGAGTTCGAGGACGATTGGGCTGGACCCACCGCCGACGACGCAGCCGGCGCCGAGGAATGGATTGTTCAGTTTGAACCTCAGTAGCAGCGACAGCGCCATTCCCCGTTCTTCGATGAAGCCCGCGAGGTTGAGCGCACCGAAGGTCGCGAGGCCTGCGAGTTCGGGTGTCGCGGTCACTTCGGTGGCACTGGTGGTGGCACCTGTTCCCAGCAGTCCCCCGGGGATGCTCAACGCGGCCCCGGACAGCGTGTTGCCGTCTTCGGCGCCCGTGAGAAGGTACGCGTTGTAGTTCGGGCCCGGAGCGTGGATCAGCCCGCCCTGCAGTGTGATCGTCTTGTCGATCGGCACGAGCTTCTTGCCGAGAACGAACTCGCCGCCGGTGATGTGCGCCACGATGCATTGAGCGACCGCGGGATTGCTCAACGGGCAGTCGGCGAACTCCGCGAACACCCCCCGCGGATGATGCTGCGCCGCCACTGCCGAAGACGCGAGGGACAACACCGTCACCGGTAACGCCACCGCCACAAGCGCCACGGCGCGGCTCCGCGGCCAACGGCCGCGCGCCCGAAGCATCCCGAGCCGCTTGGGTACCGACAGTGATGCCCTGTGCGTGCGTTGCATGACCTGCCTAGCCTTTCCTAGCGCCGCGACCGCGCTTGCGCTCGTGCTGATGCCGGAGCTTCTTACCGTGCTTGGCCTTGGTCTTGTGCTTGACGGTCTTGCTCTTCCCGCAGCCGGTGACGGCGATCTTGGTGTTGGTGTGGATTTCGGCGCCGTTCTGCGCGACGAATTCGGTCGGCATCACCAGCTTCTGCTTGCACAGGTTCCCAAGGCCGGTGAGTGCCGAGTACGGCCCCTGCGGCAGGTTCAGTTCGAAGCTGCCGACCGGCACGTCGGGCACCGTCTTGAACGTGGAGCTGGTGATCCCGGCTTTGCTGATGAACGTGTCACCGACCAGGTGCACCGTCACGCCGTACCCCTGCAGCACCACGATCAGGTTCGGGAATGCTTCCCCGCCGTTCGACACGAAATACACGGGGCCTTCCAGCGGGACCGGGATCAACGGGGTCGTCGCTCTCGCCGAGCCGATCTTCGACGCCGCCGGGCAGGCGGCGGGGTTCTGGTTGAACGTCGCATCTGGACAGGCCTTCTGCAGCGTCGTCAACCGCGACGGCAGCTGTTTGGGCAATTCGACTTTCACCCTGGCGATGTTGGCCTGCGACCCGAACGGCGCCTGCGGGTAGGCGAGCTTGACGTGCAGGCTCGCGCCTTCGGTGCGGCTCGTCTTGGCGCCGGTGGAGACGCTGAACTGCGGTGTGAAGCCGAGGACCGCGCAGTTGGTCACCTGGAACGGAACAGAGACATCGCTCGATGAGCCTTCGACGCTCGACACGTTCCCGGTCACGCTCAACGGGTTGCAGTTGGTCGGGTTGAACGTGAACCCGGGCCTCGTCGTCTCGAAGTTCACGTGCCTGATCTGCAGCGGGATCCCATCCAGGATCCGCGGAATCGCATAACCCTGACTCGGGCTGTTGGTCGTGACCGTCAACGCCGAGCTCTGCGGGTCGACTTCGATCCGGCCGCGCACCACCACCGTGCCGAGGTCATATGGGCCGGCCTTCGCCGGCACGGCAACGGAGACACCGAACGGCGCGCCCTCATAGGGGCCGGTGATGTACACCTTCCCGCCCGTCACGCTGTAGGGGTCGCCGCCGAGCCCGACCGAGACCGTGGTTTCGCCGATCAGGCTGTTCGGGCCGCACGTCCCGGCGTTCGCCTGCGCTTCACCGCACAGTTCCACTCCGGTCAACAGGCCCGACAGGCCCTTGGGCATGTGCAGCTGGAACTGCTGGATGTTCTGTTCCCCGTCGTTGCGCGACACGGTCATCGTGAACGGCGTGAACCCGCCCGCCTGGATGTTCGTCGTGCCAGCCGTCAGCGACGGGCTGAACGGCGCCGGGTCAGAGCACGCCGACCCGTTCGGCCCGGAGGCGATCTCGAACGTCGACGACGGTTCGGCCGGGGCGTTCCCCGACCACGGCGCGATCACCGCGCCGGTGGTGTAGCCGCCGCACTTGGCGGGCGTGCCGAGCGGAGCGCGGTCGCCGCCGAAGAAGTGCAGGTGCAGGTTTTCGAACGGCAGCTGCGGCGTGTTGTCGAACGTGGCCACGATCTGTCCGGTCACGGGATCGAGGTGGACTTCGCCCGCGACCTTGACCAGCGTCCCCGACACGGGATCCTGCGCGACGACGTACATCGCCACCAGCGACCCGAACGGGTTTTCGTTCTGCGACGCCAGGTACACCGAGCCGGTCAACGCGTTCGGCAGCAGCGGGCTTTCGATTTCGACGGTGCCGATCTTCGACGCTTCCGGACACGACGGGAACACGTCCGCCGACAGCGCGACCTCCGCTTCCGAGCACGACTTCAAACCGTCGGCGGCGGACGGGTTCAGCGCAACCCCGGCGGGCAACGTGACGGTCGTGTCCTTCACGTTGGCCTCGGCCAGGCCTTTGGTGCTCAGGAGCACGGTCTGCGGTACATGAATGCCGACCGTCAAGCCTGTCGGCGTGCTGCCGGTTTCCCCGTCGGGCGTGACGCTGATCGACGGGCTGAACGGCAGCCGGTTGCAACCGTCGAGCGCGGGCTCGAACAGCGCCGGCGTGCCCGTCAGGAAGTCGCCCTCGGTCTGCCAGGAATCGGGCGAGATCGACGTCTGCAACGGCCCGGTGCACGAGGTCGGCAGCGACAGCAGCGGCGGCGGGGTTTCCTCGCCCGACGGCGTGCACGACGGCCATGGATATTCGGTTTCTTTCCATATCGAGAGGCAGCCCCAACTCCGCGAGGAATCGTGGCTCGCTTCGCCGGGCACGCCCCAGAACGTCACCTGGCTCCCGAGGAACGCGACCGCCTGGGGAATGTTGTCGACGCTGACCGTCACGCCATAATCCCCACCCGTCCGCACAGACGTGTCGAGGATCACCGGCACTTCGAGCAGCTCGAATCCAAAACGCGCGGGCTCGCCCTCATTGGGTTTCAGATTGAACAACGGCACGGGCGCCGTGAGCTCGCCGAACAGATCGGGCGCGTCGATCGTCACAACTGCGACGCCGACCGCCGTGTCAGGTGGACAGAAATTTTGGAATTCCGCGTCGTCCAGGAACTGCGCGTCAGTGCACTGCGGAAACGGCGTGGGGTTACCCACCAGGCCCGCCGGCAAGGCGAAGTGCAAATCCTTCGGCTGCGCCGGCTGGTACGGCTCGTTGCCCGTCCTGTCGAGATTCAGCGTCGTCGTCAACTGGAACGGGTGCGAGCCCGCCTGCGTATCGAGCGTCCCGTTTTCGTTGAACGCCTGGAATTCATAGTCTTCGACGCCAAACCGCGGCGGTTCCCCGCTGACCGCCATGGGTCGCTTCAAAGATGCGCCGGGCGCGCCGCCGCCAGACACGGTCGTTTCCGTTTCTTCACCCGACTTGGCGTTCGCGTGCACTTCCACTTCGATCGTCACTTCAAACGCTTCATAGGGCGTCAATTTATGTTCATACACGCATTCCACGAGTGAGCCGGACACCACCAGGCAATCGGCGCCGCCTTCTCCGAAAGTGTTATGAAGGCCTGTGCCCTTGCTGGACACGTTCTTCGCCGTCAGGCCTGCCGGCAGCCGCTCGACGAGCACGGCCGGGTTGCCCGCGGCACTTATATTCGCGTTCCCGAGATCGTAGGCGAGGACATTCAGCTTGGCCGTGCCGCCCGGAGGCAGGTTCGCCGGTGTCGAGACCGAGTTCAGCTTCCACCACGGGACGGCGGCGCTCGCGCCACAGGCCAACACCAACGACACCACCAGCAACGCAAACAACGACACGCTGCCGGCGAGCGCCATCGCGGCGGACACACGCCTCAACGCAGCTCCTCCACCGGCAGACCCCTGATTCAGCTCCGACCCGATCACCGGTGACCCCCTCCGCTCGTCCTGGCATTACCCGACTTCTTCGCGGCGAATTTGCGTCTCGCGGCCTTTTCGCACGACCGCCGCTTCTTTCGCGGCTTGCTGCGACACGCGTTCAACGCACGCGCAAGTTTCTGCGGCCGCGACAACGAACGCGGCGTCGCTCCACTCTTCGACGACCCCGACAAATCGCCGACGCCCGAGAACGTCGAGCTGGCGGGCGCCCCGAAGATCGCGGGCTGCGGCGTGGGCGCGGCCTTACAGGAATCGCCCGTGGAGCACGGCGGCGGCACCGTGGGATACACCAAACAGGGCGCGCCCGCGCTGCACACGTGCGCATCGTAAACGTCGTATGACGTATCGACGTCTTCGGGAACGAGCTTGCCGCTCGTCAGGAAGAACACGTCATCGCCGTCGCCGCTCGCGTCCAGAAACCCGGACCGTTCCGGAGAGGCTCCCGAAGACACGAGGCCGGCACACCCGCCGCTCCGCGAGCTGAAGGTGGCGCTCGACGCCGTGCAGCCGCCGACGCCCGCGGGCTCGAACTCATACACGTCCCATTCGCCGTTCACGTCCTGCGGCACGAGCGCGTCGCGGCTGTTGAAGAACAGGCGACCGCTGTCGGACAGATAGCGCGACTGGTAGGTGCCTCTCCCAAGCGTGTAATCGGTCCAGCCTGGAATGTTCGAGGCTAGCCACGTTTTTCTGTTCCACACCTTGTAGCCGCCGTCCAGCCCGTTCACCTTCTTGTATTCCGAGCCGACCGGCCGCGCGCCCGTCGGATCGCACGAAGCGCACACGAGCTTTTCCGTTTCGGAGTTGTACAGGTATACCTCCTCATCCGCTTCGCCGCTCACCGCGTCGCGATTGTCATAGCCGGTCAAGCTGCGCTCGGACATGAACGCGAGCCACCGCCCGTCCGGCGATACTCTCCCAGTCAAGCCGGACGGGTCGGACCCATCTCCTGCCCAGTCGCCGTAGTCGGCGGCCGACAACACCGCGACCAGTTTGGGAGCTTCCCACGCGGACCCGTTGTAGTGCGCCGCATAGAGGTTGCACTTCGCGCTCGACCCCTGGGAGCCGAAGCCTTCGCAGCTGCCGGACACCGCACCGCCGGCCAGGGCCCCGTTCGACACGAAGTAGACCCACGACCCGTCTTCGCTCGTACCAAGAATGGTGCCCACCACACTGGGAGCCAACTGGGTCGTGTCGCACGCGAGTTTTTCGGCGACCGTGGCTATTTCGCAGACTTCCAGGGATTCAGGTTTTCCGTAGCCGTTCAGGCTGGTATAGAACACACGCGAGCCGTCGCTGCTGGCCGTTTGGTACTCCGCCCCCAGGTTGTTCCCTCCATCTCCTTCGCTGCCGATGTGCAACGTTTCCTCTCTGACGGTATCGCGCACATAGAGATTGGGACCGAAGCTGCCCCAAAAGACGCGTGACCCGTCGCTCGAAACGGTCCGATAGGCCCTGCCTTCGAAGCCCAAGCTTCCGCCGTTGGTCGGTTTGCCTCCTTCAGCGGCAGGCAGGATGCTCACGAGCTGCAGCTGTCCTTCAGACCACTCGTAGAGCCCGCCTTCGTCGCCGGGCGTCGACGACAGGGGCACTGAGCTGCTGAGAACGACGTGCGCCAGATCCGGCGATGCGCCTACGAAGCTAACATGTGGATAGTTTTCAGTCGGCGCTGGGTCAAACTTGGTTCCCGGAGGGACATTCGATTCGGTCACAAGCGGCGTGTAACACGCTTCCGGGCTCGTTTCGCACAGGAAATTGTGGCGGACGTTTGGCGTGCGCTGTTTTTCCCCCGGCGTCAACGGCGTAAGCGGGCCAGTTGGGTATACGACCGCAGACGACAGGTCCGGCGAGAAGACACGATAGTCGAACCCCTGCCCGACCGACACGCCGCTGATGGCGCTGTGGGGAAGCGAAATGTCCTTCGAGGACCACCCCGCGGACCCACGCTGGGAAAGGACCTGGATATCATTGCCATAGCCCGGCGGCTGCAATTCGGTCGGCGAATTGGCGAGGTAAACCATCGCATCGCCGTTTTCGGCAGCCTGGCTCAGGCCCTCTTCTCCGATCGATTCGATCGATGCGCCGTGCTTGTTGGGCGGGGAGACGAGTTCCCACTGCCGCCCGTCGGGCCGGGCGAGCGCACCGCCGAGCGGTTGCGTCGTAAAGGTCCCGTCGGCGCCGTCGATCGTTTCGTCGCGGGAGGGCACGGCGGCGACCACGCGGTAGTGGTAGGTGGTACTACCGCTCAACCCCTGGATGTGCGCGCTCACGGTGAGCGGCGAGGAGCCCGACCCCAGGAGCCCGTCCGGCACCGGGGCGCTCGACCCGTACGCTTCGCTGGTCCCGTATTCGAAGCGGTAGTCGGTTTCGCTCCCCTCCGGGTCGATCGTCGCCTGCAGCGTCGCGCCCGTGGCGGAAGCATCCAGCACCGACGCTTCTTCGATCACGGGCGGCGTCGCCGCCATCGAGACGGGCGCGGAGAGCAGCCCTCCGGCCAGCCCAAACAGCGACAACAGGGCAGCGGTCAACGTCAACCTGAGCGCAGCGCTCATCGAATCGCCTCCTCCAAGACAGAGGGGACGACCCCTCGATTACATGAAATGCGCCGGGCAATGCCCGCCGCCGGCGGCCGTCGATGGCCGCGATCGACCCCACCTCGCGCGAGGACGAGACTCAAACGACGCCGGGAGGTCGCGCGATCGGCACGAGCGCGCACGGCGACGGCGCGCACCCTCCCCTTTCCCCCTTCAGGGGAACCCGGGCGGCCCGCTAGGGCCGAACGGCGGGGGCCGCTAGAGGCCGAAGAGAGAGAGAGAGAGAGAGAGATGCGACAGCGCCAAGCTGGCGCATCTAGCATCGCCCCCCATCAAGGCCGCGAGGACTCGCGGCACGTCAATCCCTCTCAAAGACACGCGAAAACCAACTCCCTCACCGAAACGACCCGGCCCCTCTCCCAAGCAGACCCTGATTCCTGTGTGAAGGCCGGCCACAAGGCGCCCGGCCCCAACCAGATCAATATGTGTACAAAACCCTGCCCCGCACCCTCAGATGCAGGACGAGGCCACTATAGACAACCGCGACGGCATTGTCAACTCCCTTGCTGGCGCCGACCCCCGAGAACCCCATGCGGCTCTACCGCGAGGTCACCGGCATACGCAGCTCCATTGCGTCGTAGAGTCCTTGGCGTGCCTGACGGCCCCTTGAACGAAAACAGCCCCGCGATCGAGACGCGCGACCTGCACAAGCGCTACGGCGAGTACGAGGCCGTGCGCGGAATCGACATCGAGGTGCGCCGCGGCGAGGTGTTCGGCCTGCTGGGCCCCAACGGCGCCGGCAAGACCACCACGGTGGAGATCCTCGAGGGCTACCGCGCGCGCGACGCCGGCGAGGTGTCGGTGCTCGGCTACGACCCCGGCCGCCGCCCCCGCGAGCTGCGCCGCCGCATCGGGATCGTGCTGCAATCGGGCGGCATCTACAGCTATGTCACCCCGCGCGAGGCGCTTTCGCACTGGGCCGGCTTCTACCCGCGCCCCCGGGCGGTGGCGGAGGTGCTGGGCCTGGTGGGACTGACCGAGAAGGCCGACGCCCGCTGCCGCACGCTCTCCGGCGGGCAGTTGCGGCGGTTGGACTTCGCGCTGGCGCTGGTGGGCGACCCCGAGCTGATCTTCCTCGACGAGCCCACCACCGGCTTCGACCCCGAGGCGCGGCGGGCGGCCTGGGAGACGATCCGCGCGCTGCGCGCCCTGGGCAAGACGATCTTGCTCACCACCCACTACCTTGACGAGGCGCAGGCGCTGGCCGACCGCGTGGCGATCATCAAGGACGGGCGCGTGCTCGCGGTGGGGCCGCCGCGGGAGTTGGGTGTGGAGGGCACCCGCTACCGGATCGCTTACCGCGACACTGCCGGCGAGCTGGTGGAGCACGAGACCGACGACCCCACGGCGCTGCTGCACGAGCTGACCGGCGCGGCGCTCGCTCGGGGTGAGCGGCTGACGGAGCTGAGCGTGGGGCTGCCCACGCTCGAGGACGTCTACCTGGAGTTGACCGCCGATGAGGAGGCTGCTCACGCAGAGTGCGCTGTTGAGAGGAGAACCTCCTAAACTGAAGCAGCGTGGGCGATCCGGTCAATCTCACGATCCTTTACGAGCCCGGCGAGGATGGCTGGATCACGGTCTCGATTCCCGAGGTGCCCGGAGTGCTCAGTCAGGGCCGAACCCGAGCGCAGGCGCGCGAGATGGCGCTGTCCGCGCTCAACGACTGGCTGCGCTTCTACGTCGAGGAGCAGGCCGGCGACAGGCGGGAGGAGGTTCCCGGGGACGCGGACACCGAGCCTGTGCACTTGAGCTTTGCGGCGTGAAGCGCCGTCAACTCGAACAGCACCTGACGACCCATGGCTGCCGCCTGGACCGAGAGGGAGCCGAGCACTCGTGGTGGGCTGCGCCAGGTGGCAGGCCGCGGGCCTCGATCCCGCGCCATCGTGAGATCGGCGACGGGCTGGCGCGGAAGATCTGCAGGCAGCTGGGTGTGCCGCCGCCGAAGGGCGCGCGATGAACGACACCCTCGCCCTCGCCTGGCGCCAGTACCGCCTGGAGCGGCGCATGTTCTGGCGCAACCCCTCCGCGGCGTTCTTCAACTTCCTGCTGCCGTTGCTGTTCCTCGTGGCCGGCGGCGTGATCCTCCACGGCAACCAGCGCCAGCTCAACCATTTGGTGCCGGCGATCGCGGGCATGGCTGTGATGTCGACCACGTTCACCGCGCTGGCCTACAACATCGTCTTCCTGCGCGAGCGCGGCGTGCTGAAGCGGATCCGCGGCGCGCCGCTGCCGGCCGGCAGCTACTTCGGCGGCGTGGCCGCCAACGCGCTCACCAACACGGCGCTGCAGATCGCGATCGTGGTGGTGGCGGGGCGGCTGATCTTCGGGATCGGCTGGCCGCGCCACTGGGAGGAGCTGGTGGCGTTTACGCTGCTGGGCGTCGTGTGTTTCGCCGCGCTGGGGGTGGCGTTTGCGCACGCGATCCCCAACTTCGAGTCTACGGCGGCGTACGTCAACGCCGTGTTCCTGCCGGTGGTGTTCGTGTCGTTTTACGTGTTTGACGACAAAAGCGCGCCGGCGTTTGTGCGCAACATCGCCGAAGCGCTGCCGCTGGTGCATCTGATCGACGGCCTGTACGGCGCGATGGTGGGTGGCGCGGCGCTGGGCGATAACCTCTCCTCGCTCGCCGTGATTGCGCTGTGGGGAATATTCGGGCTGTACTTCGCCGTGCGCGGCTTCTCGTGGGAGTCGCGTGGATGAACCGCGGCCACACAGGCGTCGGAGGCGACCGCCGATGAGGCAACTGGCCGACGGCGTCCACCAGTTGAGCGGCTGGCCGCGCAACGCGATCAACGTGTACGTGGTGGAGGACGTGCTGGTGGACACCGGCACCCGCCAGGCCGAGCGGCGGGTGCTGCGCCAGCTGGAGAACCGAACTGTGCGTACGCTGGTGCTTACGCACGCCCACGCCGACCACCAGGGCTCCTGCCACGTGGTGTGCGAGCGCCTGGGCATCCCGCTGTGGTGCAGCGAGGGGGAAGTGCCGGTGGTGGAGACGCCGGGCGCGGTCGGGAGCCCGAAGGCCCCCGGCTGGATCAACCGCGTTCAGGCGCGCTACTGGAACGGGCCGCCGCACCCGGTGTCGCGCGCGCTGCACGAGGGCGATGAGGTGGCGGGCTTCACAGTGCTGAACACCCCCGGCCACACGCCCGGGCACATCTCCCTGTGGCGCGAGCGCGACCGCGTGCTGATCGCGGGCGACGTGATGCTCAACATGCACCCCTTCACCGGCATGCCGGGGCTGCACCAGCCGCCCACCATCTTCACCCACGACCCGGCCCGCAACCGCGAGTCGGCGCGGCGGTTGGCGGAGCTGCGCCCGGCGCTGGCGTGCTTCGGCCACGGCGCCCCGCTGCGCGACCCCGGCAAGCTGTCCGACTGGGTGGCGCGGCTACCGGCGTGAGCCGGTCGGCACGCCCGACAGTCGCGACTGCTCAGCTCTCGGCCGCGACTGTCTGGAGGCGGATCGTGCGCTCGATCTCCGCCCCCCTGGCGGTGAGCCGCCAGATGTTGGGCTCGCCGGGATGTGGTCCGCCGCCGGCGTTCTCGATCAGCCCGATGTGCCCCAGGCGCGCCAGCAGCTTTGAGATCTGTGCCTGATCGCTGACCCCCGCGGCCTCGGAGACGCGGCGGTTGCTCGGCCCCAGCCGATCGTCGCCGGCCAGTTGGCCGATCGCCAGCAGAACCCGCACCGTGCGATAGGTGAGGCGCATGTCGAGTTCGCGCAAGGGGTTGGCGGCGACCGGCGCGACACGCCGACGTTTGGGCGACGGCCGCGAGGTCTCGCGGGCGGCGGCCGCCCGCCCCTGGTAGGGGAGCACGATCATCGCCATCAGCGGGCCGAGCAGATCGGTCATCGGCGGGGAGCCGCCGTTGTGGCGCGCGTCGCCGAGCGAGAGACGGCCGTGCAGCACGCTCAGCACCGCCCCAACCACGCCCTCGGCGGTCAGCCGCGTGGGCTTCGCGGTCGCACGGGCCTCTCGGCCGGCCTCGTGCACCGCCGCGATCAACGCGTCCACCACCCGCGCGCGACGCTCCAGCGCCACCGGGCCGCCGCCCAGAGCGTCGACCACGCACAGCGCCCCCAGTCCGGGCTCGTCGTCCAGGAACTCGAGCAGCGCCGCCAGGCCCGCCCGGATCCGCTCGCGCCAGATGCCCGGTGTCTGGAACGCCGGGACCACGCGCTGCGCACCGCGCTGCACAGCCAGCTCGAACGCAGCCAGGAAGCAGTCCTCGCGGTCGTCGAACAGTTCATAGAAGGTGCGGCGCGATACGCCCGAGCGATCGACGATCGCGCCGACGGTGATCCCGCCCGGGCCGCGCTCGCCGACGACGTCCACCAGCGCCGCGATCATTCGCGCGCGCTGAATCTCGACGACGCCGCCGCGGCCACCGGCCCGATCCACGGCCCGTCGGGCCGGGAGCCCCTCCACGCTCGGCGGCGCGCCACCGCGACGGCGGGAGCCCATCGCGCTCACGCGCCCGCCGCTAGCCTTTCTTGCCGCCGTGTCGGACACGGTGCTTGCCCTTCTGCTTGCCCGCTGCGCGCTTGACCTTGGGGCAGCCAGAGACCGCGATCTTCGTGCTCTGGTCGATCACCAGCCCGTTCTGCCCGGCTATTTCGGTGGGCATCGCGAGTTTTCCGGCGGCCTGCGCCTTGCAGAGGTTGCCGTTGGCGGTGATCGCCGGATATTCGCGCTGCGCCAACTCCAGTTCGAAGCTCGAGAATGGGACGTCCGGGACGGCGTTGAACGTGGCGGTTGTGATCCCCTGTTTGCTGATGAACGTTTCGCCGTGCACCTGCTCGGTCACACCGTTCTGACCGACCAGCACGATGATCAGTTCCGGGTATTTGGCGCCGCCGTGGGAGACGAAGTACGCCGTGCCCGACAGGCCGCCCGGCAGCACCGGGGTCTGGACCTTGACCTGGCCAACCTGCGAAGCGAGCGGACAGTCCTTCGGATTTTCCGCGAACGTCTTTTCAAGGCACGCCTTCTGTAGCGTCTTCAGCGGGGTGGGCAGCTGTTTGGGCAGCGACACCTTGACGCGCCGCACATTCGCCTCGCTGCTCAGCCCGCCTTCGTCGGGCAGGTCGAGCGTGACGTGCAGGCTGGCACCGTCGGTCCGTGAGGTGTGCGCGCCGGTGGACACTTTGAACGTCGGCTTGAACTGCAGACTGCGGCAGGAGCCGACCTGGAACGGGCTCGACAGCGGCGCCGTCGCTCCTTCTGTGCTGAACGCGGTACCGGAGAACGACTGCCGGTCGCAGTTGGTGGGATTGAACATGAATTCCCCACGGTCGATCACCGTATCGATCGTGCGCAGATCGACCGGCACCCCATCGAGGATCGTTGGCAGCGGGTCGGTGGTGATCGTCAGCTGCGCGGTCAGCGGGTCGACTTCGATCCTGCCCCGCACCACCGTCGTGCCAAGATTGAACGGTCCAACCTGCACCGGGACCACGATCGACAGCCCGTACGGCGCACCCGCGTACGGACCGGTGACGTAGATCGGCGCTTCCGGCCTGCCGGGTTCCGGCACATACAGCGGGTACGGCCCCGGCCCGGCGCCCACCGTCGTGTGCCCGATCCGCGCACTCGCCGGGCATTCGCCCCTACTCGCCTGCGGTTCTTCGCACAGCGTGACGTGGCTGATCATCCCCAGCAGCCCCGGCGGCGTCTTGAACTGCAGCTTGGAGATGCGCTGCTGGCCGTCCGCGCGGTTGAGCAGCAGCGAGAAGTCGGTGTACCCTCCCGCCTGGTCGGTTGTCGCGCCGGCGATCATCGACGGCGCAAACGGCGGCGGCGAGGCGCACGGCGAGCCGCCCGGCCCACTCGTGATCTGAAATGCGCTCGTCGGGAAGGAGTCTTCGCCGAACGGAGAGTTCGACGGGGTGAAGTCGGAGGTGCTCGTGTACACACCACACCCTGTGGGGGTCGCGAGCGCCGCCTGGGCGCCGCTACTGAACGAGAGCTTCGTGTCGGTGAACGGCAGGGCCGGTAGTTGCGAGAAGGTGGTGCTCAGCTGCCCCGTTTCTTCGTTCATGTGCACATCGCCAACCAGCTTCAGGTTGACCCCATCGCCGGAGGCCGCCACCAGCAGCTGCAGGTTGGGCGGATTGGACTGCAACACGTACACGTTGCCCGTCAGTTCGGTTTCCAGCTCGCCTTCCAACAACGGCGTGGCCACACTCACCGTCCCCACTTTCGAGGCGCTCGGGCATTCCGCCGGCCCTTCGCTGTCGAGGTTCTCCTGCGCCGGCTGGCAGGCCTGCAGACCGGCAGCCGCCCCGGGATCGACGACCACCCCGACAGGCAGCGTCACGGTCGCGCCCCTGAGTGTCGAGGCCGCCACACCTTCCGGCTGCAGCAGCGCTTCCTGGGGAACCTTGACTTCCACGTTCACGCCGCTCGGCGTGTCCGCCGCAGTCGTTTCGGGGGCGGCCGAGAGGGAGGGGTGGACGGTGAGATCTTCACAGCCCGTGAAGCCGCTCGGCGTGTCGAGCGCGTCGTGCGTGAGCACGCTCGCTTCGGCGGTGGCGCTGTCGTCCTGCCAGGAGTTGCGCAGGCGGATCGCAAACGGCTGCGGACCTTCGCAGGAGGTCGGCAGCGTCAGGAACGGCTTCGGGGCCAACCCCGATGCGCACCCATCAGAGCATTCTGCCCCTTCGAGGGTGCTGTCCCGCTGTTCGTTGTGCCCCGCTTCCGCCGGCACCCCCCACAGCGTGAGGATGTTCTCCCTGACGTTGATCTCCGGGATGTTGTCGAGGTGCTCGACGATCCGGTACTGACCGTCGGCGCCGCGACGCACGTGGGCCTCGAAGACGGCGGGGAAGCCGACAGCTGAGAACGCGAACTCGTCGGGGACGCCCGGTGGCGGCACCAGGTTGTAGATCGGCAGTACGAAAAGGCCGCCCGGGCCGGGCGGGCCGCCGCCGTCTTCGCCGAGGCCGAGCAGGTCGATCCCGACCTGCGTCTGCGGCGGGCACGCTACGGCGGCGAACTGCGCAGCCGAGCAGCGCGGGACGGCGTTCGGGTCGCCGAACATGCCCGGCGGCAATTCGACTTCCAGGTCCCTCGTTTCGCCGCCGGCCGAGGTGCCCTGCGCCGTTTCGCTGAAGGTCAGGGCGAATGTGGCCGTATAGGGATGCGATCCCGCCTGGGTATCGCTCGAGCCGTCGGCGTTGGAGAACCACACATCCCAGTTGGCCAGTCCGAAGCCCGCCGGCGAGTCGCTGATCGTCACGGGATCGGCGACCCGCGCCACGCTCGCCGCGCCGCCGCCCTGGATCGTCAGCCGATTGGAGAAGGTCCCAACCGATGCTTCCGGCGCGACGTACACGGCGATCCGCAGCCGCGCCGCCGCCTGCGCCCCCAGGCCCCCACCATTGGGCTGGGGCGCCAGGAAGGGAGTGCTGACACAGGTGACCACCGCCGTCCCGCGACAGTTCCAGGGCGCTTCCGCGCCCGTCACGATTTCCCTGCCGAAGACCTCCACACCCCCTGCCGCCGTCGCCGTCACACCCGGCGGCAGCGCGTCGGTCAGGGTGATCGCGCCGGTACTGGGCGCGGCGCCGGTGTTGACGAGATCGATTTCCAGCTGCCCACTGTCACCGGGAGCCAGGTTGGTGGGATAGGCCTGCGAGACCGCCTCCCAGCCCGTGCCTGCCTCGCTCGCCACTGCGGAGGCGCTTGCGCTCAACCATCCAAGCATTGCAAGCAGCAACGCCGGTGCCAGCACGCGCGCCCTGCCGGGAATCGTGATCCTCATCATCGCCCGCTCCTCCTCTCGGCGGACGCCTTCGGGCGCCGTCGCTTTGGCCTCCGCGTCACGTGACCGCGTTTGCGCTCGGACTTGCTCTTCCTGTGTCCAGCCTTGCTCTTCGGCCTATGCCTGGCCTTGCTCTTCGTCTTATGGGCAACCTGCACCGACGATGGCGCTTCGAAGTTGCCCACGCCATTGAACGTCGCGCTCGCCGGCGTCGCGAAGATCGGCGGGGCGGGTGGCGCCCCCTGGCAGCCGGAGCCCGAACACGCGGACGTGGCCGGCGGCTGCGCGCCGCCGACGCGCGCGTCGTACACAACCTCGTCGTCGCTCCGATCCTGCGCGACGAGCTGGGCCCGGGTGACGATGAACGCATCCTCACCACTGGTGCTCGCGTCGACGAAGTAGGAATTGTCGTTGCTGGTCCCACCCGAGAGTAGGTAGAGGCAGCCCTCGCTTTCCTGGCAACTGCCGGCGCCGTCGCGCTCCCACTCGTAAACGTCGGCCAGGCCGTTTGTGGCCTGCGGCAGCAGCGGCTGCGTGCTGACGAAGAACACGCGGTCGCCATCTTCGGAGATCGCGCGCGGTTGATAGGTCGCGTTGAAGCTCACCATCAGGTACGCGCCGATCGGCGTAGGCCTCTCATAATCTTCTCCCGCGATGAACGTATTGCCCACGGGCGGCTCGCCGCTGCGGTTGCACGAGACGCAGGTGAGCTGGCCGAGTTGGGCGTTGTAGAGGTAGACCTCGTCCAGTGGCGTGCGGACGTGAAACCGGTTTTCATAGACGTTGTCGTAGCCAGTCAAGCTCCTTGTCGACATGAACACCACGTTCTGACCGTCGGGCGTGACCTCGGCGGTGCGATGCCCCAGGTCTGCCTGCCAGTCACCGGATTCACCGGCGTCCGTATTTGAAATCCAGGAGATCCCATCGTCTTCGGGCGAAAGCGTCGCGATGACCGTTGCGGCCCCGGCGTGCCAGAGGATGAGACGATAATCCGCATCTACGTAGTAGACGTATTCACCGTTTTCACTTGCGCCGACCACTCCCTGAGCCCCCCTGCCCGCACTCAGGTCGACCGTCTGGCCGCTCTCCAGATCGTACTCGTAGAGTTCGCCGTTTGCCATGAAGACCGCCTTCGAGCCGTCGGCGCTTGCGGTCAAGAACGTGCCGCCGCCGCCGACCGCGGCGTCGACCTGCACCGTGCACGCGTCGGTGGATACGAGACATTCCCCATTTTCACCGAAAGGGCTCTGCGGCTGTGTGTCGTTCTCACGCACGTACAGCGCCTTCGGTCGTTCAACGATTTCGATTCCGCCATTGCCATTTCCTTCTTCCACCGCTTCCAACGCCGTCCAGAAGATCCGCGATCCGTCGGCCGAGATGACGTGGCTCAAGCCGGATCGGTTGGATCGCTCTTCGCGCGGCTGGAGTGACCCAAATGCCGCCCCCGGCTCAGGCTCGCCGTCCGGCAGAACGTTGACCAGGTAGAGCCGTCCAGCGACCGCGTCGTAGAGGTTGTCCTTGAGCTCACCCCCGTCGACCGCCTGCGGCGAGGAGGGCAGCGAGTCGTTGGCTTCGAAGAGCAGGTGACTGAACGTTGGGGCGTCACCTGTCCCGGCGTTGCCGCCCGCGAAGTAGGGACCGCCGTAACGCTCGTCTTGTGCTTCGCGGACATAGCCGAATTCTTCCGTCGTGCGGTGCGACGGATCGGTGGTGACCAGCGCCCGATATTCACCACCGGCGGCCGCGTACAGATTGATGTATTCCGGCGCATCCGCGGTCAGCCCCTGCGCTTCGCTGAGGATGCCGATGGCGAGGTTCGGCGAAAAGGCTTTGTAGAGCCCTTCGGGCGGCTGGATGCTTTCCTGCGTCCAACCGCCGCCGGGGGAGCGCGTCGCCCGGTACTCGTTTCCCTGTCCGTTGCCGTAGTGACCTGTGCCCCCGGTTGGGGGCGGATCGCCCGGATAGACCACCGCTTCGCCGCCGGTGGCTGCCTGAAACGGCGAAGTCGAAGAGATTCCATACCGATAGGCGTCGTCAATCTCGCCAGGCGCCGGTGCGTAGACGTTGATTTCGTGCGTAGTCGACGGCGGGCTCACCAGTTCGTAGACGCGCCCGTCCGGCAGGGCGGAGGAGGTCGGGGGAAAGGTGACGAAGCCTTCACCCGCCCCCGATGCGGCGCCGTCGGCGTTGCTCACGGTGACGCGGAAGCGATATCCGGTGTTGGGCCGCAGCCCGCTTATCTGCGCGCTCACGCTCGTGGTCCCCGCAACCGCCGCGATGCTCGTGGTCGGCGTGGCGAGCGTGAAGCTTTCACCGGTGCCATATTCGAAGTGGTAGGTGCTGGCGAGGCCACCGGTGTCGATCTGCGCGCTCAACGTCGCGTCGCCGGAGCCAACGTTCGCGAACGACTCTCCCACGACATTGGGAGCGACCCCGGCGGTCGTGAACGTCACCGGAGACCCCGCTTCGGTTTCGCCCGCGGCGTTGCGCGCGACCAGGCAGAAGGCATACTCGGTCCCCGGCTGCAATCCGGTCGCTTCCCCGGAGACCGCTTCGGTTCGGCCACTCGTCGCGTCCGCCGTGGTGGCGTTTTCGCCTTCGCCGGCGCATCCGCCGCCGGTGGCTCGGTACACGAACTCGTATTCGCCCGTTTCGGACGGCGTTTCGCCGGGGTTGAGCACGCCGTGCAGCACCGCGGTGCTCGAGCCGACCGCTTCCGCCTTCCCGGTTTCCGGCGCCGCCGGGGGGATCGCGGTTGTCACGTGCAGCGGCACGGCGGGCCCCACCGTCTGTTCTCCATCGAGATCGCGCGCCAGCAGGCACACCGAATACTCCACTCCCGGTTGGAGCCCCGACAGTTCCTGCGAGACCTCTTCGCCCTGCACGCCGAACGACAGGCCGCGTGCAGTTGTGTCTTCGCCGACGCATTCGCTCGCGGAACGCCGGTAGAGGAATTCATAGGTGCCAGTTTCACCTTCGTGCGAGGGATTCAGCACCCCCCGCAGCGTTACCGTCGTGGCCGTCCGCAAGCGCACTTCGACCCGCGGCGTTTCCGGTGCGGCGGCGAGCGCAGCGGCACCCCCAACCATCCACACCGCGATCATCGCGGCCACAACAACCAGGCCGCGGGCGAGCGACCGACGAGTGTTCACAGGCATATCCCCTCCTCCGAGATGGAGGGGAGCACCCCTCGCGGATTACGTGTAACGACCTCCAGGACAACGCCGAGCGAGCGCATGTGGGCGTGCGAGTGCGCAAACGCCTCCGCGAGCACACGGGCCCGGAAGACACGGCGTGAACGGACCCCGCATGAAGCCCACGGCTCCCCTTCCCCCCGTACCGGGAGACCGGAGCCGTCGGTCAGGGTCGAACGGCGGGGGCTGCTAGAGCCTGAAGAGAGAGAGAGAGAGAGAGAGATGCGACAGCGCCAAGCTGGCGCATCTAGCATCGCCCTCCAAACCGGGTGCAACGACCCGTGACACGTTGATCCCTCTCAAAGACACGCGAAATCCAACTCCCTCACCGAAACGACCAGGCCCCTCTCCCAAGCAGACCCCGTTAGTAACCATCAAGGCCGCGGCCAACAAGGCGCCCGGCCCAGACCCGATCTTTATGTCTGAAACCTGTCACGGCCCGGATCGCGAACCACATGACGAGGTCACTATAGACAAGTCTGACCGTGTTGTCAACTCCCGGCCAACTCCAGCACTCGTGGCGCATCGGGACACCGCCTGCGGTGGCGACGGATAGCATTCCGCCGCGATGAGCGAAACCCCGGCAACGGCAAGCGGCGAGGAGCCGCCGGCGATCTTCATCCCCGAGGGGGACGGCCGTTACGTGCCGAGCGAGTACGCACGCGGCCCGTGGGACCCGCGCGCCCAGCATGGCGGCGCGCCGGCGACGCTGATCGCGGGCGCGCTGGAGCGCCTGCAGCCCGGTGGGGAGCTGCCGTTTGCGCGGATTTCCTTCTCGTTTTTGCGCCCCGTGCCGCTGGCGCCGCTGCGCCTGAGCACGCGCATCGTGCGCCCCGGCCGCCGGGTGCAGGAGCTCGAAGCGGAGCTGCGCGTGGCGAGCGCGGCCGGTGGAGCCGAGGCGAGCGGGGATGAGGGGGATAAGGAGGAAGGGGAGGTTGTGTGCCGTGCTCACGCCTTGCGCATCGTGCCGGCGCCGGCCCAGCTCCCGGCGACGGCCGTGCGGGTGGTGCAGGAGAGCGAGCCGCCATCCCTTCCGGGGCCCGAGGAGGCGCATGCGGTGGACTTCAACCCGGGCGCACCGGAGCTGCGCAGTTTCGCGGCCAGCGCAATGGAGATGCGCTTCCTGCACGGCCGCCCGCTGAAAGGCCGTCTCCCCGAGGTGGGCGTGTCAGCCGAGCACGATCCGGTGGGCACCGCCGCCGTGTGGATGCGATTGCGCCGTCCGGTGCTCCCCGACGAGGCGCCCACCCCGCTGGTGTATGCGATGGCGGCGGCCGACTTCGGCAACGGCATCGCCGCGGTGCTGCCGTTCGACCAGTACGTGTTCGTCAACGCCGACCTCGCCGTCACCTTCAACCGCCGTCCCGAGGGCGAGTGGATCGGCCTCGACGCCCGCACGCTGCTGCACCCCGACGGGATTGCGTGGGCGCAGAGCACGATGCACGACACCCGCGGGCCGTTCGGGTTGGCCACGCAGGCACTGGTGGTGGCGCCGCGGTAGCCGCCCTCCACGTAGTTGCACGCGCAATCGCTTTGAGCTATAGTTGCGCCGGCAATCACATTGGCCGTGTGTGACCGGCGTGAAGCCGGGTATACGCGACTGGAACCTTCAATCACAGGGAGCATCCCATGTCCACAGAGTCCCCCGCCGCCGCGCCCACCGGCGCCATCTCCGTACCCGCCGGCACCTGGAAGGTCGACCCCGTTCATTCCAGCGTGGAGTTTCAGGTCAAACACCTCGGCATCGCCACCGTGAAGGGCCAGTTCAAGGAGTTCGAGGGGACGGTCGAGGTCGGCCCCGACGGCGCTGTGGCGTACGGCACCGTGAAAACCGCGAGTGTCGACACGCGCGAGCCCCAGCGCGACAACCACCTCCGCTCGGCCGACTTCTTCGAGGTCGACAAGTACCCCGAGATCGCGTTCCGCTCCACCTCCGTCACCCCCACCGGCGAGGACGAGTTTGAGATCGCGGGCGACCTGTCGATGCACGGCATCACCCGCCCGATCACGCTGGAGGCGACGCTGGAGGGCTACGAGCCCGAGGACCACCAGGGCCATACGCGCGTGGGCCTCTCCGCCACGGCGCAAATCAACCGCTCCGACTGGGAGATGCGCTTCAACGCGGCGCTCGGCTCCGGCAACATGGTGGTGAGCGACAAGGTGAAGATCCTCGTCGACGTGTCCGCCGTGAAGGCCGACTGACTGCGGAGCAGCGCCCTCGGCTAAGTAAATAGCTGCCCTTATTGAAAGCTGGCTGCCAATACATGCAGCATGTTTCGTGGGTCAGGCGCTATCGTGGACGCTGCGATGGCGCTGTCGGATGGGGAGATATCGGTCCAGAACCCGTGGTGGACGAGCCCCTCGTGGCGGGAAACCGATCCGCATCTGACGTCGCTTCAGGCGCAGCCGATGCGTCTGGCGGCGGACCTCGTCACGGGCCTGGATCTGCGGCGGCCGGGCATTCACGTCGTGCGCGGGCCGCGCCAGGTCGGCAAGAGCACCGATCTGAAGCTGCTCGTCGAGCGCGCGCTGGCCAGTGGGGCGCCGGCCAGGTCGGTCGTGTATGTGGCGCTCGACCTGTTGCAGGGCCGGCACCTGTCCGAGCTCGCCGCGACCGTGCGACGGGCGCTCGATCTCGCCGACAGCGAGTCCCCCGGCCTGTTGCTGCTGGATGAGGTGACCGCCGTCGAGGGCTGGCAGACCGCCATCAAGGCACTGTGGGATGGTGGCGCGATCCGTGAGCAGGTTGTCGTCTGCACCGGGTCCTCGGCAATCGACCTGCAGCGGGGCGCCGCCGAACGCCTGCCGGGGCGCCGCCGGGCCGGTCTCGACCATCTCGTGCTGCCCCAGAGCTTCGCCGCGTTCGCGCGCGCCGTCAACAGCGACATCCCGGCCTCTCCGCGACTGACGGTCGCCGACATCCACGGCGCCGAGGGGCAGGCGCTGATGCGCGAGATGCGGGTGTACGCCGCGCCGCTGCAGAGCGCGCTGGACAAATACCTGCGCTTCGGCGGACTGCCGGCCGCCGTGGCCGAGGCCGCCGCGCAGGCGCGCGAGCCCTCCCGCGAAGTCAGACGGGTGCTGTACGACTCGCTGGTCAGGGAGCTGCAACGCAAGGGCGCAAGCGCCGCCGCCACGCACGCGCTGCTCGAGCGAGTGGTGCGCTCGCTGGGAGCGAAGGTCAGCTGGAGCGCGATGGCCCGCGAGATGGACGTCCCCCTGGGACGAAGCCCCGGAGGGTCGGGACGGCCGAGCCATCAGACCGTACGCGACTACATCGAGCTGCTGGCCGGCGGTTACTTCCTGTTTGTGACCTATTACTGGCGCACCGGCTCTGAGACCAACGAGCAGTCCCGCGACAAGAAGGTCTACATCGCCGATCCCCTGCTGCACACGATCGCGCTCGACGGGGCGCCCGGACTGGCCCTCGACACCCCTGCGCTGATCGAGAGCGTCGTCGGCATGGCGCTGCTGCGCAGCTACGAACCGGACGAGCGGCTGCTGGAGACGTTCGTGCTGCCCGAGCGGCTGCACATCTGGCAGACCGCACGCGGCGGGGAGATCGACTTCGTCTGCGGCCCGCGTCGCGAGCTGGACGTGGTCGAGGTCAAGTATCGCGAGAACCCCAGTCGCTCCGCCGCCGCGGCCGCCGCACGCGCACACGCGGGCCGCCCCGTGTTGATGGCCACCAAGAACACCCAACTCACCACGGAGCGCTACACCCTGCTGCCCGCCCACACCCTGCTGTGGGCGCTCGGCTGAGGCCGGCGCCGTCCCTCAGCGCACCAGCGCGTCGCCCAGAGCCTCGTCGATCGCGGTGAGGGTTGGAGCGTCGAGCGTCACGCCCGAGGCGGACGCGTTGGCGTGCACCTGCTCCGGGCGCGACGCGCCGACGATCGCCGAGGCCACGTTCTGCTCGCGCAGCACCCATGCCAGCGCCAGCTGCGCCATCGTCAACCCGGCGCCCTCCGCGATCGGCGCGAGTCGCTGCACGGCCTCCAGCACGCGGTCGTCCAGCAGGCGGTCCATGAACGTGTTCATCTCGTCGCTGGCCGCGCGCGAATCTTCCGGCGGCGGCGCGCCCGGAGCGTACTTGCCGGTCAGCACCCCCTGCCCCAGCGGCGACCACACGATCTGCGAAATCCCCTCGCGCTCGCACAGCGGGATCACCTCGGCCTCGGGCACGCGCCACAACATCGAGTACTGCGGCTGGCTCGACACCCACCGCTGCGAGCGGGTGGGATCCGAAATCTCCAGCGACGCGGCGATCTGCCCGGCGGTCCACTCGCTGAAGCCGATGTGCCGCGCCTTGCCGGCGGCCACCACTTCGGTGAGCGCCCCCATCGTCTCCTCCAGCGGCGCACGCTCGTCATAGCGATGGCACTGGTAGAGGTCCACGTGGTCGGTGCGCAGCCGCTTCAGCGACGCGTCGATCTGCTTGTGGATCTGCACCGCCGACAGCCCCCGGTCGGTGTCGGACATCGGGAAGTACACCTTCGTCGCCAGCACGTACGACGAGCGCTCGTACCCGGCCAGCACCTCCCCCAGCAGCGTCTCCGAGGCGCCCCGCCCGTACACGTTGGCGGTGTCGAAGAAGTTGATCCCGGCGTCGAACGCCGCCTTCACGCACGCCTCCGACTGCGCCCGCTCCACCCCGCCGGAGTAGGTCAGCCACGAGCCGAGGCTGATCTCCGACACCTCCAGGTCGCTGGTGCCGAGTTTGCGGTAGTTCACGGTGGGGAGACTAGCGGGTGGGGGCCGCTCCCACCGCTGTGCTCTTTCGGGCCTCGATCGTCTGCTTGACCACTCGGGTTCCCTTTTCCATCATCTCGCTGGTGGGCGCCGCCAGCGCGTCGGGCAGCAGGTCGGCCACCCACACGAACCTCGCCGCATCGTCCCCGTCGGCGAGCACCTGCGCCGACCCGTTGTGATGGGTGTAGGGCCCGTCGACGATCGACCACACCAGCCGGCGAGCCTCGTCGTCGAGGTCGACCAGCCGCTCGCGCACGGTGGTGCCGTTGAAGAAGGTGACGATCCTGTCGCCTTCGTCCAGCCGGGCATCGACCACGAAGCCGGGCACGAGACGTTCGTGCAAGGCCCCCCAATCGCGCACCGCCGACCACACCGCCGCCGGGCTGGCGTCGACCTTGATTTCAGTGCGAATCGAAGCCATATGTGTTTCCTTTCGATGGGGAAGCACGATGATGGCGGCTGTGGTCACACACGTCTGGCGAGAATCGGCCAACGACAACCCGGTGCTCTACCGCCGCCGCCCCGCCGCGAAACTCTGCACAGCGGGCGCCACCGCGCGGAGGCTGGCGCCGACCTCGGCCGGGGCGTCCTCGGCCGGGGCGTCCTCGGCCAGGGCGTCCTCGGCGGGGGCGTCCTCCGCGTGGCGACCGCCACCATCGCCACCATCGGCCGCGCCGGCAGCGATCTCCGCCGGGCGTAAGCGGTGGATCCGCGCCGCTTCGGGCACCGGCTCGCCGGCGGCGGGCGCAAGGAAGCGCTCCAGCGGCGCCAGCTCACGCACCACCACGTTTACCACCGGCGGCACCTCCTCGACGCCGTGCAGACGCTCCACTTCCGTGCGCTCCAACCGGCCACGCGCCAGCAGCAGCGGCTCGCCGCGCGCCAGCGGACGGTGGCGCTCGTACACCTCACGCGCCACGATCAAATTGATGTGCCCCCACTCGTCCTCGAACAGCAGGAACATCGTGCCGTTCGCGGTGCCCGGCCGCTGGCGGGCGATCACCAGTCCGGCCACGTTGACGGCCGCCCCCCGCGGCAGGCGCGCCAGCTGCGGCGAGGTGGCGAGCATCTGTCCGGCAAGCCGCGGGCGCAGCGCCGCCATCGCCTGGTCGCCCACCGTCACGCCCGTGGTGGCGTAGTCGGCGATCAGCCGCTGCCAGCGGGTCAGCGGACGCAGGCGCGGCGTGGCCGGCAGCTCCAGCGCCAGCGCCAGCTGCGTGCCGCCCTTGCCGACCGCGTGGCCGGGGGCGGCGATCCCCAGCTGCCAGAGTGCGTGGCGGCGGCGGGCGTCGAGGCCGGGGGCACCCGGCGCGTGCGGCACTCCCTGCGCATGCTGCACTCCCTGCGCATGCTGCACCCCGCCGTGCACAGTTGTGTTCTCTTCGAGCACGCCAACCAGACGGTCGCAGGCCCCCGACCACGCCAGCTGCTTGAGCGTGGGCCGCCCCGCGCCGCAACGCGCGGCCAGTTCGCCGAGGTCGCGGAAGGGGCCGCCCCGCTGGCGCTCGGCCACCAGCTCTGCGATCTCCTCGGCACGCACGCCCTTGACGTACCCGAGGCCGAGCCGCACGCCCGGGCGCGGCTCACCGCCGCCGACCGCGCGGGCCACCACCCCGGGCGAGGCGGGCAGGCCGGGCACCTCCTCCACCGTGCACCGCACCCCCGAGGCGTTGACGTCCAGCCCCAGCACGGGGATGCCGCGGCCTTCGGCCTCGTGCACCAGCGTGTCGGGCGCGTAGAAGCCCATCGGCTGCTCGTTCATCAGCGCGCACAGAAACTCGGGGCCGTAGTTGACGCGCAGCCAGGTGGACTGGTAGGCGAGCAGCCCAAACGCCGCGCCGTGCGCCTTGGGGAAGCCGAAGCCGGCGAAGCCCTCCACCATCTCCCACACCCGCTGCGCGGTGGCGGTGTCGGCGCCGACGTGGCGGCGGGCGCCCTCGACGAAACGCTGGCGGTGACTCTGCAAGGCCTCGTGCGAGCGCTTGCGGCTCATCGCGCGGCGCAACCCGTCGGCCTCGCGGGGGGTGAAACCGGCGAACGCCTGCGCCACCTCCATCACCTGGTCTTGGAAGATCACCGTGCCCAGCGTGCTCTCCAGCACCGGCCGCAGCGACGGATGCGGGTAGGGCGGCTGATAGGAGGGGTCGGCGCGCAGCCGCCGGCGGCGCTCGATGTAGGGGTTGATCGCGCCCCCCTGGATCGGCCCGGGGCGCACGATCGCCACCTGGATCGTCAAATCCTCGAGGCTCTCCGGGAGCGTGCGCTTCAGCGACTGCATCTGCGCGCGGCTCTCGATCTGAAACACGCCCACCGTGTCCGCCCGGCGCACCGCACGGAAGGTGGCGGGGTCGTCGAACCGGATCCGCGAGAGGTCCACCCGTTCGCCGCGCGTGTGGGCGATCAGCTCCACGCACGCTTCCACCGCCGACAGCATCCCCAACCCCAGCAGGTCGATCTTCAGAAAGCCGGCGTCGGCGCAGGAGTCCTTGTCCCATTGCACCATCTGGCGTTCCTCCATCGCCGCCGGCACCACCGGGCAGCAGTCGATCAACGGCCGCGTGGAGATCACCATCCCGCCGGGGTGCTGGGAGAGATGGCGAGGCAACCTGTGAGCCTCGGCGACCAACCGCGCAAGCCACGCCCAGCGCGGTGAGGCGCTGCCGACGTCGATGTCACCGGGGGCCGCACTCCAGTGATGCTCGGCCGTCCGCGCCGCGCGCTCGATCTGGCCCGGCGGCAGCCCCAGCACCTTGCCCAGCTCGCGGATCGTTCCGCGCGCGCGGAACGTGGGGAAGGCCGCCACCAGCGCGGCGCGCTGGTGGCCATAGCGCTGGTGCACACGCGGGATCAACCGCTCGCGGATGTCGCGCGGAAAGTCGAGGTCGATGTCGGGCAGCGACTCCAACCCGGTATGCAGGAAGCGTCCCAGTAACAGGTGGTTGCCGATCGGGTCGATGTGCGAGAGGCCGGTGAGGTAGCAGACGATCGACGACACCGAGGAACCCCGTCCCCGGCCCGGCGCGAGCAGCGCGCGTACCGACTCCGCGCCGCGCACCTCGGCGGCCACCTCGCGTGCCAGCTCCAGCAACTCGTGGTGCAGCCAGAAGAAGCCGGCGAGGCCCAGCTGGTCGATGATCCGCAGCTCCTGCTCCAGCCGCGCCGCGGCCTCGGGGAGGGCGGCGCCAACACCTCCCCCGCCTCCGGCCTCCCCGGCGCGCCCGCGCGGGCGGCGCGTGGGAGTCCCCTCGCCGTAGAGCTCGTGCAGCCGCGCGTGGCACAGCTCCGCCAGACGGCGCATCGCGGTGGGGTCCTCCGCGCCGGGGTAGCGGTAGCCGAGGTCGTGCTGCAAGTCGAACCGCAGCTCGTCGGCGAGGCGCACGCTTTCGCGCACCGCCTCGGGGTGCTCGGCGAAGCGGGCCGCCATCGCCGCGGGGGCGCACAGCACGTGGCTGTGGTTGCCGCGCCGCAGCGGCTCGGAGGCCTCCAGCGTGGTGCGGTGGCGCAGCGCCACGAACGCGTCCTGCAGCTCCGCGCGGGAGCGGGCGTGGGCGTGCACGTCGCCGCTCGCCACGCACCGCACGCCCAACCGCCGGGCGAGCGCCTGTAGCGCCCGGTTGCGGGCGCGGTCGTGGCGGGCGTAAGGGCGCTGCAGCTCCACGCGCAGGTTGTGCGGGCCGAACGCCTCCAGCAGGCGCCGCGCGGTGGGCTCGTCGTGCACGCCGTGGGCGGCGCAGCCGGTGAGACACACGAGGCCCTCGCTGTGTTCGCGCACCGCCTCCACGCTCACCGCCGGGTCTCCCCGCTCGCGGCCGGGGCGCTCGCGGGTGTGGGCGTGCGCCACCGTCAGCAGCCGGCAGAGGTTGCGCCAGCCCCGCGCGTCGCGCACCAGCAGGGTGAGGTGGCGGCCATCGTCGAGGTCGAGCTCAGCGCCGTGGATCGCGCGCAGCCCGGAAGACTCGGCCGACGCGATCGCCTGCGCCAGCTCCATCGAGCCCGACACCGAGTTGTGGTCGGTGAGCGCCAGCGCCTCATAACCCAGCTCCGCCGCCCGCCCCACCAGCTCGTCGGGCAGCGAGACGCCGTCGAGGAACGAGTAGGCGGAGTGGCAGTGAAGCTCGGCATACCGTGCGCGACGCTCGCCGCCGCCCGCCCCGCCGCCGCCAACCCGACCCCGGCCAACGCCGTCGCCGCCCGCCCCGCCACCCGCAACACGCGCCGCGCCGGTCATCTCACCCCGCCTGCCCGTACCACTCGCCGGTGCAGAGGTCGTGGAACACCACCAGGTTGCGCCCGCCGGCGCTCACCACCTCCCAGTAGCGGCGGCGCAGCGGGCGGCCGGTCCACCAGCGGTCTTCCACCAGCCACGACTCCCGTACGTGCTCCACCCGCCGTCCGTCAACCGTGTGGGGCGTCCCGCCCGCCCCCATCCGCACGCGGGCGGGACGGGGCCGGTTGAGGGGGCGGCTGCTGCCGGGGGGGCTGCTGCTGCCAGGGGAGTTGCTTCCACTCATCCGGGAAAGGGGGCGAAGATGACGCGCCGCTCCGGTACGCGCGAGTCGGGGTCCACACACACCGCGCGCAGCGCCGCCTCCGGGCCGGCGGCCGCGCGCGCCTGAGCCACAGCCTCGCGCAGGCGCTCGTCGTCGCGCGGGGTCGCGCCCTCCCCGTGCCGCGACGCGACATCACCATGGGAGCGACCCTCGGTGGGGGAGGCGCCGATCGAGTCGCAGTCGAACAGCGGCCGCTGGCGCCCCTCGGGCGGGCCGAAGCGCTCGGCTTCCAGGCGCAGGTGGGCGGCCGGCGCGGGCAGCAGCGCCAGGCGCGGTGCCAGGGCCAGGCGGATGCGCAGCGGGTTGGAGAGCGCTTCGCGCAGCACCACCCGCTCGCGCCAGGTGCCGCCCTCCACCAGGCGGGCGGAGAGCGTGAGCGCGCGCAAGGTCCGCCCGCGCCGCTCGGGGCGGGCCAGCAGACGATCGACCAGCACCCCCAGCACCCGCTCCAAAGCAGGGCCGGAGCCGGCCTCCTCCAGTTCCAGCGACTCCCACAGGCGCTCCTCGGCGAGGCACGTGCGCAGCGGGTCGTCCTCGCCGCGCGCCAGCCGCCGGGCCAGCACACCGGCCTTGCCGAAGCGGTCGGCCACCATGTCGCGGCTGAACGCCGCCAGCTCGCCCAGCGTGTCGATCCCCAGGCGGGTGAGCGGCTCAACCAGCGCCGCGGTCTCGGCGCGGTAGCCCAGCAGCGCCACCGGCCGCTGCGCGAGGTAGCGGCGCGCCTCGGCCTCCGTGCCCACGATCACGGCGCGGCGCGAGCGCACCTCCAGCGCCGCCGCCAGCGCGCAGAAGCGGGTCGGACCGACGCCCACGCGCGCGGGGCGGCCCAGCGCGCGGCGGGCGGCGGCGACGACGCCCTCGTCGCCCCCGGTCCACCCCACGACCCCTCCGATGCCCCCAGCGCCTCCCCTGCTTGCGCCTCTCCCCAGCGGGCGCGGCCCGTGCCGGCCCTCGGCCGCGTGCAGGCCGCGCAAGCCGTCGGACTCGAAATAGGCCAAGCCGGCGCGCGGCAGCTCCAGCGCCGCGCCGATCCCCTCCAGCGCACGCACCGCCCTCCCCCACTCCTGCGCCGCGCCCAGCGGGTCGCCCGCCACCAGGCGCAGCCGCGGGCAGCGCGCCAGCGCCTCGCCCAGCGCCATCCCGCGCGACACGCCGTGCGCTTCGGCGGCGCCCGACACCTCCCCCACGCGCGCCTCGCCGCCGGGCGAGGGGGCGATCGCCAGCGCGTGGCCGGCCAGCGCCTCCGCGCCGCCGGCGGCGACGGTCAGCTCGAAGCGGGGGAGGTGGACACAGACGACCATGCGAACATATGTTCGCATAGGAAGGTCGCCACGCAAACAGACGGGCGTCCGCAGCTGGCGGCGTAGGCTTCAGGCACGCCGCCGGCAGCAACGCCACGACCGCCGCGGCGACCAACAGCACGGCGAGTCGCCCATGTCCTCGTCACAGGCCGCGGCAGTCGTCAACGTCTCCCAGGCGAGCAGCGCTTGAACTTGACGGCAACAAGGCGCGATCCGGCCGGATCCTGCAATCCCGTTCTCGCCTACCGTTCGCTCTTGATCACAGCACTGGTGCTTGCGTTCCTGGCCGAGAGATATAGGATCGCGGTATTGTGACCATCCGGTGACGGCAGGCCGATCCTGGCGTCCACCAACGCCGCCATCAGAGACCCCCCGCATCCTGTCGCCTGAGGTGCGGGGAACGCGTTGTCGACAAGCCTGTTTCCCAGGAGGTCCAGAATTGAGTTTTCAGCTTCAAATCGAAACTGACCCATTTTGCCTTGTATCGGGCCATTTGGCGGAACCGGACTCGCCCTTCCGGTAGTTAACTTCACGGTCACCGGCGTGGCATCGGAGCCGATGAAACATTCATTTCCTAGCATCGGATTTTCCAAATCAATTCTGATAGGCAGCGACAGCGCCACGCCTTCTTCATTGATCAGGTTGCTTCTCGATACACCAATTGCTCGCGGCGGTCCGGCAAGTTCGACCGTCGCATATAGCGGGCTGCCCAACAGGCCCCCAGGCACTTCCTGACGCACACGTTGCAGTACTTCCCCGTTCAACGGCCCCACAACGCTTTCGGCTTCGGTTTCTTCATCCTCGTCCAGTCCCAACTGTACTGTGAACTGATGCGTGAGGACGACCTTCTGGGTTCCAAATCTAAATTCGCCGTTTACTGCATTTCCAAATAAGCAGTAGTTGACTCTAGGAGTAAATCGGGGACACTCCTTGAAGATCGAAAAGGGCCCCGTCGGTTCTCTCGCCCACGCAGGTGCCACGACCGCGACGCTCGCTCCCAGTGCAATGATCAGAGAAAGCATCGCACACGTCAGCACACGCCCACGACCGAAAACGATGACCCTAATGTGCATATGAGTTTTCCTATCCACGGCGCCTTGCGGGCGGACAGCGATCGCCGCCATTTTTGTGCCTCCTGTGGTGTTCGAGTTCCCTCGCGAGGCGATGCCCTCGCCCCGTGTGCATACGGATGCTCTGCATTACCTGCTCGCCTTTGAGCGTCAGCGCCCAAGCATTGGGCTCGCATTTGATCCGCTCGCCGTCACCGCAGTTCACGAGCACCCCAACTGCCGCAAACGACGCAAAGCCTTGAAGCCTGCCATGTCCCGGATGCTCGCCTTATCGGCGACTCGCAGCTGCTGGCCCCAATGTGCCCAGCGACTCCTTCGGGGACGCGTACCGTGCGATACGTCAACCGCATCGGGACGCCACCAAGCGGATCACCAACGTCATCTTTACCCGGGTTTCTTGTCTGCGCCGTCTCTCCGTCGGCCACAGCCACTACCGTCACCGGCGCTTTGCATGCCGCTTGGTCCGCTTGGACCCCTTCTTGGCCTTGCGCTTGACGCGTCGCTTGGCCTTGTGCTTCGCGGCCGGCTGGCTCGTGTTCGCTTCCGGGCCGGTGGGGAAGGTGATCGCCGGCACCGACACGAACGCCAGCGGCGACGGCGGCGTCACGAACGCGTTGGCGAACGTGCTCGTCGTGAACGTCTGGACCGCGCCGTAGGCGGTGCCGTCGAGCGTGGTCGCCTCGATGCGGTAGTAATAGGTGGTGTCGGGCAGCAGCCCGGCCAGCTGCAGCGAGACCGGCTGTTCGGCGCCGCCCGCCCCGACGAAGCCGAGACCCGTCGGCGGCCCGAACTCGGGCGACGTGCCGATTTCGAAGCCGTACACGGTCTGCAAGCCTTCGCTGTTGACCACGCCTGAGACCGTCGCATCGTTCTGGCTGATGGCGCTCGCCCCGCCGGTGCTCACGAGCGGCGGCGTTTTGGCGGACGTGGTGAACGTTGCGTCCGGACCATATACCGTGCCCGCCGGGTTGGCTGCCACCACGCGCACGTGGTAGGTGGTGCCGGGGATCAGTTCGCCCGAATCCACGGGACCGACGGTTTGGACGGCGCTGGCCGAGCCGACATCGATCGGGGTGGTGCTCATCCCGTACGCTTCGGTTTCGCCGTACTGGAAGTACACATAGGTTTCGCTGCCTTCGGGGTCGACCATCGCAGTGAATCGCGCGCCCGCCTTACTCAGATCGGTCACTACGGTGACACCAGAAATCGATGGCCCGAGCGCAAACGTCGTAAAGATGCTGTAGAAGCCACGTGCGACGCCGTATTGGTTTTCGCAGTACAACCTGGCGTAATAGGTTTGATTTGGTTCAAGGCCGCTGATCGGGACACCGATTTTGACCCTCCCTTCGAGCGCCGAACCCTCGTCCCGCAGCGGCGTCGTGGATCCTAATGCCGGACTCGTCCCGTAGTCAAACTGGCACTCGGTATCCACGCCCCTGGGTTCGAGCGACCCATTGAGCGTGGCGCCGGTCGTTTGAAATTCGCTCGCTTCTTCGGTGTTCACCCCGGCGACCGCCGGGGGCGTTTCAAACGACTCGTTTTCGCCCGCGACTTCGCCGTAGCTGTCTTCGCAGACGATCCGGTAGTTGTAGTAATGCGCAGGCGCGAGGCCGGCCAGCGGCGCGTTGACCGCCACACTGCCACTCGCCTGCGAGCCCATGTCCTGCAGCGGCGTGCGGGCGCCGTACGCTCCGTTCGAGCCATATTCGAAATAGCACTTGGTGTCCACGGAGTTTGGTTCGACCGAGCCGTGCAGCGTCGCCTCGACCGGCAGCACTTCGCTCGGCGGGGCGCTGCGCACACCTTCGACCGCCTGCGGCGTGGAGAAGCTCTCGTCTTCGCCGTCGAGCGTGCCGTTGGCGTCGCTTGCTACCAGCCGGTAATGATAGGTCGTGTCGACGTGCAGTCCACCGAGCGCCACAGTCACCTGCTCCTGTGCGTTGCCGGCGCCGAGCGCGCCGGCAACGGGGGAGCATCCGGCCATATGCCCATATGCTGTTGTTTCTCCCCATTCGAATTCACATTTGGTCACGGGCAGGCCGGAGGGGTTCACGTCACCTTGCAGCGTGGCCGCAGTTTTCATCACGCCCGACGCCGGCTTGGTAAGGACGCCTGGGAGCACGGTGCCGGAAACGCCGTAGATGACGACGCGGCCGTCGCCACCGTCGGCTGCATAAACCTGACCCGTTTTGCCGTATGCTGCCACTCCGAAGGAGCCGCTCAATTCTCCCCCGCCGGCCGCGCCGAGCGGTTCGCCGCTGTAGCTGTATTGCCGCACTTCCCCTGTGGAATCGATGTCCACCTCATGGTTCAATGGGTCGACGCCAAGCGTGCTGCCTTTCGCTGCAAACGCTTCGCCGCTGGTTGTCGTCAAGCCGAACTGGTCGTGCAGGTACTTGGTGACCGGCCCGGCATTCCACGTGTCCACGTACACGTTTCCTTCGGGGTCCACGGTCAGGTTGCACACGTTGTTGAGGCCGCTGAGCGTGCCCACGTAATCGCTGGTCGTGAGCCCTTCGCCGGTCGGCGTGTACTCGTTGACGTGACTCGAGTAGAGTCCAACATACACGTCCCCCGCTGCATCCACCGCAACGCCGCATGGCTCACCGCTCGGCTGGCCGGCGGCTTCCACCTGGGACCTGGTCAGCCGGCCGAGTTTTTCGCCGGCGTGGGCTCCTTCGAGAGCGAATACTTCGACCCCTTCGCCCTCCGCGACATACAGCTCACCCTTGCCGGGGCCCGCTTCGCTGATGGCCAACTCCTCTTCATCTCCGCCTTTTGCAGCCAGCCCCTCGATCTCGTTGGTTTCGTCGGTTGCCGAAAAGTCGACCGGTTCGCCGCTGGAGTTGAACTTGTAGACGGCGCCCCCGTCCGATTCGACATATACGTAGACGTTGCCGGTCGCCTGGTCGACGGCGATGCCCTGGACGTCCGGGAAGGTCCCAGCGCCGTGGCCGAGCGGGCCGAAATTGACTTCGGGCGAGCGCACCAAATAGGCGGCCGCGGAGCCCACGCCCAACGATGCAGCTCCAAGCAGGCTGACTGCGCCGAGAGCAGTCGCAATCATTCTCCATCCGCGCATCACTTGCTCCTCCTGTTGGCCGTACCACGCTTCGCCCGATGTCTATGTGCGTATGACGTTCGTCTCGCTCTTCGCGAGGCGCGCGCGTGCCGCCGTCGTGCGCGAGCACTACGCGCCGCCTTCCTCGCCTTTCCCTTCTTGGTCGCCTTGGGGCAATTGGTGACCGCGATCGACGTTTGCTGGTGTAGTTCGGCGCCGTTCTGGCCGACGAACGAGGTCGGCATCGTGAGGCGCGACTTGCAGAGGTTGCCGAGCGCGGTCAGCGCCGAGTAGGGGCCCTCGGGCAGGTAGATCTCGAAGCTCGAAATCGGCACATCGGGCACGTTCTGGAACGTGCTGCTGGTGATCCCCGCTTTGCTGATGTACGTGTCGCCGACGAGGTCGAAGCGCACGCCGTAGCCCTGCAGGACCATGATCAGGTTGGGAAACGCTTCGCCGCCGTTTGAGACGAAGTACACCGGCCCGACCAGTTCAACCGGCAACACCGGTGTCGAAGCGCGAGCGATCCCCACGATCGACGGCGCCGGGCACGCTCCGGGGTTGGAGCGGAAGATAGCCTGCGGGCAGGCTTTCTGCAAGGTCGCCAGCCGCGAGGGCAGTTGTTTGGGCAGTTCCACCTTGACTTTGGCGACGTTCGCGAGCTTTGGGCCGAGCGGGTAGATCAGCTTCGCGTCGAGATCGGCGCCGTCCAGCCGCGAGGTGTGGCCCGAGGTCGAGACCTTGAACGTCGGGTGAAAGCCGAGTCCCGCGCAGTTGGTCACCTGGAAGGGCGAGTCGAGGCTCACTCCCGCGCTTTCCTTGCTCGTCAGAGTTCCCGTGATCGCCATCTTGTTGCAGCTCGTCGGGTTGAACGTGAAGTCGGGCCGGTCGATCGTCACATTCACCGCCCGCAACTGCAGCGGAATCCCGTCGAGCGCCGTGGGCAACGGATCGGCGGTGATCGTCAACGCGGTCGTCGTCGGATCGATGTTGATCGCCGCGCGCACCACCACCGTGCCTTTGCCCGTCGTGCCCGACAGCGTGTACGGGCCCGCCTTCGCCGGCACCACCACCGCTAGGCCGAATGGGGCACCCTTGTAGCCTTCCGTCAGATAGACGTGGCCGCCGGTCACCAGGAACGGGTCGGCGCCGGCGCCGGTGAGCACCTGCACGTGCCCGATTTCGCTTTCGCCGCCGCAGGTGCCTTCGCTCGCCTGCGGTTCCTTGCACAGCGGCACGTGCGCCAAGGAGCCGAGCAGTCCCTCGGGCATCTGCATCTGGAAGCCGTTGAGGAACTCGTCCGCGTCGCCCCGCCCGAAAGACAGCGTGAACGTGCTGTATTCGCCGGCCTGGATGTTTGTCGTGCCGGCGACGAACGAGGGGTTGAACTGCGGCGCGATGCAGTCCTGGTTGATTTCGAAGTTCGAGAACTCAGTCGTGTCCGCCGTGAACGGGGTGCTCCACGGCGCCACGTCCAGCGTGCTCCCGGTCGGCCCGCACACCCGCGGATTGGCGAGCACGGCGCGCGGACCGCCCCCGAGCGTAAGTCTGAATTCGCTGAACGGCAGCGGCGGGTTGTCTTCGAACGTGGTCGTTATCTGTCCTGTCTGCTGGTTGATCTGCGCATGGCCTTCGAGCTTGACGACGATCCCCGATTCGCCTTCACCGACGATCTGCACGAACAGCCGCACCATCCGCCCGTCGGCCGCGTCTTCCGGCGTGCAGGGATCGCACGGGGGTTCGGCCAGGTAGACGTCCCCACGCAGCGTTTCCAGCAGCGCCGGCGTCTTGATCTGCGCGGTGCCGACCTGCGATTCCCGTGGGCATTCGCCGGGCACACCCGAGTGCAGACCGAACTGTGCATCCGTGCACGCCTGCAGGCCCCATGCCGCCGGCGGCGAGACGACCGTGCCCATCGGCAGCGTCAACGTCACGTTCCTCACGTCGGGCTTGGCCAGGTTGTTGGGGTCGTTGACCTGTGGCACGTTCAGCTCGAATTGGTAACCCGACGGCGCGCCGGCTTCGAGCGTGTCCGGCAGCATCGAGAAAGACGCGACGAACGGCAGCAGATCGCAGCCGGTAAACCGCGGCATCGCGGCACTCTCATCCTTGAATACGCTCCGTTCCTGCCATGCATCGGTTTCCATCGTCGTCACGGGCGCTTCGGTGCACTGCTCCGGGTTGGTGAGCAGCGGCACCCGTGTGACCCGCGCCTGACCTTCTTCGTACCGATAAGCCTGTGTGCCGTTGTGGTCGGCCGGGATGCCCCAGATCGTCACCCAGTTCGCCAACACCGCCTGCGTTTCGGTGATGTCCGACGCGCTGACCTGAACGCCGTAATCGCCATTCGACAGGACGTGGGTGTCCAGCCGGACCGGTGTGCCGTACCCCACCTCGTACGCGAACGCCGCCGGCTCGCCCGGGGCCGGCGCTATGTTGTAGACCGGGACTTGAAATTCCTCGAACCCCTTCAGGATCACTTTGGCGACGCCCACCTGCGTGTCCTGCGGGCACAGTTCCGGCTCGCTGACTTCTCCGACCACCTGCGCCATCGTGCACTGGGGGATGCCGACCGTGTTGCCGACCAGGCCGGGCGGCAGGTCGAAACGGACTTCGTGCGGGTTTTTGATCGGTACACCAGGCGCCTTGGTCTCCAGTGTGAACGCCGTCGTGAAGTCTGGGTGCGCGCCGGCCTGCAGCGTCGAACTCGCCGCCATCACGCTCCCCGGCGCCGGCCCGAACCCGGCCTGCGCGGAGCTGATCGCGATCGGCGTGGTCGTGCTCGCCGGCGGCGCGCCCGCGCCAGTCACCGTTGCCTGATTGGTGACGCTCGACGGCAGGCCCGAGACGGGAACTTCCACGGCTACGGTCATCGTGCGCGTCGCCCCGTTTGCGAATTCGGCGCCCGACCACGTGCAGGTGGGAACCGGCGAAGGCGAGCATTCGCTCGCTTCCGGGGTCTGCTGCGTGCCGCTGGAGACGCTCAATGCCCGGAGTCCCGCGGGTAAATCATCGTGGATTGTCACCGTTCCCTTCGCCGTGGCGTCGCCGACGTTGGTCGCCGTGGTCACCAGCTCGGGCGCTTCACGACCAGCTGCCTGAATGCTCAGCGTCGCACTATGCCCAGCACCGGTCAGGTCGTTACCGTTAACCTCCAGGGCACCGAATTCCGTTTCGATGTCGGTATCGGTCGCCGCCCCGGCGAAGGTGAGTACATAGGGGCGTTCGCCGCCGGGCCCACCACTCACACGCACTTCAGCGCCGTGTTCGGCGAAGAGGAAGATCTTATGGATCGCTTCTTCGATTTCTTTGGGAGTTGTGTCGTAAGGCAGCGGCCCGGTGGAGCCTTCCAAGTTGGCGAAGCTCAGCGCGAAGTCGCCGCCGCTGGCGTCGACCGCCAGCTGCTCGACTTGCGTCGCTGGGCTGGCCGGCGCGAAGTTGGTCGGCTCCGCCACCGAGACGATCCCCCACTCCGGAGGCGTCGCCACCGGCGCAGCCCCGGCAATGCTACAGATCGCCGCGCAGAGCAAGATCGCGAGGAGGACTGCTGAGAATGTGGTTCGACAACGCATTAACGCTTCCCTCCACGACGACTCGACTTGGCGGCCCGACGGGCTCGGCCGCGCCCGCCCTTACGTGTTGACTTCGATCTGGTGCGCCTCCGTTTGACCTTGACCTTGGCCTTGGCCTTGGCCTTGGCTTTGGTCTTGGCCTTGGCTTTGGGGGCCGTCACTGTCGGCTGCGGCGGCACATTGCCGAGCCCCGAGAACGTCTCGCTGGCGGGAGCCGTCAACAGCTGCGGAATGCTCGGCGGCCCCTGACAGACGTCCCCCTGACATGGCACCGCGGTTGGTGGGGGGTTATCGCCGGGCTGCGGAACGCGCGCATCGTAAACGTCCCATGCCCCGTCGGTATCTCCCGGGACGAGCCCTTCCGCCGTGCCGAAGAACACGTCGCCGCCATTCGCGCTGCTATCGAGGTAGAACGAAGGGTCGAACCCAGTGCCCGCGGAGATCAGGTAGTCGGTGCCGTCCTCCCACTCGTACAAGTCGCCCTTGCCATCGGTGTCCTGGGGCACCAGTGGATCGGGGGAGTTGAAGAACACCCGATCCCCCCCTTCGGAGATCTCACGCGCCCCGCGGAAGCTGCCCGATGTCACACCGTCGGCCGAGAATTCGGCGTTACCGCTGGGCACGACACCGGTCGGTGGGCAGGAGACGCAATCCAGCGTGCTTTTGCTCGCGTCGTAGCGGTAGACCTGCAGGAAGCCGCCGCTGTTGAATCCGAGCCCTGCCGCGCCGCCCCAGAAGACGAGCACCGACCCGTCCGGTGTGGCGCGCGCTTCTTCCACCCCGGCGTGTGCGGCGATCGTGCTCACCAGCCCCTGGGACCACATATCGAGCCCTTCGCCTTGCAGGAAGTAGAACCGCGAGCCGTCCCGGGAGCTGCCCACGATCTTGGCGCCACCTTCCGCGCTCGCCACACCCGGCAGGTAGGTGAGCGTTTCGGTGTCGGTGTCGAAGTCGTACTCCCACGGTCCCGAGCCGCTCGGTTCTTCGCCCGCCGCGCTTCGCGCGAGCTTGTCGTCGCTCGCGAAGAACGCCTGCGAGCCGTCGGGCGACGCGTACACGTAGGTGTTCGGCTCAACTTCCCCTTCCGGCCCGCCTCTGAGTCCAGGCACGGCGAGAGCGCCATGCGGAGCTCGCGCCGGCTGCCCTTCCACCGGCGGTGCCAGTGTGTCCCGCGAGACGAGCACCGAGCCGCGCTGGCCGTCGGGCAGCGTCTCGCGCACGTAGAGCTCAAGGATGCAACCGCCCGGCGTAGTGACGGGACACTCCTCTTCAAAAGCTATCTCGTGACCCGACCCGTACGGTTCTTCCCTCTGAAGACCTTTGCCGTTTTCACCGGGGTCGGGACTGACGAAGAACGCCTTCGAGCCATCTTCGGAGACTTGATTGTCGAAATTGTACGGTCTGTTGCCTTTTTGGCCCGTGGTCGCAGCCGGCACAGCTCCGAACGGGCTGAGCGATCCGTCCGGGAGCGTGTCCGCCTCGTGCAGCGACCCTTCGTCCCATTCGTAGAAGCCCCAGGCCCATTCAACTTTCGCTCGCGGTTTACCGCCGGAGCCTCTCCCCGAGGTTCCGGCATAGAGAGCCCGCGATTCATCTTCGGGCAGCAGCGTGCCGGAGAAGCCGTAGTAGATGCGAGACAAGCTCGGCGAGCCGCCCGCGACGATGAATTCACCGTATGGCTTGGCACCGAAGGGGATGCTCGGGTCGGAGATCTGCGGGCGATCGACCCATTCCGGTTCGAGCGCATTGTTCGGGCCCGCGAGATACAGGCTCGCCGAGAAAGGTGGATCTCCGTGCACGAATTCGAGGTCTTCACTGAAGACCAGATGCGAAAGATCGGCCGAGGGATTGATGTATTCGAAAAACTCGGCGTGTGCAAGGTTATAAGTACCGTTGAACCGGGGATCGGGTGACGTTGTAGTCCAGGCCACACCCGGTACACGACGCGCAACGAAAATCTCTTGAAACACCGCATTGACCGGATCGCTGCCGAATGCGCCGCTGCCCTTGTAAAAGACGCCGTTACCATCAGCCGTCGCCAGCGTGTAAAGCGGCGTCAGCGTCGCGGTCACCCCCGCCGTGTTGCCGTGCTTGTTGGCCGGCGAGACCTCCTCGTAGACCCGTCCGTCCGGCAGCCCCGGCAGCGTCGAGTAGCGATTGCCCACGAGCGTCGGTTCGCCATGCGCGAGCTGTGATTGCATCTCGCACACCGCAAGCAGTAGCGCACCGAACGCGGCCAGCCGGCCGGCGTGCCGCAAAGACCTGGATAGCGCAGCATGCATCAAAGCCACTCCCCTCTCGCGACGATCACACTCCACGCCGATCGCTTATTCCCCATTTCACCATTGCTTTCGACGCGCATCAGGACTCCTCTCTCGTTTTCACGGTCGCCGGCTCGCTCGACGGGTGGACGTCCGCGACCGTTCATTGCTGGAGGTGGGCAGACAGATACTCTGCGCAACCCGCTCGCCGAGCGGGGTGAGCACCCACGCGTTGGCCTCCCCCTTGACGTGTCCGCCGCCCGTGTTGGTGACCAGCCTGGCACGCTCGAGGCGGCCTAGCAGACGCGAGATTTGCCCGGCGTCTGACACATCGGAGTACTGTCCGATTCCACGGTTGCTGGCGCCGGGTTGCCGTCGCACACCCTCCAGCACCAGCGCGGTGCGATAGGTGAGACGGATGCCAAGACCCGAAAGCGTGCTGTCGTAGCGCCCCGGAGCGCTCGCCAGCTCGGGCGGCGCCGGGAGTTCGAGCTGCGCCAACTCGCGGCGGACGGCGGCCGGCCCCAGGTAGGGGAGCACGATCATTCCCATCAGCTCGTTCAGCAGGCCGATAAGCGGAGGGTTCTCGCCGCGGACGAGCCGTGTGTGAACGATCGCAAACACCGCTCCCACCACCCCCTCAGCTGTCAACGGCGTACACGTCTCGCCGCGCGCACACTCCGAACGGCCCGCATCCACGGCGGTCGCCAGGCGCGCCAGCGCCTCCTCGCGGCGCGCGAGCACACGCGGCCCAGCCTGCGGCGCCTGCACCACGCACGCGCGCGCGAGCACGGGCTCGCGATCGAGGAAAGCCAGAATCGAGGCCAAACCGGCGCGGACCCGCTCGCGCCACACTCGGCCGTTCAAGTTCAGCGTGGCGAGCTCGGCGACGACGGCATCGACGGCGTCGTCGATCACAGCCACGAAGCACTCTTCGCGGTCGGCGAACAACTCATAGAAGGTGCGACGCGACACGCCGGCCCGTTTGGTCGTCTCGCCGACGCTTACCCGCGTGTGGCCGAGTTCGTCGATCGCTTGCACCGCGCCGGCAATCAGCCGCGAGCGCTGCATCTTCACCAGCCGCTCGCTTTGCCGACCAGTCCGACGTTCAACCCCGCTGTCCCGCCCGTCCGCGGATAGGCGGCCGGCGGACGCGGTGGCGTCCCCGACGACACGCCTTCCTTTGCTCGCGTGCGCGTGGACGGACATCACGACGCCCTCCCCACGTGCGGGGGTTGACAGGCCGAACGACCGGGGCTGCTAGCGCCTAGCCAAAGAGGTGAAGAGAGAGAGAGAGAGAGAGAGATGCGACAGCGCCAAGCTGGCGCATCTAGCATCGCCCTCCAACGAGGCGACAGGCGTTCCCGTCACGTATATCTCCCTCGAAACCACGCTCAATCCACTCCTCATCGTCCGAGACGACGGTCCCTCTCCCGATCCTGAACTCTTGCGAAGCGCTTGACGTCAACCGCAAGACGGCGACCCCAACCCGACCCTTATGTCATCGCGGCACCCCAACGGGATGACCTTGACCATGGCAAACGTACACCAGTCGCTTACGCTTGTCAATACCCAAACAGCGTTTCCCGCTGTCCAGGGCGCGGCGACCGCCGCCGCGAGGCGTCAATCCATGCCGAGCGGGCCCTCGGCGGAGCCGCTGAGGAACTGGCGCACGAACGGGTTTTCGGAGGAGAACATTTTGGCGGCGTCGCCCGCCTCGACGATCCGCCCGCGCCACAGCAGCGCGATGAATTCGCCGATCCGCCGCGCCGAGGCGATGTCGTGGGTGACGACGATGTAGGTGCCGCCGAACTGCTGGTGCATCTCCTGGATCAGCTCGCACAGCAGCGCCGTGCGCACCGGGTCGAGACCTGAGTCGGGCTCGTCGAAGATCACGATCTCCGGCTCCATCACCAGCGCGCGCGCGAAGCCAGCACGCTTGCGCATGCCGCCGGAGAGCTGGTTGGGGAAGTAGTCGATCGCGTCCGACAGCCCCACGTCGCCCACCCGTTCGCGCACGCGCTTTGAGATCTGCGCCTCCGACATGTCGGTGTGCTGGCGCAGCGGGAAGGCGACGTTGTCGAACAGCGACATCGACCCAAACAGCGCGCCGTCCTGGAACAGCACGCCGATTTTGCGCCGCAACGCCAGCAGCTCGTTCATCGGCAGGCTGGGCACCGACTGGCCCTTGACGATCACGTCGCCGGAGTCGGGGAACATCAGGCCGATCAGATGTTTGATCAGCACGCTCTTGCCGGTACCCGAAGGGCCGAGCACCACCGTGATGGTGTGGTCGGGCAGCGCCACGTTGAGCCCATCCAGCACCGGCACGCCACCCAGCCGCTTGTGCACGTCGTAGCAGCGGATCGACCAGTCGCCTTCGACGTCCCAGTCGTGCTCGGTGTGGTACCCGAAGTGGGCGGCCGCATCCAGCGTGGCCGCGTCCTGCGGGGTGACGTCCTCGCCGGCGGGGATGTCGTGCGGCTCGTGGGCGACCGACGCCCCGGCGCTCCCGACGATACGACCCTCCCCATCCTCGAATGGACCCTGTGCCGCCTGCTCCTCCTCCATGGCCTGGATACTACCGCCCGCCAGCCCCATCAAGCAAGAGCCGACTCGTGGTGTCTCCTCGACGCCCCACCGCTTCTTTGGCCGCCGGGCGCGTAGTATCGCCCGCATGGCACTTACGATCGCGGTACTGTCGCAGAAGGGCGGCACGGGCAAGACCACCACGGTGCGCACGCTCGCCGACGCCCTGCGCCGCACGGGAGTGCGCGCGCTGGCGGTGGACCTCGACCCGCAGGGCAACCTGTCGGACTACTTCGACGTGCACCCCAACGCGCAGCCGACGATCGGCGACGTGTTGAGCGGGCGCGCGGAGGCGGCGGATGCGATCCACGACGACGTGATCCCCGCCAACCTCCACCTCGCCGAGACGGAGCTGTCGCTGGGGGGCAAGCTGGGCCGCGAGTTGACGCTGCGCCGCGCGCTGGCCAAGCTGCCCGGAGACGCGTACGAGCTGATTTTGATCGACTGTCCGCCCTCGCTGGGGCTGCTCACGGTGAACGCACTGGTGGCCGCCGACTACGCGCTGATCACCGCCGAGGCGCAGTATTTCGCGCTGCAGGGCGTGGAGCAGGCGCTGGAGGTGATCGAGCTGGCGCGCGACACGCTCAACCCCGAACTGGAGCTGCTGGGGGTGCTGATGAACCTCGCCGACATGCGCACCGTCCACTCGCGCGAGGCGCTGGCCTCGCTGCGCGAGCAGTTGGGCGACCGGGTGCTCACCACGGTGGTGCGCTCCTCGATCGCCTACGCCGAATCGGCCGAGCGCGCCGTGTCGATCCTCGACCACCGCCCCGACCTCGGCGCCGACTACATCGCGCTCGCCGAGGAGCTGCTGGCGCGGATGCCGGGGCTGGCAGGGGCGCGAGGGCGACCGGGCTGAGACCGGAATGTGGAAGGTCGCGGACGGGGCTGGGCTGAGACCGAATGTGGGAGTGGCGCGGAGGCGGCTCGCTCAAAGCTCCCGCACATAGGCCCCCTGCGGCTCGAACGGGGCGCGCAGTAGCTGCGCCCAGCCCTCGACCTCTCCGCGCAGCGCCTCGACGACGGCGCCGGTCTGCTCGTAGAAGCACCACACGAGCACCGTGGGGCCGGCGCCCGAGATCGTGGCGCCCAGGGCGCCGAGTTGCGAGGCCCGCTGCGCGAGCTGGTAGGAGCGGGGGAAGAGGTGGGCGCGGGGCTGCTCGTGCAAACGGTCGCGCAGCCCATGCGCCACGAGGTCCCAGTCGCCGCGGGCGAGGCCCAGCGTGAGCAGAGCCCCGTGGGCGACGTTGAACACCGCGTCTTGCAGCGGCACCTCAGCGGGGAGAGCAGCGCGCGCCGCGGCGGTGCGGACGGGGTCGTGCGGGACAACCGCCAGCGCCTCGAGGCCGGTGGGCGGGTCGAAGCGGGTGACGGTGGCATCGGCGCAGATCACGAAGCCGCCGCGCAGCGCCGCCGCCACGTTGTCGGGGTGGCCCTCCACCTCGGTGGCCAGCTCCAGCAGTGGCGCGTCGAGCTCGAAGATGTGGTCGGCCGCCATCAGCCCCGCCACGATCGCGGCGGCGCTCGAGCCGAGGCCGCCGGCGAGCGGGATGTCGGAGCGGATGCGAAAGGTGAAGCCATCCGCCGGGTGCAGGCGCTCGAAGGCCCGCACACACAGGTTGTCGCGCCCGCGCGGCAGCGGCAGCTCGGTGTCGACGGCGAATGTGCCGGTCTCCTCCACCTCCAGCTCCATGTGCACCGCCAGCGCCGCCGCCATGCAGTCGAAGCCGGGGCCGAGATTCGCCGATGATGCCGGCGCTCGGACGACCCGCCTACGGATCACCCAGTACCGCCTCTTCCAGCGCCACCGTTTCGGCCGCGCAGGGGATGACGCGGCCGTTGGAGTTGTCGAGCGCGGTCTGCTGGTCCTTGAGACCTCTGCCGGTCATCACGCACACGACCCGTTCGGCGCCGTCGGCCCCATACTTGAGCAGGCCCGCCACCGAGGCGGCCGAGGCGGGCTCGCAGAAGAGGCCTTCCCTGGCGGCCAGCAGGCGGTAGGCGGCGAGGATCTCCCCGTCGGCCAGCGCGCGGATGGCGCCGCGCGAGTCGGTCATCGCCGCCATCGCGTCCTCCCAGCGCACGGGGTTGCCGATCCGGATCGCACTGGCCACCGTCTCTGGGTGCTCCACGGGGTGGCCCAGCACCAGCGGCGCGGCCCCTTCGGCCTGGAAGCCGAACAGCCGCGGGGAGGCGCCCATCTCGGTGAAGCCGCGCCAGTAGGAGGTGACGTTGCCGGCATTGCCCACGGGTATGCACAGCAGGTCGGGGCCGCCGTCGAGTGCCTCCACCAGCTCGAACGCCGCGGTCTTCTGGCCTTCGATGCGGAATTCGTTGACGGAGTTGACGAGTGTGATCGGGTGGCGCTCGACCAGCTCGCGCACCAGCTCGAGGCCCCGGTCGAAGTTGCCCGACAGGGCGATCACGCGCCCCCCGTGGATCAGCGTCTGCGCCAGCTTGCCCATCGCGATCTTCCCGTCGGGCACGATCACCGCGCAGGTGAGCCCGGCACGCGCCGAATAGGCGGCGGCGCTGGCGGCGGTGTTGCCGGTGGAGGCGCAAATCACCGCCTTGGAGCCTTCGCGCACGGCGGCCGACACCGCGCAGGTCATGCCGCGGTCCTTGAAGCTGCCGGTGGGGTTGCCACCCTCCAGCTTCAGATGCACCTCGGCGCCCACCATCTCGGAGATGACGGGCGCCGGCAGCAGCGGTGTGTCGCCCTCGCAGAGGCTCACCACGGGGTCGTCCTCCGCGAACGGCAGGTGCTTGCGCCAGCGCTCGATCAAGGCCGTTCGCATGCCCACCGCCCTTCTGGTTGGCGTCCGAAAAGAAAGTACAACCCCCCACGCACCACCCCTCGGCGGCGCCGTTTGTGAGCAGTGCCCGGTCGCCTCGCTTGCGACCCTCCCGCGGCCCTGAAGGGGCCTTTTTCAAAAAAAATCCTTACGCGCAGGCCATGGAGTCTCATCCGAACTCCTCTTCTATCACCCTGATCGCCCGCGGCGCCGAGCGCACCAGCTCGAGCTCGCCGATCCGCGCAAGCGCCTCGCGCAGACGCGACTCCAGGAGCGGATGCAGCACCATCGTCAACGGCACCCCGTCGCCGCCGACGCGCCGCTGCAGCACAGACTTGATCGAGGCGCCGTACTCGCCCAGCACCTGCGCGATCGCGCCCAGCACTCCCGGGCGATCGGCGACGTCGAAGTGCAGATAGAAGGCGCTCTGCACGTCGGCAATCAATCGCATCTGCAACGGCGGGGCGGGCGGGCGAGCGCCCCCCGTCATCACGCTCACCACGTCGCCCAGGACGGCGCTCGCGGTCTGGCGCCCTCCGGCGCCGGGCCCGGAGAGCGTAATCTCGGTGACCGTCTCCGATTCCACGGTCACCGCGTTGAACGGGCCCGACACCGACGAGAGCGGGTGGCCGGCGTAGAGGAAGGCGGGGTATACCCGCACCGAGAGGCCGCCGTCGCGCCGTTCCGCCGTGCCGATCAGCTTCAGCCCGAGCCCCAGTTCGCGCGCGGAGCGCAGATCGTCGGGCTGCAGATGCTCGATCCCCTCGTAGGGCACATCGTCGAGGTGCACGGGCGCCCCGAACGCGAGGCGCGCGAGGATCGCCATCTTCGCGGCGGCGTCGCGCCCGGAGACGTCGTCGGAGGGGTCGGCCTCAGCGTAGCCGCGGCGCTGCGCCTCGGCCAGCGCCTGGGCGTAATCGTGGCCGCGGTCCATCTCCCCGAGGATGAAGTTGGTGGTGCCGTTGACGATCCCGTGGATGCGCTCGATCGGGGTGGCCGCCAGCGACTCCTCCAACGTGCGCACCACCGGCACGGCGCCGGCCACGGCCGCCTCGAAGCGCAGCCGCACGTTGTGAGCGCGCGCGGTCTCGAACAGCTCCTCGCCGTGTTGGGAGAGCAACTGCTTGTTGGCGCTCACCACGTGCACGCCGGCGCGCATCGCCTCGAGCAAGTGCTCCCGCGCCGGCTCGATGCCGCCCATCACCTCCACCACGATGTCCGCCTCCGGCAGCATTTCGGCGAAGTCGCCGCGCGTGCGCGTCAGCACACCGGCGATCACCGGCCGGCGGCCGTTGAAGCGCTCAATCTCGTCGGCGCGTTCGGACAGCAGCGTGGCGAACGCGCCGCCGACCGTGCCGTGGCCGAGCAGGGCGATGCGGAAGGGCTCTGTGCGTGTTTCAAAATTCACGTTGCGTATAACAATCGTTGGACAGAACTCGAAAAGTAAATATGCACATGCACGTCCCCGCCCGTCGCCGCCGACTCACGCAACGTCCCGTGCCACCAGGTCGTCGTAGGTCTCCCGCCGCACCACCACACGCGCGTCGCCGTCCTTGCAGAAGATCACCGGCGGGCGGGGTACACCGTTGTAGTTGCTCGCCATCGCATACCCGTAGGCGCCGGTCGCCGGCGTGACGATCACGTCGCCCGGCCGCGGGTCGTCGAGCAGCGCCTCGCGCACGATCACGTCGCCCGACTCGCAGTGCTTGCCCGCCAGCACGCAGGGAGCACCGCCCCCGGGGCGGTCGGCCACGTGCGCTTCGTACACCGCCCCATACAGCATCGGGCGCAGGTTGTCGGACATCCCCCCGTCCACCGCCACCCAGGTGGAGACGTTGCGCTTGACGCTCTCCACCGTGTACAGCGTCACGCCGGCGTTGGCGGTGAGCGCCCGGCCGGGCTCGATCAGTAGACGGCGGTAGTTGCCCAGCTGCTCGCGGGCGGCGTCGACCAACGTGCCTACGTACTCCGCAATCGCCGGCGGGCGCTGCGCGGCGGTGTAGGCCACACCGAGACCGCCGCCGAGGTCCCAGGTGGGGAAGGTGGCCTCCCCCCCCAGCTCGCGCAACCCCGCCAGCACGGCGACCTTGCTGCGGAACGGCTCCAGGTCGAACAGCTGCGAGCCGATGTGCGCGTGCACGCCCTCGAGCGTTAGGCCACGAATGGCGCGGATGCGCGCCACAGCCTCTGGCAGATGGTCGAGCGCGAAGCCGAACTTGGAGTCGGCCTGGCCGGTGGAGATCGCCTCGTGGGTGTCGCCGCGCACGTTGGGGGTGGCGCGCACCAGCACCGCCTGCGGCGGGCGGTCGGCCAGCTCGCCCTCGGCCAGCAGCCGCCCCAGCCGGAGGATCTCGTCGACGTTGTCGATCACGATCAGCCCCACCCCGTGACGCAGCGCCATGCGCAGCTCGTCCTCCGACTTGGCGTTGCCGTGCAGCACGAGGCGCTCCGGGGCGAATCCGGCGTTCAGCGCCAAATGCATCTCCCCGCCGGAGGCCACGTCGCACCACAGGCCCTCCTGCGCCAGCGTGCGCAGCACGGCGGTGCAGGGAAACGCCTTGGAGGCGAACAGCACGTGCAGCTCAGCTCCGTGGCCGGCGTTTTCGCCGGCCTGCACGAACGCCCGCGCGCGGGCGCGCAGATCGTCCTCGGCCACCACATACGCCGGGGTGCCGAATCGGCGCGCCAGCTCGACCGTGTCACAGCCGCCCACCTCCAGACGGCCGCGCTCGTCGATGCGGCTGCCCGCCGGGAACACGCGCGCAAGGCTGTCGGCGATCGAGGTCGCGCTGGGGCTCGCGGCGACCCTCGTCGTCGTCGTGGTCGGGTCGGTGGCCATCTCGCGATGGATTATCGCGTGAGTCGAGCGAAGGCGCGGCTCACGTGGGACGGTCGAGCGCGAGCAGCATCCATCGCACCCACGCGTCCACCAGCGTCTGGTCGTCGAGCTGCATGGGGACGCCCAGCACGTCGCGCAGCAAACGCGAGGAGAACAGCGAGCCCAGCCCCAGCACGGCCGTCGCGGTGGCCTGCTCGCCGGAAAGCGCCTGCTCGGAGCATTCGGCGATCCAGCTGGCGAAACCGTCGAACGTGGAGCTCACCAACCGGTCCACGGCGGCCGTCAGCAGCTGCGGCCGGCTGCGCGCTTCGGAGGCGAGGATTCGCAGAAGATCCGACTCGCTGTCGAGCTCGGCGAGGATGTAGCGCGCGATCAGCGTCAGTTCCGACTTGACGTCGCCCAGCGGCGTCAGCACGGAGCGGATCTGGCGGAGCGCATCCAGGCGCGCCAGCTGGCGCTCGATGCCGGCCATCATCACCGCTTCCTTGCTCTTGAAGTGGTGGTAGAGGCCGCCGGCGCCGGGGGTGAGCCCGGCGGCCGCTTCGATCTTGGCGATGCTGGTCGCGGCGTAGCCGTGCTCGCTGAACAGGCGCATCGCCTCGTCGATGATGCGCTCGCGCGTGGTGACCGAAGTGGTGGTTGACATCCTCCCGCGACTAAGTATACACTTAGTTGAGGTCAGGTTGTTCTGAAAAGGATGTGATCGACAGGTGCCCAGCGCAGACGAGCCAAAGTCAACCGACGGTCGCATCGGCCGGGGGCGTTTGCGGCGCACCGCGCCGCTGGTGGGCCTCACCGCCCGCACGGCGGGCGAGGCGGTGGTGGTGGGGTTGCGCGGCAAACTCACCGGCGCCGACACCTCCGAGTTCCATGTCCGCTCGGCCGAGCGTTACGCCGAGCTGCTGGGGCGCTCCAAGGGCGCGCTGATGAAGGCCGGCCAGATGTTGTCGTTCGTGTCGCTGGGACCCGCCGTGGAGGGCAACTTCCAGTCGACCTACCAGGCCGCGCTGCAGCGATTGCGAAACGATGCGCCGCCGATGGCGCCGGAGCTGGCGCGGGAGGCGCTCGAGCGCGAGCTGGGCCGCCCGGCGGAGCAGGCGTTCGCGGAGTTTGTGTGGGAGCCGATCGCCGCCGCCTCGATCGGGCAGGTGCACACAGCGCGGCTGCACGACGGCCGTGCCGTGGCGGTGAAGATTCAGTACCCCGGCGTCGCCGCCGCGATCCGCGACGACCTCAAGAACACCGAGCTGCTGGCCACGTTCCTCGGTCTGATGGGTGGGCTGTCGCCGCGGAAATTGAAGTTCGATCTGCGCGGCGCCGCGCAGGAGCTCGGCGAGCGGATCACCGAGGAGCTGGATTACCGGCTGGAGGCTGCCAACCAAGCCGAGTTCGCCGAGCTGTACCGAGGGCACCCGTTCATTCACGTGCCGGATGTCATCGAGGAGCTGTCGACCGGCCGCGTGCTCACCCAGGAGCTGGTGCGGGGGAAATCGTGGACCGAAGGGCTCACCGCCGAGCAGAGCCTGCGCGACAGCTGGGCGGAAGCGATCCACCGCTTCACCTACGACAGCTACCACCACCACTACATGTTCAACGCCGACCCCCACCCGGGCAACTACCTGCTGCACGACGACGGCAGCGTCAGCTTCTTCGACTTCGGTTGCGTCAAGCGGCTGCGCCGGACGGAGGTGGAGTCGCTGAACCTCCTGTTGCGCGAATGCCTGCGCGGCGACGTGGGTGAGACGTGGCGACTGAGCGTCGAATACGGCTTCTTCGCGCCATCTGTCTCTCTCACCCCCGAGGAAGTGTTCGCGTACTGGCGCGAGCCGATCGAAATGTACTGGGGGGCGCAGCCGTTCACGATCACACCCGAGTACGTCAGCAAGCTGATCGAACTGCGCTACTCGCCCACCGGCCCATCGGCCAACGCGTTTCGCCACATCGTCATGCCAGTCACCTATACGATCATGACGCGTTTGGACATCGGCCTGATGTCGCTGATCTCCGAGCTTGACGCCAGCATCAACTGGCGGGCGATCGCCGAGGAGTACTTCGAGGACGCCGACCCGGGGACGCCGATGGCGATCGCCAATCGCGCCTACCGCGAGGATCGTGGGGGGATGACCAGCCGTGTGTGAACGACACGTGAGGACCGGTGGTTATGCGTAGTAGCAGCGCGGAAGCACTGGCATCCATACGTCAGCGGTGCGGCGATGGCTGACTGGAGGGCCTGGCCGTTCCCCACCGGGGACCCCTACCCCGCCTACCACGCCGCGCGCGGGCGGGCGGCGGTGCAGCGAGACGAGCGGCTGGGCGCGGTGCTGGTGCTTTCGCACGAGCACGCCCTCGCCGTTCTGCGCAACCCCGAGCAGTGGAGCTCCAACCCGCGCAACAGCCCGGCGCTCGTGGAAGAGTTCGGCGGCGAAAGCCTGTTCGCCGAGCCATTGGGCGGGTCGCTGCTGATGAGCGATCCGCCCGATCACACGCGGCTGCGCAGCTCGGTGAATCGCTTCTTCACGCCGCGCGCGGTGCAGCAGATCAAGGGGCGCGTGGCGGCGATCGTCGACAGCGCGTTCGCCCCGCTCTCCGAAGGCGAACCGATCGAGCTGATGAGCGAACTTGCCTACCCGATCCCGCTGGCGGTGATCGCCGAGCTGTTCGACGTGGGACTGGAGGGCGCCGAACTGCTGCGCGCGGAGACCCCCACGCTGGCGCGCGCACTGGAGCTGGACCCGACGCCCGCGGAGATCGAGGCGGTCGGCGCGGCCGCGATGACGGTGATGCTGTTCCTCGTGCCGATCATCGCCGAGCGGCGCACCCACCCGGGCGAGGATCTGCTGAGCGCGCTGATCCACCCGCCCGACGGTGGCGTGTCGTTGCGCACCGAGGAGATCGCCACGATGTGTTTGCTGCTGCTGGCCGCCGGCCACGAGACCACCTCCAACCTGATCGGCAACGGCACCCTGGCATTGCTCGAAAATCCCGATCAGCTGGAGTGGCTGGCGGCGCATCCCGACCGCTGCGCGCAGGCCGTGGAGGAGCTGGTGCGCTACGACAGCCCCGCACAGGTGGCCTCCAGGATCGCGCTCACCGACCTCGAGGTGGGGGGCGTGCAGGTGCGCAAGGGACAGCAGGCGCTGGTGGTGCTGGGCGCCGCCAACCGCGACCCCGCGTGCCACCCCGACCCTGACCGGCTCCGGCTGGGACGCGAGGGCGAGCGCCATCTGGCGTTCGGCAACGGCCCTCACTTCTGCGTCGGCGCCGGCTTGGCGCGACTGGAGGGGCAGGAGACGTTTGCGCGCCTCGCGCAACTGGGGCTGCGATCAGACGCGTGCGAGTGGTCGTACGGCCGCGAGCCCTCGCGGACCTTCCGGCGTTTGCGCAGCCTACGGCTCGCACCCGAGAGCGCCAACCGGACGTATGTCGAGAAGGCCGCGCTCGAGGCGGGATAGGCGGCGTGGGCACACCGGCGTGCCCGGCGCCGCGCGGAGCGCCTGCCGGGGGTGCGAGCGGGGTTGATCGAAGCCGACATCACCGCGCTGCCCGTGGCCGACCAAAGCGCTGATCTGTGCCTCAGCTACGGCGGCTTGCACTGCGTCGCCAGTCCGGGCAAGGCGCTCGCCGGGCTAACCAAAAGTCCATCACCAACCGTTGCCGGTCCAATGCGGATCGATGCAAGCCTCATGCGATTGTCGCTACGACCGGCTGCCGCCGCTCAAACCGTCGCCGGCCGAGCCGCCTTCGCCTCGGCCGCGCCGCCATGTCCCTCCGCCCGCAGCCCCGCCAGCCCCCGTCCACGGATCATCAGCGACAGCCACACGGCGCCGACGATCATCAGGATGACGCTCTCGACCTGCGCGGCGGTGAGGCCGAGGAGGACCTCGTGGTTGCGACGGATGAACTCCACCAGGAAGCGCTCCAACCCGGAGAGCAGGCAGTAGAGCGCGCAGATCACGCCGGGGCGCACGCGGTCGCGCAGATGCCACAGCAGGTAGGCGAGCAACCCCATGACAAGCGTCTCGTAGATCGGGGTGGGCTGCACGGTGACGCCCGGCGGCGTGGGGACGGTGCCGTGCGGGTAGCCCATCGCCCACGGCAGCGAGGAGCGGATGCCGTAGTCGCCGTCGCCGGACACCTGGCAGCCGATCCGCCCGATCGCGTAGCCGAGCGCGAGCGCGGTGACACACATGTCGAACATCCGCAGTTCCACCGCCCCCCGCCAGCGCATCCAGCCGATCACGCCGATCGCGCCGCCGATCGCGCCGCCGTACCAGATCAGGCCGGAGCCGGAGAACACCGAGCTGAGCAGGTGGTGCTGGACTTCGTGGTAGTTCTGCAGCACGAAATACCCGCGCGCCCCGATCAAGCCACCGGCGAGCGCGGCGAACACGATCTCGTACGCCCAGTCGACCGGTCGGTCGAGCTCGCGCAAACGCCGCGCCACCAGCAGCCCGCAGGCGAGGAAGCCCAGCGCAAACACCACACCGAAGCTCTTGATCGAAAGGCCGAGGACGTCGAAGGCGGGTTTCACCGGGGGGACTTTAGGGAATCGCAACCCACGTCTGCGACAATCACGAGCATGGCAACCACCACCAAGGGCACACGCAAGGCATTCGGCAAAGACGGCGGCCTGCAGGCGCGGATGCTGCTGACCATGTTCTTGCTGGTGGTCCTGTACGCGGTGCTGGTGGGCGTGCTGTTCGCGGTGGGCGTCGGCGGCGTGACGATCCTCGTGATCGCACTGGCGCTGATGGCGCTGCAGGTGTTCACCGGCGACAAGATCGCGATGGGCACGATGGGCGTCAAAGAGGTCACGCCCCAGCAGGAGCCCGAACTGCACGCGATCGTGGAACGGCTGTGCGTGCAGGCCAACCTGCCCAAGCCGCGCGTATGTGTGATGGAGCACCCGATGCCCAACGCGTTCGCGATGGGCCGCTCGCAGAAGTCGGCGACGGTGTGCGCCACCCGCGGAATCCTCGACGTGCTGTCGCCGGCGGAGCTGGAAGGGGTGATGGCGCACGAGCTGACGCACGTGATCAACCGCGACGTGATGGTGATGACGCTGGCCAGCTTCTTCGCGATGGTCGCGTCGCTGATCGTGCAGTTTGGCTTCTTCTTCGGCGGCGGTTTCGGCGGCGGGTACAACCGCAACAGCCAGGAAGCGGAGGAGGCCATTTTCGTGGCGATTGCGGTGGCGGCGATCGTGTATGCGATCTCGTTCGTGCTGCTGCGCGCGCTGTCGCGTTACCGCGAGTTCGCCGCCGACCGCGGCAGCGCCGTGCTCACCGGCCGGCCGTCGGCGCTGGCGTCGGCGCTGCTGAAGCTGAGCGGCACGATGGAACGGATCCCCAGCCGCGATCTGCGCACGGTGGAAGGGATGAGCGCCTTTTTCATCGTGCCGGCGCGCGCCAAGAGCTCATTGATGAACCTGTTCGCCGACCACCCGCCGCTGGAGCAGCGGCTGGCGGCGTTGGAGCGGCTGGAGGCCCAGCTGCAGGGCACCGCATAGCGTCGTGGGCCTGCTGGACGCGCTCACCGGCCGCCACAAAGTGCAGGGCCCCGCGCCCGACAAGCTGTTTGCGATCACCACCGCTTACGTCACTCTCCAGGCCGAGCACCAGATCGACCCCGCCGGCACGGCGGCGATCGTGTTCCAGAAACTGGACAACAGCGAGTTTGAGGCGACGATGCGCGAAATGGAAGAAGTCGTCACCGCCACCGGCGGCGAGAGCGGCACGAAGGTGGAGAGCAAAGACGACCAGTACGGCTACCGCTGGATGGTGCTGCGCAACCCCGACGGCGCCCCCTCCGTGGAAGACCTCGCGGTGGGCATCAACGCCGTGTCCAGCTCGATCGAGATGGGCGGCCACGGCGAGCGCCTCCTGTGCGCGGTGTTCTCCTTTCGCGACGCCAACCAACACAAGCTGTACTTCATCTACAACTACAAGCGCGGCTTCTGGTACCCGTTCGTGCCGGCCGGAGGGGGCGCCGCCGGCGCAGCTAGTGGTCAGGAACGCTCAGTAGAGCGAGAGCTGCAGCTGAAGGCGCAGATAGCAAGCGAACTCCCGATCGAGCCCGAACTGGAGCGCTGGTTCCCCCTGTGGGGGATCCCGATCTGAGCCACCGCCGGTGCCCCCGTGCCACGCACGGTCGATCGCGAGCAACTGTCGCTCGTCGCTGGTGACGTACGAGGACCGATGGTGCATCGGCGCGGCTTACGGCCACCGCCGATGCGAGGAGAGCGCGCCAATGACCTCCTTGCGCCGCCGGATGGCCTGCACCATCGGCCCGAACATCCAGAAGAGGAAGAGGGCGCCCCCGATCCAATCGGAGGTGCCGGTGCTCGATGAGCTCGATGAGCTCGACGAGCCCGACGCGCCTACGGCGCTGGCTACGACGATGGCGAGCAGCAAGCCGTACGTCAGAGCCCATCGCTTGTATTTGCCGGTCTTGACGGCCACGTAGCTCCAGCTGACGAAGGGCCCGACGATCGGGATCAGGGCCGGCACCCACCACAAGCGCACCAGGCGGCTAGGTCTCGCTGGAGACGGCCGGACGACGGTGGGCGTCAGGGGAGGACGCTGCGGGGCCCGTTGAGCGGGCCCCGCCGAGCGACGCGTCTGCGCAGGCGCGGGTGGCGGCGGAAGCGAACGCTGTGCCAGCTTGCTGGTGGCCTTGAGAGTCGATGCCTCCAACGGGCACCATGGGCACGATTTGAGGTGAGCAGGGTACACGTGCGCGGCCTTTACCGAGCATTTGGCGAGGGTCGCCTCGAGTGTGCTCAGCGCGCTGTACCACTCCTCGGCGGAGGGCCGAGCGGCGGGATCGAGTGCGCCATCCTTGAAGGCCCGCACGAACAGGAGTTGCAGCGGCTTGGGGAAGATCGTGAACGGGGGGATCCCGAGCGGCGCGCCCAGGCGGCGATCGCCGTAGTGAAAGATGCCTTTTTCCTTGAGGTCGGCCTGGCTTGGCTTCTCGCCACGTCCTGTCCACGAGCCCTGGTAGGGATACCGCCCCTGCATCAAAAGGCCATAGATGTGCACGGCGAGCAGGTGCAGGTCACCGGCCGGCTCTCGCACCGTCGAGGAGAGATCGGCGCGCATGATCTCCGGTGGGTGGGTGCCGGGCAGCTGGACCGTGCACAGGAAGGTTTCGCCGTGCTCTCCAGGCACCTGGAAGGAGTCGCAATCGAGGATCGTCACAAGGGTGCTTTCGGAGACCAGCACATTGCGGCCATTGAAATCGCCAATCACGCACGCGGCCTCGTGAATAGCCGCGACGGCGCTTGCGAGGTTGGCCGCCACTCTCACCAGGTAACGCCAGGTGAAGCCCGACAGCCAAGGTGGCAGCTTGTCGCGTGCGGTCTTGTCCTTGCGCAGCCGGTCCGACGGGTTTTGCACCTGGTGCAGCTCGACCGTTTTGCGCGTGTCGATCGCTGGCATCAGGTAGCCACATATCGCACCCGCGGCATCGAGCGTGAGAAGTTCCGGCCAAGCGATGGAGACGTGTTTTTGCCTCGGATCGGACCTGGTGGCGTCGTGTGGCGGGTTGCGCAGCATCGCGCGGAGCTTCGCGTCGAGGTTGGCCCCGCGTTTGGCGAGAACGTCCAGCTTGTACTCCTTGAGCACGAGGCCCCGCGGCGTGGAGAGCCTGTAGATGACCGCCTCGCCCCCTTCGGCGAGCGACCCAGCGACGCCGAGCGCCCCTCCGTTCTGCAGCGAGCGGCTCCTGGCGATCTGTTGCCTGGTCGCGCTCATCCGCCGCTGAGTTCGTTGGACCGCACCGCCACGACGAGGCTCTTGTCGTCGTCGGTGCGATCCTCCACCTTTTCCAGGAACGCCGCCAAACCCTCGCTGCGCCCGCCACGCGAGGCGAAGCCGAAGACGTCCGCGAAGAACGGCTCGAACGGCTCGCCGGTCCGCGCATCCTTGGTGATGATCAGCTTCAGTCCGTCCGAGGAGAGGCAGAAGCCGTCCACGTCGGATGCCGCGTAGCTCGCCAGCATGGTGTGCGGCAGGCGCCTGCCGGTGGTGATGAAGGTCGTCTCGTTCGCATAGGACCCCCGCTGGGGACGAAACGGCGAGGACATGCCGGCGAGAGTCCGCACACAGGTGACGCCGTCACCTATCTGCGCGAGGCAGACCGCCTCGTCGGTCGCCACGCACAGGATGAGCGTCGTCGCGAAGGCGCCCGGCCGGGCGTTGGCCTCGGCCGCCACGCGACGCACCCCGGCCCGCGCAGCCCGCATGCACTGGCGCACTAGGACGGAGGCCTCGCGCGCAACCGGCGCGCCGCGCGCCGCCACGCTTCGCGCCCGTGCGATCGCCGCCTCGACCGCCATGCTCGAGCCTTCATCGGAGCGCTCGGCGGAGCCGGCGCCATCCGCGCACGCGGCGATCAGGAGACCGTCGCCCTGCCACCAGCCGACCGCGTCCTGGCGCGGCTTGCCGTCGCGGATATGGGACGCTCCCCGTACAGCCGCACCGATGACGGCCCAACCTTCCTGCACTGGTCTACGCTATCTCCCAGCCGACCGGCGGCGGGGTCAGAGCCACCTGCTCGCCGGCGGCCACGCGGCGGTTGGCCTCCTCGTCGGAGGAGCCATGCCCCCCCGACGACGAGACCGCGGCGAGGTTGGCGGACGCCCACTCGAAAAACTGCGGCAACTGGGCTTGGTGCAGGCGAAGCGGCTCGCGCGTGGCGCTCGCGCGGGCGAGAAATGCCATGTCGGCGTTCGCCCCAACCCCCACGGGAAACACGTTAACGTGCTTTTTGTCCTCCCAATCGCGCAGCTTCGTAAACGCCCTGTCGACCACGGCAGGGGGGTCGGTCGGGGCGCCGTCGGTCATCACGATCAGCCACGGCCTGAAGAACTCGACGCCCATCTCCTGATAGATGCGCTTTCGCTCCTGCAGCTGATCGAGCGCGGCCAGGATGCTGGCAGCCATCGGAGTGCGCCCCCCAGCGTGCAGCTCGATCGGCTCGAACGCGCCCATTTCGCTGAATGGGCTTTGGATCTCAGGCTCCTCGCCGCCGAAGCTGATCACCGCGACCTCTGTTCGCTTGCGCGCCAGGGGATCGTCCTGGAGAGCTTCGGCGAAGGCCTTGATGCCCTGGTTGAGCTCGGCGATCGGTTCCCCGGCCATCGACGCCGAAGTGTCCAGCAGCAGAACGCACGCGCAGCGCGGTTCCGGGTTGTCTGTATTGATCCTTGCCTGCAGCGTCTCCTCGGATGCTTGTGTGTCGTCCACGTCGTTCACCCCTTGTCGTTCAGATGGTCATGTCAACCAGCAATGGCTTTGCGGTGATGCCGAGTTCGGCGCCATGGATATGGGCGATGGCACAGTGGGGACCGAACGGCGGGTGGGCGATCTCCCTTTCGGCGAGCACGTCCTGCATGTCGATGCGGTGGCCTCCGCCGTGAGTGCCGAGGAGGCCGCCGCCGGTGCTGTGGGAGAGATCCAGCGCCGAGACGCGATGCTTCCCAAGGCGCTCCGTGAGAAACTTGACGCTCAGCGGAGACGCCCCGGACAGCGACACATAGGTGGCGCAGTTCGTCAAGATCGTGGAGCGCTCGTTCTCGTCCTTGAACTGGGCGACGTCCTGTGCAGCCAGAACGACGGAAACGCCCGCGGAGCGGGCCACCGACAGCACCTCCTCGAAATCGAAGCGATCGACGATCCGCGGCGCCTCGTCGATCGCCAGGAACGTGTGGGTCGCCGACTTCCCAAACTGGGCGAACATGCGACGAACGAGGAGGTTCAGGAAGATCGTGGATAGAAAGCGCGCCGTCAGTCCACCGCTGAGCGGTGCCGCCACCACCAGCAGCGTGGGCTTGGATAGCAGCATGTCGAAAGTGAATGCGCGGTTGGGGTCGGGCTCGCACACGGCGTCGATCGCCGGCGAATCGAGCTTCGCGACCGCGGTCGCGACGCCTGAGGCTACCTTCGCGTAGTCAGCGTCATCCACACGACCGAGCGTCGCCATGATGTCGGCCGCGCCGGGAGCGTTGGGGAACGCGTTGGCGGCGCCCACGAGGTAGTCGCGGTCGGCCAGTGCACGCCCCAGCAGCGACGGTTTCACCTTGCCTGGCATCAGCGTGCCGGTGGTGAGGCGCAGCAGTCCGCGCAGCAACTGCCAGTCACGCCGGTAGAAGAACGGGTCGGCCGAGGACTGCTTGCTCTCGCGACCGAGGATGGCCGTCACCGCCGCGTCGATCTGGTCGTCGCTCTTGAGTTCCGCCAGCCACGGCCACCGTACGGAGTGGGCCGGATCGGTGTAGTCCCACTTGCCGACGGGCACCCCGATCGGTCCGCTCCGGGCGGCGAAGCCACGGATCGCATCCAGGAGATCTCCCTTCACGTCGAGCGCCACCACGCTGTGGCCACCGCGAAGCGCCGCAACGATCCAAGGCACGATCAGGCCGGCCGTCTTGCCCGATCCCGCGGGCCCGATCACGGCGGCGTGGCGCCGCAGTGCATCGAACGGCAGGCCGATTTCGAACTGAGGGCCGCGCTTGGGGTCGAGCAGCCATCCGAGGCGAAAACCCGCCGGCCCCAGGGCTCCCATGTCGAGGTGGGCGACCTCACCGTCGCTGGCAAGCCCGCGGTAGTCGTAGAAGTCGCCGACGCCGGGGGGAGGTGCCGGATCGCCCGGACCCAGCACCCCTTGAGCGGCTGCGGTGCGGACGTTGGCGCGTCGCTGTGCGAGCACCCCGGCCGTCGCGCCATGCTTGGTGGCGCCCTTGGTGGCCGCCCAGGCCAACCGATGCGCCCACGTGAGCGACTCGCTCAAGAAGGCCATCAGCGCGAGCGCTCGTCCCGCTGACGCCTGTCCCCATCCTCTTGCCTCTCAGCCCGCCCGCGTGCGTGGCGCTCGACGTCGCGCGCAGCTTCGATCCGTCCCCGCGTGAGCGCGTCGATCTCGGCAGGACGTTGGGACTCCACCATCCTCCCCGCAGCCTCGGCCGTGCGATGAGCCAGCTCGCCGGTGGTATCCCGAACCTTCTGCGCAATGATGTCGATCGCGTCGCGACTTTGCCTGAGCACATTGGCGGCGCGGATCCCCGCCTGGATCTCGGGCGGCGTCGCGTCGGCGATCCCGGTGTCCATCGCGCGATCCGCCGTCTCCGATGCCGCGGAGCCGAACGCCTCGGCACGCTGCTTGGGACTCAGAGCCTCAGACTCAGGGGGGATCGGTCGCCGGCGATCAGAGCCCATCAGCCAGTCTCCCCCCGATACCGGGCTGCCGACGCCAAACCATCATCACGCCTGCCACAAATATCGACGTTGCGAGACGATGGCTGCGAACGGTACCACAAGTTGGTTGCGCGAATCGCGACCGCCAACCGCGACGAGAGTGGTGAGCGTCAGTTGCGGCAGCGACCATCTCCGGCACGGTGGCGCGATCTCGCCATCACGCTCTCAGCCGACGCACGCAAGCCACCCGGCTCAGTCCGGGATCAGCCCCGCGCCCGTGAAATCGCTCTGCGCCTCGGCCAGCGAGATGTCGGGGGGCGGCAGGATCAGGTCGGAGCCCTCCAGCTCATCCTCGGCGAGCGGGGTGCCGTGCTCGCGCACGAACGCCAGCAAGCGGGCGTAGGTGTGGTGGAAGCGCTGCTCGTCACCGGCTTCCACGGCCGCGACTACATCGCTGTCGAGCTGGTTGATCTGCCCGTCGATGCCGTCGAGGCGGTACTGGTTGTCGCCCGAAATGCGAACGATCATTCCTGGCCACCCCCGGCCGGCGCCTGCTCGCCGGCGACCGCGGTGCCGCCGGCGGACCCGGAGGACTCGGCCGTGCCCGCGGCACCTTCGCCGGGGGCAGCGATCTGCGGTGCGACAGCCCCTCCCCCTCCTCCTATTTCCCCCTTCAACTTGGCCAAGTCGTCGTCCACGGCCGAGGTGGAGGAGAGCTGCTTGAGCTGGCGGTCGATGTCGTCTTCGCCGGAGCCCAGCGCGGTGATGTCGTCGAACGTGCCCGCCGCTTCCAGCTCGCTGACGGCGTTGGCGCGCGCCTTCATGTTTTCGGTCTTGTCCACCGCGCGCTGCATCGCCAAGCCCACGTCGGCCATCTGCTCGCCCACGCCGGTGGCCGCTTCCGATATCCGCACCTGCGCGTCGGCGGCCGAGTACTGCGCCTTGATGACCTCCTTCTTGGTGCGGAACGCTTCGATCTTGGCGCGCAGCTTCTGCTCGGAGTCGACCAGTTTCTGCTGCTGGTCTTCCAGTTCGTGAACCTGCGTGTCGAGCGACTGCAGCTCGGTTTGCACCACGTTCTTGCGCTCCAGCGCTTGGCGGGCGAGGTCTTCCTGGCTGCCCGACAGCGCCTGGCGGGCCTGGGTGTCGAGCTTGACGACCTGCTGCTGGAGCGTGGCCTCCTGCATCTGCAAACGCTTCTTGGCGGTCACCACGTCGGCGATCCCCTTCTTCACGTTCTGCAGCTGTTCGACCTGCTTCTGGTAGCTGTAGTCGAGCGTCTCCGCGGGATCTTCGGCTTTGTCCAGCAGCTTGGACACCTTCGCCTTCACCACGGTTGACATGCGCCCGGTCAGGCCGGCCATTGCGTTCCTCCTGAGATCTTCTGAGCAGTACGGGGCAAACTCAAGCGTAGCCTACCGGCAGCCCCGCCAGGGGAGGCCCGGGGCTCCTACAGATCAATCGGGTGGCGCTTGACGAAGCCGGCGTTTTCGGGCCGCAACGGGCGCCAGCGGGGACCCTCCCGGTCGGAGGGGTCGTCGGCGGGGCTGGTGTCGAGGCGCAGGCCGGCGACGGTCATGTAGGCGTGTTCGGGGTTGGAGAAGATCGTCACCCACTGCCCCACGCCGTGTTCGCCCCAGCCCATAAATTCCGAGGAGTCCATCGGCGCGGCGATCAGGTCGGCGCCGTGCAGCGCGAACGACACACTGCCCGAGCAGTCGTACCCGGGCGAGACGAACGAGGCGTGGCCGCCGCCGTAGATGTAGGGGAGCCCGATCAGCTGGTTGCCGGCCCAGATGATCTGCTGCACATCTTCGGGCGCGCTCATCGGTGCGGCCGCCAAGCCTTTGACGTAGCGCGCGGTCACGCCCGGCACCAGCAGCTCCGGCTTGGCATCGGCCGCTAAATCGGCGTAGCTGCCGCCGGTGGCGCCTCTGGCGGTGCCGGCGGGCGGCGGCGCCACGTAGGGGACGATCTGCCCGGTGGCGGTCTTTTCGTAGATCGGGCCCTTGTAAACGAGGCTGGAGGTGCGCGCGGTGATCGGCGCGGCGTGGCGCTTCTGCGGCTGCGCTCCGCCGGCGGCCGGAGTTTCGCTGGTTGCCCCGCCGGTGACCGCGGCGCCGCTCGCCGTGGTCGGCGCCGTAGTGGTGGGCGTCGCGGAGGAGGAGGAGGAGGAGCTGGCGGAGGTTCCGCCTGCCACCTTCGTGGCGGACCGCGCCCACGTGGCGGACGCCGCAAACAGCAACACCGTCAAACTGGCTAGCGCTGAGCAAACGGCTGATCCACGCGATCCCCGCAAAGCACTTCCTCTTTCGTCGGCCTGCGGGGTTAGCTGACGGGCTAGCGCTAAAAGAGCCTGCGCTTCCCACGTTCTCTGCGCGGGATTCGCCCCAACAACTTGGTTCCCCCGTTCCAAGGCATCTGACCTTGGATTCGGCGTTCGCGGCGGAACCCTAGCAAAGCGCAACGACGCTTGCACTACATGCACCGCATTTCCCGCCTTTTGCCCGCAAACACCGGGAGATCGCGGCTCTTTTCCGCTCCCGCCCGCTCCGGCCGCGGCCGCGGATAGTGTCTGCGCAATGGCCCCACCAACCTCCCTGCTGGCGCGCGCCACCGCCGTGCTGCTGGCCGCCGCGCTGCTGGCCGGCTGCGGCAAGTCGCTGCCGAGCGCCGAAACCAAGGATCGGGGCGTGGAGGTGACAACCGTCGGGGGCACCAACCAGCTGGGGGCGAGCGGACTGGCGACGAAGAACACGACGCGGCTGGGCGGCGCCGACGCGGCGGCCGACGCGGCGGCGGTGGCGCTGGCCACCTATCCCGGCCTCACGCCCGCCACGCGCCCGCAAACGGTGGTGGTGGTAGACGACCGCGACTGGACCGTGGCGCTGGCGGCCGCGGCGCTGGCGGGGGCACCGCTGCGAGCGCCACTGCTGTACAGCGAAAACGGCTCGCTGCCCACGCTGTCGGCGCAGGCGTTGGCGGCGCTGCGACCCACCGGCGCCGCGGCGCTGGGTGGCGCGCAGGTGATCGCGCTGGGGCCTGCGGGCGTGCCGGCCGGCTATCGCGGGCTGGCGCTGAACGGCCCCCCAGCGACGCTGGCGGCGCGCGTGGAGAGACTGGTGGCGCGGCTGCAGAGAACGGCGCCGCGCCGCGTGATCGCGGTGGGCGCGCAGGCACCGCCGGCGCTGTCGATGCCCGCCGCCGGGCTGGCGGCCGAGTCGGGCGCGCCGATCCTGCCGGTGAGCCGCGCCGGCGTCCCGGCGGCCACGCGCGCGGCACTGGCGAGTTTGGGGCGCCCCGCCATCTACGCAATCGGCCCGCCATCGGCGGTCAGCCACCGGGCGGTGGCGGCGCTGGCGCGGTATGGGCCGGTGCACCGCATCTACCCCACCCCCGGCGCGGGCGGCGCCTCGGGGCCGGGCACCGGCGGCGTGGATGCGGCCGACAACGCGATCGCGGTGGCGCGGTACACCGACGGCGCGTTCGGCTGGGGTGTCGATCAGCCTGGCCACGGATTGGTGTTCGCCAGTGCCGCGCGCCCGCTGGACGCGCCCGCCGCGGCACCGCTGTCGGCCAACGGCGACTACGCGCCGCTGCTGCTGCTGGAAGGCCCCAATCGGATCCCCGCCACCCTGAGCGCGTATCTGCGCGACATCCAACCGGCCTACGCCAGCGCGCCGGAATACCAGCCGGTGCGCGGCGCGTACAATCACGGCTGGCTGATCGGCGACGCCAGTGCGATCACGCCCACGGTGCAGGCCGAACTGGACGCGATGCTGGAGATCTCGCCACAGAGCTCATCCGGCTCCGCGCCCGCCGAAGCCGGCGCCGAACCGTCGGGCTCCACTTCGTTGTCCACCACAACCACGAGCACCACCACCAAACCGTCGCCCAGCGAACCAACCACTGTGACGCCATGAGCCAAGCTGAAGACCCCAACCGCTTGCAGCGAGCCGCTGCGCAGGAGGTGACGGTAGAGGACGTGCGCCAGCTGATGGGCGCGTCCACCCCCCATTTCGCGCTGCAGCTGCGCGAACGGATCGCGCGACTGATCGCCGACCTGCCGGAGGGCCACCCGGCGCGAGTGGAAGGCGAGCGCGAGCTGGCGCGTTTGGAGCAGCTGGGGCTGGACGGCGAGACGCGCGGCGAGAGGGGAGAAAAAAACTGGAAGATGCACGTTCTGGCCTCCGTAACGCCGGAGCGCTTGGTTGACTAGGAATCGATGCGCAACCCCCGCTCCGCCACCCGCGACGATGGCCCCCGCTGCTCGCTGGGCATGTGCGACGGCAGCGGGTTTGTGATCGACGAGCACACCAACACCGCGCGCGACTGCGACTGCCGCCCCCAGCTGGTGGCCGACGCGCGGGCACGGCATCTGCGCGACCGAGTGCCGCGCCGCTACGTGAACCTGTCCTGGGATCGCCACCCCCTCACCCAGCTAGCGCGCGACCCGCTCACCGCCGACGCGGTGCACCAGGTGAGGCGCTACTGCGCCGACATCAGTGCCAATCTCGCGGAGGGCCGGGGCCTGTGGCTGATGGGACACACAGGCACCGGCAAGACCACGCTTGGCTATATGATCGCCGCGACCGCCACCCAAGCCCGGCACTCGGTGCTCAGCTTCAACGCCGTCGCGCTCCTGAACCGCATCAGGGCGACGTTCGACTCCGACAGTCGGGAGAAGCGCGACGATGTGATCAGGACGCTCGCAGCAGTGGAGTTGCTGCACATTGAGGACCTGCGCGTGGCCCAACCAACTGAGTGGGTGCTGGAGCAGCTCTACCTGATCGTCAATATGCGATACGAGGAACAGCGCTCGATCGTGTTCACATCCGACATCGGCTCAGACGAGGACGGGCCGCTGCAACCAAACCCCCGGGAACTCGCCGACCACGTAGGCGCGCGCACGTACTCACGACTGCTCGGGATGTCCGGCGACCCAATGTTGATTATGGGCACCGACAAACGGATCGACTTCGACGTTCCCGGCGTGCCTTTACCCAAGGAGCAGACCTGGGATCCCGCCGGCAATAACGACCCGCCCACCACGGAGCAGACGCAAGCTCCGGGCGAGCGACCCTGGGCTCCCACAGAGCGCCTGTGGGATCGTCCTCTCTCCCCCACGGTCACCCTTCCCTGATCACGCGCGCGTGGCGCGCCTGCAGGAAGCGGGCGCGCAGCAGTTTGAACAGCACCGCAAACACCGCGATGTCGAGCGCCACCAGGGCGATGCTGAACGCGCGCGGCAGCGTCACGAAGGTGGTGAGCGCCAGCACCAGCACGGTGTCGAGCACCAGCACCAGCAGCCCCGCCAGCAGCACCGTGTGCGAGCGGTGACCGCTGCGGTGCTCGCGCCAGGTCACCTCGATCGTGCCCACCCCCACCGCGCCCAACCCGGCCAGCAGCAACCGCCCGCCGCCGGAGGGATCGTTGTGCAAGCGCGCCAGCCCCAACGCCGCGCCGATGGCGCCGATGAGGATCAGTAGCTCCGACACCGGCAGCGGATGCCACGGCGCGTTGGGCCGCTCGCCGTAGGTGGGGGCGGTCGGCGGCGATCGCACCCTCGCGGCCGGGCCCGCCGAACGGTGGGCGGCGCGGGCGCGGGCCTTCTTGGCGGAGGCGGCGGAAGCGGTGGCGGCGGCGGCAGGCTCGACGGCGTCGGCGCCCCCCGCCGCGGGCCCGGCGCCATTGGCCTTGGCGGGCGCCCGCCGCGCGCCTGTGGGACGGCGCTTGCGGGAGCGTGTGCGTGCCACGGGAGATCGATCCTAGCGCCTATCTATGCTGGCTTATCGTGAGGGAGCAAAGCTTGACGCCGGGCGGCGACGCGCTAGCGCCGGACCCCAGCCGGCCTGCCGGCCGCGACGGCGCGCCCGGCGCCATCCCCGGCAGCACGCTGTCGGGTCCGTACGGGGTGGGCGAGTATGCGGTGGCGCTGCGCGCGCGGCTGCGGGCGTTCACGCGCGTGCAGCTGGTGGGGGAGCTGGCCGATTTGCGGGTGTCGCGCACGCGGGCGTATTTCGAGTTGCGCGACGCCCACGGCGCGCTGCCGTGCGCTGTGTGGCGCGATGACTGGGAGCGGATCGTGCGCCGCGCCGGCGCCGTGCGGGCAGGCATGGAGGTGGTGGTGGCGGGCGGCTGCGACTACTACCCCGGCAGCGCCAGCGCCTCCCCCAGCTTCAGCTTCGCGGTGAGCGACCTGCGGGTGGCGGGCGAGGGGGACCTGTTGGCGAAAATCGAGCGGCTGCGCAAGATGCTGTCCGCCGAGGGGCTGCTGGAGCGCCAGCGGCGCTTGCCGCGACCCGTGCTGCCACACACGATCGGCGTGGTGACGGGAGAGGGGGGAAAGGCGCGCGACGACGTCCTCGCGGGGCTGCGCCGCCGCGGCTGGGCGGGCAGGCTGGTGTGGGGCTTTGCGCCGGTGCAAGACCGCCACGCCGCGCCTGCCATCACGCGCGCACTGCAGGATCTGGCGGCGGTGGGTGGCGTGGAGGTCGCGATCGTGGCGCGCGGCGGCGGCTCGCTGGCCGACTTGCTGTGCTTCTGCGACGAGACGCTGTGCCGCACGGTGGCGCTGCTGGGGGTGCCGGTGATCGCCTCGGTGGGCCACCACACCGACCGCACGCTGCTGGACGATGTGGCGGCGGTGAGCTGCTCCACCCCCACTCACGCCGCCGAGGAGGCGGTGGGCATCGACTGCACGCGCGCCCGCGCCGAGCTGGGCGCAGCCGCCACGCGTTTGCGCCACCACGGCCGCCGTGCCGTGCTCGGCCGCGCCCGCACGCTGGCGGCGCTGAGCCGCGCGCCCACCGAACAGCTGGAGCGCCAGCGCGCGCGGCTGCACCAGCAGCTGCGCGAGATCCGCGCCGCCACCCGCCGCCGCGTGGCCGGCGAGCGCACGCTGACGCTCCGACGGGCGGTGGCGGTGGAGCGCAAGGCGCACGCGTCGAGCGGCGACTGCCGCCGCCGTCACCCACGCGAGCTGGAGCGCTTGGCTTTGACGCTGGCGGCCCACCACCCGCAGCGCACGCTGGAGCGCGGGTATGCGCTGGTGGTGAGCCCCACCGGCGAGCCGCTATCGAGCGCGGCACGGGCGCGCCTGCGGGAGCGGGTGACGTTGCGCTTTGCCGACGGCAGCGTGGGCGCGCGGATCGAGGAGGAGCGATGAGCGAGCCGGCGCCGGCGGGGCAGAGCTACGAGGCCAACGTGGCGCGCGTGGAGGAAATCATCCGCCGGCTGGATTCCGGTGAGGCGAGTCTCGCCGATACGCTGCGGCTGGTGCGCGAGGGCAAGGAGCTGATCGAGCGGTGCGCCGCCGAGCTGGAGGCGGTGGGTGGCGCGCTGGAAGAGCTGCGTTTGGAGGATCTGGTGGGGCGGCTGGAGCGCGAGGGACCGCGCGACGCCGGCAACGGGGACGCGCCGGCATGAGCACCGGCCGGTCGCACGAGGCGGGGCCGAGCGATGAGCCCACCCCCGTCCGGACCAGCACTTGGGAGCTGCTGGCGCAGCTGCCGGTGAAGATCGACGGGTATGCGCTGGAGGGGCTGAGCGCGCAGGTCTCCAGCGCGTTTGAACGCCGCTCCACGGTGATCCACCTGCATGGGGACGGCGAGGAGGGGTTGGGGGAGGACGTCACCTACGACGCGGTCGACCACGCCATCCTCCAGGACGCCGGCCCCACGTTGCCGCTGGCGGGCAGCTTCACGCTGGCCTCGTTCGGAGAGCGGTTGCGCGAGCTGCGGTTGTTCCCGGCGCCTCCCCAGCGCGAGGTGTCGCGGCGCTACCGGGTGTGGGCGTACGAGTCGGCGGCGCTTGATTTGGCGTTGCGCCAGGCGGGCACCACGCTGTATGCGCTGCTCGGCCGGGAGCCGGCGCCGGTGCGCTTCGTGGTGTCGCTGCGCCTCGGCGAGCCGCCAACGCTTGAGCCGCTGCAACAGCGCCTGGAGCTGTACCCGGGGCTGCGCTTCAAGCTGGACCCCACCAGCTCCTGGGATGAGCCTCTGATCGCCCGGCTGGCTGGCACCGGCGCGGTGGAGTCGGTGGACTTCAAGGCCTACTACAGCGGCTCCATCGTCGACCAGCCCCCCGACCCGGCGCTCTACCGGCGCGTGGTGGAGGCGTTGCCGCAGGCGTGGATCGAGGACCCGGCGCTCACCGAGGAGACCGACGCGGTGCTGGCCGCCCACCGCGAGCGCTTCTCGTGGGACGCGCCGATCCACTCGGTGGCTGACATCCAAGCGCTGCGCTATCCGCCGCGGATGGTCAACATCAAGCCGTCGCGCCTCGGCGGTTTGCGCAACACGCTGGACGCGTTCGACTACTGCGCGACACGCGGCATCGGCAACTACGGCGGCGGCCAGTTCGAGCTGGGTGTGGGCCGCGGGCAGATCCAGTATCTCGCCTCGCTGTTCCACGCCGACGCTCCCAACGACGTGGCGCCCAGCGGCTTCAACCTTCCCGAGGCGCCCGCGGGCCTGCCGGCAAGCCCGCTGGCGCCGTCGCCCGCGCCGGAGGGCTTTCGCTGGGAGTGACCGGCGAGCCGGCGAAGGCCGGGGTGGACATGTTGTCGATGTCTTTATAAACGCACGCCAACCATTTACAAAATGAAGTGGTTGGCGTCCAAAAAGAGCACATAACGGACACCCTCCCCAGCCCTGAGGCCGCGCTCTCCACCCCTCAGGCGCAACTTCCGTCCCGCCGCTCGGTTGCGAACCGCATAGCCGCTATGGTCGGCGCCTCGCGTCGGCATCCCTGCGCATGCAACGCACACGGACTGACAAGCGCCTCGGCCTACTCGCCATTCTGGTGGCGCTGGCACTACCGGCAGGCTCACTCGCCTCGCCGGCGGCGGGCGGCACCTCAGCGCCCGGCGGCACGTCGGGGGGGGCGCCGACCGTCGGTGCCTCCACAGGAGGCTCACAGGCCGGCGGCTCCACCGGCGGGCAGACCGGCAAGAGCGGGGGCACCGGCAAAACGGGCGGCGGCAAGACGAGCACTGGCAAAGCAGGCACCGGCAAAACGGGCGGCAGCACGACGGGCAAGCAGGCGAAGAAGCGCTCGCCGGCGGCGCCTGCCGTGCGGATCGGCGGCGCGCGCTGCGTGCCAGCCAACAGCTGCTCCACCAAGTGGCACGAAGTGTCGACCCGCGGCACGTTGCTGCTGCAGGGCAAAGGTCTCAAAAGCGGTCAGGCGGTGGCGTTCCCCCGCTTCTGGGAGGCGCAGATCGCCCGCAACTCCCCCAGCGCGCGCCTGCGCAGCTCGAGCGCCGGTTTGGTGGTGAGCGTCCCTGGCAACGCTCACTCCGGTCGGATCGCGGTGATGCTGGGCGGTGGGCGCAAATCCAACCTGTTTGGGCCGATCAAAGTGGTCACCCACGCGCTCCATCCCCCCGCGCCGCCCAAACCGCCGGCCCCCGCGCCGGTGCCGAGCGGGGTGGCCAGCAGCGCCAACGGCACAGCGCTGGCCGGGCAGGGCATGTGGATCTGGTACATGAGCGCTTCGGACGGCGGCAGCGTGGCGGCGATCGCCGCACAGGCCAAGGCCGCCGGGGTAGGGACGCTGCTGATCAAGAGCTCCGACGGCTCCACCAACTATTGGAGCCAGTTCAGCAAACAGATGGTCGAAGAAGTCCACGCGCAGGGGCTGAAAGTGTGCGCGTGGCAGTACGTGTACGGCACCAACCCAGTGGGCGAGGCCGAACTGGGCGCCAAGGCGGTGGCGGAAGGCGCCGAATGTTTGGTGATCGACGCCGAGTCGCAGTACGAAGGGTTGTATGGCGCCGCGCAAACCTACATCGACACGCTGCGCGCCAAAATCGGCGCTGCCTACCCGCTGGGGCTGGCGTCGTTCCCGTACGTCAACTACCACCCGTCGTTCCCCTACTCGGTGTTCCTCGGCCCCAACGGAGCCCAGTTCAACCTGCCGCAGATGTACTGGCACGACATCGGCACCAGCGTGGCGCAGGTGTATGTGAACACCTACGAACAAAACCTCGTCTACCAGCGGCCCATCTTGCCGCTGGGGCAGACCTACGGCGGCGTGAGCGGCGGGGAAATCGTCGCCTTCCGCTCGCTGGCCGCCGCCTACGGCGCCTCCGGCGCCTCCTTCTGGGACTGGCAGGAAACAGGCAGCGCGGGGTGGCGCTCGCTGGCGGAACCGCTCAACACCTCACTCACCGTCCCCCAGCCGGAGTTGACCTCGCCGCTGCTCAAGGAAGGCGCGCGCGGCGACCAGGTGCTGTGGCTGCAGGAGCACCTCGCCGGCGCTATCCCCTCGCAGCCGACCACGGGGGTATTCGAAGCGACCACCGCCGCCGCCGTGCGCCAGATCCAAACCGAACACGGCCTGCCTGCCACCGGCCAGACCGACGCTGGCACGTGGGGCTACATCCTGGCGCTGCCGCTGGTGGAAGTCAACTGGACCGGCGGCGGGCCCTCCACCTGAGCGTCGGAGGGCACCCCAGCGGATCATATCGGCACCCCAGCGGGTCAACTCTCACCGGGGAACGTTCCGCTGACGCAGATCATGTACTGCGGCGCCGCGGAGCTCCCCTGGCTGTGGGGATCGAGATAGCTCAGGTTTGGCAGGCCGAAGTTCGTCGTGCCGTTGCCGCCGTAGGTGATCCCAACGAGGCTGAACAGCGCCGTGTTGCCGGAGATCGGGATCACCCGCCCGTCGGCGGGCAGCCAGTTGTCGGCGTACACGACGCCGGCGTCGAGGACGACCTCGCCGACCGTGCATGTCGCGCCGGTCTCGTTGCCCTGACCGAAGGTCAGCGAGGAATTGCCGAAGCTCCCCGCAGGCTCGAAAGCTGAGGCCGGGCTTCCACCGAGCTCTGAGCTGTTTGCCGCCGTGCCATCGGTAGTCAGGTAGCCGGACGCCGCCACACCGCCAAGTTCCGAGCTGTTTGCCGCCGTGCCATCGGTAGTCAGGTAGCCAGAGGCCGCCACGCCACCGAGCTCCGAGCTGTCGGCCGCGGTGCCGCCGGTCGGGAGGTAGCGAGAGTCGCTCTCGGCCTTCGTGTAGAAGTTGCTGGTGTCAACGGTTCCCGTCGGTCCCTGGGGTCCCTGGCTGCCCTGGGCGCCGGCCGCGCCTGCTGGTCCCGCCGGACCGGCAGGACCCGCGATGTTCCATCTGACCATGTGCTCAGAGGGTTTGCAGCTGCCCTGGCGAAGCAGCCGCATCGCACCGGTTTGGTCAGACACGCATGCCTCGAGAACACCCGTCGGCTTCGAAGAAGTCACCGCATAGGCGCTGCCACCGAGGGCAGCAAACAGCGCGAGATAGGCAGCCACCGTCGAGTGGTGGGGAAGTCGCATCGGGTTCCTTTCACGAGATTCCGTCCATCGGCGATGTATCGCTCGCAAGCACGAAACCCCGGCGATTTTCCTTGTCCGCTACGACAACCGTCCGGAAACGCGGGTCGGAGTCAGCGAGTAGCTGGGCATTCCGTCAGGTTTCCGCCCAGACGTCGCCAAAACGACACGTACCGACGGACGGGTGAGCTAAGTCATGCGCCGACCGGAACCCCTAAACCCGCTGGATCAGCGTGCCCGTCCCGAGCCCGCCGCCGCAGCACATCGTGACGAAGCCGATCTCCTTGTCGGAGCGCTCCAGCTCGTGCAGCAGCGTGGTGATCAGGCGGGCGCCGGTTGAGCCCAGCGGATGGCCGAGCGCCATCGCGCCGCCGTTGACGTTGACGCGATCCATGTCGGGGTTGTGCTCGCGCCGCCACGCGGCCACCACCGGGGCGAAGGCCTCGTTGATCTCGATCAGATCGATGTCGTCGATTGTCATGTTGTTGCGCTTGAGGATCTTCGCCGTGGCGGGGATCGGGCCCTCCAGCATTTTCACCGGGTCGCAGCCCACGGTCGTCTGATCGACGATCCGCGCGCGGGCGCGCAACCCGAGCGCCTTGGCCTTCTCCGCCGACATCAGCAGCACCGCGGCGGCGCCGTCGGAGATCTGCGAGGAGTTGCCGGCGGTGATCTTGCCGTCGGGCTTGAACGCCGGCTTCAGGTTGGCGAGCACCTCGAGCGTCGTGTCGGGGCGGATGCCCTGGTCGGTGAGGTAGGTGTCGCCGTTGACCGCGAACGGCAGGATCTCGCGCTCGAAGCGACCCTCCTCGGTCGCCTGGTGGGCGAGCCGGTGCGAGCGCACCGCCAGCTCGTCGAGCTCCGAGCGGGGGATCTCCCACTGGTCGGCGATCATCTCCGCGCCGAGACCCTGGCCGACGATGTTGTGCTTGGCCATCAGCTCCGGCGTAAACGCGAAGCCAAACTCCTGCTGGGTCTGCATGCCCGCGGCGAACGGCAGGTGGCCCATGTGCTCGACGCCGCCGCCGATCATCGCGTCGTGCACGCCGGCGGCGATCAGCGCGGCCGAGAAGTTGACCGCCTGCTGTGCCGAGCCGCACTGGCGATCGACGGTGGTCGCCGGCGTCTCGATCGGCAGGCCCTCCTGCAGCCACGCGTTGCGCGCGATGTTGAACGCCTGCTCGCCAAACTGCTGCACGCAACCGGCCACCACGTCTTCCACTTCGGCGGCGTCGATCCCGGTGCGGGCGATCACCTCGCTGTAGACCTTGCCCAGCAGCGCGTTGGGGTGGACGTCCTTGTAGTAGCCCTTCTCCTTGTGACCGCGCCCGATGGGGGTGCGCACGGCCTCGACGATCACTACCTCGCGGCCCTCTGGCTGTCGCATGGAAGTCCTCCTATGTCGCGTGGCGCCGGCGTGGCCGGACACCTCCAGTGTTGTGTGGCGTCGAGCTTGTCGGCGCCGCCGGGTCCACGGGTGCGGGTGCCCGCTCTCGTATAACCCTTAGTCTACCGCGTGTCCCATCCCGACTGACTGGTCAGTCAACCAACTTCTTGGAGGAATGAGCGTATGAACGAGCGCCTAGCGATCGTCGGCTCCGGCGCGATCGCGTGCGGACTGGCGGCCACCGCCGCCCACCATGGCCCGGTGACGCTGCTGGCGCGCTCGCAAAGCTCCGCCGAGCGGGCCGGGCAGACAGTGGAGAAGACGCTGGCGCGACTGAACGCGGAGATCGACCCCCAGCACGTGCGGGTCGCCACCGACCCCGCCGCGCTGGCGGGCGCCACGTTCGTGGTGGAGGCGGTGGTGGAGGATTACGAGGTCAAGGAGCATCTCCACGCCGAGTTGCGTGCACTCGTGGGTGACGATACGGTGCTCGCCAGCACCACCTCGTCGCTGTCGATCGAGCGCCTCGCGCAGGCCAGCGGCATCGCCGAGCGATTTGTGGGCCTGCACGTGTTCAACCCCGTCACGCGCATGCACCTGGTGGAGCTGATCTTCCCGCGGGTCGCCACCGAGCGCACGCGCGAGCGGACGCTGTCGCTGTGCGAGACGTTCGAGAAGACCCCCGTGGTGGTACCCGACGTGCCGGGATTCGTGGTCAACCGCCTGCTGTTCCCCTACCTGTTCAGTGCCGTGCGTTTGCAAGAAGACACGGGGATGGCAGCCGAGGACATCGACACCTGCATGAAGCTGGGCGCCGGCCACCCCATGGGACCGCTGGCGCTGCTCGATCTGGTGGGCCTCGATGTGGCCAATGCGATCGGGCAGACGCTCGGCGAGCAGGTGCCGCCGCGCGTGGAGCAGCTGATCGGCGAAGGCGCGCTGGGGCGCAAGAGCGGGCAGGGCTTTCACGCGTATTGAGCGCCGAATCCGGCCCGTCACACACATGTGCCGCCGCGCCAGCTTGTGACGGTAGCCACCCACTGGCAAGAATCTTCTTAGTGAACGCCCACTTTTAGGTGGGCTTCATCGGGGCGTGGATACTGGGTAGTGCGACACAGATCGCAACGCACACCCGCCTCCTCCCAGTGCGCACGCTCCGGCCCGCTCCCCCCGCGGGCCGGACGTGTGCCTGGGGGGTTTTTCTTTTGAAGCCAACCAATCCTCGACCGCAAATATGTTGTCAGGAGAGGGTTGGCTCGACTACAAATATGTTGTCACGAGATGGTTGGGGGTGGTGAGCGTCGACGTCATCATCCAGCCGTCGCCGCGCCGCCCCGCACAACGTGCGCTAGACCGTAGGTCTCATATCACCCCTCGGCGGCGGTCTCGCGCGCCGGCACGGCACGGCGCTCGCGGATGCGCACCGCCTCGATCCGGTTGTCGCGCACCGACTCCACGCGGATCGAAAAGGGGCCGGCGGTAATCGTGTCGCCGCGGCGCGGGAGGCGGCCCAGCTCGGCGAACACGAAGCCGCCCACCGAGTTGTAGGCGTCGCTGTCCACCGGCAGCGGCACCCCGTGGTCGGCAAGGTCGGTGATCGCCACGTGGCCGCGCACAAACAAATCGCCGTCCGGCAGCCGCCGCACCTCACCGGCGGCGGGGTCGGTCTCGTCGACGATCTCCCCCACCACCTCCTCGATGATGTCCTCCACGGTTACCACCCCCGCCACGCGGCCATACTCATCCACCACCACCGCCAGCGACGTGCGCTGGCGCTGCAAATCGGCCAGCAGGTCGTCCAACGGCTTGGTCTCGGGGACGATCGGCGCATCGTGCACCACCTCCTGCAGCCCCGCGTGCGGACCGGCATCCATCAGACGGCGCGCCAGCGCGGAGGCGTGCACCAAACCGCGCACGCGGTCACGGTCGTCGCTTTCGGTCACCAACAGACGCGTGTGCCCCGAGGAGATGCACAGCTTCAGCGCCGTCTCCACGTCGCGGGAGACGTCGATCGACACCACCGCCGGGCTCGGCGTCATCACCTGACGGGCCTCCTGCTCGTGCAGATGGAACACGCCCGTCAGCATCCCCGCCTCGCCGGGGTCGAGATGGCCGCCGGCATAGGACTCGGCGATCAGCCGCTTCAGCTCGTCCGGGGACCCGCCGCCGTGCGGGCGCGACATGTCGACGCCCAGCGATTTGAGGATTCGCGCGGAGATCGCCGTGATCGCGCGGATGAACGGGCGGAACAGCACGCTGAAGCCCTGCAGCGGGCGGGCGATCCGGCGCGCCACGCTCTCCGCGCGATCGATCGCGTAAAACTTCGGCACCATCTCGCCGAACACCAGCTGCACGAAGATCACGATCGCGTACGCCACCACCACGGCGATCGCCACCGACACGTCGTGGGAGATGCCGCCCCCCAGCGCTTCGCGCAGAGCGTCCGCCAGCGTGGGGGTCGCCAGCGCGCCGATCCCAACTGACGTCATCGTCACGCCGATCTGCACCGCGGAGATGTAGTCGTTGATGCTCTCCAGCTGCTTCAGCGCCAGCGCCGCGCCGCGCATGTCCTGGTCGCGCATCACTTCCAGCCGCGCTCGCCGCGCGCGCACCAACGCATACTCGGCGATCACGAAAAACGCGTTCACCGCCACCAGCACGGCGGCGATGATCAGCTTCAGCCCGGTCACGCGCGGCCGCTGGCAGCACCCCGCCGCGCCCCTGCCGGGATCGGCCGCTGAGCGCCGCTACTTCGGGGTGGTTCGTCTTCGTCGTTCATCGAATGCCGACTTGCTTACCGTAGCAGGGGGTGCGGTCGTCACGCCAGCGCGTCGATCTGTCGGGCCAGCGCGAAGTCGGCCTCGGTGAGGCCGCCTGCCGAGTGGGTGGAGAGTGTGAGGCGTACGCGGTTCCAGCCGTGCACGAGGATGTCCGGGTGGTGGTTGGCCTCCTCGGCCAGCGCCGCCACCTCGTCGACGAACGCGATCGCCTGCGCGAAATCGGCCAGCTTGCGCTCGCGCACGATCGCATCGCCCTCGCGGGCCCACTCGCTGCCCGTCAAACGCTTGCTGATCTGCTCCTCCGAGAGCAACTCCACCGCTTAGACGATACCGGCGGTGGTGGACTGCTCAGTGTGGACCGGCGTGTGTGGCGCCACCGGCGCCACACGGTCGGCGCTCACACGATCCCCGCGGCCGTCGACTGTGCCGCTGCGAGGCCCCCCGCCACCGCCGCCACCGACAGCGCCACACACGCCAGCACCCCCAGCGCCAGCGCGTAACGGCCGGCCGAGAGGCGGAACGCGAGGCCGGCCAGGAGGCCGCCGATCAGTCCGCCGATGTGGGCGCCCACGGAGATGTTGGCCACGGTGAAACTGAGGATCAGATTGAAGACGATCAGCGCGCCGATCCCTGACTCCATCACCGAGAGCCCCCGCGCGCGCAGCTCCACCACGGCGGCGCCCATCAGCCCGAAGATCGCCCCCGACGCGCCGAGGCTGGGCGCCGAGGTGGCCACCAGCGCGCCGCAGGAGCCGGCCAGCAGCGACGTGAAGTAGATCGCCGCAAACCGCACCGAGCCGATCGCCGGCTCCAGCATCATCCCCAACAGGTACAGCAAATACATGTTGAAGCCGATGTGCAGCAAATCGGCGTGCAAAAACGCGCTGCTCACCAACCGGTAGTACTGGTGGCCTTCGGAGATCGCGGCGCGATAGAGCTCGCCTTCTTCCACCACTTTGCCGTACGCCTCGCCGGTGAACGTGAACTGGCCTTTCTCGGTGAGGAACACCACCGCGTTGATCACGATCAGCGCATATGTGACGCGCGGCACGGAGGCCATCTCACGCATCCTCACCACTTTGGTGCGCTGGCGGCCGCACTCCGGGCAGCGCATGCCCACCTGCGTGGCGGTCATGCAGTCGGGGCAGATCGGGCGCCCGCACGAGGAGCAGGCGACGCCGGTCTCGCGGTTGGGGTGGCGGTAGCAGGTGGGCATCGGCGCAGAGAGCCTACCTGGCCGACCGCGTGCTACCAGAGCACCTGCTCGGGATGCAGTTGCGTGCGCATCTTGCTGAGGCCCAGCCGCATGCGCCCCTTCACCGTGCCCACCGGCGTGTCGAGCATCGCGGCGATCTCGCTGTTGCTCAGCCCCCCGTAGTAGGCCAGCTCGATCACGCGGCTCTGCTCAGGCGGCAGCCGTTGCAGCACGGCGCGCACCTCGCGGATCGCGTCGCGGCGGCCGACCTCGCGATCGGTGCGCTCCTTCGCCTCCAACCGCTCGTCGATGCCCTCGTCGCTTACCCACGCGCGGTCGTGGGCGGCGCGGCCCCTGCGCGCGTCGATCGCCCGGTGGTGCACCACACCCAGCACCCAGGTGCGCGGCGAGCCCCGTCCGCCGTCATAGTGGCCGGGACTGCGCCACAGCGACAAAAACGCCTCCTGCACCACCTCTTCGGCCAGCGCCGGCCGCCCGCACAGGCGCAGCGCCAGCGTCAGCGCCGCGCGCGCGTGACGCCGGTAGAGAACCGCGAACGCTGCCGCATCGCGCTCGCCCACCAGCCGCATCAGCTCGTGGTCGGTGAGCGCGCGCGGGAGGGTATGCCGGAGTGCTGAAACGGCCTGCGGGGAGCGCTTGTAGCGGGCCAGATTGGACATTGACATCCACCCGCCGGGCACCGGTCAGGGAGCCGATGTCCGTTGGGCCATAGCCAAGCACTTTTATAAAGTGGACTTCGCCGAAGACCAGAATAGTTCAACCGGACTCGGGATGCCTTCGCGGTGGCGCGGACGACGTTCCGCCCGTTGCCCCCAGCCGCGCCCGGCGGCGCACGCGCAGTGCCACCAGCGCCGCGCCGGCCGCGCCGCCCACCACCAGCGCCGCCGCCGGCCGCGCCCAGTTGCGCGGGTCGCGCATCGCCCCCAGCTCCCATCCTTCCAGCTCGTCGGCGGCCAGCTCGGTGATGCTGGTGAGCGTGTCCTCCAGCCGGCCCATCAGGTCGGCCGGAGGTTCCACTGGAGCCAGCGCGCGGCGCAGAAGGCTTTCGAGGTTGGGAACGGCCTCGCTCACGAGAGTTTTCTCAGCTCCTCGTCGCGCTCATCGGAAGGCTCCTCCGCCATCAGCCCCTCCAGCTGCCTGATGGCGCGGTGGATCAACACCTTGGTGGCGCCATCGGAGCGGCCCAGCGCGCGCGCGATCTCGCGGTTGTCCATGCCCAGCGCAAAGCGCATGATCAGCGCCTCGCGGCGGTCGTCGGGCAGCTGGCGCACGCCCGCCAGCACACGTGCCAGCTCGCTGCGGCTCTCCACCAGGTCCTCGGTGGTGTGCACATCGCTGAGCGCATCGGTCGCCTCGATCGGCGACACCGGGCGACGCGAACGGTCGCGGTAGAGGTTGGCGGCGAGGTTGTGCGCGATCCTGATCAGCCACGGTCGCAACGGGCGGCCACGCGACTCGCGCTGGGCGCGCTCGAAGTGGCGGTAGGCCTGCAGAAAGGTCTGCTCGGTGAGGTCCTCCGCGTCGTGATGGTTGCCCACCCGGTAGTACGCGTAGCTGTACACGTCGCGCAAGTGGTTGCGGTACAGCTCCGAAAACTCCTCGTCCAGCTGCGCCTTCGGCTTGCCGGCCATGGGCGCCCGCTGCTCCCCCTCTGCGAGGTGATCGTCCACTCATCGCACCCTATCTCCGAATCGCTCTCGATCGCCGGCGGCGGCAGCAGCTGGCGACGCTCATACGGCTGCTGGTGCTCACAGCCTGGATACCCGCCGGCGCACGGCGCGTTACAGTGACCGACGATGGCGATCGATCGGGCCAAAACGATCCGCGGTGCCCTGGCGGGCGCGCTGGCGGCGGGTGTGTGGGCAGCGCAGATGCCGCTCGACAAGCGGCTGCTGGGCACCGACTTCGATGACGTGGAGCTGCTCGGCAAGGCGATCTCCCGCAGGCGGGCGTGGCCGCTGGCGGGCACCCTGGCGCACCTGTGCAACGGCGCGCTGTTTGGCGCCGTCTACGCCAATCTCGCGCCGCGCACGCCGCTGCCGTCGTGGGCGCGTGGCCCGGCGGCGGGGCTGGCGGAGAACTTTGCCACCTGGCCGCTCACGGCTTTTGCCGACCGGCTGCACCCCGCCCGCGAGGAGCTGCCGGCGGCGTTCGCCAGCCCGCGCGCGCTGGCGGCCTCCACCTGGCGGCACCTGCTGTTCGGCGCGCTGCTGGGCGAGCTGGAGCGGCGGCTGAACGCCGACGACCGCGTCGACCCGCCCGACTACTCCCACCTCATCTCCGCCAACGGTCACGGCCGCGCCCACCCGGAGCATCTGGCGACCGCGGGTTAGGCGAGTTGGCCCGCCACCGGGCTTCGACCACACGTCGCAGGGGTGTTGTGTGTTTACTTTTTGGGCGCCAACCAATTTGGTCGCCCGCGGTCGCTACGCACCCGGAGGCGATGCCGCCGCTCGTAACGGCCAGTCGGGCTGGTAGCCGAAGATCTCCGCCAGCGGCGCCGAGCTGTAGCGCTCGGACACGACCTCGATGTGCTCGGGCGTGACCTGCGCGGGGTGCGACACGCCGCACGAGCGCGCCAGCGCCAGCAGCTCTCCACGCAGGGCCACGATGTAGTTGGCGGCACGGCCCGACTTCAGCGCGGGGTCGATGCCGTGCATCAGCCAGCGCGACTGGGTGGCCACGCCGGTGGGGCAGCGTCCGGTGTGGCAGCGCTGCGCCTGGATGCAGCCGATCGCCAGCATCGCCTCACGGCCGACGTTGATCAGGTCGCAGCCCAGCGCAAACGCAAACAGCGCCGCGTCGGAGAAGCCCAACCGGCCGGCGCCAACGAACGGCAGCCGCTCGGCGAGACCGGCGCGCGCGAACGTGCTGTATACGCGGGCAAACCCCAGCTTGAACGGCAGCGCCACGTGATCCTCGAACGACAACGGAGCCGCCCCCGTTCCGCCCTCGCCGCCGTCGACTGCCACGAAGTCGGGGCCGCCGCCCGTAACTACCATCCGCGCGGCCAGCGTCTCCCAGAAGCCGGGCTCGCCCACCGCCGACTTGATGCCCACCGGCAGGCCCGTGCGATCGGCGATCAGCTCGACGAACTCGATCAGCCCGTCGACGTCGGCAAACGCCGAATGAGCCGGCGGGCTGACGCAATCCACGCCGACCGGCACGCCGCGGATGGCGGCGATCTCGGGGGTCACCTTGACGCCCGGCAGCAACCCGCCGAGGCCGGGCTTGGCGCCCTGCGACAGCTTGATCTCGATCGCCCTCACCGGCGCTTCGCACACCCGCTCCAACAGCCGCTCGAGGCTGAAGCGCCCGCGCGTGTCGCGGCAGCCGAAGTAGCCGGTGCCGACCTGGAAGATCAGCTCGCCCCCGTGGCGGTGCGCCGGCGCCAAACCGCCCTCGCCGGTGTTGTGCAAACACCCAGCCAGCGCCGCCCCGCGATTGAGCGCCTTCACCGCCGGTGGCGACAGCGCGCCGTAGCTCATGCCCGACAGGTTGACCACCGACCGCGGCCGAAACGCATGGGCCCGGTTGTGCAGCTCTCCCAACACCTTGCCCGCCGGGATGTCGTACGCGGGGGGACCGCCCGGCTCCCCGGGCGCCGGCGCGGGAGCGGGGAAGGGCGAGTGCTTGATGATCGGCAAACTCTCCACCGACTCCATCTCGTCGTCGGTGCCAAACCCAAACATGCTGAGTCGGCCCTCCGAGCACGCCTCGATCCAGCGTCGCTGGTCGCGCGAAAAGGGCCGCTCCTCGTTGTTGGAGGTGACGATGTACTGCCGCAGCTCCGGCCCAAACGCCTCCAGCAGATAGCGGAGGTGCCCCACCACGGGGAAGTTGCGCAACACCGCCCGGCGGCGCTGCAGCAGGTCGTATCCCACCAGACCGGCCAGGGCGGCCGTCAGGGCGGCGCGGGGGCGGAGGCGGCCGATCACGAGCGGTAGCCTCTCATGACGGCGGCGTCGACGTGAGGACGTCCGATGCACAACCACAAACACGATGCGATCGGACGGGCGAGAACCGCCATCCGCGTGTGCGCGCGATCCGCCCCCAGTCACGCTTCGGGCAGAGCGCGCCCCTCACTCGCCCCCGCCCGTGGATTGCGTCGCACCACATACTTTGCGAGCACCCACGCCACGATCAGGGTCGCCAGTGCCAGGTACGGAAAGACGCTGTACGGAACGGGCTGGCCGGGATGGAACAGCCCGACGAACGGAATCGCCAGAGCCAGCACACCCAACGTCGGCACCCCGACATAGCGGGCGATCGAGAACGAGCCGCGGTGACGTCGCCACATGAAGACGGGCAGTGACACCGCCGTGAGCACGTACACGAACAGCACCAGCATTGTGCCCATCGTCGAGCACTCGGCGTACAGGTTCACAGGGTCGGTGCTCCCGCCCACCAGGCCCGTTGCGTGACACAGCCACCAGATCACCACGATGCCGAGGCCGACAACGGCCATCGTCAGCAGCGCGTCGACCGGAGTCTCACCGGGGGGGCGAGACTTTCCAAGCCGGGATGGCAGCAGCCCGGAGCGTCCCCCGTCGAAGATCATCCTGGCCTGCGCGTTCACAGCCGCCACCAGAGTGCACAGCACCGAGGCGGTCCCGGCAAGCCAGGCCAAGAGCGCGGTGCCGCCGAGGTAATGGTCGGCCATTTCCAGGAACGGCACGGACGCGCGGCCGATCGAAGATGTGTTGTAGTGGAAGCCGGTGACCGTGGTGTAGGCAAAGAGCACAAAAAGCACTGTGGTGAACACGAGCGCCGCATAGAGCGCGCGCGGGACGGTGCGGCGGGGGTCGCGCGTCTCCTCGGCTAGCGCGGGAGCGTTTTCCCACCCGATGAGCATGTACAGCGCCAGCGGGAAGCCGGCCGAGAGCCCGGCCAAGCCGTTGTTCAGGTGCGACCAGGAGAAGGGCGCGCTGGAGAGGTGACTGCGCCGATCGACGATCACGACAGCGCACACCGCGATCATGATCAGCACCTGTATGACCATCGCGATGCCAACCGCGGTGGTCGAAAGACTCGCTCCGCGCAACGTCAACCAGATCGCCCCTGCGGTCATCACCAGAGTAATCGGGACCCAGGAAGGATGCCAAGAAGTGTAATGTTCGAGCGTGAGCGAGATCATTCCGCCGGCCATCGCGAACACGCCCGCAATTGCCACGGTGAAACCGACAGCGATGAGCAGCGCCGTGACCACGCCGGCCTTGGGCCCCAGCGAGGTCTCGACGTAGGTGATGAAGCTGCCCGCCGAGGGCTCCAGCTTGTTGAACTCGGCAACGATGAAGGCGAGCAAGAACACCGCGACGCCGGCGGCGATGATGGTCAGCGGCGCGGCGATGCCGGCGGTGACCGCAATCACGCCGAAAGCGAAGTAGAAATCGATTCCCGGCCCGATGTTTGCGACCGTGGAGGCGGTCACATCGGCCAAACCGAGGTTTGCCTCAGCCACGCGGCGGTCCCCACTGCCGCACGAGCCTACGGCCGCCGCTGAGCTTGACGTGCGCCTGCCGGGCCATGCCCGCTCATGATGACAGGGAAGTTAGGGACATTCCCGATTGCGCGGGCGGCGCCGCGCCTCGACACTGGGCCCATGCTCAAGACCGTTACCGATCGCGCGATCACTGGCAAGGCAACCGATGTCCAGCTCTGAGGGCGGGCGTAAGGGGCGCCCACGCCTCGTCCGTTCACGACGTGGGCGTTTGATCGGTGGTGTGTGCAGCGGTCTGGGGACTCACTTCGACGTCGATCCGATCCTGTTCCGCATCGCGTTCGTGGGGCTTGCGATCTTCTCGGGGATAGGGATCGGGCTCTACCTGGCGATCCTGTTGCTGGTTCCCGAGGAGGGGGCGAGCCGAGCGCCGATCTATCTTTGTCGCTCATCTTGGCGGAGTGTCCTCGGCGTGGTCGTGGTGATCGTGGCGGCGGGGATCGCGCTCGACGCGGCCGGCCATGCGGGACACCGCGGCGCGTGGGGGTTCGGCATAGGCGTGGGGTCGCTCGCGCTGGTGGGGAGTATCGCCGCGCTGCTGTGGTTGCGGTTGCGCAGGCCCATCGACGAGCCGGGGCACCAGAGTGGCGATCGGCGGCTGTTTGGTGCTCTGGCGCTCGGAACGGCCGTGGTTGTCTGGGCAGTCCTGCTGGCGGTGGCGGGCGCGTGGCTTGCGGGTATCGACGAGCAGCTCGCCGCCTGGACGGTCGTCGCGATCGGGGTGGCGCTGGTGCTCTGTGCATTCACACACACAGCTCGCTGGCTGGTGCCGCCGGCTGTCGCGTTTGCCCTGGCGGTGGCGGTGATCGCCGCCGCACACGTCGACCTGCGCGGTGGCGTGGGCGAACGCACGTATCGTCCGCACACCCTCAGCGAAATGCGTGGCGGCTACCGGCTCGGCGCCGGCCGGCTTGAAATCGACTTGCGTGGCATCGCGTTTCCACCGGGCACCACCCCACTCCACGTGCGACTGGGCGTGGGGGAGCTCGTGGTCGTGGTACCCCACGGCGTTTGTGTCGCAACCAGTGCGCGCATCGGCGGGGGCTACGTCGGCGCACTCGAACGGGGGTCTGGAGGACTCGACGTCAACTGGGCCGAACGTCCCTCCCCGCCGCCCCACACGCCGCGCCTGGTGCTGGATGGGAACGTCGGGCTCGGCGCGCTGCTCGTGGCCGACCACCCCGTCGAACGTGCCTGGAACGGTTGGGGCAGCTGGGGTGGCGGGTTTGGCGGCCATTTCCACCCCGACGCGCTCGGCACTAACGAAGCCTGCCTGCCGTCGGTGGGGGCGAGCTGATGACGCGCCCGCCCAACGTCACGGTCCTGATGACGGGTATCGCCATCCTCGCGCTGGGCGTGCTGCTCGTGCTCGACGCCGAGAGCATCGTCAACCTCGACTTCGCCTACACCGCGCCCGTGCTCGTCGGTGCGCTCGGGGCGATCCTGCTCGCGAGTGGCCTCTCGACCCGTCGCCGCGGCCGTGGCTGAGAACATGAACGTCGATGTCCCATCCGGCGAACCCGCCGCGCGGCGGTCTTAGGATCGCGATCGGCACAGGCCTGCTGGTCTGCAGTGGCCTGCTGTTCGTGCGCGTGGCCGGGCCATGGCCGGGAGACGCGATCGTGTGGCCCGCTGCGGTTGCCGTGCTGGGAGCGCTCCTGATCTGGCGGGCGCCCGCCGTCGTGCCCGGGCGCCGTCGCACCTGGGCCGCCCACCGCCCGTCTGAGCCCTCGCCTCCGCGCGAGCCGTCGGTGCGGGTGCGTGCGCTCGGCCGGCCCGAAGTGAGCCGCGGCGGGCTCGGCGTGGCGCTGGTGCTCGCCGGCGGGTTTGCCTTCCTGTGGGCGAGCGGCGCGACGCGGCCGGCGGGCGAAACGGTGCTCGCGGGCCTCGCGGTGCTGATCGCCGTCGCTTTGATCTTTGCTCCCTCCTGGAGGCGCCTCGCGCGCAGCCTCGCGGCCGAGCGGACCGAGCGCATCCGCTCCCAGGAGCGCGCCGATGTCGGGGCGCACCTGCACGACTCGGTGCTGCAGACGCTGGCGCTGATCCAGCGCAGTGCACATGACCCAAAGCAGGTGGCCGCGCTCGCCCGCCGGCAGGAGCGCGAGCTGCGCGGGTGGCTGGCCGACGGGGACTCGCGCGAGCCCGGTGACAGTCTCGCCGCAGCCCTGGAGGCGGCGGCTGCTGAGGTGGAGGCGATGGCAGGTGGCTCGGTCGAGGTCGTGGCTGTGGGCGACTGTTCGCTCGATCAGCGCGGTGGCGCTGTGATGGCGGCTGCTCGCGAGGCGATGCTCAACGCCGCGAAGTTCGCCGGGCAGAAGCCGGTCTCCGTTTACGCCGAGCTCTCCGCTGAGCGCATCCAGGTGTTCGTCCGCGATCGCGGCGCCGGCTTCGATCCGGCGGCCGTGCCGCAGGCACGACGTGGCGTGCGTGAGTCGATCATCGGACGGATGTTGCGCACTGGGGGCAGAGCGACGGTGCGCTCCCTACCGGGCGGGGGCACCGAGGTCGAGATCGCGATCGATCGCGGGACCGGCTGTGAATAACGCATCGATGGGATCTGTAGTGCGGGTCGCGATCGTCGACGATCACGACCTGTTCCGCGCCGGTGTGCGCGCGAGCCTCGGCCCACAGGTCGAGGTCGTAGCTGAGAGCGGCGACGTGGAGGGCGCCGTGCGGGCGATCGAGGAGCTCCAGCCGGACGTCGTCCTGCTCGACGTCCACATGCCGGGGGGCGGCGGGGCGGAGGTGATCCGGCGCATTGGGAAAAGCCATCCGTCCGTCCGCTTTCTTGCCCTCTCGGTCAGCGACGCGGCTGAGGACGTGATCGCACTGATCCGCGCCGGCGCTCGCGGCTACGTGACCAAGACGATCTCCGGCCCCGACCTGGCCGACGCCGTATGTCGCGTGCGCGAGGGCGACGCCGTTTTCTCACCCCGCTTGGCCGGCTTCGTGCTCGACGCGTTCGCCGGTGAGATCCCGACCGCGCAGGTGGATCCGGAGCTGGACCTGCTGACACCGCGCGAGCGCGAGGTGCTTCAACATATCGCGCGCGGATATATGTACAAGGAGATCGCCGCCCAGCTCGGGATTTCGGCGAAGACCGTCGAGGCACACGTCTCGGCCGTTCTGCGCAAGCTGCAGCTCTCCAGCCGCCACGAGCTGAGTCGCTGGGCTGTACACCGGCGACTGATCGACGAGTAGTTCGCGTGGGCGAGTAGGGGACATTCCCGATTGCACGCGCCGCTCCGCGAGCGTTGACTACACCCGTGCTCCAGATCCTCGCCGCCCCCGCGATGCCGTGATCAGACGGCTCACGACACTCGCGATCAACCGCTCGTGGCGCGTGCTGGTGGGGGCTGGCATGCTGTTTGTCATCGCGGCTGCGATCGGCGTGCCCGTGACCGGGAAGCTCGGCAGCTCAAGCCAGGACTTCCAGGATCCCGCCTCCCAGTACGAACAGACGAACGCGGCGATCACGGCCGCGACGAGGCGGAGTCCGTACTACAACGTGGCGGCGCTGTTGAGTGGTCGGCGCGACATAAAGACCAACACGGCGGCTCAGCGTGCCGCCGGGACGCTCGCGACGCTGCTCTCCGCCCAGCACGGGTTTCAGCGCGTCCTTGACTATGGGGCGGCGGAAGCCGGTGGGGGGTCGGAAACCGGTGGGAGGGCGGGAACCGGTGGGAGGGCGGGAACCGGTGGGAGGGCGGGAACCGATTCCCGCGCGTTGCTCTCACGCGACGGCCGCGAAACGGTCGTGCTCGCGGCGTTTGCCACCGCAACCGACGCGACAACAGCCATCGCGCGTGTGCGCGCCACCCTCTCCAAACCGCCGGCGCATGCGAAGCTCGCGGGGATGAGCGTGCGCTTCGGCGGGGAGGCTTTGACCAACCAGGAACTCAACGAACGCACTACCAACGACCTCGCGCGCGCCGAGCTGTTCGCCTTTCCGGTTCTACTGCTGCTGTCGTTCTGGTTCTTCCGAGGTTTCGTCGCGGCGCTGTTGCCACTGCTGGTCGGCGGCTTCGCGATCGTGCTCACCTTCCTGGTGCTGCGCTTGGTGGATCAGTTCACGCCGATCTCGGTCTTCGCGCTGAACCTCGTCAGCGGGATGGGCCTTGGCCTCGGCATCGACTACAGCCTGTTTGTGCTCTACCGCTACCGCGAGGAGCTCGCAGGCGGCGCCAGCGCTCATGAGGCAATCGAGCGTGCGCTGCGGACGGCCGGCCGCACGGTGCTGTTCAGCTGCCTGACCGTCGCGGCGGCGATGATGAGCCTGCTCGTGTTCCCGATTCGCTTTCTCTCCTCGATGGGGATCGGCGGAGCGGTGGTTGCGCTGTGCGGCGGAGCGGTGTCGCTGCTCGTGCTCCCCGCCGTGCTGATCGCGCTCGGGCCACGCATCAACGCGCTCTCACCGGCATGGCTGAAGCGACGTGCGGCGCGCACGGCAAGTGCAACCGAAGAAGGCGGCTGGTGGAGGATGGCGCACGGCGTGGTGCGCTGGCCCGCTCCCGTCGCGCTGATCAGCGCAATCGTCCTGATCGCCGCGGCGATCCCCGCACTGCACCTGCAGTTCACCCCGCCTGGAGCGAACCTGCTACCCGCGAGCGCGGAAAGCCGTCTCCTCGAAGCCACGCTCGCGGCGAGCTTCCCCGCCAACGCCGGGGAAGCGACCGAAATAGTCCTCAAGGGACCGCACTCCTCGGCGCAGCGCCTCGCCGTCAGCGCGGCCGGTACCGCGGGCCGGCTGGTGAGCGTTTCCGCCCCAGGCTACCTAGGCCACGACACATGGGAGATCGCGCTGCTGCCCCACGGCTCCCCGTACTCAAACGTCCAGCAACAGCTGCTTGGGAGACTGCGCGCGCTCGCACATCCTTACGGCGCGCTGGTCGGCGGGGCAACTGCGTTCTTCGTCGACCAGAAGGCGGCGATCGCCTCGCACGTCCCGCTCGCGCTGCTGATCCTGATGGCGCTCACCGCAGGCTTCCTGTTTCTGATGACGGGCTCGCTGACGATCCCAATCAAGGCGCTGGCGATGAACATGCTGAGCGTGAGCGTCGCAGTCGGACTGCAGGTGCTGATCTTCCAGGACGGCCACCTCTCGAACCTGCTCGGATTCACACCGCTCGGCGGGCTGGAAGAGTCGAGCCTCGTACTGATGCTCGTGCTGGCGTTTGCGCTTGCCACCGACTACGAGGTGTTCGTGATCGCCCGTATCAAGGAGGCACACGATCACGGTCTGCCCGACCGCGATGCGATCGCGCACGGCATCGAGCGCACCGGACGCATCATCACTGCCGCAGCGCTGCTTTTCTGCGTGGCGATCGGCGCCCTGACCACCTCCGATCTGTTCTTCACCAAGCAGCTCGGGCTCGGTGCCGCGCTGGCTGTGGCAATCGACGCAAGCATCGTCAGGGCGCTGCTCGTACCCTCCCTGATGGCGCTCATGGGCAAGTGGAACTGGTGGGCGCCAAGACCGCTGCGACGCCTGCACGACCGCATCGGGCTGCGGGAGTCAACTCCAGCAGGCATGGAGCTCCAGTAGCCACGCCATCCCCTCCCGAGCCTCGCGGCCGGACTTGGTCGTGGCTCCTTTATCCGGCCAAGCGAGCCTTCACGCGGCCGTCCGTGACGCCATCAGAGCCCGAGTTTGCGAACGCCCGCCTCATCGAAGCCGAGGTGATGACCAACCTCGTGACGCACCGTCTGGATGACGTGTCTTCGGAGGCGCTCGGGATCGTCCCCGAAATCGCGCACGAGTGTGTCGCGAAAAATCAGGATCTCGTCTGGCAAGCCACCGCCCCCGAAGAAAGGGCTACCCTGCAGCCTGGAGCCGACGTACATGCCGTACGCGTGGTTCTCGGCACCACGGTCGGAAACGACAATCGCTACGTGCTCCAGCGCTCGTTGGAACTCGATCGGGAGTTCGTCGAGCGCTGAGCTGACGAGCTCCTCGAATTGCTTCTCGCTGTAGTGCCGGGGTTTGCTCATGGATTCGTGATCGCGTCGAGCGTAGCGCGCGTCACGACAGTGAGCGTCGCGGTTTGGCGCACGCGAAACCCAAGCTCCTCGTAGAGCCGGATCGCCCCGGTGTTGGTGCTCATAACGTGCAGGAATGCGCGCTCCGACCGTCGCTGGATACCCGCGATCAAAGCGCCCATCAGCCGAGATGCCAGTCCTTGGCCACGATATTCAGGCTTGGTGCAGACGGCGCTGATCTCGGTCCAACCGTCCAGCCGAAACCGCTCGCCGGCCATCGCGACCAATACCCCGTCGCGCCGGATACCCAGGTAATCGCCAAGCTCGATGGTCCTCCTCAGAAACGGCCCCGGCTCGGTCTGGGCGACGAGCCCAAGCATCTCCGGCACATCGGCGGCACCGAGCGCGATCGCTTCTGGGCAATCGACCCCAATGACCCGCTCCTCGACCATCTGCACCAGATCGAACGCCTGAACCGCCCGCCAGCCGTCAGGCAGCACGCCGGCGCCGTACCGGCCGGCCACGTAGGCTCCAGGTGCGACCAGGTCGGCGGCGTCCCGCCAGTCCTGTGCCGAGGGCGGCGAGGGCAGAGCAAGAAACGGCGCCACATCGGCCGGATATCGGCGTGCGCGCCCACGCACCTGCGCAAGCCGCGCATGAGCGCCGCACAACGCCCCATACGCCGGATTGTCAAGCAGGGCTTCGTCGCTCGGCAACATGCCTGCTTGAAATATCACGCTCACGGCTACCCTGCCCCCGCCATGTTGCGTCTTGGTGGGTCGCTCGCCCCGCAAGACGCCTCGGCGGCGCGCTATAGGCGGCGCGCCACAGCGAGCCCGGCCGCGACCGAACCGCACAACCTCAGCCAGACAGGACGGCGGCATGCAAACGCGGCGGTACGATACGACTGCCAAGCCGACGTAGCTCAGCTGGTAGAGCACCGCTCTTGTAAAGCGGTTGTCGCCGGTTCGATCCCGGCCGTCGGCTCTGAGCGAGGAGCGACGCCTCAGCAGGCGCCCGCGGCGGGCTCGCGCAGGGTGCCGCTGGCGGGGTCGAACACGAAGCCGCGGATGCGGTCGCGGGACGGCAGCTCGGGGCTCGAGCGCAGCCGGCGCAACCCGCCGCGCAGCGCCTCTTCCAGGTCCTCGAACGCGCCCAGCCGCCAGGTGGGAAACGCGCCGTCTGCCGCGAGCGTATGGGAGAACTCGTCGTCCGACGCCCCGCACAAACCGCAGTCGTTGTGCATCACCACCACCACCTCATCGGTGCCCAGCAACCGCTGGGAGGTGCTCAGCGAGCGGATCGCGTCGTCGGTGACGAGGCCGCCGGCGTTGCGCACGATGTGCGCGTCCCCGCGCTCCAGCCCCAGCAACTTGTAGAGGTCGATGCGGGCATCCATGCAGGACAGCACCGCCACGCGCCGGCGGGGCTTGGCCCCGAGCGCGGGCACCGCCAGCTCGTGCGTGCGCGATGCGGCCACTTTCAGCATCTCCTCGGCGCTCCCCATCGGCAGCCGCAATCCTACGGTCTGGTTGGGCGCGGCGTCAATGCAGCAGGTGTTCGAGCACGCTGCCCACTTCGTGCACAACCGTCCCCACCAGCCCGCCGGAGTGTTCGCCTGAGGATTCCGAGCCGGATTCGCCGGAGGGATTGCTTGCGTCCCCTTCTGAGCCGCTACCCGAGGCGCCGGTGCCCGATCCAGTGCCAGATCCCGAGCCCGCGCCAGAAGAGCCCGAGCCAGAGCCGGATTCAGATCCCGAGCCCGACCCGGAAGAGCCCGAGCCCGACCCGGACGATCCCGAACTCGAGCCGGAGCCAGACCCGGAGCCAGATCCAGACCCCGTGCCCGGCTGGGCGCTCCCGGCGCCACCTTCAGAGGCTCCGCCTCCGCCGGATCCGCCCGATGAGGCACTGCCCGCGCCCGCGCCGCCGGGCTGGCTGGCGCCGGAGTGCGACGTTTCGCCCGACCCGCCGGCGCCCGGACTGGAGCCCTGACCCGACCCGGGCGAGCCCGGATCGGTGCGCACTGTGATCGAGTAGTGGTTGTGCGTCCCACCAGGCGTCGGCGCTGTGGCGCCCCGCTGGCCGCCGCCGGGAGCTAGCGCTCCGGAGGAACCGTTGTGGTGCGCGGCACGCGACCCGTCGCCCGCTCCCGCGTGGGCCGACCCGACCCTCCGGACACCGCCCGTCGAGTCACCGACGTGGGTGCCGGAGCTGGCGGCGAGGTCGCGGTCGAGCGTGCTCGCCGCGCCGCCATCCACTCCGCCCAGGTGCGCCGCATGGCTGCCGGGCGCGACCGCGGTCAGCCGCTGCGGGTGGTGGTGGGCGGCGCTGAAGTGCACCACCGCACCGGTGATCACGGTGCCGGCGGTGAGCGCCACCGCGCCCCCCTTGAGCAGCAGCCCGCCCATGCCCGCCACGCCACCCACACCGCTCGCACCGGCGCCGGCGCCGGCCGCCAGTTCGGTGATCCGCTGCGGACCGGGCCCTCCCTGCTGGGAGCGCCCCGCCAGCCAGCTGAGCAGCGGAGGGGGCGTGAGCGCCGTGACCGCCGTGCGCAGTGTGGTGCGCGCCCGGTAGAGCAAACCGCGCACGGCGCCGTTGCTGATGCCGAGGTCGCTGGCCACCTGCTCGTGGCTGTGCCCCGCGACCGCGGTGCGCACAAGCACCTCGCGCTGCAGCGGCGGCAGCGCCGCCACCTCGGCGAGCGTTTCGCGCATCTCGATGCGGCGATCCAGTGGCGAGTCGTCGCTGGACAGGCGCTGTGTGCGGGCCGCCGCGGACGGCACACCCGCGGTCAGCGCACCGGCGGCGAGCACATCGCCGCCAAGCTCGCCAGACATGTCGGCGAGGGGCTGACCGTCGTGCGCGGCATCGCGCATGGCGTTGACCGCGGTGTTGTGCACCACCCGATACAGCCACGCTTTGAGGTCGCGCACCTCGGCGCCCTCGCGCACCGCGATCCACGTCTTCAGCAGCGCCAGCTGGACGATGTCTTCGGCGCGGGCCTCAGTGAGGCGTAGGCGCCGGCAGTAGCCCAGCAGCTGCTTGCGGTAGCGATGCACAATCGCCTCAAACGCGCGCTCATGCCCCTGGGCGACCAGCGTGAGCAGCCGCTCATCCGACTGAGTCGCCAGCAGACGCGTTGATATTCCTGGACTCATCGCACACCATGGGCGCCCTGGCGGCTCCCAAGGTCCCAGCGACCCCGGCGGCGGCTAGCGCCCGTCCATCCTTACGACACTTTAGACACTTCCCCCCACACCAACTTCACGTAACTCAACGAACATACGTGAAGAGTTCGTCAAATGCGAGATACTCGATCTCCGAGGGGACGTGCGTGAGATGCTGGGATGGCCGAGCCGACGCGCGAGATCACCCCTGGGACGGTTCGGGGCGGCCCGCCAGGATGGGCCGCCCCGAAACCCTGTCCCGCCCCGTGGGGAGGGGCGCCTGGCGCGGAACTCGTCCAGCCGACGGAGGATGGAGCGCCATCGGCAGGCACGAGAGCGGATTTCCGCGCATCTGCCTGGTTGTTTGCCCAGCGGACATCTGTAAGACCCGCGCGCGCGCCAAACTTCACGCGGCCACCGCATCGATCGCGAAGTGCACGGGTTATTGGAGGCGCAAGACCACAGATCGACCGGTGCACGCACGAGGCGCGCCCCGGGGGGAGCCGCCTACGACCGGGAGCTGCGCGGGCCTGGCGAGAGGCAGCGGAGCAGTCGCAACCATCCACTCAAAGGAGGAAAGTCAAATGCGCCCGAGAGGTGTTGTTTTGGCGTGCGCAGTCGCGGTCTCGTCGGCGGTGCTCTTTGCAAGCGGCGCGTCGGCGTTCTTTCATCCCAGCCCCAACGGCCGCTGCCACGTGACGATGCACGTGCCGGCGCGGATTGTGGCGGGAGAATCGGCAACGGTGTTTGGGCAACTGATCTGCCGCAGACACCTCGGCACGGAAGGCAAGGCGGTCAGGCTCTTCCGCCACGTCCCCGGCGTGCCCGGATTTGTGCTGGCGCAGACCACCACCACCGGCGCCGGCGGCGCCTACCAGTTTCAGCTGACCGGCAGCGTGGTGGAAAACGACGGCGTGTGGCACGTGATCGCACGTGGCGCCGAGAGCGCCGACCGGAGGATCCGAGTGGCGCCACAGGTGACCTTCGAAGGACCGCCGGAAGGCACACAGATCTTGACGGGGGTGCCCAACAAAGTGACGTTCACCGGCAAAGTCACGCCGGCCGACATCGGCGCGCGCGTGATCTTGCAGCGCCAAAATGCGCTCACCGGCAACGAATGGCACGCGATTGACATGGGCGTGGTGGAAGCCGGCGGCGGCTACACGATCACCCATACGTTCCTGGTGCCGGGCGACGCCAACCTGCGCGTGTTGGTGCGCAGCCAGGGGCGCAACATCCCCGAAGCGTCCAGCCCGCTCAGCTACGAGATCTCGCAGACGCAAAACAGCGCGCTGACGATCACGGCCAACGCCGACCCGGTCGTGTACGGGCAGTCGGTGACGATCGGCGGCACGCTGGAGGGGGTGAGCACCAGCCAGACGGTAACGCTGCTGGCGCGCACGGCGCATCAGCATGGCTTCGCCCAGGTGACGCAGGTGAGCACCAGCAGCACCGGCGCCTACACGTTCCCGGCACAAACGCCCACCAACAGCACCTACTACAAGGTGCAAAGCGACGGCAAGTTCTCCGCGGTGCTGTTTGAGGGCGTCAAGTATGCGCTCACCGCCGAAGCGTCGCCCACGTCACTGATGGAGGGTCAATTGGTCACGTTCTCCGGCAAGGTGGCGCCCACGCCGCTGCGTCCCGGCCACGTGATCTACTTGGAGCGTCAAAATGCCTCCAGCGCGGGCTTCCACGTGGTGCGCGTCGGTTCGGTAACGCCGGAAGCGACCTTCTCGATCCCCTACCAGGTGTTTGGCGTGGGGAGCGAGGTGTTCCGCGTGTACATCCCGGGTGGGCCCGACAACGGCGGCACGGCCAGTCAGACGTTCACGATCGACGTCAGCCCGGCGCCGGCGGTGGCGCTGAAAGAAGCACCCAACAACTCCTCGACGCCCGCCGAAGGGTCGGTGACCGCCGAAGCGGAAAAGGAAGGCGAAGAACGGGGCGAAACCGAAGCCGGGGAACGGCCACACGGCCATCACCACCGGTAGCGCTGGTTGGAGCCCGAAAAGTAAATACACAACACCCGCCGGCTCCAACCCACGCCCGCGGGGACCACACCGACCACCTCCCACCACACCGAGGCCGCCCGCGAGGGCGGCCTCGGACCGTTAAGCGGCGACCGCCCGCTCCTGCAGGTGGGCGCCGACCTTGCGCTTGACACGCTGCAGCGCGTTGTCGACGGTCTTGGTGTCGCACGCCAACCGCTCCCCCACCTGCTCGTAGGAGCAGCCATCCAGGTAAAGCGACAGCACCCGGCTCTCCAACTCCGACAGCGCAGTGGAGAGGCAGCCCACCAGCGAGCGCAGCTCCTCGGAGGAGATGACCTGGTTGGCGGGGTCGTGCACCGTCGGGCCCGGGAGCACCTGGTCGAGCGTGGGCGCATCCTCGCCCCCGGAGGCGGGGGCGGCCGAGAACGAGACGTACTGGTTGAGCGGCGTGTGCTTGTTGCGCGTGGCCGTCTTGACGGCGGTGATGATCTGCCGCGTGATGCACAGCTCGGCGAAGTTGCGGAAGCTGGACTCGCGGTCGCTGCGGAAGTCGCGAATGGCCTTGTAGAGGCCGACGAGCCCCTCCTGGACGAGATCGTCGGAGTCGCCGCCCGCCAGGAAATAGGAGGAGGCCTTGAGCCGCACGAAGCCGTGGTAGCGACGCACCAGACGGTCGTACGCCCCGCGATCGCCCTGCTTGGCCAGGGCGATCAAGAAGCCATCATCAACCTTGACCTCATGTTGAGGGTTGTGGGAGATACGTGCCACGAGCATGACCTTTCTCGGGCGAGCAGCCCGGATCGCTCAGTGGCGCACACCTCCCCCGGCGCCAACAGCTATGGAATTACAGTTGTGAAGACCAGCGAACTACTATACGGCGGTTGAGACTCAAGCTTAGGTACAGCGTTATAGCGCGGCAGCGTCGCACAGTTATGACGCGTTGTCAAGAGCTTGCTGGCGATTGTGCAAGATCTCGTACAAGATGGCTGCCGTGGCGGCGCTCACGGAGAGCGACTCGATGCGCCCGTGCAGCGGCAGCGCGATCAGCTGGTCGCACATTTTGGCCACGCCCGGACGCAACCCGCGGCCCTCACTCCCCAACACCACCACCACACCGCCACGGTAATCGGGCCGGTAGTAGGGCGTGGGTGCGGAGGCACTGGCGCCATAACACCAGCACCCCGCCCGCTCTGCCGCGCGCAGGAAGTGGGCGATGTTGCGCACGCGCGCCACGCGCAAATGCTCGACCGCGCCGGCGGATGCCTTGCATACTGCCGGCGTCACCTCGGCGGCGCGCCGGTCGGGGATCACCACGCCGGTGGCCCCCGCGCACTCGGCGGTGCGGCAGATGGAGCCAAGGTTCTGCGGGTCTTGCACCTGGTCGAGCGCCACGATCAGGGGATCGGGCTGGGCAAGCAGCTCGTCGGCTGACACGTAGGGATAGCCGCCAACGTCTGCGCAGATTCCCTGGTGGGCGGACGAACCACACATCCGCTCGATCTCCTCGGGCGTGGCGGTGCGCACCACCACCGCCTGCAGCCACGGCAGCCGCGCGGCACCCTCGGTGGCCCACACCTCGCCGACGGTGTGCGCGCGCCGGCCGCGCAGCGCCTCCATCACGGGGTTGCGGCCGTAAAGGATCACGACCTCGGTACCAGCTCCGGGCCATCGGCGCCGTCGCGGATCTCCCACCCGCGCCCCTGGATCTCCTCGCGCAAACGGTCGGCGCGCTGGAAGTCGCGTTCGCGGCGCGCCTGCTCGCGGGCGACCAGCAGCTTCGTGGCTTCGGGGTCGATCGCCTCGACATTGCCGGCGGCCGCCAGCGGCGGCAGATCGCGGAGGCCGAGCACGGAGAGCATCTCGCGCAGGTCGGCGTCGCCCACCTCGCCCTCGGGACGACGGTTGGCCTCGCGCACCCACTCCGACAGCGCGGCGAGTGCCTTGGGGGTGTTGAAGTCGTCGGCCAGCGCGTCGAAGAACGCGTCCCGGTGGCTAGCCATGTCGGCGGGGCTGGGCGCATCGGCGAGGAGGCGGCGAATGGCCTCGCGGATTCCCAACACGCGCTGCTCGGCGTTGGCGAGCTCAGCGTCGGAGAAGGCAAGCGGCTGGCGGTAGTGGCCGCCGATCAGATACATGATCACAGTGGCACGCGCCTGCCCGTCCCAGCCGTGTGGACCACGGTCGCAGCGCTCCAGCACCTCGTGCAGCAACGCGATGTTGCCCACCGACTTGGCCATCTTCTCGCCGGTCAACTGGATCATGCCGTTGTGCATCCACAGCCGCGCCAGCTCCTCCCCGCGCGCCGCGCGCGTTTGCGCGGCCTCGTTCTCGTGGTGGGGAAACACCAGGTCGGAGCCGCCGCCGTGGATGTCGAAGCCGACGCCCAGCAGCGACTCCGCCATCGCCGAGCACTCGATGTGCCAGCCCGGACGGCCGGGCAGCCACTCGGAATACTCCGTCGCGGCCGCAGCGAAATCCCTCGGATCCCACACGGTGTCCTCGCCCTCCTTGTGCGCCTTCCACAGAGCGAAGTCCAGCGGATCGCGCTTGCGATCGGCTCCTTCGATCCCCTCGCCCTGGTCCACGTCGTCGAGGTGGCGGTGGGAGAGCGAGCCATAGGCTGAGTCGGAGCGCACGCTGAAAAACACGTCGCCGCCGCTGGCGTAGGCGTGCTGGGAGTCGATCAGCGCGCAGATGTGATCAACGATCTGCGGCATCATCTCCGACGCCAGCGGCTCGTTGTCGGGGCGGGCAAGGCCGAGCGCGTCGGTGTCAGCGCGATAGCGCGCGGTCATCTCCGCCGCCAGCTCGGCGCTGGGCTTGCCTGCCCGCCGCACCGGGTCTTCGCTAGTGGGGTCGGGGCGCGCGGCGAGGTAGATCTTGTCGTTGACGTCGGTGACGTTCACCACCAGCGTCACCTCATAGCCCTCGTGCTCCAGAAAGCGCTTCAGCAGGCTGAACACCACGAACGGGCGGGCGTTGCCGATGTGGATGCGGCTGTACACGGTTGGCCCGCACGCGTATATCCCCACCCGGCCGGGGTCGCGCGGGCGCAGCGGCAGCAGCTGCCCGGTGCGGGTGTCGTGCAAACGAATGGGGCGCATAACGCGCCAACCCTAGCGGGCCGTGGCGGACGCGAGCGCTCCTCCGCCGGACCACGCCAACCTCCGCCGGTGGACCGACCGGCTGCACCGGCGCCGAGCCTGCATTCAGCGAGCGCTGACGCTGGCCACCGCCAGCGCCGCCACGCCCTCGCCGCGGCCGACGAAGCCGATGCGCTCACCGGTGGTCGCCTTCACATTGACGCGCGTGGCCGGAAGATTGAGCGCACGCGCCAGCTGCTCGCGGATCTCCTGCCGATACGGCCCCAGCCGCGGCGCCTCCATGATGAGCGTGCAGTCGACGTTGTCCACTTCCAATCCGGCGGCGATCACGCTGGTGAGCGCCGTTTCCAACAGCTCCAGCGAGTCTGCGTCGCGGTAGCGCTCGTCGGTGTCGGGGAAGTGCTCGCCAATGTCTCCAAGGCCGGCGGCGCCCAGCAGCGCGTCGATCACCGCATGGGTCAGCACGTCGGCGTCTGAGTGCCCGTCCAAGCCGAGCTCGTGCGGGATCTCCACGCCGCCGATCACCAGCCGCCGGCCCGGCACGAGGCGGTGGCAGTCGTAGCCGATGCCGCTGAAGCTCATCGAACTCCTGGGTGGGTGGGGCTCAAGTCCGCGGGGCTCAATGCCTCCAGCCGGCGCACGCGGCGCTGGAACACGCACAGCTCGTGCACGCCCACACGCTCCAGCAGCTCCAGCGCCTGCTGGTAGTCGGCGCCCACGTCGTCGGGGCGGTGGGCGTCGCTGGAGAGCGCGACCGGAACGCCGGCCTCCACACACATCTCCAGGAATGCCGGAGCCGGGTAGATCTCCCGGGCGCGCTTGCGCAAGCCGGCGGTGGACACCTCCACGGCAATGCCCGACTCGGCGATCGCTTCCACGGCCGGCTCGTAATAGCGGCGCAGGTCGCCTTCGGGGCGCGGGCGGTCGCGACCCCACACCTTCACCAAATCGGGGTGGGCGAGGAGGTCGAACAGGCCGCTGCGCGCGGCCTCCGCCAGCGTTTGAAAGTAGCGCCGCCAGATCTCCTCGGGCGTGCGGGTGGAGTTCCACACGCTGTACTCCTCCATGTCCAGCGCCTCGTCGCGCAGGAAGTGCACGGAGCCGACCACGTAGTCGAAGGGGTGGGCGTCCAGCAGGCTGGCCATGCGGTCCTCGCCGCGGGGAATGAAATCGGCCTCGATGCCCAGCCGCAGATCGGTGTCCTCGCACACGAATCGGCAGTACTCCTCGAGATCATCGTGCGCGAATTCGCGCCACAGCGGGTGCTGCCATACGGCGAGCGCGTCGCGGAAGCGGTACACGTGCTCCGACACGCCCAGCTCGGCGATCCCTCGCTCCTGCGCCACCTCGCGGTAGCGCTCCACGTTGGCGGCGGTGAAGTGCGTGTCGGGCGTGGCGTCCAGCTGGTCGGGCCGCAGGTGGAGGTGGTAGTCGGTGAGCATCGGGGTGCGATTCAAGCAGGATTGCCGTCTACCAAAAGCTCGGCAAGCGCCAGATCGAGCGGCGTGGTGATCTTGAGGTTGTCGCGGGGCGCCTCCACCAGAGCCACGCGGCCTCCCAACCGCTCCACCAGCCACGCGTCGTCGGTCGCCTGTGCCAGCACTTCCCGGGGCACGTCCAGCGCGCGCTCCAGCGTGGCGCGGCGAAACACCTGTGGCGTCTGTACCGCCCACAGTGCGCCGCGGTCGAGGGTTTCCGCTACGAAAACGCGCCTCGCACCCCCCCCCTCATCCTCCCCCTTCTCCCCGCCTTCAACCCCCCGCTTGATCGTGTCGGTGACGGGGGCCGCGGCGATCGCCGCATCCACGCCCTCCGCGCGCGCCACCTCGATCACCTGCTGGGCCAGCGCCGGCGTGAGCAGCGGGCGCGCGGCGTCGTGCACCAGCACCGGGTCGCCTTCGCCGGCGGCGGCCAGCGCGAGGCGCACCGACTCTGAGCGTACCGCGCCGCCCGGCACGCCGATCGTGCCCGCCGGCGCCGCCACGCCGGGGGGAAGCGCCACCACGATCCGCTCGATCGAGGCCACCGCGCGCAGCGCGTCGACGCTCCACTGCAACAGCGGCCTCCCCGCCAACGCGATCAGCGCCTTGGGCGTGTCGGCGCCGAAGCGCTCGCCGCGACCGGCGGCAACGATCAGGGCGACGGTCACGTCAGGGAGGGGCGACTGTCGCGCACGCGGCAGAGGGTCACTGCCGCGTGCGCGAAAGCCCCGCTACTTGGCCGCCGCCAGCTGGCTGGAGGCCGAGTTGGCCAGCAGCTCGTCCAGATACGTTTCGGCCTCGTCCTCGTCCTTGTCCAGCGCGTACATCAGCTCGGAGGCGAGGATCTTCTTGGCGCGCGTATACATCTGCTTCTCGCCGGTCGACAACCCCTTCTCGCTCTCGCGCAGCGCCAAATTGCGCACCACCTCGGCCAGCTCGTAGATGTCGCCCGTCTTGATCTTGTCGCGGTTGTGCTTGAAACGCCGGTTCCAGTTCTTGGGCATGTCCGACACTTCGTCCTGCAGCACATCCAGCACCTTCTTGACGGTTTCCTCGTCGATCACCCTGCGCAGGCCCGCGAGGCCGGCGTTCTCGGTGGGGACCTTCACCGTCATGTCGTTGTGCAGGATCTTGATCGTCAAATACTCGCGACACTCGCCCAGCACTTCCATCTCTTCCTTGCTGAGAACCTTGCCGGCGCCGTGGTGGGGGTACACCACGTGATCCCCCAACTCGAACTCGATGTGCTCGACTTCGCTCACTACGTCGAGGCCCTCGATCAGCTCCTCTTCGATTGTTGCCTGGGGAATGGGAATGACTGTTCTCCTTTGTGATCGAGCCGGCCGTGGGGTCCAGCTCTGTGGCTTGCTTACAACTTCGTGGGGCGTTTACGTCTGCAGATAACGGTCCACGAGGTTGATCTCCTGCAAACGCCGAAGGCCCTCGCGGATCTCCTTGGCGCGGATCTCCCCCACTCCCTCCACCGACTCCAGCTCCGCGTCGGTTGCGGCCAGCAGCTCGTCCAAGCCGCCAAACTCCTTCACGATCTCCGCCACCACCAGCTTCGGCAGCCGCGGGATGCGCCCGAGGATGCGGTGGCCGCGTGGGGCGACCGCGTAGTCGAGCGTGTTCAGCTTGCGGTCATACCCCAGCAGCTCGGCGAGGCAGCCGAAGTCGAGCAAATCCTGGTGGCCGAGGCGCCCGAGCTGGTCGAGCGCCGCCGCAAACGCCTCGTCGGAGTAACCGGCGAGGTAGTCCTGCACCAGCGACGCCTTTTCGGAGGCGGTGCCCACCATCGTCTCCTCCAGCTGCATCTCGATCAGCCGCCCCTCGGTGCCCAGCTCGACGATGTAGCGCTCGATCTCCACCGCCATGCGCGCCGCCAGCTCGGCGCGCTGCAGCACCGTCAGCACGTCGTGCAACGTCACACCGCCCTCAAACTCAAGTGCCGTCAGCCGCGTCGACACCTGGTCGAGGCGGGTGCGGTACTTCTCCAGTGTCGCCAGCGCCTGGTTGGCCTTGGCCAGCACCACGGGGATGTCCTGGAGGATGTACTTGGTGCCGCCCGAGTACAGCGACACCACCTCGCGGCGCTGGGAGATCGCGATCACCAGCGCATCGGTTTGCTTGGAGACGCGCTCCGCCGTGCGGTGGCGGGTGCCGGTCTCCAGCGTGAGGATCGTCGGGTCGGGCATCAGCTGCACGTTGGCCAGCGCGATCTTGGTCGAGTTGGCGTTGAGGATGATCGCCCCATCCATCTTCGCCACCTGGTAGAGCAGCGCCGGCGCGTAGTCGATTTCCAGCTTGATGCCGCCCGAAAAGAGGAAACTGAGCTCCTCGGGGTCGCCGATCACGATCAACCCCCCGGTGCGGGCGTGGAGGATGTTCTCCATCCCTTCCCGCAGCGCGGTTCCCGGCGCCACCATCTCCAGCGCCCTCATCAAGCCTGGCTCCGAGCGTGCTTCGCTATCGAAATCTTCGCCTGACCTTGGAGCCACGACTGGTATTTTACGGTATTACGCCAGATTCGGCGTTTACGCCGCCACCGCCGATCGGGCGCGCGGCCGTTCGCGCGGCAGCGCCTGCGCCAGCGCCTCGCGCAACGTGCCCAGCTCGCGGGCACCCTTGCCGCTGCCCGCGGGGGCCAGCACCGTCGCCAACCCATACCTGGTGGCCTCCTCCACGCGGCGCTCGGGGTGGCCCACCCAGCGCAGCTCGCCCGTGAGGCCCAGCTCGCCGAAGCACGCCAGCGGGGCACCGGGACCGGCGAGCGGCACCCCGCGCCGTGCGCTGGCGACCGCGAGCGCCACCGCCAAATCGCAGCCCGGCTCGTCCACACGCACTCCCCCCACCACGTTGACGAACACGTCGTGGCCGGCGAGGCCCACGCGACCGTGGCGGGTGAGGATCGCCAACACCAGTGCCAAGCGGTTGCGGTCGATGCCCGACGCCACACGGCGCGGTTGCTCGAGCTCCGAGGGGGCCACCAGCGCCTGCACCTCCACCAGCAGCGGGCGCGACCCCTCCATCGCCGCCAGCATCACGCTGCCGGGCGCGCGCGTGGCCTGCGCGACAAACCGCGCGGAGGCATCCAACACCTCCACCAGCCCGCCCTGGCGCATCTCGACCAGGCCCGCCTCGTTGGTCGAGCCGAAGCGGTTCTTCAGCGCGCGCAGCTCGCGGTAGGGGCGCTCGCGCTCGCCCTCGAACTGCAGCACGCAGTCCACCAAGTGCTCCAGCACGCGCGGGCCCGCCAGGGCGCCGTCCTTGGTGACGTGGCCCACCAGGATCGTCGCGATCCCGCGCGTCTTCGCGAGCTCCATCACCCGCACCGCCACCTCGCGCACCTGACCCACCGAGCCGGGGGCGCCCGACAGCTCCGCGGCGTGCAGCGTCTGCACCGAGTCGATCACGCACGCCTCGGGGGCGTGCGACTCCAGCACGCCCAGCACCGCGTCGAGGTCGGTCTCGGCGACGATCGGCACCGCCAGCGCACCGGAACCCAACCGCTCCGCGCGCAGCCGCACCTGCTCGGGCGACTCCTCGGCGCTCACGTACAGCGTACGCCGGCCGCCTGCCGCGAGGTGGCCGAGCACCATGTTGGTGAGCGTCGACTTGCCGATCCCGGGGGCGCCGCCCAGCAGCACCAGCGCGCCCGGCACGAGGCCGCCGCCGAGCACGCGGTCCAGCTCGCCGATGCCGGTGGACAGGCGCGCCAGGGGTTCCGCGCCGACCTCCGCCAGCGGCCGCGGCGGGGACGTCCCACCGGCCGAGCGGCCCGCGCGCGCACTGCGGGCGCGGCGCCCCCCTTCAGCGCTCAACGCCGCCGGCAGGCGCTCCTCCACGAGCGTGTTCCATGCCTCGCAGCCAGGGCACTGGCCATACCAGCGGGCCGACTGAAAGCCGCATTGCGAGCACACGTGAACGGATTGCGCGCGAGCCACCATCGAAGGGTAGGGGGCGATGGGGACGTGTTCTCTTTGCGCATGCCAACCAGCACTCGACAACAGATATGTTGTCGCGCTTTGGTTGGCATGCGCGCAAAGCATGTACGCAACACGACACCCACCAACTGATCGGCGTCCCAAAGAGTGCCAACACCCAGCGCCCACCCGCAGGTTGGCGCCCGAAAAGAGTGTGCGAGCCCTACTCCCCGCCGTCGGCGGGCAGCTCGGGCGCGGCGTCGTGGTCGTCGCCCTCGCCGTCAGGCAGGGCATCGCCGGAGGGCAGCTCTCCCGCCTCCGGCTCGCCACCACCGCCGCCGGCGGCTCCCGCGCCGACGCCGACTGGCGTCTTCTGCTTCTTGGGCTTGACGATCGTCAGTTTCACCTCGCCATCTTCGCCCTCCGCGGGCGGGTTGACGACGACGGTGGCGCCGGGGGTGACCTGCTCGCGCAGCACGAAGTCGGCCAGCGGGTCCTCGATGTAGCGTTGGATCGCGCGACGCAGCGGGCGGGCGCCCATCGCGGGATCCCAGCCCTTCTCCACCAGCATTTCCTTGGCCGGGTCGGTCAGCTCCAGCTGCAGCTCGCGTTCGGCCATCGTCTCGCGGATGCGCAGCAGCAGCAGCTCGACGATCTGCCTGATTTCCTCCTTGCCCAGCTTGTGGAAGACAATCACGTCGTCGATGCGGTTGAGGAACTCGGGACGGAAAGCTTTCTTCAGCTCGCCCATGATCCGGTTCTTCATGTCGTCGTAGGTGATTCCCGTCTCGTCGTCGCTCACCGCGAAGCCCAGCGGCGTGTTGCGCGCGATCTCCTGGGCGCCGATGTTGGAGGTCATGATCACGATCGCGTGGCGGAAGTCCACGGTGCGGCCCTGCGCGTCGGTGAGCCGGCCGTCCTCGAGGATCTGCAGGAGGATGTTGAACACGTCGGGGTGGGCCTTCTCGATCTCGTCCAGCAGCAGCACGCAGTAGGGCTTGCGCCTAACCGCCTCGGTCAGCTGGCCGCCCTCGTCGTAGCCGATGTAGCCGGGAGGCGAGCCCACCAAACGCGATACGGCGTGCTTCTCCATGTACTCCGACATGTCGATCCTTACCATCGCGTCCTCGTCGCCGAACAAAAACTCGGCCAGTGTGCGCGCCAGCTCGGTCTTGCCCACGCCTGAAGGACCGAGGAAGATGAACGAGCCGGTTGGGCGCTTGGGATCCTTGAGGCCCGCGCGGCTGCGGCGGATCGCCTTGGAGATCACCTCGATCGCCGGGTGCTGGCCGATCACGCGCTTGTGCAGTTCCTCCTCCATCCGCATCAGCTTCTGCGTCTCGGCCTCGGTCAGCTTGAACACGGGGATGCCGGTCCACATCGAGACGATTTCGGCGATCTCCTCCTCGCCGATCGACGGCCGCTCAGCCGACTCGCCCGCTTCCCACTCTTCCTCCAGCTCGCGCTTGCGGTTGGTCAGCTTGCGCTCCTGGTCGCGCAGCGCCGCGGCCTTCTCGAACTCCTGCGCCTCGATCGCGGCCTCCTTGTCGCGCCGCGTGCTCTCGATTTCCTCCTCCAGCTCGCGGTTGGCGGGCGGCGAGGTCATCGACTTGATCCGCATCCGCGACGCCGCCTCGTCGATCAGGTCGATCGCCTTGTCGGGCAGGAACCGGTCGGAGATGTAGCGGTCGGCCAGTTCGGCGGCGGCACGCAGCGCGTCGTCGGTGATCTGCACCTTGTGGTGCTGCTCGTAGCGGTCGCGCAGACCCTGCAGGATCTCCACTGTCTGGTCGATCGACGGCTCCTCCACGCGGATCTGCTGGAAGCGGCGCTCCAGCGCCGAGTCGCGCTCCAGGTACTTGCGGTACTCGTCCAGCGTGGTGGCACCGATCGTCTGCAGCTCGCCGCGCGCCAATGCCGGCTTGAGGATCGAGGCGGCGTCGATCGCGCCCTCGGCCGCGCCGGCGCCGACGAGGTTGTGGAGCTCGTCGATAAACAGGATGATGTCGCCGCGCTGGGTGATCTCCTTCATCACCTTCTTCAAGCGCTCCTCAAACTCCCCGCGGTACTTGGAGCCGGCCACCAGGGCGGCCAGGTCGAGCGTGTAGATCTGCTTGTTCTTCAGCAGCTCCGGCACGTCGGCGTTGGTGATCCGTTGCGCCAGACCCTCCACCACGGCGGTCTTGCCGACGCCCGGCTCGCCGATCAGCACCGGGTTGTTCTTGGTGCGCCGCGAGAGGATCTGCATGATCCGCTCGATCTCCGTCTCGCGCCCCACGCACGGGTCGAGCTTGCCTTCGGCGGCCAGCTTCGTCAGGTTGCGCCCGAACTGGTCGAGCAGCTTCGAAGACTTCTTGCCTTCCGCGCCGCCCCCCGCGCCCGCGCCCGCCCCGGCGCCGGGCGCACCGGCGCCCTGCCCCTGGCGGCGCCCGGAGGGGCCGGACAGCATCCGGATCACCTCGTTGCGGATCTTCTCCGAGTCGGCGTCGAAGTCGAGCAGGATGCGCGCTGCCACGCCCTCGTTCTCGCGCACGAGTCCCAGCAGGATGTGCTCGGTGCCGATGTAGTTGTGGCCCAGCGACAGCGCCTCGCGCAGCGCCAGCTCCAGCACCTTCTTGGCACGGGGCGTAAACGGGATCTGCCCAGAGGTGACCTCCTCGCCGGAGCCCACGATCCGCACCACCTGGGCGCGCACGCGCTCGACGGTGATGTCGAGGCTCTCCAGCACTCTCGCCGCCAGCCCCTCCTCCTCGCGCAGCAGCCCCAGAAGGATGTGCTCGGTGCCGATGTAATTGTGCTTGAGCGTGCGCGCCTCTTCCTGCGCAAGAACGACCACCTGCCGGGCCCGTTCTGTGAATCGCTCGAACATGATGCTGGTGCGCCTCTCCGTTGTGTGTCGGTGTCGGGGACGGCCACCTGGTGGGTGGTGCCCCATCTATCCTCTTCGTCGCTGTCAGCTCGAAAGATGAGCCCCCGGGTATCACGCCGCCGTAGCCACAGTCTACCAACGCCCCCCGCGACCATCCACCGGCAAGCGACCGCCAAGCTTCATTCGGCGAGCCGCGGATCGGCGCTCAGGGGTCTCTACGGATCCGTCTCCAGGCGCGGTCGCCGCGACGATCGCGGTCCACGAGCGCATCACCGTGCACCGATCCGCCCAACGATCGTGGCTACGAGCGCATCGCCGGGAACAGCACCACCTCGCGGATCGAGTCCTGGCCGGTGAGCAGCATCACGAGCCGGTCGATTCCGAGCCCGACGCCGCCCGTCGGTGGCATGCCCTGCTCGAGCGCCTGCACGAAGGCCTCGTCGTAGGGCATCGTCTCGGCGTCGCCGTCGGTCAGCGTGTCGATCCGGTCTTGCTCGCGGAAGCGCGTGCGCTGCTCGTCAGGGTCGATCAGCTCGCTGAAGCCGTTGGCGATCTCCATCCCTCCCGCGAACGCCTCGAAGCGCTCCACGATCGTAGGATCGTCGGATCGCTCGCGCGCCAGCGGCGAGAGCTCCTTGGGGTAGTCGACGACGAACGTCGGCTGCTTCAGGTTGGGCTCGACACACTTGGAGAGCAGGTCGTCGGCCATTTGAAACCAGGCGAAACCCTCCGTCTTCAGATCGAGGCCGACTCGTCCGATCTGAGCGGCCAACGCCTCGGCGGTGGTGTTCTCGGCCAGGTCGATCCCCGACGCCTCCCTGATCGCGTCGACGAAGCCGACCCGCTTCCACGACGCGGAGAAGTCCAGCTCGCCGGCATACCCGCTGGCCCCCGCGGCCGCGCGCACGATCGCTTCGGTGCGCGCCATCGCGCCCTCGTAGTCGGCGTAGGCCTCATACCACTCGACCATCGTGAACTCCGGGTTGTGCTTGTGCGAGACGCCCTCGTTGCGAAAGTCCTTGCCGAGCTCGTACACCCGCTCCAGACCGCCCACGATCAGCCGCTTGAGGTAGAGCTCGGTGGCGATCCGCAGGTAGAGGTCGCGGTCGAGCGCGTTGTGGTGGGTGATGAACGGGCGCGCCATCGCGCCACCGTAGAGCGGCTGGAGCACGGGCGTCTCGACCTCGATGAAGCCGTCGCCGTCGAGCTCTGCCCGAATCGCCGAGACGATGCGCGCGCGATCGATGAACAGCCGACGGGAGTCAACGCTGGCGATCAGGTCCAGTTCGCGATGGCGGTAGCGGGTCTCCACGTCGGCCAGGCCGTGATGCTTGTCGGGCGGCGGGCGCAGCGCCTTGGCGAGCACCTGGAAGCTTTCGACGCGCAGCGAGACCTCGCCGTGACGGCTGCGCATCGCCGCGCCGTCGACGCCGATCAGGTCGCCGAGGTCGAGCGAGGCGATCAGCTTCAGGCGCTCCTCGCCGAGCACGTCCAGGCGCGCGTGTAGCTGGATCTTGCCGCTGCGGTCGACGAGGTCGAGGAAGGCGGCCTTGCCCGATCCGCGCCGCCCCGCCAGCCGCCCGGCGACGCGGTGGCGCTCGTCTGTTTCCTCGCCCGCCCGCAGGTGCTCGTAAGCCGCGAGCACCTGTGCGACCGGCTCGACGCCCGGAAAGGAGTGCGGGAAGGCGCTTGGGTCGGATGCGGCGATGTGTTGCCCCTTCGCGCGCCGCTCGGCGATCAGCTCGGGCAGGCCGTGCCGCTGGCCAGTCGCGGGCTCGCCATCGGCCCCGGCAGACTCCTGGCGGCCTTCCGCCGGCTCGCGCCGGCCCTCCTGGGGCTCGTCGGTCCCGCGCATGCGGGCAGGCTACTTGAGGCCGACGTCGATCTTCGTGATCTTCAGCTTGCGCGCCGGGCCGCGCGGCACCTGCACGGCGACCGTGTCACCGCGCCTGTGGCCCAGCAGCGCGCGGCCGACTGGCGACTCGTTGGAGAGCTTGCTCTCCTCCGGCTTGGCCTCGGCGGAGCCCACGATTGTGTACTTCACCGACTTGCCGGTCTTTTCGTCTTTGACGTGCACCACCGAGCCCACCTGCACCACGTCGGTGGACAGCTCGGCGGAGTCGATCACCGTCGCCAGCCGCAGCTTCTCCTGGAGCTGGGCGATCTTGCTCTCCAGCATCGCCTGCTCGTTCTTGGCGTCGTCGTACTCGGAGTTCTCGGAGATGTCTCCGAACTCGCGCGCCTCCTTGATCCGCTCGGCCACCTCGCGGCGGCGCGCGGTGGACAGCAGCTCCAGCTCGTCTCTGAGCTTCTCCAGTCCTTCAGGGGTGAGGATGACGTCCTTCGGCACGATTCCCTCGCTCGCAGTTGGCTGCGTCGATTACGAACGAAACCCGCCGGATTTACGGGCTCGCCCGGATGCTCGGGCGAGACGATCCGCGCCTCGGCGGGCTGCAGCGAGCGCAGCAGTATAGCGACGGGCACGCCGCCCGCGGATGCGGGATACAAATTTCACGAGCCCAACCAAAGCGGCTGGTTGGGGCGCGAAAAAAGACTCGATCGCGCCGGCGGCAGACCGACCGTGACGGCTGCGGGCGTCAGGCCGCAAGCGCGGCCGGGCGGGCGGGCAGCCCCAGCAGGCGTCGCGCCTCGGCGACGTCGGCGCTCGCCTGCAACTGCTGTTGCAACTCGACCAGCCGGGTGCGATCGAGGTCCAGCCGGGGGAGGTACCAGGGGTAGAACTTGCGCAGATATCGCCCCGCGCGCTCCTCGCCGAGATGCTCCACAGCTCGGTCGATCACCCACTCGAGCTCCTCGCGCACCTCCGCCGGTGCGGGCTGCGCCTCGCGGCCGCCCACCAGCTCCTCGAACAGCCACGGGTTGCCCAGGCAGCCACGGGCCAGCATCACGGCGGCCACGCCGGTGCGTGCGAACGCGGCGCGAATACCCTCCGCGTCGTTCATGCCGCCCGTGAGGATCACCGGCGCCGGCAGCGTTTCGGCGAGGCGCGCGGCCAGCGCATAGTCGGGTGTCCCCTTGTGGTGCACCGCCGCCGAGCGCGGGTGGAAGCCGATCGCGGCCACACCCGCGTCCGCCACCAGGCGTTGAGCGAGCTCGAAGCCGGAATTGTCTCCCGGGCGCTGGCCGGAGCGAAGCTTCACGGTGACTGGAACCCGCCCGCCCCGCGGCGCGGAGGCGCCTTCGGCGGCGCCCTGCACCGCGGCGCGCGCCACCGCCACCGCACGCGCCGGATCGGACAGCAGCGCCGCGCCGGCGCCGGTCTTGCACACCTTCGGCACGGGACAGCCCATGTTCAGATCGATCGCGTCGGCCCCGCCGGCGGCGACGGTGGCCGCCGCCGAGCGCATCACCTCGGGGTCGCTGCCGAACAGCTGGATCGAGGTGGGCGCAACCGGGAGCCCGGCGCCGCCGCACGCGTCATCGCCCGAGATCGATCGGCGGACCAGGTCCGCCGCGTGCGCGCGCTCCTCGGGATGGATGCACAGCAGCTCGCGCATCGTGCGCTCGTTGCGGTAGTGGATCGCGTGGCTGGATACCATCTCCGACACCGCCATGCCCGCGCCGTAACGCTTGGCCTGCAGGCGCACAAACCAGTTGCCGATCCCCGCCAACGGCGCCAGCAGCACACGGTTGGGGATGCGCAGGGCGCCCAGCTGCCACGGGTCGGTCAGTCGGGAGGAGGGCATGCGCCCATTATTAGACGCCGCCTTCCTCCGGGGACGGCTCCCAGCCGTGCAGCGGGTGACCTGGCAGGCCGCACAGCCGGACGATCGCGTCGTGACCGTTGTCGACACACGTGCGTATGCCATACCGATACGTGATCGCGGTGAGCACACCCGTCAACCCCGCGGGCCTGGTGTTGTCGGGGTTGTCGCTGCCGGGAGCCACGCCGATCCCTTGCAGCTGCCGGCCGCGCCGCGCGGCGCTGACCACCAGGTAAGCGCCCGGTCCGCGGAGCACCGAGCGTGTGACGGAGCCGTGCACCGACGGGTAGGAGATCGCCAGCGCATGCGGACCCAGCAGCCCGAACGAGATCAGACGCCGATCGCCGCGCGGCAGCACGTCTGCGGGCGGATCGCTCAGCGCGTTACGGTCCAAACCGGCGATTTCGCCAGCAAATGTTTCGTCGGACGCCACGCACTCTGCGTTCTCGACCGTTTCCGGCACACCCAGCCTGGGCAGGACGTCGGCCGAGATCGGGTGGCGCCGGCCGTCGTCGGCGAACGCGCCGTCGATCCCGAGTTGCACGAGTCGGCCGTCGGCGACGCGCCCGATCTGAAGACACACGAGACCGCTGGTGGTGTGCACCAGCCGCATCCCCCACGGCAGCCCTCCCTGCGGGTCGGGGACACGCGGGGGGAGCAGGCGGCTGGAGGCCGCCACAAGCGTGTTGGCGGCGTCTTCCCCGGCCTCGGAGGTGACGCTTCCGACTTCCCCGCCGACCCCCTCACCCGCATTCCCACCGGCGGCAGGCGAGCCTTCCGCCGGCGACCGCGGCCCCCACCCGCCGAGCGTGGCCGCCACCACGGTCGCCCCGGCAGCCACAACCAGCGTCAACGCCAACCGCCCGCGCAGGCTCCGCCTGCGCGGGGTGACTGGTGTGGGTGGCGTGGGCCCTCGGGGTTCGGCACGGTTCATGCGTCTGGCCCGACCACCTCATCCTTCGTTCTGCACGTGCGCACCGGGGTGTTCGCCCAACTGCAGCAGCGCTTCGTTCTGCGCAGTGGACCCAAGCTCCTGGTATTCGCTGTAGCGCTCCTTCGATACCTGCAGTTCCGGGGTGCCGTGTTCGTCGACCACGCCCTCTTCCACGAATTCCAGTGGCACAAAGGTGCTCGCGTCCACCACAACCTCGGGGTTGGGGAGCTGCCTCCCGTTCAGCGCAGGCATGGGAGCGCTCGGGTGGACTTCCAGCTGCCACACCGCGTGTCCGTCGAGGGTCGTCTTCCCCGCGACCGTCAGCTCGCCCTTGGCGTACAGCCCGCGCAACACTTCCACCGGCGAGCGTTCGGTCATGTCAACCCCGGCGGGCGCGCTCTGCTTGATCACGTCCGGCTGCCATTGCGACCATTGCAGCAGCTTCAGCGGCGCGGTGTCCAGCGCACTTTCGCTCACTTCGCCTTCGGGGTCAGTCATCACTATTCGCATCCGCCGCGGCTTCTGCGCGGTCCACAGCTGCTCGTGCATCGTCGTGGCGGCCTGGCCGCCGACCGTGCGTTCGGTGATCGTCGTCATGTGCAGTACGCCGGCACCCGGCGTGAGCGCCCGGTACATGGCCGCCGCCACGTCGAACGTCCCGCCGCCGCCGGGGATGGCGCTCAGCACGAGGCCGCCCAACGCGATGCCGCACGCCGCCGCGCCCGCGAACGCCAGCGGACGGCGCAGGCGCGCGTGGCGCGGCACCGGCGCGATTTCCGTGTGGATGGGGTCATGCAGCGAACGCACCGACTCGTCCAGCTGTTCCAGTAGCGGCGCGATCGGTGGCGGGCCGGGCTCCTCGGGCAGTGGATTCAGGTGACGCAGCCGCTCGATTACAGGGGTGTCGTTCATCGTGCCTCCAGTGGGTTGGTGATGTCGGGGGTGGTCGCACTAGGGTTCGTGAGCGCCTGCCGCAACCGCCGCTTGGCACGGTGCAGGCGCACGCCGAACGTGCTCTCCCGCACGCCCAGCACACGCGCCGCCTCGCGGTGGCTGAGCTCCTCCCACGCGATCAGCAGCAGCGCTTCGCGATCGCTCTCGCGCAGGCTGCGCAGCGCGTCCATCACCTGCCGCGCGGCCGGCTCCAGTGTCAGCGGTTGCTCCGCGGCGGGAGCGTGCTCGGGGCGCGTGCGGATGTCGTGCTCCAAACGGCTCTGCACCGCGTGCTGGCGCGCGGAGCTGCGACGCGCGTTGGCCAGCACCCTGCGCGCCACTCCCAGCAGCCACACGCGCGCGTCCGCGGGGATGTCGTCAAGGCGCCTCCAGGCGATCAAAAACACCTCGGCGACCACGTCGTCCGCCTGGACGGGGGTGGTGCGGCGCATCGCATAGCCGCGCACCGCGCCGGCGTGGGCGGCGTAGAGAGCTTCGAAGTGCTGACGGGCGCTCACGGACAGTTAGTGTCCGGTGGGCCGGGATTCCTTACACGCCGCTTCGGCGCGCGCGGGTCAGACGCGATTGCGCTCGTAAATCAGCCTCAGCCCCGTCAAGGTCAGCAGATCGTCCACCGCTTCGATCGTAGTCGCATACGGCACGATCGCGTGCGCGAGGCCGCCGGTGGCGATCGTCTTCGTGGCCGGCCCCAGCTCCTCGCGCAAACGGGTGACGATCGCGTCCACCTGGCCGGCCGTTCCGTACAGGATCCCCGAGCGGATCGCGTCGATCGTGGTCTTGCCGATCAGCGCCCGCGGGGGCACGGTCACGTCCACCTTCGGCAGCGCCGCCGCGCGCTCGGTGAGCGCCTCCAGCGAGATCTCCACGCCCGGTGAGATGATCCCGCCGAGGTACTCGCCGTCGGCCGACACCGGGTCGTAGGTGATGGCGGTGCCGAAGTCCACCACCACGCACGGGCCGCCCAGGCGCGCGTGCGCGGCCACGGCGTTCACCAGGCGATCCGGGCCGATCTCGCGCGGGTTGTCGTAACGGATCGGCATCCCCGTCTTCACGCCCGGCCCCACCGCCAGCATCGTGTGGCCGAGGTAGCGCTCCGCCACCTCGCACCATTCCGGCCCCAGCACGGGCACCGTCGAGGAGACGATCGACGCGTCGATCTCCTTCAGCGACATCTGGCGCAGCTCCAGCAGGTTGCGCAGCGCCGCGCCCAGCTGGTCGGAGGTCGACTGGCGCACGGTCGCAAACCGCCAGTGCTCGGTCAGGCGATCGTCGCAGAACGTGCCGAAATGGGTTTGGGTGTTGCCTACGTCGACAGCCAGCAGCATTCGGGGAGAGTATCCCGTCGGCCCACGGTCCTCTGCCGCTCTCCTTCCTATATCCTTGGCCGGCCAGCCAAACGATGGCCTGGCACGTTCAGGTCGGCAAGGAAGGTGAGCGATGAGCATCAAGCTATACGTGCTGCCCGGCTCGCACCCGTGCGCCGCGGTTGAAGAGGCGATGCGACGCAAGGGGATCTCCTGCAAGAAGGTCAATCTCCTGCCGATGGTGCAGGTGGTCGCCGGGCCGCTGCTGTACGGCGGGGCGACCGTGCCGGGGATGCGTCTCGACGGCGAGCGGCTGGTGGGCTCGCGCACGATCATGCGCCGCCTCGACGAACTGTCGCCGGAGCCGCCGCTGCTGCCCGCCGACCCCGCCGAGCGCGAACGCGTGCTGGACGCCGAGCGGTGGGGCGACGAGGTGTTTCAGAGCATGCCCCGGCGGATCCTCGACGCTGGCTTCCTGCGCAATCCCGGGACGATGGAGAGCTACGCCGGCGACACGCCACTGCCGCTGCCGCCCGCAATGCTGCGCCCGGCGCTGCCCATCACCGCCAAACTGATGGCGCGCCGCAACCACGCCGAGGATGACGCCGTGCGCGCCGACTTCGCGGCGTTGCCCGCGCAGTTGCAGCAGATCGACGAGTGGATCGCCGAAGGGCTGCTCGGCGGCGAGCAGCCCAACGCCGCCGACTTGCAGATCGGCTCCACCGTGCGGCTGTTGGAGACGGTGGGGGACGTCCGCCCGCTGCTGGCCGGCCACCGCGCCACCGAGCTCGAGCGCTACTTCCCACCGATGGTCGGCGAAATTCCGGCGGGGACGCTGCCGGCGGCGTGGGTGCCGGCGGGCGCCGCGGCGTAAAGCGGCGGCCCCGCCCAGCGCACCCCTTCCTGGGGCGGCAACTCGGCCAACGCGTCCGCCAGCCTGACGCCGTCGGGCGTGCGCAGCTCGAGGTCCAGCTCGAGCGCCGGGATCAATACGAAGCGGCGGCCGCGCAGCTGCTCGTGCGGGAGGCGCATGTGCTCGTGGCGCAGCTCCAGCTCGCCCAGCAACAGGATGTCGATGTCGATCGCGCGCGGCCCGTGCCGGGGGCCGCCGGCGACACGGCCCAGCTCGCGCTCCAGGCGCTTCACCGCGTCCAGCAGCGCGAGCGGCTCCAGGGCCGTGCGCACACGCAGGCAGGCGTTCAGGAAGCTGGGCTGGTCGGGCACCTCACCCACCGGGTCGGTGTCGTATACCGAGGAGCTCGCCAGCACCTCCACGCCCGCGCCCGGCAGCGCATCGACCGCCGCCTGCAGGTGCTCGCGGCGCTCGCCGATGTTGGAGCCGAGGCCCAGCAGGCCGATGCGGGAGGGCATCCGCCAACCGTATCGCGGCTGCATTCAATTGCTTAATTTTGGACGCCAACCAATCTCGGCGACCGGTGGTTGGCGTCCAAAAGTAAACGTGCACGCACGGATGCTCCGGCGCGGGCGAGCCTGGGTGCGCGCCACCCCGGCGTTGGCGCCGGCGAGCCTAAGCTCCCGCGGCCTCGCCTACCCGCGCCGGGCCGCCGCCACCCTCGCTCAGGCCGATGCGGGCGTGCAGGGCGCGCAGCGGGCGGGGCGCCCACCAGGCGCGCTCGCCCAGGCGGCCGAGCAGTGCCGGGACCAGCAGCGCGCGCACGAACGTGGCGTCGATCGCCACGGCGAGGGCGGCGCCGAAGCCGAGCTCTTTGATGAAGAAGATGTCGGAGGTCGCGAACGCGCCGATCGCCACGCAGAACAGCAGCGCCGCGGCGGTGACCAGGCGGCCGGTGCGCTCCAGGCCGTGCGCCACCGCGTCACGAGCCGGCAAACCGGAGTCGTGCGCCTCCTTGATGCGAGCGAACAGGAACACGCCGTAGTCGGTGGACAGCGCGAAGGCGACGATGAACAGCAGCACCAAATTGGACTCCTCCAGGCCGCCGATCGGGGTGAAGCCCAGCAGCGAGGAGAGGTGGCCGTGCTGGAACACCACCACCAGCAGCCCCGCACCCACCGCCACCGTCAGCAGGTTCATCAGCAGCGCCAGCAGCGGCACGATCAGCGAGCCGGTCATCAGGAACAGGAAGCCGGCGGTGACGATCGCGAGGATGGCGAGCGTGAGCGGCACGTTCGCGGCGATCGCCGCCTTCTGGTCGACAAACCAGGCGGTGCCGCCGCCGACCAGCAGGGTCGAGGCCACGCTCGCCTCCGCCGTGCCACCCGGAGCGCTTGCGGCCGCGCCGCGGGCCGACGTGCTCCCGCCGGCCGCCCTACCACCGAGTGGCACGCCACCCCCGGTCGCAAGTGCGCGCAGATGGTGGACCAGTTCCTGGTTGGCGGCCGAGCCGACGCTGCCGCGCGGCACCAGTTCGGCCGTCCAGGTGTCGCGTCCGAGGTAGCGCGGCGGGCCCACCGCGGTGGCCTGGCCGGCGGCGACGGTCTGCGCGCGGCGCGCCAAAGCCGCCACGGGACGCGCGTCGGCGGCGGGCGCGTGCATGACCAGCGTGACGGTCTGCCCCCCGTTGACGGCGAAGTCGCGTGTGATCGCTTCCGCCACCTGGCGCGGTTCGGCCGAGGCGGGCAGCACGTGGGAGTCGGCCGGCGTCAGCGCCAGGTGCAGCGCCGGTGAGGCGAGCGCCAGCAGCATCACGGCGGTGCCCAGCGCCACCGCGCCCGGGCGGCGCATCACCCCGCGCGCCAGCCGATACCAGACGCCGCTCTCTTCTGGGCGGGCGGCCCGCGCGGCGTTGCGCTGCAACCGCGCCGGCGCCAGCGCGTTGATACGCGGCCCCAGCGCCACCAGCACGGCGGGCAGCACCACCAGCGAGACGGCGCCGGCCGAGAGCGCGACGATCGCGCCGCCCACGCCCATCGAGTAGAGGAACTTCATCGGCATCACCAACATCGACGCGGCAGCGCCGGCGACCGCCAGCGAGCTGTAGAGCACCGTGCGTCCGGCGGTGTGCAGTGTGCGCGCGATCGCGGGGCCGGTGTCGGCGCGCGACACCGCGCCGGCGCCGCCCTCCCGCCCGCGCACCAGCTCCTCGCGGTAGCGCGACAGCACGAACAGGCTGTAGTCGATCCCGAGGCCGAGGCCCATCCCTGTGACGAGGTTGACGGCGAAGATCGACAGCCCCAGGAACTGATCGATCACCCGCAGCACCAGGAAGGTGAGCACGATCGCGAAGCCCCCCACCAGCAGCGGCAGCGCGGCGGCTATCAGCCCGCGGAACACCCAGAAGGAGAGCAGCAGCAGGATCGGCAGCGCCAGCGTCTCGGCGCGTTTGAGGTCGGAGGCGGTGCGTTCGTTGATTTCGTGGTAGGTGATGTCGTTGCCGCCGAACAGCACGCCGCTGCCGGCCAGCGACGGGGTCACGCGCGCCACCGCCGCGGCGGAGCGGTCTTGGCTGGCGAACGCGACCAGCACCAGCGTGCGGCGCCCGTCGCGCGATACCAGCGCCGGCAGATGGGAATTGGCCCCCACCCCTCCACCCGATCCGCCGTAGTAGAGCGCGCGCTGAAAGCCCGGTTGGGCGCTCAGCAGCCCCGCGACCCGCCGGGCCTCGGCGGCGGCGGCCGGGTGGGTGCGCACGTCGGCGGACGCCGGCACCAGCGCGACCACACCGTATTCGGCCGACTGCCCAGTGGCGTGTTCGATCGCGCGCAGCACCTGCTGGTTTTGCGCGTTGTGCGCCTGGAATTCGGAGTTTTCGCTCTTGAGGATCGAAACGACCGGAGCGCCAACCGCCGCCGCCACGAGGAACACGGCGCCGGCAATCAGCAGCACACGGCGTGTGCGCCCGACCGCCAACCGCGCCAGGCGGTCGATCATGGGCGGGCCGCCCCTATGGCCGTCGCCGGCCTATGCCTTACCGCCATCAATCGCCCCAACGTCCTGCCCGGCGATGTCGTCAGCGGCACCACGGCCGCCACCATATCACACTCTTATGAGTGAGTGCTAACTAATCTATTTCCGACTCGCGCCACACCTCGACCGACACTTCCTGCACGGGCAGCGCGATCGGGGGCTCGGGCTTGGTGGCCTTCACCCAGACACCTTCGAGCTCGTAATCGGCCAGTAGGCGGTCGGCGACCGTGCTGCACAGGCGCTCGAGCGTGCGGTGGGAGCGCTGCTGCGCGACCAGCGCCACGAGCTGGCAAACCTCGCCGTAGTCAACGGTGTCCTCGATGCGATCGGTCACGGTGGCGTCGGCCTGGCCGAGCTCCAACCGCAGGTCCAGCATCAGCCGCTGCCCCACCTCGCGCTCGGCGGCGCTGACGCCGTGGTGGGTGTAGAGCGAGAGGCCGGTGATCTCGATCGTCACCGACTCGGCGCCCCCGGCTTCCTCTTCTTCTTCCTCGTCGTAGAGCTCTTCCTCGAGCTCCTCCTCGTGATCGTCGGGGTCGGCGTCGTCGGCGTCGGGGTCGTGCTCGGCGTCAAGTGGATCGTCGGTCATGGCGCGCCCAACGTAGCAGCGGCGACGGCCAGCGCAGCGCGCGTGGGGGCCACGTCGTGCACGCGCAGCACGCATGCGCCGCGCTCGTACGCCAGCACGCAGGTGGCGAGCGTGCCGGGGAGCCGCTCCTGCGGCGCAACCGGCTCCGGGGACTGGGCGGCGTCGGCGATGACGCGGCCGATGAAGCTCTTGCGCGAGGTGCCCACCACCAGCGGGCGGCCCAACGAGCGCAGCTCGTCGAGGCGGCGCAGCAGCTGCAGGTTATGCTGGAGCGTCTTACCGAAGCCGATCCCGGGGTCCAGCAGGATGCGGTCCTCCGCGATCCCTTCCTCCACGGCGAACGCCAGCCGCTCGTGGAGGAACGCCTTTACGTCGTCCACCACGTCGTCATACCAGTGCTCGCCATCCCCGCGCTGCATCGTGCGTGGCTCACCCCGCATGTGCATCAGGCAGCACTGCGCGCCGCTGCCCGCCACCACCGCCGCCATCTCGGGGTCGCCGCGCAGCGCGGTGACATCGTTGACGAGCGTCGCGCCGGCCTGCAGCGCCGCGCGGGCGACGGCGGCCTTGGCGGTGTCGATGGAAATGGTTGGCGGCGAAAAAGTTGTTGTCGTCGCGCGCGCCTGCGCCAGCCCCGGCATCCCCCGCCCCGGCCCCAGAGCCACCTCCGCCAGCCCCTTGACCACCGGCAACACCCGCCGCAGCTCCTCCTCGGCCGACACCGGCTGGGCGCCCGGTCGCGTGGATTCGCCGCCCACGTCGAGGATCTCGGCTCCCTCAGCCGCCAGTTGGCGCCCATGAGCGACTGCCGCCGCGGGATCGAAATACAGGCCGCCGTCGGAGAACGAGTCGGGCGTCACGTTGACGACGCCCATGATGCGGAAGGGATGATTCACCCAGAGTTCTGACAAGCGTGTAGTCGTGACTGGCAAGGACGCGCTTTAGCACACGAGCGACTGAGGACGCCGCCAGGCGCTACACGCTGTCAGCGCGCATGTCAGCCGTGCCGCCGGCCAATCCCGGTCGCGGCAGCGGGCGCGGCGCTTCGCGGCCGGGCCGCTCGGCGGGCGCCGGCGGCGCGGGCGGCAGCTCGGGCGCCGGTGGCTCCTCGGAGCCGAACACTTCCTGTTCGCTCTTGCCTTCCAGCAGCGCCGCAAACTCCTCCTTCTCGAGCGTCTCACGCTTGACGAGTACCTCGGAGATCGAGCCGAGGTACTCGCGGTGCTCGGTGAGGATGTCCCGCGCGCGCTGGTGGGCGGCCTCGATGATGCGCCTAACCTCGTCGTCGATCTCGCGTGCGATCTCGTCGGAGTAGTCGGGCTCGGTCGAGAACTCGCGGCCGAGGAAAGGCTGGCTGTGCTCGTGGCCGAAGACGCGCGGACCGAGCTTCTCGGACATGCCGAAGCGCATCACCATCTGCTTGGCGGTCGCGGTGACCTTCTCGAGGTCGTTGGAGGCGCCGGTGGTGATCTCGCCGAAGACGATCTCCTCCGCGGCGCGTCCGCCGAGGGTCATCGCCATCGTGTCGTTGAGCTCCGCCCGGGTGGTGAGGAAGCGATCCTCCTGGGGCATCGAGATCGTGTAGCCGAGCGCCTGGCCGCGGGAGATCACCGAGATCTTGTGCACCGGGTCGGAGTGCTCGAGGTAGTGGCCTACGATCGCGTGGCCCATCTCGTGGTAGGCGGTGATCAGGCGCTCTTTCTCGCTCATCACGCGCGTCTTCTTCTCGGGGCCGGCGATCACGCGCATGATCCCCTCCTCGAGCTCTTCCTGGCCGATTTCGCGCTTGCCGGTGCGGGCCGACAAGAGGGCGGCCTCGTTGATCAGATTGGAGAGATCGGCGCCGGTGAAGCCGGGGGTCTGCCCGGCGAGCGCGTCGATGTCGATCACCTTCGCCAGCGGCTTGCCGCGGGTGTGGACTTCGAGGATCTTCGCGCGGCCCTTGCGGTCGGGGCGGTCGACGGCGATCTGGCGGTCGAAGCGCCCGGGGCGCAGCAGCGCGGGGTCGAGGATGTCGGGCCGGTTGGTGGCCGCGATCATGATGATGTTGTCCTTGGCCTCGAAACCGTCCATCTCCACCAGCAACTGGTTGAGCGTCTGCTCGCGCTCGTCGTGGCCGCCGCCGAGGCCGGCACCGCGGTGGCGGCCGACGGCGTCGATCTCGTCCATGAAGATGATGCAAGGCGAATTTTGCTTGGCCTGCTCGAACAGGTCGCGCACGCGCGAAGCACCGACGCCGACGAACATCTCCACGAAGTCGGAGCCGGAGATCGAGAAGAACGGCACGCCCGCCTCGCCGGCCACGGCGCGCGCCAGCAGCGTCTTGCCGGTGCCGGGCGGCCCGTAGAGCAGCACGCCGGTGGGGATCCGCGCGCCGAGCGCCTGAAACTTCTTGGGGTTCTCCAGGAACTCCTTGATCTCGTGCAGCTCCTCCACCGCCTCATCCACGCCGGCCACGTCGCGGAAGGTGATCTTGGGCGAGTCGGCCGACAGCCGTTTGGCGCGCGACTTGCCGAACGACATCACCTTGGAGCCGCCCCCCTGGATCTGGTTGAGCAGGAAGATCCACACGAACACGAACAGCAAAATCGGGCCGATGGTCACCAGCAGCGAGAGGATCACGCTGCTCTTGGTCGGTTCGGTGTTGTAAGGGACGTGCTCCGCGCTGAGCTTCTTTTCCAGTTCGCCCACCGTCTGCGGAATGAAGCCGACTTCGAACTTCTGGCCGTCTTTGCGCACTACTTCCAGCGCGCTGTCCTTGGTTTTGAGCTCCACCGATTTGATTTCGCCGGCGGGGATTTCCTTGTTGATGAGCGTCGAGTAGCTGCGTTCCGGCCCGTGCGATGAGCTCGAGGGGAACAGTTTCATCACGAAGAAGACCAGCACGACCACGATCAGGATCGGGAAGGCGGCGCTCTTGAAGAAACGGCTCATGGCTGGATTCTCGAAGTTGGGATGCCGGCTGCGCTGGGAGGTGCTGGCGGGTGCGAGCGATCCCTCCTAAACGCCCATCGGCCGTCTAGCGTACCACGGGCGTTCGGAATTTCCGGCGGCTGAGCGGCGCTCATCGCCCGCCGCGCGTGCCTCGGAGCGGCGCTGCCGTGGCGGCCTGCGAAAGGGCTCACTGCCCCTCCAACGCGGCCACGAACGGAAGGTTGCGGTGGCGCTCGGCGTAGTCGAGGCCGTAGCCGATCACGAAGCGGTCGGGGATCTCGAAGCCGACGTAGCGCGGCGGACGGCCGAAATCGGGCGACGCTCGCCTCTGGCCCACATCCCCGTTTCGGCCAGCCGCGCGGTGACCGATCTTGGAGCGCGAGGGCTTCATCAACAGCGCGCACACCTCCAGCGTGCGCGGTTCGCGCGAGCCGAGGTTGCGCAGCAGATACTGAAGCGTCAACCCCGAGTCGACGATGTCCTCGACGATCAGCACGTCCCGGTCATCGATCGCCGCGTCGAGATCCTTGAGGATCCGCACTACCCCGGAGGAGTCGGTGGCCGAACCGTAGGAGGCGACCGCCATGAAGTCGACCTCCACGGGGACGTCGATCTGGCGCATGAGGTCGGAGAGGAAGAACATCGCGCCCTTCAGCACCCCCACCAGCAGCAGCGGACGGCCGGTGGCGGCGTAGTCGCGCGAGATCTCGCGTGCCAGCTCGGCTACGCGCTCGCGCAGCCGCTCGGCGTCGACCAGCACCTCGCCGACCTCTGAGCGGGTGTCCACGAACACACGGTAAGTCTAGATGTACCGACCTTGATCTGGAGATGTAAAAGATGTAGGCCCACCGGGCCGTTGTAGACACCAGGGCGGAGCCGCTCCGGTCCGCCAGAGATGAAGGGGACGATGGTGCATCGGATCTCTTGCAGGCTCACGAGCGCACATGGGAATGCACGTAGGACCTCGCGCGCGATGGTCGCCGCCGTCGCGCTGGCCGCGGCGATGCTCGCGCTGACGGCTGGGGCGGCATTTGGCGCGAGTCCGTCGGGGTTCTTCCCGCAGCGTGTCCGCACGGTCAGCGCGGCCAACGCGCCCGCGCCCGCGGCGGGGATCCAGCCGCTCGGCGCCCTCACCGAGTTCCCCGGCTGGGGTCCCTGCGATCCGAGCGGATTCTGCTGGGGACCGGGCGAGCCGGTTGTGGCGGTCGGGCCGAACGACGTGCTGGAGACCGTCAACACGGTCGCGACCGTCTACAGCAAGTCCGGCACCCAGCTCGCTCAGTTCGACTTCAGCGACTTCTTCGGGCCCAAAGAAATCAGCTGCGGCGACCCGCGCGCCCTCTACATCGCGAGCATCGAACGGTTCGCGTTCAGTTGCACAGGGTTCAGCGTGGGCCCGATGCGATTCGCGATCTCGAAGACGAGCAACCCGGCCGGCGCATGGTTCACGTACGCGGCGCCCAACACCGAATCGCTCGACCAGGACAAGATCGCGGCCAGCTCGAACAAGTTCGTGATCGCCGGGAACGGGAGCAGCGAAGAAAACGCAGAGTGGATCTACGTGTACAACCTCTCGGAACTCGCGGCCGGCGTGAAGAAACCGGCTGCCTGGAAACTGCTGGCAAAGAAGTCGAACCTCTACATGCCCGCCGTCGAGCAGACGGCGACGAGCAATGTCTATCTCGTGGCGTCCTACCCCGGCAACCCGCTCTACCTGGCGACGATCACGGGCACGCCGGCCGAAAAAAACGTCGCACTAACCCAGACCGAGATCAAATCGACCGATTTCGCCGCACCCTCCGAACCGGCCGTGCCCGGCGGGCGGATCGGCGGGGGGGATCTCGACGGTCGCATCTACGACGCGGTGTACGAGACGGAGACGTCAGACGACAAGCCCGTGATCGTGTACTCCAGCGCGCGCGAGTGCGGGACGCGGACGTGCATCAGCGTCGGCAAGATCGACCTCTCCGGCACGAAACCCGTGCTGTCCAGCTACGTGCTGATGGGCGAGCCGGGCTGGGACTACACCTACGGCGCGGTCGGGCTGAACGGCGAAGGCTCGATGTTCGTCGTCTACAGTCGCTCCAACGCCACCACCGCGCCGGGCGTGGGGGTGCTCGGGCCGGGCTTCGACGTGACGCTCAAGCCGGCTGGCGCGGGCGCGACGTCGTGCGCATCGGGCGAATCCGAACCGTGCAACGAGCGCTGGGGCGACTACCTCGGGACCGCCATCGACCCCAGCGAACCGTCGAGCATCTGGGTCAGCGGCCTCTACCAGAACCAGAGCGGGGGGTTTGGTTGGGGCAGCGAGATCGCGAAGATCTCGACCAGCACGTTTGCGCTGCCAACCGCCACGACTACGGGAGCGTGGGGCGAGACCGCCACGTCCGCGAAAGTGTCCGGCACCGTGAACCCGCAGGGCGTGGCGACCACCTATCACATCGACTATGGCCTGACGAGCGGTTACGAAGCGGCGACGAGCGAAAAATCCGCGGGCTCGGGAACCAGCCCTATCTCCGTCTCGGCGACCCTCACCGGGCTCAAACCGGGAACGACCTACCACTACCGGGTGGTCGCCACGACCTCCACCGGCAACGCGATCGGAGTCGACAAAACGTTCAAGACGGAGGCGCCGAGCATCACAGCGGTGCAATTCGCAGGAACGCCCACCGAACCCACCGTCACGATCACCGGCTCCAGCTTCGGCCCGAAACCCGGCCCCGAACCGAGCGAACCGCTGACGTGCTTCGCCGGCGACACCAGCTTCGATTACGGCACGTCGCTGTACTTCACCGATACCACCCAAGGCTGGACGGCCGGTGAGATCGGCGACTGCATCGGCTTGATCGTGAGCACGTACACCGAAACCCAGATCGTCTACCGCTTCGGCGCCGGGTACAGCCACTACGGCCTCCTCACGAGCGGTGACGCATACACGCTGGTGGTGGGCTCGACCAAACACGGTGGGACCGTCGCCTACGGCTGAGGCATCGACCGGCCGTGGGGCGCCAGCTTGACCATGTGCAGGCGTCCACCCTCGATCACAGCGCCTACCAGCCCGCCCACGTGCAGTTCCGCGCGCCCGCCGCGGTCGGCGAGCGCCAAGATCTCGTCCACGCGGGCGCCGGCCTGGGGCACATACGTGCCGGCGACCCGCTCGGCGAGGCGCACCACCACGAGCCGCGCGAGTGCGGGGGGCAGCTCGCGCAAACGCCCGATCGCGATGCTCGACTCGCCCTCCAGCTCAGCGTCGATCAAATCGTCGAGCACCGCCGCCTCCTCGCGCAGCAGTCGCGCCGTCCGCAGCACGTTCTCGCGCGCGGCGGGGTGCACCTCGTCGAGCGCCGACAGCAGCCGGTTGCGCACGCGTGCCCGCGTGTACCGCCGGTCGTCGTTGCTGGGGTCCTCGCGCCAGTCCAAGCCGCGCGCGCGGCAGTAGGCGGCGGTCTGCTCGCGGGTCAGCTCCAGCAGCGGCCGTACGAGCCGTCCCTCGCGCGGCGACATCCCGAGCAGTGCGCGCCTGCCGGGAGAGGCGGCCAGACGATAGAGGATCGTCTCGACCTGGTCGGTGGCGGTGTGGCCGGTGGCGATCGCGGCGTGGTGCCGCGCCAGGTCCCCGGCTGCGGCGTAGCGCAGCTCGCGCGCCCACGCCTGCAAGTTGCCGACTGGCGGAGGTTGCTCGGCACGGACGACCGCGAGCGCGACTCCCAGCCGCTCGCACAGCGCGCGGCAGTGGTCCTCCTCCTCGTCGGCCTCGGGGCGCAGCCCGTAGTTGACGTGCAGCGCCTGGACACCGCCCGTCCCGCAGAGGCGCGCCGCCACGTCGAGCAGGCACACCGAGTCGCGCCCACCGGAGAGCATCGCCACCACCGGACGATCGCGCGGCAGCAGGCCTCCCGCCCGCACCCGCCGCAGAACGTCCTCAGGCGTCAGCGACTCGCGGACCTCCTTGGGCGCAGTCATCGCGCTGAGGCGAGGAACAGCTCGGTGGGCTCGGAGAAGCCCTTGAGGCCGACCTCGCCGATCAGCTTGAAGGCGAGTCCCGCGACCCCTTCGGCGAGGTCGACGACGGCGCGCGTGACCAGCACCTCGCCGCCGGCCGCGCGCGCCACCACACGGGCGGCCTGATTGATCTCGCGCCCGTAGTAGTCGCCGTCGCGGTAGATGGCCTCGCCGTAGTGGATGCCGATCCGCGGCGGCGGCACCCCGGCCGGGGCGCGGGCCTGAAAGCCGACCGCCCAGAGAACGAGCGCCACCGGGTCGGCGGCGACCACCATCACCTCGTCGCCCAGCATCTTGAACACGCGCGCGTCGATCGGCAGGGTGCGCTCCACCGCTTCCACGAACCGCTCCACCGCGCTCACGGCCTGCTCGTCGCCCTGTTCCTCGGTGAGGCGGGTGTAGCCGGCGAGGTCGGCGAACGCAATCGCCACGCGCAGCCGCCCCGCCTCGGTGGCGGGCGCGCCGAGACCGGCCTCCATGTGGCTGATCAGCTCCTGCTCGAGGAAGTAGGAGAGGGAGCGACCGTGCACGAAGTTCATCAGCGGCACCGTGAACGGCAGCAGCTCGCGCGCGATCCCGTCCATCTGCTCGGCGATCTGCTGACCGGACATGCCGTCGCGCATGAGCGGCTCGTGGATGTACATACGGATCAGCCGCACCTCCGCTTCGGCGATCTGGGCGAGCGCCTGCCCGTAGACGCGCGCGATTTGCACAAACGCCACCTCTGGCATACCGGCCTCCAGCACCGCCGCCACATACCGGAGCATCTCCAGGTCCTCGTCGGAGATCGCCTCCGTGGCCAGCGCGCTGAGGCCGAGCGCCACGAAGATCCGCTCGATCAGCTCGGGGGCGAGGCCGGTTTCGCGGGCCGCCTGGCGGAGCGTGTGGCGGCCCTCCGAGCCCGACAGAAAGTCCTCGACGTCGCCCAGCGCCAGGCGCCCGCTGTCGCTGGCTTCGCGGATCTGCTCCAGCGTGTAGCCGCGCTCGCGCAGCCGCGCCACGATCCCCACCTGCCGCGCCGCGGGCTCGCCCCAACCGCCGTTGTACTGGGGGATCAGACCTTCCCCCACCCAGCGGCGCACGGTTCCCGCGGAGACGCCGGCGCGGGCGGCAACCTGGGCGAGGGTGAGTGCGGCGGTGTGGGAGGCAGCCATCAGGAGCAGTCTATGGTCGTACTCCCGGAGCCGGCGATGAGCTGGTAGATCAGTGTGATCTCGTGCTCGGATCGGATCGAATGGTTGGCGGGCTTGACGTGTTGTTTACCTTGCGGCCTCCAACCAATTTGCGTTGCGGCCTCCAACCACTTCATTTTGTGAAATGACCCCCAAAGCTCATACCCAGCCCATCCACCTGCGCCCCACCGCCCCACTGGCCGAACGTGTGCTGCTACCGGGCGACCCCGGCCGGGCGCTGGCGTTGGCCCAGGAGCTGATCGAGGGGCCGCTGATGTTCAACCACCACCGCGGCCTGTGGGGCTACACCGGCCCGGCGCTGTTGGACGGACTGCCGCTGACGATCCAAAGCACCGGCATGGGCGGCCCGTCGGCGGCGATCGTGCTGCACGAGCTGATCGCACTAGGCGCGCGCCGCGCGATCCGCGTAGGCACCTGCGGCGCCCTCGACGGGGACGTGGCGCTGGGCGAGTTGGTGGTGGCCCACGAGGCGCTGGCGGCCGACGGCACCAGCCGCAACCTCGGAGCGGGCGAGCGCGTGCGGGCCGACACCGAGCTGACCGAGGCGCTGGCAAGCGCGGCGGGCGGGCGCGAGACGGCGACGATCGTCAGCACCGACCTCTTCTACGAGCCCAACCCCGAGCGCGAACGCGAATGGCGCCAGGCGGGCGCGGTGGCTGTGGAGATGGAGGCGGCCACCTTGTTTGCGGTGGGTGCGCGCGCCGGCATCGAGGTGGCGTGCGTGCTGGCGGTGTCCGACCTGATCGGCGAGCAACGCGCCGGCGAGCGCGAGCGGATCGACGACGTGGCGCTGCTGAAGGCGGCCGGCGCGATGGGCCGCGCGGCGGTCGAAGCCCTGGTGTAGGGCTGTTTACTGAAAAGGCTTCCTTGACCCGCCAACGGCGGGCCAGACTGTTCATTGAACAAGACGCGACAGCAGGTTGGTTGCGTAACGAGCATTCTGGGCGTGAACGTGTATTCTTGCGCCGGCTGGGACCTTTCTAATATGACGGATCACCCTGGGGGCCGAATGTCGATGTTGAATCGCCGTGGACGCAACGTCGGATGCATTGCCGCTGTCTGCTGTCTACTCGGCCTCATGGTGGCGATCTGGCCGAGCATCACCGTTGCGGGCAACGCTCGCTCGTCGATGCCGGTACATGCCAATAAGGCTTCCTGGTGTGGCCGCGTGCTGGACTGCCGCGTGCGCGCCGGCGCGGCCCATGGCGCTGTCCGCATCAAAATGGCTGTCCGCGACGCCCGCCGGCGTCGGGGTCGGGGTCGTCCAACCAGGGCACTGGCGACGCCGGTGCTTACCAGGGCACTGGCGACGCCGGTGCTTGCCCGCGCCGCCGCGGCTGGCGAAGCCTATGACGAGACCACAGGCGGAGAAGCCCACACCTGGACGAATTACACCAATGCGGGTGGGTACGAAGGGCCAGTGATTCCCGCCTTCGATACGATCCAAATCGCGTGTCGCGTTCAGGGCTTCGAAGTCGCGGACGGCGACAAATGGTGGTATCTGATCGCTTCATCTCCGTGGAGCTCCAAATATTATGTTTCCGCTGATCCGTTTTACAACAACGGGCAAACGTCAGGTCCGTTGGAAGGTACGCCATTGGTCGATCTCAACGTCCCTGAATGCGGAACCGAAGGCATCCCTGAGACCACGGGCGGCGAAACGCACACGTGGACGAACTACGGGGATGCCGGCGGTATACAGGGCACGACGATCGGTGGCCAGACCACGGTGCGCATCACCTGCAAGGTGACCGGCTTCCCCGTCGCCGATGGCAACACCTGGTGGTATCGCATCAGCCAGGCGCCGTGGAACAACAGCTACTACGCCTCCGCTGACGCGTTCTACAACAATGGCGCGACCTCTGGCAGCCTGTCGGGGACGCCGTTCGTCGACGAAGCGGTACCCACATGCCCCGAACCTTCGGAAGCCGGTGCGACGGCTGAGACGGCCGGCGGGGAAGCGCATACGTGGACGAACTATTACAACGCGGGCGGCACCGAAGGCCAAGTCGTCGAATCCCACCAGATAGTCGAGATCGAATGCAAGGTCGAAGGCTTCCCGGTAGCGGATGGCGATACGTGGTGGTATCGGATCAAATCGGCGCCCTGGAACAGCTCCTACTACGTGTCGGCCGATGCGTTCTACAACGGCGCCCCCACATCGGGGGGCCTGCTTGGAACGCCGTTCGTGGATACACGAGTGCCAAGCTGCCCGTCGGGCCTGCGACCGGGCGAAGAGATTGCCGGCAGTGAAGCCCACACCTGGGCCAACTACTCGCACGCGGGCGCCGAAGAAGGCCCCATTATCCCGGAATCCACCGCTGTCTCGGTGAGCTGCCGCGTCCAGGGCTTCGCGGTCCCCGACGGCAACACCTGGTGGTATCGGGTGGCCTCCTCGCCGTGGAGGAACATCTATTACGTATCCGCAGATGCTTTCTACAACGGCGCGCCGCCACATGGCGGTCTCAAGGGAACTCCGTTTGTCGACCCCAGTATTCCGATTTGCGTCGGTAACAGCGAGGCGCCAATCAGTACCGCCATCGGCTCCTCGGACGCGGCCTCCAGTTCCAGGGGCTGTCAATCCGCAGACCCGGTGGATTGCGCGAGCGGCGACTTTTGGCAGACGTTCACCGACGTCTCGATCGGTGGCCGTGGCCCCGGATTGAAGCTGACCCGGACATACAACACGCTGAATGCGGCCACTCCCGGGATATTCGGGTACGGCTGGAGCTCCTCGCTGGACCAGCATTTGACGTTCACCGAAGATGGCACGATCCTCGTCACGCTGGACGACGGCTCCCAGATCCCGGCCGCCCCGAACGGATCAGGTGGATTCACGCTCCCCCCTTCGGCGGACGCGGTGTTTCAATCGAACACCGACGGCACGTACACGCTCACCGAGCACGCGACCGAACTCCTCACCTTCTCGGCGGCCGGCAAACTGCTTTCCCTCCGCGATTTGAATGGCTACCAGACGACGCTCGCCTACAACGGCTCCGGCCAGCTGGAAACGGTCACCGATACCTCCGGCAGGTCGCTGTCGGTGACATTCGGCTCCAACGGCTTCGTCTCATCGGTCACCGACCCCCTTGGGCGCACTACGAGCTACATCTACGACAGCGCCGGCGACCTCATCTCGACGACCGACCCGATGGGACGCACCTGGTCGTTTTCCTACGACGAACAACATCGGATGCTGAAAATGACAGATCCGCACGGCGGTGTGGTCACAAACACGTACGACTCGCAGAGCCGAGTGATCGCCCAGACCGATCCGGCTGGCCTCACCACCACCTTGGCCTATACGGGCGACAACTTCTCCTCGCTGGGGGGCACCACGACGATCACCGATACGCACGGCAGCGTGACGATCGAGCAGTACGACAACGGGTTCATGACACAAATAACCAAGGGTGCCGGAACCCCGCAGCAGGGCACCTGGACCTACACGTATGACCCGAATACCCTCGGAAGAACGTCTACCACCGATCCGAAGGGGCACGTGACGACCAGCACCTACGACGCCACCGGACAGGTGCTCGGCACGACTGACCCGCTCGGCCACGAGACGACCTACACATACAACGGACTGCAGGAGGTCCTCACCAGCGCGACCCCGCTCGGCAAGACGACGACCCATACGTACGACGCCAACGGGAACCTCACATCGGTAACCAATCCCCTCGGTAGCGTAACCAAATACAGCTACGAAGACACCCATCCCGGCGACCTGACCGCGATCTCCGATCCCGAAGGGCGAGTGGAGCGTTTCACCTACGACAGCGACGGCGACGTCGCCTCGCGCGGCATCTCGCCGTCGAGCGGTGTCACCGATACTACGAGTTACGTCTATGACCAGGACGGCGAGCTCGTGTGCGAAGCCTCGGCCGATGCGACCGCTGCGGGTCACAGCTGTCCGGCCGCCGGATCCCCGCGGACGACCGACACTACGACGAAGACCTACAACGGAGACGGCGAGGTGACCTCGACGACCGACGCCGATGGGCATGCCACCGCTTACAGCTATGACGCCAGCGGGAATCCGATCGAACTGCTCGATCCCGACGGCAATGTCACAAAGAGCGCTTACGACGCCGACAACCGGCTGACATCCAAGACCACAGGAGCAAACACCGCCTCTCCGTCCACGACGACCCACGCCTACGACTTGGCGCCCGGGAGCGGCAGCTGCCAGGCGATCGCGAACGCGCGGTACTGCACGACGACCACCAATCCCGAGGGCGGGACGACGATCAAGTACTACGACGCCAGAAACGACGAGATCCAGGAATCCCGTCCCGGTGGCCAGAAGACTCAATACACATACGATCTCGCCGGCAACAGGGTCACCAAGAAAGATGCCTCCGGGCGCACCACCACCTACGGCTACGACGCCGACAACCGGCTGACCTCGATCAGCTACTCCGGTGGCACGACGCCGAACGTCAAATACGCGTACAACGCCGACGGCGATCGAACGTCGATGACAGACGGCACAGGTACCACCTCCTACGCCTACAACGGGGATGACCAAGTGACGACGGTCACCAACGGCGCGGGCACGAAGACAACGTACGGGTACAACAAAGCGGGCGATATCGTAAGCCTTGGCTATCCCAACGGCCAAACACTCAAACGCGGCTACAACGGCGCCGGCCGCCTGGTGTCCGTGACCGATTGGCTGGGACACAAGACAACTTTCGGGTATGACCCGAGCGGGAATCTGACCACAACCACCTACCCCGACGGGGACGTTGTCACAAGCAACTACGAACCGACCGGGGACGTGTCCGCGACGGCCGTGGCGTTGCCGCACGGCGAAGTTGCGTCGATAGCCTACAACCGAGACGCCGACGGGCTGGTCAGCCAAGAAAACGATGCGGGAATCCTCTCTGGCAGCACCGCGTACACCTACGACGCAAAGAACGAGCTCACGCAGGCGGGCGCCACCGACTTTGGGTACGACTCCGCCGGGAACCTGACGACCGATGGCACCGCTGCCCAGACCTTTGGCGTCGATGATGAACTGAAGAGCGCCACCACCGCTGCCGGCGCCACCACCTATCGCTACGACGCCGAGGGCGAGCGCACCGGCGCCACACCGGCATGGGGGTCACCGGCGCAGTACAGCTACGACCAGGCGGGACGCCTGACGGCGGTGAGCGAGACCACGCCCGCTCCGATTGTGACCGGTATCTCGCCGACCGCGGGGCCGACCGCGGGCGCAACGACGGTGACCGTCAAAGGCAGTGGATTCACCGAGGCGACAGCGGTGACTTTTGGCGGGATCGCGGCCACGAACGTCGATGTGCTCTCCGATACCAAGCTGACCGCGACCGCACCCCCCGACGCCGCGGGCGCGGTCGATATCGAGGTGTCCAGTCCCGCGGGCACGAGCGCGGCGGTGACAGCAGACCGCTACACCTACACGCTCGAACCGGCCATCACAGGCGTATCCCCCGTGGCCGGCCCAACGCACGGCGCCAACACGGTCACGATCACTGGCGCCGGGTTCACCGGCGCGACCAAGGTGCTCTTTGGCGGGGTATCCGCGACAAACCTCAAAGTGGTGTCAGACACCGAATTGACGGTGACGGTTCCGGCCGGCTCCGGAGCCCCCACGATAACGGTCAAAACCTCATCGCAGACGAGCAAGTCGGTGGCTGCGGACAAGTACGCCTACACCAACGGTCCGGCGGTGGCGAGCGTCTCACCGGCGGCGGGACCGACAGGCGGCGAAACGACAGTCACGATCACGGGAGCCGGGTTCACGGGGGCGACCTCCATCCTGTTCGGAACCACGCCTGCATCCAATATCGATGTCATCTCCGATACCCGGCTCACGGCCACAGCTCCAGCCGGGTCGAGCGCCACGGCAATCACGGTCACCACGCCCGCCGGGCCGAGCACCAACCTCGCCGGAGACCACTACTCATATGAGGCGGTACCGCAGGTCAGCGCGGTCACACCTTCCGCCGGACCCGCCACAGGCAACGCGACGGTTGCCATCGCCGGCAGCGGCTTCACCAACGCCACCGGTGTCGCGTTCGCCGGAGTGCCCGCGATCGGCTTCAGGGTGCTGTCGGACACATCGCTCCTGGCAATCGCCCCCGCGGGGACCGCGACGGCGGACATAACCGTGACCACGCTTGGCGGCACGAGCGCCAAGACCGCGGCGGACATGTACAGCTATGTCGCCGCGCCAACCAGCTACGGCTTCAACGGCGACGGCCTGAGAATGTCGGAAACCACCGCATCGGGCGTCGCACAGTTCACCTGGGACAGCACGCCGTCGGTACCCGAGATCATCAGCGACGCCAGCATGTATTACGTCTACGGACCGGGCGGACTTCCGATCGAGCAGGTCGATCATTCGGGCAACGCCACGTATTTCTTCCACGACGCCAATGGCTCCACGCGGGCGCTGCTTGCGGCCGATGGAACAGCCGGAGCAACCTTTACCTACAACGCCTACGGCAGCCTCGCCAACGCCACCGGCATCCTGCGCACACCGCTGCTGTACGGGCAGGGATACACCGACCAAGCGACCGGGCTCGTGTATCTCGTGCACCGCTACTACGACCCGCAGACCGGCCAGTTCATGAGCGTCGATCCGGCGCTTGAAGAAACCGAAGCGCCATATAGCTACGTCGATGGCGATCCTGCGAACGAAACCGATCCGTCCGGGGAATTCTCGTTCAGCGGCCTGATTAGTGGAGTCAAAGGCTTTGTGGAAGATCGAGTGGCCGGCGATGTCAAAGGTCTTGTAGGCAAAGCCGAGAAAGGGTTCGAGGATGCTGAGGATCTGGATGCGTTGTCGATCTGTCTACATGGTTGGGACAGCTACGCGTGCGGAGCCGCCATTCAGACGGTAGGCGTAGATGTTGCCGGCCAAGTCTTGGACCTCCTCTGTACCGCGGCCGGGCCCGCGGAGAGTGTATGTGCCGGGGCTGTCAGCGCGGGCGGGCAGTTTCTGCTCGATCGCTACGGCATCGTGGTCCCAAGCGGGAGCGATGACTACTCCAACAAGCCGTCATCAGGCTCAACCGCAAGCCAAAACTCGTCGTCGTCCCACAGTTGTTAGATAGCCGGCACCTCGACTGCTAGCCGGACGCTCCGACAACCTCCGGCGGTTAGGAGGCTTTGGCGGACGCCCGTTTGGCCGCCGGCCGTTTGCCGGTGGAGCGTTGGGCCGCGGCCCGTTTGGGTTGGCCGCCCGCGGGCGGCCCCCCGGCTGCGGCGGCCGCAGGCGGAGCCGCGGAGCGTTGCGAGTCGAGCTTGGCCGACAGCGCCTTCAGCTGCTCCTCGATCCCGGCCAACCGCGCCTCCACCCCGGGCCCGGAGAGCGTGCGCCCGATGCGGTGCACGCCATCCTCAATCCCCTCCAGGCGCTGGGACACCGAGCGCAACCGGCGCGTGAGCCGTTCGATGTCGGCCGCCGAGGGCAGGTTGAGCGCGCCCATCGCCAGCTCCTGCGCCTGGGCGGCCTTCTCGCGCGCGTCGGAGGCGCGTCCGAGCGCGCCGTTGATGAGCGGGTTGTCGAACAGGTCGACGAGCGCCTTGCCGAGGCGATCCTCGGTGCCTCCGGCGAGGCGCTCGCGCAGGCCTTTGGTGGAGTCGGCATGGGACATGCGGCAAAGGATACGGTGGCGGGGTGGGTGAGCGCTTGTTCCTCTTCGTGCAGCTGGAGTTCCCGTGGGAGCTGGGGCCGGCCGACGGGCGGTATGTGCTGCGCGGAGAGGCCGGCGGGGAGCCCGAGCGGGTGGTGATCCTCGAAACGATCGGCGCCACCCCACGGCGGGGGCGTTTGGCGGCGAGGCGACGGCCGCCGGTAGAGCCACAGCCGGAGCCAACCACGGTGCCGATCGCCCGCGTGACGGTGATCGACCCGGTGTCGGTGGGGGGGGAGCGCCAGGCGCGCGTGTGGCTGGCGCAGCTGGACACCGAGCGGGAGGTGGGAGCGGCGGCGGCGATCGTGAATCGCGTGCTGTACGCCCACCGCACCGCCGCCGCCGACCCGTGCGTGCGCGAGCTGGGGCCCGCCCAGGCGCTGACCGTGCGGGCCGGGTGGGGCGAGGGCGAGCAGGTGGCGTACGGGCAGTGGACGCACGCGCGCGAGCTGCGCTTCACCGAGCACCGCCGCCGGCGCCGCGCCGTGGTGTTGCGCCCCCAGGAGCGGCTGGCGGCGCTGCTGGGCGCCCGCGAAGCGCCGCTGCTGTGCGAGGAGCTGGCGCTGCGCGCCCGCCTCGATCTGGACCAGGGCCGCAGCGCACTGGCCGCGGTGGAGCTGGACCGCGCCTACGCCGCCGCGCTGGTGGAGCTGCCGGCGCAGCAGCGAGCCGACCTGGATGCGCGGATCGCCGAGCTGCGCAAGTTGCATTCCGACGTGAGCGCCGCCGCGCGGGCGGCGATCGATGCAAGCGCCGCTGACTGTGGCGCCGCTGACGATGGAGCGGTGGTGAGCACGAGCGAGAGCGGCGCGGGTGACGGCGGCCGGACACGCAGCCAGACGGGCACCGGGGAGTCCGACACGGAGCTCCTCAGCCACGCCCTGACGCGGCTGGAGGCGGCTTTGCGCGCGCGCACGGCGGCAGGAATTGCGTGAACGGCCGTCGAGTGCCGCGACGTCACATTCGATAGGGTGGTCCGATGAGAGCTGTTGGCAGGATGGCGGTGAGCGTGGCGGTGTTGCTGGCGGCGGTGCTGGTGCCTCTCACGATCCCCGTCGGCGTCAGCTATGCGGGCCAGGCCGCCTCGCCAGCCCCAGCTTCCTCGCCCGCCCCAACATGCCCTCCCTCCCCCACCGTGCTCGCGGACGGCCCTCCGGCGAGCCCGGTCGCGGCCGCTGAAGGCGCCCGGGCCGCGGCGCCGACGCCCAGCCCATATCGCCCTGCGCCGGAAGAGGCGGTGGCGTGCGTGGGATCGCAAGAGATCAATGGGGCGACGTTCGCACACTGGGCCGTCGTTGCCGAGGACAGCGCCTCGCCGGCCCATCGCCATTCGGCCGCCGAACCGACCAAGCCGGTGATGGAAACCGCGCTGGGCTTTTTGGTCTCGGCCGACTGGGTGATCGGCGAAGCGGCCGACCTCGGAATCGAGCTGTCGGCGGGCGCGGTGCGCCACCAGTTCGACCATCTGCGCGCTCAGCAGTTCCCGAAGCGCTCGGCATTCAACAGGTTCCTGAGCAAGACAGGCCAGACGGTCGGCGATCTATTGCTGCGTGTGCGGTTGGGAATGCTCACCAGCCGCATCCAGGAACGCGTGACCGGCCACGGCGACGCGCACCAGAAGCGGCGCGCGCTTACGCGCTTCGTCAAGCACTTCGAACGCAAGTGGAAGGCGCAGACGTACTGCGAGACGCTGTACAAGGTGGCCCACTGTGGGCACACCGCGAGGTCTCTGTAGCGACCGCCCGTCGCATTCACCGCCGAACATGCCCCCGCCCACGGCCCGGTGCCCCGCCCACGACCCGGCGATATCCCGGTTTGCGCATACGGACCGGCGGGAGTGAGAATGCATTTTCAAGACGCCAACTACTTTACAAAATGAAGCTGGTTGGCGTCCAAAAGTAAACAACACAACATCCACCCCCTACCAATCCTTCGTCTACCCTGCGATGCCAATGGACCCCACCACCACAGCCCTCGGCACCTGGAGCGGCGGGCGCTTCATGCACTTCGGCGAGCCGCTGGAGGAGGGGCGTTTGAGAGCGCTGCTGCGCCCGGGCGGGGGCATCGACACGGCGATCACCGCCGACGTGTACGGCGAGGGAGCCGCGGACAGCCTGCTGGGCGAGGCGCTGCGCGGCATAGAGCGGGACAGCTACTGCCTGGTGGGCGCGATCGGGCACGACTTCTACAAGGGCGAGCGCGAAGGCGCGAAAGGCTTTCCGCGCTTCACCGACCCGCAGCTGCGCACCGAGGGCGAGTACGCGGCGTACATCCGCATGGCGACCGAGCGCAGCCTGAAGCGGATCGGCGCCGAGCAGTTCGACCTGCTGTTGCTGCACAACCCCGACCGCACGGGATACACCAGCGAGGCGGTATGGGAGGGCATGCGGGCGGTGCGCGACGGAGGCCTGACGCGCCTGCTGGGCGTGGCGCCCGGCCCCGCCAACGGCTTCACGCTCGACGTGATCGACTGCGTGGAGCGCTTCGGCGAGACGATCGACTGGGCGATGATCATTTTCAACCCGCTGGAGCCGTGGCCGGGCGAGCTGGTGCTGGACGCGGCGGCGGCGCACGACGTGAGTTTGATCGCCCGCGTGGTGGATTACGGCGGGATGTTCCACGACGACGTGTCCCCCGGTCATCGGTTTGCCCCCTACGACCACCGCAAGTTCCGGCCCGAGGGGTGGGTGCAGGAGGGCCGCGCGAAGCTGGAGCGGATGCGCCCGTACGCCGAGCGGCACGGCCTGAGCATGCTGCAGCTGGCCTGCCAGTGGTGTCTGGCCCAGTCCCCGGTGCAGTGCGTGGCGCCGACGCTGATCCAGGAGACGGCGCCTTTGGGAAAGGGGGAAGGAGAAGGGGGAGGGGCGGCGAGCCCGCAAGCGCTGCCACGGGCTGTCGAGGACAAGCGCGCCGAGCTGGCGGCGCTGACGGCGCTGCGCGCCAACCCCGAGACCCATTTGAGCGACGCCGAGGTGCAGGAGCTGCGCGCGATCGGCGACAACAGAGGCTGCATGGCGCTGAAGGGCGCCAGCCCCGCCTACGAGGGCGAGCCGCTGGCCGACCGCTGGCCGCTCACGGACGAGCTGCAGGCGCTGGCCGCCCGCTGGGACATCGCCCCCGAGCGGGACCTGGCTACCTCCCGCTGAACCGCGGGGCGCGTTTGCCGAGGAACGCCGCGATCCCCTCGCGTCCGTCATCGCTCTGGAACACGGTGGCGAAGCCGCCCTTCTCGGCGGCGATGCCCTCGTCGAGGTCGCCCTTGGCTGAGACCCGCTTGATCTGCTCGACCGCCAGCGGCGCCTGGCCGGCGAGGCGGCGCGCCCAGGCGAGTGCGGTGTCGAGCAGTTCGTGGTCGTCCACGACCGCGTTGGCGAGGCCGTACTCGTAGGCCTCGTCGGCGAGCAGCGGGTCGCCGACGAGGTTCATCTCCAGGGCCTTGCTCTGGCCCACCAGGCGCGGCAGACGCTGGGTGCCGCCGAAGCCGGGGATGATGCCGAGCTTGATCTCGGGCTGGCCGAACAGCGCCGAGCGGGCGACGATCCGCAGGTCGCAGGCCATCGCCAGCTCGCAGCCGCCGCCGAACGCGAGGCCGTTGACGGCGGCGATCGTGACGATCCCCTCGCTGCCGAGCTCGCGGAATAGCGCGTGGGCGTCGTCGATCAACTTGCGCCCGCCCGCCTCGTCGAGCTGCGTGAATGCCTTGATGTCGGCCCCGGCGCTGTACAGGAAGGGGTTGGAGGAGGCGATCACCAGCGCCCTGATCGGCGGGCTGGCGGCCTTCGCGTGCGCCCACACCTTGCCAAGGTCTTCGATCACCGCGGGGGCGATGGCGTTCATCTGGCCGTTGGCCAGCCACGCGATCGCCACGGTCGCGCCAGCGTCCGCGCCCGCGCCCGCGCCGTCAGCGCCCGCCCCCGCGCCGAGGTGGATCGTCTGCAGCTTCACCACCTCGCCGGGCTGCTCGGCGTCGGGCTGTGGGTAGGCGTAGAAGCCCTGTCCCGACTTCTGCCCGAGCCGGCCCTGCGCCACCATCCGGCGCAGGATCGTGGGGGGCGCGAAGCGCTCGCCATGGCGCTCCTGTGCGTTCTCCAAACGCTCGAGGATCGTGTCGAGGCCTTCGACGTCGGCCTTCATGAAGGGCGGCATCAGCCCGCGCCGCGGGTCGAGGCCGGCGCCGGCCATCAGCCCGAAGTCGATGTCGCGGTGGGTGGCCACGCCCTCCTCCAGCACCAGACACGCCTCCACGAACGTCTTCAGCGTCAACAGCTCCACCAGCGCCGGCACGTCGGGCTGGGCGTCGCCGGGGAGGTTGGACTCGCCCTGCGGGTTGTAGAAACCGTCGCCGCCGGTCTTGGCGCCGAGCTTGCCTTCGGCGACGAGCTTCTGCATCCCCTTGGGCACGTAGAAGCGCTCGCCGTAGGAGTCGGCGAGGTGCTCGGTGACGTGCAGCACCGTGTCGAGGCCGAGCAGGTTGACGAGGAAGTAGGGGCCCATCGGGATCACGCTGGCGGCGCCGACGCCCTCGTCGATCGCCTTGATCGACAGGCCCTGCTCCTCCTGCATGCGGAAGATCTCCGAGCTGCCCGCGTTGAGGATGCGGTTGACCACGAAGCCCGGCACCTCCGCGCACGTGATCGGCTGCTTGCGGATTGCCTGCGCGAACGTCACCGCCGCCGTGACCGTCTCGGTGGAGGTCTCGTCGCCTTCGATCACCTCGATCAAGGGCAGCACCGAGGCGGGATAGAAGTAGTGGAAGCCGACCACCTTGTCGGGGCGCAGGGTGGCTTCGCCGATCTCGGTGATCGACAGCGAGGAGGTGTTGGAGGCGAGGATCGCGTGACCGGGGGTGGCGGCGTCGAGCTCGGCGAACACGGCGTGCTTGATCTCCATCCGCTCCGGCACCGCCTCGATCACGAAGTCGACGTCACCGAAGCCCTCGTAGGTGGTGATGCCCTCGATCCGCCCGACGATCTCCGCGATCTGCGCGTCGCCCTGCTCGCCGGTGAGCTTGCCGCGCTCCACCAGTTTGCCGACCTGGCCGGCGGTGACCTTGCGGGCCTCCGCGATGCCAGCCTGCACAAGCTCGTCGCTGATGTCCTTCAACATCACGGGGAAGCCGGCGGCGGCGATCGTCTGCGCGATCTGGCCCCCCATCGTCCCTGCGCCCACCACCGCCGCCTTGAACACGAACATGCCGGTCTCCTCTGAGTCGCTTACTCTTCGCCGATCGAGGCGGGAGCCTAGCGCGCGGCCGCATCCTCTCGCCCGCCGGCGGGTTACGGGGTTGGGGATGAGGGGTAGTCGATCGGAGGAAAGGCAGGTGTGCAGATAGATGAGACGCCTCACTACATCGCTTGGAATTGTCGCGCTGCTGGTCGTGCCAGCCGCGGCTTCGGTGGCCGCCGTGTCAGCGGTTGCAGCCTCAGTGGCTGCCGCGTCAGCGGTTGCGGCCGCGCCGGTTGCGGCCGCGACGACGACGTCGCCCCCGGCCGTGGGCACCGGCGCGGCGCACGACGTGACTTATGACTCGGCCACGCTCACCGGATCGATCGCCCCACACGGCAGCGCCACCTCCTACTACTTCCAGTATGGCCCGACCAAGGCGTACGGCGGGCAGACCCCGCTCGCCCAGGTGGCGGCGCTGCCGGTGGGCCAGAGAGTGGTGGCGGTGAGCGCCCCGGTGAGCGGCTTGCTGCCTGTCACCGCCTACCACTACCGCCTGGTGGCGGTGAACGCCGCCGGCGCCAAAGCGGGCGCCGACCGAGCATTTGCGACCGCCAAGGTACCGCTTTCGTTGGCGATCCTCGCCAGCCCCAACCCGACGATCTTCGGCGGCGCCGCCACGATTCAGGGCACGCTGTCGGGCACCGGCAACGGCAGTGTGGCGGTGCTGCTGCAGGCCAACCCGTTCCCCTACACCCAGGGCTTCGCAACGGTCGGCAACCCGGAGCTGACCACCGCGACCGGCGGCTTTTCGTTCCCGTTTTTGGGGATCACGCAGGCCACGCAGTTCCGTGTGGTGACCCCCGACACCAAGCCGATCGTGATAAGCCCGGTGGCGATCGAGGGTGTGGCGGTGCAGGTGCAGGCGCACGTGGGCCGCACGCGCCGCCGGCACCACGCGCGCATCTACGGCACGGTGACGCCGGCGATCGACGGCATGGAAGTGGGGATCATGCGGGTGTTGGGCGGCGGCCGCCAGCAGCTGGTGGCGGGCACGATTTTGCTGCACCACAACGCCTCCAGCTCGCGCTTCGGACGCGTGATCCGCGTGCGCCGGCGCGGCCTGTACAGAGTGTTCGTGAAGGTGACCAACGGCGCGCAGACGTCCAACTACAGCCAGCCCCTCTTCATCCGTTAAGCCGCGACCGTCTCCGCCGCCTCGATCCGCCGCGGCAGCAGCGTTTCGCGGGCGATCACCAACCGCTGGATCTGCGAGGTGCCCTCGTACAGCTGCATGATCTTGGCATCGCGGAACAGCTTCTCGACGGGGTAGTCCTTGATGAAGCCGTACCCGCCGTAGATCTGCACGGCGTCGGTGGCGACTTTCATCGCCGTGTCGGCCGCAAACCGCTTGGCGTGCGAGGAGACGAGCGTGTTGCGTTCGCCGTTGTCCAGCATCGCCGCCGACTTCCAGGTGAGCAGCCGTGCCGCTTCGACGTCGGTGGCCATGTCGGCGATCATGAACTGCACCGCCTGGTGCATGGCGATCGGCACGCCGAACTGGGTGCGTTCCTTTGAGTACTCGGTGGCGAATTCGAACGCGGCGCGCGCGATCCCGGTCGCCATCGCCGCCACGCCGGGGCGGGTGCGGTCGAGCGTCATCATCGCCAGCTTGAAGCCCTTGTTTTCCTCGCCCAGCAGATTCTCCTCGGGGACCTCCACGTCGTTGAACGTGATCGTGGCGGTGTTGGAGGCGCGCTGTCCGAGCTTGTCCTCCTTCTTGTCGACCACCACGCCCCAGTCGCGCTCGACCACGAACGCGGAGATGCCGCGATGGCCAGCGTCCTTGTCGGTCTTGGCGTACACCGTGTAGTAGTCGGCGTAGCCGCCGTTGGTGATGAAGCACTTGGAGCCGTTCAGCACGTACTTGTCGCCCTGCTTCACCGCCGTCGTGCGCATCCCCGACACATCGCTGCCGGCGTCGGGCTCGGTGAGGCAGAACGACACCAGCTTCAGCTGCTCGGTGACGGCGCCGAGGTACTTCTTCTTGATCTCCTCGCTGCCGCCCAGCACGATCGGGGCGGTCGCCAGGCCGTTGCAGCCGAGCGAGGTCTGGATGCCCGAGCAGCCCCACGACAGCTCCTCCTCGATCAAACAGCCGTCGAGGTAGCCGAGGCCGGGACCCCCGTACTCCTCGGGGATGTGGGTGTTCATGAGGCCCACCTCCCACGCCTTCTGGAGGATCTCCTGCGGCCACGTGCCGTCGCGGTCGTACTCCCACGCGACCGGGCGGATCTCCTTCTCGGCGAAGTCGTGCGCCATCTCGCGCAGGTTCTTCTGCTCGTCGGTGAGCGTGAAATCGACCATGGTCTCCTTGGCTCCTCGGGCTGGCGCAAAACGGGCCGCCACCTGGACGATCCGGGTGTTCGCGCGAAGTAGATTGACTGGTCAGTCAACGCTGACCCGCTCAGAGCGTAGCGGAGCGGGCGCGCCCGCGCCAGTGCCCGCTGCGCACGACGCGCGCCGTTGCGGCACAATCCAGCGATGCAGGCGGTCCTGCCCGTAGCCTTCCTGCAGGCGGTGTCCCCCGCCACGTCTTTGCAGGCGCTCTTTCCGATGGTCACGTTCATCGCGCTCGGCGTGTTCGTGCTGGTCGGCGTCCTCTCGATGCTCACCCGCCGCAACCTCCACGACCAGATCGGCCAGGGCGGCATCTTCACCGGCGAGAGCCACTCGCGGCTGCCGACCGCGCCGGCGCCCATCCTCGACTTGCCGCCGGAACTCGACACCAGCGAGCGCGAGGCCGAAATCCGCCAAATGCTCACGGCCCGCAGCGACCGGTTGGTGCGCCGCGGGGAGGCGCCGCTCGACATCGACGCCGAGCTCGCACGGCTGGACGGCGCCGACAGCGATCCCACCGGCAGCGCGCACGACGCCGCGCTCGCCGAGGAGGTGCGCCAGCTGGTGCGCGCCCGCAACGAGCGCCGCGCCCGCCAGGGGCTGGAGCAGCTCGACGTGGAGGCCGAGGTACGGCGCACGTTGGCCGAGCTCAGCCCCTGAGGCCCGGTCACCACCCCGGTCGGGCGGGGTGGCGATGCATATTTTTTGGAGCCCAACCAAGTTGGTCGGCGCCGACGAGCCGGCGTCAAAGTAGTCGGAAACATATTTGTCGTTGAAGTTTGTCTACTACGCGTGCGCGATTCCGCGCCGGCATTCGCAAAACGCCGAACGGCCCCCGGCCGGGCGGAAATCGCCCCTCGCCTCGGCGAGACACGCGGAGTAGCGTCCCCAGCAGCTGACCGCGGGACGCCGCACGAGGCGCCCCGGGCAGCACAAGTTGGGGGGTTGCACGTGTCGTACCGCAAACAATCGGTTGGGATCGCGGCGTTCGCGCCGGTGGCGCTGGCAGCACTTGCACTTGCGCTGCTCACCGGTTGTGGCGGCTCCGACCCTCCCGCCACAATCCCGCCGATCGCGTCTGGGCGGCAAATCGACGCGCTGCTGGCCGGCATCCCGCAGCGCCACGATACGCTCGGATCGCCGCGAGCGCCGGTGACGCTGCAGTTCTTCGGCGACCTGGAGTGCCCCAACTCCAAGGAATTCGCGCTCGAAGCGCTGCCCACGCTAGTCCAGCGGTGGGTGCGGCCCGGCAAGCTGCGGATCGAATACCGCTCGCTGGAGACGTCCACGCGCGAACCGCCCACCTTCATGCTCCAGCAGGCGGCGGCGCTGGCCGCCGGCATGCAGGACAAGCTGTGGAACTACGTCGAGCGCTTCTACTACGAACAGGGCGTCGAGCACACCGACTACGTCGACGAAAGCTATCTCGACAAACTCGCCGAACAGACGCCCGGCCTGCAGCTGGAACGCTGGAGCAAAGAACGCGGCTACCCGCCGCTGGCGGCCGAGGTGGCCGCCGACGAGCAGACCGCGACCGGCATGGGCATGCACATCACGCCCGCCTTCCTGATCGGGCGCACTGGCGGGAGGATGGAAAAGCTCACCCGCTTCATCCCCAGCGAACCGGCCGGGTTCGACACAGCGATCGAACGGGTGCTGTCGCGGCCGGCGTCGCATCCGCGGTCGGTAGCCGCGGCCGGGGGTGACGCGTGACTTCGCGCGTGCATCCGGCGTTGGCGGGCCTCTTGGCCTTCCTGCTCGCGCTCGGCGCGATCGCGGCCTCGGCGGCGGCCTGCGGCGGCGGCGGGGGTGGGGGCAAAGAATCGACGTCGCTGTCGACGTCGCTGTCGGGGGAAAGCAAAGAAGGCGGCGAAATCACGGTGCTGGAAGGCGCGAAAGTCAAGGACAAAGCCACGCTGTCCGGCAAAAACGTCTCGAAAGCAACCGGCAAAGTCAAATACGACGTGTACTCCGAAAAAGAATGCAAAACGCTTGTCACCGCCGCCGGCGAAGGCACCGTCAGCGGCGAAAGCGTCACGGCCTCCAGCGAAGAGAGCCTCGAAGCTGGCAAGACCTACTACTGGCAGGCCACCTACGAAGGCAACGAAAGCAACGACTCCTCCACCAGCAGTTGCGGTGGCGAGGTGCTCAACGTGAAGGCTGCCACCTCGCTCTCCACCACGCTTTCCGGGGAAAGCAAAGAAGGCACCGAAATCACCGTCCTCGAAGGGTCCAAGGTCAAGGACAAAGCCACCCTGTCCGGCACCAACCACTCCTCGGCCGGCGGCAAAGTCACGTACAGGGTGTACTCCAACAGCGGTTGCACGACTCTCGTCAAAGAAGCCGGCGAAGTCACCGTCAGCAGCGGCAGTGTGCCGGCCTCCAGCGAAGAGGAACTGGAAAGCGGCAAGACCTACTACTGGAAGGCCACCTACGGAGGAGACTCGCTGCACGAGGAATCCAACAGCGGCTGCGGCGAGATCTCGACCGTCAAGGCCAAAACCACACTAACCACCAAACTCGCTGGCGAAGGCAAAGAAGGCGAAGAAATCACCGTCCTCGAAGGCTCCAAGATCGCCGACAAAGCCACCCTCGCCGGCACCAACCATTCCACCGCCGGCGGTAAAGTCACTTACGACGTGTACTCCAACAGCGGTTGCACGACTCTCGTCAAAGAAGCTGGCGAAGTCACCGTCAGCAGCGGCAGCGTACCCTCCTCCAGCGAAGAGGAACTCGAAGGCGGCAAGACCTACTACTGGAAGGCCAGCTACGGCGGCGACTCGCTGCACGAGGAATCCAACAGCGGCTGCAGCGAGATCTCGACCGTAAAGGCCAAAACCTCGCTCTCCACCACGCTCGCGGGGGAAAGCAAAGAAGGCAGCGAAATCACTGTGCTCGAAGGGTCCAAGGCCAAGGACAAAGCCACCCTGGGCGGCACCAACCACTCGACCGCCGGCGGCAAAGTCACCTACGACGTGTACTCCGACAGCAAATGCGAAGACCTCGTCACCAGCGCCGGCGAAGAGACCGTCAGCAGCGGCAGCGTTCCCGCCTCTAGCGAAGAGGAACTCGAAGCTGGCAAGACCTACTACTGGAAGGCCAGCTACAACGGGGACTCGCTACACGAAGAATCCAACAGTGGCTGCAGCGAGATCCTCAACGTCAAGGCCAAAACCACACTCACCACCACGCTCTCCGGGGAAAGCAAAGAAGACACCGAAATCACCGTCATCGAAGGGTCCAAGGTCACCGACAACGCCACGCTGAGCGGCACCAACCACGCCACCGCCACCGGCAAAGTCACCTACGACGTGTACTCCGACAGCAAATGCGAACACCTCGTCACCGAAGCCGGCGAAGTGACGGTCAACTCTGGCAGCGTTCCGGCATCGAGTGAAGAGGAACTGGAAGGCGGTAGAGCCTACTACTGGCAGGTCACGTACGAAGGCGACAGTCTCCACCAAGAATCGACCAGCACCTGTGGTGCAGAGACCCTGGATGTCAAGGCAAAAACATCGCTGTCCACGGAACTCTCCAGTGATGGCGAACAAGGAGAAGAACTCGCGACGACCGAAGGCGAAAATGCTAAGGACACCGCTACACTATCGGGCACAAACTCATCAACGGCGACCGGCACGGTCCGCTACGACGTCTACTCCGACAGCGAATGCACCACGCTGGTCACTGAAGCAGGCGAAGCGATCCTTGAATCCGGGGCGAAAATTCCTGCCTCGGACGAAGAGAAACTCGAAGCCGGCCACGTCTACTATTGGCAGGCAACGTACAGCGGCGACAGTGTACACCAAGAATCAACTACCGAATGCGGTGAAGAGTACCTCGCCGTCTGTGCGTGCGAAGCGGAAGGATTCGCTGAGCCAGGCTGGGTAGGGCGCGGGCCATTCGCTGCCTTCACCTCGGAGTCTCAAGCTCAACTGCGCCGTTACGTATCCGCTCCTGCAATCAGCAGCGCCACACGCCCAGTGCAGCTCAAGAACGATGCTGTGCTGACGAAAGAGATCGAAGTACTCACAGGTAGTGGTATCCGACCTGCCCGCGCCGCTGAAGCCATCCGAACCCAAGACGCTGTAGCTGAAGCCGGGCTGGTACGGAAGCTTCAAGCGGCGATGGGAAGCAAATACGCGGGCCTGTGGTTCGACAACGCCACAGCCCAACTGCATGTGGGCATAACATCAGCCAGTAGTCGCAGTGTCGCCGAACAAACGGTAGCCCGCGTCGGATTGAGCACCATCGTGGCCTACACCAACGTCCACGCCACGATGAAGGAACTTTACGCCATCCAGAAACAGTGGATGGCGCGGCTTAGCGCGCTACCTGCGGCCGAAGATGCCAAGACAGGGCTCCAGCCACAGCACAACCGTGTGGTCGTAACGCTAGACGAATCGCTGCCCGCGCGGCAGAGGGGATCCCTCATAAAGGATGCGGAGTCTTCGCAAGACCTCGTCGCCCTTACCGTAGTGCCGGGACGAGGTGCGCACGTGACACCACAAGCAAAAGAGTGCGGAAAATTCGTTGCAGGCAAAGCCAATTGCAACCCTTCAATCACGGCCGGAGTCACCATCGAAACGGTAAGTCACGAAACCGGTAAAGGCAAAGGTGAATCGCACAACAATACTACGCTCGACAACTTTGAAGAAGCCACCCTCGCGGGTGTTCGGCCCGGCGACAAAGTTGCCGGGCCGGGAATCCCTGTCCACACATATGTCATTGAACTCCCGACCAAAAAAAGTGTCACGATAAGCAACGCGGCAACCAAAGGCGAAGTAGCGGAATTCACCTTCTCGACCTTCTCTAGCTGTTCCGCAGGGCCCCAAGCGATCCCAACAGCCAAAAAAGCAGAACGGGTACTGCTCACCGCCGGACACTGCATCGAAGAGGGCCACGGCGTAGGCGAAAAATGGTTTGCCTACAAGACCGACGGAACCAAAGTTCAGCTTGGTACAGCGATTGCCTACAAAAATGGTGGGGCTGCCGGAGCGAAAATCGGCGACTACGGCGACATCACGATCGAAGCAGCTTGGCAGACCGGAAAACCCGCGATTCCCGTTCTGGCAGTGACGGCCAGGTGGGAGAAGAAAAAGGAACTGCGCTACCCCATCGTGGGAGAACGAGTGCCTGTCGAAGGCGGCGTCAACTGCCACGAGGGCGAAGGCTCCGGCGGTAAATGCGGTGCGATAACGATGTTGAACGATTCGTTTACGGTTCGTGGGAAAACGAAAGAAGGTCTCGTAGAGGATTCAGCTGCCAACGCTCCTGGCGACAGCGGCGGGGACTGGTTTGCCACGAACGCGAAAGGGCAGGTCGAAGTCGAAGGAACGCACGTAGGGGGAAATGCGACTGTCTCCGATTACCAGCCTCTCACGAAACCAGAAGCGACTAGCCCACAGGGCTCGCTCGAAGCGTTGAACCTGGAACTGTTGACGACGAAAAACGAGGCCTGCAAATGATCAAAGTTGCTGGCCGGCACTCCGGAGCCACTCACTCACCGAGCTCGGCAAGCCGGCGGTCATAACTCAGCAGCGCGCCGCCGCTCGCCTGAGCCGTCGCGAGCACGATCGCGTCGGGGAGCCGCAGCTTCTCGTGCCGCGCGCGCAGGCCGGCTGCCCGCTCGGCAATCGCTTCGGTGAGCGCAACCACGGTGATGCCCATCGCGACAATCGCTTCACGAGCCTCGTCGACCCGGTCGGCACGCGCGAACGCGACCAGTGTCTCGCTGTAGGCGCTCGCCGGCAGCAGGAGTCGCTTTCCCGCTTTGTCTGCCGCCTCGACGTCGTCGATCGCACGAGCATGATGCGCGTCGGCCGTGTCCAGCAAGCCAATCGTCACGCTGGCGTCGAGGATCAGCGCCGCCACTCGTCGCGGAGTCGGTCGAGCTCTTGGGGCTTGTAGATCCCTGTGGCGATGCCCGCGTGGCGCCGGACGCGAGAGCCTCTGGCAGCTATGACGATCTCGCCATCGGGCGTCGGGCGCACCGTGATCTCGTCCCCCGCCTGCAGGCCGACGGCACGCATCGCCTTGATCGGTAGCGTCACCTGATTCTTGGAGGACACCTTTGCCATTCCAGCCTTTACTTTATCATGGCAATTGTAAAGGGCCAAGCTTGGCGGCTCAGCCCCGCGAGCGGGCCATAGCGATATGTCGGACGCGCTCCGCCTGCGCATCGACCGATGCGTACGCGTAGCATCTTCCCGATGCCCTCGCACAAGCACGGCGCGCCTGCACGTCGCCTGCCGGGCCGGCTCCCCATCCTTGCACTCGCCGCGACACTTGCTCTCTCCGCCCTCGTCGCCTCGCGCTCGCTTGCGGCGTCGTCTTCGCCGCGTGGCCCCACCGTCTACGGCGCCCTCCAGACCCTCAACCGCTCCGGCCAGCTCCCCGCCGAAACCTACAGCGAAGACAGCGCCACCTACACCGCCGCCCTCACCGCCGCCAAGCACCTCAGCGGCCTGCGCCGCGCCGAACTGGAAAACGTGATCGCCAACATCCAGCAAATGGCGGCAGCCAAGGCCTTCATCCCCTCGCGCCTGCCGGCGCTGATGCTGACGCTCGAAGCCAACACGCACTGGTGGAGCCACGAACCGATCCCCGCCGCCGACCAGCACGTGATCGTCCCCGGCAGCCACCTGGTGTGGGAGTACTACCCCGGGCAGGGCATCGAGATCCAGTGGCTGGCCACCTTCGGCGAGGCCAACGGCTACTACGACGACGGGCACGACAACACGAAGCTGCGCGAAGTGCTCGAAGAAGCCGTCTCGCTCGCCACCCAGCGCGCCGGCGGGATCGCGTGGGAGTACTTCTTCCACTTCGACGGCGGCGCGCCGCCGTGGACCAGCGGCCTCTCGCAGGGCACCGCCCTGCAGGCGCTCTCCCGCGCATACGTGCGCCTGAAGGAACCGGCCTTCCTCACGGCGGCCAAACAGGCGCTCGGCATCTTCCAGACGCCCCCGCCAGCGGGTGTGCGCGTACCGCAGCCGGCCGGCACGCTGTACGCCGAGTACACCTACGCCCCCACCGACCGCATCCTCAACGGCTTCATCCAGTCGCTCAACGGCCTCTACGAATACGCCAAGCTCACCGGCGACCCGCTCGGCCGCCAGCTGTTCGAAACGGGCGACGCCGAGGCGCGCGCGATCACGCCCTCCTACGACACCGGCGCCTGGTCCAAGTACGACCAGTACACCGAATCCGACCTCAACTACCACGAGCTGCTCACCGAATTCCTGGTGAGCCTCTGCAAGCGCACCTCCGAAGGCGAGCCCGGCCCGCCGGCGCCCTCCCCCACACCCGCCACTCCAACCACCACAACACCCGGCGCGCCGGCCACCGGCACGGGCGGTACCGGCGGTGCGGGCGCAAGCGGCGGCTCGGCGGGGGCCGGTGGATCGACCGGCACGAGCGCCTCCGGTGGGGCCGCGGCCTCGGCCGCAAAGGCGGCGGGGGTCTCCCGCGGCGCCACCGCCTCCACGGCGCAGGCCAGCACGGCGATCCCCGGCGACCAGATCTACTGCACCACCGCCCAGCGCTTCACCGCCGACCTGCACACGCCACCGGCATTGAAGCTGCTGACGCACAAGCTTCCCGAGGGGGCGCGCGGCGGCGTGGCGATCTCGCTGTCGAAGGTCGCCAACGTCAGCATCGCCGTCCGCCAGGGCACGCATGTGGTGTGGACCAACAGCGCGCTCCTCGAACGCGGCGACCCGCGCCTGCTGTGGGTCACCCCGCGCAAGGCCGGCACATACACGGTCACCGTCACGGCGACCGATCTCGCGGGCAACACCGCAAGCACGAGCGGAACGATCGCGCTCGGCGTCCCGGCGCCCGCACACGCGCACACGCCGGCCGGCGCGCCCGCCAAGCGCCACTGAGCCCTCCGAAGCGCCGCTGAGCCCCTCCGTACAATCGGTGTGTGCCGAGCGAAGCGCACATCCACGGTGGGGCCGACCCCGAGCGCCGCAACGCAGGCGCGGCGCTGGCGCACGCGTGGAAGGCGCTCGACCGCGACCGGCGGCTGGCCGCGATCGCAGCGCTGGCGCTGTTCGTCACGATGCTGCTGCCGTGGTACCAGCAGAACGCGGTGGTCACCGCCGAGAAGACCGCCCCGCTGGTGAGCCGCAACCTCAACGCGTTCCAGGTCTTCACGTTCGTCGAGGCCGCCGTCCTGCTGGTGGCGGTGGCGGTGCTGTTCCTGCTGTACATGCGCGCCGAGGGCCGCAACTTCCGGCTGCCGGGCGGCGACGGCGGCGTGGTGCTGGCCGCGGGCCTGTGGGCCGCGCTGCTGCTGATTTTGCGGCTGTTCGACAAGCCCGGCATCACCCAGCACGGCGTGGCCGCCAACGTGGGCATCCAGTGGGGCATCTTCTTCGCGCTCGCCGCCGCCGGTTTGCTCGCCTACGCCGGCTCGCGGATGCGCGCGGGACAGCGGCCCGAGCCGCCGCTGCTGCGACGGGATCGCCCCCGCCGGCCCTCGCCCGCTGAACCTGCCGACGATGGCGAGCCGCTGGTCGATTGGTCGCCGCCGGAGCCCGCCGACGAGACGACGGCGATCGTCCGGCGCACCCCACCGGCACCCGAGCAGGAGCCCACCGTCGTCGTCCGCCGCACGCCCGCGACCCCAGCGCCACGATCGGCTCCCCCCACGCCCCCGGTGCCGGCCAAGCCCCGGGGGCGATACCCTCCAGCACCGGGGGAGGAGCAGCTGTCGTTCGAGGATCCGCCGCCGCGATGACCACGCCTGCCTCCACACCGCCAGCCTCATCCGCTCCCGCCTCCTCGGCGTCCGGCCCCGCGGGGCCCGCCACCCCCGCCGAGATGGCCGCGGGACTGCGCGAGGTGGGCTACCTGCCCTCGGAGTCCACCGCGCTGGTCGCCTACCTGGCCACGCGCCTGGGCAAGCCGGTGCTCGTGGAGGGCCCCGCCGGCGTCGGCAAGACCGAGCTGGCCAAGGCGCTCGCCGCCCACCTCGGCCGCGAGCTGGTGCGACTGCAGTGCTACGAGGGCCTTGACGAGGCCAAGGCGCTGTACGAGTGGAACTACCGCAAGCAGCTGCTGCGCATCCAAACGGAGGCCGGCGGCTCCGGCTGGGACGAGGTGCAGGACGACATCTTCGGCGAGGAGTTTTTGCTGGCGCGGCCGCTGCTCACCGCGATCTCCTCCGAGCAGCCGGTGGTGCTGCTGATCGACGAGATCGACAAGACCGACCAGGAGTTCGAGGCGATGCTGCTGGAGGTGCTGTCCGACTTCCAGATCTCGATCCCCGAGCTGGGCCGCGTGGAGTCGCGTACTCACCCGGTGGTGCTGCTCACCTCCAACAACTCGCGCGAGCTGACGGAGGCGCTGAAGCGCCGCTGCCTCTACCTGTGGCTCGACTACCCGTGCCTCGAGCACGAGCTGGCGATCGTGCGCCTGCACACCCCCGAGCTGGGCGACACCGTCGCCCGCCGGCTGGTGGAGGTGGTGGGGATGGTGCGCGAGCTCGACCTCAAGAAGCCCCCTTCGATCGCCGAGTCGATCGACTGGGCACGTGCGCTCTTGCTGTTGGGCGCCCGCGACATCGACTCCGAGATGTTCCTGCAGACGATGTCGGTGATCGTCAAGCACCGCGCCGACATGGACATCGTGGCCGAGCGCGTGGGGCTGAAGCTGGGCACTGCGGCCGATGCCGCCGCCTGAGGGCATCGCCGCGCGGCTGCTGGAGCTGGGCGAGGAGCTGCGCAAGGAGGGCGTGGCGGTCGGCACCTCCGAGCTGCTGGACGCGTTTGCGGTGCTGCGCGAGATCGAGTGGACCGCGCAGCAGGACTTCCGCGAGGCGCTGGCGGCGACGCTCGCCAAGAGCCAGGACGACCGCCGCGTGTTCGAGCTGGTGTTCGACCGCTTTTTCTTCCGCGCCGTGGAGATGGCGGCGGTGCGCGAGGGGGTGCGCGAAGACGCCCACGACGGCCGCCGCCCGGAGGGACCGGACGAGGGCGTGGGCGAGCTGGACCTCGAAGAGCTCTCCGAAGCGGAGCTGGACGCGCTGCGCCGCCAGATCGCCGCGGCGCTGCGCGACGGCGACGACGGCGCGATGCGCGATTTGGCGCGGCTGGCGATCGCCGCGCTGGCCCGCCGCGACGGCGGCTCGGGCGTAATCGGCGTGGACGTGCAGCGCATCCGCCGCACGCTCGGTTTGCGCGCCGAGCCCCAGCCGGAGCTGCCCGAGGAGGACCCCCGTCGCGAGGGCGTGCCGCGCGCGGCGCTGCGCCGCTTCGAGGCGCTGCTGCGCCGGGAGCTGGAGCGCGCGCAGGTGCAGCGCACGGGACAGCTGCCCCCCGCGCGACCGCTCGGCGAGCTCGATCGCGCGCTGCCATCCGGCCCGTTGCAGGACCTGGCGGCGGTGCACCGCGTGGTGGCGCAGCTGCGCCGGCGGTTGGCCACCCAGGGCCACCAGGTGCGCGGCCACCGCCACCACGCGCACGTCGACGTGCGCCGTACGATGCGCGCGTCGCTGCAAACCGGCGGTGTGCCGGTGGTGCTGCGCTACCGCCCCCGCCGCCCGCGCCGCCCGGAGGTGTACGTGCTGTGCGACGTCTCCACCTCGGTCACCTCCGCCTCGGTGTTTTTCCTCTCGGTGATGCACGCGCTGCACGACTCGTTTCGCAAGATGCGCTCGTTCGTGTTCATCGAGCGCATCTCCGAGGTCACCGACATCTTCGAACGTGAGCGCGACTTCAAAGCGGTCAACGAGCGGATCGCCTCCGATGCCGGCGTGGCCGACATCTCCGGGTACACCGACTACGGGCGCGTGTGGTCGGAGCTGCTGGAGCAGATCGGCGACGATTTGAACCCGCGCGCCACGGTGATCGTGCTGGGCGACGCCCGCACCAACGGCCGCGACCCCCGCGCCGACGCGTTCGCCGCGATCGCCGCGCGCGCCGGGCGCACCTTCTGGCTGAACCCCGAGCCGCGCCTGTACTGGAACTACGGCGACTCGGTGATCGCCGCCTACGAGCAGCACTGCACCGCCTTCGAGTGCTGGACCACGGCGCAGCTGGAGGACTTCGTGCGGGCGCTGACGCGGCCGGAGCTGACCACGGGGGGACGGTAAGGGTGAGCTGGCGGGTCGCGAGCGGCTGGGCATGTAAATGAGCCAGCAGGTGTCGCGCGCCTGGCAATCGTTGCGCACGCTGCTTGCGAGACGCAAATGGATCGTGTGGGTCGCGCTGGTGATCCTCGTGCTGATCGCAATCCAGATCGGCGTGTCGCTGCTGCCCCATCACGTCATCAACACGCTGCGGGAGTTCGAAGAAAAACCAAACGGCGTGCAGGAAGGCCCTGCCACCACCAACCGCTAGGCCAATGCCGTTACTTAAGGCCGGTGCCGGCTTCCGCTCCCAGTGGAAAGGAGCAGCCAACCACAGGCCGACCCAGGCTTTCGCGGATCGTCCGGTCCGCCTGTCTGAAGCGCGCTGTCGCTTTTGTGGCAACGCGCTGGTCAGTCCGTCGGCGCTCGCCGCTGGTTCAGCGCGAAACCGCAAGCGTGTCGTCCGTGTCGATCGGACCCAATCGTTCTCAGCGCAATACGCCGAGGAGCATGTGAGAATGATGTGCGCAAGCTCACCTCGCCAGCGTGAGCGCGGAAACACAGGAGCGGTACCCAACCCCGTGCTTAATCGAGTTGTCACTAGACATGAGAATTGGATCGGTGGCCTGGCCAGTGCCGCGGCGTTGGCTGCTGTCGTCGGCGTCGCCGGGGTGGCGTCCGCGCAGACCACGCTGCCGCTCCAGGCGGTCGGCTGGCAGAACGAGACCCTGCCGGGGGCGGCTTGCAAAGCAAACAGTCCGATCCGTTTGCACAACCACATCGCGCAGATCTCGCACACCGGTTTCGGGGACGTCAACAGCTCCGGTTCAAACCGCGACCTCGTTCAAGTCGCGGCCGCGTACGACGTGACCTATGGTCAGCTTGGCGGCGTTGGGCCCGCGGCCGCGGTTGATGTCGTCTGCTCCAACAACGGCGGGACCGCGGACGGCCAGATCCGCTTTGCCGAGGTCGTCTTCAGCGGCTCGGCGACGAACGCGCGCGCAGTGGGTCTGATCACGCCCCAACAGCCCCCCCGTGCGAAGGTGTCGCACGTGCCGCTGCTGGGAAAGGTCAAGTGGGTCAACGGCCGGATCGTCGTCGCCGAGTACTGGTACGGACCAAGCGACCCGACCTGCTGCGCCTCCGGGCGCGCGACCACCACCTGGGCCTACCGCACCGGCAAAAAACTCACAGCTGTCCGTACCGTGGTCACAAAACGACCGACCGGCTCAGCCGGTCGGTAAGGGCTGCGCCGCTGCTGCCAGGCGCCGCCAGCCGCCCGACGGTGGCCCCACTCTTGAGTCACGGAATGGCCGTTAGGCCACCTCCTCCTCCGTCACTGATCGGCGTCTCGCAGACGAGGTCGACAAGCGCCATCGCACTGCTCGACGCGATCGCGGCCGCCGCTGCGCGATAGCGCTCGCGTAGCTCGACGATGCGCTGCGCGCGAACGACCGCATCCGAGCACCGACCGGCGCCGCGGCTCCCCAAATGGGGTTGATGCGTAGTCGCTGAGCTCCACGGTCATACCCCTAGCGTCCCTGATAGGGACGCGGAGCGACCGTAACGCACGCTTAAGGGTCATCTCGGCGCTGGTGCACCCGCGCTAGGCTTACAAAGAACAGACAACACCAGGGGGGCTGGCGGGAAGGCCGGCTGAGATGGCGCCAACCACGGACCCGGCGCCGACCCTTCGAACCTGTGGGGTAATGCCCGCGGAGGGAGTGGCGTGAGTGTCGACAGGACTCAGAGCCCAACCGCAGCCGCTTGAGAGGGTCGGGCTGCAAGGCACCGTCGCGGTCAGCGGCGTCAGCCGGGTATATCCGGCGCGCGACGGGGGCGCATCGGTGCCCGCCCTCGCCGACGTCTCGCTGCGCGCGGGCGCCGGCGAGCTGGTCGCCGTGGTGGGCCCGAGCGGCTGCGGCAAGACCACGCTGCTGGAGCTGATCTGCGGCTTGCAGCAACCGGACGCGGGCAGCGTGGGTGGCGCGCCGGCGGTGTTGATGCCGCAGCACGACCTGCTGCTGCCGTGGTTGAGCGCACAGGACAACGCGGCGCTGGCGCTGCGGATCGCGCGCCGGCCGCGCGCGCGGGCGCGGGAGCGCGCACGGGAGCTGTTCGCCGAGCTCGGCCTGGACGGCTTCGAGGCGGCGCGCCCGCACGAGCTGTCGGGGGGGATGCGCCAGCGAGTGGCGTTCGTGCGCACGCTGCTCTCCGGCAAGCCTGTTCTCTGCCTCGACGAGCCGTTTGGCGCGCTCGACGCGATCACGCGCGCGGAGATGCAGGGGTGGCTGGCAAGGGCGCTGCAGCGCGACCGATCGAAGATCGGCCAGCGCACGGTGGTGCTGGTGACGCACGACGTGGAGGAGGCGGTGCTGCTGGCCGATCGCGTCGTGGTGTTCTCCCCCCGCCCCGGCCGCACGGTCGCGGAGATCGAGATCGGGTTGCCGCGCCCGCGGGCGCGCACCGACGCGGCGGTGACGGCGCTGCGCGAGCGGGCGCTGATCGCCCTCGGACTGGGGGTCCGATGAGGCGCCGCGCCGCCCACCTGCTCCCTCCCCTGCTCCTCGCGGCGGCGCTGCTCGGCGCGTGGGAGCTGTATGTGGACCTCGGCGGCGTCGACCCGGCCGTATTGCCGGCCCCCCACGAAGTCGCCAGCGCCCTCTGGGGAAACGCCGGTTTGCTGTGGCAGAACTTCAAGATCACCGCCGAGGAGGTGGTGCTCGGCCTCGGCCTCGCGCTGCTCGCCGGCTTCGCGCTGGCGGTGGCGATCCACTTCTCCAAGTGGCTGCGCCGCGCGGTGTACCCGCACGCGGTGGGCTCGCAGGCGGTGCCGATCGCGGTGATCGCCGCGCCGCTGGTGTTCTGGTGGGGCTTCGGCATCTTCCCGAAGCTGGTGGTGATCGCGCTGATCTGTTTCTTCCCGGTGGTGGTCACCACCGTCGACGGCCTCGCCGCGGTGGACCCCGACCAGCTGAAGCTGCTGCGCACGCTGGACGCCTCGCGCTGGCAGGCGTTCCGCTTCGCCGAGCTGCCGGCCGCGCTGCCCGCGGCGCTGAGCGGCGCCCGGATCGCGCTGGCGGTGGGCGTGATCGGCGCCTTCATCGCCGAGACCTCCACCGCCACCACCGGCCCCTACGCCGGCCTCGGCCGCGAGATCATGAGCGACCTCAACAACCTGCAGACCCCGCGCGAGTACGCCGCGACCGCCGTGCTGTTCGTGTTTGCGATCGCCTGTTTTCACGCGCTGACGCTCGCCGAGCGCCGGCTGGCCCCCTGGACCGCCAATCGACCGACAGGAGAGACCCGTTGAAGAGACCACCGCGCCCCCGCGTCGCCGTTGCAGCTGCCCATTGGTTGGCGTCCAAAAACTTCGAACACAACAACACCCCCCGCCGCCGGGCGCTGCTCGCGGCCACCCTCGCGCTGTGCTGCGCCGGCGCCCTGACCGCGTGCGGCACCGCCCAGAACGTGACGACCGCCGCGACCGCCGCGAAGCGCTTCACGGTGATGCTGGACTGGTTTCCCAACGCCGACCACGCGCCGCTGTACGCGGCGATCGCGCACGGCGACTTCCGCGCGGTGGGCCTCGACGTGCAGCCGCTGGTCCCCTCGGAATCGGCCGAACCGCTGAAGCTCTTGGCGGCGGGCCGCGTGGACATGGCGATCTCATACGAGCCGCAGCTGCTGCTGGCGCGCGACGAGGGTTTGAAGGTGGTGTCGATCGGGGCGCTGGTGCAGCGCCCGCTTACCTCGATCATCGCGCCGGCGAGCGCGCACGTCAAAAGCGTCGCCGACCTCGCCGGCAAGAAGGTCGGCACCGCCGGCATCCCCTACCAGGCGGCCGAGCTGGCGGCGGCGCTGCAGCACGCGGGCGTGAGCCCTTCGAAGGTGCAGGAAGTGAACGTCGGCTTCAACCTCGTGCCCGCCATGCTCTCGCACGAGGTGGCGGCAACGCTCGGCGGCTTCTGGAACTACGAGGCGATCCAGCTGCAGCTGCGCCACCAGCACCCCACGATCATCCCCATCAACGAAGCGGGCGTGCCCAACTACGACGAACTGGTGGTGGTGGTGCGCTCTGAAACGGCCCACCACGACGGCGTCGACCTGCGCGCCTTCATGCAGGCCCTCACTCGCGGCGAGCGCGCGGTCCGGGCCGACCCGCGGGCCGCGGCGAAGCTGATCATGGCCGCCAACCCGAGCCTCGAAGAAAAGCTCCAGGTTGCGTCGATCGAACGGACGCTGCCGGCCGCGCAGCCGGCCGCAGGCAAGCCCTACGGCTACCAGAACCCCGAACAGTGGGCGGCGTTCGGCGCGTGGATGTACAGCAAGGGCCTGCTCAAGAGCAACCCCAACACGACCGGGCTGCCGCCGTTCACCAACGAGTTCCTTCCGGGGGAAGGGATTTGAGGCGATTTTTGGGCTGGCATCCGGGCGGTCTGGCGCGGATGCTCGGCCCGGGGTGCGCGTGGCGTCCTGCCACGCGAAGGGTGTCTCATCGCTCGGCTTGTGCCAGTGTGCGTGCGACCTGCTGTCCGCGTTCGGTGAGTGTCCAGGCGTTGGGCTCGCCTCTGGCGTGATCGCCGCCGTTGTTGCCGACGAGCCCGAGCGTCTGCAGCCGCGCGAGCAACTTGGAGATCTGGCCCTGGTCGGAGATGCCGGCGGCGGCGGCGACCTGACGGTTGCTCGGGCCGAGGTTGACGCCTGCGCTTGCACCGCCGCTCGTGTCCGATGGTGCGAGCTCGGCGATCGCCGATAGCACCCGCACCGTGCGGTAGGTGAGGCGCATGTCGAGCTCGCGCAGCGGGTCGGCGCGGGGCCGCGGCGGCGTGCGGGGGCGCGGAGCGGGACGGCGGCGCTCGCGCTCGGCCGCCGCCGCGCCGAGGTAGGGCAGCACGATCATCGCCATCAGCGGGTTGAGCAGCGACAGCAGCGGCTTGAGCGGCTGACCCCCCGCGCCTGCCTGCCGCGCATCCTGGTCGACCAGCCGCGCATGGATGACTGCGAGCACCGCTCCCACGACGCCTTCGGCGCTCAGCCGGTCGGGCCGCCGAGGGCCGCTGTTTTCGCGTCTGCCCTCGTGCACCGCATCGACGAGCTTGGCGACCACCTGTGTGCGCTTCGCGAGCGCCCGCTCGCCGCCACCCAGCGCGCCGACGACGCAGAGGTGCCCCCACTCGGGCTCGGCGTCGAAGAAACGGAGCATCGCCGCGAGACCCGCCCTGATCCGCTCGACCCAGCTCTCGGGCTCCCGGTACACCGCCAGCATCGAGGCCGCGGCCGTCGCGATCGCCGCGTCGAACGCGGCAAGCAAGCAATCCTCACGATCCTGAAAGAGCTCGTAGAACGTGCGCCGCGAAACACCCGAGCGCGCGACCACGTGCGCGACCGTCACGCCGGCGGGACCACGGTCGCGCAACAGCTCGCTCATCGCGGCGAGGATCCGCGCGCGTTGGATCTCACCCACACGACCACGGCCGCCGCTGCGGTCGGACCTGTGGGTGGATGCCACGGCGGCTGCGGCTGACGACATCGGCCCGCCCTACCCCTTCTTCTTCCCGCCCTTCTTCTTGCCGTGTTTCTCCTTGTGCTTGGCCTTCGGCTTGCCCTTCGGGCAGCCGGTCACGGCGATCTTCGTGTTCTGGTGGATCGTGGCGCCGTTCTGCGCGACGAATTCGGTGGGCATCGTCAGCCTGCCCTTGCACGGGTTCCCGACGGTGGTGAGCGCCGAATACGGGCCCGCGGGTAGCTTCAGCTCGAAGCTGCCGACCGGCACGTCGGGCACCGTCTTGAACGTGCTGCTCGTGATCCCCGATTTGCTGATGTACGTTTCCCCGTGCAGGTCCACCGTCACGCCGTCCTCGCCCTTGAGCACCACGATCAGTTCGGGGAACGCCGCGCCGCCGTGACTGACGAAGTACGCCGGGCCCGAGAGGCCACCCGCGAGGATCGGCGTCGTGGCGACCGCTTCCCCGACCCGCGAGGCCGGCGGACATCCTTCGGGGTTGCTCGCGAACTGCGCTTCGGTGCACGCTTTCTGCAAGGTCGGCAGCCGCGACGGCAGCTGCTTGGGCAGTTCCACTTTGACCTTCGCGACGTTCGCCAGGGTCCCCGCCGCGCCCGACGGGTAGGTCAGCTTCACATCGAGGCTCGTGCCGTCGAGCCGGGAGGGTTTCCCAGACGTCGAGACGCTGAAACCGGGTTTGAACGCCAGCGACGCGCAGTTGGTGACCTGGAACGGCGTTTCCACACTGGCGCTTGCGCCTTCGGTGCTCGTCATCGTACCCGTCAGCTTCATCGGATTGCAGCTGGTCGGGTTGAACGTGAATTCGGGCTTGTCGACCGTCACGTTCACGTGCTGGATCTGCAGCGGGATGCCGTCGATGATCGTCGGCAGCGGGTCGCTGACGATGTGCAGCGCGGCGGTCGTCGGGTCCACTTCGATCTTCGCCCGCACCACCACATAACCCAGGTCGAACGGGCCCGCCTTCGCCGGGTTGAGAATCGACAACCCAAACGGGGCACCCTTGTACGGCCCGGTGATGAACACCTTGCCGCCTTCCACCGTAAACGGCGAGTTCCCCAACCCCGCGCTCACAACCGTGTGGCCGATCAGGCTCCCTTCCGGGCATTCCCCGGTGGACGCCTGCGGTTCCGGACACAGCGGCACCTTCGCCAGATCGCCCGACAGGCCAGGCGGCAACTGCACCGACAAACTCGCCAGCGTCTGATCGGCATCGGGCCGCGACATCGTCAGCGTGAACGGTGTGAACGCGCCTGCCTGGATGTTGGTCGATCCGGCCTCAAAGCCGGGGGCGAACGGTCGCGGGTCCGCGCAGGGCGAGCCGTTGGGGCCCGCAGTGATGTCGAATGTGGAAGAGGGTTCCACCGGCACGTTGCCCGACCACGGCGCGATCGACGCCTTCGTCGTATACGAGCCGCACAACGCCGGGGTCGCCAATGGCGCCCGCGACCCACCGAAGAAGTGCAGCGTCAAGTCTTCGAACGGCAGTTGCGGCGTATTGTCGAACGTCGACACCAGCTGGCCGGTGACCGGGTCCGGCTTCACTTCCCCGGCGACCTTCACCAGCGTCCCCGACACCGGGTCCTGCGCCACCACGTACAGCGCCACCAGCGACCCGAACGGGTTTGCATCCTGCGTTGCCAGATACGCCGCCCCGGTCAACGGGTTCGGCAGCAACGGCGTCTTGATTTCCACCGTCCCCACCTTCGACGCTTCCGGGCACGACGGGAACACGTCCACGGCGAGTGCGATCTGCGCTTCCGAGCACGCTTCCAGCCCGTCCGCCGCCGACGGGTTGAGCACCACGCCGGCCGGCAGCGTCACCGTCGTGTCCTTCACGTTGGCCTCCGCCAGCCCGGTCGGGTTGAGCAGCGCGTCCTGCGGCACGTGGATCCCAACCGACAACCCGGTCGGGCTGCTCCCCGCCTGCCCATCCGGCGCCACGGTGATCGACGGCTGGAACGGCAGCCGGTTGCAACCATCCAGGCTCGGTCGCACAAGCGACTCCGCCGGGGTCGTGAACGCACCCTCGTCCGCCCACGAATCGACGCTCATCGTCCCCTGCAGCGGACCCGTGCACGACGTCGGCAGAGACAGCAGCGGCGGAGGGCTCGACTCGTCAAGCGCCGTGCACGTGCCCACCGCTCCTTCGAGGATTTCGTCCCACACGCCTCCGTCAAGGCATGGCCAACCACGCGACTGGTCGTGGATCGGATCGCCCGGCACACCCCAGAACGTGACCTGCGAGGAGAGCAAGGCGGCGACCTGCGTGACGTTGTCGACGCTCACCGTCACGCCGTAATCGCCGCCCGTGCGGACCGACGTGTCCAGAATCACATGCGCGATCAGCGTCTGGAAGCCGAACCTCGCGGGCTCCCCCGCGGTCGGTTTCAAGTTGAACACGGGGGTCGCGACGGTGATCACCCCCCCGAACGTCGTGGGTTCGTCGATCGTGATGACCGCGACACCGACGGCCGTGTCGGCCGGGCAGGCGTTGGCGAACCCATTGATGACCTTCTCGAACTGCGTGTCGGAGCACTGCGGGAAGGGCGTGGGGTTGCCGACCAGGCCCGGCGGCAGGTCGAAGTGAAGATCCTTCGGCATCGCGGGTTGATACGGTGCGCTGGCGGTCCGATTCAGGTCGAACGTCGTCGTGAGACCGTACGGGTGCGAGCCGGCCTGCGTATCGGGAGAGCCGTCTTCGTTGAACGCGACCTGTTCGAAGCCTGAGACGCCGTACGGCGTCGGCGCACCGCTCACGACGATCGCGCGTTTCAGCGAGACGCCGGGCGCGCCGCCACCCGAGATCGTCACTTCGTTGACTTCGCCGGACGCCTTCGCGCCGCCCAGCACTTCCACGCCGATTTCCGCTTCGATCCCTTCGTAGGGTGGCAGGTTCCCCGCGAACGTGCATTCCACGAGCGAACCGGAGATCACCGCGCATTTCACTTCACCCCGCAATTCGATGAACCCGGCGACACCCGCCACGCGGCCGGACACCGTCTTCGCCGCGAGGCCGGCCGGCAGCCTGTCGCGCAGCGTGACCTTCGCGCTCGCGCCCTTAACTTCCCCCTCGCCGAGGTTCCACCCGCTCACCACCAGCTTTCCGCTCCCGCCCGGCGGCAGGTTCCCCGGGACCGACAGCGAATCGAGTTGCCACCACGGCACCGTCGCGCCGGCGGCCGCCACATCAGTCATACACACCAGCGCCATACACGCCGCGACAAAAGCGACAAACACCATTCTCACCGATCTCATCGCGGTCACCCCCGAGCCTTTCTCGTAGCCTTGGCGGCACTGTGCGTTTTTGCGGGCGCATATTTGCTTTTCGCCTGCCTTTCGCACCGGCGCCGCTCTTTCCTCGACTTCCTCCTACAGGCCCGCAGCGCGCTCGCCAGCTTCTGCGCCCGCGTCAGCGACCTGCGCACCACGGTCGGCGCGGGCACGGCGGGCACGGCGTTGCCGGCGCCGGAGAACGTCGCGCTCGCCGGGGCCCCGAAGACGGACGGCTGTGCCGCGGGAGCCGCCTTGCAGGAGTCGCCCGAGTCGCACGGCGGTGGCGGCACCGGCGCCGGCGAACACGGCACCGCCACCGAGCATTCATGCGCGTCGTAGATGTCGAACGCCGTGTCTTCGTCCTGCCCGGTCAGCTTCGCCGTGGTCAGGAAGAACACGTCGGCGCCGGTCGAGCTGGCGTCGAGGAACCCAGATTCTTCCGGGGACGTCCCCGAGGAGATCAGGTACACGCAGCCGCCCGTCGTCGCATGGAACGTCACGCTCGACGCCGTGCAGCCGCTAACCCCTTCCGGCTCGAACTCGTACAGATCCTCCTGGCCGTTGACGTCCTGCGGCACGAGCGCGTCACTGCTGTTGAAAAACACCCGCCCGCTGTCGTCAAGCGCTCGCGGCTGGTACATGCCACCGTTGTTGTCGGCGAGTATGTCGCCGTGCGGCAGGTTCGCCGCCACCCAGGTCTCAGCGGTATACCCCTGCCCCAAACTGCCTCCTCCGACACCGGCGGCATTCGGGCGAGTGCCGAAGACCGAGTCGAACTGTTTGACTTCGACTCCCGTAGGCCGGCTGCCGCTCGGGTTGCACGATACGCACGCCAGGCGCCCGGTCGCCGCGTCATACAGATACACCTCCATGTCTGGCCTGCCGCTTACGGCATCGCGGTTGTCATAGCCCGTGAGCGGCACACTCGACATGAAGGCGACGTAGCGCCCGTTCGCGGAGACCCGCGAGGTCTTTTCGCTGGGTCCGAGATACCAATCGTTTTCGTCGGTGCCGGCCAGCGTCCCGATGAACGTGGTCACACCGTCGTGATACTCGTACAGATTGCATTTGACCGTTTCGTTCTCGGTAAGGGCGCTATTGTGGCAAGTGCCTCGCGTTGCTCCGCGTTCGGCGCCGTCGCCGAGTACCGCATCGGCCACGAAATACACGTACGACCCGTCTTCGCTGATACCGAACACGTTGATCACGTCGCCCGACTGACCCCCGTTTTCGGGCGTGAGATCGATGAGGTCGCACTTCAGCTTGCCCGCTTCTTCGACGATTTCACACTCGTAGAGATCTTCTTCCTGTTCCCGTGCATCCGAGTTGGCCGTCAGTCGCTGTTCGTCGGTGAAAAGCACCGTCGAGCCGTCTCCGGTCGCGCCCCGGAAGTACGCTTTGGCTTCTCCCGGGCTCGTCACACCCGGCTGCACGACGTCGAGCCGCAGCGTTTCGCCCTTGGCGGTGTCGCGCAGGTAGAGATGATCGTGAGAGTCGGCTGAGCTTTTATTGACCCAGAAGATTCGCGATCCGTCGTTCGAGAAGACGTGCCCGCCGGCCGACAGCGCCGGCTCACTCAGTCGTCCAAGTTCAACCTGTGACGCCGGACCGCCGCCTTCGTCAGCGGGCAAGACGCTCACCAACTGCACCGCGTCGGCGGCAGCGGTGCCGGCCGACCACTCGTAGAGTCCCCCGGTTTGGCTGGGAGCAGGGCTGGTGGACAGCTCCACCGAGGATTTCAACAGCACATGGCGCAGATCGGGCGTGGCCGTTTCGAACGCGATGGGTTGCCTGCCCGGAGCATCACCAAATTCAACGCCCGGTGGGACGTCGGCAAAGCCCTGCTTGCCCGTCAGTACCGGCAGATAGCATTCGCTCGCGCCAGACGGCGTGTCGCACGAGCTTTCCGACCGCACATATGGCGTGTTTTCGGACGCCTCGCTAGACAGCAGTGGCTCGCCGTTTTCCCCGTTCACGCCGTGCTGCTCTTCGAGCATGATGAGGCCGGATGACAATTCGCTCGAGAAGAGCTTGTATTCAGAGCCCGCCGTGACAGGCGCGAACGTCGGTACCGGGTGCATCGGTGCGATATCGCGCGAGGACCAGCCCCCCGGTACCCGCCGGGAGAGATCCTGGGAGCTCACCACGTACCCCTGCGGTTCGAGTTCGGTCGGCACGTTCGTGAAATATGTGATCCCGCTGCCGTCTTCGGCGGCTTGAGTCAGCCCGACGCTCGCCAGCGAGCCGATCTTGGCGCCGTGCTTGATCGGCGGCGAGACCAGTTCCCACATCCGGCCGTCGGGCAGCTCGAACTCGCTCCCGGTGGGCTGGGTCGTGAACGTCCCGTCGCCGCCGTCCACCGCTTCGCCGCTCCCTGCGACGAGCGCGAGGACCCTGTAGTGGTAAGTCGTGTTGGACAGGAGATCCTGCGGGTGCACGCTGACCGTCACACCAGAGGAGCCGGAGCCGACGGTGCCGTCGGGCACGGGAAGAGCGGACCCGTACGCTTTGCTTGTACCGTATTCGAAACGGTACGTGGTTTCGTTTTCCTCGGGGTTGATCGTCGCCTTGAACGTCGCGCTGGTCCCCGCCACTTCGAGCACCGAGGTTTCTTCCACCACCGGCGGTCCCGCCGCCAGCGCGGCGGGACCGGCGAGCAGCAGGCCGGCGGCCAGCGCGCACAGCGCCACGATCACCGTAATCGACGTGCGAACGTTCATCTGAGCATCCCCTCCTCGGGTATTGAGGGGCACGCCCCTCGCGTATTGCGTGACGGCGCGCCCCCGGCCTGGGGCGATGACCGGGCGCCGGGATGGCGCCGGCCGGAGGACGACTTCGGCGACGGCAGCTTCGACCGCTTTGTCAGACACGCGGGGGAGACGGGCGCAGGCGCGGCGATCCCACTCCGCGCGGGGGCGAAGGCGAAACGGCGCGCAAGCGCCCGACGAGAAGCCTTACCGGCTAGCCGGCAAGCTGAAGAGAGAGAGAGAGAGAGAGAGATGCGACAGCGCCAAGCTGGCGCATCTAGCATCGCCCTCAGAACGGGATCCAGTGACCCTCGACACGCAGTTCTCTCTCAAAGACACGCGAAGACCTTCTCCCTCATCGAGACGACCCGGTCCCTCTCCCAGAGAAACCCCTGCCAACAATGCTTGAAAGGCCGGGCCACAGAGGCCCCGACACCAAACCAGACCCTTATGTTCAAGTCGATCCGCCGCCGGAACAGCGACTGGATGAGACGACTATATCCACCACGCGAGGCACTTGTCAAGTCCCGGCGTTGCGGAACTCGTTTCAGCGGCGCTCCCGCTGGCCGGCGAGACGTCGCGGTGCGCCCACACGGTGCGCCCATACACTGCGGCTGTGAGCGTCCCCGATCCGCACGTGACCCCCCTCCCCCAGTGGGCCGCGCTGGCCGCCCACCACGCGACGCTCCGCGACACGCACCTGCGCGAGCTGTTCGCGCAGGACCCGGCGCGCGGCGAGCGGATGGCCGCGCAGGCGGCGGGCCTGTACCTCGACTACTCCAAGAACCGCGTGACCGACGAGACGCTCGGGTTGCTGGTGGCGCTCGCCGAGCAGTCGGGCCTCGCGGCGCGCATCGAGGCGATGTTCAGGGGCGAGCGCATCAACGTGTCGGAGAACCGCTCCGTCCTGCACGTGGCGCTGCGGATGCCCAAGAGCGCCTCGCTGGTGGTGGACGGCGTGGACGTGGTGAGGCAGGTGCACGAGGTGCTGGAGCGGATGGCGGCGTTCGCCACGCGGGTGCGCGCGGGCGCGTGGAGGGGCCACACCGGGAGGCCGATCCGCAACATCGTGAACATCGGCATCGGCGGCTCGGACCTCGGCCCGGTGATGGCGTACGAGGCGCTGCGCTACTACTCCAAGCGCGAGCTGACGTTGCGCTTCGTCTCCAACGTGGACGCGACCGACTTCGTGGAGGCCACGCGCGACCTCGACCCCGCCGAGACGCTGTTCATCGTCTCCTCGAAGACGTTCACGACGTTGGAGACGATGACGAACGCGCGCACGGCCCGGGAATGGCTGCTGGCGGGCCTTCAAGCCGGGGAGGAGGGGGAGGATAAGGGGGGAGGGGCGTCTGCGGGCACCAGCGACGCGGCGATCGCGAAGCACTTCGTGGCGGTGTCCACCAACGCTCCGGAGGTGGCGGCGTTCGGAATCGACACCGAGAACATGTTTGGCTTCTGGGACTGGGTCGGCGGCCGCTACTCGATGGACTCGGCGATCGGCCTCTCGACGATGCTGGCGATCGGCCCGGAGCGCTTCGCGGAGCTGCTGGCGGGCTTCCACGCGATGGACGAGCACTTCCGTCACACCCCCTTTGCGCAGAACCTCCCCGTGCTGATGGGGTTGCTGTCCGTGTGGTATGGCGACTTCTTCGGCGCGCAGACGCACGGCGTGATGCCCTACTGCCAGTACCTAAAGCGCTTCCCCGCCTATCTGCAGCAGCTGACGATGGAGTCCAACGGCAAGCGCGTGACGCTGGCCGGCGAGGAGGTCGACTACGACACCGGCGCGGTGTACTGGGGCGAGCCGGGCACCAACGGCCAGCACAGCTTCTACCAACTGCTCCACCAGGGCACGAAGCTGATCCCGGTCGATCTGATCGGCTTCGCGCGGGACCTCAACCCGCTGGGCGAGCACCACGACCTGCTGATGTCCAACGTGTTCGCGCAGGCCGAAGCGCTGGCGTTCGGCAAGACGGCCGAGGAGGTGCGCGCGGAGGGCACGCCCGAGGCGGTCGTCCCCCACCGCGTGATGCCAGGCAACCGCCCCACAAACACGCTCCTCGCCGAGCGCCTGGACCCTCACACGCTCGGCTCGCTGGTCGCCCTGTACGAGCACAGCGTCTTCACCCAGGGCGCGATCTGGGGCATCGACTCCTTCGACCAGTGGGGCGTGGAGCTGGGCAAGGCGCTGGCCAAGCGGATCGTGCCGGAGCTGCGGAGCGAGGCCGAGCCCGAGCTGCGCCACGACAGCTCCACCAACACGCTGATCCGCTGGTACCGCGCCAGTCGCTGAGGGACGCGGTCACCCGCCGGTCGTACCGCCACAGCCGAGAATCAGCCGCTCGACCGCGTTGGCGAAGCCGTCCTCCTCGTTGGAGGTGCTCACCAGCCGCGCTGCGCGCTGCACCTCCGGGGTGGCGTTGCCGACGGCGATCGGCAGGCCGGAGGCGGCGAACATCGCGACGTCGTTGCCGGCGTCTCCGATCGTCGCGATCTCCTGCGCCGGGATGCCGTAGCGCGCCGACAGGAAGCGCACGACGCTGCCCTTGTTGGCGTCGGGGTGGGTGATGTCGAGGTAGTAAGGCTGCGAGCGCGAGGCCGAGAGGCGCGCGCCGAAGCGCTCGGCGGCGGCCGAGGCGGCGCGCGCGACGGCGTCGTGGTTGTCGCTCACGCCGACGATCTTCGCCACCCCGTCGCGCATCCCCTCGAAGCCCTCGACCAGCGTGGGCGCGAACTGCACGGTGTGGCTTTCGCGCTCCACGCGCGGCCCGTGCAGGTCGCGCACGTACCACTCCTCGCCGCGATACACCCACGCGCTGAGCGCGAACGACTCCAGCAGCGAGATCGCCTCGCCCACCAGCTCGCCGGGGATCGCGCGCTGCTCGATCACCGTCAGGTCGGGGTTCACCATCGCGCCGCCGTTGAACGCGCCCAGCGGCGTGCTCAGCGCCAGCGGCTCCACGAACATCGCCAACCCGCGCGGGGGCCGGCTGCTGGTGAGCGCGAACATGATGCCCGCCTCCCGCAAGCACCGCACGGCCTCGATCGCCCGCGGTGTCAGCTCCTTCGCCCGCGTGACGAGCGTGCCGTCGACGTCGGAGAGCACCAGCTTGATCGCGGGCAGGGTCACGCCAGCGCAACGATACCCTTGAGCGCGAGGTAGAGTCCGAGCGCGGCGAGCACCCCGGTGATCAGGACGCGCGCGTTGGCGCGCGTCCACGCGTCGAGGCGCGCGATCGCCGATTTGGTCTCCTCGGGGCGGAACGACAGCAGCGCGAGCGGGACGATCGCGGGCGAGAGCATCAGCACGTTGAACAGCAGGATCGCCAGCACCTGCTCGTGTTTGGAGACTTCCGCGACGACGATCTCCTTCATCGCCTCGATGTACCTGATGCTCGGGAAATTGAGCGCCACCCCAGCGAAGAACGCGAGCGAGGCCGAACCCGAGAGCAGCCGCTCGTTCAGCGGCGGCTTGCTCGACTTGCCGGGACCTGGCGGCGGCTTGGCGGCGGCACGTCGCGCTTTGAAGCGATCCGCGCGGCCGGTGCCCTTCAGGAACGCCCCGGCCAGCAGCAGCCCGCCGACGACGATGTCGAACACCGGCCGCGACTGGGAGGAGCTGCCGCCGAACGCTTCGGCGTCGCTGGCCACGGTGACGATGCCGATGCCGAGACCCACGCTCCACGTGAAGGCACCGGCGAAGTAGGCGCCGAGCATCCGTTTGGGGTGCTCGGAGGCGAGCGTCAGCAGCACGACCGCCAGCAGCACCGGGTTCAGCGCGCAGCTGGCGCCGAGCAGGGCGACGTTGACGATCATGGTGACGATCTCCGGCCCCGCATCCGCCGAGAGTTTCGCCGCGCACGAGATGAGCGGCCGTCACCCCCGCGGGGTGATTGAGGAGCGGGCCACTACCCTGTGGCCGATGGCGCGCATCGGCCTGCTCACCGGCGGCGGCGACTGCCCCGGGTTGAACGCGGTGATCCGCGCGGCCGTGCGCAGTGGCCTGGCGCAGGGCGAGCACTCGTTCCTCGGCTTCCGCCACGGCTGGGCGGGGGTGCTGTCCGACGAGGCGATCGAGCTCGACATGGCAGCCACCGTCGGCATCCTGCCGCGCGGCGGCACGATTCTCGGCACCTCGCGCACCAATCCGTTCGCCGCGGGACACGACGGGATCGAGGCGATCCGCACGACTTTGGAGCGCCGCGGCGTCGACGCGCTGATGCCGATCGGCGGCGAGGACACGCTCGGCGTGGCGCTGCGCCTGCACGAGGCCGGCGTCCCGATCGTGGGCGTGCCGAAGACGATCGACAACGACCTCGGCGCCACCGACTTCACGTTTGGCTTCCAAACCGCCGTGCAGATCGTCACCGACGCGATCGACCGTCTCCATACCACCGCGGAGTCGCACAACCGCGTGATGGTGGTGGAGGTGATGGGTCGCCACGCCGGCTGGATCGCCACCTACGCCGGGATCGCCGGCGGCGCCGACGCGATCCTCGTGCCCGAGCGGCCGTTCGACATCGAGGAGGTGTGCGCCCACCTGCGCCGCCGCCACGCGCGCGGGCGCTCCTTCTCGATCGTCGTCGTCTCCGAGGGCGCCACTCCGCGCGAGGGCACGCTGCGGGCCGGGCCGGGCGGGACTGAGCCTGGCAGGAGCAAACCAGGCGGGGCCGAGCAGGGCGCCACCGACGAGAGCTCTGGCGCGGCAGCCGCACCCACCGTGCGGGGCGCCGCCACCGACGCCTTCGGCCACGCCCGCCTCGGAGGGATCGGCGTGACGCTGGAGCAGGAGATCGAGCGGCGCACCGGGTATGAGACGCGCGTGACGATCCTCGGCCACGTGCAGCGCGGCGGCACCCCCACCGCGTTCGACCGCGTGCTCGCCACCCGCTTCGGCGTGGCCGCCACGCAGGCGGCGCTCGGCGGGCGTTTCGGCACGATGGTGGCCCTGCAGGGCACCCAGATCGTCGAGGTCGCGCTCGCGCAGGCGCTCGCCGCCCCCAAGCTGCTCGACCCCGAGCTGTATGCCACCGCGGAGCTGTTTTTCGGGTAGGGCGAGTGGTGCATATGTTCTTTACACATGCCAACCAACGCGGCCGAGCGGCCGCGCGGGCGGGTGAGGTTGCTCTTTCAACACACCAACCACTTCACAAAATGAATGGTTGGCGTCCAAAAAGAGCATCACCAACCGCGTGCCAGCGGGCTGGTTGGCGTCCGAAAAGTAAACACACAACCCTCCGGGAGTAGGGAGCAGCGAGGCGTGCGGGCGATGGTGTTCGAGGAAGTCGGCCAGCCGCTGCGGGCGGTCGATCGCCCAATCCCCGAGCCCGGACCCGGCCAGCTGCTGTTGAAGGTGCACGCGTGCGGGGTGTGCCGCACCGACCTGCACCTGCTCGACGGGGAGGTCGAGATCGCCGCGCCCCCGCGCGTGCTGGGCCACCAGATCGTGGCCACCGTGCAGGAAGACGGCCGCCGCGTGGGCGTGCCGTGGCTGGGGTGGACGTGCGGCGAGTGCCGCTACTGCCGCTCCGGCCGCGAGAACCTCTGCCCGCTGGCGCGTTTCACCGGGCGCGACATCGACGGCGGCATGGCCGAGTACGCGGTGGCCGACGAGCGCTTCTGCTTCGAGATCCCGCCCGGCTACCCCGACCTGCAGGCCGCGCCGCTGCTGTGCGCCGGGCTGATCGGCTACCGCGCGCTGCGAATGGCGGGCGAGGGGCGCCGCCTCGGCCTGTACGGGTTCGGCGCCGCCGCCCACATCCTCGCCCAGGTGGCCATCTGGCAGGGCCGGCGCGTATATGCGTTCACCCGCCCCGGCGACATCCCGGCGCAGACGTTCGCGCTCGAGCTGGGCGCCACCTGGGCCGGCGACTCCGAGGAGTCGCCGCCCGAGCCGCTGGACGCCGCGATCGTGTTCGCCCCCGATGGCGCCCTGGTCCCTCGCGCCCTACGCGCCTTGGCACCCGGCGGCACGGTGGTGTGCGGCGGCATCCACATGAGCGACATCCCCGCCTTCCCCTACTCGATCCTGTGGGGGGAGCGCACCGTCCGCTCGGTCGCCAACCTCACCCGCCGCGACGCCGAGGAGTTCCTCGCCCTCGCCCCTCGCGTCCCCGTCAAGACGCAGGTGAGCGCCTATCCCCTGGAGGACGCCAACGGCGCGCTGGCCGACCTGCGCGCCGGTCGCTTCACGGGAGCGGCGGTGCTGAGCGTGTGAGGAGACATCCCCATCATGTGCGCCATCGCCAGTCCCGCCCACTCGCCGTAGGGGGCGAAGAATTCCCTCACCTGATCCTCCCGCGCCCGCGCGTAGGGGTCGCCACCGCTGAGCACGCGTCCCACCAGCTTTAGGAGCCCGTCGTCGCCGGCTGGCACCTGGTCGTGGCGGCCTTGGCCGTGCAGCGCCAGCATCTCCACCGTCCACGGGCCAATCCCCGGGATCGCACGCAGCCGCTGCCAGGCGCGCTCGTGGTTGGCGCTGTGCAGGTCGATCCGCCCCCGTGCCACTTCGCGGGCGACGCGCACCAGCGTGCGGGCCCGCGCGCCACCGAGGTCGAGTGACTGCAGCCACGCTGGCGCGACCCCAGCCAGCGCCGCGGGGGTGGGCACGTCGCGCAACGGTCGATCGACCCCGGCGCCGTCCGCCTGCGCGGGGCGCTCATTCGCCGACGCGAGGCGCGAACGGTCATGCCAGCACCGCCCCAACCGCCACACCAACCGCCGCTCGATCGCGGCGGCGCGCTCGAACTCGATCAGTTGCTCGCAAACGGCCCACGCCAGCGCCTCCCACGGCTCCGGGCGCCGGCGCACGCGCAGCCACGGCCGACGACGCACCGAGGTACCGATCAGCGGGTCGTGTTGAAAGCGGCGGTGAAAGAGGCGCAGGTCCTCATCCACCCCTAGGGCGAAGCGTATCCGCGCGATCCCGTATGCCGCCGCCTCGGTGGTGGAGGCCTGCGCCTGAAACACAACCCGATCGGCCGCCGACTGAGCGACGCGCACCACCACCGGCTGCTCGCCGTGGTGCAGCAGCCGTTCCAACACGCCGCCCCGGCAACGCAGCACCCCGTCCATGCCGCCGTGCCGCGGCAGCCGAAACGGCCACGGGGGCGTGACCTCGACGACGCTAACGGCGTCCACCGAGCAGGTGCACGTCTACCAGCAGAGAGCGGCTGCCGACGATCTGCACGAGTTCGCCCGCACCGCCGCGGAGCCGGCGCTTGGAGCGCGCCACATCGCGGCGCCGCTGGCGACGGTGCGCCAGTCCGACAACGGCGGCGCCGGCGACGAACCCGGTGGCGGCAACGGCGGCCGCCTGCACCGCGGGCACGACCGCGCGTACGTTGGTGGCGAGCACTGGCGATTGCGAGTCGGGCAGCACGACGACGGCGTCGACTTCCTCGGTGTCGCCCGTCGGCGGCGTGTCGGGCTGGAGCGAGTCGCTCACCGACCGAAGTGTAGGGTGCGCCCCGGACCGCTAGCCGAAGACCCGCTCGTACACCCGGTAGCGCCGCTTGATCTTGCCGCCCATCCCTTCCATGGCGCGGTTCATGGGCTTGTTGACCTCGAGGATCCACCCCATCTCGCCGCCCTTCTGCGGCGTGCGTTCGGCGGCGTCGAAGTGCATCTGGTAGAAGCGCGCCGCCACGCCCGTGTGCTGGTACTCCGGCTTGACGCCGAGCGCGAACACGCGCACGGCGTCGATCTTGCGTTTCTCGCGCAGCGCCGTAATCCAGCCGAAGGGCAGCAGCCGCCCGTTGAGCTTGGCGAGCACCTGGTTGAAGTCGGGCAGCGTCAGCGCCGCCCCCACGACCTCCCCGGTGTCCTTCTTTTCGGCGACCATCGCCCAGTTCTCGTCGAGCACCGGTTTGAGGTCTTTGGCGTAGTGGCGGACCTCCTCCTCGTTGAGCGGCACCGAGGCCCAGTTGGTCTCCCACGCGGCGTTGTACACCTCCAGGAAGCGGGTCACCTCGGCGTGGAGATCCTTCTTGCGGAAGCTGCGGCACACGATCCCGTGCTCGGCCTCCAACCTTTCGGCCGCCTCCCAGATCGCCGGGTGGACGTTGTCGCGGCCGGTGACGTACAGGCTCCACATGTACAGGTCCATCGCCTTGGGCATCCCCGCGTCGTGCTCGAACAGGCGCTGGTAGTAGGGGTGGTGCCAGGGGCAGAGAATGATCGGCGGGTACTCGTGGCCCTCCACAAGGAGCCCGATCTCGTCGTTGGTGGTGAAGTCCATCGGGCCGACCATGCGATCGCGCCCGCGCGCGCGCAGCCACTGCTCGGCGGTGTCCAGCAGCGCGCGGGCGGCCTCGGGGTCGTCCTCGCACTCAAACCACCCGAACAGGCCCCACGCGTTGCTTTGGAACTCGTTGAAGTTGCGATCGACGTGCGCGCAGACGCGCCCCACCGCGCGGCCGTCGCGCCACGCCAGGAAGTACTGCGCATCGGCGTGCTTGAAAAACGGGTTCTTCTGCTGGTTGAGGCGGTTCTTCAGGTCCATCAACAGCGGCGCCACCCAGTTGGGCTCGTTACGATAAAGCCGCCACGGCAGCTTGATGAAGGTGTTGAGTTCGCCTTTGGACGTTACGGGCCGGATCTCGACTGCCATCGGCGCCCACCCTACATGCATACCTCGACCGACGTATTCGCCAAGGCCCGCCACCACGAGCGTGCCGAGATCCTCGCCGCCGGGCGCGAGGCGGGCATCCTCCCCTACTTCCACGTGCTGACGTCGCCGGCGATGCCGGTGGTGGAGATGGAGGGGGCGCAGCGGATCATGCTGGGCTCCAACAACTATCTCGGGCTGACCGGCGACGAGCGCGTGCTGGGGGGCGCGCAGGACGCGCTGCACCGCTATGGCACCGGCCTCACGGGCAGCCGCCCGCTGAACGGCACGACGCCGCTGCACCTCGAACTGGAGGCGGAGATCGCCGCGTGGATGGGCAGCGAGGACGCGCTGGTGTTCACGACCGGCCACCAGGCCAACCTCGGCACGCTGGGCACGATCCTCGGCGTGGGCGACACGGTGATCGCCGACTCCGGCGATCACGCGTCGATCCTTGACGGCTGTTTGCTGTCGCGCGCCAAGCTGCGCCCGTTCCGCCACAACCGGTTGGAGAAGCTCCAGAAGATGTTGGGGCGCGCGCAGGGCGACGGCGGCGGCGTGCTGGTGGTGGTGGACGGCGTGTTTTCGATGGAGGGCGACATCGCGCCGCTCACCGAGATAGCCGAGCTGTGCGCGAAGTACGGCGCGCGGCTGATGGTGGACGAGGCGCACGGCGCCGGTGTGCTGGGCGCCCGCGGCGCCGGCACCGCCGAGCTGCTGGGGTTGGAGGAGCGCGTGGACTTGCGCGTGGGCACTTTCTCCAAGTCGCTGGCTTCCTGCGGCGGCTTCGTGGCGGGGCCGGCGGACGTGCTGGAGTATTTGCGCTACTACTCGCGCGCCTTCATCTTCACCGCCTCCGCGGTCCCCGCGGCGCTGGGCGCGGCGCTGGCGGCGCTGCGCGTGCTGCGCTCCCCCGACGGGGAGGTGCTGCTGGGCAGAGTGCTGGACAACGCGTGGCGGCTGCGCGACGGGCTGCACGCGCTGGGCTTCGCGGTGGTCGCCCCCCAGCCGCTGCCGGAGCGTCCGAGTGTGCGGGCGGCCCCGGGCGTACGCCCGGACGCCGAGGGCGCACCCACGATCGTGACGCCGATCGTGCCGGTGGTGGTGGGCGACGACTGGAAGGCGGCGTTGCTGTGGCGGGCGCTGTATGACGCGGGCGTGTTCGTCAACACGGCGCTGCACCCGGCGGTGCCCCCCGGTGGGGCGTTGCTGCGCACGAGCGTGATGGCCACCCACGACGAGGCGGTGATCGACCGCGCGTTGGAAGCGTTTGCGAGCGTGAAACGCGAGTTCGAGGCCCAGCACGGCCCGCTGCCGGGGCCGGAGGCCTCACAAACCTCACAGCACCCGTGAGAAAAGAAAAAGGTCGCTTCTTGCGCAAGATCTGTGCGAATTGGTGTTGACCAGCGGCCCACTCTGTCGTAGCTTGATGGAGCGCTTTGCATCAACGCTCGGAACTCGCTCCGTGTCACCGGTAGAGGGGTGCCGAGGACTTGATGGGACGTCCAGTGGGCAAGCGGCCGAGCGGCCGATGTGGGCGCAACTCGTTTAAAAATCAAGCAAGTTGTCGTCGCCGCGGAGAGTTCCGTGGTTGGCGACGGGGAGTGAGATCACATGAGCGCGACAGCGACGCTAGCCCCTGCCGGCCCTCAATACATGCGTGCATTGGAACGCGCCAACAAGGTGCGATTGGCGCGCGCCGAGTTGAAGCGACGAATCGCGACCGGGGAGCTGGAAGCCGCCGAGGTGGTTTTGGAGTGCCCGTGGGAGGCGCAGAGCATGACGATCGCCGATCTGCTGATGAGCCAGCGCCGCTGGGGCGAGAGCCGCTGCCGCAAGCTGCTGGCGGCGCTGCAGATCTCCGAGACCAAGACGCTGGCGTCGCTCACCGATCGCCAGCGCCACACGCTCGCCGCCACCTGCCGTGAGCCGGGCGCCGCGCCCGTGTTGAGCCGGTGAGCGGGGGGATTGGGGACCCGCCTACCCCACCCACCGATCCGCCGCACCCGCCCGATCCCCCGCATCGTCCCCGCCAGGCGCGGATGCGCGGCGACGAGGTGTTTTGCGGCGGACCGCCGCTGGGCGGGCGCGCGGCGCTGGTGAGACCGTGTCGAGTGGCGGCGGCGGCCACGCGCGAGAGGCGCGCGGCCCGGGGTAACGGACAGCCGGAGGAGAGCTTCAGCTGCCACCAGCCGGCCAGCATCCCGATCAAGCCGAAGCGGGGGCGCACCTGCCACACGCCGCAGCCGCGTTCGCCGAGGTCGCTCACACGCAGACGCACGAACTTGTAGCGGCCCGGTTCCAACCGCATCCGCTCCAGCTGCTCGTGGGCGCGCAGCTCGTGGTGGGCACGCTGGCGCACCTGCAGCTGCGCGTGGCGCACGCTCACCACCAGCCGGTCGCGTGCGCGCTCCAGCTCGGCCAGCGACAGCAGCCGCGGGCCGCCGATGGCCCCGGCGCCAGCACCGTCGCCGATCGCCCCACCGCCGGCGAGCGCCGGCAGGGAAGCCACGTGGGGAAAGCCACGGGCGACCAGTCCGGAGAGCTCGCGCTCCAGCCGCTCGACCTGCGCCCGCAGCGAGGCGCGGGCGGCGCGCTCGGCCGCGGCGCGGCGCGCGCCGTCGCGCTCCCCGCTCCACAGATCGGCGAGCGAAGGCTGGGAATCGATCGTGAGCTGCTCGGTTGCGGACACTTCAGCTCCTCCTCGGGTACGGCGCTCGGGGGATTTTACCAGCGCAGTGGCGCTCCAACCAGTGTCTTGTGTGCCTACCACGGACCTTCGAGCATGGCGCGGCACATCCACAGCGCCTCTTCGACGTGCAGCGAGGGGACGCCGGGAACCTGGAGCGTGAACAGCCTCACCTCGCCGGTGGCGCCGTCGGCGGCGTGGGTGTAGGCGAGCTCACCGAACAGCACCCCCACGACGGCGTGCGCGTCGGCGATGACCAGTCGACCGGCGGGAAGGGAGTCCGGTGCGCCCCGCACGCCCGCCCCGGAGGCGTGCCCCAACGGCTCCCCCTCGCGGCTGGCGCGGATACCGAGCGGCGGCGACACGGCGGAGGCGTTGAGCGCCCACACGGGCACGCCGGTGTCGATCAGCGAGATCAACAGTGCGTCGGCGAGCAGGTGGTGGGAGTGGAAGCCGCCCTGCATCATGCGCGCCAGCATGGCCTCCTCGATCGGCGTGCGCACCATGTCGGGGTCGAGGCCGATGTGGCGGAAGAACACCCGGTAGGCGGCTGGCACGGGCTGCTGGCGCAGACCCACGGCGTGCGGCCCCGCCCAACGGTTGGAGAGCGTGGCCAGCCGTTTTTTCACCGACGGGGGCGACTCGCGGCCGATGCGGTGGACGGCGGCGGGACTGTGGAGGAGGTGCAGCCCCGGAAGCTCCTCGCGCACCTCCGGCTGGCACCAGCCCCGCACGGGCTCGGGGCGATCGACCGGCTCCAGGCGCGCGGCCGGCTCGGGGCGCTCGGCGCTCACTGCACCCCACCGCCGTGGCCGGCTTCGGCCGCGACCAGTTGCGCCACCCGCGCGCGCAACTGCGCCGGCGAGGGCGTGGTGAGCAGCGCCTTGCTTTGCACCACGCCGCCGCGGCGGGCGAATGTGAGCTGCGGGCAGGTGGCTACCTTGTAGAGCACCGGCAACACCCCTTCGGGGTCGAGACCGACGGGGAAGGTGAGGCGGTGGGAGCGCACCAGCGCGCGCACGGAGGAGCGTGAGCCTTTGATGGCGACAGCGGCAAAGCGCACCGTGGGATAGACGGCCGTGAGCGTTTGCATCTCCCCGAGCACCTTGTCGCAGGCGGAGGCGTCGACGAACAGCGCCAGCACCACTGGCCCCTGTTCATACAGCTGGCAGACGTTGAGGACCTGCGGTCCGCGCACGGTGCAGGCGGCGTGCCGGGCGAGGCCGTCGTTGGCGTGCGAGGCGACGTTGACGGCGCCTTCCAGGTTGCCGCTGGCCAGGGGCGCCGCGAACGGCGGCAGCGGCGTGCCGGGCGCGAGGCCGGTGAGGCCATTGGAAGGGGTGAGGACGGTGTTGACGGTGATCAGCACCAGGATCACGAAGCCCAGCAGGCCGATCCAGCGTCCGGGGTGGGAGCTTGCGAACGGCCCCCCGAGGGCGCGCTCAGGCCGGCTCATGGCGCGGGCGCCGGCGCGGTGGGGCGGGGGGCCGCGGCGCGAGGCCGTCCGGCGCCGGGTGGGCGTGGGAGCGTTCGATCAAGAGCAGCGACGCGGGCAGCGCGATCAGGACGCCGACCAGCGAGACGGTGAGATCGACGAGCGTAACGATGCCGAAGTCGCGCAGCATGGCGATGGGCGAGAGGATCAGCACGCCGAACCCGGCGATCGCGGTGACCCCGGAGGCGGCGACGGCGGCGCCGGTGAGCGCGTAGGTGCGGCGCAGCGCCTCCGGCAGCGCCAGGCCTGAGGCGCGCTCGCGGCGCAGGCGCTCGGAGAGCAGCACGCTGAACTCGGTGGACACGGCGATGACCAGCGCGGAGAGCGTGACCGACATGGGGTTGAGCGGCACGCGGATGACAAACACCACCAGCGCCGACCAGCCGGTGGCAAGCAGCACCGGCAAGAGCGGCGTGAGCGCCCGGCGGCGGTCGCCGCGGAAAGCGATAAGCAGCACCAGCGCCGCCGCGGCCAGCCCGGCGAGCAACGTGAGCACGCGCCGCCACGGCGAGGCCACCTGCGCGCCCGACTGCGCCGCGAGCACCGGCAGCCCTACGAGCTGCACACTCAACCCGCGCGGCGGGTGCAGCGCGGCGCGCATGGCTTCGATCACATGCTGCTGCTGGGTGAGCGGCATCAGGCGGATGCCGAACGCCAGCGTGGCGGTGCGGTGGTTGGGGGCGATGGCGTTTTGCGAGAAGTAGGCGGGGATCGTGCCCAGCAGGCCGTTGACCTCGGCGGCGGTGAGCTTGGCGGCCGGCGCGGATTTGGTGGGCGCCGACTTGGCGGGCGCGGCGGCGCCGGAGCGGGAGGAGGGGTGAGAGGCTTTTGAGGAGGAGGAGGAGGAGGGAGTGCCAGATCCGAGCGTTCCGCCCTGTTCAAACAGCGTGGGCAGCGAGAACGCGGGGCACAGCTGGGCGGTGCCGCAGCCGCGCGAGGCGCTGTAGCCGAAGCGTTTGAGCACGGCGGCCTGGTAGGTGTTCATCCATTCGATTGTTTTCGGTGTGGCCACGTTGCGGCCGGACACCAGCAGATCGATTTCGCCGCCCACCCCCGAGTCGCGCTCGAGCGTGTTGAGGTTGCGCAGTGAGGACATGCTCTGCGGCACCAGCCGTTCGAGGTTGGTTTCGACGTGCGTTTGCGTGTCGAGCCCCCAACCGAGCACCGCCAGCGCGAGGCCGACGGCGATGGTGCGGCCGGGGTTGCGCACGGCGTAGTCGAGCGCCGCGCGCGACAGCAGGCGCGTGAGCGCGTTGTCGCGCACCAGCTCCTGCGCGCCGCGCCAGGAGGAGGCAACCCGACCAGGGCTGGGTGAGTGCGATGTGGCACCGGTACCCGCCAGCGCCATCACGGCCGAGCCGGCGGTGAGCGCGCAGAGCAGGGCGATGGCGATGCCGGCGACCAGCAGCAGCGCGAAGCCGCGCACGGTGGGCACCGGCGAGAGCATCATCACCAGCAGCGCCGCGGCGCCCGCGGCGGCGGCGGCGGCGATCGTCGGTCCCGCCGTGGCGGCGGCCCGGCGGATGGCCGCGGGGGCGTCAGCTGCTCCGGCGACGCGGGCCTCGTGCACGCGTGACTGGAACTGGATGGCGTAGTCGACGGCGAGCCCCACCAGCACCGGCAGCACGGCGACCTGCGCGACGGTGAGCGAAGCGCCGACGGCGGCAAGCGCGCCGAACGTGAGCGCGGTGGCGAGCACGGCGATCGCCAGCGGCAGCAGCCGCGGGCGGCCGCGGAACACGAGGCCGAGCGCGAGCGCCATCGCCAGCAGCACCGCCACCAGCAGCAGGAGGATGGAGTGGGTGATGGAGCTGGTGAGTTCGGAGACGATCACCGGTTGGCCGGTGAGCAGGTAGTGCTCACCGTGCTGTAGGCGCCACTGCGGCATGGCGAGCGCGCGACGGATCGCCGCGAGCGTGTGCGCGCGCTGAGATTCGCTCAAACCGGCCTTCATGCGCACCGAGATGAGCGCTGATTCGCGACCGGGGAAGAGGTAGGCGAAGCGTTGCTTGGGGGTGCCGGGGAGCCGAGCGGTGTTGTCGAACACCAGCGTGTAGACGAAGCTGGGGTCGTTGAGCGTGGGAGCCGAGTCGATCCCGTATTTGGCGCCCAGCGCCGCCAGCTGCTGCACGTACCGTTCGCGCGTGATCTTCCCCGCTTCGCCCGCCAGCGTGGAGGCTTCGGCGGCGGAGCGTCCCTGCGCGAGCGCAACCCGGCGGATGGCGCGTTCGTTTTGCGCGGCGGCGTGCTCGGCTTCGTTGCCCTGGGAGGTGAGCAGCGCGTCGATCTGCTGCACCGCCTCGTTGACGAACGTGGCGGGGCCGATCACGACCTTGACGGTGTCCAGCCGATCGAGCTGGCCGCACGGCCCGTTGACGCCTCCCTCGCGCGGCAGCCCAGCCGACGGCACCTTCCCCGCCAAACACCCCTCCAGCCCCAGCAGCCGGTCGATGTCGGCGCTCAGCAGCAGATCCTCGAGGTTGCCCTGCACCACTACGTCGACGGGCTCTTCGCCAAACGCGCGGTAGTAGCGCTGGGTGGCGCGGTAGCCGTTGGAGGAGCGCCCCACGAACGTGTCGGTGGAGGCGCTGGGCTGCAAGCTCAGCGCGAGCGCGGCCGCGCCGGCGCCGAGCAACGCCATGCATGCGACCACCAGCAGCGGCCGCTTGGCCGCCTTGCCGGCGAGAACCGAGAGCGCTCTTGCGAGGATGCTCACGAAGAGAGGCTAGCCCGCCGGTGCGACACCGCGCGCAAGCAACTCACTCCATGCCCAGCGGCCCCGCCGATTCGCCGGAGAGGAACTGGCGGACGAACGGGTTTTCGGAGGCGAACAGCTCGGAGGCGGGGCCCGATTCGACGATCCGCCCGCGCCACAGGATCGAGATGTGCTCGGCCACGCGGCGCGCGGAGAGGATGTCGTGGGTGATGACCACGTAGGTGCCGCCGTTCTCGGCGTGCACTTCCTTGATCAGCTCGCACAGCAGTGCGGTGCGCACCGGGTCGAGACCGGAGTCGGGCTCGTCGAACAGCACGATCTCGGGGTCCAGCACCAGCGCACGTGCGAATCCAGCTCGCTTGCGCATCCCGCCGGAGAGCTCGTTGGGCATCTTCTCGTTGGCGTTGCCCAGCCCCACCTCGTTCAGGCGGCGGTTGACGATCTCGGCGATCTCCTCCTCGCCCTTCTCGGTGTGCTGGCGCAGCGGGAAGGCGACGTTGTCGTAGAGGTTGAGCGACCCAAACAGCGCGCCGTCCTGGAACAGCACGCCAAACTTCTTGCGCAGCTCGAACAGATCGTCGTCGGACAGCGCCGGGATCGACTGGCCGGCGACGATCACGTCGCCCTGGTCGGGGTAGAGCAGGCCGACGATGTGCTTGATGCACACCGACTTGCCGGTGCCCGACGGGCCGAGGATCATCGACACTTGCCCTTCGGGGATGCCGAGGTTGAGGCCGCGCAGCACGCGGTTGGAGCCAAACGCCTTGTGCACGTCGATGAACTCGATCGCGTCGGGATGCTCGGTGGGGCGGCTGCCGCCGGTGTGGTAGCGGAAGGCCTCGGCCTCGGCCTCGTCCTCCTCGCGGGTGCGCTCGACCGCCATCTAGTGCCCCTTAAAGGTTCGTAGAAGGGGCACTAATCACCCTCCGATCGGCGCGCGCGGGTTGGCCCCCCAGAAGATCTGGGTCCCAAGCATTCCGATTATGTGGACGAGTACGATGTTCATGACCATTGACTTGGCTGTGGCCGTACCAACCCCTACGGGGCCTCCGGAGGCGTTGTATCCGTAGTAGCAGCCCACCAGCACGATCGCCGTGGCCATCACCATCGCCTTGATCAGGCTGTAGAGGAAGTCGGGAGGGTTTTGGAACTGCCAGAAGATCAGCTCGTACCCGCCGGACGACACCACCCCCACCTGCTGCACCACCGCGATGTAGGACGCGAGGAAGGCGGCGCCGATGCCGGCGAGGTACATGAACGGCAGCACCAGCCACGCCGCCAGCAGGCGTGTGCCGCAGAGGAAGGTGAGCGAGTCGATGCCCATCACCTCCAGCGCGTCGATCTCGTCGGAGATGCGCATCGCGCCCAGCTCGGCCACGATCCCGGTGCCGACCTTGGCCGACATCATGTAGCCGAACGCGTAGGGGATGATCTCGCGCAGGTCGCACCACGCGGTGAACACGCCCGAGTAGGCGGGCGCCCCCTGCGCCTGCGTGAAGTAGGCGCCCTGGATGCCGCACTGCAGGCCGAGGATGAACATCAGCGACCAGATGATCAGCGTGGAGGAGATGATCAGGATGCCGGCCTGGCGGAGCGTCTCACCGAAGAAGCGGAACACGCGCAGGCTGTACACATCCCCCATGACTTTGCCGGCGAACCCGGCGATCTCGCCGGTGGCGCCGATCCATTCGCGCGGGAGGGCCAGCCATTCGTTCATCGCGCGCCGCCGATCATTTGATCACGAGGATCTGGGGGTGGGTCGCCAGCAGCGTCTGCTCGAACACGTAGTCGAACGCGAAGATCGCCAAGAACGACACGACCACCGCCTGGTTGACGGCGCGGCCGACGCCCTCGGCGCCGCCGGAGGCGGTCATGCCCTTGTAACAGCACACGATCGCGATGATCGCGCCGAAGATCGTGGCCTTCAACGCCGAGCCCCACATGTCGGTGGTGTCGGCGTTGGCGAAGAACGTGTTCCAGAAGGGGCCCAGCGGATAGCTGTTGACCAGCTCGGCGAGGATCCCGCCGAAGATGCCGAACAGGATCGCGTAGATGTTGAACAGGCCCGTGACCAACATCAGCGCCAGGAAGCGGGGGACGACGAGGTTCTTGATCGGGTCGACGCCCAGCACCTGCAGCGCGTCGAGCTCCTCGCGGATCTTGCGCGCGCCGAGGTCGGCGGTGATCGCGGTGCCCGCCACGCCCGCCAGCACGATCGCGGTCACGTCGGGGCCGATCTCGCGGATCGCGCCCAGCACGAAGAAGCCGCCGAGACGGTCGAGCGCACCGAACAGCGTCAGGAAGTTGGCGGCCTGCAGGCCGGGGGCGGCATAGTCGATGCAGATCGTCGACACCAGCAGCGGAAACCAGCAGAGACGCAGCGCGAACAAAAACTGCGACACGAACTCGCCCCCATACGGATAGGGGGGACGCAGCGCCGACCTGACCGTCCTGCCGGTCAGGATCATCATGTCGCCGACTTCCTCGATGAAGTTCCTTGTCGGGAGGAACGCCCGCTCCGCCGTACTGCGCACCACAGCGCTACCTACCCCTCCTCGGGTGGACATTGCCCCGGCATGTGTATGCCGGCACTAGAACTTTACGCGATGTGGTGGCGGCGCGCCACCCCTTCGCTGTGACACGTGAACTCGACGCCGGCGAAGACGGGCGAATCGTTGGTATCGTGATCGCGCTGTGAGGGGGAGTCGCGTACTCAAGGCGGTCGTGCTCGGCCTCTGCGGAGCGTCGGCGGGGGCGCTTGCGGCCGGGTGCGGTGAATCGCGCCATCAGGACGCCGGCGAACCCAAAGCCCACTACACCGTGCAGGTGACCGATGCCAGCTTCCCCTCCCTGCAGGCGGTGGCGCGCCCGGCGCAGATGGTGCTGGACGTGCGCAACACCAGCGCGCGCACGCTGCCCGACGTGACGGTCGCCGTCAAATCGTTCGACTACCTCAGCGACTACCCCGGCCTCGCCAGCCGACGGCGCCCGATCTGGGTCGTCGACGAAGGGCCCGGGCGGATCGCCAAGCCACCGGTCGAAACCGTGCAGGTGGACCCGCCCGGCAGCGGCACCACCGCCAACTACGACGTCTGGGCGCTCGGCCCGCTGGCGCCGGGGGCCACGCGCAGCTTCGTGTGGCACCTCTCCCCCGTCAAGCCCGGCTCCTACCACGTCGCCTACCGCGTCTACGCCGGCCTCAACGGCAGGGCGCAGGCGGTGCTCGCCGACGGCGCCGCGCCGGCCAGCACGTTCGTCGTCCACGTCGCCGGTCGGCCCCCGCAGACGCACGTCGACCCCACCACCGGCAAGGTGGTGGCGGGCCCGTACGTGCCGCCGGAAGGGTAAGCGCCACCCGTTTGGCCCGCTGTCCAAAGGGAACGCTCCGGATTTCGCCAACGGGCGCCGCCGAACCGCTTGCGGAGGTCTACGATTCAGGCTCGGCCCGATCCTCGCGGTATGGGCCTGCGCAGGGCTGGCGGCGCCCGCCTCGCGGCGTCCCCCGGCTCTGGGCGCCCACAACGAGATCGTTTTCGACGAGGAGGAAGAGAAGCCCCCCATGCCCAGGACACGCCAGCAGAACGTCACAGCCGCACAGTGGAGCGCAAACGGGAGCGCGCTCGGCTCGCTCGACCTCACCCTTCCCGACAACCAGGTGTTCGCCGCCAACGTCTTCTCCCCCGTGGTGCAGCGCCAGCGACTGCCCAAGCAGGTTTACAAGGCGCTCCAGAAGACGCTCGAGCGCGGCGAGGCGCTCGACACCTCGCTCGCCGACGCCGTCGCGCAGGCGATGAAGGAGTGGGCGCTGGAGAACGGCGCCACCCATTACACCCACTGGTTTCAGCCGCTCACCGGCTCCACCGCCGAGAAGCACGACTCCTTCTACGGCCCCGTCGGCGACGGCACCGCGATCGCCGAGTTCTCCGGCAAGGAGCTGATCCAGGGCGAGCCCGACGCCTCCTCGTTTCCAACGGGCGGCATCCGCGCAACCTTCGAGGCGCGCGGCTACACCGCCTGGGATCCCACCTCCCCCGCGTTCATCCTCGAGAACCCCAACGGCGCGCTGTTGTGCATCCCTACGGCGTTCACCTCCTGGACCGGCGAGGCGCTCGACCACAAGATCCCGCTGCTGCGCTCGATGGACTCGCTGTCGGGCGCCGCGATCCGCGCGCTGAAGCTGCTCGGCGTGGACGACGCGCAGCGCGTGTTCACCACCGTCGGGCCCGAGCAGGAGTACTTCCTGATCGACGAGCAGTACTACTTCGAGCGCCCCGACCTGCTCACCACCGGTCGCACGCTGTTCGGCGCCAAGCCCCCCAAGGGCCATGAGCTGGACGACCACTACTTCGGCTCGATTCCCGAGCGGATCCTCGCGTGCATGATGGAGACCGAGCGCGAGCTGGCCAAGCTGGGCGTGCCGGTGAAGACGCGCCACAACGAGGTGGCCCCCAACCAGTACGAGCTGGCGCCGATCTTCGAGAACTCCAACGTCGGCAGCGACCACCAGCAGCTGACCATGCAGATCATGCAGAACGTCGCCCGCCGCTACGGCCTCGTGTGCCTGCTGCACGAGAAGCCCTTCGCCGGCGTCAACGGCTCCGGCAAGCACAACAACTGGTCGATGGGCACCGATACCGGCGTCAACCTGCTCGAGCCCGGCGACACCCCGCACGAGAACCTGCAGTTCCTGTTCTTCTGCGCCGCCGTCATCCAGGCCGTCAACGCCCACCAGGCGCTGCTGCGCGCCTCTATCGCCTCACCCGGCCAGGATCACCGGCTGGGAGCCAACGAGGCGCCGCCGGCGATCATCTCGATCTTCCTGGGCTCCGAGCTGGAACGCGTGTTCAGCGCGATCGAGGCCGGCGAGGCGCAGACCTCCAAGCCCGGCTCGTTCCTCGGTCTCGGCACGCCGGTGCTGCCGCCGCTGCCGCTGCACGGCGGCGACCGCAACCGCACCTCGCCGTTTGCGTTCACCGGCAACAAGTTCGAGTTCCGTGCGCTGGGGTCCTCGATGTCGCTGGCGCTGCCCAACACGGTGCTCAACACGATCGTCGCCGAGGCGATCGACGACCTCGCCGACAAGCTTCAGGCGGCGATGAAAGGCTCCTCCGCCAACCTCGAGAAGGCGCTCACCAAAGTCGTCAAGGACTCCTATGCCGCCAACAGGCGGGTGGTGTTCGGCGGCGACAACTACTCGGAGGAGTGGCACAAGGAGGCGGAGAAGCGCGGCCTCTACAACCTGCGCACCACCCCCGACGCGCTGCCGTGGCTCATCGACAAAACCACGGTGGCGCTGTTCAAGAAGTACAAGGTGCTCTCCAAGCGCGAGCTGGAGTCGCGCTACGAGGTGTTCACCGAGCAGTACGCCGTGAAGCTCAACATCGAGGCCGAGACCGCTGCCGCGATCGCGCGCACGATGCTGCTGCCGGCGGCCGTGCGCTACCTCAACGAGCTGAAAGCCACCGGCCTGGAGGAGCTGGTGGGGGAGTTGGAGCCGATCGTCAAGGAGCTGCACTTCAACCTGCTCAAGCTCGAGGACGCCAACCTCGCCGCCAACCAGCCCGACGACCACGCCCCCAGGTGGGCGCTGTACATGCGCGACACCGTGCTGCCGGCGATGGCCGACGTGCGCGAAGTCGCGGATCGGCTGGAGGGTCTCGTGCCGGACGACCTCTGGCCGCTGCCGAAGTACTCGGAGATGCTCTTCATCAAGTGACGCTCACCCACCAACGTTCGACAACAAATGTGTTGTTGCGCGATGTGGGATGCTGCGATGAAGGGTCAGCGCACCGGCCGCGGGTCGGCGCATGCCGCCGCGGGGGTCGGCGCCCGCGGCGGCGGTCAACCCTCGGCGGCGTGCCGGCCCAGACGTTGCAGCACATCGTCGGGGTCGGTGCCGTGGGCACGTAGGACGCGGTTGAACTCCTCGCCGTAGATCTCCATCACCGCGACCAGCAGATCGCACGTGCACACGTCGCCGGCGCCGCGCTCGGCGGCGATCGCCGCCGCCCGGTCGGTCACGCGCGCCACTGGGTCCTCCCCGCCAGGCTGGCGCGCGCCGGAGGCCTTCAGTTCGCCGGCGCGGGTGTCCTCAGCGCCCTCGATCGGGCCCTCGCTGACGCCCAGCGCCTGCAACACCGCGCCTGCGTCGCCGTGCAGTCGCAGCACGCGCAACCAGCGCTCGGCCTCGCCCGCCGGCGTGCGCGCGAACGGCATCGCGGTCGCGGCGATACCCAGCGCCACAGCCGCGTCCGGGGCAAGCGCGCTCGCAGCGCTCACGGCGTCGCCCCCGCGCTCACCGCGTCGCCCTCAGGCTCCTCGCGCCGCCCTCCTCGGCCCGCCGCTCGGCGAGGACCGTGGGCAGCGGCACGACGTTGTCGCGCCGCAGGCTGGCGCGGGGCCGCCCGTTGTCGAAGCCGACCGCGATCACACACGTGCCCGACGGCCCCGCCGCCGCGCGCGCCGCGGCGATCAGCTCGGCGGCCTCCTCGTTGCGCAACCCGCAGTGGCGCAGCCACTGCCGCGCGCGCTCTGCGCTCGGCGCCTCGCGATCGACCTCCAGCTCCTCCAGCGCCGCCTCCGGGCCACCGCGGCCGCCCGCGACGTTCAGCACGCAAGCCGCCATGTCGTCAGCACGCGTGTCGGTCGTCGCAGCCACCCGCTCCAACAGCCGCGACGCGCTCGCGTCGCCGTCGAGGTCGCTCAGCGCGCCCGCCAGCCGTGCCGTGCCGTACAGCTCTCCAGCGGTGCGCGCCTCGGTGACGCCGTCGGTGTGCAGACACACACGCGCCGCGCCCGGCAGCGCCACGGTGGTTTGGCGGAGCCCAGTGCGCATACCCACCCCGATCGGCGGCGAGCCGCACGCGGTGACCGGCGTGAGCAACGCGATCTCCTCCGGTGCGGCGGGCGTCCGCTCCCCCTCGCGCGCCTGGTCGGTGTCGACCACTCCGCCGCGCCCCGCCTGCCGACCGAGCACCACCGGCGGAGGATGTCCGGCGCATGCGTACACCAGCGTGCGCTCTCGCGGGTCGTAGGTGGCCGCCAGCACGGTCGCAAACGAATCGCCCAGCTGGCGATCCAGCACGGCGCCCGCCGTCTGCACCGCCATCCGCGGCGACAGACCGGCCTCGAGGTAGGCCCGCAGCGTGAATCTCACCAGCGCCGTGTGCGGCAGCGCCTGCCGGCCGTGCCCGGAAACATCGCCGACGATCGCCGCCAGCGCCCCGCTCTCCAGCACGAACACGTCGTAGAAGTCTCCTCCGGCGCCGGGGCCCTCTGCCGGCCGGTAGGCGGTCGAGACGGCCACCCCGCCCACATGCGCGGGCGTTTGCGGCAGTAGCGCCGCCTGCAGCAAACCCACGTCCTCCAGCAGTTGGGCGCGTTGGCGCTCCAGCTTGCGCGCGCGCACCGCCGCCATGCGCGAGCGGGCGGCAAACGCCAGCGCCAGCGCCACCAACAGGCCCAGCAGCAGCCGCACCGCCGGCGGCACCACATTGACGATCTTGGTGATCGTCGTCACCAGCGGCGTGCTGCGCGCCGGCCGCGGATCGCGCTGCGACGCCGGCCGCCGGTTCACGTGCGCCCGTGCGGCTCGGCGCGAAGCGGCGGCTGTCGCCGCCGCGGTCGCCGCGTGGGTGTGCGACGCCGGCTGGGAGCGGCCGTGCGTCGCACGACTCCTCGCTCGGTGCCGAGCGGCCCGGTGACGCGTGCGATGGGCCCGCCGCACGTGGTGGCGAGCGCCTCGGTGGGCCGGCGTGCGCGGATCGCCGCCGGCGGCAGGCGACGACACGGCGGGTGACGAAGAGGCCACCGGCGCCACCGTCGCGACCGGCGCAGGCGCCGGTGCGGTGGACGGAGCCGAGGCGGCCGGCGCGGTGGACGGAGCGGATGTGGCGGCCGCGGACGTGGACGCCGCCGGGGCGCCGGCGTAGACGCCCGTGCCGGTGGGCGCCAGCACCCCGGGCTTGCGCCCCGATCCGCCCGATGTTCGCGCCGACGGTTCCGTCGACCCCGACACGCCCACCACGCCCGGCCTTGCGGCGCCCGACCCGTGGCCGCCTTGCGAGCGGCCTTCGTGGCCGTGCGAGCGCGCTTCGTCTTCGCCCTGCCGCGATTCGCCGCCCGCCTGCTGTTCGCCGCCTTCGTGGAGCTGCCCGCCGTGATGGCGCTGGTGTTCGCCTTCGGGCGGCAGCAGCCCGCCTTCCTGGGGCTGTTCGCCCGCTTCGTGGGGCTGCCCGCCGTGGTCGCGCGGGCGTTCGCCTTCGGGCGGCAGCAGCGCGCCTTCCTGGGGCTGTTCGCCGTCAGTCCCGCTTTGAGCTTCTCCTCCACGGTGCTGTTCGCCACCGACGAGTCCCTTCCGCTCGAGCGGCGGACCGGTGTGGCGCTCGGGCTCGGGCACGGGCGGCGCCGCGGGCGTGGTGGCCGTCGGCACCGGCGGCAATCCGACATTAGCGGCCGGACGCGGCGGCAATCCGGCGCCAGCGGCCGGACCTGCCGGGTGGGCGCTGGCGACGGAGATGCACGTCAGCGCGAGCGCGCACACCGCTGCCAGCGCGCCCCGCCGCCCGCGCCGCTCAATCGGCGTGCGTCTCATCGCCCCGCAGGCTGGCCAACGCCTGGTCGAGCGCGGGGAAGATAGCGAAGGCGCCGTCCATCCCGGCAAACTCGAAGATCTGCAGCACGTCGCCTGGCGGACAGGCGATCGCCAAGCCCATGCCGTCAACGAGACCGCGCTTGAAGGCGACCAGCACGCCGAGCGCGGTGGAGTCCATGAAGGTGGCGCGCGCGAGGTCCACCACCACCTGCGTGTGCTCCGCCTGCAACGCGTCCATCAGCATCCACTTCAGACGAGGCGCGGTGGAGAGATCGAGTTCCCCCTCGACCGCGATCACGCTGGTGCGCTCATCCAGCTCCTGTCGCCAGATGCCGAACGCCCTTGGGCCAGGCCGCGCAACGCCCACCGGGCCGGCATGGGAGCCGTTCGAGGTCTTGGCTGGACTGGGCATCGTGGCCTCCTTTACGCACCCACGCGCACGCGGGGCGAGATCGTCAGGTCCACGAGCGCGACGTCGTCCCTTACGTCCCCGCGCGTGTGTGGTTGTTGTCGACGTCCTGCCTGTAGCTTTGATGCTAGAGCCACCACAATCAAATATCCGTCCACTGGAAGCTAGCAGCAGCGCGCCTCCCGGTCAACGAGCGGTGCGGCGCGCGATCGGTCGGCACGGCGCCGCCCGCCGATTGAGCGCGACACGCACTCCGGGCGACCTGCGGCCCCACCGCGGTCAACCGCCCGCGCTGAGTTGGGGGAGTTCCCAAATGCTCTGGTCCTCGGCCCCGAGGTGCCACAAACCGATCCCGAGGCCAAGCGATTCGGCGAGCTGGGCGCGCACCGCGATCGCCTGCTGGTCCATGTACCAGACAGTGTGCGGCACGCCGTTGGAGTCGGTGTAGGAGAAGTGCGGTTCGGCGGCCGTCGGTTCCCATTCGCCGACCGTCGCCCACTGACTCTCCTCCGCCACCACGTTGGCGTACTCCAGCGCCGTAGCCGGGTTTGCGGGGCCGCCGCCGCCCGGCCAGTCGAGACCGTAGAGCGGCATCCCCAGCACGAACTTGTTGCGGTCGGGCATCGTCGCCACATAGTCGGCCACCTTCGTAAACCACGGCAGTTCGGCCAGGCCGCCCGGCGTGGAGGTGGTCCAGTGCAGGCCCCAGTCGAGCACGAAGACCCAGTCGGACACTTCGGCGAGCGCCGCGTCGTTGTACATCGCCGCGCGCCCGCTCGTAACGTTGGAGGTCTTGGCTGTGACCACCGTCGAGAGTTTGTCGCCAATCGCGTGCAGCCGCCCGGCGAGCAGGGTGATGAAGGTGGTGAACGGTTCGCGCTCCGTCGGCGGCGCACCCTCGAAGTCGACCTGGATGCCCTGGTAGCCGTTGCTTTCGCACAGCGACACCAGGTGGTCGATCATCGCTTCCCGGTCCGACGGTTCGTTCAGCGCCTGCTCCTCGTAGGAGGGTTCCTGACAGTTGATGCGCGGCATCACCGCGACCCCCCTCGCGCGCGCCCAGCCGGTGACCAGCGGCCAGTCGCTGCCGGTGACGGCACCGCCGGGGCCGCAGTTGAAGTAGGTGGGGTACACCACGCCGATCTGCTGGTAGTGGGCCTCCAGGTCGAAGAAGCTTTCGTCGGTGGACGCCAGCAGAAAGGCCTGCACGTGGCCGTGCGTGGGTGGTGGGTCAGACGTTTCGACGCCCAGCGGCGCGGTGGGCGCGCTGATCGCCCCGAGCGAATCCACCGCCACGAGAGTGATCTTGTAGGTGGTGGAGGGCGCCAGGTTGTTCAGCGAGAGCGACGTCCCCGACACCTGCCCCACCGGGATTTCATTGCGGAACACGCGATACCCCACGATCTTGCCGCTCACCGGCGTGGATGGAGACCAGGCGAACGCGATCGAGCTGGCGGTCACTTCGGTGAGGTGCAGTTCCGCCGGCGTGGAGGGCGGCGTGTGGGTGGTGAACACTTCCACTTCCGGTGCCGGCGCGCTGAGATAGCCGTAGGAGTCCAGGGCGCGCACGGTGAACTCGTAGTGGCGCTCCGACGCCAACGTCACGGTTGCGCTCTGGCCGTCCACCACGCGCTCGGGCGAGCCGTTCTCGAACAGCAGATAGCCCGTCAGCTGGGCGTCGTTGGCGCTGCCGGCCTGCCACGTGAGCGTGGCGGAGGTGTCGGTCACGTGCTCGGCGGCGATCAGCGCCGGGCCGTCGGGCGGGGTGTGCGAGGTGGAGAGCGACAGCGCCGGCGTGCGCGCGCTTTCGCGGTGGTCGGCGTCCACCGCCGCCACCTGCAGGCGGTAGGTGTGCAGCGGAGCGAGGTGGCTGAGCCGCATCGAATCGCCCGCGGTCTGCCCCACCAGCGCGTTTTCGCGATAGACGCGGTAGCCGACGATCTTCGCCGATCCGGGGTGGGAGGGTACCCACCACAGCGTGGCGCCGGCTTCGCTCGCTTCCGAGACGCTCAGTTGGCCGGGCACGCCCGGCGGTTCGGTGCCCGTGGCCACGGCGGCGCGCCGCCCCCCCTCGGCGTGCCAGCTCACGCGCAGCGCCCGGCTGGGCCGGCCGAGGCGCCCGCGCGTGTCGACGGCGATCACCTTGATCCGCCAGGTGCGGTTGCCACCCAGCCTCACGGTGTACATGCGGCCCGGCGTCTGCCCCTCCACACGACCGTCGCGCTCGACCCGGTAGCCCTCGACCGGGGCGCTCCCGCGGCGCGCGGAGCGCCAGGCGATGCGCACGCCGGTCGCCGTGCGACGCACCACCCGCAGACCCTGCACCTGACCGGGCAGATGCGCTTGCGTGCGGTGCGCATGACCGTGCGCATGCGCGTGCGGCCGAGGCGCGTGATGCGCGGGCACGGCGAACGAGACCGCCGCGACGGCGGCCAGCAGTGGCCCGCTCAACGCCGGCCTCCAAGCGGTTCCCCGGTGATCAGGAGGATCGGCGCGTGCGCTTGCTCTTCGGGCGTCTGGTGTTCGGCCATCGCCGACACGCCCACCTGCGGGGTGAGCGGGCCGGCGACCGCCACGAACATGTCGCGCTCCAAACGCGAGGCGCCCACCGGATAGCGCCACGGTTCATACGGCGCCGGGCGGACCGCGCGGTGGGCGGGCGCGACCAGTCGCTCGACGTGGCCTACCAGTACCCCGGGGGCGCGCACCATCGACGGCGCCAGCAGCACCACCGGTGCCAGCGAGAGCGGCAGCAGCAGCATCGCCAGCACGCGGCGCAGCGGAAAGTCATTCGTGGTCGGCGATGCCTCCGGAGATCCGTGTCCCATCGCCTATCCCCCCTCGCCCGCGCCGAGCCCGGCGGTGGCGGGACGCGTGCCCCAGGCGGCAGTGCGGCAGGTGGCGATCGCGTAGTAGGTCTGCCACAGCATGATCCCCAGGTAGAAGAACACGAACAGCACGCCGTACAGCCACAGCACGTTGTAGCGGTCTTGGAAGAGCAGGAAGTAGAAGGAGTAGACGAGCGCCAGCGCGTAGATGCCGGCGAGGTAGGTGAGCGGCAGCGTGCCGTGGTGCATCAGCGGCGCCCACACCAGTGAATGCAGCGCGGCGATCGGCGCCAGCAGCGGCAGCACGATGCTCATGTAGGCGAACAGCGCCGCGATCGGGTGCTTGCGCCAGATGAATTTGGCCACCAGCAGCGACTCGCGCGTCCACGAGCGCTTCCAGCGCGTTTGCTGGATCAGGAACGCGCGGAACGTGACCGGCACGATCGTGTGGGAGACGGCGTTGCGCTGGTAGAGCACGCGCCAGTCGCGCAGCACGCAGTTGGTGAGCGAGCGGTCATCGCCGAACGTGGACTCCACGCCGAGGAACGTCTGGCTTTCCCACCACTCCAGGCGCGGCATGATCGCCACCCGGCGGTAGGCGGAGAAGCAGCCCGAGCAGCAGGTGACCGCGCCGAACACCGATTCGGCCGCCTTGACCACGCGGAAGGCGACGAAATAGCGGACGGCCTGCATGCGGGTGATCCACGAGTCGCGCACGTTGAGCACGTCGGCGTGCCCGCACACCGCTCCCACGCGCGGGTCGGCGAGCGGCTGCACCAGCCGTTTGAGCGCGTCGGGCTCGACGGTGGAGTCGGAGTCGACGAACACGATCACCTCGGCCTCCGTGGCGCGGATGCCGGCCGCCATCGCGGCGCGCTTGCCGCGGTTTTCGGGGAAGTCGATCACCCGCACGCGACCCTGCGACTCGGCCGAGACGCGCCGCATCTCGGCGAGCGTGTCGTCGGTGGAGCCGTCGTTGACAGCCACCAGCTCGAGCTTCTCCGGAGGGTAGTCGAGCGCCAGCAGCGAGCGCAGCGAGTCGGCGATCGCCTCCTCCTCGTTGAAGCCCGGCATCACGATCGCGATCGCCGGCTCCACCTCTCGCTCGGGGCGCGTGCGGTAGAAGAGGCTGAACACGAACCGCGACACGATGTAACAGGCCACCGTCACCGAGTAGACGCCGAAGAACAGGTTGTTGAACAGCAGGCCGGCAAACGCCGCCTTGTAGGCCATCACGGCGGCGAGCAGCAGCAGCAGATAGAGGCCTGCCAGCCCCTTCAGGATGCGGTGCACGGTGAGGCGGCGCTCGGGCATCGGCTTACGGGGTGAAGCGCTGCACGCCGGCGTCGCGGCGGCGGTAGGTGCAGTCGAGCACGGCGGGGCAGCGTTTCAGCCACTCATAGTCGTGGTCGGGGTGCAGGGTGACGAGGATCGTCAGGTCGTAGCTGCCGGGCTCGGGGCGCTCGACCCCGCGCAGCGTGCCGCCACCGACCTCGAGCGTGGCCACGAGCGGGTCGTGGTAGTCGACGTGGGCGCCTTCGGCGCGCAGCCGCGCGAGGATCTCCAATGCCGGCGACTCGCGGGTGTCGGCGATGCCCGGCTTGTAGGAGATGCCGACCACCAGCACGCGCGCCTGCGACAGCGGCCGGCCGAGCGAGGCGAGCGCTTCGTGCGCGCGCCATGCCACGTGGCGGGGGCGGCCGGCGAGCTTGCGCAGCGCCTCCTCGGCCATCTTCGCCGGGCGGCCCCGCTCACGCAGGTCGTGCAGCAGGTAGTGAGGGTCGACGGCGATGCAGTGCCCCCCGACGCCGGCGGAGGGGTAGTGCGCGAGAAAGCCGTAAGGCTTGGTGGCGGCACCCTCGATCACCTCGATCGGATCGAGGTCCAGCGCGGAACAGGCCTCGGCGAGCTCGAACGCGAGCGCGATGTTGACGGCGCGGAAGGTGTTCTCGTACAGCTTCACCAGCTCGGCCGCCTCCGGCGAGGAGACACGGTGCAGGCGCTTGCAGGTATGGCGCAGCACCGAGGCGGCGTGCGTGGCGCACTCCTCCGTGACGCCGCCCAGCACGCGCGGGGTCTGCAGCTGCTCGTGGTCGCTGACGCCGGGGTCGATCCGCTCGGGGGCGAAGGCGACGAACACGTCCCTGCCGACCTCCAGGCCGCGCTCGGCGAGCGGATCGGCGAGCAACTGGCGGGTGGTGCCGACGTAGGTGGTGGAGGTCAGTACCAGCGTCTGGCCGGGCCGCGCGTGGCGCACGACCGAGGCGCAAGCGTCGCGCAGGATGCGCGGGTCGGGCTGCAGCTCCTTGTCGACCGGGGTGGGAACGCAGATCAGCACGAGGTCGGCGGCGTCGAGCGCTTTGATGCGGTTGGTGAGCACGAACCCGTCGCTTGAGAGATGGCGGCGCAGGTCGCGCTGCTCGGATTCCAGCAGCTCGGCCTCGCCGGCGCGGATGGCGCTCAACCGCGGCCCCGACACGTCAATCCCGACGATCCGGCAGCCAGCGTTGCGCAGCGCGATCGCGGTGGGCAAACCCACGTAACCGAGGCCCACCACGGCGACCACGGTGTGACCAGCGCGCTTGGAGCGGTTTGAAGTTGCGCGGCGGCGGGTACCCCGTGAGGGAGTCTCGACGGCAATCGGAGCCGGCGGCTCGGCCATAGGCACAGCCCCGGCCGGCTCGGCGAGGGGCGCCGCCCCGGTCGACGTACGCGACTCGACAACGGACTCGGCGGCGGGCTCTGCAAGTGGCTGCGGCATGGCGATCGTCTCCTGGCGAGAGGGGCTGGCGATGGCCGTGCACGATGCCCGCTTGCACGCTGGCTTTCACGCCGCTTGGACGATTGGTCTAGCCATGTCCCAAAGAGTCGGACCGGTTTGTCGGCCGGGCGGGGCGACATGGCTGCCCGATGGGGGCACACGGCCGCTGGGGGCGACACGGCCGGCGAGGGCGACGCGGGCGGGCGGTGCGTTCGAAAACAGGCTCCAACCACATGCCGATGTCTCCGAGCAGGACACCAACCACTTCAGAAAGTGAATTAGTTGGCGTCCCAAAATGAAACACAACAACGCGCCTCCCACGACCGCCGCCTCGCGCCGCCGGCGTGACCCCGCGACGGAAGGCACGGCCGCACACGCGGAAGCGAAGCCGGCGGCCGATAGCATCGAGACATGCGCGATTTCAAGCAGGCGATCGCCACCCGCGTAGTCGTCTACGACGGCGGTATGGGCGCAACCCTGGAGCAGTTCGACCTCACCCCCGATGACTACGGCGGGCTGCAGGGCAAGTGCCACGAGGCTCTCGTGCTCAACCGCCCGGACGTGATCGAGGGCGTCCACGCCTCGATGCTCGACGCCGGCGCGGAAGTGCTCGAGACCGACACGTTCCAAGCCTCGCGGCTCAAGCTCGGCGAGTGGGGCCTCGCCGATTACACCGTCGAGATCAATACCAAGGCCGCGGAAATCGCGCGCAAGGCCGCTGGCGAGCACCGCTACGTCGCCGGCTCGATCGGCCCCACCGGCTACCTGCCCGCCTCCGAGGATCCCTCGCTCGGACAGGTCCGCTTCGGCGAGCTGGTCGAGGTGTTCGCCGAGCAGGCGGCGGGTCTGATCGACGGCGGCGCCGACCTGATCATCATCGAGACCGCGCAGGACATCCTCGAGGTGAAGGCAGCGGTGTTCGGGGCGCGCGAGGCGTTCAAGAGCACCGGGCGCACGCTGCCGATTCACACCTCGGTGTCGCTGCTGCCCAACGGCGGCAAGATGCTGCTCGGCACCGACATCTCCGCGGTGCTGACCACGCTCGAGGCGCTGAAGGTGGACGTGATCGGACTGAACTGCTCGACCGGACCGGAGGACATGCGCGACGCGATCCGCTTCCTCGGCGAGTACTGCCCCGTGCCGGTGGCGTGCATCCCCAACGCCGGCCTGCCGTTGCAGGGTCCCGACGGGGAGACGATCTTCCCTGAGAAGCCCGAGCCGCTAGCGGAGGCGCTGAAGGAGTTCGTGGAGCGCTACGGCGTCGGGATCGTCGGCGGCTGCTGCGGCACGACGCCCGCGCACATCGCCGCGATCGCCGGGCGCGTCCGCAGCCCGGGGAGCGCGCAAGCGGGGGGCTCCACACCAAGCGCGCAGGCGGGCGGACCCACGGCGGGCGCGCAGGCGGGCGGACCCACGGCGGGCGCGCAGGCGAACGCCCCCACCACACGCGCGGTCGGGGCCCGTCCAGCTCCCCGCCCCCCCCACCTCTCCTCGATGATCGCCGCGACCCTGCTCGCGCAGGAGCCGGCGCCGACGATGGTGGGCGAGCGTGTCAACTCGCAGGGCTCGCGCAAGGCCAAGGAGCTGCTGCTGGCCGAGGACTACGACGGGCTCGTGCAGATCGCCGAGGACCAGGTCACCGGCGGGGCGCACGTGCTCGACCTGTGCGTCGCGCTCACCGAGCGCACCGACGAGGACGAACAGATGCGGCTCGTCGCCAAGAAGGTGTCGCTGACACAACCAGCGCCGATCCAAGTCGATTCGACCGAGCCGGAGGTGATCGAACGCGCCCTGGAGCAGATCCCCGGACGGGCGATCGTCAACTCGGTCAACCTCGAGGCCGGCCGCGCCAAGCTCGACCGCGTCGTTCCTGTGGCGCTCGCGCACGGCGCGGCGCTGATCGCGCTGACGATCGACGAGGTCGGGATGGCGAAGACGGCCGAGCGCAAGGTCGAGATCGCCAAGCGCATCCGCGACCTCTGCTGCGAGGAGCACGGCATGGACCCGCAGCTGTTGATCTTCGACTGCCTCACGTTCACGCTCACCACCGGCGACGAGGAGTGGCGGCCCTCGGCCGTCGAGACGATCGCGGGGATCAAAGCGATCAAGGAGCAGATCCCGGACGTGAAGACCTCGCTGGGCGTCTCGAACGTCTCCTTCGGCGTGTCGCCCGGCGCGCGCGCGGTGCTCAACTCGGTGTTCCTGCATCACTGTGTGCAGGCGGGCCTCGACCTGGCGATGGTCAACCCCAACCACATCACCCCCTACTCCGAGATCCCTGGGCAGGAGCGGGAGCTGGCGGACGATCTCGTGTTCAACCGCCGCGAGGACGCGCTGGAGCGCTTCATCGCACACTTCGAGTCCAAGGGCCCAGAGGACGGGGCGGGTGGGACCGGATCCGCCGATCCAACCGAGGGCATGGAGCCCGAGCAGGCGCTGCACTTCCATATCCTGCGACGTCGCCGCGACGGCGTCGAGGACTGGATCGACAAGAGCGTCGAGAAGATCGGCGCGGTGCCCACGCTCAACGAGGTGCTGCTGCCGGCGATGAAAGAGGTCGGCGACAAGTTCGGCGCCGGCGAACTGATCCTGCCGTTCGTGCTGCAGTCGGCCGAGGTGATGAAGCGCGCCGTGGCACAGCTGGAGAAATATCTCGACAAGATCGAGGGCTACACGAAGGGCACGGTGGTGCTGGCGACGGTGTTCGGCGACGTGCACGACATCGGCAAGTCGCTCGTCAACACGATCCTCACCAACAACGGCTACACCGTCGTCGACCTCGGCAAGCAGGTGCCGATCCAGACGATCCTCGAGGCCGCCCAGGAGCACGACGCTACAGCGATCGGCCTGAGCGCCCTGCTCGTCTCGACCTCCAAGCAGATGCCCGCATGTATCCAGGAGCTGCACGCCAAGGGCCTCTCCTACCCGGTGCTGATCGGCGGCGCCGCGATCAACCGCGCGTTTGGCTACCGCGCGCTGTATCCCGGCGGCAAAGACTCAGACGTCGTCTACGAGCCAGGTGTCTTCTACTGCAAGGACGCGTTCGAGGGCCTCTCCGTGATGGACCAGCTGATCGACTCCGACGCCCGCGGCGCGCTCGTGCAGAAGCTGCTCGCCGGCGCCACCGAGTTCCGCGCCAAAGGCGACGCACCTGAGGAGGAGCTCAACTTCGCCGACGACTCGGTGCGCTCCGCCGCGAGCACCGACGCGCCGATCCCCACGCCGCCCTTCTGGGGCGTCAAGGAGATCCCCGTCGACCTCGACGAGGTCTACCGCCATCTCGACACGCACGTGCTGTTCAAGCTGCACTGGGGCGGGCGCGGCGTCAAAGGCGAGGCGTGGCAGACGCTGCTGCACGACGACTTCCAGCCACGCCTGGAGCGGATGTGGCGCGAGCAGACCTACCTGCACCCGCGCGCGCTGCTGGGTTTCTTCCCCTGTTACGCGCTCGGCAACGAGATCGTCGTGCTCGACCCCGCGGTTATGGACCCCGCCGGCGACATCGACCCGGCCGGCCCCGCGAGCGAGCTGACGCGCTTTGTCTGCCCGCGCCAGCCGAAGGGCGATCGCCTCTGCCTCGCCGACTTCTTCCGCCCGGGCGATAAGGGCCCGCCCGCCCAGCCGCCCGAGGCACTCGACGTGATCGCCGTGCAGGCGGTCACCGTCGGCTCCGAGGTCACCGAGCTGATGGCCAAGCTCGAGACCGAAGGCGAGTTTGCCGAGCAACTGTTCGTGCACGGGCTCGGCGTGCAAACGGCCGAGGGATTGGCCGAGTGGCTGCACTACGAGGCCAGGCGCATGCTCGAGATCCCCTCGACGCAGGGGCGCCGATACTCGTGGGGCTACCCCGCCGTGCCCGAGCAATCAGAGCACCTCAAGGTGGAGAAGCTGCTCGACCTCGGGCAGATCGGCATGCACATCACCGATGGCTACGCCCCCGAGCCGGAGCAATCGACGCTCGCGCTCGTCGCCCACCATCCGCAGGCGATCTACTTCGGCACACGCCAAGGGCGCCTGCTGCCGGGCGGCTCGCCCGATGCCGTCATCCGCGGCTCCGACAGCGACCCCTCGCTGTTCGGCGAGCTCGGCGATGAGGACCCGCCGGACGGGGCCGTCGAAGCGGAGGATGAACCGGCGATGGCGGGGTGAGACACTTGGAGGGACTGCGCGAAGCTGGCACCCGGTGCCAGAGTCATATCGTCTGGTCGCGCTGAGCGCCGCCTGAGCCCTCAGGATCCCGACGCCGCCGCGGTCCGCTGACCGCGTTTCGCGCGCTCCGGCAGCGGCGCCAGCCGCACGGGTGTGGCGTGCAGTGTGCGTAGCCGCAGCTCCCGCCACGACATGCCCTCGTTGACGAGCGCCGGCATGCCCATGATCGCGGCGGTGGCCAGCTCGACCGCCTGCAGCACGATCCCGTAGGCCACGGCGTCGGGGACGGAGACGTGGTAGGCACCGGCCAGCACCGCCACGCAGGCGGCCTGGAAGACACCCACGTTGGCTGGAGTGGCGGGGACGGCGGCGGTGACGTTCACCGCAAACAGCACACCGGCGGCGCCAGCGATCCCGACGCGGTGGTCGAGCCCCAGCGCCATCAGCAGCAGCCAGCACGCACCGCACTGCAGCGCCCAGGCGCACAGCTGCGCCGCGGTGGCCAGCGCGGCTGAGCGCGGCTGGCGGAACACGCGCCCACCCTCGCGGATGCGGTGCAGCGCGCGGCTCAGTTCCAGCGCCAACGAGTGCAACCGCGCCGGGCGGGAAATCTCTGCGCGGGGCAGCAACACGGGAGCGAGCAGCACGAACACCAGCGCCCCCAGCGGGATCAGCGCGGCGGCCGCCAAAGGACCGTCGGGTCCGTGGAGGATCGGCGCGCCCGCCAGCATCGCCGCACCCAGCAGCATCAGCGCCAGCAGGTTGAGCAGCGTTTGCGACACCATCGTGCCAAGCACCACCGGCAGCGTCTCGCGCGGGCGGCCCAGGCGGCGGGCAACGATCAGCGCGCGCGATGGCTCCCCCAAACGGGCGGGCAGCGTGGACGACATCAGCACGCCGATGAACGTTCCCTGCAGCGCGTCGCGCCTGCGCGCCGGGCGCCAGGTGGGGGCGGCGCGGAGAATCGCGTGCCACGCCAGGCCGCGCACCACCATCGCCAAACACATCATGCCGATGCCGGCGGCGATCAGCCCGGGGCTGGAGGCGACGAGGCTGGCGAGCACCCGCTCCACGCCGATTCGCCACAGCGCCACCAGCGCCAGCGCCAGCGCGGCAAGCGAGATCGTGGCCAGCGCCGCGCGGCGCGCCGCGCTCAGCGCCCGGCGCAGCGGACTCGCGGCCAGTACCGGCTCGCGCGAGGGCAGCCGCTGAGGGGGCACGCGCGGCAGCAGGTCGGCGGGGGCCAGGCCGCAGCGCAACGCCAGACGCTCAGCGCGGGTGGAAACCCGCCCCACCGCGAGCGCCTGCTCGTACACCTCCTGCACCTCGGCCGCCACGCGCGGCCAGGCGAAGCGCTCGGCGCGTTCGCGCGCAGCCGCCGCCATCTGCGCGCGCCGAGCGGGGTCGAGCGCCAGCGCCCGCAGTGCCTCCGCCAGCGCGCGCGGATCGCCGCGCGGCGTCAGCAGCCCCTCGCGGCCGTCGCGCGCCACGTCGCGATAGCCGGCGATGTCGGATGCGACCACCGGCGTGCCGGCGGCGAACGCCTCGGTGAGCACCATCCCGAAGCTCTCGCCGCCCAGAGAGGGGGCGCACAGCACGTCGGCGCGACGCAGCTGCGCGGCCTTCTCGGCGTCGTCCACCTTGCCCAGCGCGCGCACGCCACGCGGGTCGAGCAGCAGCGGCGCCACCTCCTCGGGCGACGCGCCCACCAGCGTCAGCGTGGCGGGCACGTGTTCGCGCAGAGCCTCGAACGCTTGTAGCAGCACCGGCAGGCCCTTGCGCTCGACGGCCTGGCCGACGAACAGGATGCGCAACCCCTCCCCCTCCTCCCCATTCCCAATGCCCTCACAACCGGCGGGGTCGCTCGCCAAGGCCGCGGCGTGGCGACCGCGAATCTCCTCCTCGCGCGCTGCGAGCCGCACCCCGTTGGGCACGATCCGGTAGCGCCCGCCGAAGAAACGCCGCGCGGTCCACGCGGCCGCCTCGGACACCGCGATCCGCGCGTGCAGCCGGTTCACCCGCCGCCGCGCGCCCAGCGCCACGCCGATCCCGTTGGTGAACGCGTTTTCGGAGAACGCATGGAACGTGCCCACCAGCGGCAGCTCGCCGGCGCAGCCGGCCACATACCAGCCCACCAGCGGGACGATCGGCTCGTGCACGTGCACCAGGTCGTACTCGCCCTCGCGCAGCTCACGGGCCAGCCGCACCAGCGAGTCGGGTGTGGCGGCCAGGTTGGACACCGCGCCGTTGGCATCAAACCCGGTGCTGCGCCCCAACGCCACCACGCGTTCGGGCAGCGCCATCGACTGCGGGCGCGCGCCGCGGTGCATGATGCGCGCCAGCGCGTCGTCGGGGTCAAACGGGGCGAGGATGCGCGTGTGGTGGCCGTCTGCGTCCAGCTCGTCGGCCAGCGCCTCGATGTGGCGGGTGACGCCTCCCGGGTAGCTCCAAGAGTAGGGCGAGACAAGCGCAATCCGCACGCTCACACCATAAACCCTTCCTCTGTCGAAACGCCAACCAATTTTCGACAACATATTTGTTGTCGGCTGATGGTTCGAGGCGAAGAAAGAAGCATATGAAACGCCTGCTGCCGGCCGGCAGCGATCGGGGCGACGACGGCCGAGCTTGTAGCCTGTGGGGTGCCGTGAGTGCGCGCCACTTCGTCAAGTACACGTTCCTGAAGGTCGATCCGGCGTGGCGGCGGCTGGACGCCGGGCAGCGCGCGCACGACAAGCGCGAGTTCGTGGCCGCCTGCGAAGACTTCGCCGACGGGCATCTGCTGCAGAGTTTCTCGCTGGTGGGCACCCGCGGTGACGCCGAGTTGCTGCTGATCGCCGAGGCCGAGAACCTCGACCGCATCCACGAGTTCCACGTGGTGCTGTCGCAGAGCGGGCTGATGAAGTGGGCCGACACTCCCTACTCGTTTTTGGGGATGCGCAAGAGCTCCGAATACTCCGAAGACGAGCGCGCCCTCCCCCGGGCGTTTCGCGGCAAATACGTGTTCGTGTACCCGTTCGTGAAGTCGCGCGAGTGGTATGCGCTGCCGGCCGAGGAGCGCTGGCGGATCATGCAGGGGCACATCGCGGTGGGCCGCGAATATCCCGGCGTCGACAACCACACCACCTACTCGTTCGGCCTCGACGACCAGGAGTTCGTGGTGGCGTTCGACACCGACGACGTCGGCACGTTTCTCGACTTGGTGCAGCGTCTGCGCACCACCGAGGCCTCCCGCTTCACCGTCCGCGACACGCCCAGCTTCACCTGCCTCGCCGCCTCGCTGCCCCGCGCGCTGAACGCGCTCGACGGCGAGCCCACCGCGATCGAGGCGCTGTCCGCTGCCTGAGCCGCCCGCTCACCGTCGCCGCTCCGGTGGGTCCGCGCCGGCCATGTCCAGCGACCCCGCGCGCGCTCGCGTTGCCTAAGGGCCTGGCCCACCTGCGCCGCGCCGACCCGGTGCTGGCGGGCCTGATCGAAATGGTGGGGCCACGCCTCGGCGACCCCCGCGCCGGGCGCCCCGACGACCACTACGGCACACTGGTGCGCGCGATCGTCGGCCAGCAGCTGTCCACCAAGGCCGCGCGCTCGATCTTCGCGCGCCTCACCGACCGCTTCGACGGACACACGCCCACGCCGGAGCAGCTGCTGGCGGACGACCCCGAAGCGCTGCGCGCCGCCGCGGGCCTGTCGCGCGCGAAGGTCGGCTACCTGCGCTCGCTCGCCGAGCACGTGCTCTCCGGCCAACTGGAGCTGGAGCGTCTCGAGGAGTTGGGCGACGACGAGGTGATCGCCGAGCTGGTCGCGGTGAAGGGCATCGGCACGTGGAGCGCGCACATGTTCCTCATGTTCCACCTGGAGCGCCCCGACGTGCTGCCGGTGGGCGACCTCGGCATCCGCCGGGCGATCGAGCGGGCCTACGGGCTGCCCGACCTCCCCGACGCCGCCACGGTCGAGGAGATCGCCGCGCCGTGGCGCCCCCACCGCACGCTCGCCTGCCGCTACCTGTGGCGCTCGCTGGACAACGAGCCCACCTAATCCGGCCGTCAGACCGCGGAGACCTGCTCCTCCTCCGCTACGCGGAAGGAGGACCCGCAGCCGCAAGCGGCGACCACGTTGGGGTTGTTGACCTTGAAGCCGGCCCCCTGCAGGCCTTCCTCGTAGTCGATCTCCGATCCGAATACGTACTGCAGACAGGAACGGTCCACCAGCAGCTTCAGCCCTTGGCTCTCGAACACGGCGTCGTTGTCGCGCTGCTCGTCGAACGCCAGCTGATACTGAAAGCCCGAGCAGCCGCCGCCGCGCACGCCCACGCGCAGGCCGGCCAGCTCCACGTCGGCGTTCTGCGACGCCAGAAACTCCCTGACCTTCTCAGCGCCCTTGTCGGTGAACGAGATCATCGCTTTTCAAAGTATAGCGTCGTGCCGCAGCGGCTATGCTTGCCGTAATGCCCACCGCGGAGGAGCTCAAACAGCGGATCGAGGCCGCCATCCCCGGCGCGCGCGCGGAGGTCGAAGACTACACCGGCGGCGGCGACCACTTCCGCGCGACCGTTGTCGCGCAGACGTTCGCCGGGCACAGCCGCATCGAGCAGCACCGTCTCGTGTACGACGTGTTCGGCGCCGAGATCGGAGGGCCGATCCATGCACTGTCGTTGAAGACCGAGGTGGGTTGATCGCCGCCTACGCCGAGCCGAAGCCAACCACACCACCCCAACCAAATCGTTGCCGCCACCAACGTGTAAGGAGCACCCGATGAAGAGCATCGACCCGATCACCGCCCCCTCCACAAGCACCAACCCGATTCGCACGGCGATCCAGGAGGCGATTGCCGACAACCGCGTGATCCTCTTCATGAAGGGCACTCCGGAGATGCCCCAGTGCGGCTTCTCGCGCCGCACGGTCTCCGCGCTGCAGGCGCTCGACGCCACCTTCGCAGCCGTGGACGTGCTGCCCGACCCGCGCATCCGCCAGGAGCTGTCGGCACTCTCCAACTGGCCCACCATCCCCCAGCTGTTCGTCGACGGCGAGCTGATCGGCGGCTGCGACATCGTCACCGAGATGTACGAGTCGGGCGAGCTGGCGCAGGTGCTCGGCGTCGAGGACACCGGCGATGGTGCGCCGGCGCTGCACATGCCCGAGGAGAGCGTGGGCGGGCTGCAGATCGAGAACCGTCTCGGCTGAGCGGCGGCGTACGCCTCGGTGGGGGGTGCTGTAGGGTGGCTCGCCGCATGCCCGCCGTGGCGATCGTCACCGACACCACCCAGTACCTGCCGCCAGCCCTGGCTGAGCGCGAAGGTATCCATCGCGTCAGCCTGTATGTGGGTTGGGGCGAGCACAAACAGCGCGAGATCGACCTCGACAGCTTCGACGCCTTCTACGATCGGCTGCGCGTGGATCCCGAGCTGCCCACCACCTCGCAGCCGTCGATCGGAGATTTTTTGGCGGTGTGGGAGCCGCTGCTGGACGCGGGGCACGACATCGTCTCGGTGCACCTCTCCAGCGGCATCTCCGGCACCTGCGATGCCGCCCGCCAAGCCCATGGGCTGCTGAGCGAGCGCGGGCTCGGCGAGCGCGTGGAGGTGATCGACGGCGAGACCGCCTGCGGCGGGCTGGGGCTGCTGGCGCTCGCCGGCGCCGCCGCCGCGCGCGGAGGGGCCGACAAGGAGGGCGTGGTCACCCGCATCCGCGACACGCGCGCGGTGCTGAAAATCTGGTTTTGCATCGACACGCTCGAGTATCTGCGCCGCGGGGGGCGCGTCGGCAAAGCGCAGGCGTGGTTGGGGACCACGCTGCGGATCAAGCCGATCCTGACGCTGGGCTACGAAATCACGCCCGTCGAGCGGGTGCGCACCGCCGGCAGGGCGTTCGAGCGAATGGTGCAGTACATGCACGAACTGCGCGACGCCGGCTCCGACGCGTGGGTGGTGCAGCACATTCAGGCCACCGACCAGGCCCAGCGGTTGATCGAACACGGACGCGAGATCTACGGCTCCGAGCCGCTGTTCACCTCCGAGGTGGGCCCGGTGATCGGCACCTACGTCGGTCCCGGGCTCGTCGGCGTCGGCGGGATCCCGCGGGCGCTGCTGGCGTAAGCCGCGGCGCTCAGTAGCTGCGGCGACGGCGACGGCGACGGCTGCGCATACCCAGCGCCAGGCCCACCACGGCGGCGCCGATCAGCAGCTCGCGTTTGTGGCGCTCCAGGTGGCCGCGCCAGTCGGTGAGGTGGGCGACCTCGGTGTGCAGCTGCTGCATCGACACGGCCAGCTCGGCGCGGTTGGCCTCGATCGAGCTGCGAATCTCCGCGGGCGAGCGCTGGGCCATCAGCTCGCTCCACCGTCAGGCGTGTTGTGCGCCGGCGCAAACGGGATGGCCGCGCCGGCCGGAGCGGTGCCCGCGGCGCCAGCTCCCGGCGTGGTGGCCCCTTGCCCCGACCCCGACCCCGACCCCGACCCCATCGTCTCGCGGATCAACCGCGCCTCCTCGATCGCCATCGTTGGTACCGGCGGGGCGCTTTTTTTGACGACTTTGGCGGCGATCAGCCCGGCCAACACGCCCAGCACCAGAAGGATCGCGGCCATCGCGAAGAAGCCCCAGAAGTAGGCGAAGTCGGGGACCGGCAGCACGTAGTAGAGCAGCCAGGCACAGCCGATCAGCACGAGGACGAGGGCGGTTACGAAGAAGATGCCGGCCGCCACCGCCACCACGGCGCCCCGCCCGAGCTTGGCGGCCTTTTCGGCGATCTCCGCCTTGGCGAGCTCCACCTCCTCGCGCACCAGCACGACGACGCGCTCGGAGACGTCGGTGATCGCCGTGGCGATGTTTTGTTGGCCGAACCGGGGATTCGCGCCGAAGGCGTGTGTCTCCTGGCTTCGGTCGGAGCGTTGGCCGCCGGGCGGAACGCTCACTCCGGGGGCTCCTCGTCGAACACCCGTCGCCACACGATGCCGGCGGCGCGCTGCACCGCCACGCTCGCCAGCGCTCCCAGCGCGGTGAGCATGCCCGACCAGATCAAGCGCTTGACCATCTCGTTCTCCATCATCCGGGGAGTGTATTGCTCGCGGTGGTCGTCTTATCGCCGCCCACCGCCCGGCCGCCGGTCGCGTCCACCTGCCCACCGTTGGCGCCGGCGTCCCGCCCGCCGCTCGCCCCGGGCACCTCGAGGCCGCCGCACACGGTCTCCACCACCAGCCACTTGGCGCGCTCGTACTGGTCGTCATCGCACGGCAGCAGCCCGAAGATCCAGCCGGTGAGCATCTGCTCGATGGCGCCGTAAAAAGACATCGCCGCGAAGCGCGCGTCGATCTCGGGCTTGAACGCACCCTCCTGCTGAGCGGCGGTGACGATCTCGGCGATCAGCTCGTACGCTTCGCGGATCCGCTCGAGGTGGGTCTGGCCGAACGAGTTGGCGGCGCGCGTGACCTCGACGATGATCACCTTCATCAGCTCGGGGTCGTGACGGTAGGAGTCGACGATGAACGAGGCGATCGCGTGCAGCTTCTCGCGCGCGCTCAACTCGGTGTGCGCATCCACCGCGCGGATCGTGTCCAGCATCACGTCCCAGCGCTCGAGGAACAGCGTGTCGAGGATCTCGTCCTTGGAGGAGAAGTAGTGGTACACCAAGCCGTACGCCACGCCCGCCTCGTCGGCGATGTCGGACACGCGGCAGGCGTGAAAGCCCTGGCGGGCAAACACGCGCACGGCCGCGTCGAGGATCATCCGTCGCTTGTCCCGGGCGGCGGCGCGCGCGGCGTTCATACGGCCATCCTCTCCGCGGCGTATGGAGCAGGGCGCGCTCTCATGGGGTGGCCCTCTCCCCGGCGTACAGCGCGACGCGGCGTTGCTCCGGCAGCGGCATCCGGCGCCTGATCTCGTTTTGGCGCTCGAAGTCGAGATCCGCGACCGCATACCCCGGGCCCTCCGCCGATACCTGCGCCAGCACCACGCCCCACGGGTCGACGATCATCGAGCGCCCGCCCGAGCGGTGCTCGCCGGGGTGTGGTCCCACCTGGTTGGCGGCCACCACGAACACCTGGTTGTCGATCGCCCGGGCGCACACGAGCGTGTCCCAGTGGTCGCGCGTGGTGGGCAACGTGAACGCCGCCGGCAACGCCACCACGCGCACCCCCCTTTGCGCCAAAGCGCCGAACAACTCGGGAAAGCGCAGGTCGTAACAGATCGCAAGGCCCAGCCCCACCCCGCTCGTCGGCTCGCTCGCCACCCCCGCGCACCCTGCCAGCTCGCTGCTCACGATCTCCGCGCCGGGCTCCTCGGCGTCCGACTCCGCATAGCGGCGTCCCTCGATCTCCACGTCGAACATGTGCAGCTTGCGGTACACCGCGCGGGGCTCGCCGTCGGGGCCGACGTGCACGGCGGTGTTGGAGAGCCGCTCGTGCCCCTCGCGCCGCTCGGCGATCGACCCGGCGACGAGGTCGATCGACAGCTCCCGCGCAACCGCTCGCGCCCACCCGATCGCCGGCCCGTCGAGCGGCTCGGCGCCGGCGCGCAGGTGCTCCTCGCTCCCCAGCACCGTCCACTTCTCGGGGAGTACGATCAGCCGCGCGCCGTCGGCTGCGGCGGCGCGCGTGAGGCGGTCGACCTCCCGCATGTTGGCGGCCTTGTCGGCGGTGGAGTTGAGCTGGACGGCCGCGACCCTCAAATGCGCTTTCCTTCCGTGAACCTCTCCCCACAGAAATAGATTGACTAGTCAGTCAACAAGCCAAAGCATAGCGCCGCCGGGGCACCCGGACGATGGCGCCGCCCCGACCGCGGTCGCCGGCCCCGCGCAGCTGCCGATGTTCCTCGGCACCAGCCCGCGCAAGCGCTGGCGCTACGTGGGAGTGTTCTGCGAGGAGCTGATGATGTGCGCGGCCGTGGTGGAGGTGGGGCCGGCGCGCCAGAGTTTCTGGGCGGTGCTCAGCCGCGATAACGGCCATCTGCGCGAGCGCACTCACGTGCTCGTGCACCGCGATGCGGTCGAGCTGGCTCCCGGCCGGCTGTGTGTGCACGACCGCGGCGCCGTGCTCGACCTGGCGCTCGACGAAGGCGACGGCATCCAGGCCCGCTGCCCACACGGACGAGGCGAAGTGTGGACGCGCAAGCAGGTGGGGATTCGCGCGCACGGCACGGTGGCGCTCGACGGCGGCCCCGCTCGCGAGATCGAGGCGCTGGCGGTGGTGGACGACACCGTCGGCCACCACGCGCGCGTCACCGAGTGGCGCTGGGCAGCCGGCGTCGGCACCGCCCCGTCGGGGATGCCGCTGGCGTTCAACCTCGTGGAGGGTGTCAACGATCCGCCCACCGGCAGCGAGCGCGCGGTGTGGGTGGCGGGCGCGCCGCACGAGGTGGGTCCGGTGAGCTTCGCCGCCGACCTCTCGCGGATCGAGGCCGCCGACGGCTCGGTGCTGCGCTTCAGCGCCGAGGCGCAGCGCGCGCGCCGTGAGAACCTGCTGCTGGTGCGCAGCGACTACCGCGCTCCGTTCGGCACCTTCAGCGGCACGCTCCCCGGCGGGATCGAGCTGGCGCGGGGGATGGGCGTGGTGGAGCACCACCGGGCGGTTTGGTGAGGGCCGAAGCCCGACTCGGCACCCGCGTTTGCCTTGATCGACCCACGCCGGCATCGCCGCACAACGAGCTGGTTGGCGTCGGTGCAGATCAACACAACCGGTGGCGGCTGCCTGTTCACGCCCGAAACGTGGCGCCCTGCCCCGCCGTCGCCGCCGGCCCCGCCGCGACGCCCGACTGAAGCAGCGCGGCGATCTCCTCGGGTGAGTAACCCACAGAGGCCAGCACCTCCTCGGTGTGCTCGCCGAGCGCCGGGCCGGGGAGGCGGTTGTGGGCGCCGGGGGTGCGCGACAGCTTCACCGGGAGCCCCAGCTGGCGCACGCCGCCCGGTACGCCGGGCTGCTCGATGGTGACCACCATCTCGCGCTCCTCCACCAGCTCGGAGGCGAGCACCTGATCGAGTTCCAGCACCGGCTCGAGGCAGCAGTCGTGTTGGCGCGCGAATTGCTCCCACTGCGCGCGGGCGCGCGCTTTGAAGATCTCCACCACCTGTGCGTGGGCGTCGCTGCCGGGCGGGTCGAACTGGCGCTCGATCAGGTCCTCGCGCTCCACACCGCGGCACCACGCCTGCCAGAACTTGGGCTCGAGCGCCCCCAGCGTCACCCAGCCGTCGGCGCACTCGTACGGGCGGTAGCAGATCACCGAGCCCGCCAGCAGCAACTCGCCGCGGCGGGGGACGTTGCCGTCGGCGAAGTAGGCGCCCGCCACCATCGCCAGCCACGACAGCGCGCCGTCGGCCATCGACACGTCCACCACCTGGCCCTCCCCGGAGCCCGGGCGGCCCTCCGGGTGAGCAGGGCCGGGGGGCACGCCGTCGCGCTCGCGCAGCGCGGCGAGGATCCCGAACGCCGCCATCAGCGCGCCGCCGCCGAGATCGGCGATCTGGCCGGCCGCCTGGATCGGATGGCCGCCCACCCCGTCGCGCTCTCCCGTGAGACCCAGCAGGCCGACGAGGCCGAGGTAGTTCATGTCGTGACCGGACGCGTCGCGCTTGGGGCCGGTTTGGCCGTACCCGCTGATCGCGCAGTACACGATCCCCGGGTTGATTTCGCGCATCCGCTCGTATCCCACGCCGAGGCGCTCCAGCACCCCGGGACGGAACGACTCCAGCACCACGTCGTGCTGTGCCACCAGCCGCAGCAGCGCCGCGCGCCCCTCCTCGCGCTTGAGGTCGAGCCGGATCGAGCGCTTGTTGCGATTGAGCGCGAGGAACAGCGCCGACTTGGCGCTGTGCTCGGCGCCCTCGTGGTAGGGGGGCGACCAGCGGATGTAGTCGCCCATGCCGGTGTCCTCCACCTTCAGCACCTCGGCGCCCAGATCGGCCAGCAGCAGCGAGCAGAAGCCGCCGGGCAGCAGGCGCGAGAGGTCCAGCACGCGGATCCCGGCGAGCGGCGGCTCAGCCATCGCGCGGCGGGATGTTCAGCAGCGCCCGGGCCTCTTGCACCGTCGCCGGGCGGCGGCCGACGTCCTCGGTCATCTGGCGCGCCTTGGCCACCAGATCGCCGTTGGAGCCGGCCATCCGACCGTCGGGGAGGTAGAGGTTGTCCTCCAGCCCCACCCTGATCGATCCGCCCAGCGTGAGCGCTGCGGCGACCAGCTCCCACTGCTGGCGGCCGATGCCGATCACCGCCCAGTGCGCGGGCGTGGGGATGTTGGCCACCATCGCCGCCAAGTTGCGCGCGCCCGGAGGCACGCCGCCGACCACGCCCATGATGCAGTCAACGTGCAGCGGCGCCCGGAGCACGCCCATGTCGAGCAGCGGCTCCAAACTGCCCACGTGGCCGAGGTCGAAGCACTCGTGCTCCGGTTTGATGCCCAGCTCCCGCATGGCGCGCAGCAGCTCGATGATCTCCTCGAACGGGTTGGCGAACACCATGTTGAACACAAATCCTTTGCGCGAGCGCGAATACTTGGCGTAGTTCATCGAGCCCATGTTGAGCGCCGCCACTTCGGGGCGGCACTCGCGCAGGTAGGCCACGCGCTTCTCCACGGGGATGCCGATGGCGCCGGTGGAGAAGTTGACGATCGCCGCGTCCCCCACCTCCGCGCGGATGGCGCCGGCGATCGCTTTGTAGTCCTCCACCTCGAAGCTGGGGCCGCCCTCGGGGGTGCGGGCGTGGATGTGGATCATCGTCCCGCCCTCGTCCACGATCCGCCGCGCCTCCGCGGCGTACTCCGCGGGGGTGTAGGGGATCGCCGGGCACTGCTCGCGGTTGGCCAGCACGCCGGAGATGGCGCAGGCGATGACTACGGGATCCTCCACGCTCATATGGCGGGGAAGTATCCCAGGCGGGTGGCCTCGCCGTCGCGCGGTTTGGCCGGCTGGCCAGGCTACTTGCCTTCGCTGGCGATCACCCCCACGGTGGTGGCCGCCCACACCGTGTTGCTCTCGATGATCGTGTTGTGGCCGTCGGCGGACGGCAGACCGAGTTCACGGTCGACCAGAGGGTCCACGAGCGGCGCGAGCGTGGCCCCGCCGCAGCCCGTCGCGACGGGCGCGGAGAACGTGTTGTCCACCAGCGAGTTCCCCACGATTTCCAGCAATTCAAAGTCATCTTTGGCGCCGATCCGGCCGACTTTGCCTGAGATGGGCGTGTTGGGGGGACCGGGGTGAGTTGTGCCGCTCGTCAGGTGCAGCACAATCGGCCCAGTGATCGAGCCGACATAGCATTCACCTCCGAGCCGCGAGCCTTCCAGGTGCATCCTGGCGGGCAGCACAAACGCGGCGCCTTGCCTGTTTTCGAGATCGGCGAGCGAAACGATGAGTTCGTCGGCAGGCGGGATCAGTTCCAGCGAGACGTACAGTGGTTGCCCCAGCAGGCCGCCCGGAACCTTCTGCGGCACACGCGAGAGCGTTGCGCCGTTGAGCGCCCCCACGAACGTTTCCGCATTGGTCCGTTCGTTCTTGACGATCCCACCCTGAATTACCAGCGGCCGTTCGATCTGCACGGTTCGCCGCCCGATGGACACCTCGCCGCCAAACGTTTCCGCATAGACACACAGATTCACGCCGACCCTGAAGCGCGGACACTGCGCGAAGCGTGCGAATTCACCGGTCGGCGTCCCCGCCCACGCAGCCGGCGCCACCACACCCGACGCCACCAGCACTGACACCAACAGCACCACGGCCCCAGCCATCGCATTCGCTGCCCCGCCGAGTGCCCGCCCATCCCCGTTCATGCTTGCCCCTTTCGCGTTTGTTGTGCACCGTCCGCCGCCCCGCCATCTCCTGCGCCAGCTGCTCCCCGTCCGGCCACCGGCCCGCTCGCGGCCGGCCGTTGCGAGCGGATTGCGCACTCGACCTCGCGGCCCCTGGCGGTGAGCGCCCAGGCGTTGGGCTCGCCGCGAACGTGGCCGGGAACCTCGTTGGCGATCAACCCGAGATGCTCCAGCCGCCACAACAGCTTGGACATCTGCCCCTGGTCGCCCACACCGGAGGCGTCCGCGACCTGGCGGCTGCTCGGCTGACACCCACCCACACCCAGCTCGGACACCGCCAGCAGCACTCGCACGGTGCGGTAGGTGAGCCGCATGTCCAGCTCGCGCAGGGGATCGCCCACGCGAGCTGGGGCAGGCGACGCACCCCGCCGGCGTCGCGGCGCCCTCCGCGCAAGCTCGCGATCGGCCATCTCCGCCCCCAGATAGGGCAGCACCACCATCGCCGTCAGCGGGCTGAGCAACTTCCTCATCGGCGCTCCATCGCCTGAGGAAAGCCGCCCGTGCAGAACCGACAGCACCGCGCCCACCACGCCCTCGGCCACCAACCGCGTCGGACGACGCCCCACCGCCGCGTCCCTGCGACCCTCGTGCACCACGTCCACGAGCGCCTCCACCACCCGCCGTCGACGCGCGAGCACCGCCGGGCCACCGGCAAGCGCGTCGACCACGCACAGCGACCCGGTCGCCGGGTGGTCCTCGATCGCCTCCAGCAGCGCCGCCAATCCGGCGCGGATCCGCTCCCGCCACGAGCCCGCGGCGAGATAGGCCGGCACCGCGTGCTCGGCGAGGCGCGTCACGGACTCCTCGAACGCCGCCAGAAAGCACGCTTCGCGGTCCTCGAACAGCTCGTAGAAAGTCCGACGCGACACCCCCGAGCGCTCCACCACATGCGAGACCGCCACGTTGCCGACGCCGTGCTCGCTCACCAGTTCTGCCATCGCGCCCACGATCCGGGCGCGCTGCAGCTCGCCGATCCGGCCGCGTCCGATACGACCCACCAGGCCGCCCCGGGAGCCATTGATCACCGCCGCGCTCGCGCTCTCGATCATCGTCAGTTCACGCTCCAAAAGAGCAGCCCGGCGGGACTAGCCCTTCCCTCCCCCCTTTCGGGCCCGCCCATGTTTCGCACCGCGGGCGCCGTGCTTCTTCTTGTGCTTCGTCTTGTGCTTGGCGCTCGCGGCCTTGCCGCAGCCCTGCACTTCGAACTGCGTCTTCTGGTGCACTTCGGCGCCGTTCTGTCCGACGAATTCGGTCGGCATCACCAGGCGCTTGCGCTCGTTGCAGAGATTCCCAAGCGCGGTGAGCGCCGAGTACGGACCCTCGGGCAGATTCAGTTCAAAACTCTGGATCGGCACGTCCGGCACCGCCTTGAACGTGCTCGAGGTGATTCCCGCTTTGCTGATCAACGTGTCGCCAACCACGTGGATCGTGACGCCGTAGCCCTGAAGCACGATGATCAGGTTCGGCCACGCTTCACCACCGTTGGACACGAAGTACGCCGGACCGGTCAACGGAACCGGTAGCACCGGTGTGATCACTTTCACGGTGCCGACCACAGAAGCCGCCGGACATCCGGCCGGATTGGCGTTGAACTGCGCTGCGGTGCACGCTTTCTGCAGGGTGCTCAACCGCGAGGGCAGATCCTTCGGCAGTTCCACTTTGACCTTCTGGATATTGGATTGGCTGCTCGCCTGGTTGGCGCCCAGTTCGCCCGTGGGGTACACGATCTTCACGCCCAGGCTCGCACCGTCCGCCCGCGAGGTCTTCGCGGAGGTGGAGACTTTGAAGTTCGGCTGGAACTTCAAAGCCCGGCAGGAGCCCATCTGGAAGTGGCTGCCGATCGGCGCCTGCGCGCCTTCGCTGCCATACGCGGTACCGTTGAACGACTGCGACTCACAGCCTGTCGGGTTGAACATGAAGCCGGGCTTGTCGATCACCGCGTTGATAGTCCGCAGATCGGTCGGCACTCCCGCCACCACCTGCGGCAGCGGGTCGGTGGTGATCGTCAACTGCGAGGTCAACGGGTCGACGTCGATCGCCGCCCGCACCCGCTGCGTCGGCAATTCAAAGGGCCCGACGTGCAGCGGCACCACGATCGACAGCCCGTACGAGCCCCCGCCATACCCTTCCGTCAGATAGATCGGCGCCGCCGGCTGACCCGGTTCGGGGATCACCAATGGATACGGGCCGGGGCCGGACTGCACCACGGTATGCCCGATCTGCGAGGCCGCCGGACACTGGTTGGATTCCGCCTGCGCGTTGGTACACAGCGGAACCTTGCCGATCATCCCGAGCAGCCCCTCCGGCGTCTTGAACTGCAATCGGCTCGTGCGCTGCTGGTCGTCGGGCACCCGCAACAACAGGCTGAAAGCCGTGTACCCCCCGGCCTGGTCGGTTGTCGAGCCGGCAATCATTTCCGGCGTATAGGGCAACGGCGAGGGCGGGCACGGCGCACCGTTGGCGCCGGCCGTGATGGCGAGCGTGCTCGTCGGAAAGACCTTTGCGATGACCGGGCTCGCCCACGAGTTGAATTCCGATTCCGCGGTGTACGTGCCGCACTTGGTCGGTGTGTCGAGCGCCGCCTGCGCACCTCCTGAGAAGCTCAGCTTGAACGCGCTCACCGGTGCCTGCGGAATGCCCTGGATGTGCGTGTAGCCCGAGGTGACCGTGGTGACGAGCTGGCCGGTCTGTTCGTTCAAGTTCACTTCCGCGACCAGCTTCACGTTCACCCCTTCGCCCGACGCCGCGATCAGCAGCTTCAGATGAGGCGGATCCGATTGCAGCACATACACATCGCCCACGAGGTTGTTTTTGAGGATCGGCAAGGTGATTTCATCGGTGCCCACTTTCGACGCCAGAGGGCACGAGGGAGGACCGCTGTCTTCCCTGCCTTCGGCTTCTTCGGCGGGCGTCGTCAGCCCGTCTTCGCCTGGTTCGCAGGACTTGAGCCCCGCCGCCTGACCTGGATTGATCACGACGCCCTGTGGCAGCGTCACCGTCGTTTCCTTGATGTCCGACGTGCCCAGTCCGCTGGGAAACAGAAGCCCGCCGAGAGCCGGTTTCACTTCGACCGTCAGCCCCGCCGGCGTGTCGGCATTGGACGTATCCGGTTTCGTCGACAACGACGTGTCGAAGTTCAGGTGTTCGCAGCCCGTGAATCCGGCCGGTTCGCCGTTGGCGTTGTGCGACACCAAGCTGGCGTGAGCCTCGACCAGTGGGGTTTCCCACCGGGTGGCCGTGAGTGAGTATTCTTGCGGCCCTTCGCAGGAAGTCGGCAGCGTCAGGTACGGTTTTTCGCCGATGTCGGCGGCTCCGCCGATGTGGTACGCAGAGTGGCTCGGGTTGCCAGGCTCGCCCCACAACGTCAGGATGCTGCCGAGGACGTCCTTTTGGGCGATGTTGTTGACCTGAGTCTTGAGCGCATAGTCGCCGCCGCTGCGCACCTCGGTGCCCAGGATCGTGTTGATCCCGAATATCTGGAACGCCAGCTCCGCGGGCTCGCCGGCCGGAGGCACCATGTTGAATACCGGCGCGGCCTCGTACAGGCCGTGCGACTGAAGGAAATACGAGCTTCCGAGCGCTTCCACGGCGATGATGCCCACCTGCGAGGCCGGCGGGCAGCCTTCCGAGCCTTCGCCGCCCTGGTCGAGTTGCCGCCGCGTGCACATCGGCACGGCATACGGGTCGCCGATGAAGCCCGGCGGCAGGTCGAATGCGAGGTTCCTGATTTCGCCTTCGGCGCCCTGCTCGTTAGGGAACGCGTTGGCGGAGAAGGTGTCGTTCATCTGAAAGCTGAACGTCGCCTCGTAGGGGTGGGAACCGGCCTGCGTGTCGACCGTGCCATCGGCGTTGCTGAACCAGGCGTCCGCAACGTTGAAGCCGAATGGCGCCGCTTTCGCGCTGACGGTGATCGGATCCTGTGTGCTCGCGCCGGTCGGCGCGCCGCCCCCCGCAATCGTCGCACGGTTTGGCTGAGCGATCGTGCCTTCACTGGCGGGCGCCTTGACGTTGATCGCGACCTCCGGGTCGGCGAATTCCGAATTGAATTCGTAGGTGCCGGCGACGAACGCCTCTGGGCCCGTGGGAGTTCCCCCGCCCCCTCGCAAAGTCGGGAGCAGCCCGCCGTTGACGCACGTCACCACGCCTGCTCCCGCGACCGCGCCGCCCGGGCCGTTGCCAGAGCACGACCACACTTCTTCTTCGACGACGTTTTCGTCTTCACCAGATTCGGCGGGTGTGCCTCCCGGCGCATTGTTGCCCCCATCACCAAGTCCCCCGGCACTGACGGCCGTGACTCCGGGAGGAAGCGTATCGGTGACGGTGACCGCTCCGCTGCTGGAGGCCGCGCCGATATTGGCGACTTTGACGATCAGCAGCCCGCGTCCACCGGGCTTCAGGTAGGCAGGCTTGGTCGACGCCATCAGCTCCCAGCCCGGGCGCGCTTCTTCAGCGGCGAAGGCTGGTGCGCTCAGCGCGCCCACGACACCCGCAACGAGTAGGACGGCGATAAGCGCACGCGCGGCTCGTGAGTGATACTTGACTTCGAAGCTCATCGCTTTCCTTTCCGCTTGGCGGGGCCGTATGTCTTTCTTGCCACTCGTTCACATGCTGCTCGCCGCTTTCTGGGATCGCGCTTGCATCGCTTGAGCGCTTTCCGGAGTTTTTCGGCTCTGGCCTGCACCCCGGTCTTGCGCTGCTTGGGTGTCACCGTCTTTCCGGCCGCGGCTGGTTCGAAGTTCCCGACGCCGTTGAAAGTCACGCTCGACGGCGTGGCAAAGATCGGCGCCGCCGGCGGCACACCCTGGCAGCCGGTGCCGGTGCACGACAGCGCCGCCTGTTCGCGATTGCCGTCGACACGAGCGTCATAGAGCTTCACCGCTTCGCCCACGGCCGTCTGAGTCAGCGACGCACGCTCGGTGAAGAAGACGTCATCGCCGCTGGCACTTGTGTCGAGCAGAAAGGCCGCCGTCGGGCTGCTCACGTCCGACAGTGGCGCTATGCACCCGGCCGCTTGCTGGCAGGCGCTCGTGCCATCGCTCTCCCACTCGTACACGTCGTCGCGACTGTTCGTGTCGCCCGATACGAGTGGCTGATTCGTCATGAAAAACACCTGCGTGCCGGTCGTGTTGATCCAGCGCAAACCAAACGCGGGATTCTGCCCGATCGGGACAACGGCGTTGTCGGTGTCTTCCCAGGCTTCGCTCGATGGCACCGGTGGCGCGCCCGTGGAGCTGCACGAGGCACAGAAGATATGCGCCTCATCCGCCTCGTAGACGAAGATCTCGGGCAACTCTTCGCCCCGATAACCGTCATTGTCGTAGCCCGTCAGCGACTGCAGCGACCGGAACGCGACGGCGTGGCCACCCGGAGCCACCTCGGCCGTCATGATCCCTGGTTCGGTGACGATGAACGTGGTCGCGCCGTTGTGAGACACGTAGAGGTTCGGCTTTCCAGCCACCGGCGTTTTGCCTTCGGCGTTGGGCTCATTGGTCAGCATGCCATCCGCGACGAAGTAGACGTAGGAGCCGTCTTCGCTCGCACCCAGGAATTCGCGAACATCCGCGTCGCCCGATTTGGCCACCGTCAGATCCGTGAGCACGCCGGGCCGGCCGGCTTCGCCGTTGACTTCGTACTCATAGAGATCCGGTTCGTTGGGAGCCGCCGTGGCATCGGCGGTCAGCCTGTTTTCGTCGGTGAAGAACACCTTCGACCCATCGCTGCTCGCGCCCTTGAATTGCCCATCGCCGCCTGCGCCCGGACCGCCTTGCGAGGCATCGACCTGCACTGTGCACGCGTCCTGCGGGGCGGTGCATTCGCCTTTAGGGCCGATCGGGCTCTGTGGCTGCGTGTCGTTCTCTCGCACGAACAGCCGCGTGGTGCCCGCGGGGTCTTCGGGCGTGACTTCGGTGTTCATGTCGGTCCAGAAGATCCGCGATCCATCCCCCGAGACGTCGCCGACCAGCACACCCGGTCCGCCGAACCTGCCGTCCGGGTGCTGTTGCGGTTCGCCATCGGGCAGCACATTGTCCTGATGCAACGTGCCGCCCACCGAGTCGTAGAGGTTCTGCTTGCTGAATTCGTGGCTTTCGATGGCGGACGCCGTGAATGCATATGGGGCGCTGAGCAAGATGTGCGAGTCGTCAGCCGAGATGCCGTCGTCGACTTCCGCATAACAGTGCCCGGGGGTCCCGTCGGTGGGAACGAGCGATTGATATCTTCCACCGATCAGCGAGTAAGCGGTATATCGATATTCTGGCGGGATGTCGCAACCGGTCGGTGGTTCCGGTTCGGCTTGAATCGGATAGTTGTTCTGAAGCGTGATCACCGACAGGTCGGCCGAGAGGTCTTTGATCGAGTCGCCGACGCCTTCAGCGCCTTTCTCGGGCAGTTCGATGTCTTTCGATTGCCAGCCGCTCGCTCCGCGCGTCGCCAGGTAGACGTTGCCGTCGCCGCCTTCGCCCTGTTCGCCGTTGCCCCCCACGCCCGAGGCCGGGGGATCACCGATGAAAGTCACCGCTCCGCCGTTTTCAGCGGCTCGCAGCTTGTAGGCTTCGAAGCTCGCGACGAATTCCCCTTCCCCCGTGCGGAGACTCTCTCCCACCTCGGGTACATAGACCTGGGTTTCTTCCGGGGGCGACACCAGTTCGTAAGCCCGGTTGTCGGGAAGGCTCAGCGCGGTGGTCGTCGTGGAGACGAACGTCACGAACGACGCATCGGATCCCAGCGCCGTACCAAGTTCATTGGTCGCGGCCAGGCGGTAGTGGTAGCGGGTCCCCTGTCGCAGGCCTTCCAGGTGCACCAGCACCCCGGTCGCCGCCCCCGCGGCCGGCAGGCGCACTTCGGCGGTGCGTGAGCCATATGCTTCGCTTTCGCCGTATTCTACGCGGTAGCTCGTCGCCAGGCCACCCGCGCCGATCTCGGCGCCGATCGTCGCTTCGCCCGAGCCCAGGTGGGAGACGGACTCTTCGGCGATCGTCGGCGCAGCCGTTTTGGTGGTGAACGTCACGGGCGTACCCACGGCCTGTTCGTAAGCGCTGTTGCGAGCGACAAGACAAGCGGTGTAGGTGGTGTCGGGTGTCAGCCGAAGGACAGTGGCTTCGACTGCTTCGGACTGGTGCCCGGTCGCGGCCGCTTCCTCGGTCCTGCCTTCCCGGGGGCCAAGGCCGTCGTCGGGACCCACGCAATTGGTTGCGGAAACCATGTAGGTGAACCAATATCCGCCGGCCTGACCTGGATGTTTCGGGTTCAGTACGCCTTTCAGCTTGGCGGTGGTGCTCGTGATTTCGTCCGCTTGTTGCGTTTCGGGCATTTCTGACGGCGCTGGACCGGTGAGGAATGTGATCGCCGGACCCAACGTTTCTTCACCTCTGCTGTTGCGAGCAACCAGGCACACCGAATATTCCGTTTCAGCACTTAGGCCTTTTACTTCCTGACTGACATGTTCTTTGCCGCCTCCCAGCTGCAACCCTTCGACGGTCCTGGCGCCTCCCTGGCATTCGGTCGGAGAGGCCTTGTAGGCGAATTCATACGTGCCCAAGCTGTAAGTTCCCGGCGCGCCCGCTTTGTCCGGGTTCAATACGCCTTCGAAGAGCACAGCGGTCCCACGGACAAACCCCGGCCTCAAAGTTTCGGGGGCTTCCGGAGGCGTCGCGAGGGCAGGCACACCTGTGAACGCCAGTGCACCGAGCAAGGTAAGCAGGACCACCAGGGTCAACCTGTGTAGGCTCATCGAATCGTCTCCTCCAAGACAGAGGGGACGACCCCTCGGTTGTCACACGTTGAGGCGCATGCGTCTGGATGGCGACGCGCAGGCGTCGCTGTGTGCGCCCAGCTCTCCCCGTTCCCCCGCGTGAGGGGTTCGGAAAGGCCCTTTAGGGCCGAACGACGAGAACCGCTAGCTGCTGAAGAGAGAGAGAGAGAGAGAGAGAGATGCGGCAGCCCCTGGCTGGCGCATCTAACCTCGGCTGTCCCAGGGCGCGCAGCGGCGCCTGTCACGAATGTCTCTCTCTGACTCACGCTGAACCCAACTCCCTCATCGTTCTGACCGTGTCCCTCTCCCAAGACAAGAACCCTGCCAGCACAGCTTCAGGTCGACCGCAGGCGGCTCGACCCCAACCCAGTCCTATGTCGGTGGTAGACTTGGCAGTCCCTTACGGACCACCCCGTCCAGACCACTATAAGCGCATTGCGCGAGAGTTGTCAAGTCCCCCTGCCGTTGGGGCCTGCTCGGGCCCGGCGCGGCGTGCGCAACTACCGCGCTGGCGAGCGCCGCGCCAGGGGCCGGCGTAGGGCCCCATGCGCGCCGGCCCTCGGCCTCCGGCATCACCGGGTGCGGCGAGCCGGCCCCTACCCGCTTTCGCTGGCGATCACCGACAGGGCGGAGCCATCCCAGATGTCGTTGTCCTCGACGATCGCGTTATGGCCGCCCGGAGACGGCAGATCAAGCGCACCGTCGACCATCGCGTCGACCAAAGACGCCCGTCCGGGTCCGCCGCAACCATCGGCGCCGGGGACCGCGAAGGTGTTGTCGACGAGCACATTGCTCAGCACTTCGACCAAGCCGTATTCATCTCTGAAGATCACCTTGCCGACCTCACCAGAGATTGGTGGGTTGGGCGGACTGGGATTGGTTCTGGCCGCCGTCAGGTGGAGCACAATTGGCTGGGTGCGCGACCCGACGTAACATTCGCTGCCCAACAATTGGTTTTCGAGATGTAGCCTCACCGGCAACACCGCCACCGACCCGTGGTCATTGAACAGGTTTTCCACGTTCAGCTCGATATCGCTCGCCGGCGGGATGAGTTCGAGCGTAACATAGAGCGGCATCCCGAACAGGCCACCGGGCACCGGCTGCGGCGAGCGCGGCAACGTTTCGCCGTTGAGCGCCGCAAGGAACACCGGTTCCGAGTCAAATTCACGTTCCATATTCTCGTGACGCATAAATCCGCCCACCAGTGCGATCGGTCGTGCGACGGGTACCACACGCCTGCCAACTGTTACCTCGCCGCCAAATGTCTTCACATAGATGCAATAGCCCGCCTCGTCGGGCAAAGAGACCTCCGCGAAACGCGGACATTGATTGAAGCGCGCGAAATCACCCGTGGGCGTCCCCGCTACCGCGCTGGCCGCCGTCGCCGTGCATGCCGCGCACAGTAAAAGCGCCACCCCGGCTGTCCGCTTAAGGCTTTGCCTGCCGAACATTCGCGCACGCCTCCCGTTTGTTGGCTTGAAAGCCTCGCCGACCGTGGTCCTCGAGGCGGAGTTGCTCGATGAGACGCTGGCCCAATGACGTGAGTCGCCAGGCGTTGGGCTCGCCCCGGTATGGACCGACGCCGTCTTTGCGGATCAAGCCCAGGTGCCCCAAGCGGGCCAGCAACCTGGAAATCTGCCCCTGGTCGGCGACGCCCGCCGCATCGGCGACCTGGCGATTGCTGGGAGCAGCGCCACGTCCTTCCAACTCGGCGATCGCACGCAACACGCGCACCGTGCGGTAGGTCAAACGAATGTCGAGCTCTCGCAACGGATCGCCACCCAAGGCGCCAGCGGCACGCCGGCGGCCTGGCGCCGGCCTCGAGATCTCCCATTGCGCCGCGGCAGCGCCCCGGTAAGGCAACACTATGATCCCCATCAACGGGCTCAGCAGCCTGGTCATCGACTGCGACCCGCTCTTCCGGGGACCCTCTCGCCCTGTACCATACGTCCGCGCGCAGTCCGCGTCTGAGCGGCCCGAACGTGGTGCACGGCTTGTGTCACGTCTCCCGGCAGACAGCTGCCCGTGCAAGATCGCCAGCACCGCGCCGACCACGCCCTCCGCGACCAGCCGTGTCGGCGTCACGCCGGCGCTCGCTTCCCGACGGCCCTCGTCGATTGCCTCGATCAATCTCTCGACTACCAAAGCGCGACGCCGATGCACGGCTTGCCCCATGCTGAGCGCATCCACGACGCAAAGCGCGCCGAACTCGGGCTCGTCGTCCAAGAACTCGAGCAGTGCCCCCAGAGACGCCCTGATCCGCTTCTGCCAACTGCCCGCGGTCTCAAACGCTGGGCACACGCGCGTCGTGGCGCGACGCACTCCCTCGTCAAATGCCGCCAGGAAACACGCCTCGCGATCCTCGAACAGATCGTAGAACGTCCGTCGCGACACTTTCGAGCAGGCCGCGATATGTGCGACCGTGATCTCCCCAACCCGTCGCTCGCGAGCGACCTCCAGCGTCGCGGCGACCATCCGCGCCCGCTGAATCGCCACCATCCCGGGCGGCGAGGGCTTTCGCTCGATCAGAGCATGAGCCGTCATCGCAGATGCCCCAACCGCGCGCGCCTGTCACTCGCTCCGCGTCGCATGGCCCCGCCTGCCCCCAGCTCTTTTGCGTTTCTTGGCGAGTCTTTTCTTGACCTTGTGCCGGGGACAGCCCGTAACCGCGATCCTCGTCTTCTGGTCGAGGACCGCGCCGTTCTGGCCCACGAAGTCCGTGGGCATCGTCAAGCTGCCCTTGCAGAGGTTCCCCAGGCCGGTGAGCGCGGAGAACGGTCCCTGCGGCAACGTCAGCTCGAACGACGTGATCGGGACGTCGGGGACCTGCTTGAAGGTGCTGCTCGTGATCCCGGCTTTGCTGATGAACGTGCCGCCTTCCAAATCGACCGTCACGCCATAGCCCTGCAACACGACGATCAGCGCCGGGAACGCTTCCCCGCCGTGCGAGACGAAATACGCCGGCCCGGTGAGCGGCACGGGCAGCACCGGGGTGATCGCCGTCGCGTGACCGACGACCGACGCCGTCGGGCAGTTCCCGGGGTTCGCGTCGAACACCGCCGCCGTGCACGCTTTCTGCAGCGTCGTCAACCGCGAGGGCAGCTGCCTGGGCAGTTCGACTTTGACGCTCTTGATGTTCGCCTGCGAGCTCGCCTGGTTGGCGCCCAGCGCCCCGGTCGGATACAGCAGCTTCACATCGAGGCTCGCGCCGTCCGTGCGAGAGGTGTGCGCCGAGGTCGAGACTTTGAAGTTCGGCTTGAACGTCAACGCCCGGCACGACCCCATCTGGAAATGACTTTCCAACGGCGCCGTTGTTCCTTCGGTCGAAGTGGCGGTACCCGAGAAGGACTGCGGTTCGCAGTCGGTCGGGTTGAACATGAACCCGGGCTTGTCGATCACCGCGTTGATCGCCCGCAGGTCGGCTGGGATCCCGTCGATGATGCTCGGCAGCGGGTCGGTCGTGACCGTCAGCTGCGTCGTGCGCGGGTCCACTTCGATCCGCGCCCGCACGACCTGCGTCTGCAACGTGAACGGGCCCACCACCAACGGCACCACAATCGACAGCCCATACGGTGCGCCCTTGTAACCACCGGTCAGGTAGATCGGCGCCGGAGGCTGCCCCGGCTGCGGAACCACCAGCGGATACGGGCCCGGGCCGGCCTCCACGACAGTATGCCCGATCTGCGACGCCGCCGGACAGGCGCCTTCCGCGGCCTGCGGTTCCCCGCAGAGCGGGACCTTGCTGATCATCCCCAGCAGGCCCTCCGGTGTCTTGAACTGCAGGCTCCCGATCCGCTGCTGATCGTCAGCCCGGGTCAACAGCAGCGAGAAGTTCGTGAACCCGCCCGCCTGGTCGGTCGTCGAACCGGCGCTCATCTGCGGGGTGAACGGCAGCGGCGACGCACAGGCGCTGCCCAGCGGGCCGCTGTCGATCGCGAAGCTGCTCGACGGGAACACGTCCTGCAGGAACGGACTGCCCCACGACGTGAAGTCAGAGGTCGTCGCATACGTCCCGCACCCCGTCGGGGTGCTCAGCGCCGCCTGCGCACCACCGCTGAAGGAAAGTTTGAAGTCCGTGAACGGCAACTCCGGCGTGTTCTGGAACGTCGTCGTCAACCGGCCCGTCAACGGGTCCAGCGAGACATCCCCCACCAGCTTCAGGTTCACGCCTTCGCCCGATGCCGCGACCAGCAGCTGCAAGTGCGGCGGGTTCGACTGCAACACGTACACGTTGCCTTCGAGGTCGCGCGGCAACAGCGGCGTTTCGATCTGCACCGTCCCGACTTTCGAGGCCAGCGGGCACGACGGCGCGCCTTCGGTCCCGATCGCGTCCTGATCTGGCTGGCACGCCTCCAACCCCGCCGCCTGACCCGGGTTGATCACCACACCTTCCGGCAGCGTCACCGTCGTATCCGCGATATCCGACGCCGACAGGCCACCATTCCTGCTGCCCGGGAAGTTCACTTCTTCGGCGAATCCTTCCGTGCGCGCACGGACGAGCCCTTCCTGTGAGGCTTTCACATCGACCGTCAGCCCGGCCGGCGTGTCGGCCTGGCCGGTATCCGGCGCCGCACTGATCGACGGGTTGAATTCGAGATGGTCACAACCGGTGAATCCGGTGGGCGTGTCGCTACTGTCGTGCGAGAGGAAGCTCGCTTCACCCACAACGCTCGGGAATTCCCACGACGACGCATCCACCGTGTATTCCTGAGGCCCCGCACACGACGTCGGCAACGTCAGGAATGGCTTCAACGCCCCCGGATACGAACAACCGTGCCCCTGCGGTGGGACATTTGTGACGCAACCCGAGCCCGTGCCTCGACGCTGAGGGTCGTGGCTCGCTTCCCCCGGGACGCCCCAGATCGTGATGCTGTTGGAGATGATGCTCTGCACCTGCGGCAGGTTGTTCACATGCTCGGTGATGCCGTAATCCCCACCGGTCCGTACGCCCGCATCGAGGAATATCTTGGTACCCAATATGTAGAACGCGAACTCGGCCGGCACGCCCGCAGGCGGGACCATGTTATAGACAGGCAATACGAGCTGCGAAGCTCGTTCTGGGTCAATACCGACTCCCACGGTGTCGACGCCGATCTGTGTCGCCGCTGGGCATTCGGCGAGAAACTGATTGCCGTCGAACTGCTGGCGCGTGCAGCGCGGCGCCGCCGTCGGGTTTCCGATGATCCCCGGCGGCAGATTGACATCGATTTTCCGGACATGACCATCGGCAGGCAGGGGGGTCCATTCTGCCTCTTCGCTCTTCACGCTGTTCAAGGCGAATGTGCTCGTCAGCTCGTACGGGTGTGATCCGGCCTGCGTGTCGGGCGTTCCGTCCGCGCTGGTCAGCCACCCATCCAGCGACACGAACCCGAAGCCCGCCGGCTTCGAGCCCAACACGACCGGATCCGACGTGCCCGCCGGCGCAAGCGCACCACCACCGGCGATCGTCACATTATTGTGCTCAGTGCCTTCGGACGCGCTTGCGCTCACGCTGACATGGCCGAGCAGCTGCATCTGTTCCCCGGGATGGACGCTCCCATGCCCAAAGTAGCCGGGGAGGCCTTCCGGGCTTGTGCACACCAGGACAGAAGTCCCGACCCCTGAACAATTCCAGTAGAAGGGAACGAGTTCCACTTCTTCATTCTCTCCAATATAATACAAGGGCGTGGTTGCGGTGACACCGGGCGGCAACACATCGGTCACGCTGATCTGGCCGCTGGTAGCCGCCGAGCCGGCGTCGTAGATATTGAGTTCGAGGATGCCACTGCCGCCCGGCGCGAGATTTGTCGGCAGTGTTACGCCTGTCGCCTCCCACCCGGGCGCCGCCCCGGCGGCCACAGCCGAGGCACACGCCGCCGCCACCAGCATGCTCACCACGAACGCCGTCAGGGCCATCCATGCGGCCGCCCTCAATCCGCTGACCCTCATCGCCCGCTCCTCCCCATATCGCCGACTCCGTTCTTGTGCCTCGCCCGGCGGGCCTTCCCACCGCGCGCTTTCGCGCCGCGCCGCTTCCCACCCTTGGCCTTGCGTTTCCGCTTCGCCTTTCGCCCGCTCTTCGCTTTGATTTTCAGTTTCGGCGCCGCCGCTGGCCCCGTCGACGCCGAGAAGTTCCCGACGCCGTTGTACGTCTGGCTCGAGGGGGTCGCGAACACCGGCGGCGAGGAGGGAATCCCCTGGCAGCCCGTGCCCGAGCACGACGCCGGGACAGGCGGCTGCGCGCCGCCGACTCTCGCGTCGAACACATTGAAGTTTTCATCTTCGTCTTCTGGGACAAGCCGCGAGCGCGTGATGATGAACGCATCGTCACCCGACGCACTCGTGTCCAGCAGACCCGACGAAGAGTTGCTCGTGCCACTCGAGAGCAGATACACGCACCCGGGGCTTTCACGGCAACTGCCCGACCCCTCCCGCTCCCACTCGTACACATCCTGCGCGCCATTCACATCTCTCGCCACCAGCGGTTTGTCGCTGAGAAAGAACACCCGACTGCCATCCTGCGAGATCCACCGCGACTGATACTCGTAATTAGCTCGGTCAACCGGCAGGTAGCCACCCGAGGCGCCGGTCACCGGCAGTTCTCCTACTCTGGGCACGTCCACGCTGGGGCTGCACGACACACACACCAGACGTCCGTTTTCGACTTCGTAGTGATACACCTCGCCGCCTGCTTCGCTTGCGGAATAACCACCACTCCGTATGTATTCCGTGCTGAAGACCAGGCTGCGACCGTCCGGTGCTACCTCCGCCGTGCGCGCCGCGAGACTCTGCCGCCACACACCATAGGTGGTGCTGCCGGAAGTTTCGAGACTGTCATCTCCGTAAGATAGGGGGGTGATGAGCTTGACGACACCGCCATGAAGGACGTAGAGGTTGGGTTCAACAGCGCTTGCTCCCGCCGCGAGACTTCCCGTCGCGACGAAGTACACGTATTCCCCGTCTTCACCGGCGCCGAGCACACCCAGCACGTTTGCGTGCTCCCCCGCGTTCCCGTCTATCGACAGATCGCTCAGCACGCCCGATTCCACATCGAACTCGTAGAGATCGGGCTGCCCCGCCGCCGCCGTCGAATCTTCCGTCAGACGGCTTTCGTCGGTGAAGAACACCTTCGAGCCGTCGCCGCTCGCCGTCCAGAACGACCCCCCGCCCCCTGCAACACCCGGGTTTTGCGACGCATCGACCTGCACCGTGCACGCATCCGCAGGTACCGCGCACTCCCCGCTTTCATTGAGAGGGCTCTCGGGCTGGTTGTCATTCTCACGGACGTACAGATCGCCCGTCTTCTCATCCGTCCAGAAGACCCGCGAGCCATCGCTCGAGATCGTGTGGTCGAGCACAGGATCGGCGAAACGGCCCACAGACGCTCCGAAGGCCGCACCCGGCGCAATCGTGCCATCCGGCAGCACATTCACCAGATACAACTGACCACCCACCGAATCGTATAGATCGTTTTCAAGGGGGGAGGGCGGCAATGTCATTGCGTTCGCCGTCAAAGCGTCGTTCGCCGCGAACAGCACATGGCCAAAATTCATCGACGCACCCATATATTCAAGCTCGCCTTCTCCTGCGCTGGCGGATCTGAATTCCGAAGGGGTCCGGTTCGGGGGTGTCACCGTGAACAGCGCGTGATAGCCGCCATCGCTCGTCCGCGTATAGAGCACCTTGTAATTCTCACCCGGAGCTTCAGGCGTCAGTGGCGGTAGCAGCAGTTCTGAGCCAGGGTATGATTCCAAGACTCCGACCGATAGGTCACTTGAGAAGCCCCGATAGTTCGCGTTTAAATATCCATCCGGCTGGATATTGGCCTGTGTCCACCCCCCCTGCGGCAAGCGCGTGGCAAGATACTGATTCGCGCCGCCTCGCCCGCCGAAAGTCTCCGCGGCCACGTACGTGACCGCGTCGCCGCCCGGCGCGGCCTGAAACGGCAGGTTCGTCGGTGCGCCGCCGCTCCCTGGCTGAGTGTTGCTTCCTTGACCTTCAGAAAGGTACACATCCGCGTTGTCGTTGTCGGGCGGCGTGACCATTTCATACACGCGGCCGTCCGGCAGACCCTGGATGCCGACGGCAAGCGTGCTGAACACCACGTCGGCGCCGTCCACCGTGCCCTGTTCGTTCGTCACGACAACCCGGAAGTGGTAAACCGTGTCCGGCTGCAGGCCGTTCAACTCGCCGGGCGCGCCGACGTCGCCGTTGACCGCGCCGAGGTTGGCCGTCGGCGTCGTGGAGCCATAGGCTTCGGTCGTGCCGTATTCGTAGTAGTAGCTGCTGTTCGTTCCCAGCGTGTCGATCTGGGCGCTCAGCGCCACGCTGGCGGAGCCCACTTCGGAGAAGGACTCGCCGTCGATCTTCGCGGGCGGTTCCGCCGCCGGTGCCGCCGCGGCCCCGAACACCAGCGCACCGATTGAGATGCACGGCGCTGTCAACGCGACCAGAATCAGCCTACGAGAGTTCATCGAATCATCCCCTCCTTGAGTACAGAGGGAACGATTGCCCCTCGCCGAGTTGCACAACTAGACTGCCCCGCGCGCGCGAGGAGCGCGCGGGTTCACGTGTGAACCAAAAGGCCGTCGGTGCCGCCGCAGGTCCCCAAGAGGACGACCGCCGGTGGGCGGGGTGAGAGCCCGCGGGTATCCCTACCCCCGCAGAGGCGGTGCAAAGGCGTCGCGAATGCGACAGGTGAGGGGCGAAGCCAGCTAGCCGGCTAGCTGAAGAGAGAGAGAGAGAGAGAGAGATGCGACAGCGCCAAGCTGGCGCATCTAGCATCGCCCTCGGAACAGGGTGCGAGGACCCTCGGCACGTCAATCCCCCTCAAAGACACGCGAAAACCAACTTTCTCACCGAAACGACCCGGTCCCTCTCCCAAGCAGACCCTGCTGATTCTGAAGGCCGGCCACAAGGCGCCCGGCCCGACCAGATCCGTATGTTCTAAGGCAGTGCCACGCACCCACATCGAGCGCACGGTGAGGTCACTATAGACACTACGGACGGTGTTGTCAACACCCGACCATCGCCCGCATCCTTGACGTGGGGCCCTGGCCATGTCCCCCCACGCTCATGTAGCGTGGAAGTTGGGCTCGCCGGCGCGCCTACCGCTCAACCAGCGCTGCGCACACGCCATGCACCAGCCGCGCGGCTTCGGCGACCGTGCCGTAGTCGAGGTTCTCCGGCACGTCGCTGGGCAGGTGGTAGTTGGCGGGCGCCCGCCAGGCGGTCATCGACACGAGTGTGGCGGTGGGGTGCCCGGCGCGGCTGGGGATCACGCTGTCGGTGGAGGAGCGCGCGCGGAATCCGCGCCACAGCTGGATCCCCAACTGCGCGGCGCGCTCCTCCACCAGATCGCGCAGCCACGGCCCGTGGTAGGGCTCCATGCGCACGGGCCCCTCTGCCTCCAGCATCACCAGGTGGGGCGAGCCGACGGTGTCGAGGTTGACGAAACAGGTGCTCTCCGGCGCCAGCTCGTGGCGATGCGTGCGCATGAACGCGCGGATGCCATCCTGCATGGTCTCCTCGGCACCGCACGACGCCAGCAGCACGCGTAGGCCGGGGACGGGGTCGGCGGCGAGCAGCTCGGCGAGCGCCACCAGCGCGGCGACCCCGGAGAGGTTGTCGTTGGCGCCGGGCACGGTGGGGCTGCGCCACATGTCGAGCAGCAGTGCCGTGCCGATCGCGCCGAGCACGAGGCCGGCCCGGGCGGCCCGCGCCCGCCTCCGCGCGCAGCCGCTGTCGAGCGCACCGGCGATCGTCGTCAAGGGACCGGCCAGACCCAGCCACCACTGCGGCAGCGGCGTCTTGAAGCGTTCGATCAGCCACGGCGCGCGTTCGTAGAGGCGCCGTTGGAACGTCTGGTCGAACAGCACGCCGGTTTGAGGGGCGTCGTGATGGGCGAGCACCACCAACGTCTGCGCAGCCCGCTGGTCGCCGAGCCTGGCAACCAGGTTGACGGTGCGCCGCCGGCGGCGCACCACACGGCGCACCACGCGGGGCCCGTTGTCGGCCTCATCGAGGATCCCGCCGAGCGCCGCCGCCGCCAGCAGACCGCCGGCGACACGACGGCCACTCAGCACGAGCGCCGCGGCGAGCGTGCCGAGCGCGCCGAGGCCGGTGAGCGTCGGCGGGAAGCTGCCCCACGACGGCTCGTCCTCCAGCGCCACCTGCACGCCAGGGATCGTGCGCATGCGCTCGGCGAGCCACTCGGCTGCCTGACGCTCGCCCGGCGAGCACGGCGAGCGCTCTAAAGGGGCGAGTGTCTCGACCACCTCGCGCAGGGTGGCGGCGATGAGGTCGCGGCCGTCCATGACACGCTCGGGCATGCCTGGCATCGTACCCGTCCGCAAACTAAGACTGCCCCCACAACACCGCGATCGGCAGCGCGAAGATGCGCTCGGAGAGCCGGAATGGGCGCGGCCCGGTGTGCAGCACGGCGCCGGCGAGAAAGCGATCGCCGAGTTGCTCGCGCAGCCACTCCAGGTGTCTGGCGTCGGCGCGCTTGGGCGCCGCGGCGGACTTGATCTCGATCGCCACCACACGTCCGGCCGGCAGTTCGGCGATTAGATCGATCTCATGGCGGCCGTTCTTCTCGCGCAGGTGACTCAGCTGTGGCTGGAATCCCGACAGCTCCAGCTGGGGCCTGATCTGGGCCAGCACGAACGTCTCGATCAAGCGCCCCAGCAGGTTTCCGTCGCGCATCACCGCAAGCTCGTTCAACCCCAGCGCCGCGGCCAGCAGCGAGGTGTCGGTGAGATAGCGCTTGCTCGCTTTGACCAGGCGCGACAGGCGGTTGGTACTCCAGGCAGGGAGCGCGTCGAGCACGAACAGGCTGGTGAGCAGTCGCTCGTACGCGACAGCGCTCGCGCGGCTGATCCCGGCGGCGTCGTAGATCGTCTTCTCGGCGGCGACACCGGCGGTGTTGACGGCCAGCGCCTGGAAATAACGGCGCAGCAGCACCGGATCGCGCGGGCCGTCGAGGCTCTCGGCGTCGCGGGTGAACAGCTCCTCGAGATAGCTCCCCAGCCACCGCTCGCGGGGACGGCCTTGCAGGTGCAGGACGGGCTCCGGATAGCCGCCGCGCAGCGCGAGCTCGACGTAACCGCGCAGGTCGGGCGGGTCGGGCGGCATGCCGAACGCATCCAGGTCGGCTCTCGCGAGTGTCTCCAGAAAGAGCGATCCGGGCGCCGAGCCGAAGATCTCAGCGATCGTGAGGCCCCACATGCGCACGTGCACGATCCGCCCCGTTCCCGGCCACGTCGGTGCGTCGAGCCGCCCTCGCACGCTGCCCGTCACCAGGAAGCGCCCGGCCCCTTCGCCGTCGTCGACCGCCCGCTTGACCGCGCCCAGCACCTCGGGGACCGCCTGCCACTCGTCGAGCAGCACGGGCTCGGGCAGCGACCGCAACGCGGCGTCGGGATCGGCGCGAAAAGGCTCGGCCTCGCGATCGCGATCGAGGCGCACGACGGTGGCCGCCAGACGCGCCGCCGTGGTCGTCTTTCCGGCCGCCCGCGGGCCGGTTATCAGCAGGGCAGGAAGCTCCGCAAACAGCTCGCGCAGCGAACTGTCGACGATCCGGGGAAGGTATCGAGACTCGCCCACAGAAGCCATAATAGCGCTCTGGACCACGTTTCAGTAGCGTTTTGGACCAATCTTTAGTAACGCTTTGGACCGCGTTTCACTGGCGCTTTGGACGGCATATGGGCTGTCGGTGAAACATGGCACCCGCCCGATGCACATGGCACTTCGGCGGACCAAGTGCCATGTTTGGCTCCCTACACCGGCACGACGCCGTGCCGCTTCCACGGCCGCTCGACGCGCTTGCCCGCTGACATCTCCAGTGCGCGGCAGATCGTCTCCCGCGTGTGGCGCGGGTCGATGACGTCGTCGATGAGATCGTTGCCGGCGGCGATGTACACGTCGAACTGCTTGCGAAACGCCTCGATCAGCTCCGCCCGCTTGGCCGCCGGGTCCTCGGCTTCCTCCACCACCTTGCGGAAGGCGATCTCCACGACGCCCTCGGCGCCCATCACGGAGATCTCCGCCGACGGCCAGGCGACGATCAGGTCGGGTTCGTAGGCGCGGCCGTTCATCACGTAATAGCCGGCGCCGTACGCCTTGCGGGTGATGACGGTGATCTTGGGCACGGTGGCGTTGGCGACCGCGTAGAGCATCTTGGCGCCGTGGCGGATGATCCCTTCGGCCTCCACCTTGGTGCCCACCATGAAGCCGGGCACGTCCTGGAGGAACACCAGCGGGATGGCGAACGCGTTGCAGAGGTTGACGAAGCGGGCGGCCTTGTCGGCGGAGTTGTTGTCGAGGATCCCCCCCAGCTGCTTGGGCTGGTTGGCGACGATCCCCACCGGGCGCCCGCCGAAGCGCGCGAAGCAGGTGATGATGGTCTTGGCCCACTGTCCCTTGATGTCGAGGTAGTCGCCGTGGTCGACGATCAGCTTGATCACCTCGTACATGTCGTACGGCTTGCGGTTGGACTCCGGCAGCACGTCCAGCAGGGCGTCCTCCGCGCGGTCGATCGGGTCGCTCACCGGCCGCAGGGGCGGGCGCTCCTCGCAGTGGGAGGGGAAGTAGGAGAGATACTCCTTGATCCGCGCGATGCACTCCGGGTCGTCGGTCACTTCCATGTCGCCCACACCCGACTTGCGGCAGTGCACGCGACTGCCGCCCAGTTCCTCCTGGGTGACGTCCTCGCCCACCGCCGCGCGCACCAGATGGGGGCCGGCGAGCGCCATCGAGCCGCGGCCCTTCACCATCGGCACGAAGTCGGCGAGGCCGGGGATGTAGGCGGTGCCGGCCGCGCACGGCCCCATCAGCGCCGCCACCTGGGGGATCACGCCGCTCATGATCACCTCCTCGCGGAACAGGTGCCCGGAGCCGGCGAACATCGCGCCGGCCGCCTCCTGCACGCGCGCGCCGGCGGAGTCGAGCAGCCACACGAACGGGATCCGCTTGGTGAGCGCCAGCTCGCGCAACCGGGTGACCTTGAACTCGCCGGTCATCCCCATCGAGCCGGCCATCACCGTGAAGTCGTACGCGCACACCGCCGCCAGCCGGCCGTCGATCTTGCCGTAGCCGGTGATCACGCCGTCGGCGGGGGCGTCCACTCCGTCCATGGCGCGCTGGGTGGAGTGCGGGCGGCCGTGGATGCCAAGCTCCACGAACGTGCCCTCATCCACCAGCAGCGCGATCCGCTCGCGCGCGGTGAGCTTTTCACGCTCGTGCTGCTTGGCGATCTTCTCCTCGCCGCCGCCCAGCATCGCCTGCGCGCGGCGGGCTTCGAGGTCCTCTACCAGCGGGCGCAGGAGGGAGGTGGGGGTTTGGGTGGGCGCCGCGGGCGTGTCGGCTGGGGGGGCTTCGGCGGCCGGCGCCACGGGAGCCTCGATCGGCGTGTCGTCGCTCATCAGCGGCCTTTCCAGACGGGATCGCGTTTCTCGAAGAACGCGGTGACGCCCTCCACGATGTCTTCGGTGGACAGCGCCAGCGACAGCTGCGCGCGCAGGTAGTCGAGCGCGTCGTCCAGCGGCATGTCCAGCTGGCGGCGCATGGCCTCCTTGCCGAGGCGCATGATCAGCGGCGACTTGCCGGCCAGCTTGGTGGCCCACTCGGTTACGGCCGCGTCGAACTGCTCGGCCGGCACGACCTTGTTGACGAGCCCCGCCGCCAGCGCCTCCTGCGCGGAGATGCGCTCACCCAGCAGCAGCAGCTCGTTGACCTTCTTGCGCGGCACGTTGCGGTAGATCAGCGCCATGATCATGAACGGAAACGCCCCCACGTTGATCTCGGGCGTGCCGAACGTGGCGGCCTCGGAAGCAACGATCAGATCGCACGCCAGCGCGATTCCCAGCGCCCCGGCGAGCACGTGCCCGCGCGCGGCGCAGATCACGGGCTTGGGGAAAGAGCAGATCAGCTTGAACAGCCCCACGAAGCGCTCGGAGCCGAAGTGCTTGTACACCAGCGGCACGTCGCCGGCGAACCCGCCGAGGTTGGCGCCGGAGGAGAACACCTTCTCGTGCGAGGACGCCAGCACCACGCAGTGCGTTTCGGCGTCGTCCCGCGCGCGCTCGAACGCCGCGATCAGGCCCAGCAGCAGCTCGGCCGAGAGGGCGTTGCGGGTGGCGGGTTCGTTCAGCGTGATCGTGGCCACGCCGTCGGCGAGGGCGTAGAGGATGGGGCCTTGCGAGGCGTCAGGGGCAGACGGGGCGTGATCGGCAGTGAGGTGCTCTGCTGTTGGCTGCTCAGACACGTTGGCATCCTAACCGGCGAGCGCAACAGGCGTGCACTGGGCTGGCCAACTAGCCAGTGGTCGTCATGCGCCCGGCCGGCTTACGAGCTGGCCTTGCGCGCCGAACGCTTGGCGGGGCCGCTTGCTTGCCAGTCGGTGGATGCGTTTGCGTTCGAGCTTTACCAGTTGCGCTTCGGCAATCGTCTTGTCGGCCGGGGGCGGCTGGACAGCAACCGGCACTTCGAGCCCGAGGATGTCGGTCTCGATGCCGATGCCATCGCTGCGAGCGCCGAAGACGCCGGTCGTCCTCACCGGGAGTCCGCTCGCCGCGATGAACGCGTCGATTTCAATCGTCGCTCGCTTTGGTTGCCGCACGATTTCCCGCTGCTCCCGGTGCGTGAGTTTGCCGGCGAACAGCCGGCTCAGCGAGAGGGTCGCGGTGAACTCGGTCACCTGCTGGCCATCGAGGATCATCGAGCCCCCTTCCCGGACGCTCACGGCTTCGCCGAAATCGTCGATCAGCTTGGCGAAGGGCCCTTCAGCCTCCGTCAGCGTGTTGGTGAACGTCGGAGCCAGCGCCGCCACTGCATCGGCAAACAGCGCAACCTTTCCGTGCGGTTTGCGCACCGGCTCGACCTTCCTCCGAACCCACGGGCGTCCACCGTCGAACCGGGCGGCTCGTGGCTGGTAGGTGTAGTGGGCGTTGCCGATCGTTCGCGTTTCGGTTTCGGCGCCAGCTTCGCCGCTGAGCGGATGCCCCGAAACCTCCCCTGAGACTTCCAGCTTGCTCGTGAACACCGCCGCGCGCGGCGAGAGTTGAATCGCGCCCGTGACCACGGTCACCAAATTCTGCCGCTTGGACTCGTTGCCCGCGCTGCCCAGTTCGGCTCCGCCCGCCGGCGAGCCAGGTTCGCCGAACACCAAGCGCTCGGAGATGCGTGCAGTGTTGAACCGGATCTGGGCCATCTTCTGCTCCAACGCCACCAGCGACGCGGGCAGAGGCGCATGCGCCGACGACGGCGGGCTTTCGGCGGCGGCCGCCGCGCCGGGCACACCGAGGAGAACGAGCGCCGCCAGGGGGGCCGCAAACAGCCGATAGAGATCCCGCATACCTACACAGCCTCCTCTTGGGGACCGGCAGCTTATATCAACTGTGTGAATGGTGGGGCCAGGCTCGACGGTCCAGGCCAGCGGCCTGCGAGCACCTGCCTAATCCCACTCGATCCGCTCGGCCAGCTCCGCGGGGCCCAGGTCGATCATCAGAACAGCGGTGACGTGCGAAGCGCATTGTCTGCACGCTACTCACGCCTTGGGACGGAACGCTCGGCCGCCGTGGACCCGCTTTCCTTTTCCTGGCTGAAGCGCTAGTTTCTGCGAGCACAAGCGATAACGACGAACCGCGCCGCGTCCCGCGCGACCCACCAGACAAGGAGCCCCACCGATGGCCGCCACCGCCGAGCCCGTGCTGAAGCCGGACTTCCACGCAAAGCGCAAACACTTTTTGTTCAACGACGAGCACGAACAGCTGCGCGAGTCGATTCGCAACTTCGCGATCAAGGAGCTGGCGCCGCACGCGGAGGAATGGGAGGAGACGACGTTCCCCGACTCGGTGATTGCGCGGATGGGCGAGCTTGGATTCCTCGGCCTCGACAAGCCTGAGGAGTGGGGCGGGCAGGGCGGCGACTACTACAGCGCGCTGGTGCTGGCGGAGGAGATCGGGCACGCCAACAGCGGCGGGCTGGCGATGGGCGTGGCGGTGCAGACCGACATGGCGATGCCCCCGATCCTGGCGTTTGGCACCGACGAGCAGAAGCGCGCATGGGCGGAACCGGCGATCAAGGGGCAGAAGATTTTGTGCCTCGGCATCACCGAGCCCGACGCGGGCAGCGACGTGAAAGGGATCAAGACGCGCGCTGTGAAAGACGGCGACGAATACGTGATCAACGGCTCGAAGACGTACATCACCAACGGCCACCGCGCGCACGTGATCGTGCTGGTGACCAAGACCGACGCCGACGCGGGCTATGACGGCTTCACGCTGTTCCTGGTGCCGATGGACTCGCCGGGGGTGATCCGCGAGAAGAAGCTGGAGAAGATGGGCATGCACGCCTCCGACACGGCGCTGTTGGCGTTCCAGGACGTGCGCGTGCCGGAGTCCGCGGTGCTGGGCCAGGTGGGCAGGGGCTTCTACCACATCATGTGGGAGCTGCAGGGCGAGCGGCTGATCGGCGCCGCCGGCTGCGTGGCGGGCGCGCAGCGTTGCTTCGAGCGGACCCTGGAATACGCCAAAGAGCGCACCGCGTTTGGCCGCTCGATCGGCAACTTCCAGGTGATCCGCCACAAGTTCGCGGAGATGGCCACCAAGATCGAAACGGCCCGCCAGATGGTGTACATGACCGCGTGGCGCCACACCAACGGCGACTACCCCGTGCGCGAGATCTCGATGGCGAAGCTGCACGCCTCGCGCGTGGCCTGCGAAGTGGCCGACGAGTGTTTGCAGATCCACGGCGGCGCCGGCTACATGCGCGAGTACGGCATCGAGCGCGCGTGGCGCGATTTGCGCCTCAACCGGATCGGCGCCGGCACCGACGAGGTGATGCTCGAGGTGATCGGGCGCTCCTACGGGCTTTGATCGATGCGTGATTCCGGCGGGGGGAGGTCGGGAGGGGGCCCTGCCCCCCTCCCGTTCAGGGTTGCTCGAGGTGATCGGGCGCTCGCACGGGCTCTAAAGATCTTGATGACATGGCCGCATGCGGCCATGTCCCGGAGGGCGCATGCGCCCTCCGGCCAGACGGCGCATGCGCCGTCTGGAACAGCACATTGAGCGACTGATGGCCCCCAACCCTCCATTCACCGACGAGCACGAGGCGCTGCGCGAATCGATCCGCCGGTTTGTGGAGCGCGAGCTGGCGCCGCACGCCCCGCGGTGGGAGCGTGATGAATGGTTTCCCGACGAGGTGTTTCCCAAGCTCGCCGAGCACGGCTTCCTGGGCCTCAAGTACCCCGAGGAGTGGGGCGGCCAGGGCGGCGACTATTTGCACGACGCGATCCTGATCGAGGAGCTCACCCGCACCGGCTCGGGCGGCACCGCGGCGGGGATCGGGGCGCACGTCAACATCGCCACGCCGCCGATCTGGAAGTTCGGCACCGAGGAGCAGAAGCGCCGCTACCTGGCGCCCGCGATCCGCGGCGAGAAGATCGGCGCGCTCGCCATCACCGAGCCGGGCGCCGGCTCCGATGTGGCAGCGCTGCGCACCCGCGCCACGCCGGTGGACGGCGGCTGGTTGGTGAACGGCGAGAAGACCTACATCACCAACGGCGTGCGCGCCCACTTCATGGTCACCGCCGTCAAGACCACCGCGGAGGGCGGCCACCACGGGATCTCGTTTTTGATCGTGGAGCGCGGCGAGGGGGTGACCTCCGCGAAGCTCAAGAAGCTCGGCTGGGCGGCGTCGGACACGGCGAGCATCGCCTTCGAGGACGTGTTCGTGCCGGAGGACAACCTGCTGGGCCCCGAGCACGAGGGCTTCAAGCTGATCATGGCCAACTTCCAGTGGGAGCGCCTGGCGATGGCGCTCGGCGCGAGCGCCGCGATGCGGTTGGCGTGGGAGCGCACGGCCGAGTTCGCGCGCCAGCGCATGGTTTTCGGGCGACCGCTCGCCTCCCACCAGGTCACCCGCCACAAGCTGGCGGAGCTGGCCACCAGCGTGTACACCTGCCGCTGCGTCACCTACGACGCGCTGCGCCGGTTCGTCGCCGGCGAGAACCCGCTGCAGGAGGTGACGATGGCCAAGCTGCTCACCCAACGCGCCTCCTACGAGCTGATGGACGCCTGTTTGCAGATCCACGGCGGCGCCGGTTACATGCGCGAGGGCTGGGTGGAGCGCGCCGCCCGCGACGCCCGCCTGGGCCCGATCGGCGGCGGCAGCGACGAGATCATGCGCGAGATCCTCGGGCGGGTGCTGGGGTTGTAGGCAGTCCCGCAACAGCTTCAGCCGCCTCGCGGTGCCTGTCGGCGACCATCTTCACCGCGCAGCCATGCACGATCCGCTCATCCTTTCACGGCAGGAGGTCGCTCACCCGAGACGGCAGGGTCACCCCGGAACGGATCCTCGACCCGCACACCGCCGTAATCCTGGCCGTGACTGAGATCCTCAGAGAGCACCACCTCGCAGCCGACGGTGCGGGCGGCCTCGATCACGGCGGCGTCCCAGTATGAGATGCGGAAGCGCTCGCGGGTGGCCATCGCGGCGAGCATCACCTCAGTGGTTAGCTCCTGCACCGTGAAGCGCCTGAACGACTCGACGAGCGCGAATGCCTGCTCGTGCGTCAGGCGATCGGCCCGGCTTTCACGCGTCGCCTGCACGTAGAACTCCTGCAGCACCTGCACCGAGAGCGCGAGGTCGCGCGCAGTCAGCAGCTCGTTGGCACGTATGGCGCGTTCGCGCTCGTCGGGATCGCGGGAGATGGCGTAGAGCAGGACGTTGGTGTCAACGAACCGCACGCCCGTGCAGCTCCTCGCGTGAGAGGCGGTCGCCGGCGCTGAAGCGCTCGATCTGGCGCTGCACGCGCCGCTGCTGGGCTTCGAGCCTCACGATCTCCGCCTCGCGCACGGAGAGTGAGCGCAGGTAGTCGGCGACGAGCGCACTCACGGAGCTGTCGCGTTCGGCGGCGCGCACGCGCGCCGCGCGGTACACGTCATCGGGGACGGTGACGGTGATGTTGGCCACCGTGCCACCGTACCACAGTCTCACAGTTTCTGTGACAAAGATGCGTGCCACCACGTACGCGCCGCTAGCAAAGGTGTCCAAACCTCCGCCCATCGCTCAAACCGGGGCTGCCCCCGGTCGATGGCCGGAGTGTGGTGGCACATCTTCGACTCATTTCGCTGCTGGCTGCAAGCGCCGCCGTGTGCTCGCTGGCGTTCGGCGCAAGCGCGCCCGGGGCGGCCGCCGCCTCCTGCCCCAACACCAGCCTCACCCCCACACCCGCCAACGTCGAACAGGTGCGCACCGCCGTGCTGTGCCTCATCGACCAGGAACGCGAACACCATGGCGAGGTGGCGCTGACCGTCAACGGAAAGCTGACGCGCGCCGCCCAGCGGCACAGCCGCGAAATGGCAGAAGAAGACTACTTCGCGCACAACTCGCCGGCCGGCCAGACGCCACTGGACCGGATGCGCGCCGCCGGCTACATCGCCTCCGCGCAGGACGGGTATGTGGTGGGCGAGAACATCGCCTGGGGCACGCTGTGGCTGGCCACGCCGCAGTCGATCGTCCACGCCTGGATGGAATCGCCGGGGCACCGCGCCAACATCCTCGACGGCGCCTACCGCGAAACCGGGGTGGGCGTCGAGCCGCGCCCGCCGGCGTCGCTCGCCGAAGGGCAGCAGGGCGCGCTGTACACGCAGGACTTCGGCGCCGTCGTGCCGCCCGGCCACTCCTCGCGCCGCTCGCCGTCGGCCGTGTCGGTCGGGGGGGAACGCACGATCGGGCAGGCCACCCACCACCACCGCCGCCGCCGCTCCCGTCACCACCGCGGTCACCGCCGCCATCATCGCCGCCGCCACCGCCACCGCCGCCACCGCCGGCATCGGCGCCACGCGCACGGGCACTCCTCCCCGCGCCGGCCCTGACGGCGCCGCTCCCCGAAGGGCTCGGGATGGATAACCTCCGGCACCCGAACCACTGAAAGGAGCAACACACATCATGGGAGTACTCGACGGCAAAGCCGCCATCGTCACCGGCTCGGCGCGCGGCATCGGACGCGCCACCGCGGAGCTGCTCGTCTCGCAGGGCGCTCAGGTTTTGATCAACGACCTCGACGGAGACATCGCCGAGCAGGCCTCCGGCGAGATCCAGGGCGAGACGGCGGTGTTCGCCGGCGACCTCACCAAGCCGGGCATGGCCGACCAGCTGGTGCAGAAGGCGGTCGACTCGTTCGGCAAGATCGACATCATCGTCAACAACGCCGGCTACACGCTGGACGCGCCGATCCACAAGATGACCGACGAGCACTTCCAGGCGATGATCGACATTCACACGGTGGTGCCGTTCCGCGTGATCCGCGCCGCCGCGCCGCACCTGCGCGAGCCGGCCAAGAAGGAGCGCGAGGAAGGCAAGGAGGTGTTCCGCAAGATCGTCAACGTGTCGTCCACGTCGGGCACGTTCGGCAACGCCGGGCAGGCCAATTACTCGGCCGGCAAGGCGGCCGTGGTGGGCCTCACCAAAACGGTGGCCAAGGAGTGGGGCCAGTTCAAGGTCAACGTCAACGCGGTGGCGTTCGGTTTCATCGACACGCGCCTCACGCAGGCCAAGGTGGACGACAACACGATGGAGAAGGACGGCGAGAAGATCCAGCTGGGGATCCCCGAGCAGATGCGCCAGATGGCCTCGATGCTGATCCCGCTGGGTCGCCCCGCCACGCCCGAGGAGGCGGCGGGCGGCATCTTCTTTTTGTGCTCGCCGTGGTCCAACTACGTGCACGGCCAGACGCTGCACATCACCGGCGGGCTGTTCGGCGGGATGACCGGCTGAGCCGGATCCCACGGTCGGCGTCGCAACGGAGCCCGGGCAACCGGGCTCCTCGCGTTTAAGCGCGCGCTCGCGCCCGGCGCCGGCGGCCGCGGCCGCTCACTCGGCCGCCGGGGGGAACCCGCCCGACTGCATCGGCGGCAGATCCGGCTCCGGGGGGACCTCCACCGCATGCGCGTCGCGCAGCTCGAAGTACAGCACCGCCGCCGCCAGCGAGGAGATGGGGGTGAGCAGGATGCCGACCACCACCGTCACCACCACGCCCACCGCCGTGGAGACCGCCACCGCGCCGATCTCCAGGGCGCCGGCGACGATCACCAGCAGGATCACCAGCACGAGGATCACCGCGAACACGTTCCAGCCGTTGCCGCGCACCAGCTCGCGGCTGCGGCTCAGCGCCCGCAAACCGCCGGGGCGCTCCAGCACCACCACAGGAGCCGCCACCGACCAGATCGTCAGCAGGATCAGCCCGGGGATGACGATCAGCAGGAAGCCGATCAGAATGCCCACGCCGGCCACGACCGCGACGAGGATCAGCTGGCCGAGCACCGGCATCACCGCGCTCAACAGCTGCCCGGCGGAGGCGTCGCGGCGGCCGTCGCGCACGTCGGACACCAGCTCGGTCACCATCCCCGTGTACAGCGTGGTGGCGATCAGCGCGACCAGCGAGCCCAGCAGCGACAGCCCCGGCGAGGCGGCCGTCAGCACGACGCGCAGCACGCCGCTGATCGCGAACACCACGGCCGCCGCCGGCATCAGCACGGGCGCCTGGTCGACGTAGATCCGGAACGTGCGGCGAATCACCTCGCCCACGTCGATCGATTTGGTCATCGTGCGCTCGCTCCTCCCGCTCTCGCCCCGTGTCCGTGTGTGCGACGCTACCCGGGCGCGCCCGGGCAACCCCCCCAGCCTCAGCTGATCTCGCTCACTGTACGCGCCGCGCCAGACACCCTCGCGGCACGGCGCTGCTCGCGCAGGTGCTTCAGCACCCCGCGGCGCCCGTGCTCCTCCAAGCCCGCGTACAGCCGCTTGATCTCCGTGAGGATCTCGTCGGCGACCGCCTGCTGCTGAGCGGGCGTGGGCTCGGCGATGCGCTCCCAGCGCAGCGCCTGCCCGTACTGCACGGTGACCGACGGCAGCTGCAGCCGCTTCCAGTTGCGGATGCGCGAGGAGCCGTGAATCGCGATCGGCACCACCGGCGCCCCCGATTCCAGGGCGAGACGACCGATCCCGCGCTTGGCCTGCTGCGCGAGCCGCCCGTCGCGCGAGCGTCCCCCCTCGCAGTACATCGTGATCGCCCCCCCGCGCGCGAGGATCGAGTGCGCGGTGACGAACACCTCGTCGTCGCGCGCGCCGCGGCGCACCGGGAACACGCCGCCGTGGGTGTAGATGAACTGCATCGGCGGCTTGAACAGCTGCGACTTGGCCATGAACCGCACCTTGCGGCGGATGTAGCAGCCCATCAAAAAGTGGTCCATGAACGAGAAGTGGTTGGGCGCGAGGATCACCGCGCCGTTGCCCGGCACGTTGTCGGTGGCGATCGCGCGGGTGCGCAGACCGGCGTACGCGTACAGCGAGGTGACCATGCGCGTCAGCTCGTATGCCCAGTCGGGTTCGCGCGTGCGCGCGCGCTCGTGGAAGCGGTCGAAGTGCTCCTTCGGCCGCGGATCGGTGTACACCTGCTCGCGCATCGGCGCCAGCTCGCTCATCTGTCCTGTGCTCTCCCTGCCCGGCTGGGTCGTGGTGGTCTCTGCCAATACACACTACCGCGCGCCGCGCGCGCGGTTACGCGAGGCGGCCCTCAAGCGACGTCCTTGGCGGGCGGCGCCGCACCCACCTTTGGCAGACGCCGCATCCGTTGCCGGAGCGCGCTCTGCAGCATCGAGCGAGGTCGAGCAGCGCCGCGCGTCAGCGCCCCTTCGCGTGCCCCCGTCTCCTCCGACCACGGTGCTTGGCGGCATGGCGCGCCTTGCCCTTCCTCTTGGGCTTTCTCTTGCCCTTCCCAGCCTTCTTCTTCTCCGAGGTCGTGACCTTGCCCGGTTCGGATGGCACCAGCAGCGTGCCGAACGCCACCGGTTCCTGGATCACCTGCGCCGGGTATTCGCCGGTGGTGAACGTCATGTCCTGCCCGTAGCTGGTGCCGCCGCCGTTGGTCGCGACGAGCCGGTAGTGGTAGGTCGTGCTCGGCAGCAGGTTCGGGATGCCTACGACGACGGGCTGGGGGCCTTCCAGCGCGCCCATGTCGACCTGGACCGTCGGCCAGCTCGACCCGTAGGCGGTGCTGGTGCCGTATTCGAAGAGGTACGTGGTGTCCCAGCCGTGCGGGTCGATCGTGCCACTCAGCGTCGCGGAGCCGACGCCGACGCCGCTGGAGGCGCCGGTGCTGGCCGTCGGGGCAGGAACCGGCAGCGTCGTGAACGTTTCGTCGGGACCCTTCACTTCGGTGGCGCCAGGACTGCTGGCGACGATTCGGTAGTGGTAGGTGGTGCCGGCCTGCAGGCCGGACACCGGCTGAGCGATGGTCACTGTTTCGGAGGTCAGCGATGTGTCGCCGTCGGGCACCGGCGCGAGCGAGCCGTACGCGGTCGTCGTACCGTATTCGAAGCGGTAGTCGACCAGCGCTTCGTGGGTCACCAGCGTGCCGTTGAGCGTTGCGGCGAACTGCGAAACATCGGTCGCCGGCAGTACTCCCACAGCCGGCGGCGAGAACTCCCGCGCGGGGGTGGAGAAGCCCAGATCGGCGCCCCTCTGCACACCGAACGAGTTGACGCCCACCAGCCGGAAGTGATATGTGGTGGCTGCCCGCAGGCCGGAGATCTGCGTCTGGACCGTTTCGACTTTGGAGGCTTCCCCGGCGTCGGCGCCCGGCAGTGCGGGGCTCACCGACCCGTACGCTTCGGTTTCGCCGTATTCGAAGTAATAGTTCGTGTCAGCTTCGTGTGGTTCGAGCGACCCGTGGAGCGTCGCGACGATCGTTTCGGGAACAGGCTGTTCGATGCCACTGGCGGCTTCAGTCTGCAGCTTGGGCACCACCGCCACAGTGGTCAACGTGGCACTCAGGCCGCGATTGGCGCCTTTGGCGTTGCCTGCCATCAACCGGTAGTCGTAGGTCGTTCCGGGCGTGAGGCCGCTCACTTCAGCGCTGACCGACACCGGGCTCGATCCCGAGCCGGGCGCGGGCGTACACGCGGCCGTATGTCCATAGGCCGTGCTCGTCCCGTATTCGAACTCGCAGGATGTGACTTCTTCGCCTTCCGGGTTCACTGCGCCTTCGAGCTTCGCGCTCGTCCTCAGCACCGCGCTCGCGTTGCCGGTGGCCGCTTCCGGCACCACCACAGCCGGCCCGAAGACGTCAACCACGCCACTGCCGCCATCCGAGACGGCCACCTGCCCGCTGGAGTTGACCGCCACACCGGTCGGCGCGGAAAGCGCACCGGTCGGCGTTTCCGTGATCCTTCCAATGAGCTTGCCGGAGGCGTTGAACTCGTCCACGACACTGTTCGCAGAGTCAACCGCATAGAGATCGCCGGTCGATTGTTCCACCGCGAGAGCTGTTGGAGTGAACGGTCCCCCGGGGCCACTCAGATGGCTTTGATAGACGTCTTCGGAGTTGTACACGTCGACGAACCCGCGCCCAGGGTTGGCAAGGTACACAGTTCCGCTCGCTCCACCGAACGCCATACTCTGGTCCGAGGCGGGTCCGCCTTCCAGCGATGCGTAGTAGAAACCCTCTTCCGATTGGGGCAGCGATTCGCCCGCTCCCACATTGAGTTCACCTTCGGCATTCGGTTTCACCACCTGAATTGTGTTCCTCGCGTCCGTCTGCACATAGACATCGCCCTTGTGCGGCCCGTTAGCATTGTCGACCGCAGCGTAAACAAAGGCCTGTTCTCCGACTGCGCCTGCGGGGCTCTTTTGCACGAGCTTGTATTTGCCGGCGCCTTCGGGCTTGTACACGTTCACGGTTCCGTTTGCTCCGACATAGACATAGCCGGTGGCTTTGTTGACCGACACACTGCGCGGGGCATAACCTACGAAATCGCCGACGCCCAGTTGCCCGGTGAAGACGTCGCTAGAATTGAACAGATCGACGGCGTTGGTGAAAGCGTCGGGAACCAGCAGGTTCCCGCTGGCGTCAAACGTCAACTCCAGCGGCGCGCTCAGACTGTACGAGGCATTATTTGTTCCCAGTGGAGCGCCGTTGGCTTCGGTGATCTGCGAAAGATAGGGGTGGATGACGAACCCCAGCGCGGGAGCGCTTGAAAAGATGAGACTCCCCGCAAGCACACCGACGCTGCAGAGACCAACTGCGATGGCTCTAGATACTCGGATCATCACATACCCCCTTTGCTGGCGCCGTGAGCGCGAGCGACCCCGCGAGGCCTGCGCCTCCGTTTGTGTTTGCTGGGCTTCCTGCTGCCCTTGCCGCCCGTGCCATGTCGTGCGGTACGGGCGGCCGCCGTCACGCTCGCGGTCCGCGCCTTGCCGTCCGTGCCAACCGGCGGCGCCGGGACGAGCAGCGGCGCCGGGACGAGTGTCTGCACCGCCGGTTCGTTGAGCGTCGCGGACGGGTAGGCGCTCGTCGTAAATGTCTCATCGACGCCGTATGAAGTGCCGAATGTGTTGGTCGCCACGATCCGGTAGTGGTAGGTCGTGTTCGGCGCGAGACCTTGCAGCGGGGCCGCGTACGCGAACTCGCCCTGTTCGGAGCCCGCGCTGCCGAAGATCCGGGTGCCGTAGCTCGTGTCAACCCCGATGTCGAACTCGTAGACGGTTGCGAAGCCCTGCGTGTCGATCGTTCCCGTCAGCGTCGCTGTGTTCTGCGCCACACCGGTGGCCTGCCCAGTGCTCACCACCGGCGGCCGCAACGGTGGTGTGGTGAATGTCTCATCGCTCCCAAGTGTTTGGCCGACCGCGTTCGTCGCGACGACCCGGTAGTGGTAGGTGGCGTTGGGTGTCAGACCGGTCAGCTCCTGTGCGACGACTGTCGGGCCGGCGGCCGCGGCGATGTCGGCGTCTGGCACGGGGATGCTCGCGCCGTAGGAGGTGCTCGTGCCGTATTCGACGCGATAGGTGGTGTCGGCGTGGCCCGGATCGATCGTCGCGGTCACTTCCGCATGCGTCTGCGTCACCGCCGAGCTCGACTGGCGCTGGATCGTCGGTTTGAGCTCCTGTGTGTAGACCCAGACGACGTTGTTGGCACCGTCGGTCACGTACACCAGGCCGGACGGCGCGACGGCAAGCGTGTCGATCGTTCCCGCTGACCCCAATGACGAGGTGCCGATCGCGCCGAGACCGAAGTCGGTGATCTTTTCGCCGCTCGGCCCGTACATGACGACGTGGAAGCCGGAGCCACTGTTCTCACCGACGAAGATATCGCCGGCGGCGTCCAGCGCGACCGACTCCGAGCCATCGCTTCCGGGACCGCACGTATCCCCGGAGGCAGCGGTGCAAACGTTGCCTTTGGTCGTCTGGTCCACGCCGGTGCCGATCGCCATCACGAACGTGCCGCTCGCCGTGAACTCCTCCAGTCGGCCGTTGCCATTGTCCGCGACATAGACATTCCCGGCGGCGTCGAGCGCCACCCCGGTCGGTTCCCGCAGCGCCTCCGGGCCGGAGCCGGTGATCGTTTTCAGCACGTCGCCGGCGGGACTGAACACCTGCAGCTCGTTGTTCGGCGCGTTCGGCAGGTACACGTTCCCGGCCGCGTCGCTGGCGATCTGCACGGCCGTGATCCTCCCGATCAGGTTCGCCGACCCGGCAATCGAGAACGAGGAGACGAGCTGACCCGAGCTGGTGAATGTCGAGATCTTTTCTTCCCCGAGCCCGTTGACGGCATACACGTCCTGGTTGACGGGATCGACCGCGGTCCCGGTGATGAACGAGGTGCCGGGCGCAATGGTTTTGAGATAGGCGCCGTTTGACTGGTACTCGAAGATCCCGCCGGGTTCCTGGATATTGCCGACATAAACATCGCCGGACGCCTGGTCGACCGCGACGCCAAGCGGTACGTCGAACTGGCCGGCGCCGAAGCTGGCGATCGGGACGTAGGTTACGCTCGCCTGCGCCGTGGAGCCCGCCAGCGCGCTGAGCGCGATCGCGGCCATGCTCGCGAGGATTGTCGTGGGTGTCCTCATCGGTTGCCCCTCCCGTGGATGCCGTTACGGTGCTTGGTCGTTCGGGCTCCGCGAGCTCGAACGGCCTTCTTCGCCTTCTTCTTGCCGGCCTGCTTCGCTTTTGGGCAGCCGGTGACCTTGATCGGGGTGTTCTGCTTGAGCTGGGCGCCGTCCTGTGCGGTGAACTGCGTCGGCATCACGAGCTTCTCCTTGCAGGGGTTCCCGTTCGCGGTCAACGCCGAGAACGGGCCCGCCGGCAGGAACAGCTCGAAGCTCGAGACCGGGACGTCCGGGACGTTCGTGAAGGTCGTGCTCGTGACCCCCGCTTTGGAGATGAAGGTGTCGCCCACCAGGTTGACTCGCACCCCATAGCCCTGCAGCACCGCCACCAGGTTCGGAAATGCTTCGCCGCCGTGCGAGACGAAGTACACCGGGCCCCTAAGCGCCACCGGCAGGATCGGCGTCACAGCCTGCACGGCGCCGATCACCGACGCCGCGGGACAGGCTGACGGATTCGCTTCGAACGTGCCAGCCGGGCACGCTTTCTGCAGCGTCGGCAGCCGCGAGGGCAGCTGTTTGGGAAGTTCCACCCGCACGTGCGCGATGTTCGACTGCGCCCCGGACGGCAGCGTCAATTTCGCATCGAGGCTCGTGCCGTCCAACCGCGAAGGCTTGCCGGACGTCGCAACACTGAACTTCGGGCCGAACGGCAGCCCCGCGCACCCCGCGACCGCGAACGGCGCCGACTCTTCGGCCTGCGTTCCCTGCGAACCGGAGACCGTCGCGGCGATGTGCAGCTGCGCACAATCGGTCGGGTTGAAGATGAACCCCGGTCGGTTGATCGTCACGTTCGTTTTCCGCAACCGCAACGGGATCCCATCAATGATCTGCGGCAGCGGATCGGTCGTCACCGTCAACGCCGCCGTATACGGATCGACATCGATCCTGGCGCGCACCACCACGTTCCCCAAATCGAACGGGCCCGCCTTCGTCGGGACCACGATCGACAAGCCAAACGGCGCACCCTTATACGGGCCCGTCAAATACACAGTCCCCTTCTGGTAGTAGGGGTGCGACCCCGGGCCGGCGGCGACCGTCATTTCCCCAATCTGCGAAGCCGACGGACAGGTCCCCAAATCAGCCTGAGGCTCCCCACACAACGGAACCCCCGACAAACTCCCCAACAAGCCCGGAGGCGTCACGATCTTGATCTGCGCGAAGCCCTGTTCGCGATCTTCACGATTGAATGTCACCGTCAACGGGCTCAGCTGCCCCGCGTTCGGGTTCGACGTACCTGCTTCGAACACGGGCTTGAACGGCCACACCGCCGGGCACGCTTCCCCGTTGCCGTTCCAATCCACATTGAACTGCGACTCGGGCGTCGCGTCCGGTGTGATCGGCGAGCTCCACGGCGTCAGGTCGGCCGTGCTCGTGAACGTTCCACAAGCCTGGGGCGTCGCCAACGCCGCACGCAACCCGCTGCTGAAGTGCAGCTGCACATCGCTGACCGGCAGCTGCGGGATGTTCTTGAACGTCGTCGTCAACTGCCCCGTACTCGAATTCGTGTAGATCTTGCCTTCCTGCTTGATCACCACCCCAGCGCCTTCGAACTGCAGGAAGAGCCTGTACATGTTTCCATCCGAGGCATCCGCGTCCGTACACGGATCGCAATGCGGCGTCCCAAGGAACACCTGCCCTTCAAGCGGTTCGGGCAGCAGTGGCGTGAACACCTTCACCGTCCCGATCTGCGACCCGGTCGGACACGACCCCACACCCGCCGAGGAAAAATCGATCTGCGCGTCATCGCAGCCCTGCAGGCCATCCCCTGCCGACGCCGAGATCGACAAACCCGACGGCAGCGTCACGGTCGTGCCCTCGATCTCCGGCGTAACCAACGCCGGGAACTGCTGCACCGCCTGCGGAATACGCAGATCGACCGTCGTCCCCGCCGGCTCATCCGCCTGCGTCGTATCCGGCGTCACCGACAGCGACGGATTGAACTGCAGCAGTTCACAACCCACGAGCGAGGGAAACTCCGTCGCCGACCGCGACGCCCAACGCGGGTCACTCAAGTTCGGCTGCCCATCAGGGAGATACGGGCCGGGGTTCTGCCACGAATCGGCGTACACCGTCGTCACCTGCGGCGCCGTGGAGCAGTCCACCGGATTATCCAGGAACGCGATCGGCGGCGCGTTGGACACCGAGTTTCGGTACTCGTTGTAAACATTCGGATCGGTCGCCGGAGTACCGAAGAACGTCACCGACACATCGATCGGAGAACCCCCTCCCGGAATACCGGGTGTGGTGATCCGCACACCGTAGTTGGAGTCCGGCGTGACGCTCGCATACAAAGGCACGAGCACATGCAGGCCCCGAATCAGGATCACGAACTCCGCCGGATAGCCCTTGTCGGGAACGACGTTGTATACCGGAGAAATCGAACCGTCAGCTGGTTCCGTCGAACGTCCGAATATCGACAGCCTCGCGAAGCCGATCTGAGTGTTGGGTGGACAGTTTTCGGCCACGACATCGTATTCCGGGCACTTTTCGACCACCGTCGGGTCGCCGACAAAGCCCTGGGGAACATCGACGACGATATCCTTCGCCTGCGCGGCCAGACCATTAAGGCCACCAGCAGCATTGTAGAGGTCAGGGTACTGGGTGCCCTCCACCGTGTTCAGCGAAAAGGAGACCGTCGCCTCATACGGATGATCGCCCGCCTGAGCATCGGTCAACCCATTCGGACCAGTCACTTCCGCCCCCACCGTCGCGAGGCCAAACGGCTCCGCCAACGATTCCGCTTCCGTGCCGATCGCCGTCGTCACGCTCGCCGACGCAGTCGGCGCCCCACCCCCCGACACGATCACGCTGTTCGTCAGTGGCCCCACGGCGCCAGGCGCGACTGCCACCTGGACAACCATCGCCACGCGTTGGCCAGGCTGAAGCACAGAGCTGTAAGTACAAGTCGCGGTCGCCGCTTCGCCACAGGCGAACTCGAAGCTGTTTGCTTCGGCATCGAACTCGCCTTCAAGATGGATCGGGGTCAAACCCTGAGGCAACTGATCCCTGATCACGATCGGACTCCCGTCCGTCGGTTGACTGCTTGTATTCGTCACCTTCACCGTGTAGGAATTGGGAAGTCTTTTGCTGTTGAACGCGGGCGAGAAGACCGTCGGCCCTGCGACCACTTTGACCGAAAGACCCGGAGGAACGGCAGCCGACACACCCGGAGCCTCAGCGACCCCCGCAAACACGACGCTCAGACCAGCCAGGGCGCCAATCAACCCTCTCCTCATCAGCGACCTGCCTTTCGATTCGCACGGCCGCCCACGGCGGCTTTCATTGCCTTACCCACACGCCGCTTCACGCGTCTGGCACCGGCCTTGCCGTTCTTCTTCGCTTTCGCCTTCTTGGGCTTCGTCTTGGCCTTGGGCTTCGCCGCCGGTTGGCCCACCAACGGCGGGTTGCCACCCGCCTGAAACTCGCTGCCGGGCGAGAGCAACGTCGGCGCCGCGCTCAGCGCGCCCTGACAGGCATCCCCCGAGCAGGACGGCGGCAGCACGGGCGCGGGAAAGCCGCCGTCGACTCGCGCGTCATAGATGTCGATAGCGGTGTCCGCGTCCTGCCCCACCAGCTGGTCGGCAGTCGTGAAGATCACGTCGCGGCCCGACGGGTCTGTGCTGATCAGATGCACGTTGCTCGAGTACTGGAAGGAGAGATGGCTCAGATCCTGGCCGTCGGAAATCAAGCTCACCCGTCCCGCGTGATACTCATAAACGTTGTTGGCGTATATCGGTTCGCGATGGCTGGGATCGCCAACCGTTTCGCCGATAACCCGTTCATTGATAGCCTGAGGAGTCAGACCGACGGTGCTCTGAAAAAACACATACGAGCCGTCGGCGGACACCGACAGGTGGCCCGTGTAGCTTCCGGGTTGAGAAAGGTCGCCGAAACCACCGCTTGGCGTGGCGATGACCGCGTCATTGACAGGCCGATCGAAGGGAGTGTAAGCAATGGACACATTGCCGTTGTGATTGAAGCCGTCCTGGCCGATCGACACACGTACCAGCGCACCAGTCTGCGCGTCATACTCGAACACCTGACTCGCCGTACTGGAATCGTCCGGCGTCAGGTCGCGATCGCTGGTGAACACCAGAAAACGACCGTCGGGTGTCGCATCCCCACCGTATGCGCTGTTATCATACGACTGTTCTCCACCACCATACTCCCATTGTCCGAGATCACCACCGGACAGCTGGGCGACGAACGCGATGCTGCCGGTCGGATCGCCGCTATCGCGCTCGAACACATACAGGTTGAGCGCCCCCGCGACGGCCGATTCGCCCTCCCCGTTTGGCGTTTTCGTCAATACACCCTGCGCGAGGAAGTAAACGTGGGAACCATCCTGAGAGACCACGGCTCTGGCGTTTTCAAGCACTTCGGCCGACGCGCCGGATACGGTCGCGTCGCCAGCGGAGACCAGCGCAACCCTTTCTCCCGCGGGCGCGTCGAAATCGTACTCGTAGAGGTTGCCGCTCGTGTCGCCGCCCAGCAGCGGCTGCCTGGTCCAGAAAAAGACCTTCGAGCCATCTTCTGAGGCGCCCTCGAACGTCGCAGGGGCGAACACCCCCGCTTCGGTGTCACACGCCGAGCAGTCTTCCTTGGTGGGCTCGGAGATCGCAACCGTGCGCGCATCCGGCAGACCGTTGTCGATCCGCGCAAACAGCTCATCGGCCACCGGCCCCCCACACCCCGGCTGCGCCGTGAAGAACACCGTGTCGCCGTCCGTGGAAACGGCATCCATGGAAGTGAGTCTGCTACCAAGTTCGATTCCACACGGGCTGATGACTTCTCCGGCGGGAAGGGTCTTGCCACCTACGACGGTGCTGCCGTCGCTGACCCCGACAAGCATCGGGGTCGTATTGCCCACCCCCACATACTCATAGAGACTTTTGTGATTCGCGACACCGGGGGGAGACTGTTGCGTGCCGTCGCCCGGCCAATAGTCGCTGCCGAGCGTGAAGAAGACGTGCGATGCGTCGCTCGACACCCCGGCTGGGAACAGTTGGGCGGCTTCACCCAGTGATTTTGGTTCACCGGGCGGAGTTGTCGGCGGAAGCGCCGGACCGACATCCACAATCGAGCGATCGGGCCTGCGCATGAAGAAGTCGATCCCGTTTTCGGGCTGCGAGATCCCGCGGTCCATGAAAACCGTGGTCTGGCCATCCTCGCTGGCCCCGACAAAATTGAGGAACCCCCCAATCAGGTACGGCTGGTATTGCGAGCTCGGCGGGTCGTCGGCTACCGACGTCCAGCCCGAGGCAGTGCGCGACGTCGAGTAGAAGGACAGCGGGCCCGTGAGCGAAAGCTCTGGGAAGCCTTCCAGTCCCGCGATAGCCCCGGAATTGTTAAGCAGGCCCGAGGACCCGTCAAGATCGCCTTCTTCCCAGTAGACGTGTCCGACGTTCTTGAACGGCGGCGAGAGCAGCTCGTACGCACGACAGTCGGGCAGCGCCGCCGAGGGCCCGGTGCGGAACGCCGCGTTTGGGCATGCTTCTTCGGCCAGAGCGGCCGACGGCAGTACCGCGGCGAACACGGCAAAAGCCGAACACGCCAAAGTGAGCGCGGCCGCGAGCATCGGCAGCGCCCGCCCGGGCGCCCGAGGTGTGTGCCGCCGCGTGTGTGGTGTATGCGTACGAGCGTTCATAGCCCTCTCTTCCGTTCCGCTGTCGTGGGACGCGCCGGCCCCGGGTGACGTGTGTTGCTTCTCGTGCGTGCGTCTCATGCCGCCACCCGCTCGCGCGGTGGTTGGGAGGAGCGCGCGCGGATGCTCCGCTCGACGCCCTCGCCCTTCGCGGTCAGCGCCCACGCGTTGGGCTCGCCCTTGGCGTGCCCACCGCCGCTGTTCTGCAGCAGCTCCAGCTGCTGCAGCCGACGCAGAAGCTTTGAGACCTGCCCGGGGTCGGCGATCCCGGCATGGTCGGCGACCTGACGATTGCTCGGGCCAGCCCCCGATCGACTCAGCTCCGCGACAACCTGCAGAACCCGCACCGTGCGGTACGTCAGGCGCATCGTCACCCCGTCAAGCGGGTCGCGCGCCATTCGCGAGGCGGTGAGACCGGCCTCGGCCTCGGCGGCAAGGGTCGCGGGGACCGCCGGCGGTGCCGGTCGGGCTTGCTCGCGGCGTGCTGCGGCGGGGCCGAGATAGGGAAGCACGATCAGCCCGAGCAGCTCGCCCAGCAGGTCACTCAGCGGCTCCGGCGCATGGCGCGCAAGCCTCCCGTAGACGATCATGTACGCCGCGCCGACCAAACCCTCCGCGGTCAGACGCGTGCACTCCCCGCCACGGGCGCTCTCGCGGCGTCCCTCGTCCACTGCATCCGCCAGGTGTGCCATCGCCCGCTCGCGGAGCGCGAGCGTCGCCGGGCCGCCACCCAGCGCCTGCACCACACACACCCGCGCCAGCGCCGGGTCGCGATCGAGGAACGAGAGGATCCTCCACAACCCCACCCGCAGACGCTCGCGCCACGCCAACCCCTCCAACCCCGCCCCGCGCAACTCCAGCGCCGCGCGCTCCAGCGCGTCCTCGAGCACCGCCGCCAGACACTCATCGCGATTGGCGAACGTCTCATAGAAAGTGCGCCGCGAAACCCGCGAGCGCGCGACGATGTTGGCGACCGAGGTCTCCGCATAACCCAGCTCATCGACCGCGCCAACCGCCGCCGCCAACAGACGAGCGCGCTGAATCGCCACCAGCTGCGAACGCGGCTGCGCCTCCTCCGCCCGCGCCACACGCCTGCCCGCGAGCCCCCCGCCGATCCGACCCGCAGCACGCCCGGACGAGCGCCCACGCTCGCGGCCGGGTGCCACCGAGGCCGGCATCACACCAGCCCCCCCTCAGCCAGCCCCAACCCCTCCCGCGCGGGTACCCCGACGCAGAAACTCAGCCGCGAGGAATGAGCGGCGTCAGCGAAGCGACGCCAGAGTGAAGAGAGAGAGAGAGAGAGAGAGATGCGACAGCCCCTGGCTGGCGCATCTAGTCTCGCTCGTCACACGAGGTGCGGCGACTCCCGACACGTATCCCTCTCTGCAAAACACGTTGAACCCCGACTCCCTTATTCCGTCGCGACCCGGCCCTCTCCCCGCCAGCACCCCTGCTCGCGCATGAAGTCAACCGCAGAAACACAGCGACCCAGCCAGATTCTCTATGTGACGTCCCAGACACCCAACGGATGGCCAAGACAATGTCCACTGTACACTAGCCCCGCCGCACTTGTCAATACCACCACCGACAAAGGCGCGGAGAGCGCAAGGGCGGTGCCGTGGGGGCGTTGGTCGTGGCCGAGCTCGACTATCTCGTCGCGCGGCAGGGCCGCTCCCGGGCGGCAGGGGTACTGCGCGAGAACTTCGAGCGCGGCGCCTACCAGGTGGAATGGTGGCCAACCGCGATCCACGAAGCGATCGCCGTCGCCAAGCGCTACGAATCGATGGAACTCGGCCTCGCCGACGCCTCGCTCGTAGTCCTCGCCGCGCGCCTCCATACCATCGATATCGCCACCCTCGACGAACGCCGCTTCCGCACGCCGAAACCGCTCTCCGGCGGCAAGACGTTCAGGCTGCTGCCAGCCGACGACGCGGCCTGAACACGGGGGCTGCGGGCTCCCTGCCGACCGCTCCGCGGTTCACCAACTGTTCACAAGCTGGTTGCCGGTCGGTCACAAGAACCCGCAATTTGCGGTCGAATCTTGTTGGTGTGGATACCAACGGCGCGAGCATCCAGACCCGAACCGGGCGAGATGGGGCCGATGCCCGTCCGGTGACCCGCGCCGACCTGCACTGCCACTCCAGCGCCTCGGAGGTGTCGCGTCTCGGGGTGCAGCGCGCGATGGGGCTGCCGGAGTGCGCCACGCCGCCGGAGGAGGTGTACGCGCTGGCGAAGCGGCGCGGGATGGATTTCGTGACGATCACCGACCACGACACGATCGACGGGGCGATGGAGATCGCCGACCGGCCCGACGTGTTTGTGTCCGAGGAGCTGACCGCCCATTTCCGCGGCGAGCCCCAGGCGGTGCACGTCCTTTGCTACGGCATCGCGCCCGAGCACCACGAGTGGCTGCAGGCGCACAACGACGACGTGGAGGCGTGCGCCGAGTACATGCACGAGCGCGACGTCGTGTGCGCGCTGGCGCACCCCTACTACACCGTGGCCGCGCCGCTCACTCCCCGCCACCGCCGCCGGCTGGTGGAGCTGTTTGGGATCTGGGAGGTGCGCAACGGCGCCCGCGCACGCGAGCTCAACCGGCCGGCCGCGATCTACATCGCCACCCACGACGGCGTGGGAATCGGCGGCAGCGATGACCACGCCGGCGTGGACATCGGACGCACGTTCACCGAAACGCCCCCCGCGCGCACGCCCGCCGAGTACCTCGACCACCTGCGCGCCGGCCGCGCCCGCGCCCGGGGCGAGCAGGGCAGCGCCGCCAAGTGGGCGCACGCCGCGATCGCGCTCGCCGCCCGCTCGCTGGGAGCCGGGGCCGAAGGGCTTGGGGCGGGACGGGGGACGCGCACGCAAACGTGCGTCACGGACACCAACCAACTGGTTGGCGTCCAAAACGAAACAACAACAACGCCCGCCACGGCCGCGGCGGCACCCGACCCGCGAACGGTGATGCGGATGGCTGAGCGACTGCTGCGCGAGGGCGACGCGCGGCACGGGGCGACCGGCAACGACCTCACTCCCGAGGATGGGCGCCAGCTGCTGAACGCGTGGTTGGCGGCGGTGGATTTGAACGAGGGCGAGCTGATCGAGCACATGCAGGCGGAGGAGTTCACCCACGCCGACCTGTACCGCCGCGCGTGCCGCGCGCACGAGCGCAAGCTGGGCCGCGCGGTGGCGGAGGTGGCGGGCGCGATCGAGCGGGGCGGGGGCGTCGATCTGACGGCGGCCGCCGGCGCGATGTTCGCGGGCTGCATCGCCGCGATCCCGTACGGCCCGGCGGCGGCGTTCCTCGGTGCGGAGAAGGCGAAGCTGGACTCGCGCGAGGGGGAGGTGCCGCGCGTGGCGGTGATGGCCGACGGGATCGCCTCCACCCACGGCGTGTCGCGCACGATCGAGGAGCTTCGCCAGCGCGGCGTGCGCGGGTATGAGATCGAGGTGATCGGCACCGACCCCGGCGTCGACCGCCGGCTGCCGGCGGTGGCGGAGCTGGACGTGCCGCTGTATCCGGGGCTGCGCATCGGCGTGCCGGGCCTGCCGGCGACGGTGGAGACGCTGGCGGAGGGCGCGTTCGACGCGATCCACATCTGCTCGCCCGGACCGATCGGGATCGCGGGAGCGCTGGTGGCGCGCGGCCTCGGCAAGCCGCTGATCGGCAGCTACCACACCGAGCTGACCGCCTACGCGGCGCTGCGCTCGGGCGACTCCAATTTGGCAAACGCGATGGACATGGCCGTGCGCATGCTGTACGGCGCGTGCGACCTGGTGCTCTCGCCCTCCCCCGCCTCCGACGAGGTGCTCGAAGGACTGGGGATCGCGCGTGGGCGGATCGCCCGCTGGGACAGAGGCGTGGACTGCTCGCGCTTCGACCCCGCGCTGCGTGGCCAGCGCACGCTGGGGGGCGAGCTGAATGTGCTTTACAGCGGGCGGATCACCAAGGAGAAGGGCGCCGAATTGCTGGCCGACGCCTTCCTCGAGGCCCGCGGGCGCGACGCGCGTTTGCACCTGGTGCTGGCGGGCGGCGGCCCCGAGGAGGAGCGTTTGCGCGAGCGCCTCGGCGAGCACGCCACCTTCCTCGGCTGGCAGGAGGGGGCGGAGCTGGCGAAGGCGTATGCGAGCGCCGACATCTTTTTGTTTCCGAGCGCGACCGACACGTTCGGTCAGGTGATCCTCGAGGCGCAGGCCAGCGGCCTGCCCGTGGTCGCCGTCGGCGTGGGCGGCCCCACCTCGCTGATCGAGCACCGCGTGAGCGGTTTGCTGTGCGAGCCGACTTACGACGCGCTCGCCGGGGGCGTGTTGGAGCTGGCCGGCTCGCCGCTGTTGCGCCAGCGTTTGGCGGCGGTGGCGCTGGCTGGCGTGCGGCGGCGCACGTGGGAGGCGGCGCTGGCGCGCCTCGGCGAGGGTTACCGCCGGGTGCTGGAAGCCCCGCGCCGCGCCGAGGCTGGCGAAGAGCCGGCGTACACGCCGCGCGGCGTCGAGGAGCTGGCGGGGGCGCCCCACCGCGCGGCCGGCAGCCCGGAGGCCCGCCGTGCGGCCTGAGCGGCGCACGCTCGCCGTCGCCCTCCACGACGTGGAGCCGGCGACGTACGCGCGCTGCGCGGAGATCCGCGCGTGGCTGGACGAGCACGGCGTGGAGCGGGTGACGCTGCTGGTGATCCCCGCCCGCGATTTGCACCCGGTGGGCGAGCGCTCGCCGGCGCTGACCGACTGGCTGATCGAGCGCCGCCGCGGGGGCGACGCGATCGCCCAGCACGGCTTCCAGCACGAGCAGCTGCGCGGCCCACGCTGGACGCACGGCCTCCCCGCTCCCACGCGCGCCCGCCGCGGCGCCGAGTTCGTGGGCCTCGACGCGGAGGAGACCCGTCGCGCGGTGGAGGCCGGCTGGCGGTTGTTGAAGCTGGCGGGCATCGAGCCCGACGGCTTCGTCGCCCCCGCGTACGCCTACACCCCCGCGCTGCGCCAAATGCTGGCCACCCGCTTCCGCTGGTGGGCCGGTTGGCTGGGCGTCCACCGGGCCGGCCCGCACGGCGCCACCCCGCTGGACCTGCACGGCGGCCCCTCCCAGACGACCCGCCGCCTGGCGCCCGCCTGGAGCCCGCGCACGCTGCGCGCCGGCGCCGTGCTGGCGGGCCAGACGCTGCGCCTCGACCTCTCCCCCGCGCAGCTGCGCCACCCCCACCAGCTGCGCGCCCTCGAGGGCACCCTGACCCGCGAGGCCCGCCGCCGCATGGCGGTCACCTACGACCAGCTGGCCTGCCGCGACGAGTTGGCTTGCGCCCCGCTGCAGGGCGAGAACACCGAGGCTTCGAACGAGCTGTTGCCGCGCGTCGCCGCGTAGGGGGCCGATCCGCTTATGACCGCGCCCCCTCGTCGGCAATCAAGCTCTGGTGTCAGGCGGCGCCCACTACGGGGCTGCGGCGTCTGAGGTTGACCTGCCAGTTGGCGAGTGGGAGCAATGAAAGGGCCGCTCCGAGGAGGATCAGGATGAATCCGGCGAGGGTGGCGATACCGCCGATGACCGACCAGCCCCAGGCGTTGAGGAGTAGGCCGTTCAGCGTCTCTCCCATGAATAGGGTGGTGCGCTCATCTGCGAGTGTCGTGTTCTTCATGCCGCCGGCGATCCACTCGGCGCTGATCTGTGAGTAGGTCTTGCCGCCCGCAACCTTGGTCAGGTCTACACCGATCTGCTTCTGGGCGTAGAGCTTTGCCTGCTTGCCGGTGAGCACCTGCTGACCGGCGTAGGCCGCGAGGGCAGGGTTTGTCGCGGGCTTTGGGAAGAAGATCTTCTGCGGGGCGAGCTGGTCGTGAACGACCTGCTTGTCGTAGTGACCGCCGACGAGCGCGAGTGCACCGACGACGATCATGCCTGCTGCGGCGACGGTGGCGATCGAGGTCAGACTGGTCAGTTTCGCGAGCAGCGGGCTGCGCGGCGCGTGATTGGGCTGCTGGTTCTGCTGGCGTCCGTTGGGGATGGGATCGGCGACGGCGGTGGGCGCTACGTCGTTGCCGGTGGCCCCGGCGGACGGGTGCGGCATGACTGAGTTGGGCATGGTGTTCCTCGTTTCGTTGTGGATGTGCGCGTGAGCGCCAGCGACCAGAGGAGCACCGCGGACATGAACAACATAGCATGAAATCTATATCTATGAATTAGATATCCAGATACGCTAGTCTTGATACATGGCAGAGACCACGACGCACCGCTGGAAGTTCCTGACGAACCACGCCCAGGTCCTGGCCTGCATCGCCCACGACCCGGGCGTGCTCCTGCGAGAGATCAGCGAGCGAGTCGGAATCACCGAACGCGCCGCGCACCGGATCGTCACGGAGCTCGCGGACGGCGGCTACATCACACGCGAGCGCAACGGACGACGCAACCAGTACACGATCCAATCCGGCCTTCCGCTTCCCGACCGCCTCGGCCGCGTACAACGGGTAAGCGACCTGCTCACCATCCTCATCGGCACCACCGACAAGCTTCCAGGTACACCGAACCTCACAACGGCCCCCCGCGCGTCTCGATGAATGGGTCCGCTCGATCAGAGCCGCGCGGGCTGATCCCAGTAACTGTCAGGTGACCGTGACGCGGCGGCCGGCGGGCGTGATCACGGTGCCGGCGGGTGCGAGCGCGCGAGCGGATCAAAGACGGCGGCGCGAG